>Ga0210405_10000022_pt1 | contig 195535 bp, 197 predicted proteins | sample IncBWH11MmetaG_FD_155492 | JGI IMG/M metagenome (GOLD analysis project Ga0210405, IMG submission 155492) | Forest soil microbial communities from Barre Woods Harvard Forest LTER site, Petersham, Massachusetts, United States - Inc-BW-H-11-M | ecosystem: Environmental > Terrestrial > Soil >... | reverse complement strand
AATCGATCATGCGCAGATCGTTCAAGATTCGGCTGGCTTGCGAGCGTTTGCGCGCCCGGAGGAATCCCGGGACGGCAATCGCGGCGAGCAATGCGATGATTGCCACCACGATCATGATTTCTACCAGCGTGAACCCGGCGTGTTTGGTTTGAAGTTTTCTAAACATAATTGCGTTTCTTTCTATTTATTAGTAGGCGAGCCGCGATAACAGGATCCTTCTCCTTTCTCACAACTCATTCCCTGCCACTCCCGTTAAACCGCGAATGACAGGAGAATGAATCGTCAGATTCGTTAAGGACCGTAAGGTGACCAGAAACCCACGCCGGCTACGTCCGACAGCGTGGTGTAGTCCGCTGGAGGCACCGTCGGTATGGTGTCGACTTTTTGTGGGCCGTAAGCAGTTCCCAGTAGGCTGTTGCCGTTGTTGTAGAGGAGCGAACCCTTCTTCAGGTAGTTCGTCCAATCAGTGACGGCAACTGTGTCACCGGTCTTTCGGTTGGTTTCGATCGCGTACTGGTCGCACGCTGAATCGATCATGCGCAGATCATTCAGGATACGGCTGGCTTGCGAGCGTTTGCGCGCCCGGAGAAACCCCGGGACGGCAATCGCTGCGAGTAACGCGATGATCGCTACAACGATCATGATTTCCACGAGGGTGAAGCCCGCGCGGCGTTTGTTGATGGCGTTTAACATGCTATTGCTTTCTATATTCTCTTGTTTGTTTGACTGCACTCCGCGATATCGATCGCGAAGTGAGCTTTAATGAGCAGTGTTAATGCCAAACCCGGTGAAATCTGACCCGCGCGCCGGACGTTTCTTACTCGGGCTCGGCCACTTGATCTTCCTCGGGGTGTTTGTTTTACGTCTGTGGGCTCTGGTCCGCCTGACCCATTCACCCCTTCTGTTGCCGATCCGGGGCGACATGCATTTTTACAACAATTGGGCTCGAGCCATTCTTCATGGTCAGTTTGCCCAACATCTGGCCTTTTATGGATTGCCCGGCTACGCCTATCTCCTTGCGTTTCTTTACAAACTTTTTGGTGAAAACCCTTTCGTTCCCGGCGTGCTCCAGGCCGGACTCGATGCTGGCACCGCCGCAGTAATTTATCGGATCTGCCTCCGAATTTTTGCCTCAGTTAGATCGACATCTTCGACTTCAAGCCTCGCCCACCAGGCGAATGCACGATTGATCGGCTTATTCGCCGCATTCGGCTGGGCGCTTTGTGTTCCAGCCGAGGCTTATTCCATCGTCCTCATGCCCACCGCTTGGTTTGTCCTGGTATTTTGGTTTGTTGTTTGGCGAGTTATGCGAAACGACGAAGCCCCGAACGCAATGGAATGTTTCTTCGTCGCTCTGCTCATCGGTATTACGGCAACCGCGGTCGCGACAATTCTCGCAGTCGTCCCACTGCTTTTAGGGGCGTTGCTTTTAGGATTCAAAAACGGGCGTCAACTGTGGCGATCTTTGATTGCGCGGTGCGGTCTTTTGTTCGCTGGTCTCGCATTGGGAACGGCACCCTGCTGGATCCATAATTACTTCGTCGCCCACGACCCCGTTCTTCTCTCCGCGCATAGCGGCATCAACTTCTGGATCGGAAATAATCCCAAAGCTAATGGCTATCCGCGCTTCCCACCGGGGCTGAGGGCTGGTCAGGCCGCCATGCTTGAGGATTCGATCGCCCAAGCTGAAGTGGCCGCTGGTCGCTCGCTCAAGCACGCGGAAGTTTCCGCCCATTGGTCAGGAAAGGCTAAGACGTATGTCGCGAATCATTTCGTTGATTGGTTAAAACTCGACGCACGAAAGTTGCGCAACTTTTGGAGCGCATTTCAATATGACGACTTAAGCATAATCACTAGCCTGCGGGAACAGAGTGTCATTCTGCCGGGGCTTTCTTTTGGAATCGTCGCCGCGCTTGCGATTCCTGGAATCTTCCTCGGATACTGGCTTGCACCCCGATCGCGCTGGGTTCTCGGGGCAATCCTATTGTCAATGTTGGCGCTGCTCGGCGTTTTTATTACTGAACGCTACCGGCTTGTCGCGGTTCCGGGTTTGCTCATCTTCGCCGGATTCGGATTGTCGATGCTGTGGCAAGCCGTCGCCGCGCGCGAGCTAAAGACTGGAGCAATTTATCTCATCCTGGTGATTCCAGGGACAATGCTCGTCGCCTGGCCACAGCGCGATCCCTCGCTTTGGGCGCTCGACGCTTACAATTCAGGCTGGCAAGCACTGGAATCGAATAACCTGCCGCTGGCCGAGAAAAAACTCGCTACCGCATACGCTTACGTCCCGGACAACTCGGAAACTCTGTTCGCTTTGGGCAATTTGCGTCTCGCCCAAAATGATTCCGTCGCAGCGGAATCGTTTTATCGTGCCGTTCTGGATCTTGATCCGCAACATAAGGGCGCGTTCAACAACCTCGGGGTAATTGCTCTCGAAGCTTCTCAGTATAGCGACGCTGAAAACTGGTTTCGGCGAGCGGAAAATGTCGATCCACGCAACGCCAAAACACATTTTCTACTCGCAAAAACGTTGCTCGCAAAAAGTGATCGCCAGGCCGCTCGGAGCGAGATTGAGACGGCGATTGGACTCAATCCCGACCAACCCGAATTCAAAGCGCTTAAGCAACAGATCGAAAACTCGCCGTGATTCGACCGGACTTCTTGAAACGAGCGGAATGGACTGTGGGTCTTCTTCTTTCCGCGATGGTGATTTTTCTCCTCGCTGTCCGCGCCAGCCATGCCGGCGCACTTTGGCGCGACGAATGCGCGGTCGTGCAGCTGGCAGGAATGCCGTCGGTTTCAGATGTGCTCCGGAACTTTCAGCATGAAGCTTTCCCGCCGTTGTTTCCGCTGATCGTCCGAATTTACGCAATCGCCTTCGGCTCGAGCGACACTGTCTTACGCATTTTCGGCTTTTGCGTTGGCTGCTTACTCATCAGCGCATTTTGGATTAACTCACGCTTATTTCGGACTGACGTTCCCGTGGTCGGTCTTGCGTTGATGAGCTTAAACACAACCTTCTTCGTATGGGGAACAACGATGCGGGGTTACGGTCTCGGTAGCGCACTGATCGTGTTGATGTTCGGCTGCGTTGGCAGTCTGCTCGTCGCTTCGAATCCAAAACGCAACGTCATCGCGATGTTGGCCTGTCTTCTCGGTGTCCAAGTTCTACTCTACAATAGCGTTCTACTAATCGCACTCAGCGCCTCGGCCGTGGTCATCTCGCTTTTTCAGCGTCGTTTCAAAGATGCGCTCGTGATCGTCGTAATCTGTGCTTCCGCCATAGTTGCGCTTCTGCCCTATGTCCCTGCCTACTTACGCGCCCGAGATTGGAACATTGTGGTCCGCGGAGCGCCCACTTCTTACTCACTGTGGAAACATTTCGAAGTCGCTCTTGGCAATCCGGATTACAGCATACCATCACTTTGGTACGCCATCGTCGTCGGCTTACTTGGCTTATTTATTTTTCGAATCTACAAAGCTCGCGACGCGAAGTATGGCCAGCAGCAGCAGTTGATTTGGTTTGCCATCAGTGTCTGCGTGTTCAGTGTGACTGGTTGCTACTTATTTCTCCGAGTCCTCAGCTACACCACAAACGTTTGGTATTACCTTGCCTTTATGTGTGCCGGTGCAGCCGCATTGGATTTGATCGCCTCCAGTCTTTGCACAGCTGATTGGTTGCGGTTGTTTCGCCTGGGACTTGGATCGGCCGCGTTAATAGCAGCGCCTTTTGCCGACTGGTCAGCCATTATTGAACGCCAAACGAATGTGGACCTGGCAGCGCAAGCCGTCGCTACTCGTGCGGCAGCCAACGATTTGATTGTGGTCGTTCCCTGGCCGTTCGGGATTTCCTTTCAGCGTTATTACCGCGGCACGGCGTCTTGGGTCACGATTCCGAACATCTCCGACCACCGGGTCCATCGCTACGACCTGATCAAAGCGAAAATGATTTCTGTGCATCCGATCGATGACCTGACCGAAGCTGTTCGCACGACTTTGACTGGAGGAAACCGGGTTTGGTTTGTCGGTGGACTCAACCTTCCGCGCCCGGAGGAAGGTGCAATGGTCTTGCTACCAGCTCCAGCTTCTCGATTCAAATGGGACAACAGGGCCTATACAGATTCCTGGTCGCAGCAACTTAGTGTTTTTACAGTTGTGCACGCAAACAAAGTAGACTCGGTTCCTTTACCCCAGCGCGGATCTAGTCAAATCAGTGAGCTTGAGCAGACTTCACTGACGATGGTCGAAGGTTGGCACTAATCGAAGCCAATTAGTCTGCCGCAATCGGATTGTTTTGATCCAGTTCTCCGCCTTTTCGCACCAGCACCACAAAACTATTCGTTCTCCAAAGCAGGCGATAATTCTGATCGAACCATCTGACCCACAGGATGATTGGGGCGTTAGCGACAACGTTAGATTCCAAGCCACGACCACTGCTGGGTTATTCCGCTTAAGATCACCGATCACAATCCGGTTAACTCAATCCGCAAGCATCGGTAAAAACATCCGCGCGATCGTAGTTTAGGGTTGGCAAGATGGAGGCGTGGCTTCGTCACGGTGATGGACCAACACGTGCCCGCCGACGAATGATCGAATGGACCGTGCCTACGGTTTCCAGCCCTGAACGAGGACGAGCTCCAAGTTCTCGAACTCTTGGACCTGGAGGCGGGGAGACAACCCAATCGGGCCGGCACTGGTCGCGTGAACACGAAGAAAGTGTCCAACTTGCAGCGGCCAACCGAAATCATATGGAACGCCGTGCCAGCCCCCTACCGGATCCCGATAGATGGGCGGTTTCGCGGGAAGAACGGGAGGCGCCAAAGGGAAAGGAAGCGTGCCAGCAACAAAAACACGATGACCCGAGCGCAGGACCGTCTCGAGCTTGGCGAGAACGGGCTGAATCGGGTCTGCCATCTTGATCTCGCGCAGAACAAGGTCGTAGCGATGAAACCTATGATCTCTGATTGGAGGCAGGGTAACGACCTCCGCCGGGCCGCCATAGTAACGGCAGAGTGTGATCGCACATTCCCAGCGCGGGACTAAAATCACATCCCCTTCTTTCCCGAGCTGTTCAATCCGAGCTGCCAGTAAGTCAACATTCGTATGGCGGGTCGGCAGCTCGGTCCAGGCCGGAAGTCCGGCCAACGCAACAAATATGATCGCAATCGCCAGCCGAACGATCCTAAGCGAAGAAAGAGGGTGAACTTTCCCGGCAGATGGCCACACCCCGAAAATAACATCCAGCGTGCATGCGACAAACGCCACGAGAGTGATGTAATACCACGGCTGGGTGTAGTAGTTGAGGAGCTTGAGAAATCCTACATAACCAACTACGCCGACAACCGAACAAACTCCGGCGTAGAGAACCGCCGATGAAATGAAAGTGCTGCGGTCCGGTGCGGCGGTCGCATTAGGGGAAATCGGTCCTAGTTCACCCTTCTCGTGGTTACGAAGAAGTCGATGTCGCAGGGTGACGGCCGCCCGTACCAGCAGCAAGATCAAACCGGTGAAGAACAGCGCCACCCATAGCCAAATCGCCACTGAATCGGGCGAACCGATGACCTCGCATCCACGCGTCCAAAGCCATTTGAAATCGACGGGAAAATTCACCAAAAAGGACCATTCGTGCATCCGTCGCATCATCGGCACGTACGGTACCAACGAGACGGCGGCCAAAAGACCAATGGCCACAACAATACCCGCCGTCCGATAAGCTCGTCTCCGCCAAGCTACCGCTATTGCGCCGACCGAAATGGCGAGCAAAAGAACGGAGTTATAGTAGAGGCATTGCACGCTGAGCAGGGCCAGCGCCGCAGCTGCCATCACCCGCCCGACGGCCGGAGGGGATGGAGCATCCACCAGGCGCCAAAAACTTCGAAAGGTAAGCAGGATTAAGAAAATCCCCAACCCGTAGGCCCGGGCCGAGTCACCGTAACGAATCAGCATTGGATTTAATCCGATGAGGACGAGTGAAAGAACGGGCAGGCGCGCGCCTAACGAATGCGAATTAATCCATAAGACCGCAAGTATGCCGAGGCCCGTAAGGCAACCCAGTGTTCGCAAGGCCGCATCGTTATGGGATCCAAACAGCTCCAGCCACGACCTTAGAAGCAGGAAAAATAAAAAGGGGAACGAATCGTAATCGAGAGATCGCCACATCTCCCCAAACGAAGACAACGTGGCCAGGTTGGCACTGTTTGTTTCGTCACGCCAAAGTCCGCCAACGTGGGTTACGAACCGCAAGTGGAGAGCCACGGCCAGACAGGCCGCTATGGTTACGACAACCCATTCCAATCGCCCCAGGTAAGTCCAAAACAATGGCCTGAGGATTTCAATCCTGGATGACGAGGCCGAATTCGGCGTCCGGTTAGCTTGATCCCCTGCGCCACTGATCGGGGCAGGTGCGACGGGCGTCATCACTTTTTACAGCCGACGACCACCGCCTGGATCAATAAGTCGCGAATTCCAAAGGAATATTCGACCAAATTAAAGCCCGCTTGTTCGACTACGTTGCGTGCCTGGTCACGCGACTCGAGCAGGGAAATTTCTGGAGGATGTAAACGCAGCGGCCTAACATTATTGCCGCGAACGAAATCGAGGATGCCGTGAACAATCTTCAGAACGAAAACACTCGTGGCCCAACGATGCGGCCAGAAAATCACAACCTTTCCACCCGGTTTCACGGTGCGGCCCATTTCGCGGAGAATCTGAATAATTTGGTCGCGCGAGAAATGTTCAACGACTCCCAAATTGTAAGCGCCGTCAAAACTGGACTGCGGGAGACCGTCTAGATGAAGAATATCGCCATGCCATACCGCCTCGGCGCGGGGATTATTGCGACGATACGATTCCAAAGCTGGCAGTGAAATATCCACCGCGGTGATCCGCATCTCGCGCGACAGCTGCTCGTCCACCTGGCCCGATCCGCACCCGGCATGAAGAAGCCGCGCTCCTGGAACGAAATGCTTGTGGATGAAATGGTCTAAGTTGCGGCGGATGGCGAATCGCCGATAAATGGTTGCGATCACGGAATAGATGCGTCTACTCTTTTCCTGTCCCTTAGTCCAATAGGCATCCCAGCCCTGTGGATCTTGCAATGGCCGTTCGGCCTCGAGAACCGGCGGCAAAGGTGAAGAAACGAGAAAACTCTCCGGACGCCGGATACTGGCGATGTAAAGCCCAATCAACCGCGCAGCGCTCCGCAGCGTTTCAGACAAGGACATCTTGGAACTGCCGTACGTTCGCGCGGGCAAAGCGATCGGCACTTCCTCGATCGGGAATCCGTTTCGGTAAAGGACAAACAAGCTCTCAAAAAAGAACGAATATCCGTACGACCGAACCCGGTCGAAGAGCTCCTCGGGGATGGCGCCGAGTTGATATACACGCAAGGCGCCGGTGGCGTCGTGTGGCAAGTGCAGAAGGGTAACAGTGAGAAAATGTCCCAGATGCGTCAGCGAACGGCGCAGCGGATTCCATCCGGGAAGGCTGTGACGCTTCAAATAGCGCGACCCGATCGTCACTGACCGGCCGCTCGCCTCCGCGGCCTGCAAGAGTCTCAGCACGTCCGTCGGCTGGTGAGTAAAATCGCAATCCATCGTCACTAAAGTTTCATAACCTTCAGCGTAGGCGTAGCGGATGCCTTCATGATGAGCGCTCCCGATGCCGAGCTTGCCCGATCGATGGATGACCCGCACATGGGGGAATTCCTCCGACAAACGCTCGATAATCTCCCCGGTCCCGTCGGCCGAAGCGTCATCGCAAAAAAGAATGTCGGCCCCCAATTGAAGCGCGGTCAGCTCGCGACAAAGCCGCTCGACGTTCTCAGCTTCGTTGTAGGTCGGAATGAAAATGAGAAGATTAGGCCATTTCATGAGTCATTTCTGCTTCCCTCACGAGGTTGGCCACAAGGTTTCTGAAGTCGATGGTGGGCGACCATCCGGTCGCGGCCCGCAGCTTGTTCGAATCGCCTCGGAATGGGTGAGCAGCCCTCTTTAAGAGCCTCGGATCCAGTTGCACGTGACGTCGCCAATCGAGACCGACCGCATCGAAGGCAATCTCGGCAAATTCGCGCACCGTATGCACCTCACCCGACGCCACGACAAAGTCGCTCGGGTCCGCCAATTGCAGGATGCGGAACATCGCGTCCACGTAATCAGGCGCGTAACCCCAGTCGACGCGCGCTTCTATATCGCCAAGGACCAGTTTAAATGCGGGATGGCGTCGTGCACGCCACGCCCCACGCACGATTTTTTGCGAAAGGAACGACGGGTTGCGCAGAGCCGACTCGTGATTGAACAGGATTCCGCTCGCGGCGAAAACTCCTCGTTCGCGGCGAAACAGTTGGCAACACTGGATGCCGGCAGCCTTGGAGATTCCGTAGGCTGAGTTCGGGACAAAGGCGGTCTGCTCGTTCTGCCATTCCGTGACCGGCATCCCGAACACATGCGACGAGGCTGCATAAAATAGGCGCCCCTTGCCGCTTCGTTCAATGATTTGAAGGACGTTGAGCAAGCCGAGAACATGGACATCGAAACTGCGCCTCAGCACTTCGGCAGCGCAGTCGCTCACGGCCTCTTCAGTTGAATGATGAAACGCCGCCAGGTAGTAGACCTCATCCGGACGAAGGGTCTGTAAATTGTGTTCAACCGTTCCGCGATGTAAAATGTCGACAACCTCACAGTCGCACGCCGTGTCGGTTCCAGGATCGGCGCGCGTCCAACCGCGCACATTGTAATCGCGCGCTAGGAGAAAACGGGCGAGCAGACGGCCATCTTGACCGCCAGCGCCGATGATCAGGGCCGTTCGCATAGCGCTTCGGCTCCCACGACTTCAATCGCGGGCAAAGGGAAGATGAGTTTCCCTCCCCTCCGAAGGAATGCGCTTTCCCGCTGAATCAAGGTGTTGCGAAAATGCCATGGAAGCACCAGCAGGTAGTCTGGATTTCTCGCATGCGCTTCGCGCTCGGGGATGATAGGGATATTTGTGCCAGGGGTGAAACAATCGAATTTGTCCGGATTGACCTCCGCAATCGCGGGGAGCAAATCGGATTTGATCCCGCAATGTTGCAGCAGCACATTGCCTTTGGTCGACGCGCCATAACCGAGCACGATGGAGTTCTGCTCTTTTAGGGCGAGTAAGAGGCTGAGAAGTTTCTGCTTATGGACCGTCACCGCCGCTCCGAAAGCGCGATGCTGCGAACTCGTGCTCAGACCTTCAGCGGCTTCCGCGGCGAGCAACCCTTCGAGTTGTTTTGTGTTTTCCGATCGTTGCGAAGCTCGGCGTGCCGCTGTCACAGCAAAGCTGCCGCCGTTGATATCGTTGAAATCAACGTTCAATATTTTGAGACCGCAGCGATCGGTCATCCACTTGATCTGCCGGAGAGAGTAATACTCCAAGTGTTCATGGCAAACGGTGTCGTATCCCATCGTCCTGACCATGGCCGGCAGATAACTCATTTCGAAATGCCAGATGCCGTCTTCTTCCAGGATGGAAGCGATGTCCCTCATAAAGGCGAGCGGGTTCTCCAGATCATAGAACATCGCAATCGAGGTAATAATTCGCGCCTTCTTCTTTCCGAAAGTCGCTCGAAAAAGCTCGGCGGAGAAAAAATTCACCAGCAGAGAAATATCTTTTCGATAAAAGGGTGCAAACTTCCCGGCGGAGGGATCGATTCCGACTATCGTCAGGCCCTCGTCCGGATAAAATGAGAGCAGGGTGCCGTCGTTACTTCCAATGTCGAGCACTAGATCTCCAGGTTGGAGAGGATATCGTTCAAGGAGGTGTCCTACTTTTTGGTCGAGATGCTTGACCATGGCTCGATTGAGCGATGATCGATAGCCGTAATGTTCGCCGTACATCTCGTCGAGATTGTAGGTTTGACAGAGCTGCACCAGTCCGCACGCCGTCGGATTCCGTTCTTTGTCGCAAGCCACCAACTCGAGCGGCCCTTTGCTCAAGGCGGCGTCACGCACGTTGGGGAATATTCCAGTCAGATATTGTTCGCCCAGGGAAAGAATTGAAACGAGATCGCGGTTCCCGCAGATGCGACAGGCGTCTATCGATCGAAAAGCGGGCCGTTGTACAGGTGCACCGATTAGGCCTTCTTGAACACGTGGTTGAGGGACGCGCACACCCGTTGTTCCAGTTGCCATGCACCTTTTCGAAGCAACGGTCGTGCCAGTCTTTCGACTCAGCGCCGCAAGAATCGCGGCCGTCTGGTCCTTCGAATCGTCGTTAACGGCAAAGAGCACAAAGCGCGGAGCGATCTTGTCAAAGCAAGCGAACTATTCGCGTAAAACAGAAGCGATGGTTATCGCCTAGTTGTAAACCGGCATCACCACGGCAAGGGCTTGCCGGAGCGAGTTGTGGGGACAAGTTCATCCGACTTTAGGTAAACAAGTTCGCGGCCTTGCCCCCTGTTTTTCGAGAAGTCGAGACGCAGATTGGAGTTTGGGTTTAAATTTTGCTCATAGCCTGCAAACCGGCTAGAACGTCGGTGTCACGCCCGTTTTTCGATGCCTGTTCCAGAATCTCTTCGCCACAAGATCGACATCGTCCTGCTGGCGATCATTTTCGCCATCGGAATTTTCCTGCGTCTGACACCGCACGCATTTTCGCCCGGCGGGCGGCTGCACTCGATTGCGTTTCTTCATCCGCAGCCTGCTTTCGACATAATCGGTTTCGACGAAGGTCTTTACCGCGAATACGTCAATGCCTTGAGCAATGGCGGGCTCGGTTCTTATCCTGACATTGTTCAGGGCTACATCGACGTCCAAAAGAAACTTCCTAGTTCGATTCTGCCGCCGCTGCGCTTCCTCTACATCTTCACCGCCTACGCGTGGCATTCGATTTTTGGATCCGAAGCGCTCGATGCGCTTCGTCAGGTCGCGGCATTCTTCAGCATGTTGACGCTTGCTCTTGCCGCCATGTTCGCGTGGCGAATTCGCGGAACGACGTCGACCATCGCGATTGCCGCGCTAATGGCGGTCGCGCCGACTCAGCTCCACATGTCGCAACACGCGCTCGTGGACGGGTTCTTCACCTTTTGGGCGTTGCTCGTTCTCTGGTTACTCTGGGAACTTCTCCGGGCGCCACGCGATTGGCGGTGGCTCGTCGGTTACATCGTTGCGTTAGTCTTACTGGTCTTAACGAAAGAAAATTCGTTCTTCGTCTGGATCGCGCTCGTCGCTTTGATCGTTACGAATCGCTGGCTCCAATTCGGAATCGTCACGCGCGAGCTCGTCATCGCCACGTTCCTCGGGCCGCTTCTCGGCGTTGTTGTCCTGATTTTTCTCGCTGGCGGTATCGATATCTTTGTTCAAAGCTATCAACTGTCCGTCGGCAAGAATTTTCAGCTTCCTTACGCCATCCTGACCGGGGACGGTCCGTGGTACCGTTACCTGGTCGATCTTCTGCTGGTCAGCCCGATTGTTTTGCTTCTCGCGCTCGCAACAATCTTTCGATTGAACCGCGCAATGAAGCCCGAGTTGTTCATGTCGGTCTTCATTGCCGCGAGCTATCTCGTGATGTGCAACGTCAAGTACGGAATGAACCTTCGCTACGCCAACATGTGGGACATGCCGCTGCGCTTCCTCGCCTTTAGCCAAATCGTGGCGCTGACCTCGTGGATGAAATCATATCGCAGTGCTGTTATCGGCGCCGCAGTTGTATTTCTCGCGGCGATCGAATTTCATCAATACATCGTTCTCGCAGTCCGCTACCCGCTTTACGAATTGGTCACCTACGATTTGCTGCTGGCGCTTAAGATCTTGAAATCGCCCTAGCCGGAAGGAACGTTTAGCGAAGCGCTGAATCCGCCGCGCTCAGGATAAACTTGTCGTCATTGTCGCTGAGGCCCGCGAGATAATTCCGAATTCTCCGGAACGATTGACGGAGGAAAAGTTCGGCAGCGGTATTCTTTTGACTGGGCGCTTCGCCGTTGCCTTGAGCCATTTGAATTTCCGAATCCCATCGGCTCAGCACCGCGGTCGATGCAAACAAATCCATCGCCGCGCCGGCGATTCTCTCTTGCACCAATTGCATGTCCAGAATCGGTTCCCGATAAAGGATGAGCGATCGGTTCACTGCGAAATTGAAACGCCAGATCAATCGGCCGAGTTGATTGCCAAAGGAGCGTAACTCACCGCTGCGCACTGGCACATCCGGAATGCGCACAGTCGCACCGAGCCGGTTCATCCCCGCGCTCCAAGCTTTCCCGATGCCGCCTTCCCGCGTCGGTTTCAGCATCGTGTCGTAGATTTCCTTAAACTCCATCCCTGGCCCGCGCATCCCGACCAACGCAATAAACGACGTCAGCACTTCGTTGCTACCTTCCCCGATCTGATTGATTCGCGCGTCCCGCAGCATTCGTTCCAGCGGAAGGTCGACAAAGTAAGCTGAACCGCCGTAAATCTGGAACGCGTCGTTAATACATTCCCACAACCGTTCGGTCGTGAACACTTTCAGCATCGCCGTTTCCAGCATGTAATCTTCCAGGCCGCGATCGATCAGTGAAGCGGTAATGGTCGTCATCGCTTCCATCGCGTAAGCGTCGGCTGCGATCCGCGCGATTTTCTCTTTCACCAAGTGAAAATTAGCGAGTGTCTTGTTGAACTGCTTCCGCGTATTCGCGTGTTTGACCGCGAGTTCGAGACAAGTTTTCGCCGCGCCGGTACAACATGCGCCGAATGTCGTGCGACCAAAATCGAGAACGGTCAGCGCAACCTTCAAACCCTTCCCCGGCGGTCCGAGAATGTTTTCTTTAGGCACCTTTACGTCCCGCATCGAGAATCGCCCAGTCGCGGTGCCACGAATTCCCATTTTTGGCATCCGCGCCTCGAGAATTTCGAATCCCGGCATGTCCGGCGTAACCAGAAACGCGGTGACCGCGGTTTTGCCTTCTTTGCCCGGTACCGGTGTCCGCGCCATTATCGTTAGAACTTGCGCGATTGCGGCGTTCGTAATGTAACGCTTTTCGCCGTTCAAAATGAAATGCGAACCGTCAGCGCTCGGGGTCGCGGTCATTTGCACATTGGCCGCATCGGAGCCGGCTTCCTTTTCCGTCAGCGCGAACGCGCCTAATTGTTCACCGGTCACAAGTTTCGGTAGCCAACGTTTCTGTTGTTCTTGCGTGCCGAACAACAGCAGTGCGCGAATTCCGATCGAATGATGCGCGTTCACAAACACCGATGTCGATGCGCAGCGCCGACCGATCTCCTCTAAAATTCTGCAATTCGCCATCTGAGTGAATCCGTGACCGCCAACTTCTGGTGGTGCAGTCGCACCGAGCACGCCGACTCTTCCCAGTCCATCGATCACATCACGCGGAATGTCCGCCTGCCGATCGATCTCCGGCGCATCAAGATGTTCATCCAGAAACTTGCGCAACTCACTCAGCGTCTGGTCGATTTTAGGTTGTTCCGCTGTCGCGATCCGGGGATACGGCATTACCCAATCGGAAACGAAATGGCCCTGAAACAGGCCTTTGACAAAACCGAGTGCTTGCGGGCCGGTGAAAAGTAATTCTTCGGCCTGCTGAATCTCTTTTTGTCGCTGTGCTTCAGTTTCAGTCATCAAAAACAAACCCGCCGACGAACGAACGGCGGGTCACGAAGTTTAGCTATCCACCGCCGCATGTCCAACGGCTGCGCGCCGCCCTTCAAATCGACGAATTGTTCAGCTACAGCCCTGGCTTGTGCCGCACTCGGTGCAGACCCCACAAGCGCCAGCCCGAATCACTTTGTCGCTGCCGCAATGCGAACAGATGATGTCCATGAACATGTTCCCGAGCGCTTCCTGCACACGGTCGGCGTGACTGTGGCCATTGCCCGTTACCTGCGGCTCCCCGTCGTTCGAAGAATGGCTTGTGATCACATCGATCAATTCCCTTTCACCCGTGCGCGCTAAATCCGAGACCGGCCGGTTGAGCGCCTTCTTTTCCATCTCCCCAATTTCTTTCATCGGCAATTCTGTTTGTCCGCGGCTCGGTGAAGTCGCTTCCTTGTAGCCTTTGATGAATTGGCAGGCGAGCCAGCGGAAAACGTAGTCGGTAATGCTGGTCGCGTTTCGAATGTCAGGATTTTTGGTGAAACCGCTCGGTTCGAACCGTTGGTAAGCGAATTTCTTTGCCAAACTTTCCAGTGGCACACCGTACTGGAGCGCAATCGATGTCAATGTGCCGACCGTGTCCATTAATCCGCCGATCGTGCTGCCTTCCTTCGACATCGTTATGAACAATTCGCCCGGCTGGCCGTCTTCGTACAAGCCAACCGTGATATAACCTTCGTGTCCGGCAATCTCGAACCGGTGGGTTAACGACATCCGTGTGTCCGGCATCCGATGACGCAGCGGTTTGTCGATCTTCCCGCGCAGCATCGTTAACTCTTCTTCAAGCTCGAGAATCCGTTTCTGAAAATCTTCGCGATCAATCGTGATATCGAGCGCAACATCGACATCTTCCGTGGTGCCGCCCATGTCGCGGGTCTTGCGCGTGTTTAGCGGCGCTGAGCGTTTCGATCCCTCGCGATAAATCGCGATCGACTTCAATCCCAGCCGCCAACCTTCGATGTAGCTGTTCATGATGTCCTCGACTGTTGCTGCTTCCGGCAGATTCACAGTTTTAGAAATCGCGCCGCTCAAGAACGGTTGCGCCGCCGCCATCATCCGGAGATGCGCCATATAATTAAGCGACCGTTCGCCTTTAAATGGTTTGAATGCGCAATCGAAAATCGGCAAATGCCCCGGTTTCAATCCCGAGAAGATTGTCGATCCATCCGAATCAGTTACGTCTTCGATCGTATCGAAGGCATCGATATGGGCAATGATCCGGTCGATCTCTTCCGAATTGTATCCCAGTTTTTCGAGCGCCGGTTTGACCGTTTGATTAACAATTTTCAACATGCCGCCGCCGGCGAGCAGTTTGTATTTCACCAGTGCTATGTCCGGTTCGATGCCGGTGGTATCGCAATCCATTAGAAAACTGATCGTTCCTGTCGGGGCGAGCACCGTCACCTGCGCGTTGCGATAACCGTGACGCTTGCCCAAATCACCCGCGCGCTTCCAGGTCTTGCCCGCTTCCTTTTTTAAATAAGCGAATTCTTTGACATCGGGAATCTCGTTCACCGCGCAACGATGCAGATCGATGACTTCAAGCATCGAAGCGACATTGCTTTTTGCGACCGGTTTTGGAACGCCGCTGCAGCGCGCTTCCTTGTAACCGGGAAATGCTCCTGTCGCTTGCGCCATTCGCGCGCTTTGTTCGTAAGCCTCACCGGTCATTATCGCGGTGACCGCGCCGCAAAGCGCGCGGCCTTCCACGCTGTCGTAGCCGTAGCCATAACTCATCACCAACGAACCGAGATTGGCGTAGCCAAGCCCAAGCGTCCGGAAAATGTGGGAGTTTTCCGCGATCTCCCTGATCGGGTAACTCGCATTATCGACGATGATTTCTTGCGCGGTAATGAAAATCCGCACCGCGGCCTTGAATCGTTCGACGTCGAACTCACCATCGGGCGTTTTGAATTTGAGCAGATTTAGCGACGCCAGATTGCAGGCCGTATTATCGAGAAACAGATATTCGCTGCACGGATTGGTGGAATTTTGCCGTCCGGTGCCTTTGCAGGTGTGCCATTTGTGAATCGTGGTGTCAAACTGCATCCCGGGATCGCCGCAAATGTGCGTGCCTTCGGAGATTTTTCGCAATAATGTCCGCGCTTCTTTGCGATCGCACGGTTGACCATCGGTCACGCGGCGCGTCCACCATTCGCGACCTTCGAGCGCCGCTTCCATGAACTCGTCGCTCACTCGCACACTCAGGTTTTCGTTTTGATACATGACCGAGCCGTAAGCGTCGCCGTTGTAACTGCCGTCATAACCCTGCTCGATCAGCGCCCACGCTTTTTTCTCTTCCTTCTGCTTGGCGTCGATGAACTCCTCAATGTCAGGATGCCAATCTTTGAGGGTGTTCATCTTGGCGGCGCGGCGGGTCTTGCCGCCGCTCTTCACCACATTCGCGACTTGATCGTAGACTTTGAGAAACGAGAGCGGACCGCTCGGCTTGCCGCCGCCGCTCAGTTTTTCTTTGGTCGATCTTAACGTCGAGAGATCGGTGCCGGTGCCGCTGCCGTACTTAAAGAGCATGGCTTCACTTGTCGCCAGCCGCATGATGTCTTCCATCGTGTCGCCCACGTCTTGAATGAAACAAGCGCTGCCTTGCGGATATTCGTACTGGGTCGGTGCCCGTTCGGCTTTCCCGATCTCGCGATTATAAAAGTAATTTCCGGCGCCAGCGTTCTTGCCAATACCGTACTCGTGATACAACCCGACATTGAACCAGACCGGTGAATTGAACGCGCCGTGTTGGTTCAAACAAAGCCACGTCAGTTCGTCGTAAAAAACCTCTGCCGCTTCCGCGTCGGCGAAATATCCGTCCGCAATTCCCCAATCGGTCATGGTCCGGGTGACCCGATGAATCAATTGCCGGACTGAACTTTCGCGGCCGCCTTTGTGCGGATCGGTCCCATGCGAGATGTCGCCATAAAAATATTTCGAGACCGCGATCTTTGTCGCCAGCGCGCTCCAATTCTTTGGCACCTCGACGTTTTCCTGTTTAAAAATAATCTGGCCGCTGTCGTCCGTGATCTCCGCCGTTCGATGTTCCCATTCAATCTGATCGAATGGCTTCACCGCCGCGTTGCTGAAAACGCGGTCAAAATACAAACCGCCATTTGTTTTTTTCACTGACCGATTCTGGCGGCGATCAGCTTTGCGCGGTTTGTTTAGAGCAGAAGGCGGGATTCCGGGTTTGAGTTGGATCATGGCGGGAGAGGCTGGTTAAGGTTGTGAATTAGCGGTGAATTCCTGCCAACAGCCGGGCTAACAACCTGTGAATTCCAGCGCATAACAAGTAATAGCGGAGGCCTTCGGCGGACATACAATATGCGGTGCAAAATCGATCCAAATCAAGATGAATTTTGTGACATTTTCGCGCCCCATTCGCTAAATCGCCGACCTGTCCGCGAGGACGGGCTCTGTAGCTACTTCAGCGCTGAAAAGCTAGTGGGGTCCATGAAATACCGGTCGATATGGTTTACCAGCGGTCCGTGCGCCTCCGATTCCGCCTTAACCTTTTGCCATTCCGGATCGCCTTGGAAAGCGGCCCAATTTTTCTCGGCTTCTTGCCGGCTGGGATGCTCCAGAATGTAGATAAACAGGTTCTGAGAGCTCGGCGCGTCTTCGGGCGACCAATAACCGACGCTCTTCATATTGTGCCGCTTGAAGATCGAGTCGGTGTAATTGCCAAATCGAGCCTTTAGAGCATCCATTTTGCCCTCGTTGACGTGATACAGACGCAGTTCGTAAACGTGGTGTGGGGATTCCGCATTGGATCCTCTGAGCGTGCCCAAGCCGAGCATCACCGCGCCGCCGCAAAGAAAAGATAGAAGATGGAACATTTTCATGTCGCCTAAAATACCACAGCGATTAACAAATTAAATTTACGGAGTTGGCGGAAGGGGTGGGATTCGAACCCACGGTGGGTTGCCCCACGCTCGATTTCGAGTCGAGTGCCTTAAACCGGACTCAGCCACCCTTCCATTTTCGCAAGATCGACATCCTGCTGATCGATTCCGAAAAGAGCGCGTTTATTATGAGGCGACACCGTCGCTTTGCAAATCTCTTGGGAATCTCTGAGCGGTCCTCGCCGGCATTTTTCACGAGACGTTCTTGACTAACTGCTCCAACGGAAATACACGTCGCCTCGAACAAAGTTGGCTGCGGCATCGTCAATGCTGGTAAACCGAGGGTGCGATGATTAGGGCAAATTGTCGGGCACGCTTTACCGCCGCGGACTTCGATTTTATTATTCGCACTCTCGCCCGCTCCCGCAGCGACAGCGTTTCGCTAGTCGATCTTTTGAGTGACTCGGAAACGCGCGATTCCATTCTCGATCACCCGCGCCTGGTCGAGACCATTCTTTCCAATGCGGGGCATCTCCACATCTCGTCGCAGTTTTACTTTTATGTCCTCGCCCGGTACGTATTTCAGCAAGCCGGGATCGGCGATCGCAAACTTTGTGATTATGTCGGCTCACTACTCGAAACTTTTTCGCGCACGAATCAATTGCAGAGCCCGGACAAGATCGACAACGCCGAAATGATCGGGGCTCGGGAAAGCTTTCGAAGTCGCGCCCACGAATACATTTCCGATATGCTCATCGCGCTCACCCGCGCCACGCCCGAGCAAACCTTCTTGCTCCGCGCGCACGTCGGAAATTACTCCCTCTTCATCAGTGGCATCTTTCACGAGAATACTCAGCGCCGCAGTCTGCGCGGAGCGCCCGATATCGAATTTTATGAGCAAGTCGGTCGCATCAATTATCAACTCGTCGCTTCGCACGAAACCGCGCGACGCTGCGAACTCACCGATGTCTTCGCCGGGTTGGCGAATCGGTTCCACGACATTCGTCTCGCACTCAACGAACTTTCCGATCGCTTGCTTCATCTCGATGAAGATGCGCGACCATCGCTCGTTTTGTGAACGAGACGCTCTTCAGCCAGGTCCAAAAGCTTTTCGAGCGCACCTACGCGCGGGTCGGGATCAATCTCGAAGATTGTTTGATTGATCGGCGCCGCTGCGCGCAGTTGTCCATCTTGGCTGGCAAGTCGGCGCGCGAATTGAGCGAGCTCGCCCGGACATTTCTGCGCACGGCCGACGACCAGCTTTACGTCGGCATTTATTATTCCCATTGGCTGATCGAACAACTCGAGCGACACGATCCGCGCGCCGGTCTAAGCGATCATAATATCCGCTCGCTCATCACGTTCGTAGAAGAAATCAATCACGCGCTCCACGCCGCGCTTCAGTTCAAGAATGGCGCGCGCGAAATCGCATCGGAAGACTTTGCCCGCAATCTCGAGCTCCAGGCCCAGGTCGATACCTACCTCGTTCTCCTTTTGTTCGTTGCCTTCTTTCGGAAAACTCAGCGCGTTTCGCGCACAGATCGGAAGTGGCTGCGCCTTCACCTTTTCGCGCGCCAATGCCCGGAAGCATTTCGCGATCGAAACCTCCGTGCTCGTTATCTCGAAACGACAGAACTTGCTTCAAGCTATACACGTTACCTCGACACGCTCAACGCGGTTCGCCGTGTTGAAGAAATTCGACGATTCCGTTCGCTCGATTACGATGACAAGAAAAAACGGATTCTGGCATTGCCGGGCGGAGAAATTTTATCGCGGCGCGTGAATTTAATTTGCGAAAACTGAGACCCGGTCGCTAAATACCGGTCGTGTTCAGTTTGACGATGCTTGGGAGCGGCAGTGCCGGCAACAGCGCGCTCGTCGCGACTGATCATTGCAAAATTCTGATCGATGGCGGACTGAGCGCCCGGCAAATTGCGCTCCGGCTTGAGCAATGCGGCGTAATGCCGGAGCAACTGGATGGTGTTCTGCTGACCCACGAGCACGGCGATCATGTTTGCGGGCTGGAAGTGCTCTGTCGCAAATTCGCGGTGCCGATTTATGCGAACGCGCAAACGGCCGAAGCCGTCCGTTGCGATGGCGCCTTGGATCGACATCGCAACTGGCGAATTTTTCGCACCGGCGCCGAGTTCAAGATCTGCGACATCCTAGTACAAACTTTCCCGGTGCCGCACGACGCGGTCGATCCCGTCGGCTTCGCGTTTTATGCAGGAGGGAGCGGCCTCGGGTTCATTACCGATTTGGGTTATGCGACCAAAATGATCGTGGAACGGCTCCGGCAAGTGCACACGCTCGTGATCGAAACCAACCACGACGAAAAACTGCTGCAGAGCGACACTCATCGCCCCTGGCCCGTGAAACAACGAATCCAGTCGCGCCACGGGCATCTTTCCAATAGCGCGGCTGCCACCGTGATCGAAGAATTGCTTCCCGGAAAAATCGAGCGGGTCGTGCTCGGACATCTCAGTCGCGATTGCAATACTCCCGCCCTCGCGCTCCAAAGTATTCGCGACGCGCTCGGCAAATCCGGGAAGATCGACATCGAACTCTTTTGCGCGGGCCAATCGAACATCAGTCCCAGGTTTCGCATCGGCGAAACTGAAGTCGGCGCGTTTCAGTCAACTTTCGAGAACGCATTTTTTCCGGCGGCATGAGCGCGATTGCAGTCGAACAGCGACGGCCAAAGCCGGCCGCCAGAGAAGAAATGAAAATCCGCGACGCGGTGGAGTCGGATTTGCCGGCGATCATTAAAATCTACAACGCCGCGGTAGCGACCCGCGTTGCTACTGCGCAACTGGAACCAGTCACGCTGGAAGACCGACGCGGCTGGCTAAAGGAACATTCGACGGATCGACACCCCTTTTGGGTTTTGGAAATCGACCGCAAAATCGCCGGCTGGCTCACGTTAAAACCTTTCTTGCCCCGCTGCGCTTATCGCGGGACGGCGGAAGTGAGCGTTTATGTCGATGAAAAGTTCCGGCGGCGGAGAGTCGGCCGAACATTACTCGGCGAAGCGATCGCGCGCGCTCCCTCTCTTCAAATCAGGGCGATGGTTGGACTGATCTTCGCCCACAACGAACCGAGCTTGCGGCTGTTCGAACAACTTGGGTTCGAGCGCTGGGGATTACTTCCGCGTATCGCGCAGCTCGACGATGTGGAACGCGACCTGACGCTGATGGGTCGCCATGTTTAGATCGACATTTCGACTCAGACTTCTTCCGGGCCGACAACGAGATGAACGATGCCGGCGGGATCGGAGATGAAGAAGCCGTTGAAATCTTCGCGCAGATTTTCCACTTCATCCCGACGCGCGACGCCGTGAATTTTTAGGAACGACGAGGCCGCCTCGGTGTCGTTGGTCTCGATCTCGAGCCAAATATCGGGATGACTGAGGTTCGGCACCTTGTCGATCCAGAGTCGATTCGGACCAAATTGAAAGATACAACCGTCCGATTCCTCTTCGATCAACGGAAGCGCGAGCGTGTCGCGATAAAACGCAACCGTTTCCTCATACGTGTGAGCCGGACACTTGATCGCGATGTTCGCGCCGCCGGAAAATTGCGGTCCGTCGAGTTTGGCCACCATATTGTCGATCTAAGCTAGCCGTTTCCCGCGGTCAAAGATGCTCAAGCAATTTTTGCGCGACCGTTTTCGCCTTTTCCAATGCAATTGCGTCGTCCACAAAACCGCCGAGACCGATCGTGAGAAAGGCGTTACCTTTCGTGACGTAAAGCATCAGAACACGCGAAGCGAATCCACTTTCGCCACCACTGGTGGACATTTGGGCGGCATCGCCGACGCCGGAAATTTTTTCCATCGCGCCGTTCGCCGCGGCCAACAGCTGAAGTTCCTGTTGCGGACCGATTGCGTTCGGTCCCGGCAGCTGGAGCCGAATGATCAACGATTTGCCGCGGTTAACACTGTAATAATTGCACTTTGAGTAATAACCGTCGGTGCCGTCGCCGCTGCGCGGGCTCGGATCTTTCACCGGTTCGCCCAAGATGTTGGACGCTTCCGCTTTGTTAATGATTTGCGAAACGTCGGGTCGCGAATCCGCGGCCACAACCGAATTCGTTAGGCCGGTTACGAGAAAAAGGGCGCCAATCAAGCTTTGGATCGACATCTTTAGCCACCAGCCGCGCCGGTGCCACCGGGTTCAGTCATGGAAATGGGATCGAGCGCGCGCTCCAGTTCTTTTTCCGACAAGATTTTTTTCTCGCGGCAAAGTTCCCGAACGGTTTTGCCTGTGCGCACACTTTCCTTAGCGATCTCGGCCGCGCGATCGTAACCGATCTTTGGTGCCAATGCCGTCACCATCGCCATTGAGAGCTCGACAAGTTCTTCGCAGCGCGCCTTGTTCGCCGTGATTCCGGTCACGCATTTTTCACAGAAAACATCCACGACATTGGCGAGAAGCCGGATGGATTCGAGAAGATCGTGTGCCATCACCGGCATCATCACGTTGAGCTCAAAATTTCCATTCGCGCCGGCCCAGGTAATGGCGACGTCGTTGCCGAAGACTTGAGCGCAAACCATCATGACCGATTCACACATCACCGGATTGACTTTACCGGGCATGATTGAGCTGCCGGGTTGCGTGGCGGGCAATTGAATCTCGCCAATGCCGCAGCGCGGACCGCTGCCTAGCAAGCGAATGTCGTTGGCGATCTTAAACAAACTGGTCGCAATTGTTTTGAGTTGGCCGCTCGCTTCCACGACCGCGTCCTTGCCGCCCTGCGCTTCGAAATGATTTTTCGCTTCGTAGAATTTGATGCCGGTCCTCTGTTCCAGATGACGCATCACTTTACCTGGAAGATCGACATGGCGGTTCAGTCCAGTGCCAACGGCGGTGCCACCGAGCGCGAGCTCCCGCAAAACTTCGCCTGCTTTTTTCGCGCGTTCTTTTCCGTAAGCGACTTGTTGTGCGTAACCGGAAAATTCTTGGCCGAGCCGGACTGGCGTCGCATCCATCAAATGCGTCCGACCGATCTTGATGATGTCCCAGAATTCCTTCGTCTTCACATCCAGCGCAGCGCGTAATTTTTCCAGCGCCGGCAATAAACAATCCTTCAATCGCTCGGCGGCGCTAATGTGAATGGCCGAAGGAATCACGTCGTTGCTCGACTGTCCCATGTTGACGTGATCATTCGGATGCACGAACTCGCGCGAACCGATTTTTTTGCCGGCCAATTGCGCGCATCGGTTCGCGATTACTTCATTTGCGTTTGTGTTCGTGCTGGTGCCCGAACCGGTCTGGAAAATGTCGAGTGGAAAATGGTCGTCCAGTTTGCCCTCGATCACTTCTTCGGCTGCTTGCACGATCAATGCGGCACGCTCGGCATCGAGTAAACCGAGATCGTGATTGGCCTGGGCCGCGGCCCATTTAATCAAGCCAAGCCCGCGAATGAACGCGCGGGAGAAACGATAACCGCTAATGGGAAAATTCAGCACGGCACGCTGAGTGGAAGCGCCATACAGAGCCGATTCGGGGAGCGACATTTCTCCCATCGAATCTTTTTCCATCCGGGTCCGGCCGCCGGTCATGCGTTATTTGCGGAAGCTCGACTTTCCTGAAACGATAGATGCGATTCGCCGTTGCGGCCGTTCGATTTCTCAAAAACCGTGATGAACATGGGCGGAATGTTTTGCAGGAAATATTCGGACTTGGCGCGATCGAAGATTTTAGCGTGCTGCCTCAATTCGTTCGTGACTTGATAAATAATAAATCGACCGCCAGCCGCGAGCGCGTCGTAGGTTTGTTGGAGTAAAGCGCGCTTCTTGTCGATCTTCAGAATGCTAAACGGGATGCCGGAAACGATATAATCGCACGCGTCGATGCCGCGTCTGCGCAATTCCAATGGCAGGTGCGCAGCGTTGTCGTTGATGACATGCACGCGCGGATCGTCTCTGAATTGGCGCCGCAAATCGCGCGAGAAAGCGGGGTCGAGCTCGAAGAGAAGCAATTGGCAATCCGGTCGCATCCGGCGCGCGATCTCGCGCGAATGCACTCCTTCGCCAGGACCGTACTCCGCGATCACACGCGCCCGGTCGAAATCAATTTTATCGGCCACGCGCTCGACTAGGGCCTTGGAACTTGGTACGATCGACGCGATTTGGAATGGGCGTTTTAGAAATCGCTTGAAGAAAAGGGCGCTCATCGAAAATCGAATAGTCACCCTCTAGCCCGGCATTGTCCAGTCGCGAGTGGCTCGGCCGCCCTCAATACCGGGTCGTTAGGCGGCAATTGTCCAAAGAAAAGATTGACATCGATTCTAGAATTTATAATGCTTAGCCGAGCGAAATGTCTTGCCCATTTTCCCGCGAATTGGTGATTTTCCCACATGCATAACCTCCTAACGGTCAAGGAAACGGCCAAATATCTCCGCATTCCATTGCCGACCGTTTATTATCTCGTCCAGCGCGGCCAGCTCCCCGCTATCCAGATCGGCGGTCGCTGGCGGATCAAAAAATCCTCCCTCGATAAGGACATTCTCAAGGAAGAAAAATCCGGCCAACCCACCGTCCTCGTGGTGGACGACGACGAAAGCCTGCAAAACCTTTTCAAGCTCTTCCTCCGGAAAATCGGTTTTAGCCGCGTCGTTGTCGGCACTGTGAAAGAAGCCCTCGCCGCGCTCGAAAAGCAAAAATTCGATCTCGTCTTTCTCGATCTAAAATTGCCCGACGGCCCGGCCGACGACGTTTACGACGCGATCAAGGAAGATCAACCCGGTTGTCCGATTATCATCATTACCGGTTATCCGGATAGCGCGATGCTCGACCGGATCCTTGCGAAAGGACCGATCACAGTTTTGAAAAAACCGCTCAAGGTCGAGCAATTGAAAGAGACAGTTCGTATTCTCGGTCACAAGGAAGCGGTCAAACTGGCCGCTTAAGAGTTAACGCCCGCCGCGGCGGACAAGATCGACATCTTGCTCTTGACTGGTCACTCGTCACTGATCACTTATCACTCCGCTGAAATGCGCGGTTAGCTCAGTGGTAGAGCACTACCTTGACACGGTAGGGGTCAGAGGTTCGAAACCTCTACCGCGCACCACATTTGTTCGCCATGGGCAGCTCATCTGAAATTCTAAAGAGCGCAATCGGCGCCGCGACGATAACGTTGCAATCGCTTGTCGATCTCGAATCGCAAATCACGAAAGCGGCCGACTTAATCGTGGATTGCCTAACGAATGGCAAAAAAGCGTTGGCTTGCGGCAACGGCGGCAGCGCCGCGGACGCGGCCGATTTCTGCACCGAACTGGCGTGTCGCTTGGTGGAAGATCGGCGCCCGTATCCGGCGATGAATTTGTCGCAGGGTGGAAGCTTGATCACTGCGACTGGGAACGATTACGGCTTCGAAGAAATTTTCGCGCGGCAAGTGCGCGCGTTTGGAAACGCTGGTGATGTCCTGGTTGCCATCAGCACCACCGGCAAATCGAAAAATATCCGGCGCGCGATCGAAGAAGCGCGCGATCGGAAATTAAAAATGATCGCACTTCTCGGCCGCGGCGGCGGATCCGCGGCTGGCATTGCCGATGTCGATCTTATCGTGAAAGGCGATTCAACCGCGCGAATTCAGGAAGCGCACAAATTCATTCTTCACGTCCTCTGCGAGATCTGCGAAGCGCGTTTGCCTCGGAAATAACCCAGATCAGACGGCCACCGCTTCCGCCTGGCATAACTGCTTGAAATTGGTCGCCTTGAAGCGAGGTGGCCCGTCCGATGCTCTTGCGAGCTGTATGCAATTGGTGCCGAACCAGAGTCCAGTCGAGCGGCTGATCAGTTCGATGGAAGCGCAGGAAAGCACTTCTACCGAGGCGGGTTCCGATTCGCCGTTTGTTCTGAGGGGCGCTGGCATGATGTCGGGTAACGCGCGCTGGATATTCATCGGGGCGATGATTGGTGCGCTGCTCCTTTCGATTGGCGGAATTATTTTCAGCCGACACCTGGATCAGGAAGGTGAGCGACTCAATTTCCCGACTTTTATTAGAGCCCGAACGAAAAGTCTCGCCGACGGCCTCGGTTCGACCGCGACTCCTGCGATCGTCGTCGAACTCAGCGCCGACATGGTTCGGGTCAGCGCAATCGCGCTTGGTCATCCGCGATTGGCCGTCATCAATGGAAAAACCGTTACCGAAGGGGACAGCGTTACTTTGCAGGCGCCAAATGCTTCGGTCGCGCTCATTCTTCGCGTCGTCAAAATTGGTGACGGCTCGATCAATCTCTCCGACGGAAAGAAGATGTTCAGTGCAAGTTTGCACATTCCGTCACCGCCTCGACCGAAACCGAACTGATTAGAGATGTAGGCGAGCCGCGCCGCGCGTTTCGCGGCTTTTCAACCGACGCCAATTGCGGTAAAGCGTGGTGCTGTTATGAAAAGAATTTTGTTCCTGCTCGTTGCGATTCTAATCGGCACCGGATCAATCATGCTCGGCGGAGGGGTGCGTTACGACGCAAAAGTCTGGCGCGCCGTGCAAAGCTACGATCTTGTCACGTTGAGCAAGAATTTGGACGCGCATATGCGCGAACTTGTTGCCGTGAAATGCAATTTCCGCGGCAAAGACATCCACCACATGAAATCGAACTGGTATGAAAGCTCGGTTTGGCAAAATATTCAGGGAGAACGCGGCAAGTTCGCGCATGCGTCGGTCATGGTGGCAAAACCGGACTTGGCCGCCTTCAAGTCGATCCCGACAGATTCGAGCGGCGCGGAGATCACTCTTTACGGCCGGGTCGAACACGACGCGCAGTCGAATTTTAGTTTCCTACGCCTGGTTGGACGCAACGCAACCACCGATTCAGCGGGCAACGCTACCGTCACCTGGTAACTCAACTGCGTTTTAGACTGCGCAGTTCGTTCAGCAAAAAGTTACCGACCCGTCGCGTGCGGTTCCGCAAAGCTCTCCAAAGGCCGCGATCTACGAAATAGGTCAGAAGAATGCTGTCGCGCGTTCTCACCTCCGACCCGACCGGTTTGGCCGAGTGCCAGGTGTCATTCCAGACGGCGAAAGCATACCCAGAGTTTGGCGCGAATGGCATTTGAGTCCGTTTCGGCTTGGTCCCGTCCGCCATTTGTTCGTGAAACATCGTGCCGATGTGCGTGTTTGAATTGTCCGACGGCAAGTAAAGTTGAACCGTTATCCCTTTCCAAAGGCTGTCGGTGTGCTTGAAAACGCGATAACCCGGAACGTCGCGGGTCAGAATCGGCACCGGGTACATTCCAACGCTGGCGAAATTTTCTCCAAAGCGTCGCTTCAAACCTGGCGCAAGGTGCTGGATTAACGCGGTTTTTACCTCGTCCGAACGCAGGACGCGCCCAACCACGTCCCAAACAGCAAGCTTTTCCGCCGGAAGATGGCGAATGTATTCTGGAAACAAATCAATCTTGGTCCGGGTCGGTTTTCCATCCGGGCGGCTGCTTCCCATTTTGCTTTTTCCCGACATCGGCCGGTAGTCGTTCTCGTTCGGCATCGTGCGCAGCATCTCCGCGTAAAAATCGGGCGGAAAAACGCGATCGAACTTCAAATGAAAAAAAGGAACGCTGCCCTCGCGCGCGTTTCGCATCGAGTCGGCCACGAATTCAGTCAGCTCTTTGACTGACCACGATTGTTCCATTGATTAAATTGTTCCCGTTAACCATGAGCGAAACAACCGAAAAGCATTCCAACCTGGCGCGACTCGGCCGTTGGTTGGCCGAACTGATCCTGGTCTTTGTCGGCGTTTACGCCGCGTTCTGGTTGAACAATTATCAGCAGCATCTCCAGGAGGCGAAACGGCGCGACCAGATTTTGGCATCGCTCGAGCAAACGCTGCGCGAGGGAATTGAGAGCGGGAAAATTAGCGGCGCACAAGAAGAACGACAAGCCGCGGAATTTCAGCGAGCGCTCGACGCAGGCGAGATGCCCCGGTTGCATCCGTTTGTTTTCACGACCGACTACACTCCGACCGACCTCGCCACCCTGCTTCAATCCGGCGGCATCGAGCTGCTGGATGTGGAGACGCTCACCGCGTTGCGAAACGACGAATCGGTTATCCGCTGGGGACTGAGCCGCATGGCACATTATCAGAAACTTAGCGACGAGCTGATCGTACCGAATCTCGACCAGGATATTTCCTTCTTTTACGATCCCACGACCAAGAAATTGCGGAAACGTTTCGAGATGTATTCCGACGCTCTCCAGGCAACTGTGAAATTTGCTCACGATCTCGAAAGAACCCACACCGAGCTGCTCAAACGAATCCAGGCCGAACGGCAACGCCATTAAGATGATTTCAATTACTCGACTCTCTTGCTGTTTGTTATTGTTTCTCGCTGCTAACGCCAGAGCCGCCGATTATCCTTCTCCGCCTGAAGGCGATTACATCATTGACGATTTCAAGTTCAGCTCGGGCGAAACATTGCCAGAGCTGCGCGTTCATTACCGCACGATCGGAAAGATCAACAAAGACGCGCAGGGCAACGTGACCAACGCAGTCTTGATCATGCACGGAACGACCGGTAGTGGCGCACAATTCATCCGCCCCGAATTTGCCGGCGAACTTTTCGGGAAAGATCAGCCGCTCGATGCGACCAAGTTTTTCATCGTGCTTCCGGACGGAATCGGCCACGGCAAATCGAGCAAACCGAGCGACGGAATGCACGCGAAATTTCCCCGCTACGGTTACGTCGACATGGTCGAAGCCCAGTATCGACTGTTGACTGACGGGCTCGGGGTCAATCACGCGCGGCTGGTAATGGGCACCTCGATGGGCGGAATGCACACCTGGCTTTGGGGCGAATCACATCCCGAGTTTATGGACGCGCTCATGCCTCTCGCCAGTTTGCCGACCCAGATTTCCGGGCGCAACCGCGTCTGGCGCCGCATGATTATTGACGCGATTCGGAACGATCCGACTTGGAACGGCGGAGAATATAAAACGCAGCCGCTGAGTCTGCGGACTGCTGCGGAGATGCTCTGGTTCATGAGCAGTAATCCAATTCTTCGACAAAAGGAGGCGCCGACACTCGCGCAGACCGACGAAGTGCTCGATAAATTCGCCGAGCAAATTGCGAAAACAGACGACGCAAACGATGTGCTTTACGCGTTGGAAGCATCCCGCGATTATAATCCCGGCCCCAATCTCGAAAAAATTCGGGCGCCGCTTCTGGCGATCAATTCCGCCGACGATCTGATCAATCCGCCCGAGCTTGGAATTTTGGAACGCGAAATCAAACGCGTTCCGCACGGTCGCGCCATTGTAATTCCCACGAGCGATAAGACCCGCGGTCACGGCAGCCACACCCTTGCGACGTTGTGGAAAGATCAATTGTTGATCTTGCTCAAGGAAACAGGAAAATAATTTAAGATCGACATCACGGGTCAGCGATTTTTCAATCGCGGCATGAAAAGCGCGCTGATTATTTTCGCCATTGTCTCGTCAGCCTTCGCCCAGGATTACGATGTCATTATTAGAAACGGAACGGTTTACGACGGCACCGGCGGCGGCGCGCAACATGTCGATCTTGCGATCAAAGGCGATCGCATCGCCGGACTCGGTGATTTCAAAAACGCCAGCGCGGGAACAATTGTTAACGCGAGCGGACTCGCGGTCGCGCCGGGTTTCTTCAACATGCTTTCGTGGTCGACCGAATCGCTGATTCAAGACGGGCGTTCGCAAAGCGAGCTTCGGCAGGGAGTAACCACAGAAATCATGGGCGAAGGCGAATCGATGGGGCCGGTGAACGATCGCGTCCGCGAACACATGTTGCGCGAGCAAGCCGACATTAAGTACGATATCAAATGGAACACGCTAGCGGAATATTTGCAGTTTTTGGAGAAACACGGCATCTCCTGTAACGTCGCTTCGTTTATCGGCGCGACCACCATTCGCGAGAACGTTGTCGGCTTTGACGATCGCGCGCCGACGCCCCAACAGCTCGACCAAATGCGCGAGCTCGTGCGCAAAGAGATGGAGGCGGGCGCGCTCGGCATCGGCACATCCCTAATTTATCCACCGGCGTTTTACGCAAAGACGGAGGAATTGATTGAGCTCTGCAAAGTCGCGGCCAAATACAAAGGCAAATACATCTCGCACATGCGAAGCGAAGGGAACCAGTTGTTCGAAGCGTTTGATGAATTGGTCCGGATCGCGCGCGAAGCCAATATTCCGGCCGAGGTTTATCACATTAAAGCGGCCGGCCAGAAAAATTGGCCGAAAGAAGACGAACTGTTGGCGCGGATCGAGAAAGCGCAAAAGGAAGGACTGAAAGTTCGCGCCAACATGTACACCTACACCGCTGCCGGCACCGGACTCGACGCCTGTTTTCCGCCTTGGACAGAAGACGGCGGTTACGAAGCGCTGTTCAAGCGGCTGCGCGATCCGGCGACGCGCGAGAAAATCAAAGCCGAGGTCAAGGTCGACAGCGACAAATGGGAAAATCTTTACCTCGGCGCCGGCTCACCGGACAACATTCTTCTCGCCGCCTTCAAGTCGGACAAACTGAAACCGCTTACCGGCAAAACGCTCGCCCAAGTCGCCAAGACGCGCGGCAAAGATCCGATCGACACCGCGATGGATCTCGTGGCCGAAGACGAATCACGGATCGGCACGGTTTACTTCATCATGTCGGAAGCGAACGTGAAAAAGGAATTGCGGAAACCGTGGATCTCGTTTGGCTCGGATGAAGCGTCGCAAGCGCCGGAAGGTCCGTTCTTAAAATCGAATCCGCATCCGCGCGCTTATGGCTGTTTCGCGCGCGTGCTCGGAAAATACTGCCGCGACGAAAAAGTGATATCGCTTCCGGAAGCGATCCGGCGTTTGAGCGCGCAGCCGGCGCAGAATCTCGAGCTCGATCATCGCGGCATGTTGAAGGAGGGCATGTTTGCCGACGTGGTGGTATTCGATCCAAAAACAATCACCGATCACGCAACCTTCGATAACCCGCACCAGTACGCGACCGGGATGAAACACGTTTTCGTGAACGGCATCCAAGTCATTAAAGAAGGCGAGCACACCGGCGCGAAACCGGGCCGGGCCTTATGGGGACCTGGCAAGGTCCTCTGACCGGGCAAGATCGACCATCCTACGAGCGAGATTCATCTCTAGCTGCGTGGCTGCGCGCGGTTTGCACTGCCGTATCTCGAAAGAGGCACGCGACAGGCGCACCTTCCGCGTAGTTTATTTAGAGGCAGGTTACTTTTGAAATGGATCCGATCGGCAGCATCAAGTTGCGCTGGCTCCACGGCGCGTTGCAAGACGTTACCTACGAGCTGGCACGGTCGCAGTTTCAGTTCGCGCCCCATACCTGGGAGCCGGCGATCAACGCTTATCGCTGCGAGAAATGCATCCGGATCTGTGTCGATCTGGCCGGAGTCGAGCGGTCGCAGATCGATCTGATCGTTGAGCCGCAACGAGTCCTGATCCGCGGCTCGCGCGAACTCCCGGAGCCGTCGCACGACGAAGGCCGCGCCATGCGATTGCTGGCGATGGAAATCGATTACGGGCCGTTCGAACGCGAAGTTTTGTTGCCGGACGAAGTGGAGATCAACCAGGCGCATGCTGAGCAGCGCAACGGATTGCTCTGGATTTCGCTCCCGATCAAATGATGACAAACGAAGAACAAGTTTTTGCGCAGCCGGCCGAACTGGAAATGAAATCCAGCGACGCTCCGTCAGCGGCGATCGCGGCCGACATTTCCGACCAAAGCAAGGCACCGCGGATCCCGGAGGAGTTGTCGATCTTGCCGGTGCGCGGGTTCGTGGTTTTCCCGGGAACGATCGTGCCGTTGAATGTGCGCCGGCCGGCATCGATCGCGTTACTCGATGAGACGTTGCCACGGACAAAGATCATCGGGCTCGTCACGCAGCGCGACGAAGCAAAGGAAGATCCGTCGGCTCAGGACCTCTACCACGTGGGTACCGCGGCGCAGGTTTTGAAAATGATCCGGCAGGCCGACGACCATGTCCTGATCATCGCGCAAGGTTTGCGGCGATTCCGACTGCGCAAGATCGTCGCCACGTCGCCGTTCGTTCGCGCGGAAATCGATATCCTGGAATCGAAATCGCCAACGGAGAGCAAGGAATGGGAAGCGGAGTTTCGGAATCTGCGCGATTCGGCGGCGAGACTATTCGAGCTGACGCCGGAAACGCCGGAACAAGCGCGCTTAATGGTGATGAACATCGACAATCCGGAGCAGCTGGCGGATTTCCTCGCGCCCAACCTGAACGTTGATGCCGCGCAGAAGCAGGCATTGCTCGAAGAGCTTGATGTCGAGAAGCGCGTCCGCGAAGTGCAGAAACATATTTCGGCGCAGCTCGAGATCGCGCAGATCCAGGAAAAATTGCAGAAGGACGTGGCGTCTCAGTTTTCCGATGCGCAACGCCGCGCTTATTTGCGATCGCAGATCAAAGCGATCCAGCACGAGCTGGGTGAAACCGAAACCGGCAGCGAAGAGCAAATGGAACAATTGCGCGCGCGGTTGAAGGAAGCGAACCCACCAGAAGAGGTAATGAAGCAAGCGGAGCGCGAATTGAAGCGGCTCGATTTTATTCCACCGGCCAGTCCAGAGTTTTCGGTCATTGTCAGTTACATCGAGATCATCGCCGATCTGCCTTGGAACAAATTGAGCCAGGACAATCTCGATCTCGATCAAGCGCAACAAATTCTCGATCGCGACCATTACGATCTCGAAAAAGTCAAAAAGCGGCTGATCGAATATCTGGCTGTGCGCAAACTGAATCCGACCGGACACGGCCCAATCTTGTGTTTCCTAGGGCCGCCCGGCGTGGGCAAAACCAGTCTCGGCCAATCGATTGCCGACGCGCTCGGTCGCAAATTCGTTCGAATCAGTCTCGGCGGAATGCGGGACGAAGCGGAAATTCGCGGACATCGCCGCACCTACATCGGTTCGATGCCAGGACGCATCATTCAAGAATTGCGCCGCGCTGGAACACGCAATCCGGTTTTCATGCTCGACGAGATCGACAAAATCGGCGCCGATTTCCGAGGCGATCCGGCGAGCGCTTTGCTCGAAGTTCTCGACCCGCGACAAAACAATACTTTTGTCGATCGCTATCTCGATGTGCCGTTCGATTTGTCCCAAATCATCTTCATCGCGACCGCGAATTACATCGAGGGCGTGCCCGAACCAATGCGCGACCGAATGGAAGTGATCTCGCTGCCGGGTTACACCGAGCGTGAAAAACTTGAGATCGCGAAACGCTATTTAGTCCGGCGGCAGATAGAAGAAAACGGACTAAAACCCGAACAGGTCGACTGGCTGGACGACGCGCTTCGGCAAATCATCAATGATTACACGCACGAGGCCGGCGTACGCGAGCTCGAGCGCCAGATCGGGGCGATTTGCCGTGGAATCGCGTCGCGGGTTGCCCGCGGAAAAACGGAACACGTCACGGTCACGCTGGAACAGGTGGCGCAAATGCTGGGGCCCGCCAAGTACGTGCGCGAAACGAAATTAAAAACGAGCAAGCCCGGCGTTGTCACCGGACTCGCTTACACGCCAGCCGGCGGCGAAGTGCTGCACATTGAAGCGACGCGTTATCCCGGAAAGGGGAACGTCACCCTCACTGGTCACATCGGCGAAGTGATGAAGGAATCGGTCCAAGCTGCGCTCAGTCTTGTCCGCAGCCGCAATGGCGAGATCGGGGTAAAACCGGAAGATTTCCGTGATATGGACATTCACGTGCACGTTCCAGCCGGCGCGGTGCCGAAAGATGGACCGTCTGCCGGCATCGCCATGTTCACCGCGCTTGCTTCGCTCTTCACTAATACACCGGTGCGCCCGGACGTCGCTATGACCGGCGAAATCACTTTGCGGGGATTGGTTTTGCCTATCGGCGGACTCAAAGAGAAAAGTCTGGCCGCGATGCGCGCCGGCATTTCCACAGTGATCATTCCGAAGTTGAATGAAAAAGATCTGGTCGATGTTCCGGAGGAGGCGAAACAAAAACTGAAATTCGTTCCCGTCGAAAATGTCGATGAAGTCCTCGCCGTGGCTTTGGAAAAGGACGGCGCCGCACAAGCAGCCAGCCCGGGCGCGGCAGACGGAAAAGGGAAGGACTAAATCAGCGCGGTCCGGTGTCGGCGCGTTGTTCGATTTGTTGCAGACTCGGGGCTGAGTCGCGAATCCAATCGCGCGTGGCGTTGATGTCGCCGCGGTTCACCGGGATTGCGGGTCGCACTTCTTCGCCGCGCGCGACGATCTCATCGCCAACCTTTACCGGCTCAGCCTTGGGCGCTTTCCAATGATGACCGAATTTAAGGAGTGCGTAATACATTGTCCCGGCCTCGACCGAACTAACTCCGCTGCAACGCATCGCATTGTAAAACATCCGGTCGCAAACCTGCCATGGCCGATTGTGCTGGTCGTAGGCGACGTCGTGCAGCACTGACGCGTTCCGATATTTTCCTTCAAACGGTCCGCCCATAAGCGACCAGAGGGATCGCGGAATCGACGCGCCATCCACGACTGATCCGGCCGGTGCAATCCACACCTGGCCTTGTGGGTCGGTGTAACGAAGTTCGCTTAACAAAGTCATATTGCGTCCGTCGTTTTCCCAACGCGCTTCGACATAACCGCTGTAATGACCCCATTTGTTTGGCTGTTTTTCGGCGAAACGGACCCAGACCGGTTTCTTGTCTGAAGCGCAGCCAATTAGGACCGCGATCATAACGAAAGATCCGAACAATCTAACAAATTTCGAATTCAGGATCATAAAGTGTGCTTCAGCGCGCGGCCGAATGCAGTTCTCGCGCCCACTTCGCTGGCTTCGGCGCGATCGGTTCGGCTTCGATGTGTTTCCGATCGTACGCTTCGGAGAAGCATCCCTACCTCAATCGGTCCAGGATTTCCAACGTTTGCGGATCGGCTTGGTATAGCGATCGAGATCGATATTTCTCACGCCTTCTCTGATTGAATCAGTCGAGCCTTCAAGGCTCTCTTTCATTCCGCGAACGAGCGGCCAGAGAAACGGCAGCGAAAGCACGCTCCAGTTGATGCGCCCGAGCGGCGTTTTCATTTCCACCTCTTTCTCGTCGGAGCGCGACGCGTAACGAATCGCCAGACCGATGGCGAGTCCGGCAACGAGCGCGCCCAGAACCATCGGCACCGGATTTTCACGAAGGAACAATTCGGTCCGTTCGCGCGTCCCGCCCGCTCTTCCCCTAATCTGTTCCCGGCGACGGGGCGGCGGCTCCAAGACGCTGGGCGGGCGACGGCGACGTTTTCGAGCCGATGCCTTTTGCTCGGCTCCGAGAGGTTCGTCATTCACAAAATCATCTTCGATCGGATCCATCATCAATTGATTCGCAACTGCTCCGACAACCACGCTGGTCGGATATCACGGCGCGAGCCGGTCTATCGACCAAGAACCACTCGATTGCAACGTGTAACGGAATCGATCGTGCAAGCGGTCGGGGCGTCCCTGCCAAAATTCGATCCGTTCCGGTTTGAGGCGAAATCCACCCCAGTGTGGCGGAAGCGGAATCTGTCCTTCGGCGAAACGTTGTTTCATTTCTTCCAGTCGCGCATCGAGAACTCGCCGTCCATCAATCACCGCGCTTTGGTGCGAAGCCCACGCTCCAAGTTGTGCGCCGAAAGGCCGGGTGTGAAAATATTCCTCCGATTCTTCGCGCGAAGTCTTTTCAACCTGCCCCTCGATCCGGATCTGGCGCTCCACTTCCATCCAATACATCACCAACGCGGCATTTGGATTTTTCTCGAGCTGCTGCCCTTTGTCGCTGGAATAATTAGTGAAGAAAACAAAACCGCGCTCATCAAAATCCTTGAGTAACACAACGCGGGCGGACGGCCGACTGTCCAGGCACGTGGCCAGCGTCATCGCGTTGGCATCGGGAATGGCAGTTTTAATCGCCGCGGCGAACCAATTCTGAAACTGTTTGATCGGGTCGGGATCGAGATCGCTTCGCCGCAATCCGCCTCCGATGTATTCGTGGCGAAACCCGGCATAATCGAGAGACTTGTCCATATCGCAAGCAACCGCGCGCTTACGATATTCGCAGCGACTGAGATGTCGATGTTACGTTGACGTTAAGCTGCGGTGGCGCTTATCCGATCGTTTTTAGGGACCCGAATTGAATCTCCGATTGAGAGTTCCCACCCAAGGAGGGCGCGTTTCCGAATTCGGCCGCCGCCATAATTTCCAAGCGCTCCGGTCTCGCGAATGACGCGATGACAAGGGATAACAAAGGAAATTGGATTTGCGCCAACCGCGTTGCCAACGGCTCGTGCAGCCGCAGGCTGATTGATTGCAGCAGAAAGCCGCCCGTAGGTCGTGAGCGAGCCAGACGGGACATTCAACAACGCCCGCCAGACTCGCAGCTGGAAAGGGGTGCCACGCACAAACGCGCGCAAATTAGGGCGCGGTTCATTTTGCGGCGGACGCACGAAAATCTTGTTCGACAATTCCGCGGCGAGTCGATCGGCGCGATGCAATCTCGCGTTTGGCCATTGGTCGGATAAGAGCTCTCGCACGGCATCGCGCCCCTCCTCTTGAACAAATGAAAGGTGGCAAATCCCACGTTCTGTTTCGGCAATGAGTGCTTCGCCGAATGGGGTCTCGGCAAAACCGTAATCGATCTGCATTCCGGCACCGCCGTTTTTCATTTCGCCGGGCGAAGCGGCCTCAAGTGTCACACAAAGATCGTGTAAGCGTCCCGGTCCCGACAAGCCGGCATTGAGCGCGGCGTCGAAAACATTGTCGCCATTTCGCAAAAGCTGTTTTACGTGCTCCAGAGTCAGGCACTGCAAAAAATCCTTTGGAGTGACACCGGCCCAAGCGGAGAACAGCCGGTGAAAATGAAACGGGCTCAAACCGGCGGCGGACGCAAGTTCGTTGAGAACGGGTTGGTCAGTATGATGTCGATCCAGGAACCGGATCACGGTTGCGACTCGTTCGTAATCATTCATACCGTCAGTTTGTCACCGCCAAGACTCTGCGCCCACCCGCTTCTTGCTGCGATTTTAGAATCTTTTCCTGCTCTGGAAATTGGTCAACCAGTGCGAATGACCCGACCAAGCTCGCGAGCGAGTGCTTCGCTCGCTTCGGCGTCGTCCTGGTAACCCCAGACTACAACTTCAAGCATTTGCGCGCCGATCTCACGCCGACCTTGGAGTGCGGCCCGTACCCGGCCGCGCGCTGACCAATCCTCGGATTCGGCTGCGGCGACACTTTCGTAGGAGGAACGCGCATCCCAATAACAATAGAAAACGTGGAGCGGGACGCCGCGATCATCGAATCGATAGGAACGAACCGGCAAAGTGACACCGTTGACAGTCAGCATGCGCAGCCCGTTATCGCGCTCCATCGTTCGTCCGCTGGCGGGAAGACAAATATCGGGGCGATGAACTTTAACAAAGCGTGCCGCAGTCCGTCCCGGTAACCATCGAAAAAAATACATCATCCATCGCCGGCCATCCTGTCCCTCCCAAGCCGCGCCGCCGCCTTCGTTGTAACGAAGCAATGTTTCTGCGGCGGGAGCGATCGGCACCTGTTTGTAATTACTTTCCGATTCCGGCCAGCGCACTGCCCAGTGGGAACTCATCGGAGTTTGGTGGGAGCGGTACCAAACTTGGACCGCGCCTTCGACCAGAACCAGCCAGATCGCCAACGCACTGAGCAAAGCCCAATTGAAATGGATCGGCGCGCGCTGACTTCCGCTTGACGTCCCGATCGACGGAGCATCTCCGCGCCGTTGCATCTTGAGACTTACAATCCAGAGCCCAAACATGCAGACGACCAAAATGGTCAGACCGGCCGGATCGTGCCACGCTTCAATCGCTTTTGGTCCTTTCGTTGTTCCGGCCCAAACGAGGAGACCGGTTCGCACGACATTGCAAATGAAAGCGAGCAGCGCACCGACGACGATTAGGAGGACGCGACGGAACGCGTTAAAAGAATAGAGTTCGCCGAGAAAGAGCGAAACCATCAACGTTGCTTGAATCGAGCGGACGCCGCTGCACGCCTCTTCGATTCCGATAAAACCAGTGCCGACCTCGATGACGTTGCCATGTTGAAGAGCGGGGACGCCTGCCAGCTGCAAAAATGTTACGTTGATGGCGGTGACGATTCGCATCAGGTCCTGGATGACGACCTGCTCAATCCGGACCGGCCACGGAACTGCAACCAGAAAAAACAAGATGGGAAAGGCAAAATGCCGTAACCAAGCGCGGCCGCCGCTGAGATAAACGAACGAAAGCGAAATGGTCGCGACGACAAGCGCGAGCACCCAGCTCAACAATCGCCAGTCCGGATTCGCTTCGGCGACGAACCGGATGGGAAGAAAAAGCGCGCCACAGAAAAGGATAAGCGAGATTGGAAGCGCGGTTGCCGCTGCCACGGCAGGAACGGGTCGATTCCGCCAGCGTTTCCAGAGCAGGTAAAGTGCAAGGAACGGAACGATCAGGCCGTAATTATATTGCGGATTGAGCCACCACTCGGCTTTGAGTTGGTTGACGAGCTCGAACCAAAAGAGTCCAAACAGAACGATGGCGATGAACCAACTTGTCGTCCTAGCGCTCCTCGCCGAAACGGGCGCTGTCTGCGCAACGGTTTCGTTCATTTGCGGCATAGCGTAGCCGAGCCCGAGCAACTTGCGAGCCGGTTGCGGTGAGCATCTCGCCTGAGGGCATGCCGCGTGCTTGACCAATTTTAGAGTGTTACCTCACTGGAAACGATTTCTTTTCGCGCTCACTTGTGGTTGGACTGCGCTGCTCAATCAAAGCGCTCCCGCCGCGCTGGTGAATTGGGACGTGCTTACCTGGGCACCAGGCACGTTAACGAATTCGTACAATGTCGATCCGAGTAACCCGGGACCCGACATTACATTCACCGTAACAGGCACCAAAACGGACTTTACCAATGATCAAGCGAGCGGTGTGATGACACCCGCGATCACCTCGTCTCTCCAAGGCGGCGTCTTTCCGATTCAGAAATCATTACAGTTGGCAGCTGACCTGCGCACCAATTCAAAAATCACGATGGCGGTGAATTTCTCGCCGCTTTATACGCTCGGCGTTATGAACGTCTCCTTCTCGATCTTCGATATCGATCTGGAAACGAATAAGGACATGATCAGCAACATTTATGGCGTCGCCTTGAATGGAAGCCACGTTGCCGCGACCATCACGTATGGGTCGGCGATCAGTCGAACTGGAACAGGACTTAGCCAGGTTCTGACAGGCATATCCAGCTCACCCAGCACTGGCCCAGGTTCGGGCGCCGGCACGGCAACAATCAGCTTTGACGGTACGGCGATCAAAGGCTTCGGGTTCTCATGGACCAACACGAACGGGGCACCTTTTTATCAGGAGATCGCGATGGGAGACATATCGTTTGTTGCGGTTGTTCCGGAATCAAACGCCGCTGCGGCTGCGACATTAATTTGTATTTTAGCAACGACGATACGACGTCGGAACGCGCCCGACTCAGCCCGCTGAGCGATTGCGCATCATTTTGCCGCCGAATCGCGCTTACGTAAATTTGGCAATAAATCTTTGAAGCACGTGGAAAAATCGGTCGAAAGAACGCAGCGAACAGTCATCAAGGTTTCGTTCGGCATTCTCCTCGGCATCATTTTTTTGATCGCCGCGATTTGGGGCGGACACGATCTGTATATCCGGTGGCAGGAGAAACGGCTGGTGCGAAGGGCCACCTTCGACATCGAACACGGCGATGACCGCAACGCCAGTTTGGCGGCGCGCAGTATTTTGGAGATGAAACCTTCGAGCGCGTCCGCGGCCCGAATCATGGCAGAGCTGGCCGAGCGCGCGGGCGAACGCTCGTCCTTGGATTGGCGCCGTAAGGTTGCGCAGTTAGATCCGCAGTCGACGGATGACGCGCTGGCTCTGGTCCGCACCGCCGTTCAATTCAATGACCTCGGCGCAGCTGAGCGCGCGCTGGCGGCCGTGGACGAGAATAGACGAAACACGGCGCCTTATCACGCAGCGGCCGCCTTGGTGGCGCAATCGAAACTTCAGGGCGAAAAAGCGGAAACCGAATGGAACGAGGCGCTCCGCCTGGCGCCGAACGACAAATCGTATCAGCTCCAACTCGGCATGTTGCGACTGCGCGCGAACGACCCAGAACGGCGGGTGGCGGGCGAAGCAATGTTGACTGCCCTACGATCTGATCCCGCCCAGCGCAGCGCCGCAACGCGAGCGCTACTCAACGCAGCCGTCGCGCGCCGCGAGGATCCAGGCAAGTTGCTGGAACTCGCGCGGGAGTTGCAAACGTATCCAGAAGCGACTTGGAACGATCGCTTGCTATTCCTTGACCTTCTGCACGCCGTCCAAGATCCGCAATTTTCCTCTTATTTGACTGAGTTGGAGAAACAGGGGGCGGACGACCCCGCTTCGCTGGCGGCGTTACTTTCGTGGATGAGCCGCAGCAGATTAAATCTCCTCGCTTTCGATTACATTAAAACTTTGCCGGCCGAGACGTCACAAAAATGGCCCGTGCCGGTCGCGGTCGCTGACGTCTTGGTCCAGTTGAGCAAGTGGCAAGAGTTGGAGACGATGACGACCAAAGCGCAGTGGAACCGTTTCGATTTCTTGCGACACGCCTATCTCTCGCGTGCATTACGAGAACAAGGCAAAGCGGCCGCGGCGGAACGCGAATGGGCTACTGCAACCAAACAAGCGTCCGAACAAAGCGATTTCCTGTCCGTATTAATCCAAACCACGTCGGAATGGAAATGGGAGAATGAAACGACGGATCTATTATGGTCGCTTTCCAAACGGTCGGAGAAACAAAAAGAAGCATTCGTGGCGCTGTATCGTAACTACGCAAAAACGGCCGATACTCAGGGTCTGTATCGCGTCCTGCTTCGCTTATCGGAGCTCGATACGACCAACCTCGATGTGCAAAACAATCGCGCCCAGGTTTCCTTGCTCCTCGATGCCAATCCACCCGAGGCCCGGCGATTGGCGGCGGACGTCTACAATAAATCGCCAAAAAATCCGGCGTATATTACAACCTATGCTTATTCGCTTTTGACTCAAGGTAACGCGAAGGAAGCCGTCCGGATTATGAGTTCATTGAGCGCGGAACAGTTGAGCGAGCCAAATATCAGCGCGTATTACGGAATCTGTCTGGCTGCTACTGGCGATGAAAAAGCGCGCAGTTATTTAGACTTTGGCAAGCAGGCAAATTTGCTCCCGGAAGAAAAAGCCTTAATCGACAAGGCTTACGCGAACTTGAATTCACGCAGCCGAACCCGCTAGCAGTAGACCGATCGCGGGGGGAAATCGACGACCGCGCTGGTGTTTGGCGCGGTCTAAGCTTGGCACGGAAGCCTATGAGATTTCTCCACCCAAAATGGAACCGGCAATTGCTGGCGGTCAGTCTGGTTGGATTCTCTCTCAACGGCTCACCCATTCGTGCGGACGAAACATTAAATCGCATGGTCGTGACCGCTGAAGATATCGATCTGGCGAAAATTCAATCCGGTGGGCAGGTCGTCTTTGTCAGTTCCGGACAGCGAGCGGCTGCTTCCCATGCCATCGATGGCGACCGCCGAACCGTATTCCTGTTTTCAATTTCGGATCCGCGCCCCACGCTCATCGTCAAGCTGACTGAAAGCAAGCCGGTGCATCGAGTGAGCGTTGTGGTTGGATCACAAGCCGGAGAAGTAAATGTCTATCTGCTCGACGAAATCCCGCGCGATCCGTCTGATCTCGATAAAGTGAAACCGGTGGCGTCGATTACCGATTTTGAGGTTGGCCGCGAAGCCGTGGCCGACTTCGCGCCGAAGAACGCGCGGTATATCGCGCTGCGATGGGCATTATCGAAAAACTATTCTCATCCGATGGCAGTTGCTGAGGTCAGCGTGTTCAGCAATGCAACAGATCCCACGTTAGCGACTCTTGCTGCTTCCGATCCGCCCCCGGCGGATCCCATTCAGGCGCCGCCTATCATCGTGAGCGTCAGTCCATAGGCGCCACGTCGTTGCCGATCTTTGGCGGGAAATCTGCTCCCAACAGAGACCTTCGACCGAGTCCGTATGCTCCGTTTTTTTATTCGGCAGTCAGCGACGCTTGCCTTCATTGAGGCGCTGGCGTTGCTCTTCACAATCAGTTGGCTCGACTTGGCGACCGGCCATCAGGTTTCCCTGGTCCTTTTCTACACGGCGCCGATTGTTTTTGCGGTTTGGCTCTGCGACAATAAAAGCGTTTTCGTGATCGCAGGTTTGGCCGGAGTACTCTGGTCATGGGCCGATCTAGTGCTCGGCCATTCTTATTCCAGCGGCACGGTCCAGGCATGGGAAATCGCGATCCGGTTTGCGTTCTTCCTGGTCGTCGGTCTCGCTGGCATCGGCATGCGCGAGAAGCAACGCGCTTCCAACGCGCGCATCTCGTTGCTCGAACATACACAGATGCTCGAAAAACAAATCATCGAAGTCAGTGAATACGAACAACAGCGGATCGGGCGCGATCTTCACGACGGACTTTGCCAATTTCTGGCGGCGATCGGTTGCGCCGCTACTTCGCTCAAAATCGATTTGAAAGAAACAGGTTTGGATAAGTTGGCGGCGAACGCAACTGAGATAGAGAAACTATTAAGCGAATCGGTCAGGCAAGCGCGGGATTTGTCGCATGGCCTGGTGCCAGTGCAATTGGACGAAGCAGGATTGCCGGCAGCGCTAAACGAATTAGCGGCTTCCACAAGCCGATTGCTGCCGGTGAAATGCACATTTGAATGCGCCGGCGAAACTCGCGCCGATCAAAACGGCGAAGCCGCACATCTTTACCGGATCGCACAAGAAGCGATTCACAACGCGACCAAGCATGGCAAAGCACGCAAGATCGACATCAGGCTCAGCGCCAATCACAGCGCGACGAGCTTGAGCATTGCCGACGACGGAATCGGTTTCTCGAATAACGGAAACGGCACGAAAGGTGCCGGGGTCAGCATTATGCGCTATCGCGCGAATCTGATGGACGGCGAGTTTGCGATCGAAGCGGGCGCGGATGGCGGAACAATCGTCTGCTGCACCATTCCAACCGGAGCTGAGCGATGAATTCTAAGGCGCAGCAATTCAGTGTCGTCTTGGTCGAAGATCATCCCATGTTCCGGGAGCAATTGGCTCAACTCATCGACAAGGAACCGGCCATGACGGTATGCGGCGAAGCCGACAATATTCATGATGCGTTGCAGCTGATCGAGCTGAAGAATCCGGACATCGCGATTGTCGATCTTACGTTGAAAGGCCCGAGCGGACTCGAGCTCCTCAAAGACCTCAAGGCGAAAGAGATCGACGTTCCGGTACTGGTCCTTTCCATGCACGACGAAGCGCTTTATGCCGAACGCGTTCTTAAAGCAGGAGCGCGTGGCTATATCACCAAGAACGAAGTTTCAAAAGAAGTGATGACCGCGATTTATGCGGTTCTCCGTGGCGAAATTTATCTTCCAGCACGAATCGCCTCGCGCATCCTCGAAAGCGTTGCGGTGGGCAGAAAAGGTGAAAACGGGGTGACTCAACTGACCGATAGAGAACTCGAAGTCTTCGAACTTATCGGACGTGGACGCAGTACACGTGAGATCAGTAATCAACTTCATCTCGGAGTCAGCACCGTTGATACCTATCGCGCACGGATTAAAACGAAATTGCATTTGGAGAATTCCAGTCAGCTCTGCCATGAGGCAATTCGCTGGGTGAGCGAGGGGCAAAAGGCGCCGGTTTAAGAGAAGAAGTTGCCTCGAAGTGTAGCGGGTCCCGCTACAGAGGAATCGCGTCGTTGTAGCGAGCTTAGGGCACTGCAGCTGCTTTACATCCGCCGTAATGCAAATGACTAAATCGAGGCGGCGCAACGGCAAACGCGCCTTCACATTGATGGAAGTAGTCATGGCCCTGGCGGTCATCGGCACCATGGGCGCCGGCGCTTACGTCGGATTCAATTCGTTGAACACCTACGCCATTAGCTCAAGGCTCTACACCGAGGCGCAAACGGCCGCGCAGAATCAGATCGATCTCATTCTTTCCAGCGAACCGTTTGATCCGGTCCACAGCAAAATTCCGACGGTCCTCACGCTTGGCACTACGACCACGCCGAACATCTTTGTCTATACTGATCCAGTCAGTGGCAACGTGGTCGTAACCGGGACGATGACGACAACCGTGACTGACCTCGGCACAAGCATGACCTTTGCCGGTTCAACCACAAACCTGAACACCTATCGCGCAACCGTGGCGGTCAGTTACACCTACCGCAACACGAATTACAGCGTGAAAATGGACACGATGCGCACTGGCGACCAATGAAAACACTTCCCAAATTTACTCAGGGCGGCTTTACCGTCGCCGAAATGGTCGTCTCCACCATGATCATGGCCATTCTCGGGATCGTTTTTCTAAATGTCTTGAATTCCGGAATGATTCTTTATGCCAAGAACACAGCGGTGAATTCCGCGCACGAAGAAGGTCGAGAAGGTATTAATCGCCTAACTCGCGACATTCACGCGGCTGTGTCCGTCCCGCAGCTCCGCAACAACACCACCGACGCAAACTATACTGTAGCGGGTAGTTACGCGGTCGTTAGCTCAGCCCCCGTGAACGGCGCTGCTCCGACAGCTCAAGGCGTTTCATTCCAAAACGTTGTTACCGGAAGCCCCGACTTTGTTTGGAAGGATCCAAACAATGCAAACCTGATCATGATTAACGACAATCCGAATCCGCCGGTCGCCGGAATGCGCTTAATCGTTCCGTTCTGGGCAATTGAAGATGATATTCAGAAGGCAACCGCATCTGGTAGTTCGAAGAAAACGAACGTCTTTCTAGCCGGCGGCGGCGAATCAGGTGTGGTCACAAAGGCACCCACCTATCTCAGCGGCGACGCTTACGCGGTAACTTATTACACGGACCGAGTGCTCTACGTGGTCGAAGGCGGGACCTATATTGCCGACTCCCAGGGACCTTGGATTCTTTCGGGCGGCAGCTACGTCGCCTATACCAGTGGCAACATGCAGCGCTACCGATTTGAGAACGGCCAACTAAACCTGTACAAACAGCGCAGCACAGGAAACAATAACGGCAATGGCTACTTTTATTGGCAATTCATGGCTACGGTCGCTAGATATGTTAGCAGCGCACAGCCGTTCTATGTACCGCTAAACAGCGGCGGTTCTCCGGATACCAGATACGTTGGAGTCAAACTGAGCGTGCGCGACCCGAGCTCCAGCAATCGCGGTTATCTTGCCACATCAGCCCTGCTCGATACCAAAATCGATTACCGATCCCGTATTTGTCTCTTCCAATAAGTTATGAAGATCCCCACCCATAAATCCGAAAGCGGCAACGGCCTCGTCGTCACCGTCTCCGTAGTAATGACGATTCTGGCCATCCTCGGCGCAGCCGTAAGTTATACAGGACACCTCTCGCGAATATCACAGCGCTCGCGTAGAACTGCGCTGGCCATGGAAATTGCCGACGGGCACTTGGAATATCTTTTTACAAATTGGCGCAACATTTATCGCACGACCTGGACGACGACTTCTAGCGGCGGAACAGACGATGTCGTCTTGGCGACAAATTATTTCTTCACTGATAATTACAATCCGAGCAGTGGCTGCAGCGGATGTGCGACACCCTCGCCTGTACCTAGCATGGCTCCGTCTGCCACCCCGCCACAGATCTCGCTTCCAGCGAAATCGAACTTCCCCACCGAGCCGAATTATAACGTCACGCAATACCGCATCCAGGCAGTCGATCCGATGGTCGACCTCGATTCAAGTGAGAACGCCTTGGTCGAAACGTCGATTGGCTCCGGAACCTATACTTCTCTAAGCGCATCCGCCACGCCACCCGCGTCTTATGGTCCAAACATGTTGCAGACGACGGGCAAGAAAAAAACAGGCACCAGCAATGGACAGCACAGCTACTATTACCTTGCCGCGGTTGATGTGAACGTTCCGGCATTGGGAACGTCCACAGGAACCGTCACCGCCAAAGTCCGGCGCATCTTTAGTAAGACCTTCGATTTGCCCTGGACTTACGCCATGATTTATATGGACGACCTTGAGTTTCAGCCAACGTCATCGCTGACGATCAATGGGCCCATTCAAGGCAATGCCGGTCTCTACATCGGGACCAGTAACTTCACGACTACCGATCGCGTCGGCTTCGGCAGCACTTACGTTAACGGCTTTTCGCCGAATGATACCTACCACTCCGGTTCATCTACGGCGCCTAATTTTCCCACGAATGAGCCACCATCGCAGGTTTCGCCCTTCCTCCCTTTCGGATGGAGCTTGAGCGGCAGCGATAACTACCATGAATTAATCGAGCGCCCGCCAAGCAGCGGCACGGATACGATCTCGAGCATTCGCTACTACAATCAGGCCGACTACCGGATTTTGATCGACGTCAATAACAACGTCACGATTACTGACTACACCGGCGCGGCAATCACAAACGGGTCCGAATACAACACGATTACCGGCGCGATCACAACTAATCAGGTAATTCAAGATAACCGTGAAAATAGTTACGTTAGGCTAACGACTGTCGACTTGAGTTCAATCAGCTCGAACCTCAACAAGCTCAAGAGCTGGGACCACACCGGCACCGGCGGCATCATTTACATTTCAGACACGAGCGCCGGCACTTCGGTTAGCACGACCTACAGCGGCAACACTGTTACTACAAGTAAGCGTGGCATTCGCCTAAAAAACGGCTCAACCTTACCCAGCGACGGCACGACTGCCACGAGTGGGATGACTCTTGTGGCCGAAAACCCGGTTTATATTCAGGGCGACTATAACACTGGCGGAACCCCGCCATCAGACAGCGGCACGTTTACGAGTCCAACCGCGAGCGGTTATACGCGCAAAGACGCGGCGGTGATTGCGGACGCGATCAACGTTCTTTCCGGCGCCTGGGTCGACACCAACTCGGACCAATCGATCTCGAAGCGTATAGCAACGAGCACCACAGTTAATGCAGCGCTGGTAACCGGAGAAGTGCCCAGCGCCAGCGGTTATTACAGCGGCGGCGGAGAGAATTTTGTTCGGTTCCTGGAAGACTGGCAGAAGAACAGTCAGACATTCACTTACTACGGCTCAATGGTGGAACTGTTCAACAGCCAGCAGGCCATCGGCCATTGGAATCCCAGCGCGAATGTCGCCAAGTTGCCGTCTCAGCACTGGTACTATGACACCGGTTATCAGGACAGTTCGCCACCCGGAAAGCTGCAAATGGCGGCCTATCTTCAGCAGCAGCGCTGGTATCAAGTGTACTGAGATCACACATGCCGAGCTTCTCCGACATGATCGTTAGATCGACAATCGCCCTCGTTGTGTGGGGCGCAGTCTTCAGCGCGAACGCGGGCCTCGATCTCACTCCGGCGGTTAGCGAGTACGTCGCCGAGGGAATGAAGTTTCAGCAGCTCACTTTCCGATCCGACAAACAGCGAATTGAGTATGAACTGCCGCACGGGTGGAGTTTTGATGGAAATTCTACCGCCCTACATTTGAAACCGCCTCGGAAAAACTTCGCTGAGGCCGTGGTCGAAGCTGAACCCCTCAGCAAACCTCAACCACTGGACGAAAATGTCCGAAAAATTCTGGAGCAGAGGTTGATCGCCAACCTTCCAGCCGGAAGCCAATTGGTGAAGATCGAACAGGAGATCGAGAGCCCGGTCTTGCTGAATGGCAACCGCACATTTGAAGTGATTCTTTCCTACCAGATGATGGGTGAGAAATTCATTCGAAGCGCGCTCTTCGCCAATCTTGCAGATGTCCAATTGACCTTTCGCTTGACCGCCCGAAAAGACGATTTTGATCCGCTACACCAGGAATTTCGGGCGAGCATTCTCTCCTGGCACCCCGTGGAAACAACTGAGGCGCCTAAGCAAGTAGCTTCGGCCGCTGTTTCCACCCCAAGTCGTTAACGCCTTCTAAAAAAGAGCGGAGGCGACAAGGTCATTGTCGCCTCCGCTGCCTATGCCAAACAAGGAGCTTTCTGAAAGCAGACCGCTCGATTATTTCGAAACTTGCTGCAGTTGCCGACGCCGCACGAACTGCGTCGAAAAAACCGCCGCCAACAAACCGATGATTGGGAAAAACGTGCTCGCTTCCGGAACTGGATTGACCCCGGTGGCTGCAGTCCATTCCTCGAATCCGCCGTTGCCCTGACCTGCGAAATAGAGATAAACGAATTTGTCGGCGAGATTGAAATCGCTCACCGGCACGTACACGATCGCATCGAATTTGCCGCTACCGGTCGCGGTAGTGATGACAGAATTCGTCGTGCCGCCGCCCGGATTCATATTGTAGGCAAGGGTTCCTAAATTAATCGTGCCGTTAGAGTTCAGGCTAGTTGGCAACAGTGATCCGCTGTTCGCGGTGTAAAATTGCAACTGAGTCATGGTAAACGTGTGGTTGGTAGCCCCGGACTGGTTCGCGTCCAGCATGAACTTGAAATATTCCGTGCCGTTAAGGTTGAACTGCATCAGGGAGGAGAGGAGGACGCTGTGCTGGAAGTTGTGCGGATTTTTGTCGTTAAATGGAAAGCCGCCATCGGTATTGTAACCTTGCTCAGTCGGGCTGGCTTGAACGCGCAGGAAGGAATCGATGAAGCCCGTCCCGGCCGGTTGCTGATCAGAGGCGAAAAAGAGCGCGTCGCCGATGGAGCCGCTGGCAGGGGGGCCACTGCTGAGATCGACAACCGTGGCGCGAGCGCCAGTGGCGAGCAAGAGCGAAGCGGCCGCGATGAGCAGCGCGGCGAGTGAAGAGATGCTGATAGTTTTCATGTTCTGATTATCCTTTCGGAGACGGCGATTTGTCATGGCTGCGTTTGTTATGATTCCCATATTTCTCATAATTGCGTCGCACCGTCAATAACAATTTTTATGCCACCTATAACTTCCAGTCTGACCAAGCCGTTTTTACCCGAAATACCTTCCTCGGCGCAAGCAAAAAAATGTGCTGGCTATGCTTTTTTTCCCTGACCGCCGTTGCCTTGGGCAGCCCTGAATGGGCGACGCCTCGCGAGCACGATGTTTCATCGCCAAGAGCAGGTTTTTGTTCGACTCCCAATTGCGTCTAGATTGAGCGCGTGACGCCCATCTGGAGCCGCGCCAATCCACAGTTGCGCGATCTTGCCGTTTATGAGCCGGGCAAACCGATTGAAGAAACGGCGCGCGAGTTCGGTGTCGATCCGAGCGAGATTATTAAGCTCGCTTCGAACGAGAACGCGCTGGGGCCGTCCCCGAAAGCCGTGACCGCGATGCGGGCCGCCCTTGAATCGGTGCAGCTCTATCCCGATGGCAGCGCTATTTATTTGCGCGAAGCTATCGCCGCCCGATTGGGAGTGGACCGTGACAACGTTATTCTCGGAAATGGCTCCAACGAAGTGATCGAATTCGTTGGCCATGCGTTTCTCAATCGCGGCGACAATGTGATCACTTCTGAGTATGCATTTATTGCCTACAAATTGATCGCTCAGCTTTTCGGTGCGCAAACTATTGAGACGCCCGCGCTAAATTTTCAGCCCGATTTGGAGGCGATGCTGAACGCGATTACCCCCAAAACGAAGATCATCTTCATCGCTAATCCAAACAATCCGACCGGGGCGCTCATTGCCCAGGAAAAAATCGCCGACTTCGTTGCCCGGGTGCCGGGCGAGGTTATCACTGTTTTGGACGAAGCCTATTTTGAATTTCTCGACAATCCGCCCGATTCAATTCTCTACGTTCGCGACAGTCGAAACGTTATCATTTTGCGGACGTTTTCGAAGATACATGGCTTGGCCAGCCTGCGTGTAGGCTATGGAATCGCGAGATCAGAGCTGATCGATGTGCTTAAGAAAACCAGGCAGCCCTTCAATGTGAATGGCGTTGCCCAAGCCGCTGCGCTGGCTGCTCTGGGAGATGACCAACATTTGCGCGAGACGAAACAGCTTGTCGATCTCGGGCGCGCTTATTTGGAAGACGAATTTCGTGCAATGAAATTGAAACTTAGTCCAAGCGCGGGCAATTTCGTTTTCGTCAATGTGGGCGACGGTCCGGCGGTTTTCAAAAAACTGCTGGCCATGAAGATTATCGTTCGCCCATTGAAGGGCTATAACTTGCCGGAATGGTTGCGCATCACAGTGGGAACAATGGAGCAAAACGAAAAATGCATCGTAGCGTTGAAGAAAGCTCTCTCTTAAGATCGACATCCTCTGCTGCTGGTGATCCGGAATTAATCACCACCGACACAATCGCCGCCATTTCCACTCCGACCGGCGAAGGTGCAATCGCGCTCGTCCGAATCTCCGGTCCGGATGCAATTCGAATCGCGGATCAAATTTTCCGCGGCAAAGAATCCCCCTCGCGTTTTGTTTCCCACGTTCAGCATCTCGGCGAGATCGTCACTGAATCAGGGGGCTTGGTCGATGAAGTGATGATGTCGATCCATCGCGCGCCTGCCAGTTACACGGGCGAGGACATTGTCGAGATTAGCTGCCACGGTGGGACGCTGGTGACGGCGAAAGTTCTCGAAGTCTGCCTGCGCGCAGGCGGCCGGGCGGCGCGTCCCGGAGAATTTACCGAGCGCGCCTTTCTGAACGGCAAAATGGACCTGACCCAAGCCGAAGCCGTGATCGACTTAATTCGGGCCCGTACGGATCTCGCCTTGCGCTCGGCCACCGAGCAGCTGGAAGGCAAGCTGGGTGAAGAAATTCAAAGCATTCGCAGCGCTCTTGTCGATCTTCTCGCCCACATCGAAGCCACCATCGACTTTTCAGAGGAAGGAATTGCGCCCGACAACGGCGATAAATTGCGCGCACGGCTCGACTCAGTTCGCGAACAAATTATCGCGCTCCTTGCCACCGCGGATCAGGGTCGCATTTTGCGGGAAGGCGTTCGGGTGGTGATTTATGGAGCGACAAATGCCGGCAAATCCAGTTTGCTCAATCGTCTTCTGGGTTACGAACGCGTGATTGTGAGCGAGACTCACGGCACAACGCGAGATACAATTGAAGAAACTGTCAATTTGCGCGGAGTGCCGGTTCGCTTGCTCGATACCGCCGGGCTCCGGACGTCGACATCGGAAATTGAACGCGAAGGGATCGCCCGCACCGAACGTTCATTGCAAAAGGCTGATTTGCGCTTGCACATCGTTGACCGAAATGCGCCGCGCCCGGTGCATTTCGAGAACAGCATCGCGAATGGGAATGAAATCCTGGTATTGAACAAAGGCGACCTTCCGGAACATGACGACTGGAAAAATTCCAACGTACTCCGGATCTCATGCGCAACCGGCGACGGTCTGAATGCCCTCGAAAGCGAAATTCTTTCTCGCATCGGCAATCGACACTTGCGGCCCGAGAATACCCTGGCGATCAACCTCCGCCATCGCGATTGTCTGCGGCGCGCGTTGGAAGCGTGCGATCGCGCGCGCAAGACGATGGAGGACACAAAATCCCCTGAATATATCGCCTTGGATCTCAATGACGCTCTCCGGGCGGTGGGCGAAGTCGTCGGCACGGTCGGCGTCGAACAAATTCTGGATTCCGTTTTCGGCCAATTCTGCATCGGCAAATGAAGAACGCCTACGAGCGATTCGTTAGGCCGCTTCTCTTTTCAATTGATGCTGAAACCGCCCATCGCTTCACAATCGAAAGTTTGCGCGCAGCCTCATATGTCGATCTTGCTCTCCGCGCCTTGAGCGGTTTTCAGCCAGCGGCCAGCCCAAAAAGTCTTTTCGGTCTGAATTTTCCAAATCCACTCGGCCTTGCCGCGGGTCTCGACAAAAACGGCGTCGCGCTGCCGGTATGGGCGGCATTCGGGTTTGGTTTCATCGAGATCGGCACGGTCACGGCAAAAGCGCAGCCTGGTAATCCAAAGCCGCGCATCTTTCGTTTCCCCGAACAAAGCGCGTTGATCAACCGTCTCGGATTCAACAACGACGGCGCCGACGCGATTGCGAAGCGACTGAGCAAATTGCAGCGAAGTGGCCGTTGGCCGGAAGTGCCGGTCGGAATTAATATTGGAAAATCGATGAGCGCGCCGCTGAGCGAAGCAATTGCGGATTACCTCTATTCGTTTCGACTTGTGCGCGAATTCGCCGATTACATCGTGCTCAATGTCAGCTCGCCGAATACGCCGGGCTTGCGGGAATTGCAGGGACCCGATGCCCTTTCGGAATTGCTCGCCGCCGTCGCCGCCAAAAACCTCATCACCCGTAAGCCGATTGTGGTGAAGATTGCGCCGGATTTGGCACCCGCGGAACTGGACCAAATCATTTTAACATGCCAAGCGAACAAGGTCGCCGGGATTATCGCTAGCAACACAACAATCGATCATTCGTCGATTCCGGCTGGGCAAGACGAGCAGGGCGGTTTGAGCGGCGCACCGTTGCGCGACAAATCAACGGCCCTGATCCGGCAAATCGTTGCAAGATCGACAATCCCCGTCATCGCCTCCGGCGGAATTATGGACGCCCATTCCGCTAGCGAGAAAATCGCAGCCGGCGCGCAACTTCTCCAAATTTACACCGGCCTGATTTATCGCGGACCCGGGCTACTGCGTGAGATCGCGGGGGCGCTGACATGAAGCTGGGCCGGAAACTCGCGAAACTCGTTCGCGGAGAGACGTACCGCCGCGGCTGGCGCAGGGCGCAGCGTTCGGTTTTTCGATTGCCGTTTGGTCCGGTCCTCGCCGGCGTTGATCAAAATCGGCTTGTCGAAATTCAAAACCGTTACGCCGGCGCCAAATACGCCGATGTCGAACAATGGTTGCGGGTCAATCGCGAGCGAGTCCAGGATTTGAAACTTCACCGTTCTCCGCCACAGCGCGTGCTCGATCTCGGTTGCGGCGGTGGGTTTTTTTTATTCATCCTGAAAAGATTCGGTCATTCGGTTCTTGGTCTCGACGTCGACGAATCGCCGCTTTTCAAGGAACTGCTCGAAGTCTTTGGCGTGCCGCGCACTGTTTTCAGGATCCAACCGTTCGCATCGCTCCCGAATCTTCACCGGCAATTCGACTGGATCACCGCGTTTTCAATCGGTTTTGATCGCTCTCGGCCAACCAACTCGCGCTGGGGACCGAGTGAATGGGACTTTCTTCTTCGCGATCTTCAACGGCGACTCGCGCCTGGCGGTAAAGTCTATCTCACGCTGAATCCCCTCCCAAATGGCGATTACCTGACGTCGGAGCTCCGGGATTTCTTTGCCAGTCGGGGCGCCGACATTGAGCGCGAACGAATCTTCTTCGCTAATGGCGTGCCCAAATAATTCGCAAGATCGACATCTTGTAGCCCGATCGCCCCGGCTCCCGCGAATCAGCTCTTGAAGGTAATCAAAATGTTAAAGTGGGCTGCTCTATTTCTCGTCATCGCGTTGGGGGCGGCGCTCTTCGGATTCATCGGAATCGCTTCCGCCGCGGCCGGCATCGCCAAATTCCTCTTCTTCCTGTTCCTCGTCATATGCCTGATCTTCTTCATCATTGGCATATCGATCGGGAAGAAGGTCATGTAGCCAACTTCCAGTTCGGGCGAGTTCAGTAACGGCTTTGTTAGCTGCGGGGAGCTATTTCTTTTTCCAAGGCTTCCAGGGTTGCAAGACGTTTTTCTGGCGCAACTTACACTTGTCGCTGACCAGCGTGAACTGCAGTCCATCATCGGTCCGCTTGAATTTATAAACACCCGGGCCTTCACAGCCTTTCGGTTTTACACCGCCAGTGCGCTGGAGCGTGACCTGATCGTCCTGAACAGTGTAGGTTCCCCAAGCATCACGCTTTCCATGATGCCTAAGATCGACATCGAATGTGCCGTCGGCCTTGATTGCCCAAACTGTGCCAAGCGAATTCGTCCAAGTTCCGACCAGTGCGGATTGTCCACTCTCCTGGAACACGGCGCATCCGGCAAGCAGCGCCAGAGCGGCCGCGGCCACAACGATTCGGAAAGAGATTTGGTTCTTCATGGCGCGATGCTCTCCGGAGCCAGGAACCTTTTCAAGCAAAGAAGAACGACTCGTCTTTACTGACCTTGCTCGCGGCTTACGTTTCAGCGATGTCGATTTCAGAAGAACAAGTTCGCGGCGCGCTCCGTTCGGTCCGGTATCCGGGATTTAGTCGCGACATTGTGTCGTTTGGTCTGGTCAAAGGAGTCGATATCGACAATGGCGACGTCAAAGTGCAGCTCGCCCTCGCCACTAACGATCCCAATATTCCCGCGGCAATTAAAGACGACGCCGAAAAAATCTTGCATGAGCTCCATGGTGTTCGCAGCGCAAGAGTTTTGATCGATATTCACGCGCCACCCGCGGGCGCGAGTGTCGGCGCCACCCGACTTCCGGGGATCAAACACGTCATTGCAATCGCTAGCGGCAAAGGCGGCGTTGGAAAATCTACCGTCGCGGCAAATCTCGCGGTCGCCCTTGAGCAAACCAAAGCGCGAGTCGGTTTGTGCGATTGCGACATTTATGGTCCGAGCATTTCACTAATGTTTGGGACGCGGGAACGACCCACGGCGACTGACGAAAACAAAATCATCCCGATCGAACAGTACAATCTGAAGCTGATGTCGATGGGTTTTCTCCTCGACGACGCATCACCCGCAATTTTGCGCGGACCAATGGTGACGCGTTACACTCAGCAGTTTCTGCGGCAAGTTGCGTGGGGCGAGCTCGATTTTCTCGTGCTCGATCTCCCGCCCGGCACCGGTGACATTCAACTCACGATCGTGCAAACCGTCGCGCTCTCCGGCGCGATCATCGTCACCACACCGCAAGAAGTAGCGCTGATCGACGCGCGCAAGGCTGCGACGATGTTTGAGAAGGTGAATGTCCCCGTGCTCGGTTTGGTTGAAAACATGAGTTACTTCGTCTCGCCGTCAGATAACAAGCGATATGACATTTTCGGCAGTGGCGGCGGCGAAAGGGAAGCGAAGCGGATCCGGGTTCCACTGCTCGGTCAAATCCCCATTGACATTGCCACGCGCGAAGCCGGCGATCGCGGCTTGCCGATCGTTGGGCAAGATCGACAATCACCGGTGGCGGTGGAGTTTACGAACGTCGCGCGTCGCATTCGCGAGGCATTGACCTGATACGTTAGGTCGCTGAGATTAAATAGGTATGGCTGATGCTACGTCATACTTAACAACGAGTTATTCACTTTGTATTGACTGATTCTCGTTTTTATGGAAAAAACTCTCCACATGCCGGTTGCCCAGGCAGAGAAAGACAAGTCCCACTTCGTTAAGAATTCCGTTCTCTACAAGGAGTTCCTGGCCGAGCGCGAAGAAATTTTGAAACACAAATGGATCGAGAGCGAAAAAGCCGGCAAAGACATCGGCTTTGAAAAAGCGCTCCTCGATTGGATCGTCAAACATCGCTCGCATTGGCGAGAGCGGCGAATGAAGGAGGCTCGCACAGAAAAGGCAGCCTCCTGATTTATTTTCGGCTCCTTTAAAAGCGATCCCGTGAGGTCGCCAAGGATGCAGATGGACGAGAAAAAACATAACTCTGGCGTCCCGGTCATGGACGCGGAAGCGATCCGGCGCGCGCTGCGGCGGATCGCGCACGAAATCATTGAGCAAAACGGCGACCTAAAATCGGTCGTGCTCGCCGGTATTCCTTTGCGCGGCGTCGAGGTTGCACGACGACTTGCAGAATTCATCCGCCAAGTCGCGAAGATCGACATCGAGACGGGGACGATCGATGTCGCGATGCATCGCGACGATGTGGGCACGCGCGCCGAATTGCCGATTGTGCACGCGTCCAAACTTCCGCTGCCGCTCGAGCATCGCACCGTCATCATTGTCGACGACGTTCTCTTCACTGGTCGCACCGCGCGGGCAGCGATGGATGCGATCAGCTCTTTTGGACGACCGGCGCGGATTCAACTCGCAGCTCTGGTCGACCGCGGTCATCGCGAGTTGCCGATCCGCGCCGATTACGTCGGCAAAAATTTGCCGACCGCGACGCGCGAGCAAATCCAAGTCCGTCTTCAAAACGTCGATAAGGAACCAGACGCGGTCTGGTTGTTTAAAGAATGAGCATTTATTGGAACCGCAAAGACTTGCTCGGGCTGCGCGAATTGTCCGCGAACGAGATTAATTTCATTCTCGAAACCGCCGACGCCTTCAAACAAGTCGGCACTCGTGAGGTCAAAAAAGTTCCGGCGCTTCGCGGCAAAACGCTGATCAACTTCTTCGTTGAGCCGAGCACGCGGACACGCACTTCATTCGAACTGGCAGCTCACCGTCTCAGTGCGGACGTGATCAACATTTCCGCGACAACGTCGAGTCTGACCAAAGGCGAAACGCTCAAGGACACAGCACGGAATCTCCAGGCATTGCACGCCGACATTCTCGTCTTGCGCCACAGTTCTGCCGGCGCGCCGCAATTTCTGGCGGAGCGATTGAAATCGAGCGTGATCAATGCCGGCGACGGCGCGCACGAGCATCCCACTCAAGGGCTGCTCGATATCTACACGATCCGGGAGAAACGCGGCAAGATCGACAACCTCCACGTCGTCATCATCGGCGACATTTTGTTCAGTCGCGTCGCGCGCTCTAACATTTTCGGCCTCACCAAGCTGGGCGCACGCGTCACACTCGTCGGACCAAGCACGCTGGTCCCGCGCGAGTTCGAAAAACTCGGTGTCGCAGTTTCAAACCAGATCGACAAAGTGCTGCCAGATGCCGATGTGGTAAATCTGTTGCGGATCCAGCACGAGCGTCAGCGTAAGGAATATTTCCCGGGAATCGGCGAATACACGACGTTGTTCGGTCTAACCAAAGAGCGCGCCAAACTCCTAAAACCGGATTGTCTCGTCATGCATCCGGGCCCGATCAATCGCGGCGTCGAAATCGACAGCGAAGTCGCGGACGGATTGCAAAGCGTCATTCTCGATCAAGTCACTAACGGTCTCGCCGTCCGTATGGCCGTTCTTTATCTCTGTGGGGGAATCGCTACGTGAGCGCGATGATTATTCGCAACGGCCGGGTGATCGATCCGGCGAACAAGCGCGATGACGTTATCGATCTCGCGATGGTCGATGGAAAAATCTCGGAGCGGTCCGAGATCAGGAATCAAGAGACGGAAACGATTGACGCGAAGGGATTGATCGTTGCTCCGGGGTTGATCGATATGCACGTGCATTTGCGAGAGCCCGGGTTCGGACACAAGGAAACGATCGAATCCGGCGCCCGCGCTGCCGCGGCGGGTGGGTTCACCACGATTGTGTGCATGCCGAACACTTCGCCGGCAGCGGATAATCCAGCGACCATCGCGTGGATCAAAGATCGCGCGAAGGAAACCGCGGGTGTGAATATTTTACCGACCGGCGCGATCTCGAAGAACATCGCGGGCGAAGAGCTCGCTCTGATTGGTTCGTTAGGCCGGGCCGGCGTGGTCGCGATTACCGATGACGGGCATTGCGTCCAAAATCATGAGCTCATGCGGCGCGCGGTCGAGTACGCGCGCATGGTTGGATTGCCAGTGCTCGATCATTGCCAGGATTATAATCTAGTAGGCAACGGCGTGGTCAATGAAGGCTACTGGAGCACGCTACTCGGTTTGCCCGGCTGGCCGGCCGCAGGCGAAGAAGCAATCGTGATGCGGAACTTTTTGCTGGCCGAACTTTGCGATCATCACATTCACTGCCAGCACATCAGCGCCGCCGGCAGTGTGCGTCTCATCCGCGAAGCGCGGGCACGCGGCGTGAAAATCAGCGGTGAAGTTTGCCCGCACCACATCGCGCTGACCGACGAGGCGATTCAAAATTTTGACACGAATTACAAAATGAATCCGCCGCTGCGCGCGAAAGCAGATGTCGATGCAATTTTAGAAGGAATCGCCGACGGCACATTGTCGATCCTGTGTTCGGATCACGCCCCGCATGCCGGGTTCGAAAAAGAAGTGGAGTTCGATCAGGCGCCGTTCGGCATTGTTGGGCTCGAGACTGAGCTCGGTTTGTTTATCGATCTTCTCGTACACAAACATCGCAAGATCGACATCAAGCGCCTGATCAAGATGTACACCGTTGAGCCCGCTAAACTCCTTAATCTCGATGCCGGAACATTGTCGGCCGGCGCGCCGGCTGACGTCACATTGATCGATCCGGACTTGGACTGGACTGTGAAGATCGACCAGTTCCAATCCCTGTCGCGCAATTCCCCGTTCGATGGCTGGAAGTTAAAGGGACGAGCTGTGCGAACGATTGTCGGAGGAAAAACCGTTTGGTCGTTGTAGCTGCCGCCGTCTCTGGTGGCAGTCTCAAGCATCAGCCTGAATATCCGCCGCTGATGTAGCTTTCCAAATGCGCGATGGTCGCGCTCTGGCAGGAGATCACGTGCTTCACCAGGTCGCCGATGGAAATAATCCCGATCACTTTGCCGCCTTCGACCACCGGCAGGTGACGAATGTGTTTCTCGGTCATTAAGCGCAGGCATTCATCAACGCTTTCTCCGGGCTTCGTTGTCGAAACATTCGACGACATGATTTCATCAACCCGGGTCTCCTTGGAGGATTTGCCACGGACAAAAACTTTTCGTGTGTAGTCGCGCTCGGAGATAACCCCGACCAGCTTTTCGCCTTTCATTACCAATAGCGCACCGACGTTCTTGTCCGCCATCATTTCGATCGCCTTGAACACCGTCGCGTCCGGCCCGATCGAGAAAACATTGCCGCTCTTCTGGTTCAGGATTGCGCCGATATGTCCGCTTACATCCATGGCAGTTGAAAAGGGAAACCAAAATACAACAGCCCCAACCGGCGATGCAAAAGAATTCTCCGAACGGCGGAGCCACCAGCTACCGCGCAAATTTTCGGTCAATCAAACTTCGCAAATGGTCAGCTATGGCCGGTTGATCCAGCCGCTGGATGACTTCGTTTAAGAACCCGGTGACGATGAGGCGTTGGGCGACTTTTGTCGGGATGCCACGCGAATGGAGATAAAACATTTCGTCTTCGTTGATTTGGCCGGAAGTGGCACCGTGGGTGCAACGGACGTTGTCCGCCAGAATTTCGAGGCCGGGCATTGAGTTCGCTTCGGAATCATCGCTCAGCAAGAGATTGCGAACTTTTTGATAGGCATCGGTGAAATGGGCGTGCGGCTCCACCCGAATCAATCCGCCGAACGTGGAGCGGGCACGATCGTCGAGGGCATTCTTGTAAAGCAGATCGCTGGCGGTATGCGGCGAGATGTGGTCTTGCAACGTGCGCGCGTCGAATTCCTGCTCGTTCGTTGCGACTGCGACCGCAAGCAAATCACTCCGCGCGCCTTCGCCCACGAGTCGGCTCAGACTTTCGAACCGCGAATACCTGGAACCCAGATTCAGATTCAAACTCATGGCGGACGCGTCGTGATCGACCGTGGTCGTGTTCATTTGAAGCGCGACGACGTTCTCTCCCCAGTTTTGCGCGCAAACGTAAGTGACCTTGGCCCCTGGGCCGGCGATCAAGTCGTTTACTCCGCAAGCGAAGCCGGTCGCGCGCGCATCGCAGGAGCGGAAATGTTCTACGACGGTAACCTTGGCCAATTCGTCAGTGATGAGCAACAGGTGGGGGAAAACGGAGACACCGTCGCCGCGCAACCAGTGAAAGATCTCGATCGGTTGTTCGATCTCGACACCGCGCGGGACGAAAAGAAATGTTCCCGATGAAACGAGCGCCTGATGAAGTGCGGCGAATTTGGCCGAGCCCAAAACCGCCGGTTGCGACATGAAATATTTTCGGAAAAGATCGGCGTGCTCGACCATCGCGCGTTCGAGCGGCTGAAAAATCACGCCTCGCTTCTTCAAGTCGTCGGAAACGACATTGCGCTCGATCAGCTGATCGCCGGCAAAAATCAGACGAGCTGCGAATTCGCCCAGGCCGCGAGAGTATTTTAAAACATTGGCGCGATCATCATCCGAAAGCGCGGGGCTGAACTTGAATGGCGCGAGATCGAGAAGATCGACATTGGAAAAGCGCCAGGGCTGATCTTTGCGGGTCGGCCGCGGGATCGATTCGAATTTTTCCCACGCGGCTGCCTGTTGTTCCCGAAACCAATCGGGCAAATCGCGCGACCCGATCTGACCCGAAAGGATTCCTTTCGAGCTTACGGTTTCAGCATGAGCGATTGAGGACATTGTCGATGTTAGACGGAAACGGCGGTCCGCAGACCGCCGATGTCGATCTTGTTTCCGGGAAAATTATCCGACCGAGCCTTCCATCTCGAGCTCGATCAATCGTTTCAGTTCAACCGAATATTCCATCGGAAACTGGCGGACGAGATCGTTAACAAATCCGTTTACGCTCAAGCTCATCGCCTGCGCTTCGGTCAAGCCGCGCTGTTGCATGTAGAAGATTTGTTCGGCACTGACCTGGCTGACGCTGGCTTCGTGTTGCACGGCGTTCCCGGTCCCGCGGACAGTGATCGCGGGGTAGGTGTCGGTGCGCGACGTCGAGTTGATCAGGAGCGCGTCGCACTCGGTGTTGTTTTTGCAGTTTTTGAGATGTTTCGGCACGTGGACGAGCCCGCGATAGGTCGCGCGACCGGTTCCAATGGAAATCGATTTCGAAATAATGTTCGAAGTCGTCTCATCAGCGGCGTGAATCATTTTCGCGCCCGTGTCCTGATGCTGGCCGTTATTAGCGAGAGCGATGGAGAGCACTTCGCCCCGCGCTTTGCGACCTTTCAGGACCACGCCCGGATATTTCATGGTTAGACGCGACCCGATGTTGCAATCGATCCATTTGATCTCGGCATCTTCGTGGGCGAGTCCGCGTTTTGTGACCAAATTGAAAACGTTGGCCGACCAGTTTTGCACAGTGATGTATTGGATCTTGGCGCCCTTGAGCGCGACAAGCTCGACCACTGCGCTGTGCAACGTTGTGGTCTCGAATTTCGGCGCGGTGCAGCCCTCCATGTAAGTGACTTCGCTTCCTTCGTCGGCAATGATGAGGGTACGCTCGAATTGACCGAAATTTTCCGCGTTGATCCGGAAGTAAGCTTGCAGTGGATGTTTCACTTTCACCCCGGGCGGGACGTAAATGAACGAACCACCGCTAAACACGGCCGCGTTGAGCGCGCTGAATTTGTTGTCGGCAATCGGGATCACTTTGCCGAACCATTTCCGGAAAATCTCCGGATGATTTTTCAGGCCCTCGGTCGAGCCGACAAAAATGACGCCCTGCTCGCCGACGGCTTTCTTGATGTTGGAGTAAACCGCTTCGCTGTCGAACTGCGCTTCGACGCCGGCGAGAAATTTGCGCTCCTGCTCCGGAATACCGAGTCGCTCGAACGTGCGTTTGATGTCCTCGGGCACTTCTTCCCAGGTCCGCTTGGCCGCATCGCCAGAGGCAAGATAATAACGGATCTTATCGAAATCGATCGTCTCGAGGTCTTTGCTCGCCCAATGCGTCGGCAACGGTTTTTCCAAAAATGTTTTCAATCCGCGAAGACGAAATTCGCGAACCCAGTCCGGATCTTCCTTCACGTCGGAGATGTAATGGATGGTCTTTTCGCTCAGGCCGCTACCGGCGTCCTTGGCGTAATCAACCTTGTAGGAAAAATCGCCGATGTTCCGGTTGATATCGACCGCTTTGTTTTCAGTTTTCATTGTCCATCTTATCTGGTCAGCACTGGTTCATCCGCTCCCGCCCGCGCCCAATCGTAACCTCGCTCCTCGAGCTCAAGCGCCAAATCCTTGCCCCCGCTGCGCACGATCCGGCCCTGAACCATAACATGAACATGGTCCGGAACGATGTAATTCAAAAGTCTTTGATAATGCGTAATCAAAAGGACGCCCAGGTTCGGTCCCCGCATCGTATTTACGCCGCGAGCGACCACCTTGAGCGCATCGATGTCGAGCCCGCTGTCGGTCTCGTCGAGAACCGCGTACTTCGGTTCGAGCATGGCAAGCTGCAAAATTTCCGTCCGCTTCTTTTCACCACCAGAAAAACCTTCGTTGACCGCGCGCGATGTGAACGAGCGATCCATGCCGAGCAGTTCCATTTTTTCGTAGAGCCGCGCGTAATACTCGGTCGCCTCGAGTTCTTCGCCTTCTGGCAAACGCGATTGGAGCGCGGCTCGGAGGAAATTCGCAATCGTGACTCCAGGAACTTCGCTTGGATACTGGAAGGCGAGAAAAAGGCCTTTACGGGCGCGATCATCCGCCTCGAGAGCTAGGAGATCTTCGCCGTCCATCGTGATCTTGCCTTTTGTCACATGATAATCGGGATGGCCGGCGATCACCTTGGCAAGCGTGCTTTTTCCGGAACCGTTCGGGCCCATGACGGCGTGAACCTCACCGCGAGGCACGGCCAGACTCAGACCGCGGACGATCTGCTGATCGCCGATGGCGATATGGAGGTTTTCAACACGAAGCTCGTTCATAGAGAGGGGGACTGAAATATAAGGCGATTCGGGCCGATAGCGAATGGGATTTCGTCTCTTGGAGTCTCTTGAGCTTGCGATCGGGCGCGCCATGTTGGCACACCCCGTTATTATAATTTCTATTAAAAGGCATCCCGATTGCTGCAAATGGGAGACGGTGAACTCTGAAGGCAAATCGCCCCGTCCGTCGCGTAAGTCCGTTTCGAAAGAATCGGTCTCAAAAGCGACGAGCGAACTGAACAACTTGTTGCAGATCATTTCCGGCACCAGCGCCGAGATCGGTAACTTGTGGGAAGGCAGTGAAGATTCGGAGCAATATCTTAATATGCTGCGCTCGAGCATTGACCGCGCGGAAGCGGTCGCCGCGCAATTGGCCAAAGAGGCTGGGGGCACCGATCAAAAGGTGCTGATGCATCCCGAGCTCGAGTCGTTCTTGAAACCGAAGACGATCAGCGAAATGCCGCGAGCGAAGCCGACGATTCTCGTGGTCGACGACGAATCGATGGCGCTGGTTTTGATTAAGCGTTTGCTGAGCGAAGCAGGTTACCAAGTTGTGACTGCGCAATCGGGATTTGAAGCTCTCGATCTCTTTCGACGGCAGCCCCAGACATTCCAATTGGTTCTGCTCGACCTGACGATGCCCTTCATGGATGGAGAAGAGACGTTTCATCGGCTGCGCGAAATTCGGGCCAACATACCCGTCGTTCTATGCACCGGATTTATCCGACAAGATCGACTCGACCGATTGATGAAGGATGGAATCGCGGGATTTTTGCGAAAGCCACTCGCGCCCGATGAGATTGTCGATCATGTCCGCGGCGTTCTGGACAGTTTGAAATACGCCAAAATTGACACCGCTCTGCCGGATAGCTCGTCCCTCGCGAGCTGATTTTGAATTGAATGAGAGCCAGTGCCCGGGCCCGAGCCGTCGAGCGATTCCACGATAATCGCCTTTTTGAAGGAGTTGATGCTAAGATCATCGAGCGCATCGCGCCCAAAATTGGAGTCCTTCGAAAGAAAACCGGTGAAGTTATTTTTCGCGAAGGCGAACCGGGCGACTCGCTTTACCTGGTAGGCAAGGGCTGCGTTAAAATTGCGAAGGCGGGAGACGGCGTCGAGCATGAAATCCTCGACTACGTTGATCAGGGAAATTTCTTTGGCGCAACGGCGCTCTTGGCAGGCACGCCGCATTTTACCACTGCGACCGCGGTTAAGCCGGCCCTGATAGGCGCACTCACCGAAGACACGTTTCAGGAAATCCTTGAGCTGTCCCCAAGCCGATTGCACATGAATTTTCTGCGCGCCATCACCGCGCGCGTGCGCAGCGCCAACGCCCATTTCATGCGCGAAACGATGCGAGCGGAAAGACTCCGCGTGGCCGGCGCGATCGCCAACGCAATGATTCATGATTTGAAAAACCCGGTTTGCATCGCGCGCTGTTGTTCGGACTTGATCGCCAGCGAATCGGCCGATCCGCATCTGCGCGAGCTAAGCAAGATGCTCACCGACACGGTAAATGGCATCCTCGGAATGACCTTGGACCTGCTCGATTACACCCGCGGTTCGGTTTTAGTCAGCAAGCGATCGGTTTCGATCTGGCGGCTGCTGGACGAACTGAATCGCCACTCGCTGCACCTTCTCCCGAGCAAGAACATCGAGTTCGTCAAACACATCCGTTACCAGGGCAACATCGACGTCGACCTTGGAAGATTCTCTCGCGCAGTCGGTCATGTGATCGAGAACGCGATGCAAGCGATGTCACGTGGAGGCTTTCTCACCGTCACGATCGATGCCTTGGAGAACCAGGTGGTCCTGCGGATTTCCGATACTGGCGGGGGAATCGCTCCCGAACTGATGTCGACATTGTTCGAGCCTTTCGAACGTTACCGCGATTCACACGCAAATGGCATCGGTCTGGCAGTGACAAAAGCGATTGTCGAGGAACACGGCGGGAAAATTTCAGTTCGGAGCGTTGTCGGCAAAGGCACCACCGTCGACATTCGGCTGCCGAAGCCAACCGGCGAATAATTGCACGCGCAATCGAGCGCGCTACCGTTGCCAGCTAAGCTCAGCGTCGAAACGCTCGCTGTTTCTTTGCCCTGTGGTGTAACGGTAACACAGCGCCCTTTGGAGGCGTTATTCATGGTTCGAATCCATGCGGGGCAGCCATTCCGAGAAATTTGCGAAGTACTTCCAGCGCCCGCGGTGTATTTACCCGCCTACCCGCCTGGCGTCGGGCTGGCGATCGGGAACGCGAATGTCGCTGAAGGTGATGCTGGCGGCGAACCAAAAGGCGAAGGCGATGTTGGCGATGGCGAAACCATTGGACTTGGCGAAGGGGTCGGCGTTGGCGGCGGTGGAATAATATTTTCCCAATGATGGAGCGGCTCAGTCGCGCCCCCAATTTCGTCGACCAATTTTTGACAGGTTGCCTGGAGTTTTTCCAAATCGGGCGGGCCAAACTGCGGATCGCCAGTCCCCGGAAAAATCAGATACGTCACTTTTAGATCGCTCACCGGTCGGTTGTAAGCCGTCGCCTGCGGATTAACTTGCTTTGCGATCCGAAACGACGCTTCACCCACTTTATCGTTAGGCCCAATGTCGCCGACGATCGCCGGATAAATTCCATCGCCGAAAACTACCAGCGCGTAATCTCCGGTCTTGACCGCATCGCGTCCGTGCGTGAACGCGCCCGGAATCACGATGTAAGGATCGGTCGTGCCGATGAGGAAACTGAATTTCTTGAGCGTGGCCACTTCCGTGCGCAATTGCGTAATCGCGTTGCGCAGATCGCGTTTCCGATCGGGCGAGGTGGTCTTCGCGGCGAACTCGTCTTCCGCGCGTTTCAATCGCTCTTCCGTCCCGGCGAGATAGGGATTGGGCGCCGTCGTTTTCTTTGCCCACTTGAAACTGGTAAATGGTTTGAAGTTGGTCGGCGCGCCCGTGCCAATCGGCATCCGGTCGCCATCTGAGCCGTCGGCATCGACGTCCATGTCGGCTTGCAATAACAGCGCCTTGCGATGCGTTTGCGGATGCTCCAATTGCAGGATGGTTTGGCAATCGAAGAAATTGTGACGCGAGAGAACCAGGTCCAACCGGACGAGATTTTCGTGCAGCATTCTGACCTTTGTGTTGTAAAGCTCGGTAAAGAGCGGCGAGACCGAATCAGGACCCGCCATCGCGGTGAGGCCCGGTAACAGTTCCGGCAATCGCGGGGTGACTTTCGCCAGTTCTTCGATCGTCCGATTCGGCGTCGGCACGCGCGCATTCAATTTCAAATCGAGAACATAACTTTCAGGATCGACACGTTCGGTCGACGCGTCCGCGCCGGGCGTGGTTTCAACACTCGAATGAAGTGTGATGCCGTTAAACAAACGGCCAGTGTCGAGTTTGCCAACGATCGGCGGAGGGCGCGTCGGGATTGGCTCCGGCGTCGGCGAAGTTGTCGTCGGACCTTCCCGCGGCGCGAAGTACTGCAAGCGCTCCTGTGAAATCCAGCGATACAGGATCACGGCGAAAATCGCCGTCGCCAAAAGAACGACGATCCTCCGCAACGTGCCCAGACGAAGTCTTGCCACGGAATTACTTCTTCAACCAGGCGACAATCGCCACGATGAGACCGATCACACTCAAGATCGACATCAGGCCGGCGGGCATCATTTTACCGGTGCGGATAAGTTTTGGAACAAATTGCGCCGCGAGCAGAAGAGAAACAACGAATGCGGTGGCCAGTCCAGCCGCACGATGTTCCGTCAGAAGCGCGCCGGCGATGAGCAGCAACACACCGGTGATGGCACCGGCGATGATCGACGGCAGACTGCCGGCTTTCACGTAGCCGATAATCCCGCCGAGAATCGTCAGCGCACCGAAAATGAGGAAGTAAAGTTTGGTCGCGTCCATATTCGCCTGGTAGCGCACTCGTAATCCAACCGCTCGACACTGTCCAGCGGCGCGATCACTCCGTCCGCAGGTCTTCGATTTTCAACGCCGGATGAATTTCCCAACGGTCGAGCGCCAGGCATGATGATAACCTTCTTTGCTGAACCAACCGATCGAGGATCCCACATCAGTGTCGAGAAACGCTGCCAGCTTTTGAATTCTAATACGGCTGTGATTTCCTCACCCTGCTCGGAATGACAAGTCTGATGTTTCATTCGGCGTTTGACGTAAACGTCGCTACATTTCGCGGTGCATTCGTTCAGGTATCGCGAGGGAAAACTCTACTGCGAGGATGTCGATCTTGCCCGGGCGGCAGAGCAGTTCGGGACGCCGCTCTATGTTTATAGCGCGAGCACGATTCTCGATCACTTCGGTCGACTCGACGCCGCCCTCACGCCGCTCGATCATCTCATTTGCTACGCCGTCAAAGCGAACTCGAACCGCGCAGTCTTGAAACTACTCGCTGAAGCCGGCGCCGGATTCGACATTGTTTCAGGCGGCGAGCTTTTCCGCGCGATCACAGCCGGCGCCGACCCGAAAAAATGCACCTTCGCGGGAGTCGGCAAAGCGCGCGACGAAATTGAGTATGCGATCGAGCAAGGCGTTTATAGCTTTAATGTCGAGAGCGAAGCCGAGCTTGAATACATCGACGAAATCGCCGGTGCGAAAAACTCGCGCGCGCCGATCGCGCTGCGCATCAATCCCGATGTCGATCCGCACACGCATGCATACATTTCGACCGGCTCACACGAAAACAAATTCGGGATCGCGCTCAATGATGCGCCGCGGATTTATGAGCGCGCCGCAAAAATGCGGAACATCGACATCGTCGGGGTGCAGATGCACATCGGTTCGCAGATCACGGAGACGAAACCATTCGTCGACGCGATAGGAAAAGTCGCGCCGCTTGTTCGCGGCTTGATATCGAAGCACGGAATCAAATTTTTCAGCATCGGTGGCGGAATGGGAATTATTTACCGCCACGCGCTCGAGAGCGGCGCCGGGAAATGGTGGCACGAGCATGATGGCGAGCCGTCCGCATTTAGCGTTCGCGATTATGCAAATGCGATCGTTCCGTCTTTGCGCGATCTCGGCGTCCGTGTCCTGATCGAGCCCGGCCGCTTCCTTGTGGGCAACGCCGGCGTGTTGCTCACGCGCGTGCGCTACATCAAGAAATCTGGGCAGAAAACATTCGCGATCGTCGATGCCGGCATGAACGATTTGATTCGCCCTGGGCTGTATCAGAGTTATCACGAGATCGTCCCGGTCGAAGAAGGTAGGGGCGATTCACCGAATCGTCCGATCGACATCGTCGGGCCAGTTTGCGAGTCAGGCGATTTTTTTGCGCTCGACCGGGAGATGCCCGAAGTGCGCGAAGGCGATTTGCTCGCGATCATGAGTGCGGGCGCCTACGGATTCGTGATGGCATCGAACTACAATTCGCGCCCGCTGCCCGCGGAAGCGCTGGTGCGCGGCGATAAGGTCGCCGTGATCAGGAAACGGCAGACCTGGGAGGACTTGGTTCGGGGCGAGGCGGGGTGAGCTGAAAAGTTGCAGATTTTCGTTTCCTGCATAAATACTGCTTCCCCTCGAATTCAATGAAACGCCTCCTCCTGATTGCGTCGTTGTCGATCCTGGCTCTGTCAGCCAAAGCGGGCGATAACGTCCCGAAAGGCGAATGGATCATCGTTGTCGGCGGGCCCTCACTAAAAGAATGGGAGCAATACAAGGCCCAGCCGCACGATCATTGGTGGGCGAATTTCGTCCGGGCCGCGCGTTTGCGGACGGAAAAACTGCGCGACGGCCTCGGCCCAAACGCGCCCATCACCTGGCTGGTTTATAAGCAGGGTTATCTCGATCGCGCGCCACAGGAACACCAGGACCTGATCACTTTCATCGAGTCCGTCCGCGACAAATTCAATCTCAATCTGGTCTGGTTCCGGAACGGCGACGACGTCATCAATTATTTGAACAAGGGCGTGGATCGCAAACGCCAGAAAGTGGCCGGCTTCGAGTATTTCGGCCACTCGAACCGCGCCTGTTTCATGTTCGATTACAGCAGCAACGTGGACAGCGCGTCCAAATCGTTCCTGCACGAGTCACAGCTGCGCCAAATCAATGGCTGGATCTTCGCCCGCAACGCCTACATCCAAAGCTGGGGTTGCCACACCGGCGAAGAGATGAGCGAATGGTGGTATCGCGCCACCGGGACGAAGATGATCGGCGCGCTCGGCAAAACGCAGTTCATGATGGAAGAACTGCCGGTCCTCACTTCGCCCGGCGGTAAATGGGTCACAGCGCCGGAGAAGCTGACGACCAAGACAAACTAAGTTTCGAATTTCCGCTGTCGTCCTGTAGCGGCAGCCGTGTTCATCGCCACGGGAACCTGATCCTTTTTTACCGACGGCAGCATCAGCGATTTGAAAACTGTGGCGGCTAAGGTGCCAGTCAAATAACTGAGCTTGAATTTTGACCCGAAATCGGGGATGCAATTGCGAATAGAGTATTGATGAAAGCCGACGACGAAAAGGGGATCAGCGTAATTCTAATTTATACGGCCTTGCTTTTCTTCCTGCTCGGCCTGGCCGCGCGGATGAAAATGAATTTCCATCATCGGATGGAACTTTCGACTGCCGGATTCGTCGTGGCCGCGGTGCTGGCGACCCTCGCGCTCGTGCTCTTCCTCTTTTCGTTGCGGAAGCGTCGCGGCTGATTTGAATTTTTGGAGGGACGCGCTCCGTCGCGTCCGACGAGATCAGATCGGTCGATTCAGGCGGACGACACGGAGATCGTCCCTCCATGCTTCAAATAAACCCGCTCGCCGTCAACGCGCGCACCGCGGTTCAAAAAAAAGTCGCTTACTTCCACCGGAAAGTATCGCTTGTCCTTGCCGGAGTTGATCTCGAGCAAGATTTCGCCGCCAGGGTTGAGATGTCGATCCAAGTCGTCCAGGAAAAATTTCCACTCTTCCGGGTTCCAACCACGCGACTCATCTTCACTGCGATTAAACGCGCCAGAAAAACCGGTGATCAAATCGAACTTGCGACCGAACTCCGGCAAGGGCTGGAACGCCCGGATTTTCCAGGTCTCGCGCTCCAGGCCGAAGAGCTCAATCAACTCGTTCGAAAGCGGAAAATCTCCGACATCGAGGCCGAGGCATTTATGACCCGATTGTTTGGCCAGAAATAAGAAAAAACCGGCGCCGCAGCCAAGATCGAGAATCTGTTTGGGCGGCGAGCGGTCCAATTTCAGTTCTCGGACGCGCGGGATATTGATTTTCAGCCAGTGCTCGACATCGGCATACTTTGCGTATCGATCGCTTGAACCGGCATAGCGCTGTTGAATGTCGCGCAACCGTTGATTGTCGATCTTGGAGAGAAAAGGTTCGATTCGACCGCGCCCGAAAAATCTCACCCGCCAAAGTTAGGCTGGCACAGCGCTGATGTCTTTCTGAATTTCTAGCAATTGGATGCAGGGTCACGTTGCAAAAATGGCGGCAGACCGTTTCCAGCCGCCGCCATTTTCCTCCCTTATGGCCCCTGAAGTTATTCCTTCATCGCGTTGTGCATTTCCTGCATCGCGTTGCGCATGTCTTGGTGCGCTTTTTGCAGGTCGTCGAATTTCTTCTGTTGATCGGATGTCAGGAGCGGACGGATCTGCGACATCGTTTTGTCGATAATCGTATGGGTCTTATCCATCGCATCCTTGTGAATGGCGACGATCTGCGGCCGGGCCTGATCGATCAGCGGTTGGACCTTCGACTGTTGCTCGGCCGTCAGATTTAAGGCCTTGGTCAAATGTCCCATTGCCAATCCCGGGCCCTGCCAGCCACCGTGGCGTCCGCCAAATCCACCCTCGGCGTTGGCGAACGAGTAACCAGCGGCCGCGAGCGCGCCGATCGCTGCGAATGTAAGTAAGTTTCGTTTCATATTTGTTTTCATTTGAATGGTTCGGATTGTTTCATAAGTCGTGACCGCGCGCCGGGCGCGTTGGTTACATCAATTTTTATCCGCCTTGCAGCCATGAAACCTGTAACCGCCACGCATCCACACCCGTCATTGTCAGTAGTGTGGATACGACTTCGACGACATGGATGATTCTGACGCAGATGCGCTGGTTCAGGCCGCGCTGCGCCATGACGATGAAGCGGCTCGCGAATTGCTTCGGCGCCTTTATCCGCTTGTCGCGAAAATGGTCCGCTCACATCGACCGCGACGAACTAGTGAAGAGGATCTTTGCCAAATGATTTTCATCAAAATCTTTCAAAAGCTTTCCCAATTTTCCGGCAAAGTGCCGATCGAGCACTGGGTCTCGCGCATTGCCGTCAACACCTGCCTGAGTCAGATCGAAGCCGAGAAAGTTCGTCCCGAAGTGCGTCATGCCGACCTGAGCGAAGAGGAGCAGGCAGTTGTGGAAAATCTTGCCACCTCGTCCGACGAACTGGCCCCGGACCGGCAATTAGCATCACGCCAGCTGGTCGAACATTTGCTTCAGATGCTCAAGCCGGTCGAACGCCTGATTATCGATTTGCTTTACTTGCAAGGCCGTTCCGTCGAAGAAATCCACAAGATTACTGGCCTGGGCACGGCCGCGATTAAGGTTCGCGCGTTTCGGGCCCGGCAGAAAATGAAAAACCAACTCACAAAGGTGTCGGCTGCGAAAAATCTATGAACCCGCCTTCACAAAACTCCGGCGCGGCACGCGATGTCGATCTTGATCGGTTACTGCGCTCCGCGGCGCAGGCGAAAGAGGAGGCGCCCGCAGAGATGCCGTTTGGTTTCGACACCCGCGTGATCGCGCTCTCGCGTCGAAACGGAAATGGTCCCGCCGTCGCGGGACTCCTGCGTCGAATTGCGCTTGCTGCCGCCGCCGTGATTGTTTTGGCGACCGCCGGCGCCTGGATCGAGTTCAATCAGGACGGCGACCCAATCGGGGCGTCCGGGAACGAATTCGCCATCGCCGATTCAGCCATTCAAGATGAGGTTGCCCAATGAATAGCGCGCTGAAATGGAAATTGATCGCCGGCTTCTTGCTGGTGTTTCTGGCCGGCGGCGCCACTGGCGTATTCTTCAGCGCGGCCACGGCGCAGCGCTTCTTTTTCGGGCCGCATCGTCACGGTTTTGCCGCTCAGGCGATGAAGAACCGTTTGCAATGGCAACTTCGTTTGACGGACGAACAGATGGCTAAAATTTCCCCGATCATCGAGAAGACCGGCGCCAAGCTCGAAGAAATCCGAGGCGACACCGGGAGGCGCGTTCGCGAAACCATTGCCGAAGCGCACCGCGAGATTGCGCCGAATCTCACGCCGGAGCAGCAGCAGCGCTTGAAACAGATGCAAGAACAACATCGTCGTTGGTTGCAACATCGGCAAAGACCGGCGCGCGTTTCTCCCGCCCCTGTAGAAGCGTCTCCCGAATAACGGATCAAGCTCTTTGCGCGGCGCGTGCCAGTAAATCGCGCACTTCGTCGTCGCTCGTTTGCGAGAAATCTTCGTAATACTGTCCGACCGCCTGGAAAAATTCCGGCTCGCTCGCACAAACGACTTCATCAGCTTCATCCTCGAACTCGCGACACGTGTCCGGCGGCCCGACCGGAACTGCCACGACGATCTTCGCCGCACCGCGTTGCCGCAACGCCTTGACCGCAGCGTGCATGGTTGCGCCTGTCGCCAATCCATCATCGATGAGAATAACAGTGCGTCCGCGAAGCTCCGGCGCCGGCCGTCCATCGCGGTAGCTTTGCTCGCGGCGTTCGAGTTCTCGCGTTTCGCGCTGGGTGACCGATTCAATGATTTCATCCGCATTCGGCAACGCGCGCGCGACGTCGTCATTCAGAACGCGCACGCCGCCGGAAGCGATCGCGCCGACGGCAAGTTCTTCAAACCCCGGCACGCCGAGCTTGCGAACGATGAAGACATCGAGCGGAACACGAAGCGCTTGCGCGACTTCGTAAGCGACTGGCACGCCCCCGCGCGGCAAGCCGAGTACGATGATGTCGTCGCGTCCGGCGTACTTAGAGAGCTTTACTCCAAGCAAACGACCGGCTTCGGCGCGATTTGGAAAAGCTCCTTCCATGCGACGGTCACGGTTTTCCGCGAATCACCTCACTCAGCGGAACGGCTTCGGCAATCGGTTCCGTCGCTTCAAGATAATCCCGAAAGCCGGCGGCAAACATTCCACGGCGAAGCGACCACCAAGTTTTCACGCCCGGTCGATGGCAGTACGCACGAATGTAAAGATCCCAACCTTGCCATTGTTCGCGCTCGAGCGTGCCCTGGCGCTGCTGGAACCAAGCGTTTTCGAAAAGCTTGAATAACGTAAAGAGAACGGCGCTGGCTCGTAAGCGATCTTCTTCAGTCGCTCCATGCCAATCTTCGACGGCGGCGGTAAACGCGCGCGTTTGGGCAGGATCACTCGCTTGCGGGCCAAGCAGCGCAATCAGCGAGCCAGTAAGGGAATCGACAACGATCGATCGCTGCGACCGCGTGTTCTGGCGGATCTGCGCCGCCAGATAAAACAGCGACGCAATCACCCCGATCGCGGCGATCAATTGCGCGACCGCATTGATCGTCTCCAAATTCACGTCCTCGCGTCTACCAAAGAGAGCGCGAATGCGCGAGTCTGAAGGAAGATCTCGACGTAAGTGATCTTCCGCTTCCTCTTAATCTTCTTTTGTAGCCGTCGCCCTGTGGGCGACGTGCGCGTTTCGCACAGCGAAACAGCTACACTTTATCTTGGCAACGGCTGTTCCGAATTCGCCAGCGCGTAGGCCCAAACCGCGACGATCGCGGAATTCTCAGCCAGTTCCTTCGGCACAATCTTGTCGAGCGTGTCCGCCGCCGTGTGGTGGTAATTAAAATAGAACCGGCTGTCCTGGATCGGCGCGAACGCGGGCACGCCTGCTTTCTCCATCGGCTCAATGTCAGCACCGGCATGCTCGGAAAGTGCCAGCATCCCGGCGCCGGATTCCTGGAGAATCGCCGCGACTGGTTTCAACATCGCTTTCACTTCCGGTTTCGCTTTGACGTTGAGACCGATCGGATGTCCGGCCCCGTTATCGGTTTCCATCGTCGCGAAATGGTTCGCCCAATCTTTCTCATGATCTTTGGCGTATTGCTTGGAGCCGGCACTTCCGTTCTCTTCGTTCATCCACGCGATCACGCGGATGGTGCGCTTAGGTTTCAAACGCAGTTTCTGAATCAGATTCGCCGCTTCCATCGAAACGGCGACGCCGGCGCCGTCGTCGATCGCCCCCGTTCCCAGATCCCACGAATCCAAATGACCGGAAACAATCACGACTTGCTCTGGATGTTCGCTGCCTTTGATATCCCCGATTACGTTTGCGCTTTCCACGTCCGGCAACGTTTGCGGCGTTAACACCAGTTTCATTTTTACCGGACCTTGCTTTACAAGATCGACAATCAGATCGGCGTCCTCGGCCGTGACCGCGCCTGCCGGAATCTTCGCCGCGTCATCCGCGTATTTTGTCTGGCCGGTGTGCGGGATTCGGTAATCCGCGCCACCGACTGATCGAATTAAACACGCAACCGCACCTTGCTGCGCCGCCGCGCTCGGGCCGTCACTCCGATAAACAACTGCTTCGCCGTAAGCTTCGCCGCCGCGGCCTTCGGCAGCAATCCGTTTGTCGAAGGGATAATTGAACAGCACAATCTTGCCCGCGACTTTTTCCCGCGGCATCGCTTTCAGTTCGTCGAAAGTTTTCACGGCAACTACCTCGGCCGTGATTCCATCCGTCGGCGTTGCGACGCTTCCACCAAGCGCGCACAGGACGATTTTCTGGGTCGTGTTTGACGCCATTCCCGGAAATTGCACCAGCGCGGCGGTTTCTTCGCCACGGACCCAATGCGGCACCATCACTTTTTCCAGCTGCACCTCGCAGCCGACCGCTTTCAATTCGCCCGCGACATACTCCACCGCTTTCGCGGCCTGCGCCGAGCCGGTCAATCGCGGGCCAATGTTGTCCGCTAGATGCGCGACCTGCCGATACGCGTAATCGCTGCTCAACGCCGCTTGTTGCAGCTGCTTCAGGTCGGCCAGTGTTTGCGTTGAAAAGACAACCGGCGTCGCGGCCGGCGTCGGTGTCGCCGACGATTGTTCCTGCGGACTGCCGCTCTGCGCACGACACGGCGAAATCCACGCGAGCAAGAGAGCTCCGAATACACCGATGGAATAGACGAAACAAAGCGGACGCATTCCACAGCCTGTCAGAAACCATCGCGCGATCAAGCGCCTGACCGCTGCCCAGAGGTCAGAGCTTTTCGAAAATTGATTCGTTGAGCGGTGGATTAACTTTAATCGTGCTGACCTTCGCGGTTTCGAGTTGTTTCCCGGTCTTGAGATCGATCTCGGTCGAAGCAAAAGCGAATCGAACGCCGGAAACCTCGCGAAAATCCGAGCTCCGCTGTTCGATCGTGGTCGGAGTTGGATCAACATCGACATGGAGCGGGCGAACATCACGGCGGCGCGTGATCAACCAGCTTTCTGGATCGACATAAAGCGTGGTGGTGTAACCGTCGCTCAAGGTCAATCGAAGCGCGTAATATTCGATGCCATCAAGCTTCTCGCGACCAACCAGTTCAACGCGATGACCATGCTCCTTGAGTTCGTGCAAGCCAAAGAGCTTGCCGGGAAGTTGGACGCCATGACGTAACGCCGCAGTGGCTTTTGGCGAAGCGTCTTCTCGCTCGTCGTCGTCTCCAACGTGCCAACCATTCTCACCGTCGAACGCTTCCGTAAAAACACGTTTCCCCCCAGTCTGCACATCGATCCGCATCCGGCCCGGGCGCGCTGCCCGATAAATGCCGTCCACTTCAAAGCCAGGATCGACAATGTGCAGATTAACTTCGATCGACTGCACCGCCTCAATGGCGGCGGCACCGCCAGTGGCTCTGGTATTGCGCTCGATCACGTCATCAACTGTCAGCGGATGGCGATCGCATCCGAGAAGCGCGATCGTCGCGCCAATTAGACAGAGAAACTTCGTCGTCTTGGTAGCCATTCAGGGATGAGACGCCGCTGGAGACAAAATTTGTTTGGGCCAAGGACAACTAAGCGCGCCGAAAGCGCCGTTCAACCTCCGCAGTTAATCGCCAGTGTGGCTCGCACTCGGACTCGAATCAGAGCCATAGGAGAAATAGCGATAAACAATTTTCTGTTCAGTGTTCGCTCTGGCCTCGTTCAATAACTCTAATGCGTTCTTGTCGGCTTCGGCTTGCGATTTACCGCGCCCAACGAGATTGACGTCTTTGCCGGATTTATCTTTGCCACGCGCAACTGCGACGAAACCAGTCGAGTCGGAAGACGACAGAATGTTTACCGTGCTGGCGGCGTAGCTGCTCCGCTTTCGCAGATCTCGCATCGCTTCATCGCGGGCGCCGTTTTCGATCTTGTAATCCTTGCCGCCCTTCGGCTCTGACGAAGCGTAGTAGGTCACGCCCGTCCAAACGCCCTCGGAGTTGTAACCAACAGCAACCGCATCGCCCCCAAAAAGCAAAGAGCTAGGAGCTAGGAGCAAGGAGGTAAACAAGAGTCTCGACAAGCTGGTCACTGGTCACTCGTTATTTAGTTCTTCCTTCTTCGAAATCCATCAAATCGGGGATTGTCTGGATGTCGTCACGGTCGGCGATGCCCAGCTTTTGTTTTTGCTCAACAAGCGTCTCGGTTGCGAAATCGCGAAAGCCGATCTTGGAAGCAAAGCCATTCCAAAGAAACAAATCACCTTCGTTGGGCTTGCGACCTTTCTCGAAACACCATTCCAGAATTTCCTCGTTCGTGCCGCCTTGCTTCACCCGTTCGCACAAATCGCGATGATGCACTCGCAAGAAGTTGCAACACGCGCTGTCAGCAGTTCGCGGCGTTCCGAAATTCTTGTGATATTCTTCGGGAAGGTCGCCGCAACCGTGCAGCCGGATCTTGTCCAGCATCCGCGCGAAATACATCATGCCCTTCGTCATTTCCTTCGGGCTCTTCGGATACGTCGCCATGCTTTCGCTTCGCCTTCCGCTCAACTCCTCAACTTCTCAACCGCTCAACACCTCAACGTCTTTAGACCAGTCCCTGGTCCATCATCGCGTCGGCCACTTTAACAAAGCCGGCGATGTTCGCGCCGTTCACGTAATTGCCCGGCGTGCCGTATTTCTCGGCTGTGCGCGCGCAAACTTCATGGATCGTTTTCATGATGTTGAACAGGCGCGCATCGACCTCTTCGCGCGTCCATCGGATCCGCATACTGTTCTGCGCCATCTCCAAACCTGAAGTCGCGACGCCGCCGGCATTCGCCGCTTTGCCAGGACCAAAGAGAATCTTCGCATCGAGGAATTGGTTCACACCGTCGATGTTCGTCGGCATGTTCGCGCCTTCGGAGACGACGTAAACGCCGTTCTTCAAAAGGTTCGCCGCGTCTTTGCCGTTGATCTCGTTCTGGGTCGCGCTCGGAAACGCACACTCCGCCTTGTGATCCCAAAGCGGATTATGATCGAGCTTCGGGTTCACTTTCGTAAAAACGGCGCCTTTGAATTTGTCCGCGTACTCTGAAATCCGGCCGCGCCGCACGTTCTTCAGGTCCATCACGAACGCCAGTTTTTCGCGTGTGATCCCTTCCTCATCAAGAATGTAGCCGCTCGAATCCGACACGGTTACCGGCTTCGCGCCCAACGTGATTAATTTCTCGATCGTGTATTGCGATACGTTTCCGCTTCCCGAGACCAGCGCGGTTTTACCTTTGAGATCTTCCTTCCGCGTCTTCAGCATTTCTTCCGCGAAATAAACCGCTCCGTAACCAGTCGCTTCCGGACGAATGACTGACCCGCCCCAGGTCAAACCTTTGCCGGTCATCACGCCGGTGAATTCGTTTTTCAGGCGCTTGTACATTCCGAACAAAAATCCGATCTCTCGCGCGCCGACGCCGATGTCGCCCGCCGGCACGTCCGTGTCCGGGCCGATGTGTCGGAACAGTTCGCACATGAACGCCTGACAAAACCGCGTCACTTCGGCATCGGTCTTGCCGTGCGGATCGAAATCGGAACCGCCCTTGCCCCCGCCCATCGGCAACGTGGTCAGCGCATTTTTAAAGACCTGCTCGAACGCGAGGAATTTCAGAATGCCGAGATTGACCGTGGGATGAAATCGTAGTCCGCCTTTGTAAGGGCCGATCGCGCTGTTCATCTGGATGCGGAAGCCGCGGTTAACGTGAATCTCGCCTTTGTCGTCCTGCCACGGGACGCGGAACATGATCACGCGCTCCGGTTCAATGATTCGCTCGAGGACTTTCGCTTTCCGGTAACGCGGATTTCGATCCATCACCAGGGTGAGCGACTCGACCACTTCCTGCACCGCCTGGTGAAACTCGGATTCGCCCGGGTTTTTGGCCTTCACCTCGGCCATCAAATTCGAAACGTAATTTTCCACAGGTGGCGGAAAAGGTTGCAGAGAATTGCCCGCTCAGCAAATACGGCCCGAAAGCCTCACCATAAGCCTTCTCTTAGACTGCGACGATCGTGCGAGTCAGTGCGGTCACCTCGTGAACTAATATAAAGACGTAGTACCTATAACGGAATGCTTCCGCGGCGCACTCATGCTCGACGCCGTTTCTGTCTCGCAAACGAATTCGCACCGGACCAGACATGCGGCGATCCGCCGGTGGAATCATTCTTCCCAGTCCATCGTCGGGCGTAAAAACTTCAGGCCACTTCATTCGCCCGAAACAAGAGCGAAATGAATCTGAGATCACAACGCGGCGAAGGCCACACCGAAAGCCATCACCGCAAACCAACTCGGGAGCGTTCAGGACTAATACCGCACAATTTCGGTGGTTTGTTGATACGTAACGGCGGACTGTCGAATAAACTGATGAGCCGTACTTCTTCGAAAGTTTCAGAGGCACCCGGAGACCGAATTTGTAGCCAGCAGCTTCGTTCGTTAGGCTGTCCAGTTGAAATAGCACTTCGGAAGCAAAAACGTTTGCTTCTGATTCAAATACCTCAGCGATCTCTGGAGCGAGAGTCTTCTCACAGTCCTGTATTGCGTAGTAGATGTCTCGTTGCCACGGCAGCAGAGCGTGGCCCGTCTCGTGGAGTTTTAAAAAGACCTGGCGGACCAAGTGAAGCCCCTTTGTTAAAAACACCGTCTGGGTAGACGGATCGAAGACGCCTAGAACTTTACTAATGGCTGACTTCAAGAGCTTACCGGCCTGCTTCGCTTTGTGACGTAGCTCGTACAGAAAGCCTTCACTCAGCTCTTCCTCGCTCACATCGAGCCGGGCACCCTCAAGTATATCCGCAACGGGTGTAGGGAATCGGCCGAACGCATCAGCGGATTCCAGCGCGTTCTTGGCATGCGACCGGATCAATAAATATTGATCTCGGCTAATTTCGACTCCATCGGAATTCATTTTTGCCGCCGGATCGTCCGCAAATATCCTAGATAACGAAGCAATTCTTCTTCTTCAGCAGAGGTTAGATTTTTGTCAGCGAATGTGGCGAGTCTGCCATGTTTTGAACCGATTGCATTTGAACCGGCGGCAGTTAGGTAACCAGCCTTTTCCATCAATACCTCGTAGGCGACGGCGTAAACCTTCGCGAGAGCATGAAGGATGTTAGGAGAGGGTTTTGTGATTTTCCCGTGCTCAAGCTGGCTCAAGTAGGCGTTGGAAACAGCCGAATCCGTGGCCTCTTCGACTTCGCGGAGAGAGAATCCCTTGGTTGCTCTGATACTGGCTAAATACTCGGCTAGTGACAGTGGCGGCTCCGGAGATTTCATAATGCATCTAGACTGCCACGGCTGCAAAGTCGATCAAGCAGTTTTAGGCGGTGCTTGACACACTTAGCAAGTTGCGTAGCCTGAGCTTATGCCTGACTGAAGTTCCGTCAACGGGGCGGAGCGATGTTCAGGAGAAACAGAAAACAATAAAAATGAAACCAGACAAAAATATTAAAGTTCAGGTCCACTACATGGCGGCAAATAAGCCGTTCGAGGCTGATGAGCCGCCGGAAACGACGGTCGGGCAGTTGAAAGCGACTGTCCTAAATGCTTTCGGACTTAAGGAGGGCGGCGGCAAAACCTACCCCCTCTTTAATAAGAAAGAAGAGCTGACGAATCCGTCCCAGACGCTCGGCGAGATCGCCGGCGATAAACATGACCTCAACCTCAAATTGGAAGAGGTCCTCATTCAAGGCTGATTCGAAGCGATGTCGGACGAGCTGTCCACTCTCAACTTCGAAGCGGACTTGAAGAAGGTGCTTGGGGTCCCCGATGCCAACCGATGGAAGGTCGACAGGGCCGGGGATCTCGAGCTTTTCGTAACGCTGTCTTCTGCAAAGGCGCCGGCCGAATTTTTCCAAGCTCGCCTTTTGTGGATTCGGTATCCGGGCGAAGAACCGCCATCTTTGAAATTTCGCGAGCCGGAGACCGGCGCTCTGAACAACCCGAAGGCGTGGCCTGTTGTTCGTGGCTTTCGGCCGGCAACGCTCGACGCCTGCGTCAATTGGACCAGTGAAGGTATGGCTGTGCATCCAGAGTGGCGGAACGATCCCAAAGCACGGTGGGATCCGTCCGGCAATTCAATCCTTCGGATTGTTCGCATCCTTCAAAACGAAATGGACGCGCATTTCACACAACGGTTTCAAGGATGACTTTTTTTCCATCTATAAATAAGTGGTTCATTCCTTTCGCTGCGCTCGAGGAATCGCGACGTGACATGGCCAACCAAGGTAAGAAAGGCAACGAGGCCACGTGTTTGTGGCTCGGGACGAAGAGTGACGGTCAAGCACACATAAGTCACATCGTTCTTCTTCGCGGAGATGGGATCGAATGCCGCCCGCAAAACGTCATCATTTCTCCTGACCTCCTGAGCGACATTCACGACCGGGCTATCGATTTGGAACTCGTCCTAATTGGCCAAATTCACACGCACGGGCCTTTTTACGGAACAGACCTATCGCCCGTCGACCACAGGTATGGGATTCGGGCACCGTATTTCCTGTCCATTGTTTGCCCGGATTACGGGAAACGCGAGTCCACGCTAATCACGGAGTGCGGAATTCATGTATATTTTCCTGATCGAGGTTACCGCCGTCTTTCTTCGAGCGAAATCGATAGGCGCATCTCTATGACGGGTGAAAGTGTGCACGTCCTAACGATTGGAGGTTAAATGGGCGGGGAACTCCAACCGATCGAAGTCAGCCGCCTCGCTGCGACAGCTGCATTTTTGGGCGACGCAGCCGCGGATCGTCACACATTCCTCAAAAAGGCAGTGCTTCTTACAGGAGAGCTTGAGACTTTGGCGACTCCTAACGGCCGAGCCTGTTTTTTCGACGCGCTGCGGTTGCTAATGAAGATGAGCGTCGATCGCTTTCACGTGTTACTTCCCGCACGGTCGGGTTTGGACAAAGAGGTCGAGAACTTGATCGACGAAGTGGCACTGAAAAGTCGGCCCGAAGTTCGCATCGCAGATCAGATCGCGGAAAGTTATGACGCGATTCTCTCCGTGGGGACAATTGGAGACCCGGATCGACCGCTAACCGTCGTAAACTCGAATGGCTGGATCGCGCGTGTCGCCTCGACCGGCAAATCGCTCCCTCGTGATTGTTCACAATTTAATCGGATTGGAGCGCTTGGTGCCGCCTGCCTTGGTGTAGCTGAGGTTTTTAAGCGATTGGTAATACTGAACCCTGAAAAAGGCGAGTTACATGACTATTTGTCTTTTTCGTTCTACACCTACAAGGAAGCCGACGCCCCTGGGCCGGAACTGCCCAAGGAAGTTGCTGTGGACGTTCTTTTGGTCGGCTTGGGAGCGATTGGAAACGCTACACTTCACTTGTTGTTGAATCTTCCGTTTACCGGCTCGATGACGATCCTTGATTTCCAGCAATACGGAATTGAGAACTGGGGCACGTGCTTTCTAGTAACACCCAAGGACATTGATCGTCCAAAAATTGATGCAGCAAAGCGTTGGGTAAACGGCAGATTCCGCTTGAAAGCCTGTCATCAAACTATCGAGGATTACCTTAAAACGAACGCGGCGGTTGCGCCGAGATTGGTTATCAATGGTTTAGATAACGTCTCCGCGCGACGCGCCGTTCAAGACTTGTGGCCGGACAACGTGTTCGATGGTGCGATCGGGCCAGTGTCGGCTGAAGTGACTGTCCATCCGTGGGGTCTCGATTTGTCCTGCCTGAAATGTGATTTTCCTGAACCAGAGGTGATTGCGGAGGAGCAGCAGATTCGCGCGACCGGTCTTCGGCGAGAGCGGCTTCTCGATTCGCAGTCGTCACTAACCGAACAAGATATCGCCGCTGCTGCTCCAGAATATCGCGAATTCCTGAGTAAACACTTGGGCAAACCGGTTTGCTCCGTTGTGTCCGAAGGCGTCATTGCGATGCTATCCCGAGATGTCCTCCGACCAGGGTTCGAACCGTCCGTTGCGTTCGTTGCGGCGCTGAGTTCATGCATGCTGGTTACGGAGCTTATCAGGTACGTGCAAAAGGATCAGGCGGTACTGGAGACCGGGTTTCAATTCGATGTCATGCGTGGACCGCAGTTTGGGCTTCATAAGGCGCATGCCAGGAAATCGAACTGTGTTTGTGTTGAGAGGAGGCAAAACATCGAAGCGATTAGAGCGAGGCGCCATATGAGCTAGAAAACCCGATCGATTAATCTACCCTTGTAACTCTTCTCCCAAACAGAACGGCCCGGTCGTGTGACCGGGCCGCTGTGAATTGTTAATTATTGGAACTTTTAGTAATCCATGCCGCCCATTCCGCCCGGAGGCATCGGAGGAGTTTTTTCCTTTTCAGGAATCTCCGTCACGAGTGCTTCAGTGGTGAGCAACAGGCCTGCGATTGAGGCCGCGTTTTGCAACGCGCTCCGCGTGACCTTGGTTGGATCGACAATACCGGCCTTCACCAGATCGACATATTCACCCTTGGCGACGTCGTATCCTTCGTTGCCTTTGCGCTTCTTGACTTCCTCGACAATGAGCGCGCCTTCGGCGCCGGCGTTGTTGGCCAGTTGACGCATCGGCTCTTCGATCGCGCGACGGACGATCTGGACGCCGACTTTCTCGTCGGCATCGAGGCCTCGCATGTTCTCAAGCGATTTCTGGGCACGGATAAACGCGACACCGCCACCCGCGACGATGCCTTCCTCGACCGCCGCCCGTGTGGCGTGCAACGCATCTTCGACGCGCGCCTTTTTCTCTTTCATCTCGGTCTCGGTCGCTGCGCCGACATTAATGACGGCAACACCGCCCGCGAGCTTCGCGAGTCGCTCCTGGAGTTTCTCTTTGTCGTAATCGCTGGTCGTCTCTTCGATTTGACGACGGATCTGAGCGACCCGGCCCTGGATGTCTGCACTCTTGCCTGAACCTTCGACAATGGTGGTGTTTTCCTTGTCGATGGTCACACGCTTCGCTTTGCCGAGGTCTTCCAGCTTAATGTTCTCAAGCTTGATCCCGAGATCTTCGGTGATGCATTTGCCGCCGGTCAGCACCGCGATGTCTTCCAGCATCGCCTTGCGACGATCGCCGAAGCCCGGAGCTTTGACCGCGCAGACTTGCAACGTCCCGCGCAATTTGTTCACGACCAACGTGGCAAGCGCTTCGCCTTCCACGTCTTCCGCGATGATGAGCAACGGCCGTCCGGCCTTCGCGACTTTCTCGAGCAACGGAAGCATGTCCTTCAAGCTCGAGATTTTCTTCTCGTAAATCAGGATGTACGGATTTTCGAGCGCGGCTTCCATCTCCTCCGCGTTAGTCACGAAGTAGGGCGACAGATAACCTTTGTCGAACTGCATGCCCTCGACGACTTCGAGCGTCGTCTCGATTGTTTTCGCTTCTTCGACCGTGATCGTGCCGTCCTTGCCGACTTTGTCCATGGCGTCGGCAATGATCTCGCCGATCGTCTTGTCCCAGTTGGCCGAAACAGTCGCGACCTGCGCGATCTCCGAACGATCGCTTACTTTCTTGGAGATTTTCTTCAGCTCCTCGGTGATCGCCTCGACGGCTTTCATGATGCCGCGTTGCAACGACGTCGGGTTCGCGCCGGCGGTGACGTTGCGGAGACCTTCGCGGTAAATGGATTCCGCGAGAACTGTCGCCGTGGTCGTGCCGTCGCCCGCGACGTCCGAAGTCTTGGAAGCGACTTCGCGAACGAGCTGCGCGCCCATATTTTCATACGGATCTTCGAGCTCTATCTCTTTCGCGACCGTCACACCGTCCTTGGTAATCGTCGGGCTGCCGAATTTCTTATCGAGAATAACGTTGCGACCGCTCGGTCCGAGCGTGGCCTTGACGGCCCGCGCCAGTTTCTCGACTCCGCGCAGCAAGGTGTGCCGCGCGGCTTCATCGAATTGTAATTGTTTAGCTGCCATATTTTTTAGTCTTTAGTTTTTAGTTGAGAGTTGATTGTTGAAATGTTGAGTCGGCGACTATCCGATGATGCCGAGGATGTCGTCCTCGCGCATGATCAGAAAAGTGTCTCCATCGATTTTGATTTCGGTGCCGCCGTATTTCGAAATGAGGACCTTGTCCCCTTTCTTCACGGTGAAATCCACCTTCTTGCCCTCTTCGTTCACCTTACCGGTGCCGAGAGCGACTACTTTGCCTTCCTGCGGTTTTTCTTTCGCAGTGTCGGGAATGATGATCCCGCCTTTTTTTGTTTCCTGCTCTTCGAGCGGCTGCACCAGCACCCGGTCTCCGAGCGGTTTTACGTTAACTGCCATACGTTAATTAACTCCTTATTGGTTTTGTTTTTGGGTTGAGCCGGCGATCCCGCCCCGCGCGGGACCGTCGGCAAATTGTTTTGGTTACTTTTTCTTGTCTTCGTCGACGACTTCGAACTCAGCATCGACCACGTCGCTCCCGCCATCGGCGGGACCGCGACGGCCTTCGCCTTGCGGTTGCGAACCGGGACGTGATTGCGTCTCGGGGCCGGGTTGCGGACCGGCGTTCGGACCTGCACCTTGGCCCGCGGAGGCCTGCTTGTAAAGCTCAGCGCTGATGTCCTGGAACTTGCTCTGCAAGTCGTCGTAAGCGCGCTTGATCGCGTCGGTGTCGTTCTTGTTGATCGCTTCCCGCACCGCGGCGATCGCGTCCTCGACCGGTTTGCGTTTGTCGGCCGGGATCTTGTCGCCCAGTTCTTTCAACTGTTTCTCGGACTGATACGCGAGGGTGTCGGCGTTGTTCTTGATCTCGATCGCTTCTTTCGCCTTCTTGTCTTCGTCGGCGTGCGCTTCCGCTTCGCGGCGCATCTTCTCGATCTCGTCCTTGCTTAAGCCACTCGAACCGGTGATGGAGATTTTTTGCTCCTTACCGGTGCCGAGATCTTTGGCCGAGACATGGAGAATGCCGTTGGCGTCGATGTCGAATGTCACCTCGATTTGCGGAACGCCGCGCGGCGCCGGCGGAATTCCATCGAGATGGAACGTGCCGAGATTTTTGTTGTCGCGCGAAAGCGGACGTTCGCCTTGTAACACTTTAATTTCCACGCCCGGCTGGTTGTCGCTGTAAGTCGAAAAGATCTGCGACTTCCGGGTCGGAATGGTGGTGTTGCGCGGAATCATCGGCGTAGCTACTCCTCCGGCGGTTTCAATCGCCAGCGTGAGTGGAGTCACGTCTAAGAGGAGGACGTCTTTCACGTCGCCGCGAAGAACACCTCCTTGAATCGCTGCACCGATGGCAACCACTTCATCCGGGTTCACGCCCTTGTGCGGTTCCTTGCCAATCAGGCCGCGCGCCGTTTCGACAACTTTCGGCATGCGGGTCATGCCGCCCACGAGCACCAGTTCGTTCACTTCGCGCTCGGAGATTTTGGCATCCTTCAAACACGCTTTCACCGGCGGAATCGTTCGCTGAATCAAATCGTCAGTCAGCTGCTCGAGTTTCGAGCGAGTCAGTTTTTTCTGAATGTGTTTCGGACCGCTCGCGTCCGCCGTGATGAATGGCAGATTGATTTCGTACTCCTGCGAGCTCGAGAGCGCGATCTTCGCTTTCTCGGCCTCTTCCTTGATCCGCTGGATCGCGTCGGGCTGCTTGGTTAGATCGATGCCGCTGTCCTTTTTGAACTCGGCCACGATCCAATCCATCACTTTCGCGTCCCAATCGTCACCGCCGAGGTGAGTGTCGCCGTTGGTCGCTTTCACTTCGAATACGCCATCGCCGATTTCGAGAACAGAAATGTCGAATGTGCCGCCGCCCAGGTCGTAAACGGCGATCTTCTCGTCCTTCTTCTTGTCCAAACCGTAGGCGAGCGATGCCGCCGTCGGCTCATTGATGATGCGCAAAACTTCAAGGCCCGCGATCTTGCCCGCGTCCTTGGTCGCGTTGCGCTGCGAGTCGTTGAAGTAAGCCGGCACCGTAATGACGGCCTGGGTGATTTTTTCGCCGAGCTTCGCTTCCGCGTCAGCCTTCAGCTTCGACAAGATCATTGCCGAAATTTCCGGCGGCGAAAAAGCTTTGCGCTCGCCCGCGACTTCCACTTGCACATGGGCGTCGCCGTTCGCTGCCTTCACGATTTTGTAGGGCACGCGGTGCTCTTCTTCATGCACCTCATCGAACTTGCGTCCCATGAAACGCTTGATTGAGAAAACCGTGTTCTGCGGATTCGTCACCGCCTGGCGTTTTGCGGCCTGGCCAACGAGACGTTCGCCGCTTTTCGTAAACGCCACGACTGAAGGCGTCGTGCGCGCGCCTTCGGAATTTTCCAAAACTACCGGGTCGCCACCTTCCATCACAGACATGCAGGAATTGGTGGTTCCCAAATCGATACCTAAAACTTTAGCCATAAAATAAATTTTCCTTTCTGGTCGAGGATTTTCGACCGACTCGGTCTTTAGCAAACCATAAGCCGCGGGTGGCCAGCATGGCACAAGTGCCTAGCAACCAGTGGATAACGACGGAATTTGCAGCTCGCGGGATCGTCCAATTCGAGACAAGGAGTCACACTCTCACCGTTTGGCCAGCTTTCACGAGCGCCAGCGCGGCGCAGGTTTGGCCGACCGAAATCCCAAATCCTAGGCACCAAACTCCAGGCAAACTCGAACAATCAAACCCAAAAGATTCAAAGCATGGCCGCGGTAGCATTTGAGGGTTTCGATCCTTGGAATTTTCCTGGGATTTGGAACCTGGGATTTGGGTTTTCCGTTGGTGCCCCGGCACAACGCCTGCTCGTTCATTTGTCGTGGAAACGGCGAAACATTCTCTGCGCAAAGTCGCAGCCGATCCCGATATTTTCTTCCACTGCCAGCATTGCAAAGCAGCGTTGGTCGCGAATCGATCCGCCGCCGGCATGATGTTGACCTGTCAGAGGTGCGGCAAACTAACGAGCGTCCCGAAATCGGAGGAGCCGACAGCGAACGCGCTCGGTTACGCGGAAGAAATTCGAGGAAAGCTGACCGAAAACGAATCGCAGCGTGCTGAAGTCACTGGCAACATCAATCAACTCACTATTCAGTTGCATCGCTGGCAATTGCGTCTGCAAACACTGAACGATCGCAAAGCGCAGCTCGAAAAAGAGCTCGGGGGAAAATGAATTTGCGCCGGTGCGCTATCGGGTTGCCTAACGAATCGAGCGGCGACGCCGGCGCTTGGCTTCCCAGCCGATAATACCGAGACCACATATCACGGCCGAGGGCCAGCTTGGCGAGAGCTCGGGCACAACGTCATAAGTGAGGGGGCCCAGCGCTATCGCCTGGGCACCGAGCTTGGTATCGCTGTTCGACCAATCGAAAGAGAATTGAGTGACCGGTCCGTTGAACGTGATATTGATCGTCCCCTGATTAGTCGCATTGTCGGCGTTCGCGATTCCGGTCACGACTGTGCCAAGCCCCGTTCCGGTGATCGTGTTGTATCCGGGCACGGCGCTAGTCACCGAATCCGGTCCGATGGTCAGTCCGCCAGGAGCTAGCGCGCGAATGTTGGAGATCGTGTCCGCGAATTGTTTGTCGACGGCGTCCACATCCCAGAGTTGAAACGACAGATTGGTGACCGCACTGGCGAAGCTGACGGTTACCCGGATATAGGAACTCGTCGAACTCTGGCTAATCACAAACAATTGAAGGCCATCGACGCCGGTGAACCCACCGGTTGACGTTGTGGTATCGATCTGGGGATATCCCGGTTGCCAAGTCGCTCCCACCCCGGACGCGCCGTTATTGTTGATGCTGACCGCAATGTCGTTCGGGTTAACGCTGGTAAAACTTTGATTAACGGTCTGGCCCGGGGCTGGCGTCCCGGCGGTCCAGCCGGCATCCGGCCAGTTAAAAACGATCGAGGCGCGAACCGAGAGCGGGGCGAGCACGAAGAGCGAGGCCGCAATTACGCCTCGCACCAAGCGACCGCCATCCAAGGATTTGTGTAGGAATCCCGTCATAAGGAAAGAGCTGAGTAAACCCTTTAGCACGCGCTGTGCCCCTGGTTCGGCGGACGAGACAGATCAGACGGCAATGCAGTACCGATTTTTCATTTTCGCGGGGAGCTGTTCGCGGTACGTTGCAGTGTGCGGCAATATCACGATCTTCTCCGGCTCGTTCTCGAAGAAGGTCAGCCGCGCGACGATCGCACCGGCACCGGCACGTTGTCGATTTTTGGAGCTCAAGCGCGATTCGATTTGCGTCCGAGCGGCCCGGGATTTCCGCTGCTAACAACAAAGAAGCTCCACATCAAATCGATCATTTACGAGTTGCTCTGGTTTTTGCGCGGCGACACGAACATCAAATATCTGAACGAACACGGCGTGACGATCTGGGACGAGTGGGCCGATGAAAAAGGAAATCTCGGCCGCGTCTACGGCGCGCAATGGCGCGATTGGCGGGGTGAGAACGGAGTCCGCGTCGATCAGATCGACAATGTCATCGCGCAGATCAAAAAAAATCCGAACAGCCGCCGCTTAATCGTAAGCGCGTGGAACCCCGCCGAGGTTGAGAAGATGGCGTTGCCACCCTGCCACGTCCTCTTCCAGTTTTATGTTTCCGCCGCGGCGGATTCGTCCAATGGCGAGCAGAGACCGGAACTGAGCTGCCAACTCTACCAACGCAGCTGCGATCTGTTCCTCGGCGTCCCATTCAACATCGCGTCCTACGCACTGCTCACGATGATGGTGGCGCAAGCTGTCGATCTCACACCGGGCGATTTTGTCCACACTTTCGGCGACCTCCATCTTTACAACAATCATCTCGAGCAAGCGCGCGAACAGCTGACGCGTCAATGTCGACCGTTACCGCGACTGAAACTAAATCCGGCGGTTAAAGACATTCACGATTTCAAATTCGAAGACTTCGAGTTAGTCGGTTACGATCCGCACCCGTCGATCAAAGCCCCGATCGCGGTGTAAGAATGCTGTAGCCACGGCGCTCTGTCGCCGTGTTTGAAACGCCCCGACAGAGCGGGGCGACTACAACTTTTGCGATCGCTTTTGAATGGTGAGCTAGAAACTCGCGTCTGATTCGCGGGTTTAAGACATCGTGAGGGCTGTTTGGGGACTATTCATCTTGTTCTATTCGGTCGCGCCGGTCTGCGCGCAGGACTCGAATCCATTTCGGGTCGAGATCGATCTGCAACAGCAAACGGCATTTCTGATTCGCGGACGGCGGGTGGTGATGGAATCGCCGATCTCGAGCGGCCGCTATGGACATCTGACCGAAACCGGCTCGTTCAAAGTGATCGAGAAAGAACTCGATCATCATTCGAGCATCTACGGCAAAATTGTCGACGCATATGGCCGGACAGTTGTCGCCGATGCGGATGTCGACATGAAAGTGCCGGGCGGCGGCAGATTTATTCCCGCGCCGATGCGTTATTTCATGCGGTTCCACGGCGCGGATGGAATGCATGCCGGTTATTTGCCGGGCTATCCGGCATCGCACGGTTGTGTGCGCATGCCGGAGCAATTGGCGATCGCGTTCTTCAATGCGGTCGAAGTCGGAACGCCGGTGCAGGTGTTTGGCCGGACGCCGCGAACAAATCAATACTATCGTTATGGTCAGCAGCCGGAGCGAGGAGGATTCCCGTGGTTCGGCCGGCCGATTGGCCCCCAATACCAACCGCGCCCTCAGATTTACGAGTCGCGTCCTGTTTATCCGTGAAATTGAACTGTGGAGGCAGGCGTCCTCGCCTGCATTGCAGTAAAAAGCAGCCGGGGACGGCTGCCACCGCAGAAGAAAACAATCTTAAGGCCGTTGCTCGACCGATTTCTTGAGGTTGGTGCTGGCGGTCTTTGGTCCGCGGGAAAGATCGACAAAGTCAGCGAGAATGTTGAGCGCTTCGTCCCGTTCGGGATCAATCGCAGGTTCTTTGGTGTCGTCAGCGGCGCCGATCGTGTCCGTGTCATCATCCGGCGCTGCTTCGGGCGAAACCTTGGTCACTCCGGCTTTTGCTTTCGCTTCAGCCAATTTACCGGGATACATGATCAACTGCAGATTCGGCTTATCGACGGTGTCGAGTGTCAGCCGATAGATATTCGGTTCTTCTTCGTGACGAGCGAGGCGTTCCTTCGAGCGCACATCTTTCCGTAGTTTATCATCCTGAATCTCTTTTCGTCGGACGTCTTCGTTCAGAGTAATGCGGTTGTCGTCAAGCTTGTGACGAAGCCGCTCCATGTCCTCCATTACGTAATGGAATTCGGGATCGTGCTGAACTCGTTCGGCCGAACGGCGTTTCAATTCTTCGACAAATAAAGGATGGCCATCGGACCATTTGGTGAAGCGCGCCTTTGGCACCTCGTCGTAAGGCAGACAATTTTTCAACGCGCCTTCGCCGAACTCCGGCAGATCAGTGAGCGTCGGCAATACGATATCCGAAGCAACGCCGTGAAGCTGGGTTGAGCCGCCGGCTACTCGATAAAATTTCTGAATTGTTAATTTAAGCTCACCGTCATCATCCGAACGACTCCCAAGCAGCGAAGTGAATCGGCCGATCGGCAAAATTGTCTGGACGGTGCCTTTGCCGAAAGTGTTCTTGTCGCCCACGATCACGGCGCGGCCGTAATCCTGCAGCGCGGCTGCGAAGATCTCACTGGCCGACGCGCTTTGCCGGCTGGTCAAAACAATCAACGGACCGCCGTAAGCAATACTTGGATCCGGATCGCTCGAGATCACGATGTTGCCATTGGAACCTTTCGTCTGCACGATTGGTCCCGATTTCAAAAATAAACCAGTGAGCGAGATCGCTTCTTCGAGCGAGCCACCGCCGTTGCGGCGAAGATCGACAATGAGACCGGCGATATTTTCCTTTTTCAGTCGCTTAAGAAGAGCGAGCACGTCGCGCGTGGTGCTCTTGGAATGCCGATCCATGTCGGCATAGAACGACGGCAGAGTCAGCCATCCGAGCTTCACCGGGTTGCCGTTCTCGTCCTTCTTAATAATAATGTCGGCGCGCGCTTCCTGGTCTTTCAGTTTAATCTCATCGCGCACGAGGTCGACGCTCTTGCGCTGCGATGGATCGGAAGCGTTGGCGGGAATGGCGAGCAATCGAACCTTGGTTCCTTTCTTGCCGCGAATCATCTCCACCACTTTGTCCAACCGCATGTCACGCACATCGACAAACTCGCTTTGTCCCTGACTGACAGCAGTGATTCGATCGCCAACTTTTAACCGGCCGTCGACTTGGGCAGGGCCGCCCGTAACAAGGCTTTCGATTTTGGCGTAGCCATCTTCGGTCCGCAGCATCGCGCCAATGCCAACCAGCGACAGTCCCATCTGAATGTTGAAATTCTTAAAGTCAGCCTTGCTCAAATATTCCGAATGCGGGTCGTAAGTTTGGGCGAGCGCATCGAGATAAAGTTTCACCTGCTCCTCGCGGTCCTCTTCGTGAACGTTTCGCGCGATCCGATCGTAGCGACGGCCAACCAGTTGCGGGCCGGGTTCGATCGGGTGCTCGCTTAGTTTCTCCTGAAGCAATTCACTCGCGATCCGCCCGCGCCAGAGTTGATCGGCGTCGGCATCATCTTTTGGCCACGGCGCTTTCTCACGACGCAACTCCACGGTCGCATCGGTCTTGAATTCCATCGGCTCCTTGAGCAGCTCTTTGATTTTGCCGACTCGCTCGTCAACGCGCTTTTGGTAGAGATCGTAAATTTCGTAGGCGGGTTTGAGATTTCCCAGTAACACGTCATCGGCCAGCGCCGTTCCGTATTTTGCGGTCAAAGCATCCACATCTTTCTGGGTGAAAAAGAGATGGCTGAAATCAAGTAACTCGAGGTAATTACGCAGAAATTTCTGCGACATCTCGGCGTTCAGCTGTTGGTGCGTGTAATGCCCCTCTTCGAGAAGACGACCCACTGAGACGCAGATCTGCTCGGCATCGGATTTGGCCTGCAGCGCCTGCGGCGTGGCCCAGATCAAAGAGACGGCGGCAACCGCCGAGAGCAAAGCAAAACGTGGTTTCATCGGAAAAAGCGCGGCCTTCAGGTTCGCAGACTTTGTGCCCAAACGCAAACAACCAGCTAAAATCGACATGTAAGAGGATGAGACAGCTTGCCTCCGGAAACATTCAAAATCTGCTCCTGGCGTCGGCCTGAGCCCGGCATCAGTGGATTCCTGAGCGTTAGCTGGCTGGCATTCAACCTATCATCTAGAGTCCATTGAATGACTTACGAGGCCTTTTGCGGCGGTGTTTTCGAGACCAACTGCTATCTCGTGTCGGCGCCGGAAGGCTGGATTCTCTTTGATGCGCCTCAAGGCGCCAGCGACTGGCTCGATTCACGCGGTGTCGATCTCAAGATGCTGGTGCTTACCCACGGCCACATCGACCACGTCCAGGACGTCGCCAAAATTAAACATCGCTTCAATTGCCAGATTGGCTGTCATCCTCTGACCGCGCCGATGATCTCGGATCGAGAGTTTTTTCGGAACTTCGGCTTCGAACTAGAAGTCGAGCCGGCCAAACCGGACTTCTTCATCGAGGAGACGCCGGCGCGAAATTTTCTGGGAGCGGAATTTCAGGTGCTCGAAGTGCCCGGGCATTGTCCAGGCAGCCTCTGCTTCTTTTCGCGCAAAGACGATCTGCTCATCGGTGGCGATGTCCTCTTTGCCGGAGGCGTCGGTCGGTGGGATTTGCCGGGCGGAGATGCTGATCTCTTGTTTAACGGAATCCGCAATAAACTTTTTCCGCTTGGCGACAACGTGACAGTGCTGCCAGGTCACGGACCGCCAACAAAAATCGGCACCGAACGCCAGACGAATCCGTTTGTTAGCTAATTAGTCGTCCGGTCCGATTAATTCCAGCGGTAGCAGTCACCGCACCAGCAACTGCTATCAGTTTCTTCATAGCGAACGCCATTTGTTTGCAGAGTTCGTCGTGAGGCATCGCTGCGCATTCGAGCGATCGCGAGAAAAATTACGGCAAGTCACCCAAAAATTCTTCGAGTGATTCCAGACCGGCGATCTTGCCTACGACCTGGCGAAGTGATTGCACCGCTGTCGGTATGTGTTGAAGGAAATGTTTATAATCCTTGACCAGGCCAAGGAATCCATACGCGCCCAAAGCCTGCATCAACCGCTGCATCGCGCAGAGCCGCAGTGTCTCCAGAAAATCGGGACTCGGTTTTTCGCTGCAGTAGTGCTCGAGCAATTCGTCGTATTCAGTTTGAGTGAGTTCGACGTAAGGATCGTAAAGCAGCGAGGCCAAATCGTATTGCGCGAGGCCTGGACGCATCCCCTGAAAATCGATCAAGTAGGCCTGACCGTTCCGCAGCAAAATATTCTGCGACTGGAAATCGCGGTGGACCAAAACCCGCGGAAGCTCCGCTAATTTCTCGGCGATATCGTGTAACGCCGGCAGCGCGGCCAATTTTTCGGTCGTAGGCGGCTCGATTTTAAAATAACGGCCGAGACAGTTTTCGAAGAAATAATTCTGCTCCCACCGGTAAAGAGCGGCGTTGAACTCTGCCGGCAGATGCTGACGCATCTCGATGCAGACTGGTTCTGGCAGTTGATGGAGTTTGCGGACCTCATCCAAAGCCGATTCGTAAAAGGCGCGGCGAACCAGCCAGGGCTCATCCCGATAACCAAACAAATCGCGCTCGCCCAGGTCTTCCAGCCAGATCAAACCTTCGTCGACGTCGTGATAATAAATTCTCGGAGCATGAATGCCGTGCGTCTCCAGAAATTGCGCGATCTCGACGTAGTGACGGTTCTCCTCGCGCTCGAGATTGTACTTCACCAGGATGAGCGACTGCTCGGACGAGCAACGAACCCGGTAAAATTTCCGATCCGACCCGCCTTTCTCAATCGGAATAATTCTTATTTCATCGACATTGAATCGCGGAAAGTGTCGCCGCGTCTGGCGAAGAAGGACTTCCGTTTTCATTATTTAGATGTCGATATTGCGATGCTTGCCGCTAACAGTTTTTCGGGCGCGGACAATACAACCAACGAGCTCACTTTTGGAAGCAATTTGTGCACCGGGCCACAAGATGGTGTCCTCCAGCACAACGCCGGCGTCGACACGGCAATCCTTTCCGACTATTGAGCAACCGCGAATTTGCGCGCTTGGATCGACAATCGCGCTCGGATGGACTGGAGCCCACCAATTCGATGCTTTGACCTGTGCCGGCCGCCAACCTTCTTTCGAAATCACGCGATGCACTTCGAAATATTCGGCACGCGAACCGAGGTTGAACCATTTTCCTTCTTCGAGAACAACGCCGCCAATCTTTCCACCCTGCGCGATCCATTCTCCGAGAATTGGAATAAACGAGATCTTTTCCTTTGCGGGAATTCGATCGAAAACCGATGAGCTCCACACCGCAATGTTGGCAAAATCGTATTCGCCCGGAACGCCGTAGCGATTCGAAATATCGACCACCCGATTTTCGCGAAAGGCAATTGCCGAACCCAGGCCGGTCTTGCGGAGCGCGAGAGTCACGTCGTTACCTTGATTGAAATGCTCATCGATCAAGGGCTGCAAACGAATGTCCGTCAAAACATCGCCGCTATAAGTAATGAACGGTTCGCGGCCTAACTGCGCTTCAATGTTCTTAATGCCACCGCCGGTATCAAGCAGCACCGGTTCGTGGACGAACGTCAGTGGCGTTCCGAAATAGCTGTTTTCCGAGAACGCTTTGGTAAAAGCGCCGGGCAACCGATGGGTATTGATGAAAATTTCCCGGATGCCGATGTCGATCAAATGATCGAGTGCGAAAGTGATCAGGGGCTTGTGAAAAATCGGCACCAGCGGTTTAGGCAGATCCTCCGTGAGTGGGCGAAGCCTTGTCCCCAGTCCGGCGGCAAGGACGAATGCTTGTTTGATCGAAGCCATGACGTTAGAAATCCGAAATGGCCGAGGAAACTGTCTGGCGCGGTAACGTCTCGCAATGGAAAAACTTCGGATTCTTCGTCCTCCAAGTTTTACTGGCGGCGGCAATTGTCATCCTCTTCGTAATGGTTCGGCGGCAGTCGTCAGACGTCAGTAATTTTGCGCCGTACATTTTGATTTTGCTTGCGGTGCCAATCTTTATCGCTGGCAAGCGTTATCTCCAAACGAAATGCAACATTTACGAGTTAACGAGCGAACGATTAAAGACGAGCGCGGGCGTTTTTAGCAAGGTGACCGATACACTCGAGTTGTATCGGGTAAAGGACATCGAAACCCGCCAGCCGTTTGTCTATCGGCTGTGCGGCATCGAAAACGTCCAGCTCAACACTTCGGATACTTCGTCGCCGTTCGTCCTCATTCAGGCAATTCCGCATCATGTCGGGTTGGCCGACAAAATCCGAAATCAAGTCGAAACCATTCGTCAGCAAAAAGGCGTTCGCGAAATCGACGTCGAGTGAGCCAGGTTCAACTGGCCTCCGGCTTCAGCCCATCCAAACCCTTGGTCAGATCAGTTAAGGCGCGAAAACAGGCCGCCTTGTGTTTGTCGATCCAACGCTCGGAAATCTGCTTCAGCGGCGCGGGGTTGAGGTAATGCAATTTTTCGCGGCCCCGCCAAAGAGGAACAACCAGGTCCGCTTTAATCAGGAGACCGAGATGTTTGGTAATGCCCTGACGCGTGATTTGGAGATGCCGGCAGAGCTGGTTCAAAGTCTGGCCATTTTGGAGATGAAGTTGATCGAGCAGGGCGCGTCGGTTTGGGTCGGCCAAGGCTTTAAAGATATCGTCCATTTGGAGGTGGATTAATGCAACCAGATGGTTGCATATCCTTTCAATCCTGGCAAGCCCACGACCTGTTACCCAACGACCACCGACCGCTATCGAACGCCTTGGCTCGATCAGTTCTTCAGGTAAAGCGTGCGGGTCCCGAAGTCGATGATCCCATGATGGGTCCGCAGGATCTCGGCCCCGAGCAGTCCGGCCACGGGCTGGGAACCGCGAAGCAGATCGCTATGAATAAGACCCTCGAGATCGACCACGCCAACGTCTTTACCAAATATGTCGACCGAGCCGACAGAGAGTCGCCGAATCCGGGCAACTTCCACTCCGCGCTGCTTTAAATTGACGGCAGATGAACTGTAGGCGGTCTGATGAAGCGGAACGTGCAACCGGCGGACGAACCCGCGATGCAACAAAGTCGCAAACGCGCCGGTGTCCACCATCAAGCGCGCCGGTTCGCCGTTGATGGCGGCATCAACGTAGAGATTATAAGTGTCGCTGACGCGAATCGGCACGCCGCGTAAGCCTTGATACTGGGTGCCCGGCGTTTTGCCCGGAGAGCCGGGATCCATTTTGAGAATCAACATTTGCTTCTGGCAGTCGAGAACCGCGCCCGTCGGAAAAAGAATATCAGCGCCCAAAATCCCGTCGATTTCCTGCTCGTGAAACATGCGAGAAGCGCGCCCGGAACCCGACAGATCGACAACCACCACAGGCTCGTCGACGAGATTGAGCGCGCCGATGCGGAAATCATGCGCAATAGCGACGTTGTTGAACGCACCGTTGATTTGGAGGCGGGCCGGTAACGTTGAGCTGCCGGGGATACCCGTGAGTCCAAAATGCGCACGGCGTTTCAGTGCGATGGCGCTGATCGGCGCGCCGCTGTCTACGCCGAGCAGGGCTGACTTGCCATTGATGAATACGCGGACCAAGAGGTGGTTTTGCTGGGAGCGCGTCAGTGGAAGCGCTTCAAAACGTGGAAAAGAAGAACCTGAAGCGGAGGAATTCTTTGGCGCGGCCACGCAAATTTCCGCCGCCAACAACAAAGTCACGGCACCGACCGACAACATTCTCCGGAGAAACGATCGGTCGGGAATTTGCACGCGGCGGAGAATAGCATGCTTCGTCGTGCGCGAAAGCGGTTTCGCGATTGGCCTGGAAAAAGCTGCGTTTTGGCGTTGCTCGATTCGCCTCAGTACTGATTAACTTTCTCGAATGAGTTCGCCGCCGCCCGCCGACGAAAAATTTGTCCGGGGTCTCGGTTTACTCGATTCGACGATGCTGGTCGCGGGTTCGATGATCGGCTCCGGCATTTTCATTGTTTCCTCAATCATCGCCCGGCAGGTGGGCGCGCCCGGTTGGTTGCTTGTCGTCTGGCTGGTCACTGGCCTGCTTACACTTATGGCCGCCCTTTCTTATGGCGAATTGGCGGCGATGATGCCGAAGGCGGGCGGGCAATACGTTTATCTGCGCGAAGCATTCTCGCCGCTCTGGGGTTTTCTCTACGGCTGGACGCTCTTTCTCGTTATTCAGACCGGCACAATCGCGGCAGTGGCCGTCGGGTTCGCGCGCTACACCGGTGTGCTCGTGCCCTGGGTTTCGGAGAAGAATTACCTCATCGCGCCCATCCGTTTTGGCGGCTACGCATTCTCGCTTTCTACCGCGCAATTCGTCGGCCTGGCGATGATCGCGCTGCTCACCTACATGAACACGCGCGGGTTGAACCTCGGCAAGCTCGTGCAGAACATTTTCACGACGGCGAAAACGGGGGCGCTTATTGCGCTCATTGTGCTCGGCATCGTGGTCGGTGTGAAATCGGGCGCGGGCGCGGGGAACTTTCACGACTTCTGGACGTTGCGCGGCAATTTGCAGGAAGTCGGCGCAGGTTTGACCGCCGCAACCGCCTTCGGCCTCTTCGTCGGCATTTGCGTTGCGCAGACTAATTCGCTTTTCTCCGCCGACGCGTGGAACAACATCACCTTCACCGCCGGCGAGGTTATAAATCCACGTCGCAACGTTCCGTTATCGCTCGCATTCGGCACGATTCTCGTCATCGGACTTTATCTGCTCGCTAACGTCGCATATCTGGCGGCGCTCCCTTTCGAGGCAATCCAGAACGCGCCGAGCGATCGCGTCGCGTCCGAAACGGCCAACGTGATTTTTCCCGGCGCAGGCGCGACGATCATGGCGGTCGCAATCATGGTTTCCACCTTCGGGTGCAATAACGGACTGATTCTTGCGGGCGCGCGCGCCTACTATGCGATGGCGCGCGATGGTCTCTTCTTCCGTCGGGTGGGAGAGTTGAACAAGAATCACGTGCCGGCGTGGGGCCTTATCATTCAAGGCATTTGGGCAGCCGTGCTCGTTTTGCCGCGGACCGTTAAGATGGATGCCGCCGGCAACGTCACAGGTTACGGCAATCTTTACGGCAACTTGCTCGACTACGTCATTTCGGCCGCCCTCATCTTTTACATTCTGACGATCGTCGGCCTGTTTTTGCTGCGCTGGAAACGACCGGACGCTGAGCGTCCATATAAAGCATTCGGTTACCCGATCGTGCCCGCGCTCTACATTGTCGGTGCGTCGGTAATTCTCTTCGTGTTGTTCATCTATCAGACCGCGACGACGTGGCCCGGTCTCATCATCGTGCTAACCGGCGTGCCGATTTATTTTCTGTGGCGAAGATCGAATGCGGGTGCGCCGCCGGACGACCAACCCATTTAGCGAAGCGCGAAATCACATCCGAAACAAGGAGACACGACGCATGGCAAATTTATTCGCGAGAAAGCCTCTCGATAAACTGATGGCGGAGGCGCAAGAGGTCGGCGAACACAGCCTGAAGCGCTCGCTCGGGCCGGTGAACTTGGTGGCGCTCGGCATTGGGGGAATCATCGGCGCCGGTCTTTTTGTGCGCACCGCGGCCGCGATTGCTGATCGCGCGGGTCCATCGGTGGTTCTCGCCTTTATCGTTGCCGGTATTGGCTGTGCGTTTGCGGGTCTCTGTTACGCGGAATTCGCGTCAATGATTCCGGTTGCCGGCAGCGCCTACACTTATTCCTACGCGACGATGGGTGAGTTCGTTGCCTGGATCATCGGTTGGGATCTCATTCTCGAGTATGCCGTCGCCGCCGCCACAGTTTCGACCGCATGGAGCGAATACGCCAACCGCGTTCTGAGCTGGTTCGACTGGAAAATCCCGTACCAATGGTCGCATTCGCCTTTTGAGCATGACGCGGCCGGGATTTATGGAATGATAAACGTCCCTGCGGTTTTCATTCTCCTTCTGCTCACGCTCTTGCTGATCCGCGGCACGAAAGAATCGGCTTTCGTTAATGGTCTAATCGTTATCCTGAAGGTGACCATCGTATTGCTCTTTATCGGCCTCGGATGGGGATTCATCAATCCGGCAAACCATACGCCGCTGATTCCGGCCCCAACTACTTATGTTACGCCGCAAGGTATCACCCACGCCTACGGCGGAATCCTTGGGATTCTCGGCGCCGCCGGTGTCGTCTTCTTCGCTTACATCGGTTTCGATGCCGTCTCGACTGCGGCGCAGGAAGCCAGAAATCCAAAGCGCGATATGCCAATTGGAATTCTTGGGTCACTGGTCTTTTGCACGATCCTTTACGTGCTCTTCTCTTACGTGCTGAGTGGTGTTGCCACGGTCCAGGACTTTCGTTCGGCCGGCCGCGAGGCTTCGGTCGCGTTTGCGATCACCAAATACATGACCGGCTACGAGTGGCTTTCGAAGTCGGTCACCGTCGCGATCCTGGCCGGTTTTTCGTCGGTCATCCTGGTGATGTTGCTTGGGCAATCGCGCGTCTTTTTTTCAATGAGCCGCGATGGACTTGTGCCAAAAGTTTTCTCCGACGTGCATCCGCGGTTCAGAACGCCCTACAAATCGAACATGCTCTTCTTTGTTTTCACGGGCCTGCTGGCGGCATTCGTTCCGGCAGACGTCACCGGCGAAATGACGAGCATCGGAACACTCTTCGCTTTCATTCTGGTTTGCGCCGGCGTGTGGATCATGCGGGTTCGAAGCCCTGAGCTAGAACGCGGATTCCGTGTCCCGGCGGCGCCCCTCGTCGCAATACTCGGAATCATCACGTGCGGCGCGATGATCTATGGACTCGGTTGGACGAATTGGATGCGGTTGATCGTTTGGCTGCTGATTGGATTCGTATTCTACTTTAGTTACGGCAAGCGCCACAGCCGTATCAACGCACCACCGCCGGAAATGCCGGAGGGAATTAAGCTGAGCCGGTAGAACTGGGGCTAACTCCAACTGCTACCGCCGAAACCGCGCGAAGGACTGCTCGCGCCAAATCCAAGCAACGCTTCGGCGCGCCGGCGCAGAGCTGCGCCCTTACGCTTTAGAAATTCGCGCCGCGCGGCGTCAACGTCATCAATCGACAGATTCATTGCCCGCAAAATCTCCCATTCCTCCGGACTCAGCAATGCGCGCTCCTCATCGCTGACCGCACGCTTTTGCAGACGAGAGACGATTTCACTCAGCGCATTTCCGTTCGATCCACGAAACGTGTCAATCAACCGCTGGAAACTGAGATGAAACGGAATCGTGGCAACATCGACATCCACACTTTGAGCCACACTTTCCGGTGGCATCGTAACCGGATCAGATTTCGTGACTGAATTCCAAACCCCTTTTGGCTGATAATAGCCGATCTCGAGGCGATACTTTTCGCGCGGCTCTGAAACCGTTAGGTAGCAGTTGCCCGCCATCGGCTCGACCGCTTCGCTCGTTTCTTCGGCACCATCGCTTCGGTACACACGAAGATGAACCTGTCGATCCACCGGAGCGGTATTTTCGAAGATTGATGACCAGTCGATAACCCAATAGGCAAAAACCGTGTGCGGATCGCGCGCAATGGCGAACAAAAGTGGAGCACCGTAAACCCGCGGCAGTTCGATAACTTGGGGCAAATCATTCGGAAGCTTGGGGTCGCTGCGAGCGAAACGTACGACCGGCCCGTTTGAAATACGGTATCCGGTGGAGGCAGCGGTGGGTTCGTTGTCAGTTTCTTCCGGCATGATGCTGAACACGAATCTGGCGAATATTAGCGAGACGAAAAGCAGAATGTTGCGCGGCGCATCCGAACATCGACAGTCGATGTGCTGAGAACGCTGTCGAACCGTGAAGCCCTACATCATTTTTAATCCACGCGCCGGGGCCGCTGCCGATCGGGAACGAGTTCTTTCACAACTGGCGCAATTAAATCCGATCGGATTGCGGATCACGCGGAAGGCCGGTGACGCCGAAAAATGGGCGCGAGACGCCATTAGGACAAAATGTGATTTCATCGTGGTCGCCGGAGGCGATGGAACATTAAACGAAGTGGTGAATGGATTAGCAACGGATGCAAAGAAGGTTCGTGTCGGAATCGTACCGCTGGGAACGGGGAATGATTTCGCGCGCACACTCGGACTGCCGTCGTCGATCGAGCAGAACATCGATATTCTTCGTTCTGCCAAAACAAAGCGAATCGATCTCGTTCGAGTTAAAAGCAAACGCACGCGATATTTTGTGAACGTGTCGGCCGGCGGTTTTAGCGGCCTGGTGGACGGAAAAATAACACCGAAGATCAAGCGGGCATGGGGACCGCTCGCTTACATCCGCGGTGCGGCCGCTGCATTGTCGCAACTACACTCATATCACACGCAGATTTTATTAGACGACTCCGAGCAATTGTCTGCCGAGCTATATAATGTGGTCGTGGCCAATGGCCGCTTCGTCGCAGGCGGCCTGCCCATCGCGCCTGAGGCCAATCCGCGCGACGGTCTTCTTGAAGTCGTTTTGATTCCAAAGCTGTCCGGCCCGGAAATGGCGGTGCTCGCGGCCCAAATCGTTTTAGGAAAACATCTTTCGAGTAAGGCGACGATATTTCGCCGGGCCAAGAAAATTTCTGTCCGGTCGCGCCCAGGAATGTGTTTCAACGTGGACGGCGAATTGGTTGGCAACGCACCAGCGGTATTTCAAATCCTGCCGCGCGCACTAAACTTCGTTGTAAGCCGATGATCAGCGACAAGATCGTTCCATTGGAAGAGCTTCAGCAGCGTGCAAAAGCTCTGCGCCGCGCCAGGAAAACAATCGTAGCGACGAACGGATGCTTCGATTTGCTTCACGTCGGACATGTTCGCTACCTGAATGCAGCTCGCGCGCTTGGCGATAAGCTGATCGTGGGAATAAACGGCGATCAATCGGTCCACGAATTGAAGGGAGCCGGTCGTCCGATTAACAGTGAAAACGATCGCGCGGAGATCGTTGCCGCATTGGAATGCGTTGATCTGGTCGCCATCTTTCCCGAAACGCGTGCGACACGTTTTCTCGAACTCGCCGCCCCCGATGTTTACGTGAAAGGCGGCGATTACAAGCAAGACACATTGAACGCCGAAGAGCGCCAGGTTCTGCAAAAAATCGGCGCCAAGATTGACATCGTACCATTCGAGCCCAGCTATTCGACATCCGATTTGTTGGCGCGCCTGAGCAAAATCAAAAAATGAAGCGGCTTGGGCTTGGAATTCTCGGATCAGGGAAAGGCTCAAATTGCCGCGCTATCCTGGAAAGCATTCGCTCCGGAGTGTTGCCCGCTGAAGCGCGCGTCGTGATATCCGACGTGCTTGACGCGCCGATTCTAGAAATCGCGCGAGAGTTCAGCATTCCAAATGCTTATCTTCCACCGGGTCAATTTCGCACTCGACTGGAGCCGAATGCGGAGGCCGAGCTCGTGCAAATGCTGCGCGATGCAGAGGTGGAATTGGTGGCACTCGCCGGATTCATGCGCGTTTTGAAATCGCCCATGTTGCAGGCGTTTCCGCGCCGAATCATTAATATTCATCCATCGCTTCTTCCGAAATTTCCCGGACTGGAAGCGTGGAAGCAAGCGCTCGATGCGGGCGAGACCGTTACCGGTTGCACGGTGCATTACGTCGACGAAGAAATAGATCATGGGGACATCATCGCGCAGCGTAACGTGCCGATTTTGCCTAACGACTCGGCCGAAAGCTTGCACGCGCGAGTTCAGCTCGCGGAACGCGAATTATATCCGGCCGTGATCACCAAGCTTTGCCGAGAAGGCGTTGGCCAGCCCTAAATCGTCTCAGCTTTTTGGTCACGGCCGAGCAATTCTTCCATCGCCCGAGCTGATGATTTCTGTTCGTAAAGCAACGAGTAAACCTGATCAATGATCGGTGTTTCGACGCCGAATTTACGAGCACACTCATGCGCGCTCTTAGCGGTTGGAATTCCTTCAGCAACCGTGCCGATGGAAGCAGTAATTTCATTTAATGCGCGACCCCGGCCTAATTGTTCGCCAACGCTTCGATTGCGGCTGTGTCGACTGAAGCAGGTCGCGATAAGATCTCCGGCGCCGCTCAATCCGTAAAACGTTCGCAACTCCCCGCCCATATTTGTGCCGAGGCGGACCATTTCAGCGAGCGCTCGAGTGACGAGGGCCGCTTTGGAATTGTCACCTAAGCCAAGGCCATCGCCCGCCCCCGCTGCGATCGCAAAAACATTTTTGAGCGCCCCGCCCAACTCAATACCGGCCAACTCCTCGCCTGTATAAATTCGGAACCGCGGAGTGCCGAGATATTTCTGAAGTTCAGCCGCGCAATCTCGCTTTGTACACGCCAGAACAGTGGCTGTCGGCAACTCACGTGAAACTTCCGCCGCCAGGTTCGGCCCGGAGAGAACAGCGATCGTATGTTGGGGAAAGACTTCCGCCAGGATTTCACTCATCCGCTTGCCGGTTCCGTGCTCGATGCCTTTAATGCAACTAAGCAAGACGGCGCTGGAATTAATTTTAACTTGAGCGAGTCGGGCCGCAGTTTCTCGCAACGCGGTCGAGGGCGTTACGAAAACAATCAGATCAGCGTCCGCACACGAATGGAGATCACTCGTTAGGCCAATCGCTTTGGGAAGATTTACACCCGGAAGGTACGCATTGTTTTCCCGCGATGTTCGCAGTTCCTCAATTCGCGACAGATCATTTCCACACAGCAAAATCGCCAGCCCTTGCCTGGCCCAAATTACCGATAACGCCGTCCCCCAGCCGCCGGCCCCAATCACTGCAATCCTCTCCAGTTTCATTTTCGGGCGAAGCGCGGCTCGGTTCCGTTAAACAGGCGCGACAAGTTAGAGCGGTGCCGCATGATGATGATCGCTGCCAGGCACAATGAGAAATAAAGCAGGATCGGTGTCTGCAATTGTTTCAAAAACAGCATGATCGCGATTGTAACAGGGAGCGCGGCAGCGGCAGCGATCGAAGAGAGCGATACATATCGCGTAACTTGAAACACTAAAATCCAAACGAGGCACGCAATGGATGCGGCAACCCAGTTGAGACCAAAAAGGCTGCCCAGAGATGTGGCGACGCCTTTGCCCCCTTTGAATCCCAGCCAAATGGGATAACTGTGGCCGATCACGGAAAAAATAGCGGCGCCCGCTCCACATAGATCGATAAACCTCGGACTCGATTGAGCGCTCTTGGCGATCATCATTCCCACTGTGACGGCAGCCAGACCTTTAGCGAAATCCACGGCAAACACCGGATAGCCAAATCGCTTGCCCAAGACGCGCGTCACGTTGGTTGCTCCGAGATTGCCGCTGCCAACTTTGCGCACGTCGACCCCACCAATGCGGCCCGCGATATAACCCGTTGGAATTGAGCCGAACAGATAGGCAAGGACTGCGACAATGGGAAAGGTAAACACGCGTCGTTAGGTGCCGTTTCCCTGGCGAGCCAAAGAGAGATTCTTGATATCTAAAGTGTTCTTAGTAAGCCATATAGACAGAATTGAGATATCGGATGGGGTCACTCCGCTGATCCTGGAAGCTTGCCCAACCGTGAGCGGCCGAACCTTCGAAAGTTTTTGTCGCGTCTCCGAGCTGAGTCCTGCGATGCTCGCAAAGTTAAATCCGTCAGGAATCCTTTGTAGGTTCTTCTTTGATAGCTCTCTGTTGTGTTGCGCCTGGCGCGCTGTGTAACCTTCGTACTTGACGTCGGTTTCGAGCAGCTCCCAAATATCCGGAGGAGCGATCAAACGAATTTCCGATGGGAGATCGGCATAGGTGAAACCGGGACGCTTCAGAAGCTGAGAGATGGGAGTGCCTCCGCATCTCATGTTATTCGCCGCAATGCGGCACTCTTCCAGGAGCGACATTTTTGACTCGAATGCCTCCAACCGTCTTTGAGTAACTAATCCGAAGCCAAACGCCTTGGCCGTGAGCCGTTGATCTGCGTTGTCATGCCGCAGCTGCAACCGGTCCTCAGCGCGGCTGGTAAACATACGATAGGGCTCTTCCGTTCCTTTGGTGACCAGATCGTCAATGAGAACACCGATGTAAGCCTCATTTCTGCCGAGTACAAACTCGGATCGATTTCGAACGCTCAGTGCTGCATTAGCGCCGGCAACCAATCCTTGAGCAGCGGCCTCCTCGTAACCCGAAGTGCCATTGACTTGTCCGGCAAAATAAAGACGCTGGATCTGCTTAGTTTCTAGCGTGTGTGATAGCTGGGTCGGGAAGAAAAAGTCATATTCTACTGCATATCCCGGCCGCATTATTTCCGCATGTTCTAATGCCGGAATTGAGCGGACAAACTCAAGCTGAACCTCGTATGGAAGGCTTGTTGAAATGCCATTCACATAGAATTCGCTGGTATGACGACCCTCTGGTTCTAAGAACAGCTGGTGTGTATCTCGATCAGCAAACTTAACAACTTTGTCTTCGATTGAAGGGCAGTAACGCGGCCCGGTGCCCTTAATCCTACCGGCATAGAGTGGGGAACGACCAAGGTTCGCTCGAACTATTTCGTGGGTCCGAGCGTTGGTCTGGGTAATCCAGCAGGGCATTTGTTCCACGTGGAACGGGCTCCCGCTGACGTCGTTTAAGGTGAAAATGTCACCCTGCGCACGAAACTCATCTGCAAAAAATGCGAATCGCGGAGGAGGGTTATCGCCGGGCTGGATTTTGCAGCGCGCAAAATCTATCGACCGTCCGTTGATTCGGCACGGAGTTCCGGTCTTGAACCTCCCGCTTTCAAATCCCAGTTGTCGGAGGTCGTCACTCAGGCTCGAGCTCGCGTCCGCCATCCGCCCACCGGGCCGACTAGTCTCGCCGATGTGAAGCAAGCCACGCAAAAACGTGCCGGAGGTGATGACTACGCTGGAGCCATGGATTGTTAATCCAAGATCTGTTTCAACCCCAATCACGGTTTCGTTCGCAACCAAAACTCTCGAAACCGTAGCTTGCTTCAGGTCCAAATTAGCAGCTCGCTCCAAAACGGCCTTCATTCGAAATTGATAAGCTTTCTTGTCACATTGAGCGCGCGGTGCTCGAACAGAGGGACCCTTTGACCTGTTGAGCATTCGAAACTGAATTCCCGTGGCGTCTGCGTTCAAACCCATGGCTCCTCCCACGGCGTCGATCTCGCGAACAATCTGTCCTTTCGCTAGTCCGCCAATCGCTGGATTGCATGACATCTGGCCAATCGTATCGAGATTCTGCGTCAGCATCAAAGTTCGACAGCCCATGCGCGCAGACGCTAAGGCCGCTTCGATTCCAGCGTGGCCGCTACCGACCACAATTACATCATACGTATCGGGCAGCCTAAACATCTCGTGATCCTTCGAGGATTCGTTGCGGTGGAAATGGCAACAATTCCGCGAGGTCAAACTCCTCCTCTTTGGTGTAAATCTTGCCCGCTCTCGTAACCAACGGCGCCCCCAGCTGAAAACCTGAATGGGGTGCGTAGGCCGGTACCCGCGCTGTCAATGCCGCCACGATTAAGTTCGTTGTATTGTGTAAATGGCACATTATCAATTATTTACTGTAGTGTATGTCGGCCCTGATGAAGCGGTTTCTTCGGCCGGCGCTGAGAGATCATGCGATTCTCGGACGGCGTTCAGGGCGACCCGAGTCAAAATAATAAATAAAAGTGCGGTCACTACAAAAGCACCTCCCCACATCCAGTACTCCACCAGCCGCGGATGCGTCTTGCCGAGCGCTAGGTTGAGGCCGAATTGCCCCAATGTTCCCAAATAGGTGTAGAGAAAAAGACCGGGGGCGCGGCCGACAGTCGTCCAGAACATATACGGACCGAAGCGAATTGGAGTTAAGCCGTACAAGTAATTCAACAAGCTCGTTGGAAAGAGGGGATGTAATTGAGTGAGGAAGATTATTTTCCATGCATCGCGCTCCACGGCCTTTTTCAAAATATTTAGCATTGGAGTCGCTGCACGCTGGCGCCGCAACCATCGACCGCCCAGCCATCGGCTGATTGCGAATGAGATTGCCGCTCCGATGCTGCTGCCCAGAAGCACGATGAAGAAGCCCCACCACAAACCGAAGAAAAAGCCGCTGCCAACGCACAAGATGCCGCCAGGCAATAAAAGCACGTTGCAACCGGCGAAAAGCAAAGGATAACAAATCGCGCTCCAATTACCTAAGCCCAGGACCCGCCGTTGCAGGTCCACTACAAAATCAATGATTGGGAAAAAGCGCGAAAGTAGCAGAAACGACGCGATGACGAATATGAGGGTGGCGACTTGAAGATACACTGCGCGCCGGGCCTCGAGCATTCTGAGATCTTGCCCGGTTCAGAGACTTCGCGCAAATGTCGTGGCTTAGTCCGACTAAATAGTGGGGGCCTGTGCGTTTCGCCGCCGCGGAATGCCGAGGCTGTCAAAAATGATCCGCGTGGCATCAGATCGATTGAGCGTATAAAAATGGATGCCGGCCACGTTGTTATCCAAAAGATCGTGACATTGTTCCAAAGCGAAGTGAACACCGACGCGCCTAACGCTTTCGGGATCAGTTTCGCATCGTCGTAGAGCGCGTAGAAGCTTGGCGGGGAAGCGCGCACCGCCGGCGAGCTCCGCGATGCGTTTGAATCCGCTGATGGATGTGACCGGCATGATGCCAGCGATAATGGGCACGTGGATGTCGGCGAGTGCGCAACGCTCGCGGAAGTCAAAGAAGTCGCGATTATCGAAAAATAGCTGCGTGACGATGTAGTCGGCACCAGCGTCGACTTTCGCTTTGAAGTGATCCATTTCGACCAATCGATTCGGGGTCGCGGGATGTCCTTCCGGGAAACCGGCCACGCCGACTCCGAATCCGCGTGGATCCGGATGTGCGCCCGATTCGTTGAATCTTCGAATGAACTTTACCAAGTCGATCGCGTGTTGAAACGAGTCTCGCGATTTGTCATAAGGAGTGCCTTGAGGTCGATCTCCCCCGAGCGCGAGAATGTTCCCGATCGCCGACTTAGCGTATCGAAGCAAAATGTCTTCGACCTCTTTTTCATTATGACAGACGCAGGTCAGGTGAGGGATTGGATCCAGTTTTGTTGTGTGTTGAATGCGCTCGACGAGATTGTGAGTTAAGTCTCGCGTTGAGCCACCGGCCCCGTAGGTCACGCTAACGAAGTGCGGCATGTACGATTCGAGGTCGCGAATCGTTTGGTAAAGAGTCTCCGCCGCCGCCGGCGTTGTCGGAGGAAAAAACTCGAACGAGAACGTGGGCGAATCCTCCCGCAAGATGTCGGCGATGTGCATGATACGTGCGCTTATCTTCGTTCCTTCCGCGACTTGCGGTCAACTTGACCAAGCACATTTTTGACCACGTAGGAATCGAGCCTTGTCAGCGACAGCCTGCATACCGAGCACACGCCGCCTCCTGAGTCCCCGCAATAGAACACTCCCGGGTTGCGGCCGGCATACTTTCCTAGGGCAATATGGCAAAGACACGCGCCGGAAATCCAGAGCCACCTTTTGGTTTTGGGAAACTCACGACCACCAGCGCGCCAGATTCCGGTACTTGATCAAGATTTGCCAGCAACTCGATCTGATAGTGATTGGTGCTCAGAATGTAGGTTTCGAGTGAATAGTCGTCCTTGGTTGTGGCGATTCCTGGATCGGTATCGGTAGTCTCGTGGCCAGACGCCGTGATTTTGCGCTCCTGGTAGAGGAATTTCAGCGTCGGTAAACTCCACCCCGGATAGTGGGCTGTGCCTTTCGCATCTTTGTTTTCCATTTTCCCTGCGTCCGGCCAGCGCTTTGACCAATCGGTCCGCATCGCCACAAACGCTGCTGCTGGAATTTGTCCGTGGTCGCTTTCCCATTTCTTCAAACGCTCAAGCGTTAAAGTGTAATCTGGATTCTTTTCCGCTTCGTTGTGCACATCGACAACCGCGAGCGGGAGAATCATTTCCTTGAGATCGATCTGATCCACTGTTCGCAGCCCTTTGATGAAATGAGCCGGCGGATCGACATGCGTGCCCCATTGTCCGACATGTGTGAAAACCTCGGCAAAGAACCCAGCGCCCATCGTATCGGGACGCTTCTCGTACCAATAAATTGTCTTCCGCGTTTCATCGGGAAAGCCGGGCCATCGTGGAATGCCCGGCCCAAACTCATGCGTAAGATCGACATATTTCTTTGACGCCAGCGTCTGTTGAATGGTCCAGAGCGACTTTTCGTCGGCGCTGTGCAAGTTTCGGGTGGAAAAGCTGACTCCAACGACTAGAAGCAGGCAGCGCAGCTGAAATTTCATTTTGTTTTGTTAACCGATGCGACAGCAACAAGCCAACAACTTCGAATAACGCACAATAACTTCCGCCTTTCCGCCTGCGATCAATGTTGTATGCGGTTGTTGGCGGTGTTATCAACAGCTTGCTCCGCGGCTGCGCATGGGCGTAACGCCGGAGTTGTTGGCGAGGAGAAGGAGAAGAATTAATGGGCCCTCAATTAGAAACTCTAATTAGAAGTGCGAACAACTTCTCCTCCCCGCGCGAATTCAACTTATAGAGATCATGCCGCCAGACGCAGTATCTACGCCCGAAGTCGCGGAAAAACGGGTCCGCCAACAGGCGGATCCGGGGCGGACAAGTGTTATCTTGCGAGCGCCGGCAGAATCGACCGATAGTCTATTTGAACGCGTCGCATGGCTTTACGCGTTCTGCCGCGAACGTCTTTTCCGCGACGATACCGACCGAATCATTTCAGCTTTATGGCAAGCTCGAGCGCCTGCGTCCGGAACCCGCGTGATTGAGCTTGGTTGCGGTCCTGGATTTTACTCGAGAAAACTCGCACGACGATTTCCCCAAATTGCCGTTATCGGGGTGGATCGTTCCGAGAGCCAGGTGCGCTCGGCGCGCCAGCGTGCTGCCGCCGAAAAGGTGAACAATTGTCTATTCGAACGCGTAAACGCCCTCGCATTACCGAGTCCGGATGCGTCATTCGATATCTTGATCGCTTCACGCATTTTTACGGTGCTCCCTGATCACAAGCGCGCCGTTACTGAGATGTTTCGCGTCTTAAAGCCTGGCGGCCGATGTTTCATTGCCGAACCGCGCCATGCTTTTCGGGCGTCGATTCCACTGATGGCAATGTGGTTACTTGCCAGCGTCATTCATTCTGGGAACGGGTATCGCGAGCCAAGAAAAGCGACCGTCCTCACGACCGAAGCCTTCAGCGACTTGTTCCGGCAATTGCCATGGAAGTCGGTTCAAGTTTGGCAGGATGGGCGTTATCAGTACGCCCTTTGCGAGAAAAGCTGAGCGCGAGTAACTCAGTTCTATGTCGGCCAGACATCGAATTCTCGATCCTGCCGCGCGCTCTCCGACAAAAAACAATCTTTGTGCGCTGGCGGTAATGACAAAGGCGCCGCGCGCTGGCCAGGTCAAGACCCGTCTCGTCCCGCCGCTGCGTCCGGAAGAAGCAGCACAGCTCAATGTTTGTTTTCTTCGCGACACCGCGGCCGCAATTGCAAGAGCTTGTGGCACGACGGCGCGCGGCGTCGGCGTTTACACACCGATTGGCGCTGAAGCCGCTTACATCGACATCCTGCCGGGCGACTTTGAGCTTCTTCCACAGCGCGGTGACGGGTTTGGAGATCGTCTGTCCTTTGCAACAGCGGACCTCTTTCAGTGCGGTTTCGCGTCAGTTTGCTTGATCGATTCCGACAGTCCGACTGTTTCTGCGGACGTTTACGCGGAGGCAGTAGAGATGTTATCGCAACCCGGCGATCGCGTCGTGTTAGGTCCGTCAGACGATGGTGGATATTACCTCATCGGTCTCAAAGAAAGTCGGCGAGAATTGTTCGAACGCATTGATTGGAGCACCGAGCGCGTATTGGAGCAGACAAAACAACGCGCGCGAGAACTTAGTCTCGACGTCAGTTTGCTGCCGACAGGTTACGATGTCGATGATGCCGCAACCCTGCGCCGGCTTTGTGACGAATTGCTTTCTGACCAATCAGAGCGCGATCTCGCGCCGAACACGCACAAGTTTCTGGCTGCGCTCACGGCGCGGAAAAAATTGTAGGAGCGTCGCTGCGACGCTAGCCTGCGTTCGTTCATGCCGAAGAACGAAAAACGCGCACTTGTCACTGGCGGCGCCGGACTCATTGGGTCGCACGTTACCGATCTGCTCGTGCGCGAGGGTTGGAAGGTTCGTGTCCTGGACAATCTCGAACGGCAAACGCATCGCCGCGGAAAACCGGCCTGGATCAACGAGAAAGCCGAATTCATCGAGGGTGATTTGCGCGATCGTGAAACGGTCGCAGCCGCGCTCGATAAGATCGACATCATCTTTCATCAGGCGGCCTACGGCGGTTACATGCCCGAAATTTCGAAATACGTGCACGTTAACTCGTTAGGCACAGCGCAACTACTCGAAGTCATTCGCGAGAAAAATCTATCGATTCAAAAAATTGTCGTCGCCAGTTCGCAAGCCGTTTACAGCGAAGGCGCGGGCATTTGTCCGAAACATCAGCTCGTTTTCCCAGAGGTGCGGCCGGTCGAACAATTGCGGAAAGGCGATTGGGAAGTGCACTGCCCGATTTGCGGCGCGACCACCAAAAGCGCACCAACTCCCGAGAACGCGCCCGTTGGCGGCGAAACTGTTTATGCTTTGACCAAAGTCGATCAGGAAAAACTCGTGTTGCTCTGGGGAAAACAAGTCGGGGTCCCGACTGTTGCGCTACGTTATTCATGCACCTACGGCCCCCGCCAATCCATCTTCAATCCCTACACCGGCGTGATCGCGATTTTCTGCACGCGCTTGCTCAACAATTTGCCGCCCGTTCTTTATGAAGATGGCGCGCAAACGCGCGACTTCTCATTTGTTGACGATATCGCGCGCGCGAACCTGCTCGCAGCCGAGACCGATCGTCTGGACGGGGCGCCGGTAAATGTTGGGAGCGAGAAAGGCGTGTCGATTCACAAAGTCGCCGAGATCGTTTCCTCCGCCCTTAAGATCGACATCGAACCGGAAGCGCGGGGCGAATTTCGTCCCGGCGAGATGCGACATTTGACGAGTGACACGACGAAAATTCGTTCGGCCGGCTACAAGCCGGAGGTCGGGCTGGAAGAGGGAATTGAGCGCTACATCGGTTGGATCCGTTCGCAATCGGACATCCGCGATTATTTCAGCGAAGCGGAACAAATTCTAAAGAGCAAAGGCATCGTTCATCGCGTAGAAGTTGGGAATGCCTGAGACCGCTGGCATTCCGGATTTCAACTCCCCGGTAGTCGAGCACGCGCGCAAGGATTTCCCGCTCCTGGATGCGGATATGACGGTGGCCGAAGCACTCGACCGCATCCGGCGTGAAGGTGTGGGCGAGCGCGTCATCTATTTTTTCGCGGTTGATTCCGACAAACGCCTCGTTGGCGTGCTGCCCACGCGCCGTTTGCTGACCGCTGCGCTCGAAAGCCCGCTGCGCGACATCATGGTCCGACGTGTTGTCGCCATTCCTGCCAGCGCAACGGTGCTCGATGCCTGCGAGTTCTTCGTCCTCTACAAATTTTTCGCTTTCCCAGTGATTGACGAGCACCGCCATGTCGTTGGCGTCATCGACGTCAGCCTGTTTGCTGAAGAAATGTTGGGCGAGCGTGACGAGCAACCGCGCCCGGCCAGTCCGATTCGTGACGATGTGTTTGAAGTTCTCGGATTTCACCTGGAACAAATCCGCGGCGCGTCGCCCTGGCGGGTTTTTCGGTTTCGTTTCCCATGGCTGCTGGTCACGGTCGCCGCCGGCACAATTTGCGCGGTGCTGGCCGGTGCGTTTGAAGCCACTTTGGCGCGCAGTCTCGTCGTTGCATTCTTTCTCACAATGGTCCTCGGCCTAAACGAAAGCGTCAGCGCACAATCGATGAGCGTGACGATCCAGATGTTGCGATCGGCGCCGGTGACATGGAGCTGGTTTGCAACTGCGCTCCGTCGCGAATTGATCACAGCAATTCTGATTGGATTGGCCTGCGGCAGTGTCGTCACGGCAATCGTTTGGTTTTGGCGGGGTGATTTGCGCAGCGCCGGCGTCATTGGCGGAAGCATCACGCTTTCCCTCGTGACCGCTTGTCTCTTCGGTCTTGGCGTTCCGTCACTCTTGCACCGGCTCAAGCTCGATCCAAAAATTGCCGCCGGCCCGATTACGCTCGCGCTCGCGGATATTTGCGCGCTCGTTTTATACTTCACCAGCGCGTGGCTCGTGCTGCGATGAGCAACATCTCGGTTGTCATTCCGGCGCTGAATGAGGAAGAACCCATCGTCGGTGTCGTGCGGGAATGTTTTGCGACGAACATTCCGACCGAAATTATCGTGGTGGATAATGGCAGCACCGATCGCACGGCAGAACGCGCGCGTGAAGCGGGCGCAAGGGTGGTCAGTGAACCCCGTCACGGTTACGGTCGCGCGTGTCTAGCTGGAATTCGCGCGATCGCGCCGGAATCTGAAATCATTGTGTTTCTCGACGGCGATGGGAGCGATTGTCCCGAGTTCATAAATCAACTTGTCGACCCAATCGCGGCCGGAACTTACGATTTCGTGATCGGCTCGCGCACCCGCGGCCAACGCGAACCGGGCAGCATGAATTTTCAGCAAGTTTTCGCGGGTCGACTGGCCGGATGGCTGATGTCGATCTTGTACGGCGTGCGTTACACCGACATGTGTCCGTTCCGGGCGATCCGGCGCGATGCGCTCGAGAAGTTATCGATGAAAGAAGAGACTTACGGCTGGAATTTGGAAATGCAGATGAAGGCAGCGCGAGCTGGTCTGCGAATTCTCGAAGTGCCCGTCAAGCATCGCTGTCGAACTGGCGGCGTTTCCAAAGTTTCAGGAACATTGCGCGGAACATTCGCAGCGGGTGGGCGAATCATCTCGACATTTGTCCGAATTGCATCGAGCAAGTTGTAGCGGTGCTTGTTCTCAAGCACCGAATTAAGTAGACAGGCGCTTGGCACAATCATGCCGCCTTGCGGCAAACTACAAACCGGGCTCATTATGGATGCACTAGCGGGAGCGTAAGCGTCCCTACAAATCTATCATCGCGAATTACATGAGCCGATCAAAGGCGTTCTCCACTGGATTGCTGGCAGGACTTATTGCTGGCATCGCCATGACCGTCGTGATGTTAGTGCTCGCTTGTTTCGGTGTCGCCACGCCGCTCGCGATCATTGGCGATCGGCTTTCGGTCTTTATTAAACCCGGGCCGTTCCTGTCAATCATGGGCCGAGTCGGCGGATACAATCATCTCAAGCAGCTCGGCGTTGGCTCGACCATGGCCGGCCAGTTGGTGGTGAGCGCACTCGGCGGCGCAATTTTCGGTCTATTGATGCGACGCAATCCGCAGCGCCGCGTCACCCCTTGGACGATGTCGATCTTCGTTGCGCTACCGATTATCGCGATCGCAATCGTGTTGTGGCCGGTGCTGGGCACGAGCTACATCGGTTTGCCCATTGCGTCGGGAGGAGCGGTTACTTTGATCGGGTTCGCGCTCAGCGTTTTGGTTTTTGAGCGCACACTCGTTGCCAGCTTTCACTTTCTCACCCAATCGAAAGCTGGAGCTGAAAGCGGCGAATTCACCCCCGAAATTGGACGGCGCGCGTTAATCCTGGGTGGCCTGGGCGTGCTCATTGCCGGCGGTGGCTTTGCCTTGTTAAGGAAACTTTATCGCGCGGCCACGTTCAGTTACGACGGCACGCAATACAAAGGCCGCATCGTCCAGCCGATTACGCCTAACGATTTATTTTATTGCGTGACCAAGAACGTGATCGATCCGCACGTGAACGTCGATCTTTGGCATTTGGAGGTAAACGGGCTGGTGCAAAATCCGGCCACGTATCGCTTTCAAGATTTGAAAGGATTTAATCAGATCGAACAGGAAACGACCCTGATGTGCATCAGCAACGGACTCGACGCCGGCCTGATTAGCAACGCGGTTTGGAAAGGCATCACCCTGCACGACCTGATCGATCCGGCCGGACCGATGGCGGACGCGCGACGTGTTCGCTTGTTTGGCGTGGATAATTATACCGACACCATTCCACTCGAAAAAGCTCTCGATCCGACGACGATCCTTGCTTGGGCGATGAACGGTGTCGACTTGCCGCATCGGCATGGTCATCCGTTGCGTGCGATTGTGCCGGGATACTTCGGCGAAAAACATGTGAAATGGCTGACGCGCGTTGAGCTCACCGGGGACAACGCAAAAGGCTTTTACGAGAAGCAAGGCTGGGGGCCCGATTTCATGACGCCAACAAGATCGAGAATCGACGCGCCAGATCACGAATCTCGTTTCTCGTTAGGCCAGTTAAATGGACCGATCGAAGTCAAAGGTATCGCCTTCGGAGGCGATCGCGGAATTTCGCGCGTGGAAATCAGCGACGACGACGGCGAAACCTGGACCGACGCCAACATTCATTACGCCGGCTCAAAATTAACCTGGGCGCTCTGGAGTTACGACTGGCGGCCCGATGGCCCCGACGATTACACCCTCGTCGTCCGCGCGACTGACGGCGAAGGCGAAGTCCAGGAATGGGAAGAAGACCGTAGTCCTTATTCTGGCGTCACTGGCTTCCACAAAATCATCGTTCATATCACTGCCTGACGCTTGCCATCATTTCTGGCATCGGGGGCACCACACAGTCGTGCGACCGCCGATCATCGCGTGGCGCAAGGGCGTGCGGTGAAGCGGACATACCCCGGCGCGTTTCCATTTTTGATGAATCAGCCAGTTGCGCGGCGGATCGGAGAAATCTCGGCCGAGCGTTTCAAGCGATCTTCGAACGACGAACTTGGTCGCGCGGAAAATCGTGGCGTGTTCTCGCGCCGTTAACTTTTTCATCCGTTTTGATGGCAAGACTTTTGCGCGCCAGAGAATTTCGTCGGCCATCCAGTTCCCGATTCCAGGGAAACCGTTTTGCATCAGCAGGGCTGCTTTGATTGGCGTTTTCGGATGTCGATCCAGGAATTGATCGACAAATTTCTGGTCGAACTCGCGCGAATTGATTTCCGGAGCACCACTTTTCCACCAATCCGGTTCATCAGGACCGTGGTGAAAACGAACACGGCCGAACTGGCGCGAATCGGTGAAAACAAGCGCGCGGTCGTGTTGAAGCAGAACCAGATGATCGTGCTTGCCTGGTCGATAGTTTACAGGCCCAACGCGAACCTTGCCGGTCATGCCGAGATGAATTCCGAGCCACTTGTCGCCGGAAAATTTGAAGAGCATGCGTTTTCCGCGCGCGTGCGAGCTGAGAAGCTTCGCGCCGATTAGTTTTTGCTGAAGCTCGCGCACGTCGTTCCCGCGGAAGACGCGGTTTCGCGCGTGCAAGCTAAGATCTACAATCTCCTCGCCGCGGCCCACGTCCCATTGCTTGCGAAACCATTCGACTTCGGCCAGCTCGGGCATCGCGCAGATTACGCGGCGCACCAATTGCAATCAAAGGTGGATCGGCCGCTCCGCGGGCGATGTTAAAAGTGCGGCTTCGCCGCCTGACGCGCCTTTGCTGACTTGCGCGGCATGCTAGATTGATATGTGGAGAAGGTGATAATCGTTGGCAGCGGCTGCGCCGGATTGACGGCCGCTATTTACGCCGCTCGAGCGAATCTAAGTCCCCTCGTTTTGGAAGGCGGCCAGCCCGGCGGCCAGCTTTCCACCACCACGTTGGTGGAGAATTTTCCGGGCTTTCCGGAAGGGATCGACGGGCCGCAGCTCATTCTGAACATGCACAAACAAGCTGAGAACTTCGGCGCCCGCTTTTCCTACGCCGAGGTTACTGATTTCGAGCCGCGCAACAATCACATTCGTGTCAAAGCCGACGACGAATGGATCGAGACCAAAGCGCTGATCGTTGCCAGTGGCGCGTCCGCGCGCTGGCTGCAACTCGAGAACGAAGAGAAATTAATCGGCCACGGCCTGACCAGTTGCGCGACGTGCGACGGCGCGTTTTACAAAAACGTTCCGGTCTGCGTGATCGGTGGCGGCGATTCCGCAGCGGAGGAATCGCTATTCCTAACGCGATTCGCTTCGAAGGTTTACTTGATTCACCGTCGCGACAAGATGCGCGCGTCGAAGATCATGGCCGATCGCGTGCTAGCGAACAAGAAGATCGAGCCGATCTGGAATACGGTCGTGACCGAATATATTCCGGATGAGAAAGGCGAAATGCGCGCGGTGCGTTTGCGCAACGTGCAGACCAACGAAGAACGCGAGCTGCCGGTTGGGTGCGTGTTCGTGGCGATCGGGCACGATCCAAATACGAAAGCTTATCAAGGGAAACTGGAGACCGACCCCGATGGTTATCTGATCGCGAGACATGTGGCCGAAAGTAAGCATCCCGGCGTTTTCATCGCCGGCGACGTGGCCGACCGCCTCTACAAACAAGCGGTGACGGCGGCCGGTTCCGGCTGCGCCGCGGCGATGGAAGCGGAGAAATACTTAAGCAAGCTGGAGAGCTAACTCCTTTGTTGTCATGCTGAGCGGAGTCGAAGCACCTCTCGATATTTCTGTGCACACCGTGTGTGCCAAGAATCGGAAATAGTAAGAGATTCTTCAACTTCGCTCGGAATGGCAAAATCAACGTGAAAATCTGCGATCTAACGCAGTTTTACTCGCCGGTCAGCGGCGGGGTGAAACGGTACCTCCACGAAAAGATCGACTACATCGAGAACTGCACGGGGACAGACAAGCACGTGCTCGTCGTTCCCGGAAAAAAGACAACGGTTCGGGCACGCGGCCGCACGCGTGTTTACACGATTCGTTCTCCATTGGTTTCCCGCACGGCGCAGTATCGCGCACTGCTGAACTTGCGGGCGGTCGAGCGAATCCTTCGAAACGAGCGTCCGGACATCATCGAGTCGGGCGATCCGTATCAGTTGGGCTGGAAAGCAGTTCGGACCGGGCGCGCGTTAAAAATTCCGGCGGTTGGTTTTTATCATTCACATTTTCCCGAAGCCTATTTGCGCAGCGGCGCAAAATTGTTTGGCAAGACCGCAACCCGGCGGGTGATGAAACTTTCCGGCGCCTACGTGCGCAAACTTTACAACCAGAATGCGGCGACACTGGTCGCGTCCGAGCGGCTGGCGCAGGTCCTCCGGGATTGGGGGGTGCGGAACGTCCGCGTTCTAAGCCTCGGCGTTAACATCGACATCTTTCACCCAGATAAATGCGACGAAGAAGCAACTCGGGCGTCATTGAATCTTAAACCGAGTCAAAAACTCCTGCTCTACGTCGGTCGTTTGGCGAAAGAAAAGAATACGGCGAAATTGTTTCGCGCGTTCGAGATCTTGCAGCGACAATGGCCGAATGAATTTCATCTGCTCGTGATTGGCGATGGCTCGCAACGAAATCAGCTCCGCAAACTGCAAGCACGATGCAAACACGTTTCCTGGATCCGCTACTGTGCTGAGCCGCGTGAGCTCGCGCGCTACTATCGGGCGGCCGATCTTTTTGTTCATCCGGGCGTCCAGGAAACATTCGGTCTCGTCGCGCTGGAAAGTCAGGCTTGCGGGACGCCGGTGGTCGGCATTCGCGGCAGCGCCATGGATGACCTTATTTTTCATGACCAAGAAAATTGGGCGCCTGAAAACACCGCCCAAGCGCTGTCGGACGCGATCGAGCAGATGAGCGAGAGGGAGTTATCGCCGTTGGGAAAAAAGGCGGCTGAGCGTGCGGCGCAATTGCACGCCTGGCCGCGGGTCTTCGAGCGGCTTTTTTGCATTTACCGCGAGGTCTGTGCAAACTACAAAGGAACCGCCGCACCATGAGCCAGGAGAAGCCATTCACAATCCGCAGTTATCGGAAAACGGACCGCGATGCCGTGCGGCGGCTCTGTTGTCAGACGGGCTTTCTCGGAATGCCGATCGACCCCGTTTACGAAGATCGACAATTGTTCGCCGACTTCCTCACTACTTATTACACAGATTGGGAACCGGAATCGTCATTCGTGGTTGAGATCGACGGCGACATCCGTGGTTATCTGCTCGGATCCCGCAAGCCGCTCAAAAATCAGCTCTATTCATTCTGGCAAAACGTTTCGCTCTTCGTCAAAGCGCTCACTCGCTACTTTCGTTATAACGCCAGTTCGCGTCGTTTTGTCCGTTGGGTTCTGGCTCACGGTCCGCGCGAAGTGCCGGCCGCGCCACGGCGCGTTCCCCATTTTCACATCAACCTTCTTCCTGACGCGCGAAAAATGTCGACCACCCGCGCGCTGATGAGCGCGTACTTGAGTTATCTTTATCGCTGCGGCGAAAAGCGCGTTTACGGCCAGATCGTAACTTTTGAGAGCAGGCGCGGTGAACTAATGTTCGAGCGCTACGGCTTCAAAGTGTTGAACCGCGCCGAGATCACCAAATATAAGGCGTTTTATCCGCAATCGGTTTACCTCAGCACCGTGATCAAGAATTTGGAAACGGCTGAGCCATTGACAGTCACTTCGCGTTCGCGGTGATCGAAGGCGCAATCGGTTTGCGACCGGCTCCATCTGCGAGACAGACAATTCTTTTCATTGCCGGTCTCATTCTGATGACGGCGGCGGTGAGACTTCCGCTGCTCAACGTTCCGCTCGAACGGGATGAAGGCGAATACGCTTACATCGCATGGCGGCTCGGTCACAATGAGCTGCCATACCGCGATTGGGTCGATCAAAAACCGCCTGCGATCTTTTGGGTTTACCGCGCCGCTCTGGCTTTGCCGCTCGAACCGATTCGGGCTGTGCATTTCGCGGCACTGTTGTTTTCGGCGGCTTCGAGTTGTGCCCTATTTTTTCTTGCGCTGCGATTCATGAGCCGGTTCTGGGCGTTTATCGCGGCGACGCTGTTCACGCTCCTTTCCGCGGACCCATTCGCGCAGGGGACCGCGGCCAACACCGAAGTTTTGATGTTGCTTCCGTTGATTTTGTCTCAAATCGCATTTCTGAAAGCAGCCGACGAGCGCCACAACGTCTTGCTCATGATGGTCTTTGGCGCGTTGACTGGAGTTGCGATCGCGTTCAAGCAAGTCGCAGCGGTGAATTGGTTCTTGTTGATCGCGCTGTATCCGATTTTCGCGGCAACCGAAGAACGATGGCGCACGGCAGTCGCATTCGCCCTCTGGTCGCTTGGTGGACTATTCGCGATCGCTGGAATCATTGGTTTCTATTTCTGGACGCGTCACGGATTGAGCCAGCTGGTCGACAATGTGTTTACCCACAATTTGGAATATATCGGTGCGATGACCTGGTCCGACCGGGTCCACTTTTGCTCGGAAACCGTTGCGAGCCTCACGCGAGCAGAAACGCTGGTCTGGATCTTCTCGGCCGTCGGGTTGATCGCGTTAATTGTCGCTGGCAAGGGAAAGTGGTTCGCGTTTCTCGTCGGCTGGTTCATCACCAGCGTCATTGGGGTCAGTGCGAGCGGTTATTTCTTTCCGCATTATTTCCAGCAACTGCTGCCGCCGCTTGCTCTGATCTCTGTTTTTGGCGCGCTATGGCTAAGCGAACTTCAACCATGGAGAAGTTCGTGGGTTCCGCCAGCGTTGCTGAGCCTTCTGCTTGTAATTCTTCCACTGAAGACGCTTTGGCCGTTTTGGTTCAGCTACACACCCGCAGACGCGGTGAGAAAGATTTATCCGGGAAATTTCTTCGCCGAAATGCCGGAGTTCGCGGCCCGTATCGCACAAGTTACATCAGCCGACCAGCACGTGTTCGTTTTTGGCGCGGAGCCCGAGCTGCTTTTCTACGCGCGCCGTGTTTCGGCGACGCGTTACATTTTTCTCTTTCCGCTTTACGGGCCCTACCGGAACGCGCGCGAAAAACAAATCGCTGCCGCCGAGGAAATCCAACGCGCTGCGCCAGCAACGGCGGTTTATGTTCCGAACGATCTCTTTTTCAATCCGGGTAGCGATCAGTACTTTACCGATTGGAGCTTATCCTACTTGCAGCAGAATTTTTACCCGGACACATGGCTGATCAAACAGTCGTCAACCGCCGCGCAGATTGTGCGAGCCGAACGCGGTTTGCCAGCGCCAGAGCACTTTCTTGGTGCGATTCTGGTCAAAGAGCCGAGCACTCCGTAGTTTTCATGCGCAGGCATTCAGCCGGTTGTTCGACGCCAAAGGTTGCGCTAGTTTCCGGCGCTCCGAGCCGGAGTCGGTCCGAGCCGGACGGGCAATTTTTTTGCCGGCATAGCTCAGTTGGTAGAGCAGCTGATTTGTAATTCAACGAGAAGGATTTGCGTAGTTTTTCGCCGCGTTGCGCAGCATGTTTTTCAGAGGTGGCGCGACATAAACGATTTCGCGCTGCCTTTCGCAGATTTGCGCAGTTTTGCAGCCAAGAATTGTCCGACCGTAGAAGCGACCGTGAAAACAATGGAACGCGCAATCTGCGTTTCTCATTGCTTGGTCATGACACCTGTTCCATCGATTGTAACGCCCGTATGTGGGCCGGAAGTGACCTGGCAATGCCAGGTAAGCGTCGCGGTGCGATTATCATGGAGCTGCAGGATGAAAGAGTGCAACCCTGGAGCTTCTCTATTTTGTATCAGAAACTTCCAGCGTATTAGATTTCCGCCGCCTTGGCAGGCAGATTGATACGGTTTCCGCCAATTGCTTTCGGTGGAAAGTTTCGGTTTCGTCAACACAGTCTTAGCGTCTGAAGACACTGTAATAGCAAAATCATATGGGGCTTTCATTCCGTCTTTGCTCTCTACTGCGTTGACGAACCCAGTCCAAGTTCCGGCTAAATGCGATGGCGAAGCGCCTTCTTTAACTGCATGCGTCTTCTCGGATTCTGTCTCAGTCTTTGACTTGGCGACTGCTTTCAGTTTCGGCGTCGGAGTTGGGCTCTCGGGAATTTCCTGAATCGGCGCGGGGACGTGATGCGCGGTGATGAACAAAAGCACCGCGACAACGAGATAGAGTATGACGCTTCGTTTCATCGCTTTCTAGCTTTGCTGGCAATCACCGTTTGTTCAACGCGCCCGTTCCGTCGCAAGTTCCCCCTCCGTAAGTGCGGACTTTCAGTTCAGCTGTTGAAGAACTCGTTCGTTCAAGATTGAAAGAATAAGCGTATTGCTCGCCTAGCGTGCCGTGGGTTTGCCAGGTCCAGTTAAGTAAAGGTCCACCGGCATTTTGAGTAACTTCAAACATTCCGCCAGGCTTTCCAGAATCAGTAGTCCAACTGGTGAAAATCAAGACAGCGCCACCGTCCGATTTTACGGCGACGGAAAACGAAGGCCAATTTCCGCTCGTTCCGTCACTGCAATTAAACCGGACGGCTCCTGACCAAAGGCCAACCAGCAGCATCGATGCCGATGTTCCGTTCCGCGCCTTGTGTTCATTCTCCCGCCCAGATGTGTTCGAAGATTTGGAGGGATGAGACGCAGTGGCCGTCGGGCTAGGCTCTTCGAAAATCGGGGCGGGCAAACGATGAGTTCCATTGAGCCAAATAGCTGCGATTACGACAGCGACCAGCAGTTTCTTCACACAAAGACTGTTACTGCTGCAAGAGTTGCTGTCAGCGGATAATTACATCGGCTTTATAGTCTTTGAAGGCGGACGGAAACCACCAATTCCCTGCGCTGCTTCTTGCGCGCGTAACGCGTGGAATTATGTGCGTGACCAAGTCTTGATGAAATCGCTAAAGACGCTTTCATATCGATAGCGCCGGCATAGCTCAGTTGGTTCAGAGCGGCTGATTTGTGATTCAAGCCTAACGAGTTGCGCAGATTTTCACAGCGTTGCGCAGCGTGTTTTTCAGAGGTGAGCCTAACGAATTGAGTTTGCAGCGCGCGGCGCAGGTTTGCGCTGTTTTGCAGCAAAAAATCGACGGACCGTAGAAGCAACCGTGAAAGAATAGGGTCGTGCGCGAGGAGTGAGTCACGACCTGCGCAATGGTGAATTTTACTGCACCCGCTGCCAGATAAATGAATGCTTCCCATCTGTAGCAATCAGGCGAGCACCGTCTTGAATGTAGGTAACGGCCTTTTCCGAGCCCTTCAACTTCTCAAAGGCCTGGGAAGGAATAGCCTTCGGTGCCCAATCGGCGAGGCGCATTGGCGGCCAGAGAATTATAAGATTTGGGCCTTCCACCTTTAGATCGGTTGATTCGTCTATCAACTTTGCGGATATTGGCGACACCTTATCATACGGCGGCGGAAGCAAGAAAGAGCCGGGCCAACTCTTCCCGGGAGCCAATGTGAATGTTGCTTCAATCGTGAGCTGAGCCTTCTTGCCGTTGTTTATTACCATTGTGCCCGGCAACTGGATTGACCCCTCCACGTACCTTTCTGTCCTAGTTTGTCGCCACGTTCCGTCGAATCTGCGTGGTGCGCTTGAATCAGAGGACGCTTCCGCCTTTTGCGACGTCGCTGGTTTTGATTTTGGCTGAGCAGACTCTGTAGGCGCGGGCGTTTGTTTTCCTTCTTCGACAATCGGTGCCGGCAAGCGATGCGGGGCGATCAAAGGCAGCACAACAGTGATAAAAAGAGTGAGTCTTCGCTTCATTGCGAGACCCTCCGAAAAACCACCGAATTCTTATATCCCAAGAGGATAGGGCAATTAGCGGTGACGAGCGCGGTTTTTCCGTCAGAATTCGGGGTAAGAGTCCAAGCGCAACTGCCCATCGTCAATTTCGTCGTCCATCTCGTCGTAGTTCCGTCGCATATCGCTGGCGCTTCGCCCCGTTTGCTAAGCTTCACCCAAAGATAGGATATCGCAGTTCCGCTCCCTGATATTGTGATTAAGAGTTCGGAGCTGCTGCCCAATGCGCCCGTCCAGACTCCATCAAACGGGTTCCGATTGGATGTTGCCTTAGTTCTGGTCGCCGAAGATGTAGCTGGCTTTGTCGACGTTTGTGAACTCTCGCTCGTGACTCTTGCCTTAATTGCTCCTTTCGGTTTTGGCTTCGCCGACTCTTGCGGCGCGGGCGTTGGACTTTGTTCTTGAATTGGCGCGGGCAGCCGATGCGTGGTGCTCAGGAGCAGCGTTGCAATCAGGCAGGACGCAAGGGGTCGCTTCATGGTTTCCTACTGCACCCGTTGCCAGATCGTTGAACGCTTTCCGGTTGTGGAAATCAAGCGAGCACCGTCTGGAATATAGGTAACGGTGTTGTCCGAGCCCTTCGACTTCTCAAGCACCTCGGCGGGAATAGTTTTCGGGGCCCAATCAACAAGCCGCTGGTTTGCCGGCCAGTGAACTATAAGATTCGGGCCTTCCATTTTTAAATCGGCCGATTCGTCGGTCCACTTCTGAGATATTGGCGACACCTTATCATACGGCGGCGGAAGCAAGAAAGAGCCGGGCCAACTCTTCCCGGGCGCCAATGTGAATGTTGACTCCCGCGTCCACTGAGCCTGCTTACCGTTGGTTATTACAATCGTCTCGACCGACCGCCATGAGATTCCACCAGCATTACCTATGTTTGTGGTCTGCCACTTTCCGTCGAGCCGGCGTGCTGCGTTTGAATCGGACGACGCTTCGGTCCCTTTGGATCTTTCCGGTTTTGATTTTGGCTGAGCAGATTCTGTAGGCGCGGCCGTCGGTTTTTCTTCTTCCACAATCGGTGCGGGAAGTCGATGCGTGGTGCTCAGGAGCAGCGTTGCAATCAGGCAGGACGCAAGGGGTCGCTTCATGGTTTCCTAGCCTTGGCGGCGATCGCCATTTTGACGAGGCTCTCAAGTAACGTCAATATAGCGTTGACCGTCGTAACCTCTCGCGCGCGCGTGCGTGGAATTGACATCTCGTTTTCATTCGCATAGCGCGTGTGTACATGAGACGAAGCCATGACGAACGCTTGATGAACTCGCTAATAACGGCTTTCGTATGGGAAAATGCCGGCATAGCTCAGTTGGTTTAGAGCGGCTGATTTGTAATTCAAAGAGAAGGGGTTGCGCAGTTTTTCGCGGTTTTGCGCAGCTTGTTTTTCAGAGAGATACCTAACGATCCGATCTTGCGGCGCGTGTCGCAGATTTGCGTATTTTTGCAGGAAAAAATTGCCGGACCGTAGAAGCGACCGTGAAATTTTGGCCACGCGCGCACGCACGCGCGTGGAACGGGTCATCGGGTATGAGTCGCGCCGTGTGGAATGAGCCGATTGTGCGTGCGAAACTTCGGCTCGATGAATGGACGATGGAAACGTGTTGATCTGTCCGCGTTATTTACGGGGCCGCAACTGACTGCCATTTGTTCGTCGCAGCAACCGGGACGACAGCATCCTTTGGGTTATCTACTGACGAAGCCTGATCCTGATCCCGTTGAAGCGACAACCGAAAACGCATTTCGGTTACTCCTGACCGAAGACAGAAATTGGTTAGTCGGCCTTCGTGCCCGCCTGAGTAACTTACACGATTATTCTGATGCCTCTTCGGCGTTAGCAGAGATTCGCGCGTATGCGGCATTGAAACATGCGTTCCGGAATGTCGCCGCAATCGCAACGTCACGTTCGCGGCGAACCGCCGATTTCTGCGTCACGCTTAGAGCTGGTCAAACAGTGTATGTCGAAGTGCAAGCTAAGCAATGGGATCAAAAGGAAGCTGCGGCACTTGGGAACTTCTACGCGACGCCACCGCCACCGCCACCGCAACGGCCAGGCGTCTCAAGTAAGTCACATGTTGCCGCGCCGTTCGGTCCGGCTGCATATAAATCCACGCTCGGACACTATGAGCGAGTGACGGAACAGGTGGTGAGCCGGGTTTGCGCGATTAAGAGTGCTGATGCGCAACTTAGCAGGAAATCGCCATCGATTTTGTGGCTAGACTTCCAAGATCAAATTTGGGAGCCATTGCACCTTCAGGACCATATTTATCCAGTCATCTCTTGGAATGGAGCAATTACTTCTGGCGGATTTTGGAACGGATTTTATGGCCGTAAAGGATTGCCCCTATTTGAAAATGCCACAATTGGTCTTGGGTTGATTGGCGATGTCGTGCGAATGCAACACGACGGTCGTTTCTTTATCCGCGCTGGACTGATGCGACGCTTTGCAAATCCAGCTACCGGAATAGCTCTATCGTTGCCAACCCAAACTGTCCTTTTCGAAAATCCCGTCGGTCGATTGCGGCTGCCTGACGAATTCGTGCTTGCGGCGTTCGAGTTCCCTTGGTTTCGCATCGAACACTGTTGGCTTGAGTGGCCTGACAGAAACCTCTTACATCGAGTTCGAAAGGAACACCGCGTCGTTCGACGAATACAACACCGAGCACGTCGGGTATTGCAAGGCTCACTCGCGAAAAGAGTTCGCCACAAAGCGCGAGACTTCCTAATCAAAATTCGAATTTGGCCGAAGAGGAAATAAACGACGTGTTTTTGAATTGCGCAGTTGAAATCTAAATAGGTGGACTGTGTAGCTTGAGCGCGTTCACGATCTTTCGTGATAAGCCTTTCGTAATCTTTTCTGGAATTTCGGCGTGTGCCTTATTCCATTCCTCCGGTTTGGGCTCAACCCTCAGTTCGATAGGGTCTTTATAGTCACGGCCAATTTTTTGAAGAGCACCCGTATTGATTTCGCCGATTCTTTGCAGCCGACGTTCCGGGGGATTTTCTAGCTGTCGGAATATGTCCCAATGGTCTGACAGCGGAATGACAGCCAAACGGCTTACCGATATGTTCGAGCCTTTGAATAAGCTCGGCGACGCGCGTTCGCCATCCCACTTCTCCGTCAATATCGCGCGGACGATGTCCTCACTCGGCGCGATGGCCATTTACGCCGCGAGTTTCTTCGCCAACGTTTTCGCGTCGGCCGATGGAACAGAACCTTCTGTTCCTCGACTCTCGATATAAAACTCAATGTCAGTTGGTCGAAACTCAACCTCGACGCTTTTGCCTTTCTGATCTTCCCAACAAAGTTCGACGCTACCTTCGTCCGTCAAAAAAACGCTTGGAGTTGAGTCCTTTGGAAATTGCGCAGACTCCAAAAACCGGTAGAACGACTCAAGCGCACGCGGCGACATTGGCTTGCCCGAGCCGTCACCCCACCCAGCAGAATAGAAATACCGAAAATGATAGAGTCGGCCCCAGCCCCTCGGACCTAATTTTGATAGAAGCAACTCTTCGCGGTCGCTCTCAGTTGCAGGCGGCGTGCGAACGCCGGGACTCGGCGTGTCGGCGCGTAAATTGTCAGAGAGTTGATAAATCAAATACTGTGGGTGCGGTATTGTGATTGTCATTTATAAACAGGGTTCAATGTCGCTAAAAAATCTGCCTTCAACAAGCCAAAGAAAATCTGCTTCTCGAACTCGTGCGCTGCGTCGAATTTAGGCATGCCGTTCTGGAAAAGATCAAAATCGGCCGGTCCAAGCCAGACATCAACATCCAAGACGCTGCCGTGACGAGCACTCTCGCCGACGCCGACGATTGCGCTATTTGCTACGAGCAGTCGAGACGTCAGTGTTGGTTTTGATAAAGCCGACGTAATCGACAGCTCCGTATCGCTAAACTGTTTGCCGGCTGCCGAAACTTCGAGCACTAGCTGCTCAAAAACATTGAAGGTAAAGAAGTTAATGTATCGCACGCCCAGTCGCTCCCCTTCTGACACAAACCCCAGCTGCCGCAATTCTGATACCAGCCACGTCATTTCCTTTTGGAGAGCGGCCCAGCCGGGATAATTTTTTGACTTGGCGACTAGGCCGATGACGCGCGGACCAAACTGAATGAGGAAATCCGCGCCTAAGAACTGAATGAGCGGTTGATAAGTGAACGCGGGCTCGCGGCGACGGATTTCTTCTGGCAGCTGGCCTAACGGAAGAACTTTTTGCTCGGGATATCGTTTACGGATTCTTGTGAACAGCAGGCCCGGTAATGTCGCCCATGATTCGGACGTAACAAAACGAATCTCCAAAATTGCTTCCACGATTGGACACGGATCGATTTTGATCGGAAGTCGCTTTGGAATTGGAATCGGAAACCGGTCAGCCATTATGCCTCGGCTTTCGACAGCGCCTCGATGCAGTCGGGAAGTTCGTTAGATGCACTGCGATCCGTCCCACGTTATCCAGATTTCGCGCAGTTGAAAGTCGGCATTTTAACGAGTGGTGTTGTCGAAGTTTGTTCAAACATGCGATGGGTTTTTGCATGAATCTCACTACAAATCCGATCCGCGTTATTGAGCAAAACCAGATTATCCGTCCTGAGTTCATTCGTCTTCCAAAAGGGCGCGAACACGATTCATGGACAGGATTAAGCAGATCGATGCTGTGCCAGCTGATATTGCCGTGCCGCGAAAACGATTTCCAACCGCCTGTTCGCTCATGCACACTGCGGCGAAAAGGAACAACGAAAGGAGTGCGGCTGATCGATTTGCAAAGTCTACTCGACCACATCAATTCGCACATCGAACCAGCATTCTTAAAAGGGAAACCGGCACCTGTGGAAGAGAAGCCCGATTGGCGACGAGCGGTTGAGAAGGCAGATACGATTTCGATTCACCAGCTCGAATTGAACAAGTCTCTGCGGCTGATTATTTCAATTCGCGCTGAGAAGGACGGATGATCGCGCTGCCTCTTTCTCGCGCCGAATGATTTAAGCGGTGACCGAACTATTAGAGTCGAACCGGTGCTTTTCCTCTCACGACTCTGCATATTGTTTATACCAATCGGCAGTTTTCTGGGCAATCCACGTTTCATAGGATTGCATGTGCACACATACGCCGCAAACATCGGCGGCATCCATTATTGCATACCTCACTTCGCCCAACCCTAAAATCGGAGGGAGCTTCCCTTTTGAACGCTCGTGCAGTTTCTTGACCTCTCGGGCGTCGTTAGTCATCAGGATGATACAATCTTCATTTGGCACGCGTCGTATGGCCCAATGCGCGAACATGTGACGCATTCTCCACCGAAGGCTGATTTCGTCGAGTTTTGCAGTCCAATCCTGCAGATCGGCTGGCACTGGCGTCATTCGAACGAGCGCCTCTTTAACGATCTCCACAAGTCTCGCTGATCGAATCGATGTTGGTTTGCGCGCCCAAGATGATCCAGTAAGCAACTTGGCGTGGATGAACGTCTCCACACATCGTCGCAAATTCAATTCAATGTAATTGTAGGTCTGTACAAGAACTCCTGTCGCCAACAGCATGTCTTGGTTAGGCCCTGGAAATCGCAGCATTTCTCCTGGCGGTAAAGAATCAATCTGCATTTGAAGCTGCTGTAATTTTTGAGGAATTGAGGGCATGGCTAACTTACGGTAGCGCAATCATCGCCCATCCGTGGGCAAACTTCTTGCGCGGCCACGTGCGTCGCGCGAGCTGGAGAAACAACCGTGAACGTGGCGTCCTGGCCCTCCCCGTATACGGGGAGAGCGGGCCGTAGGCTCGGCGGTTGTTAGAAACGGAACTCTGCGCTAATTTCCGGCGCATTTTGCCGGCATAGCTCAGTTGGCAGCGCGCTACAGAGATTTGCGCGATCTTGCAACAAAAATTCTACCGACCGTAGAAAACGACCGTGAAAAGTCTGCAGCGAACAACAGATTCCTAGTCCGTGCGCGATTTCCGATTCGAGGAAGTGTAGTTTCAAAAATTCGCCGGGCATTGCCTTATTCCTTCCAGACCTCTGCTGTCAGCGGCAGGCCATTTAGCTCGGCACGAGCTTCTCGCCAAAACGGGTAGTGCTTGTCCAGAAGCGCGACGAATACTGGGCTATGTGTGGGCTCGATCAAATGGGTCATCTCGTGAACTACGACATATTCGACGAGATCTTTCGGTTTCTTTGCGAGCTCGGTGTTGAGGCGAATATGTCCGGCGCGATGATTGCAGCTACCCCATTTCGTTTTCATCCGTTGCAGAAAGTAGGCGGCCACTTTTACTTTAAGCTTTCCTTCCCATTTTTGAACGAACCGCGGCACCACGTCGTGTAGGAGTGATTTGTGCCATTCGTTGAGGACCTGCTGGCGCTTCGCGCGATCGCTACCGGGACGCACGATCAATATGATGCGCCTGTGGTCGACCGAAATGACAGGTTTACTCTCCCGATAAGCTACGGTCATCAGATGGCGCCTACCCCAAAGGTAATGGCTCTCCCGTTCGACGAATTCGCGCGGCGTCTCACGAGGCTGATTCCTCAGCTTCCTTTGTTGCTCACGTATCCAAGGAAGTTTGCTGATCGCGTAGGCGCGAGCAACGTTGAGACGGGTCGTGCTGGGCGCACTCAAGGTGACGCGACCATCCGGTGGGTGAACCGAGAGGTGGACGTTCTTAATGTCCTTTTTCGTTAAGCGAACCGAAAGGTCGCCAATCTTGATCGTCTCCGTCATTCGTAGCCCCTTTGGTTCTTCACGATCTCGAAGAGCGCTTGCGTCGCGACTCGATCCCGCGAGAGGAGCGGAAACAGCGCGTTCAGCACTTCTTTTTCTCTTGGCTCATCACCTTTCCATCCCGCTGGAGCGTGTTCGCGCATGGTGAGGTCGATCTCCAGCGCCAGCTTTGCTTTCTCGTCCTTGTCCACCGGGCATTTAAACGTCGTCGCTCGGATGGTGGCTAGGTTGTTGAAGAGCACGGTAGCTTCCGGTTTCCCGTGAAGCGCCGCCGGGACACCTTCGGTAGGTTCTTTCTTTGCAAGGCGCTTTACCAGCTCCTCAGCTTTTACGAGGAATTCTTCATACGCCAAAGTTTCCGCTCGGCGTTGCTTGATTAAGTCATCGAGTAGCTCTGACATTTCGGCGTAGAACCTCGGATCGGTGAGCTGATCGCGAATGATCGTCTTGCGAACGTTGTTGATGATGCCCTCGGCGATTGCGTTCTTCGATAGTCTGCCTTTTTGATTGAGCTTCCGCGCGATGGCGTCATGGATGCCGGTCTCGATGATCAGCTCCGTAAGCGAAAGCGAACTTAGATTGCCAAGGTCAGTGGCTGGGTCCGCCTGAATGTAGGTGTTGATGAGGTGGCGCATGTCCGCCTCGTAGGGTTTGATGTCCAGTTCCTCGCCCGAATGTTTTTTGATCGCCGATCGGGTGTCAGTGTAAAACTGAGTCTCCGTTTCAAGAGCGCCAATTTCATCGGCGGAGTACCCGGCCTCGTCCAGGTTTTGCACAATTGCTGCGTAGGCACGCATGAAGACCGCGACTGCCTTGTAAAAGGCGATCCGCAACGGCTCCGTGGATGTGAGCGCATTCGGATCATCGGCGTCTCCGCAAAAGTAATGGAGATACTGCTCCATCTCTCGCGGCTGCGGGACCGGCTCACAGAGATAACGTAGAGCCTCGCGCGCCTCGTCGAGGCGCTTTTTGCCCTCTACCAGCCAGTTCTTGAGATTGACGTTGTTCTCTCCGCCATTGCCTTGGTCGATGTCCAGCTCGTCCGAGCTGTAGACGGCGATGGATTCCTGAACCTCGTCGAACAGTTCCTTGTAATCCACGATGTGACCATAATCCTTATCCTCCCCATCGAGCCGGTTCGTGCGGCAGATTGCCTGGAAGAGGTTGTGGTCCCGGAGCTCGTTATCTAGGTATATATAAGTACAGCTAGGTGCATCGAACCCGGTGAGAAGCTTGCTCACGACGATCATCAATTTCATGTTCGCCGGCTCCTCAATGAAGCGCCGCTTGGCTTCGTCTTCGTATTGCTTGGTCGTTTGTCCGTTCCTCAGCACGTTCTGGGTATAGGTGTCGAATTTATACCGCTCGTCGCTATTCGCTGGTTCGCGGGAGATCGCGTTAGGGTTCGGCTCGAAAGAAGTGATGATGCCGCAGTAATTTCCAAATCCTGTGTTTTTAAAGAGTCGGAAGTAATGACAGGCGTCGTAGATTGACGCGGCCACAAGGATCGCAGTGCCGCGATCGTTATTCAGCCGCGGCTGAACGCCGAAGTCGTGGATGATGTCGGCGATGATCCGCTGCTTGCGCTCGGCAGAGCTCATCAATTCCTCCATCGTCGCCCAGCGCTTGCGGAGGACGGCGCGTTGAAATCCGTTCAAGCCTTTCGTCTTCCGGTCGAACCACGTATCGATCGCTTTTTGTGAGGTGATTCGCTGCGGTACGTCACGCGCCTCATACTTCAGATCAAGGACAACCTTATCCGCGACTGCTTGGTGGAACTTGTAGGTGTGAATGTAGGTGCCGAAGACGTCGCGCGTGGTCTGCTTATCCTTCTTTAGGAGCGGGGTGCCAGTGAAGCCGATGAAGATTGCGTTTTCCAGCCAGCGCTTCATCTGCTTATTCATATCGCCGCCCTGCGTGCGGTGCGCTTCGTCCACGAAGACGTAAAAGCGGCCGTGGATCGGGGGCGGCTGGCCTTCCACATCGGCGGGGTCGAACTTATGAATCAGTGCGCATAGCAGGCGCGGTGTTGGCGCGCCGAGCTTCTCGACGAACTCTGCCCGCGAAGTGATGCGCGGCGACTTGGACTCCGCGCCGATGACTCCGGCGTTCTTCATCACTCCTTCGATCTGTTTGTCCAGCTCGTCCCGGTCGGTGACGACGAGGATGCGCGCCTCGGGGTCGTGCTCGAGCAGCCACTTGGCGATCAGCACCATCAAGATGCTTTTGCCACTGCCCTGCGTGTGCCAGATAACGCCGCCCTCCCTTTTTGCCGTGCGCTCCTGCGCCGCTTTTACTCCTGCGAATTGATGCGGGCGCGGCACCTTCTTTCTACCTGCATCGAAGATGATGAAGTTGCGAATCAAGTCGAGCAGACGGCCCTTCTCGCACATCTCGGCGAGCGGCCGGTCTAAAAGTGCGCCTGCGTCCTGCGCTTCTCCGCTGCTTTTCGCCTTCCACTCCGTGAAGAGCTTCTCGTCGCTCGTCACGGTTCCATATTGCAGCCCCTGTGCATCATTACCAGCGAAGACGATCTGCACCGTGCTGAAGAAGGCTTTGTTGAAAATCTCTTCCTGGTTTGTGATGAGCTGGCGGACACCATCCGCCACTTCCACCGAACTGCGCTTTAGCTCAATCACACCTACGGCGATTCCATTCAGGTAAAGGACGATATCGGGGCGGCGCTCATGTCCACCGCGCAACGTTACTTCCTCTGCGATCGCGAAATCATTGTTCTGTGGGTTTTGCCAGTCCACGAGTTGCACGGTTTCATGCGCTTGACCGGCCGCGGTCTGAACAGAAACGCCATACCGCAGTAGTTGATAGGTGCGCAGGTTGGCCTGGTAGAGCGTGACGCCGGTCGCGTCCCCTGCCGCTTCCAATTTCTGGATGGTTGCAGAAACCTGCGCATCGCTGTAGCCGCGTTGCTTAAGGTTGTCTCGCAAGAACGCGGTCTCGATCGGGCGATTGTTTGCACGATCTCGCCAGTCCCCCAGGTGTCGATAACCAAGACAATCCGGTCGGCTCGGATTTGTGAACAGCGCGGCCACGCGGTTCTGTGTTAGGCGTTCGGGGCGAGGCTGCTCAGGCACGGGAAAAATCAGTCACAACTTTTTCCTGAATCTTAGACCACAGCCGGGACCTCGTAGATGCCCAACATCAACTTGGTCTCCTTGGAAAGTTTCTCGATGTGTTCGCTGATCCAATCGGCTAGCTCCAGGCCGCCGATCACCGTGATATCCGCCTCCAACGCCGCCTTGAGCACCTCTTCAGACACGGATGCTGAGGTGACAAACACGCGCTGGTGATCGTCGTATTCCTCCTCGTGCGCCTTTTGGATTTCCTTGAGTTGGTCGATGCCGTGGGCGTCAGAAAAACCTTGGTGATGCTTGACCTGAAGGAGCAGATGGACAGACGCGCAGCGATCACTGCGGGAAGCCTGCACATCGGCATCGGCGAAGCTACCGAAGTGCCGTTTGGAAAACACGCGTGCTTTGTAACCCTCAATGGTTAGGAGTTCGCAAATCAGGTTCTCAAGCCCAATCCCACCCGTTCGCAGATTCGTTTTTCCAGACTGGATGTTCGTGAGCAGCTTCCTTTTGAATTCGCTTTGCTGCCTTCCGATCTCCTCATGCAACTGATTGACCCATGAGTGATCGGTCCCTTTCTCGATACTTGTGAGTGCCGCCTGGATTTCGTCGCCAAACTCTCCTAGGTCGTTCACGGTCATTCCCTGCACGCGAAGGCGGCGCTGGAAAGCCTCAGAGAACGAACTGCGCGGAATGCAGATGACGCGCCCATCCTCTTTCCGTGGAAAAGCCACGGATCTTTGGTTCGCGCGGTCCTTGTCATAGTATGTCTGATCAAAGAACAGGCCACCCGTCGCTTTGCCGATCGCGACGGCGTAGGGAATCGGGGCCACGACCACATCATTTTGCGCGATGTCGTAAAACCTGCGGATCTGATTTCCCCATCGTCCGACACCATACGAAGCATTAATCTGTCGAATCGCTTCCTCCGCGCTCCCGAGCGCGTCAAAACGGAAATCCGACCAACCTACCCCGACGATTCCTTGCTCGACCAAGTCAGGGCTGGTTCGGACGAGATAGTATTTCGGTTCAATCTCTGAATTCATCGCGCGCGATCGCCCGTGGTCGATACCAGTCGAGTTTTCCCGGTGAGGAGTTCCTGCATCATGGCCTGCTTGAGGGAGAAAATCTTCTCCCGCCGCTTCTCCAAAGCCGCCAACTCCGCGTCCATGTCCGTCAGCACCTCGGCGATGGCGGTTTGTTCGAGGACGGAGGGCAATTCAAGTAAGAGATTCTTCAAATCCTTTCCATACAGATGGTGAATTGTGATTCCTTGGGTGAGTTCGGCGATTTGATGCCTTCGTGAATGAGTCAGGTAGTTCGCCAAAAAGACAGAATCGTATGCGTTCGGCTTTTGTCTGATAATCAGGATGTCTCCGCCTAGAGCGACATTGTCTAAAAGGAGTGCCGAGGCTGTTGCTAAATCAATTCCCGTCGTTGTGGTCGAACCCGGCATAAGCACGTCGCCGGATACTGACGGACAGCCTTCGCTTGAGTTCGTGTGTCCCACTATTTGAGAAATCACCCTGTCGTAAGTTGTAAACAGATCACCGTAAAGAATGCAGGGACGTGTTCCTGACGCTGTAACGAGAGATTTTGAAAGCGCGTTCCCCTTCAGCACATTCGCGACATCTCCCAGCGTCTTCACCTCCCACTTGCCGCGGAAGCCGGGGAGGCGGGTTTGGCCGGTAAGGAGTTGCTGCATTGCGGCCTGTTTGAGGTCGCGCTTCTTGGCGATGAGCCGGTCCAGCCCCGCCACCAGCCCATCCACATCGCTCAACACCGTCGCGATCGAGCGTTGTTCTCCTTCGGTGTTTGGAAGGGGAATTTGGCAGCGACGGATAGTTGCCAATCCTAAGTTGCCGATAGTCGTTCCCGTTAGTCCCTCGAAGAACTGCTGCCTAACAACTGATGTCTGAAGCGAATGATAGACAAACTGCCTCGATATCCCCGACTTCACATTTAGATACGCAGCGCTTTTTCCAAGCACCACAGGCTCGCCTTCAAACAGTCCTAAGTTGCCGATTGTGCCGTTGATAGACATCAGAATTGATCTATCACTTAGGGGCTTTCGGTGCTTCATGAACTCCGAGTGATCCACCGATTGCGTATCGCCTGAAATGACGATTTTCCCGGCATTCAGGTTATTGCCGTTGATGAAAAAATAATCGCCATGAGACGAATACACAGGCGTTCCATGTAGGCCGTCACCAATGTGTGTTGTTATCGCCTGCATCGGGACAGCGTCCCAATCAACCGGGATGACGCCCAGTTCGCTCCGCTTGTAGCCGGGTTTCACTTCCATACCGCTCCCATTGCTTTGAGGTGCCCGTCTACGCTGGCGGCGAGCGTTGCCACTTCATCGGTGAGTTGCGGCAGCGGGGTGGCGTACCGTTCGGCGAGCTGGCGGATGCGGCCGGTGAGGGTTTGCGAGACGCGGTCCAGTTCGCCCTGCACGGCGGCGGCAATAATGGCCAGCCATTTGTCGTCCACCACGAGCGTCTTGATTTCGTCCTCGGTCAGCTTGGGATATTTGGCGTCGAGCTTCGCATCCAACTCCTGGCGAGCAATTTTCAATCGCGTCTTCGCGTTGGTCTGCTTTTCGAGTAGTGCAAAATAGCCTTCCAAAGCTTCCTCCTCGTCCGCAAATTCCGAATCATTGTTGATCTCCTTCAGCCGCGCTTTGATCGACTTGGCAGTGATCTTTTGTTTGTCGCCTTCGATCACTTCGGAAAGCAGCCCCTCGTCGTCGCCTTGCTCCTCCCGCTTTTCGTCGAGGTGCTGCTCGATGTCGGCGAGTTCTGCTTCGAGGGCCGCGATGGCATCGCGCTCGGCGGCGAAATAGCGGGCGATGAGAATGGCGGCCGGGATGAGGTCGGACTTGAAGCGGCGCTGGCCCTTGCTGTAGTCGTGAGCCTCAGGCCATACCATTTTCTTTTCTTTGTTCTCCACCTTTCGAATTTCGCGGGGCTGGGCTCCCGCTTTCCATCCGTCGGTCGCAATAAGATAGCAATCGTCCTGCATCACATCGGCCCAGTAATCCATAAGGTGCTGATAAATGTCATACGCATCCAGCAGCGGCGCGTCGCGAAAGATGGCGAGAAGTTGTTCGCTGATCGTCGCGATGAGGGGCTTGGGTAAACCATCTCTGTCGAAACCTTTGAGAAGCGGTGTCGCGTCATCTTTCCATTTCTCGAAAAGCTTGGTCGCAGAGTTATTAAACGTAGTGAACTCGGCATGGCCCAAGATCGCGGCTTTCACTTCAGCGGTAGGGAGTTTCAGTCTGGAGTATCCTGCGTGATCGCCATTTTCGAATAACGCCCGCCGGACGCCCGGCAGAATCTCCCAGTAGCGGCGCAAGCGCACCGGGTCTTCGATGTCGCAGTCGGGAACACCGCCACGCAGGTGGCCGTCGATGTCCTGCAAGTCTTCCGGCTCGGTAATGTCGATGTATTTTGGAAGGTTGAGGTTGTAGTCATTCTTCGGTTCGGCGATTTCCTCAACGGGCACGAGTCGGGAATAATGCGACACGTCGACCTGTTTAGTAAATGTGTCGACGATGCGGTGAATATCCTGTTCGCGAAGGCGATTCTTCGGCCCGTTTTTCCTGAAACCTTTGGACGCATCGATCATGAAGATGCCCTTGCGCACGGGGGCGTTCTCCTTATCGAGTACGAGAATGCAGGCCGGAATGCCGGTGCCGTAAAAGAGGTTGGCCGGGAGGCCGATGATGCCCTTGAGATCGCCGGAGCGAACAAGCTGCTGGCGAATGACGGCCTCGGCTCCGCCGCGGAAAAGGACACCATGAGGAAGAATGCAGGCGCCTTTTCCTTCGCTCTTAATAGAGCGGATGATGTGGAGCAAATAGGCATAGTCGCCCTGCTTCTTCGGCGGCACGCCCCAGGTAAAGCGCTGGAATTCGTCCGGAGACTTTAAGCCGGTGCTCCACGTCTTGTCAGAGAATTTCGGATTGGCTACCACGTAGTCATACGTGCGCAGTCGTTCGCCGTCCTTGAACTTGGGTGCGGCGAGCGTGTTACCATGGACAATGTTCGCCGTCGGGAAGTCGTGAAGAATCATGTTCATCCGGGCGAGACCGGCGGTCGTCACATCCATTTCCTGCCCTTCCAAGGTGATGTGCTTCCCCGCCTCGGCCGCCACTTTCAAAAGAAGCGAACCGGAGCCACAGGTTGGGTCATACACGGTGGTGGACGCTTTGGCGTTATCTGGAGTGATGCCAATCACCTTCGCGATGATTCGGCTAACCTCGGACGGAGTGTAGAACTGCCCCTTACTCTTGCCGCTGTCCGTGGCGAAGTGCCGCATGAGATACTCGTAGGCATCGCCAAGAATGTCGTCGTGCTCCGCGCGGTTTTTCGAGAAATCCAACTTGGGATCTTGGAAGATGCCGATCAGATTCGATAGGCGCTCAACTTTCGCCGAGCCTTCCCCAAGTTTGTTTGGGTCGTCGAAGTCGGGGAAATCGCTGCGAGCCAGGCGGGAGTTGGCATCGACAAGCGGAGCGATGACCTGTTTGTTGATTTTGTTGCCGATGTCAGGATTGCCTTTGAGGGCGACCATGTCTTTGAAGCTCGCGCCCTTCGGGATAACAACAGGTGCCTCGAACCCCTCGTAGTCCGCGTATTTGTCGGAGACGTACTTAATAAATAGCATGAAGAGCACGTAGTCTTTGTATTGGCTGGCATCCATCCCACCTCGGAGTTCATCGCACGAGGCCCACAATGACGAATAAAGATCGGATTTCTTGATGGCCATCTTGCGGAAGCAAAACCTTACCTGAAAGGTGCAAAACTGAAACGTTGAAAAGCCTGCGCGATTTAGTGTTTCAACGGCCTGGCAATCCGCCGAAATGCGAGGCGTGCGACATCAGTTGCCAGGATTATCCCACAAACAGAAGTTCAGCGGATCGATACCAGCCGAGGCAATCTATCACTGGCAAACGGTGCATCCACATTTGAAAGAATCTGCGCTGACGCTGATTGTGTACATAAAACCGCCGGCACACTTCTCATTGGGGGTTTTCATCGGCGCGCCGAATTTTTTACCGGTCATGGCTTCAGGTGCAACTGCTGGCGCACAAGGTTCTTTGCTCACTCCTCGTCCAAATCGGGCATGTAAAACTTTTTGCGCCAGTCCGGGATGGGAATGCTGTATTTCATCAGTAATTCTCTGGCTCGGCCGGTTTCCTGATGCGCCAGAATCAGTCCAAGATCGTTCAGCGTAATGCCTTCCTCAAAGAAGGCTCTAAATGCTGCGTACGCCGCCTCCGATCGCACACTTTCCGGCGCGAATACATAGGTACGATACTTGTACTGCTTAGAATAATTGTTAACGACTTTCTGGAACGGAAACAATCTCCTCAAGCGTTCGACGCAATCGGTGTGAATTTTGATGTACGTATCTTCACCTAGTTTTTTCTGCCCCGGTGGTTCTGGAAAATCCACGAAAATGTCAGATTCATCGACGGTTCGGTCGGCTACCTCATTCACATAGGTCACCACTTTTTGAATTATCTTCTGTTCGAACTTCTTCGCTTTATTTTGAGCCGCCTCGTCTTCGCGATTTGTGGAATCCGCCGAACGTGTTGACCACTTGCTATGGGCTAGGTCATCTGTAAGGGCGCGTGGTGTAATGACCAGAGCGCGCTCCGGTAAATTCCGGTAACGCAGACGTTTTATTGCTTCGGTCAACCCTTTGGACGTGTAACCCCATCCAAAAAAGTCGTACTCGTCGATTTCCAAGAAATCGCCCATTGAGTCTAACTTCTTCGATGTAGTGGACCATATGGCCTCCTGGTGATAACGGGTCAAAAGTGACTTCAGTGCCGCCTGTGCCGCTCTCACCTTATGGTGATGGTATACCGTGTCATACAACATCATTCGGGCGAAAAGGAGTTGCTCGACGACGGCAATTCCACGGTGGTCAACGACTAGCTTTCGCTCCGCCTCCTTATTTTTTTCCACCGGTTCGATTTTAGCGGTGTCAAGACTGGGAAGAAGACGATCGATATCGACGGCTAAGTTTACGCCAGTGAAGTATCCATCTCGGGTAAGGTAATCGAGTTTATCAACGTCGAGCGGCCCATTGATGATGTCCGTCATATACCGTTTAGCAGGAACATTTTCCGGAGACATTCCTATGATCATTTGGGCGATACGTTTGAGGTCGACCTTATCAAGAAAGTCGTATGCCTTCCGACAATCCTTATCGTCGAAGCAGCGCTTCTTTACTGGTTCCCACAACAAGTCTTTAAATTCTTTCGATGTTAGAATCGCGTAGTTAACGCATTCACTCTCAGAAGGACTTCCATGTTTTACCTCCTCGTCCTCGAGAACGTCCACGAACTGTGGAAAGTCCTGATAAAAGAATTCCGAGCCGTGGCTAAAAATGCAATGGCCGATATCATGCAGCAACGCTGCAAGCCGAACTTCTGCGTCTTCGACTGCGTCGACGCTCGTGCCTTTTTCCTTAAGCGCCCGCAGAACTCTACTGGCAAGCTGCAGGCAGTTTAAGGAGTGCTCAAAGCGCGTATGAATTGAGGACGGATAGGTTAAGAATGTCAGAGCGGTTTGAAAGATTCCGCGCAGCCTTTGGAAGAGCGGTGAGTCGACTATTAACGCCTCGTATGGTCGAAGTCGTAGAAATCCGAAAATCGGATCGCGGATCAGTTTCTCGTCAAGGCGAGCATACTGTAAACGGGAAGCATAATCCTTAAGATAATTCGCTATCGCTCCGCCAATCTGGCCGCGAAGCCGAGCCATCGGCGAGTCCGAGGGGGGCATTGGACTTTCCAGCCTATTCTCCGGGGATTAGGACCCGCTACGCGGCTTCATCAGAAGTCTTAGCGCGCTCTTTGAACTTCTGTACGAGCTCCGAAAACCGATCGCTCAATCCTTTAAGCTGATTTTCATAAGTAGGCAGAACGCCTCTTTCTCCGAGGTCCTTTTTTAGCGATTCGGTTTGTGATTTTCGCACTTTATAAAACTGATCTACCGGGTTCGGCAGAGGCGTTTCGACAATCTTACCCATCTCTAAATGATCTAGAATTCTACGCAGCGGTTCAGAGCGGAGCCACTGATCACCTGCCACGCGGAATCTTCGAGCGAGAGTGTGATCTTTTGAGCCAATCTCGCGAAAAAATTCATAGAGCGCCTGTTCGGGGAATTTCGTCTCTTGGGCGAACAGCAGTATACCGCTCAGGATTTCCGTAGATGACAAATTGTGCAGATCGTTCGTCGAGGGAAGATTTACGGACGACACTGAATTATTCTGGACCATAGGCTGAATCTAAGTTCGGGGTTCGCAAACGAGAAAAGGCGCAGCCAGCGTGCCACACGAGCCGCGACCGTGGCAACAACGAAAGCGGTCGGGGCCCCGTTATGGGATTTTGGACGATCGATTGTCTCAACGGGGCACACAATCCCACGTGGTTACACACAGTGTCAAGCACAACATTTTGAGCTTTTCGAGGACTGATATGTGCTGGGTTATTATGTTCGCCAAGTGACGCGCTTTGGGGCACGATTTCCCACATGCAGCCATATAATTTCTGGGTGAAGCAGGTGGAGGAAAAGCATCGGCTTCGCATAACCGAGGATATTGTGGCGACCGTGCGGTGGCTAAATATATCGCACACCAGTGACTGTCTGGCCTGGATCGGTTCGCTGGGCCAATTGCAGATTGGCCCAGCAAGTTTCGAAAAGGATTTGGAAGATCAGCTAAATACAGAACTTAGAAAAACCCCAGCGCAAGCCCGGGAAGCTTCGAGTGAGTGGGTCGCCGCTGCCCGCCTTGCCGCAAGCAAATGGAACGTGAAAATCACTGCCGAGCCACAAAGAAAGCGGATGTCACTCGTTCTGCCGAAAGAAGCCCGGGATTTAGGAGTCGTTCCTTCAGTAGGAAGCCACGCTGGGATCTTCACTGCTGGCGACATTTTTGAGATTTGGAAATCAGAGCAGTGGGTCGAACACGTAAGATTGACGCGGCAGCGGTTTCGCGACATGACCGATAGCTTATCTGACGATCTCGCTGGTCGATAAGAGCCCCAGATTAGTCGTCGCTCCGTCCATCGAGTTGTCATACCTGATCGGCCATTCACTCTGGCCTGTTGCGGTGTCGCCAAAGCCCGCTGCCGCGCACAAATGGATCGGGCGAATCAAGTTCGACACGGGCAGCACACAAAACCAGGTGTAACAATTCCACGCGCGCGCGACGAACCAAACTTTTACTTTCTTTTGCAGCGGAGCGAGTTCGTTCCTGCAATGCAGAATAAAACGATGCGTTTTGAAGTCGTTGATGAAGAGGAGTGGCAGGCGCGCTTGAATGAGTTGCTATCGGCAAACTGAAGATGTGGCCACTGCAATGAATCTTAGCACGTTCTCAACAAGCCGGGGCTCGGCGTGCGCAGTCTCCACTTCGTTCGCCGTCCTCCTCCGCGCCGCTTTCGCCTAACGAGACAAGATACCGAAACTTTGTAGCGCACTCGTCCTCACGAGTCGCCATCCCTTTCCGCTAATTTCCAAGCTTCCGCGTGGTTCCCACCGCCGGAGGCTTTTTGCGTTTTATGGGCTGCGAGCGCGGCCCATCACGGACTGGTGAGCGCGCGAACGCAAGGCCGTGTTCAACTCAACGCACTCGCGTGAAAGAAATGAAGGAAACAAATGGTAATACGAAAGAAGTGGAAACAGACGAAGGATCGTGATCTCGCGATGACGATCGACAAAATCGAAAGAGCGGCATCAACAGCGGTAAAGATCTATCGGGCTGTCCGAGCAATAGCCAAAGCAGTCCGTAGGAGGACAACCAAATGATGAAAGCTAAATGGTATTCTCCTCAGTTGGCGCGTGAGCTTGTTCGCCGGCTTTACTTTAAAGCTAAGGCCGAGGGCGTCCCAATGACGGTTCTTGTGAATCGACTGATCGAGAACGCGTTAGGCGACACTGAGTCAGGGGAGGAAGAAAAGTGTCACGCCGTTAAAAGCGACGCTGCCTTGGACTAGGAGCAGCACCGAACAAAGCCCCGGTCGCAACTCGGCCGGGGCTTTTCATGTTGAATGCAACCGCTCTATGCTTCTGACCAATCTGGAATCCGCCGAGTTATTCATAGCTTTTCATACCTTCCGAGATTCGTTAGACACACAACCCCTCCAATTTCGGAAATCGTCGGCGCTCTCGCGGGCGCGGGTAGAGGGCAAGAAAAGCTAGGGAGAAGCCGAAGAGATCTGCGCCGCGCGATGGCAAAAGAAGCGGAAATGAAGAATGATGAAGCGGAACAAACGAAGGAGAACTGCCGAAGGGCGAACGATCAATGTCGCAGCCATAAGCGATAAGCTTCATACGAGCGGCAAAGGATCGCTGTGCATTCACCTTCGAGAATAGCCTTCGCAAGCATTGGATTCGCTGGATTGCACTGAGCAGCCACATCTGTTGGGAGGCGAAGCAATTGATCAAAAATTATATCGTGACCGCGGAGGGCGATCTTCTCCGCTTCGATTAACGGGATAAGAATACTGGCTTCTGGAGAAGTCTCATCCCGTTCTTGAGCAATTTGGCGGGCGAGAGACTTTCGATCGGTCGGTGCACGTCGGCGCGTATTTTCTTCCCTCCATTTTTTAGCGCCCTCGATGTCGGAGGGCATCCCGCGCTTGATCCAGCGATCGACGAGAGATTTGGCCACGCCAAGCTCACGAGCTATTTCTCTCCGGGAGGCCATTTGGGTTTAGTTCGGTTCAGATTCCGAAGTGGCCACTGTCAATGCGGTTGCCGGCCACTATTGCGATTTCATTATAAGTGACATAAAGGACGGTCATGCTCCATTACTTCTGCTTCGGAGTTGAGCCGGCCAAAGACCACCCGAAATTTTGGGAATTACAGACGGGGGACGCTCACATTGTCATCCGAACTGACCGCGAGGATTGTGAAAACCAAGCACGGGCTATGATTGAACGTGCGCACTGGAAGATACAAAAGCTCCATACCTCTCTTGTGAACGACGAATCACATCTCTCCTCGTTGCCGCCCGAAGCACAAGAGGCTCTACGTCATAGCGACACGTACTTTGAGGTTGTGGCTTGTCCGACTGGGACGGGGTCTGATGAGCCTGAGAATCCATTTTCCTGATTCGCAAAATGTCAACAAACGGGTGCTCACCCTTTGGTGACCACTGGCCACCCTAATTTTTGGAAACGACGAACAAATGTGCGTGGCGCGCTAGCGCTAGCGAACTGGATGCGATCTTGCAAAGAAATTACTTTGCGGCGGCCGGGAAAAAGCATGCTTACCCGCGGTCTTTGCCGGATCTCATTAAGAATGTCATTTCCTCGTGGTCGCTCGTTCACCGGGGCCGGGCATCAACATGCATGTGAATATGCCGGCGGATATCCAGCGTATTCGCCAACAAGTCCAATTTCGTCAGTAGTTCGACCAGAAAATTCTGATCATCTTGTTACCCAGCCTTGCGTTGTAAGTTTCAACTCCGTTGTCGCGATCGTCCGCAGCCTGTTCGAACATTTTCCTTAGTTCAGAGACATCGGTATATCCAACCCAAATCTCCATCGCGTCATGAAGCTGAGCGCTGTATGTGTTCACAGGTCGCCATCCACGCGGGACGCAGATTTCGTTGTAGAGGCCGATTGCTTCTAATTCCCCTTCAGAATAATGAGAGCGCCAGTCATCTTTAGATGAATGGTGTGTACGACGTTCTTTAGAATGTGTTAAAAGGGATTTTTCAGAAGATTCTTCAAGAAATTCTTCAATCACTGCGCAATTATCGCTTGCGCCGTTTTTGCCTAACCTAGTGCTCCCATTGCCTAAGGTTGCGCAAGCAGTGCCTAACATGAGCGAGTAGGTATTAGGCAGGAGTTCTTTTGAGCCTGGTACGCGATTGGTCGCCCAATCTAGAACGCCGAGCGCTCGCAACTCGTTCAAGATGATTGTCACCCGACGAAGCGAGACCCCCGATTTTGCCTCAATTTCGCGCTTACTCACATCGAATATTGCGGACTGCTTATCGCTCGCCTTCTCGGTCATCACCAGATAGACGGCCAGGGTTTGGTCGAGATAGGTCTTCGATTCTGAGGTATCCCGAATTAGGCGAATGACAGACTTCTCCTGCCAACACCAGGGCCGGCGATCGGTCGGTCCCAGCCCGCGACTATTGACATCGGAAGATCCTTGAACGTTTGGCGCGTTCATAACAGTGGCGAAGCCGCCTCGGGGCGGGGGCGATTTACGAACCCGATCCTGTTTGTTGGTTCTGCGTTTTCGATCTCCGTTTTGGATCGTATTCCGTAGCTCTCGCTAGGAAAGCATCGACCTCGGCTCGCGGAATCAATAGCCTCCCCGCGTTGGAAATTGGTTTTATTCGTCCCGCGTAGATTTGCCGATACACGTAAGTCGGCGACCTTCCCAAGGCTGTGGCAAATTCCTTCGCGGAAAAAGCGAAGCGGTCGCCTATATTAATTGTTGGACGCGCAGCACGAGATTGCGTCTGCGCCCGTTGGCTGTGTGATGCAGTGTCTTTCACTGCTGATATTAGAATATCAACTGTTAGATTCGCGCCAAATTTTTCTGCTACAGCTTGCTTAGTTTTGCCTCAAGGCACTCTGGTACAGTGTTTTGCGCCTCTAAGATTTTACTGCTCTTCAATCTACCCGCCTCCAGGTCAAGCTGGAGAAGCAAAAGCGACAATATCGCAATGCCGAGGAGGAGTCGGCGCGAAGCTTACCTTCGCCGCCTGCGCAATGCTGTGTTCTCGGCGCAAATGACCGTACGTTTTCATTGCCAGCGCCCCGCCATCTTTGTGTCCGAGCCATCGGGAAACGGTAGGAACATCCACGCCACTTTCGATGCAGCGCGTCGCGAATAGATGCCGCAAGTCGTGATGCGTGATCCGCTCCGTACCGACGTTCTTACAGGCGCGATCGAGCGACTTCTGACATTCTGAGACGCGGAAAACTTTTGTATCCAATGACTCATCGGAACGATCACTGCGCATTCGTTCAAAGAGAGCGCGAGCGTCAGGAATGAGCGGAACCCGCCGCAATTCCCAATTCTTCGTTCCAGTCTTTGCATCGCCGCGCACGACTATTTCGCCAGCTTCAAAATCGACATCGCGCCACACGATCTCGCAAGCCTCTCCAAGTCGGCAGCCTGTAAAGGCCAAGCCCGCCGCGAAATCGGCGCAATTACATGAGTCGCGGCTGTGGCCCGCGCGCATTTCCGAAATCAGTGCATTGAAGTTCTCGATCGTCGGCAGCGCGATTTGCTTTCCGCGCACAGCGGCGCGTTTCAAAGCCGCTGCGGGGTTGCTGTAGAGCACACCAGCTTCGATTGCGATGTTCAGAACGTGGCGAAGAAGGGCGGCCGTGTTGTTGTAGTTGGTCGGTGACGAACTTTTGCCAAACGCACTCGCCCACTTCTTGCAATCGGCCGGCGTGATTTTGCGGATTTCCGTTTCGCGCAGTGCTGGCCAACTTTTCAGGAGGGCGGCGAGGCGTTGCCGCCAGTAATGTCGTGTGCGCGCCTTAATGCTCGGATTGTCCTCAAGGTTCTGCAGATGGATCGCGGCTGCTTCGCCGAATGTCATCTTGGCCGAGACTTCGCCGTTTCCGTTGCGCACGCGCTGGCGATGCTCCTTGAGAAATTCGGCGAGCTTCGCTTGGGCGACGCTGAAGTGAGTTGTCTTGAGCGACTTCCAAACCTCTTTGCCGCCAGTGAAAGCGCGTGCATAGTAGCGCCCAGATTTATGGCGCAGGAGGTTTTGGAGCCGCGTTGTTTGCCACGTTTTGGTCGGTTTTTGGTCTCTCACAAGGTCAACCGTAGAACAAGACCGTGAAACAGGCAAACTTAATCGGTCTCGAAAAGGTCATTCACCTAGGTAAATGCCGGCATAGCTCAGTTGGTAGAGCAGCTGATTTGTAATCAGCAGGTCGTCGGTTCGAATCCGTCTGCCGGCTCCAGCCTCAGCTTTTCCCCGCGAGGTGGAGGAAATTTAGAATGTCGCTGCGCAGACGCAGAAAATCTCCGCGGTCACGCTGACGCGGACGCGCCAACTCCACCGGAATCGTGCGCTCGATTCGACCGGGGCGTGGCGTCATGATCATGATCCGGTCGCTCATGTAAATCGCTTCGTCGATATCGTGGGTAACGAGAAGCATGGTCGTGCGTCGCGCTTCCCAAAGACGAAGGACTTCATCCTGCATTCGCATCCGCGTGAAAGCATCGAGCGCCCCCAATGGTTCATCGAGAAGAAGAATTTTGGGATGATTGATCAGCGCGCGAGCGAGTGCGGCGCGTTGCGCCATTCCGCCGGAGAGATGATGGGGATAGACGTTGGCGAAGACCTCGAGCCCGACCAAGCGCATGAAGTCCTCCACTTCGTTTTTCTTTTCCTGCAATACTCCGCGGGCAACCAGCCCCGCCTGGATGTTGCGCCGCACCGTCAGCCACGGAAAAAGATTTGGGTCCTGAAAAACGAGACCGCGCTCAGCGTTGGGCGCAGTGATCGGTTCTCCGCCAATCAGAAGATCGCCCGAGTCGGCAGAATCGAGACCGGCAACAAGACGGAGGAGAGTGGACTTGCCGCATCCACTCGGGCCGATCAGCGAAATCAATTCGCCGGCTCCGAGTGAAAAAGAAACGCCATCCAAAACCTGGCGGCGAGAAAGGGGATCGTCGGGTGCCGGAAAACTTTTTCTGACGTCGCGAACCAATAGCGAGGACGCTTCGATTTCAGCTGGCACTACCATTTGATTACGCCTTTTTGCCAGACCAGGACGCGGTCGCGGATTTTGAACAGAACCGTCATGATCGTTGAAAAGAAGGCCGCCATGATGATGAGCGCGGCGAAGACCTTGCCGTATTCGGCCCAGCCTTGCGCCCAGCTGACATACCATCCGAGCCCCGACTTCACGCCGACGGATTCGGCGACGACCAACGTCAGAAACGAGGCGCCCAGTCCCATAAATAAACCGATGAAAATATTTGGAACGGCCGCCGGAATCGCGACGTGGAAGATCAGATAAGCGCGACCGGCGCCGAGTGTTCGAGCCACGTCGAGATACGAAGCCCGCGTGTTCGAGATTCCAGAAGAGGTGAGCATCGTGACCGGAAACCAAACCGCGAGTGCGATCAACGCCGCCGATGAAACGGCGGCCGACGGCGAAAGAACCATCGCCAGCGGGATCCAGGCAGTTGCCGGAATTGGACCGACCACCTTCAGGAGCGGCATTCCCCAATATCTGATCGGCGACGACCAGCCGATGCAGATTCCGCTAATCAAACCGCCGATTACTCCAAGGGTGTAGCCGCTCAAAAGCAAAACGAGAGAGTGCCAGGTGCTATCGAGCAGAAGGACGCGATCGTTAATCAAACTTCTGAGAATCGCCGATGGACCGGGAAAATAGGGAAGCGGTAGCATCCGAAATCCCAAAGTGATGATGTCCCAAATGCAAATCGAAACGATCGCTCCGGTAAAAATCGGCCACATGCTAGCCATCCAACGCCGGAGTGCCGACGAAAAGCGGCGCAACACCGCAAGCAGAATTGAGACGGCGATGACTTCGATAAAAAGAAGCCGGTAAGAATGCGTTTCGAGCGGCGGCTCGCGGTAGGCAATGAACATGTGAACAGCTAACGCAATTCCCGCGGCGAACGGGACTGCCAGCATGGTTCGCCAGCGCAGAGCTGATGGCGGCTCGACGATGGCGGTCGGGACTAAATCCTCCTGAGGTTCCATCGATTCCGAATAAGGCAGCGAGTTTCGCTGCTTACTTTTGTGCCGCCAATACTTTCTTTGCTTTGCAGCACGAGCCTTCGGTGTCGTGCAGAATCATCTCGGCGTAGAGGCGAATGTCCTGGTCCGGCGGGACCTGGCCGCCGGCGACTTTTTCGACCTGTAAATTCTGCAACCAATCATCGGTCACCCCGTCGAGGTGAACGAAGGCGCGCTTGGCCAGATCGGACACATCTGTCGTGGGACTCAACATACCGGCTGTTTTCATTTCTGCGGCGGCTGAGTTCACGGCAAACTCCGCGCCCGAGACGCTCGGAACATAACGCAAATGAGAAATGGCAACCGTGTTCAATTCGGGATTGGACGCCAAATAACCTTTTTCGACTGACAGGCGCGCGGCTGCCGCCGGATTTGTTTCCACCCATTTCGCGGCTTTGAGCAGTGCGCGTGTCGCCCCGGCCGCGGCCTTCGGATTGGCCGCGAGAAATTTTCCATTCACGATGACAGCGCAGCAATACTCATCTTTGTAAGGAGCATCCTGCGCCTGATCCGCCACGTTTTTCACTTTGCCTTCGGCGACCAACAAACTACCGATCGGCTCGGAGTCTGCGACTGCGTCGACTTCACCTTTGTCGAGCGCGAGCCCGAGCTCGCCGGCGGGAAAAACGCGCCAGGTGATTTCCTTCGACGGATCGATGCCGTGCGCGCCAAGCACGCGATTCGCGAAAATGAACGGCGGCGTCCCCATTCCTGGAACGCCAATTCTTTTTCCACGCAAATCTGTAATCGAATTGATGCTACCGTTCTTGGCCGACTGGACTCGCAAACAGCCACGGTGAATTCCGCCGGTGAATTTCACATCAAGGCCCTGTTCGATCGGCTTCAGGAAATACATCACCAAATGATGGGTAATGTCGAAACCGCCGAGAGCGAGGACGTCCTTGTAATTCGCCCATTCGCATTTCACCAAGCTCGCATCGAGTCCTTCCTCTTTGAAAAAGCCCTTCTCGACCGCCATAAAGATTGGCGCCTCGCAGGTAATGCCGATGTAACCAACTCGAACCTTATTTGAATTGGCGGATGTTGAGCTCTCCTCTTTGTTACAGCCCGCGAGAAGCAAGCTTAGCCCAACCGCACGAGCGACTTTGGCACTTATCATCTCTCGATATTGAGCGCGTTTTAAAATAGCGCAATTCCGCTTTTCAAACGAACAAGGCAACGGCGAATCGCGTCAACGATTCTTTCTCGGCGCCGACTCAGGCGGGCGAAGAAAAAGATTCATCCCGCCGACATCCACGATTCCAAAATTCCAGGAGAGGTATTCTTCCCCGAGAAGTCCAGCGCCACCGCCGACCTTAGATTCGCCGATTGTGAGCTCGGCATCGTGAACAAGGAGGTCGCCCAGAGCTAATTCCTGAACTCGGGCGATTTTTGCCGGTAAAGCGCCCCCAGTTGCACCGCCCATCATGAAATTGGGGCCGGATGTCGCGGCTCCGGAGTTGTACGCCACAGGAGCCGGCAAAAAGGTAGTTGCCGCACCAGTATCTACAATCATCGCAACCGGGTGGCCGTTGACTTTAGCTTCTATTTCCAAATGGTGACTCGCATCGAACCGCATCGGGATGCGGCTGAAGCCCCGCCCTGTCAGGAATCGCGCCAGGTTTTGATTCGCCGCTGCCGATGCACCGTGTGGATTGACATACAACATCTGCCGCGCGCAATCGATGACCACTCCGAACCTCGACATTTCGTGCGCTCCGAATAGTCCATCAAGATGAGGCCCGCGGACGGCATTGATGTCTGCAGTGTCTGCCACTCCGACCGGCACGTTTAGGAACGTGCAATTTCCCATTCCCAGTGTCGCGATGCTGGCAGCACCAGCGCGCTCAGTCAGTCCGGTCACTCCCGTTATATGTGCTTTCGTTTGCTGCACTCGTAAGCCGATGCCCCTTGCGCTCGCAGAATCGACTAACGTAAAAGGAGCGCCAGTGTCGATTGCCAACGCCATGCGTCGCCCATTAATGATGGTGGTGGCGAACAAATGATTTCCCAGGCGTCGTTGGAGGGGCGAGCCACCGTAGCCTTCGCGTTCCAAAAACGTCTTCAGCGCGGCGGGCGCGGGCGCAGCAGCCCGGCTGAGCAGCGTCGGAAAGCAAACGATTGCGACGAGAGCGAGTCCAAGGGGGGACTTTTTCATGGCTATTTCTAATCCAATTCGGAATGCCGACGCAATTCGGATGTCTAGAGGAGCTGATATGGATCGACATCGACGGTGGCAACGACGTCTTCCGGCAGCGGCAATTTATCGAGTGTCTCGCGCACGAGTCGGCTCAGCCGCATGATCGCTTCGCCGCGGAGCAAGATGTGAAAGCGAAATTGTCCCTGCAGCTTTTCCAGCGGCGCGGGTGTGGCGTCGCCGAGGATGAATTCGGCGCCGAGCGATTCCTTTAATCGGCGGACCAAAGTTTCGGCAGACAATTTTGCCCGGCCTTCGTGTTCTGACCTGACTGTGATCAAAATGGCGTGTTTAAACGGCGGAAAATCGCAGCGTTCCCGAAACTCGAGTTCCTGTTGAAAGTAACCGGCGAAATCGTGATGCCGCGCAAATTGGATTGACGGACTAAACGGCGTGTAGGTTTGCACGAAAACTTCGCCTGCTGTTTCGCCGCGGCCGGCCCGGCCCGCCACCTGGGTGAGCAACTGAAAAGTCCGTTCGCCCGCGCGGAAATCGGGAAGATGCAACGCAAGGTCGGCATTGATGATCCCGACCAGCGTCACGTTTGGGAAATGCAGACCTTTGGCGATCATTTGCGTCCCAACCAGGATGTCGATCTTGCCGGTGCGGAAATTGCGTAAGGTTTCACGGTAAGCTTCTTTACGCGTCATCGAGTCGGCGTCCATTCGGCGCACGTTCGCTTTTGGAAAAAGGTGGGAAACCGTGGACTCGACTTTCTCGGTGCCGAAGCCCGCGTAAATGAGCGCGTCTTTAGCGCAGGTCGGACATTTCTTGGGTACCGCCGCGGTGTGTCCGCAAAGATGGCAACTCAATCGCGCCATGTGTCGATGGAATGTCAGCGCGACGCTGCAGTTCGGACAATTGCGTGCTTCACCGCAATTACTGCAGAGCAGCGAGGTCGAAAATCCGCGCCGATTCAAAAACAAAATCGTCTGCTCGCGTTTTTCGAGACGAGCCGCAATCGCCTGCGACAGTTTCTCGGAGAGAATCGGAGCGATCTTCTCTTTTCTCCGTTCCTGGCGAAGATCGACAATTCGCATCAGCGGCATCTGCTGATCGTCGACACGCTGAGTGAGACTAAGGAGCTCATATTTACCGGTGGTGGCGTTGTGATAACTCTCGAGCGACGGGGTGGCGCTGCCGAGAACAACCGCGCATTTTTCGATTTTCGCCCGCACGACCGCGACGTCCCGCGCGTGATAGCGGGGCGCTTCTTCCTGCTTGTAAGTCGTCTCGTGTTCTTCATCGACAATGATGAGTCCCAAGTCCTTCAGTGGGGCGAACACAGCGCTGCGCGCGCCGATCACGATCCGCGCGCGTCCGGAATGGATCTTGTGCCATTCGTCGTGGCGCTCGCCTTCCGATAAATGGCTATGCAGGACCGCAACCACATCGTGCATCTCGTCAAAACGGCTCTTGAAGCGTTCGACTGTCTGCGGTGTCAGCGAAATCTCCGGGACGAGGACGATCGCGGTTTTGCCGCGCTCGAGGGCAGTTCGAATTGACTGCAGGTAAATTTCGGTTTTCCCGCTGCCGGTGACACCGTGCAACAAAATCGGTTTGGCTATTTCGGGCGCAGCAAGCGCGTCGGTGATTTTGGTCAGGGCGAGAGCTTGTTCCGCGTTTAGCTCAAGATTTGTTGTCGCAATAAATTGCTCGTCCGCGTGTGGATCGCGCTCGACTGCCTCTTCGCGGAGCTCGATCAACTCACGTTTGGCGAGCGCGCGCAGAGTCTGATTATCGAGCGAAGTCTTGCGCAACAATTGTGCGGCCGGCATTGGCTTATCGAGTTTGGCAATCGCTTCGAGTAGTTCGGCCTGGCGCGGCGCGCGCTTCCGCAAATTGTCGATCGTGTCGGTGTCGATCTTTGTCAGCGGCTGCACGAACAGTTGTTTTTTCCAACCGACCTCCGCGCGCCGGATTACTTGCGGCAGCAAACTGCGCATGACGGTTTCGAGCGGGCAGCAATAATAAGCGCCCATCCATTTCGCCAGCTCGAGAAGCGATTCACTGATTGCCGGTGCTTCGCCCACCAGTGCTTCGATTGGTCGAATGCCTTTCGCGTCGCTTTGCTCGAGCGTGGCCAGGACGGTGGCTAGGGCGGATTTATCGCGAAACGGTACCCGCACGCGCGAGCCAATGCCGACCCGATCGGCCAGCGTGTCCGGCACGGAATAATCGAGCTCGCGTTGAATGGCGCGGTCGATAATCACGCGAACATAATTGGGCTTCATCATCTTGCTGCCCGACAATTTAATTGAACTTTAGGTCGATCACGAGCATGAGGTCGGAAATAAGATGGCACGATTCGCCTTACAACTAATTCTATGTCTGCTGGTCGCTTTGGCGGCCGGCTTTGGTTATCTCGCGCTCCGATCAGGCGATGCCCTCTACAGCTTTTACGAATGGGTCAGCCCGGCGCGTTTTCAGCAGTACGACAAACTCATTCTGTCAGTCTCGGCCGAACACCAACTCGATCCGATGTTGCTCAAAGCTGTCATCTGGCGCGAGAGCCGATTTGATCGTCAAAAATACGGAACCGCCGGCGAACGCGGTTTGATGCAGGTCAGCGAGAGAGCCGCGAATGAATGGGCGCACGAACGCAAGATCGACAACTTCCAGGTCGACCAACTCTTCGATCCGAAGACAAATCTAGAGGCCGGTGCGTGGTATTTGCGCCGTGCGCTTGAGCGCTGGCAGAACGAACCGGATCCTGTTCCGTTTGCTCTCGCCGAATACAATGCGGGCGCGAGTCGCGTTCAGCGCTGGGTTGGAGCCAGTGGAATCACGACGAGCCAATTTCTCGGCAACATCGATTTTCCCGCTACCCGCAAATACGTTCAATCGATTCTTGAACGTTACGCTTTTTACAAAAAGCGTGGCCGAATGTGAACGGGAGATTGGTCAGGCGAATTCGCTGCCAATTTTTGCATTAAGCTGAATAACGTTCTCGATCTTGAGCGGCAGATCGACGCCGCGCTGCTTCAAGGCCGCGATTACGCTTTCGGTCGGGATGTTTCCAACGAGCGCGTTTTGCGCGAAAGGGCACCCGCCGAGTCCGCCGATCGCGGAATCGAATCTTCGGCACCCGGCGTCGTAGGCGGCGAGAATTTTCGAGATCGCGTCCGCGGGCGCGCTATGCAAGTGGACGCCGATTTCACCTGCATCACCAGATTTCATTGCGGCCGTGACAACTTGCTGAATCAATTTCGCGTCCGCCAACCCCACCGTGTCGGCGAGCGAGATTGATCGAATGCCAAGCTCGGAGATGCGCGTAATTGCCGTCCCAAGCGCGTCTTCGTTCCAGGCATCGCCGTACGGGTTCCCAAATGCCATCGAGACATAAACGACAAGATCGACATCCGCGCCTTCGGCGCGCTTTTTAATCGCGTTCAGCGTCTCGAAGTTTTCTTCGGATGATTGGTTCTGGTTTCGTCGCAGAAACGTGGGCGAAATCGAGCATGGATATCCGAGTGCCGTCACCCGTTTGGTCGCAATTGCGCGCTCGGCGCCTTTCTCGTTGACGACTATGCCGATGATTTCCACATCGTCCGGCGTATTCAGTTGCTCGAGGACCTGTTCGCTGTCGGCCATTTGCGGAACAGCCTTTGGCGAAACAAAACTCACCGCGTCGATATTTTTGAAGCCGGCAGAGATGAGAGCGCCGAGATATTGAACCTTCAGCTGGGTCGGGATCCGGCGCGGCAAGCCTTGCCAGGCATCGCGCGGGCACTCGATTAACTTTACCGACTGGTTCGCCATGTTCGGAATCTTCGGTAACGGTTCAAGGGAATGACAAAATCGCAAATCGCCCAGGTTTTGGAGGAGATTGCGACGTTGCTTGAATTGAAAGACGAAAACCCGTTCAAGATTCGAGCTTACGCCAATGCTGCGCGCTCACTGGAAACGTTTGGCGGAAATCTATCTGACCTTCAGGACGAGGAAGCGCTCGCAAAAATCCCCGGAATCGGCAAGGCGATTGCGGCCAAGGTCAAAGAGCTGGCAGCGACGGGAAAGCTCAAATACCTCAAGGAATTACGGGCGGAATTTCCGGCGGCGATTCTTGAATTATTCTCAATCTCCGGACTTGGCGCGAAGAAAATCAAAGCGCTCTACGAGCAGCTTCACATCAGCTCGGTTGAGCAATTGCGCGAAGCGTGCGAGTCCGGTCGAGTCGCGCAATTGCCCGGCTTTGGCGAAACAACGCAGGCAAAGATTTGCACGGCGATCGAGCAACGCACGAAACATTCCGGTTATTTTCAATTTGGACAGATTGCGGCCGAAACCGAAGCACTCCGGCGAGATTTGGCGGGGCATCCCGATGCGCTCCAGGTCGAAGTCGCGGGTAGTTACCGGCGGCGAAGGGAAATTGTGCGCGATGTCGATCTTGTGGTCGCGACGAAAAAGCCTGCGGCGATAACGGAATCCTTCATCAAACACGCGCTGGTGGAATCGGTCATTGCTCAAGGTCCGACGAAAACGAGCGTGCGGCTTCGTTCCGGGATCCAGTGCGATCTGCGAGTGGTGAGCTCAGCCGAATATCCATTCGCTCTCAATTACTTTACCGGCAGCAAAGAACATAACATCGAGATGCGCAGTCGCGCTCTGGCGCGGGGCTGGACCTTGAACGAATACCGGCTGGCGAAGTCGCCGCCGAATCCCAAGTCCAAAGTCCGAGCCGGGCAGGCGGTTAAGAAGCCGGCGAAGATTCCGAAGGTGAATGAGGAAGGGGATTTGTATCGCGCGCTCGGACTTGACTTTGTGCCGCCGGAATTGCGCGAAAACTGCGGCGAATTCGACGCCGCGGAAAAACATTCGCTGCCACGGTTACTCGAGCAGGATAATTTACGCGGAACGTTTCATTGCCATACGGTCGCGAGCGACGGGCACAATACGCTCGAAGAAATGGCTACGGCTGCGCAGGAGCTCGGCATGGAATATCTCGGCATGGCTGAGCACAGCAAAAGCTCGATTCAAGCGCACGGTATCGATGCGGTAAAGCTGCGTTCGCAGATCGCTGCGATTCGCAAATTGAACAAGAAATCCAATGGCTTTCGGGTCTTCGCCGGTGTGGAGTGCGACATCCTCCGTGACGGCAGGCTCGATTTCGACGATGAGATTTTGTCGGAATTGGATTTCGCGGTCGCCTCCATTCATTCCGTCTTCAATTTGTCGGAAGCGGAAATGACCAAGCGAATCATTCGCGCGATGGAAAATCCTTTCATCACGATTCTGGCGCATCCGACCGGGCGCTTACTGTTGAAACGTGATCCATATCTGGTCGATATCCCAGCGGTGCTCGAAGCGGCGGTCGCGACTGGAACCTGGATCGAACTCAACGCCGCGCCGAAGCGACTCGATCTGGATTGGCGATGGTGGCCGCTGGCGAAGCAAAAAGGCGTAAAATGCGTGATCAACCCGGACGCGCATCGCGCCGAGCGACTGCAGGATTTGTGGTTCGGCGTCGGAATTGCACGCAAAGGTTGGCTGACCAAGTCAGATGTGATGAATTGCCTGCCGATTGGCCAAATCGAATCAGCGTTGCAAGCAAAACGGAGAAAAAAAGCTTAGCTTTTTTCGCGCTGGGGTAAAAGCAGAGTCAGACATTTGCAGGCGCCGCCGGCTTTAAGGAATTCAGTCATCGGGAGCTGATGACATCGGTAGCCGCGATCAGTCAGAGCGGCGACCAGTTTGGGCGCGCCTTCAGGCAAAACGATATCGCGTTCAATCACGACGGCGTTGCAACTAAAATGCATCGCCTCATCGGGTGTGACGTCGATCAAATCGGAAACGTGTTCGCGAATTGCGTGCGCACCGTATTCGTCGAACGCGGCGGGAAACCAAGCGGCCGCTCCGTCGGGCAACGGACAAAAGCAAGTGTCGAGATGATAAAAGCGCGGATCGACCAGCTCCACTGAGACGACGAGACAGGCGAGCATCTCCGCGACCGCGCGATGCGATTTGATGTCGGAACGGAACTTGTAACCGCAAAAAAGTGTGTCGCCCACGAAAAGCGCGTCGCCTTCGCCTTCGAAATAGTAATCATTGGGCAACCAGGAGATTTGGAAGCCGCGTTTTTCCATCCAGCTCGCAAAATGCGGCGCCTCCCCGGCGCGTTCTTTGTGTCGAAAGTTGCTTGGGATAAATTGCTTCCCGACAGCGAGTCCAGCATTCGCTGTAAAAACCATGTCCGGCAACTTTGGTTGCGGCGGGACAAGCTCGATTTTGCAATTCAGTTTGGCAAGAGTTGCGCGCAACCCGCGCCACTGCTCTTGCGCGACCGGTGCTTCTGCCCCGCGCGCTCGACTCATCCAGGGATTGATTTCGTACTCGATGCCGTAATAATCCGGCCGGCAAAGCAGGAGCGCGCGCATAAGATCAACAGTTACTTATCGCCGAGTTGAGGGCGGTTTACTTCTGCGCCCTGCTCTCGCAAACGCTGAATCAGTTCGTCCAACTCGGGCCGGCTCGGGGCCGTGACTTCGATTCGAGCGAAGCTTTGATCAACGCGTTTTTGTCCAATTTTGAATTCTATGATGTTGAAAGTAGCACCTCGGGTCACAATTTGATCCAACACCTTTGGCAAGGTGAGTGAGTCGATAAAATGGCCGCGCAACTCGATTGTTTCCGAAAACATCGACAAATTTAGCCGATGAAGCTAACCCGCGCCAATTGCGCCAATGCAGGCCTGGATCGACAATTAGAGGTCCTGTTTATGGAAAAGACTGATGGGCTCGCCGGGTTAACCACCAAAATCGCCGCACGGCTCGCTACCAAACCGGAGATTTTTATCATCCATCCGGCGGAGCTCCGGATTTTGCGATCAATGTCCGATCAGGATCTTCGCGCGTTTGCAGCGGAAAACGGCTGGCGCGTGGTTCGCCGCCTCGGCGGCCGGCAAGTTGAATTCTACAACGACGCAAGCACGCGCCCTTGATCGTCGCGATGGCGAACGGCGTCAGCCGAAATCAAAGGGTGATTGCCTTATTTGAAGGCCTTATATGTGTAGTCCGCGGTGAACCAGGAACCGTTGACTTGCGAACCCAGGGTCACGTAAATGGTGCGTCCATCTGTAGGGACGCCGTTTACCGTTTTCGAATGAACCGTCACGATTCCAGAATTAAAAATGTCGGCGCCGTGTAGCGAACTGCCCACGAAAAGGAAATTCGCGCTCGCACTCCCGGCGCTCCACGTGAAAGTCACGCTCGAGGAAGTAAATGTCGATCCTGGCGTCGGGCTAAGCATCACTGACGGTCCAGTTTGACTCGGCGTAGGCGTCGGTGTTGGCGTGGCCGTAGGCGTAGGAGTTGGCGTGGCCGTAGGCGTAGGAGTTGGCGTAGCGGTAGGTGTTGGAGTGGGAGTAGCTGTCGGCGCGGGAGTCGGAGTAGCAGTCGGGGTCGCTGTAGGAGTTGGCGTGGCTGTTGGCGTTGGAGTCGGAGTAGCAGTTGGGGTCGCCGTAGGAGTTGGCGTTGGCGTTGGAACAGGAGTAGGCGTAGGAGTCGCCGAAGGATTGAAGGCCTTATACGTGTAATCGTTCGTAGACCAGGAACCGTTGACCTGCGAACCAAGTGTCACGAAAATCGTGCGCCCATCGGTAGGAATACCGGTTACGGTTTTCGAATGAACCGTGGTTGTTCCAGAGTTGTAAATATTGGCGCTGTGCAGCGAAGTGCCAACGAAAAGGAAATTGGAAGTCGCAGTTCCGGCGCTCCACGTGAAAGTCACAGTGGAGGAAGTGAATGTCGATCCTGGCGGCGGGCTGAGTATTACTGACGGCCCTGTCGGCGGAGGTGTAGGTGTGGGCGTCGGCGTCGGCGTTCCGCCAGGGGTCGGTGTTGGAGTTGGAGTTGGTGTTGGACCTCCGGAGCAGGTCGAAAACTTAAATGAGCCGATGCGGGTGATCCAGTTCAGACCGGGCGCAGCGTAGTACATGTTCGTGTACCAAAAAGTGCAGTCGTCTGTTGGATCAACACTCATCGCGGTGTAATCACCCCAGCGAGTGCAGGGCGATCCGCCGCAGCTCCCCGTTTGGACGCTGCGGTTAACCGATTGCAGCATCGTCACTTCAGTTTGGGGCAATGTATTCAGCGGATCGGTGGATAATCGGCCAGCGTATCGAATGTCCGGTGCGACGCTGACGCTTTCAGCGGTGTAGCCCAGCGCCATGTTACCTATGTGATCTACTGCCAGAGATCCCATGAACCGGTTAAGGCCGTCGGCGCCGTTGTTGTAAATCTGTTCTTGAACCGGAGTAGTGACGATGTTTCCGCTCGTGACATTGATCTGCGCCCACTGGATCCCAGTTGGAGTTGATGCAGATGTCGTCCCAATCGTGTGATTGACCCAGAGCGACTCGACGCCGCCAATGTTTCGATACTGGTTCTGCATCATTGCTCTGTCCGCTAGCGTATCGATGTTGTTACCGGAACTGGCCACCGGGTCAGCCGCAGCGACGTAAGCGGCCTGAGATACGTTAACGGGTCCAGTCAATGTCGAATTAGCCGGGACCGCATAGTCCGCGTGGAACTTGAACACGTCCCAAGCAAACGCAGTCGTAGATTCGCCGACGACGTAGTTTGGCGAGCCGGCAGGCGGAGCCGTGCCGCGATAGTTGCTGGGAAGCAGAGTGAAACTATTTGAATTGGTGTCCGCCACTACGCTCCGGAGCGTCGCTCCATTGACCAGGTCGTTGATATTCAATGCATACACCCGCGCCTCCATATAGTTGGAGTTGTTGCAGGCGGAATCCAGACAATCGAACATATTCGCGGTCATGTAGAGACCGTCGGGCCAGATGCCCATCTTTGGATAATCTGGAAACCACGGATGCGCCGCGTCGTCTGCTCTGAACGCAAAGCGCCACCAGCCGCCACTGACCGGATCGCTCGTTTTTGAAACCGCTATGCACTCGTAGTACGGACCGTTCTGAATGTCGGTCCACGAGAAATCGGCGACAATAAACCGATCGTGCTGTGGATCGTAGATCACGGTTGGGTCGCCTCCGTGAACTGTGTCACATGGGGTTCCAGTTCCAGCCCCAGCCCATAAACCGTCGAAAGTAAAAGTTGCCAGCGCTGCTCCTCCCGTCTTGCCGTAGATTCCGATCGAGGTGTTGACAGCCTGGACGAAATGGTTGGGTCCGACGTCTCCGACCGGGTCAGGCGGATGCCCAGCGCCATTCAGGTTGAAGTTCATCCCGTCGAACGACGTTGATGGCCCTGGCATTGGAGCGAGCGGTCCCTGCACCGTCTGAGAGGATGTGGCTGCCGCACGTGGAGTCGTCGTTTGGGCTCCAGGCAAAACTTGCTTGGTCGCTGATATGGGAAGGTCGTGCTCAAGCGGGCGGTGACTGAATGTCTCCCTCTGCACCGAGGAGACGTAATGCGGCAGATTTCTCACGTCGCCGCGAAACTCTGAGGCACGCACTCGCTCGCCTTCTCTTATCTCCGGTTGAAAGGAACCTGACATTGGCGACGCGGCAAAGCTCAACATCGCCAGCAACGCGCTCAGCGAGCAGAGTACGAAAGCGAGGAAAATGCGCGGGTTAAAGCGACCCGACTCGGAATGGGGATGTTTACGCACGGATTACGCCGCAGCGGCTGCAGCTTGGATTGGGTTTGAGCTTGGGGAAAAACATATCTGGGATCAACAAGAAAGCAGCTAGTTCAATGCCGCCCGGGGGTTGTTTGGGGGCGTGACTATCTCTACGTTTGAACACAGCGCAAATAAAACTGTTGCGCACAACTTTTTTCAGTCGGCCTGAGCCCGACTCGAAAAATATGCGGTCAGGGGACTCGTTGCCGCGGCCGTCCGTTGCTTTTCGCCCAAGCCAATTTCGTGCGCTTCCCGGCCGGCTTCGATCGCCTTTTTGAATGCTTGCGCCATGCGGATGGGATCAGACGCGATCGCGATCGCGGTATTCACCAAAACTGCGTCCGCACCCATTTCCATTGCTTCAGCCGCCTGACTCGGGGCTCCCAGACCTGCGTCGACAATGACCGGAACAGTCGCTTGCTCGATAATAATTTCGATCTGCGGTCGCGTTTCAATCCCGCGGTTGCTGCCGATTGGCGAGCCCAATGGCATGACTGTCGCGGTGCCCACGTCTTGCAAGCGTTTTGCCAGCACCGGATCGGCGTTGATGTACGGCAGCACCGTGAATCCTTCCTTCACCAGGATTTCGGCTGCGGCCAGCGTTTCCACCGGATCCGGCAATAAATAGCGTGGGTCGGGATGGATCTCGAGCTTGATCCACGTCGGCAGACCCGCGCTCGCCGCCAAACGCGCCAGCCGCACTGCTTCCTCGGCGGTGCGTGCTCCGCTCGTGTTTGGTAAAAGCAAAAATTGTTTCGGGTCGATAAAGTCCAAAATGTTCGCGAACGGATCGTGTTTACCGGAAAGATCGGCGCGGCGAAGCGCGACCGTCACGATTTCTGTCCCGCTCGCCAACAGCGCGTCCCGCATCAATTCGTTTGAGGCGAACTTCCCCGTGCCGACAAGTAAGCGTGACGTGAATTCGCGGTCCGCGATCTTCAGCTTGGAAGGTTTGTCCGACATTACCTAGACAATAACGAATTCGCTGTACGAATCGAATTCGTTCGGCCACTTTTCTCCTGTGACTAAATTTGACCTGCGTCTGGGAGACTGTGTCGGAGGTATGGCGCGCTTGCCCGGTGGAGATGTCGATCTTGTCGTCACATCGCCCCCCTACAACCTCGGCATTCGATACCGGGAATATGCTGATCACCAGGATCGACAGTTGTATTTGAATTGGTGTGCGACCTGGGCGTCGCAAGTTCGTCGGGCTCTTAAACCGGACGGCTCGTTTTTTCTCAACATCGGTTCGGCACCCTCAAATCCGATGCTTCCGCACGAAATTGTTTTCCAACTGCGCGATCTGTTCGTTTTGCAAAATACCATTCACTGGATCAAGTCGATCGCCATCGACAGTCGAACATTTGGCCATTTTAAGCCGATCAGTTCGAAACGATTTCTGAACGATTGCCACGAATACATTTTTCATTTCACCATCAATGGCAAGATCGACATCGACCGGCTCGCGCTCGGCGTGCCTTACCAGGACAAGAGCAACATCGCTCGCTGGTCACACACGCGCGGTCGCGACACGCGCTGCCGCGGCAACACCTGGTTTATTCCTTATAAAACAATCCAGAGTCGCGCGAAAGAGCGACCGCATCCGGCCACGTTTCCCATTCAACTCGCTGAATGGTGCATAAAATTGCACGGCGTCTCGCGTGTGCGGACGATCCTCGATCCGTTTTTGGGGATCGGAAATTCAGCCGTTGCGGCGCAGCGCTGCGGCGTAAGACAATTCATCGGCTTCGAGATCGACAAGACCTATCTCGCCGAAGCGAAGCGAAGGGTCGCGATGAAGTGATTAGAGCAGCTCGCCCTCTTTTTTTGATGTCGGGGCCACTGCCTGAAATTTGCCGAGAGATTTAACAAGTTTTCCCGGCAACGGCCATACCCGATCGAAAATTCGCTCCGCCAGCGGCTTCGCTGTGAGATAGCCGGCGGCGAACATTTCCAGCCGCGCATCAAGATTGTCGATATAATTGAGCGCCATCGCTTCCGGGGTTTTTGGAACAACAGGCGATCCGAATTGCTGCTCGCCATGATGCGCGCCAATGAGATGGAGCAGGTGCCGGCGCACATCTTCGGATGGGGGGGCAAAGTGTTTCCAACTCTCCGCGTTTTCGGCGCTCAATCTTCGCCAGAGCGAGTTAACTAGTTCGAGACCGATGGAGATGTGGCCGATCAATTCGCCGCGTTCGTCGTAGTCCATGACAAAGCCGTTTTCCGGTAGAGCGTTTTCCCAGAGCTTGCCGGAATCATGAAAGAGGATTCCGGCGACGAGAAGATCGGCATTCAACTCCGGATAAAGTGGCGCGATGGACACCGCAACGCGCATCATCTGCGCGGTGTGCTCCACCAATCCGCCACGCCGCGAGTGGTGATTTCGTCGCGCCGCCGCCGTGCGCCGGAAACGTTCCCCCAACTCTTTTACGAACGCATCGCATAACGCGCGCAAACGCGGATCGCTTATCGCGCCAGTCGTTTGGAGGATGAACTGCCAATCTGTGTTTTGTTTTGCGCGCAGCTCGGCCGGTCCTTGGAGCAATTCGTTTTTTTCCTGTGGTGTTAACGGTCGCACCGTCCATTTCTGTGCTTCGAGGCCGTATTGCGAATGCGAATTAAATTCTCCAGTAAGCTCGATGAAGTTCTCGTTGGTAAGGGAACTGCATGCTTTGTAAGCAGGATGATCGCTCCAGACGCGCAGTGTCATCCGATCGCAGGCGTCGGCCAGACTCAGTTCGCAGTATGGTTTTTGTTCGCGCGTCAATTTCGGCGTGGCCGATTCGACCTGCACGTGGACTTTCGCCGAAACCGGGCCGCCTTGAGCGCCCCGTCGAATTTCGCTCAGCGTCATCAACTGCATGTCGATTTACTCTTCCTCTTCTCCGGCGCGATCGTACCGCTCCGCTAAATTTCAGTCGGCGGCGTTGATTGTACCGCAAGCGATGCGCGCGCCTGAATTGCCGGACGGGTCCGTCTTCAGATCGTCTTCTTTCTCATGCACGACGACAGACCTGCCAATGATCGAATCTTTTCCGCTGAGGCTCAGTTTGCCTTTCCAATCCAGGTGGGCTTTACCAGAAGCATCCGCTTCGATGTTGCCGAGATCGCCGGCGTGATGGTCCGCCGTCATCGGTCCACCGTGATGTTTTTGAGTGGGATTAAAATGGGCGCCGGCCGACGCTGCATCTGCCGCCGAGCAATCGCCTTTTTCGTGAATGTGAAAACCGTGTTTCCCCGGTTTGAGATTTTGGATGTCGGCGACCATTTGCACCTCGTCGCCAACTTTTGCGAATGTGACCGTGCCCGTAACCTGGCTGCCTGACTTCGCCTCCAGTTGCGCCGCTGCTTTCATGACCTCTTGCGCCTGCGCCAAACAAGCCATCGCGCAAAACATTGTTATGAAGAGAATTGTTTTCATGTCAGAAACGTACGGCGCTTCTCCGCAAAAGAAAACTCTCAATCAAGCAGGCGCTGCTCGATTCCGCCGTAGGCGTCGACGCGACGGTCGCGCAGAAAGGGCCAGTGCGTCCGGTGCTCGTTCACCCGGCGCCAATCGATTTCGGCAATCACGATTTCTTCTTTGTCGACTGAGCCCTTGGCAATGATCTCACCGTCGGGGCCGCAAATGAAACTTTGCCCCCAGAATTCAATTCCGTCACCACCGGCTGGCGCTTCATGGCCAACACGGTTAGCGGCGGCGACGTAGCAGCCGTTCGCGATTGCGTGACTGCGCTGAATGGTTTCCCAGGCCGAATGTTGGGCGACGCCAAATTCTTTTTTCTCGCTCGGATGCCACCCGATCGCCGTTGGATAAAAAATAATTTCCGCGCCGCGCAACGCCGTCAGCCGGGCGGCTTCCGGATACCACTGGTCCCAGCAAATGCACACGCCGATTTTGCCGCGTTTTGTTTCCCAAGCCTGAAAACCAAGATCACCCGGGGTGAAATAGAACTTTTCGTGATAGAGCGGATCGTCCGGAATGTGCATCTTGCGATATTTCCCGAGAAATTTTCCGTCCGCGTCAATAATTGCGGCGGTATTGTGGTAGACGCCGGCTCGCCGTTTCTCAAACAGCGACGCCACAATCGCGACGCCAAGTTCGCCCGCCAATTCGCTTAGCGCAGATGTCGATCTTCCGGGAATTTCTTCGGCCAGCTCGAAATTTTTGTGGTCCTCGGTCTGGCAAAAGTATTGCGATCGAAAAAGTTCCGGCAGACAAACGATCGCGGCGCCCTTTTTAGCGGCGTCGCGAATGAAATCGAGCCCGCGCGAGAAATTCTTCTCCGGCTCCGGGCCGCACTTCATCTGAACAAGTGCGACTTTGGTCATTTGTGGCTCAGGCATTCCCACAATTAACCACGAAGATCACGCAAGACACGAAGGCCAACCATAATTTTGTCTTCGTCACCTTCGTGGTGGATCACTTCACCGTGTCCGCCGGCACGATGTCGATCTTTTCAATCGTTACCCGCTTGGTCGGCTTGCTGTTTTCGCCCATGCTGTTTCGGGTGACTGTCGTGTCGCCGATTTTTCCGAGGACGTCGTCGCCTTTAAGTAATTTGCCGAAGGTTGTGTATTGGTGATCGAGTCGCGGCACCGGCCCGAGACAGATGAAAAATTGTGAACCCGCCGAATCGGGATCTGGTTCGCGCGCCATCGAGATCACCCCGCGCTCATGCGAGTGATCGTTGAATTCGGCTTTGATTTTGTAACCGGGGCCGCCTTCACCATAGCGATTTTCTTTGCTCGGATCTTTTGAATTCGGATCGCCGCCCTGGATCATGAATCCTTTCACGATCCGGTGAAAAATCGTTCCGTTATAAAACCCTGCGCGCGCCAGCTTCTTGAAGTTCTCGATCGTGTTCGGCGCGGCATCGGTCCAAAACTGGACCACCATATCGCCCTCGCTCGTCTTTATTACTGCGACTTCATTTGTTGCGCTCGCCGGGCTTGCTTCCTCCTTCTTTTCTTCAGCGGCAAATAGTGCGGAGCTCAATACTAGGACCGCCAAGATCGACATCTTCATCCTGACAACTCACACGAAGCAATGCGCCTGTCACGAGCAACTGTGGAGGCAGGCGTCCCCGCCTGCATGCGTTCAACTCGCAGCCGAGACGGCTGCCACCACAGAAGAATGATATTCCTGCAGGCTCCGGACCTGGACTTTGTTCTTTTGCAACGAACGAATGCCGTTCGCGCTCGCCTGTGCGGCGCGGACCGTCGTCATGATCGGAATTTTTTGCGCGAGGGCGGCGTTTCGGATTGTCACCTCATGCTCGCGAGGGACTTTTCCGCTTGGGGTGTTGATGATGAAACTGATGTCGCCGTTCTTGACCCGGTCGAGCACGTTCGGCCGGCCTTCGTGCAGTTTAAAAACTTTTTTTACCTTTATCTTCGCCTCGACCAAGGCTTCGGCCGTTCCGCTGGTTGAAATGATCCCGAAACCGAGCTTCACAAATTCGCGCGCGACTGGAATGACCGCTTCCTTGTCGGCGTCTTTCACGCTAATGAAGACGTTGCCTTTTTTCGGCAACGCGGGCGGCGCGGCCATCTGCGATTTCGCGTAGGCCAACCCAAGATCGACGTCAATCCCCATCACTTCGCCGGTCGATTTCATTTCCGGACCCAGTGAAATGTCCATGCCTTGGTAGCGCAGAAACGGAAAAACGGCTTCTTTCACCGAAAAATGTTTCGGCACGATCTCTTTGGTGAATCCCAATTCCCGCAAGGTTTTGCCGGCCATGATCTTCGCGGCCAATTTGGCCAGCGGCACGCCGATCGCTTTACTCACAAAGGGCACCGTCCGCGATGCGCGCGGATTTACTTCCAGGACGTAAACGTCTTCGCCTTTGACCGCGAACTGCACATTCATCAGTCCACGCACGTTCAACTCGCGCGCCATCGCCTTTGTCGCTGACGAAATCTCATTGAGTACTTTTTGCGGCAGCGAAAACGTCGGAATCACGCACGCGCTGTCGCCGCTGTGGATGCCCGCTTCTTCGATGTGCTCCATGATCGCGCCGATCACGGTCGTCTCGCCGTCGGAAATGCAATCGACGTCCACTTCGATCGCGTCTTCGAGAAAGCGGTCGACTAACACCGGTCGGTCCGGCGTAACTTCAATCGCGGTGGCCATGTAACGCCGGAGATCCGTTTCGTTGTAGACGAGCTCCATCGCGCGACCGCCCAGAACGAAACTTGGCCTGACCAAAACCGGATAACCAATTTTGCTCGCGATCTTTACAGCTTCGTCAGTGCTGACGGCCGAACCACTCGGGGTCTGACGCAATCCGACCTTGTCCAGCATCGCGGCGAACAATTTTCGATCTTCCGCTGTTTCAATGCTCTCCGGTTGGGTCCCCAAAATCGGAACGCCGGCCGCTTTCAAGCCATCCGCCAAATTGAGTGGCGTCTGACCGCCGAACTGCACTACGACGCCTTCCGGCTTCTCCTGCTCATATATATTAAGAACGTCTTCGAGCGTGAGCGGCTCGAAATAAAGTTTGTCGCTCGTGTCGTAATCGGTCGAAACCGTTTCCGGGTTCGAATTGACCATGATTGTTTCAAACCCGAGCTCGCGCAGCGCGAACGCTGCGTGGACGCAGCAGTAATCGAACTCAATTCCCTGTCCGATCCGGTTCGGTCCGCCGCCCAGGATCATTACCTTGCGCTTTCCGCTCTCGCGCCGTTCGCTCTCGTCGCCGTAAGTCGAATAATAGTATGGCGTGTAAGCCTCGAACTCGGCCGCGCATGTGTCGACCAGCCGATACGTCGGCGTCACTTTTTCGCCGATGCGTTTCCTTCGAATTGTTTCTTCGGTCGAACCGTTTGCCAAAGCGAGTTGTCGATCCGAAAAGCCGAGCTTCTTGCTCCGTAACAGCGTCTTGGTTTTCAAACACTGCGACTCGGCCACAATCTCGGCCACGTTCCGCAAAAACCATTTGTCGATCTTGGTCAGTTCGAAAACTTCATCGATCGATGCGCCTTTCTCAAAGGCCTGCGCCAGATAGAAAACACGTTCTGCGTTCGGGATCGCAAGTTTCAGCCGCAACGTTTCAGAATCGACATCTTTGTCAGCGCCATCGGCACAGAGTCCGAAACGCTTGATCTCCAAACTGCGCAGTGCTTTTTGCAACGCTTCCTTGAACGTACGGCCGATCGCCATCGCTTCGCCGACGCTTTTCATCTGGGTCGTCAGCGTCGGATCGGCCTGCGGAAACTTCTCGAACGTGAATCGCGGCACTTTGACCACGCAATAATCGATCGTCGGCTCGAAACAGGCCGGCGTTTCGCGAGTGATGTCGTTCTTGATCTCGTCGAGCGTGTAACCGACCGCGAGTTTGGCCGCGATCTTCGCGATCGGAAATCCGGTCGCCTTCGATGCGAGTGCGCTTGAACGCGATACCCGCGGATTCATTTCGATCACGGCCATCCGGCCGTTGTCCGGATGGACCGCGAATTGAATGTTTGAGCCGCCGGTCTCGACGCCGATCTCGCGAATGACCGCGAACGATGCGTCGCGCATCATTTGATATTCCTTGTCAGTCAGCGTTTGCACCGGCGCGACCGTGATCGAGTCGCCGGTGTGCACGCCCATCGGGTCGAAATTCTCGATCGAACAAACAACTACGCAGTTGTCCATCCGGTCGCGCATCACTTCCATTTCGAATTCCTTCCAGCCAACGAGCGACTCTTCGATCAACACTTCATTAACCGGCGACATGGCGAGGCCGCGGCCGGCGATGTCATCCAACTCGTCTGGATTGTAAGCGATCCCGCCGCCGCTGCCGCCGAGCGTGAACGCCGGTCGAACGATGAGCGGGAAGGTTCCGATTTCTTTTGCGATGCGGCCCGCATCCGCGAGCGAACGCGCTACACCCGAGCGCGGGACGTCGAGTCCGATCCGCAGCATCGCTTCCTTGAAGAGTTGTCGATCTTCGCCTTTCGCGATGGCCTTGGCGTTCGCGCCGATCAATTTCACTTTGTGCCGCGCCAGTGCGCCGTTGCGATAGAGCTCCATCGCGGCGTTCAAGGCGGTCTGGCCGCCCATCGTTGGCAGAAGCGCGTCCGGTTTTTCGCGGGCAATGATTGCTTCGATCACTTCGGCGGTGATTGGCTCGATGTAAGTGCGATCGGCGAACTCCGGATCGGTCATGATCGTGGCCGGATTCGAGTTCACCAGCACGACCTGATAGCCTTCCTCGCGCAGCGCCTTGCACGCTTGCACGCCGGAATAATCAAATTCGCAGCCCTGCCCGATCACGATTGGACCGGAGCCGATCAGCAAAATCTTCTTTAGATCGTTGTTCCGCGGCATCTGCGCAGCGCGCAGGATAAACGAAATCGCCCGAACTTCACGTCTGAACTCTTATTTTGACTGATATTTCGGGTCTTTCACTTGTTTGCGGACGGCCGCAAAAAGTTTGCCGATTCCCGTCGTGCTAATGGTATTGGCGAGAAAAGCCGGACCGCCGATTCCGCTGTCGGTAAAAACGGAATAGGTCGCGCGCGTTTTACCATCGCCGGCCGGCTCGAGCAGCCAGGAGCCTTCGCACCTAGTCACCCTGAACACGCCAGGCTTTGCCGCTGGACCATGCTCGTTGGCCGGCTCCCAGCGATTGAGATAGGCCACTCCATTTTCAACCGGCCACGATTTCTTTTGGATGCGAAGCGTGTAATCGCGATCGCTGACGATCTTTGGGGCGAGTCGCTGGTAAGTAAGAATGGAATCGCCACTTCGCTCGATGACGCGGCACTCGGCTGTGTAGGGCATGAAACTGGGATAAGCCTCGACGTCATCGATCACCTTATGAACCGTCTCGGTCGCGGCATCGATTTCACCTACCGCTTTGAACTCCTTCAGGTTCGACCCTGTATGTGGCCGGCTGTAAATCGCGACGCCGTTGCTTTGCTTAATTAATTTCCAATCGTCATTCTGTCCAGGCTCGGCTGCGAAGATCGACAGCGCCGTTCCGGCAAGACAGGCGATGATCGCGGCTTCTCGTTTCATAGCTGTTTAGACGTTGCGAATGCTAATCGCATTCGCCGGAATCGTCGCAAGATTCGAGGTTCTATTCAGCGCAAAATCGAGTCGGCCGGATAGACCACGCCGTTTTTAATCACGCTGTCGATGTCCGAGGCGTGCGCAATATCGTCAGTCGGATTCGACTTCAAAACGACGAGATCGGCGAAATAGCCGATCTCGATTTTGCCGATGTGCGCGCCAGTTTCGCCGCCGAAAAGTTTGGCCGCGTTCGCAGTCGCGCTTTGCAGAATTTGCATCGGCGTCAGTCCTGCTTCTTTCATCAACTGAAATTCGCGGAATAGAGCCGGGCCGTGGATCGTCCCAATGTTTCCGGCATCGGTCCCGGCGGCAATTGTCACGCCGGCGTCTTCCAATTTCTTCAAATTCGGCAGCGCGACCTCGTAAGTTTTTTTGATCCGATCCAGCGCCTCCTCCGGTTTCGCCAGCGCGCTCTTGATTCGATCTGGCAATTTGTCCTGCGGTATCTTCGTGACGTCGAGCGACGCGATCACTTCCGGGTTGCCCCAAGCTTTTTCTTCCGGCGTGAGATTCAACTGGTGTGAAAATGTGCGCCCGTAACGTTCGAACACCACCAGCGTCGGACACAGAATGATATGTCGATCTTTAAGCAGTTTCACGAACGCGTCGTCGACCGGTTTATCGATGACGCTGTGGACGAGAATGTCGGCGCCTTCCTCCACTGCGGCGCGGGCCGTTTCCAATTCGGTCGCGTGCACCGCGACGCGGATGTTGTGCGCATGGCTTTCTTCAACCGTCGCGCGCACGGTCGGCCGAAACGCATCGACCGGATGATCTTTGTCGACGATGTACCAGATCTTCACCAGATCCGGTTTTTGCTCGGCCAGTTTGCGCACGAATTCACGCGCTTGATCCGGGTTGTCGATCTTAACAATCGGTGGATCGCCGAGATCGAGTTTCTCGCGCGAAACGCTTGAGATTAACGGACCGGCGACAGCGACGCGCGGCGCTTTCGCGGTTGAGTTCGCAGTTTTGCGGACTTCGAAATTCCACATCGGTCCGCCGACATCGACCACGCTCGTGATTCCGCAGCGAAGGTAGCGCGCGAACACATCGTCGAGATGGGACTTGATCCACGCGACCTCGTCTTTGTACAGACGCACGCTATTGAAATCGGCACCATCGGGCCGCGTGAACAAATCGGCCGACTGAAAGAAGTGAATGTGAGTGTCGATGTAACCGGGCAAAATGAATTTGCCGGCGCAATCGATCTGTTTGCCGAGAGCGTCCGCGGTTTGCTTACCCTTCGCGACACGTTCGATCTTGTCGCCATTGATTGTGACGGTCGCGTTCGGCATCACTTTGCCGTCCGCCGGATTGATCACGGTTGCGCCGACGAGCGAAATCTTTTCGGCGCGCACGGTAATCGCGCAGATCGAGAGAAAAAGAACAAAAATCCTTTTCATATTGAATGCGTTGTAGCGGTGCTTGTTCTCAAGCACCGAATTAATAAACAAGCGCTTGAGACAAGCGCCTCTACAACTCTTAGGATCTTTTCCGGTCCAATGTCTATTTTCATTCTTTCGATTCGGGCACGGCTTTCTCAGCCGCTTGAAAACCGATTTTGGAATGGGTGCCGTCGCAAAACGGTTTCTCAGTCGACGCGCCGCAACGGCAGAGCGCCATTCGTGTTTCCACCGGGAACTTATTGCCGTCGCTGTCCATTAATTCTACTTCGCCCTTCACGATGTAAGGGCCGTTCTTGATTGTCTCGATTGTTACCATGTCGGAACTCTAGCTGATGTCGGCAGTACTGAAAACGTTGTAGCGGTGCTTGTTCTCAAGCACCGAACTTTTAACAAGGCGCTTGGCACAAGCGCCTCTACAACGTCAATATTGCAGGGACATGAGGGTGAAGCTTTTAGTGCCGATATTTTTCCTCGTCGCTGCGGCTTTCGCGCAGTCCCCACAAAAACATCCGTTCACGTTCGAGGACATGATGAAACTCAAACGCCTCGACGAACCGGTGCCGTCGCCGGACGGGAAATGGGTCGTGTTCTCTGCGACCGAGGTCGATCTTGAGGCGAACACGAAGATTTCCCATTTGTGGATCGTGCCGGCGAGCGGTCCCGCGGCCGCGGGAAAGCGCTTGAACGAAACGCCGAATCACGAAGAGCGGCCGCGGTTTTCACCTGATGGCAAACGCTTGATTTGGACGTCGAAAGCGACTGATCCGACGCAAATCTGGATGTGCGACTTCGACTCCGGAAGCGGAGCGCTGGTCGGGAAGCCGCATCAGGTGACAGATATTTCAACCGGCGCGGACGGCGCGATCTGGTCGCCGGACGGAAAGAACATCGTGTTTGGGTCGGCAGTTTATCCGGATTGCAAAGACGACGCCTGCAACAAACAGCGGGACGACGAGCTGAAGAAGAGCAAGGTGAAGGCGAAAATTTTCACGAAGCTTTTCTATCGGCATTGGAACGCGTTCACTGAATTCAAACGCAGCCATCTGTTTGTGATTGGCGCAGATAGCGTTGTAGCGGCCGCTGTGTCAGCGGCCGAACCAAATAAACAGGCGCCCGCCGCGGCGGGCGCCTCTACAACTCCTCGGGACCTCACACCGGGCGACCACGATGTGCCGCCGTTTCATCTCGGCGGGCAGGACATGTATGCGATTTCGCCGGATGGCCAGGAGTTGGCTTACACGAGCAACATTGACGAAATCGAAGCGACCAGTACGAACAACGAAATTTTCGTTGTGCCGATTGTAGCTGCCGCCGTCTCTGGCGGCAGTCCGCCGACCGCAAAGAAAATTTCCACCAGTCCCGGCGCCGACACCACGCCGCTCTATTCGCCGGATGGAAAATATCTCGCGTGGCGCTCGCAAGCCCGGGCTGGCTTCGAAGCCGATAAATGGCGGCTCTTCGTCCAAGATCGACAATCAGGAAAGACGCGCGATCTGACGGAGAAGTTTGATCGCTCGGTCGGAAGTTTTACGTGGGCGGACATCGCGCTGCGCAATGTTCAGGGAAAGATCGACGTTATATACTTCACCGCGGAAGATCGCGGAATTTCGCCGATTTACGCGCTTTCGACCGACGGTCGCGGTCCAACGGCTTACGTACCAAAGCCCGGAGGCAGGCCAGAAGCCAATCCTCCTTTGCATGCTGACGATCTTTCGTTCGTGAACTCAACAATCTTCTTCACGAACATGAGTATCACGTCCCCAGCCGAGATTCGGTCGACGTGGATTCCCGATCAGCTTGGGTCTTTCATTCAAGAAGAACCAAAGCAAGTCACGCACATGAACGACGCTCTTTTGTCGCAGATCGAGATGCAGCCGCTGGAATCGTTCACGTTTAAAGGCGCGAATGACGAAGAGGTTCAGGGTTTCATGGTCAAGCCGCCGGGATTTGATCCGAACAAGAAATATCCGCTGAAGTTTTTGATCCATGGCGGTCCGCAAGGGGCATGGGGAAACGAGTGGACGTATCGCTGGAACGCGGAGTTGTTCGCGGCGAACGGCTACGTGGTGGTGATGATCAATTTCCACGGCTCGACCGGTTACGGGCAGAAGTTTACCGACTCGATCAGCGGCGATTGGGGCGGCAAACCATATATCGATCTGATGAAGGGGCTCGATTACGTGGAGAAGACGTATCCGTTTATCGACAAGAACCGCCAGGCGGCGCTCGGCGCGAGCTATGGCGGTTACATGGCGAACTGGTTGTTAGGCCACACTGACCGGTTCAAATGCATCGTGTCGCACGACGGGATGTTCAATAGCGAATCGGCTTACGGCACGACGGAAGAGCTTTGGTTCAACGAGTGGGAGTTCAAAGGGCCACCGTGGAAGAACCGCGAGCTCTACCGGAAATGGTCGCCGCATCTCTTCGCTGACAAATTCAAAACGCCGACGCTGGTGATTCACGGCCAGAACGATTACCGGCTCGACGTGAGCGAAGGGTTTCAGCTTTTTACCACGCTTCAGCGACTAAAGATCCCGTCGAAGATGTTGTATTTCCCGGACGAAGGTCATTGGGTGCTCAAGCCGCAGAACTCGCGGCTTTGGTACAAGACGGTGAACGACTGGGTCGATCAGTGGTGCGGTCCGAGCCGGACTGGCCCTTAACAGAGAAGCGTTGTAGCGGCGTTTGTTCTCAAACGCCGAACTAATTAAACAGGCGCTTGGCACAAGCGCCTCTATAACGATGTCGACGTTATCGTCGCCGCCGTCCGTAGGAGTAACCGCGATGCGAACGACCACCGCCGATCGCGCGTCTGCCACCGGTTGCAGACTCAGGTTCGAAGAGCACGGTGTAGAGGTACGGAAAACTCTCGAGTTTGAGCCGCGGAATTTTTCGACCGATGAATCGCTCGATCGCCTGCAACGCCGCGACTTCTTCGCCGTTCATGAGCGTGAACGCGTCACCGACGTTTTGAGCGCGGCCGGTGCGGCCGATGCGGTGGACATAATCTTCGGCGTGCTCGGGCACATCGTAATTGATCACGTGACTGACGCCGGCGATATCGAGTCCGCGCGCGGCGATGTCGGTCGCGACCATGACTTCGTATTTTCCACTCTTGAATCCTTCCAGCGCCGCGATGCGCTCGCGTTGGGTGCGATTGGAATGCAAAACCGCGACGGAATGGTTTCCCTGTTTTAATTTGTGCGCTATTCGATCGGCACCGTGCTTGGTCCTGGAAAAAATAAGGGCGCTATCGAAATTGGTCCGTTCGAGCAGCGCCATGAGCAGATCGAATTTTTGCTCGGCGGCGACGGGATAAACCGCGTGAGTCACGGTTTCGGCCGGCGAACGGCGCACACCGATTTCTACCAGCTCGGGATCGCGCAGGACCCACGCAGCGAGTCGTTCGATTTCAGGTGGCAACGTCGCCGAGAAAAGTAGCGTTTGGCGATCAGTCGAAATTTTTTCGACGATCCGGCGGACATCGGGCAGAAATCCCATATCGAGCATGCGATCGACTTCATCGAGCACGAGAATGCTAACCTGGCGCAAATCCATCGTTCGTTGCTCGAGCAGGTCGAGCAGTCGGCCGGGCGTCGCCGCGAGAACGTCAACGCCGCGCTTGATTTCTTCGCGCTGTTTTCCGTAACCGACTCCGCCGTGAACGACCGCGGCGCGCAAATCGGTAAAGCGTCCGTAATCGCGAAACGCGGTTTCGACTTGCGCGGCCAGCTCGCGCGTTGGCTCGAGCACGAGGCATCGGAACGCGCCGTGTTTCGCGAGAAGGGTGAGAATCGGCAGCGCGAACGCGGCCGTTTTGCCAGTGCCGGTCTGGGCAGTGCCGATTAAGTCTTTGCCCGCGAGAATGATCGGGAAGGCGCGAAGCTGGATTGGCGTTGGCTCGGTGAAGCCCATTGCCTGCGTGCCGCGCACGACTTCCGGCGAAAGTTCGAAATTATTAAATGACACGGGGCAAAACTAACCGCGGATTACGCGGATTTAAACGGATGATTTTTCTGGGTGCCGACGTTATATCAGCGTTATCCGCGCCATCGGCGGTTCTGAAGTGAATACAATGCGCATCTTGGTCGTGGCCGACACGCATAACAAGTTGCCGCAGAAAATTGTCGATCTTGCGCGCGAGGCGGATGAGATCTGGCATTTGGGCGATGTGTGCGAGCCGACGATCACCGATGATCTGAGCGCAATCGGTCCACCGCTCACGGTTGTGCGCGGGAATTGCGACTGGAACACGGCCTGGCCGCTGATTGCCGATCTTAAGCGCGACCGGTTGAGGTTTCGGCTGGAACATATTCCGCCAGATGTTCCGCCCGATGATGTCGATGTTGTTTTGCACGGTCACACGCACAAGCCGCGAAATGAGAAGCGCGGCGGCGTTCTGTTTTTAAATCCGGGTTGCGTTACACGGCCAAACCAGGGTTCGCCCGCGAGCGTGGCCTGGCTCGAAATCGCCAACGGAAAAGTAAAGTGGCGACTGATCGAGCTATAGGCGCGCGAAATTATTTCTCGCCTTCCGATTTTCGACTGAACCAGCGCCGCTTTTTCTTTGGCTCCTCGGCTGCCGGCGTTTCCTTTTCCTTCGCCTTCGGCTCTTCGTGTTTTGGTTCTTTTTGTTTCGGCTCGGTTTTCGGCTCTTTCTTTTTCGCTTTCTTTTCTTCGGCCGGTTGTTCTTCGACCACTACGGCAGCATCGACCCACTCGATGAACGCCATCGAAGCGGAATCGCTCTTCCGTTGCCCAAGTCGCACAATGCGGGTGTAACCGCCGTTGCGCTCAGTCGATCGCGGCGCGATCTCGTCGAACAATTTTTTGACTGCGTCCTTGTGGCGCAAGGTCGAGAATGCTGTGCGCCGGGCATGAATCGAACCATTCTTGCCCAGTGTCACCATTTTTTCGGCCAGCGGTCGGACCGCTTTTGCCTTCGCCAGCGTCGTTTTGATCCGCTGATGCTCGATCAAATTGCAAACCTGATTGGCCAGCAACGCTTTGCGATGCTCAGCTTTGCGACCGAGCCTGACCGTCTTTTTCTGATGTCTCATCGGTTGCCTCGATCGGGTTACTTCCGTTCGACTGCTACCTCGGCAGCGCCGTTTCCAGAAGCGCCATCGGGTCCGGCAACTGGCTCGACCAAACCCTGCTCGAATTTCATGCCGAGACTCAAGCCGAGTTGCTGCAGTTTATCTTTGATCTCGTTGAGCGATTTCTTGCCGAAGTTGCGATACTTGAGCATTTCGCTCTCGGTTTTCTGCGCGAGCTGACCGACGGTGGTGATATTGGCGTTGTTCAAGCAGTTGGCCGCGCGCACGCTGAGCTCGATTTCGTTGACGCTCATGTTGAGCAGCTTCTTGAGCTTAAGGTTTTCCTCGCTGACTCCGGCGGGTGTTTCGTCGAACTCGATTACTTCTTCGTTAAAGTTGACGAAGACGTCGAGGTGATGGCGCAGAATGGCGGAGGCTTGGAGCAGCGCGTCGTCCGGCGTCAACCGACCATCGGTCCAGACCTCGAGAATGAGCTTGTCGTAATCGGTGCGCTGACCGACACGAGTGTTCTCGACCGCGTACTTCACGCGGGTGACCGGTGAGAAAATCGAATCGATCGGAATGAGGCCGATCGGCTGATCGGCGCGTTTATTTTCTTCGCCGGTGGCGAAACCGCGGCCGACGCGGACTTCGAGTTCGGCATCGAACTTGTGTTTTTTGTCGAGCGTGCAAATGACGAGCTTGGGATTGAGCACTTCGTAGCCGGTCACTTCTTGAATATCACCGGCAGTGACTTCGCCTTCCTTGTTTACACTGAGCGAAAGTTTCTGCGGCTCATGATCTTCAGCTTTGAATTTTACCTTCTTGAGGTTGAGCACGATGTCGGTCACGTCTTCCACCACGCCGGGAAGTGTGGCGAACTCGTGTTGCGCGCCCGTAATTTTTACCGCGGTAATGGCAGCGCCTTCGAGCGACGAAAGCAGCACGCGTCGGAGTGAATTTCCAACGGTATGGCCATAACCGGCTTCAAACGGCTCGGCGGTAAACTTGGCGTAAGTGTCGGTGGATGTGCTCTCGTCTTTGGCGAGAGTTTTCGGCATTTCAAAACGACCGTAACGAATTGGCATAACTTAAATAATTAACGACTTACCGAGGGAATGATTTACTGATTTGCTGAGGCAAATCTCCCGACCGATTAAATCGCTAAATTCCTTTCGGATTGCCGGGTTTCCCCTGGCGAGTGCGGTTTCACGTCCAGCGACGGAGACCCAGGGACCAACGGCGTACTTCAAAAACTCGCGGCGAAGCGTGCAATAAACAACGAGCCACAGATTTTGCAAGCGGCCATTTTGCTAGGATTATCGCAGTATTTCGGCTGAGCTTTCACTCAAATGAAGGCGCTTTCCGTCATTTTGATCGCGCACAACGAAGAGCAGGCAATCGGCCGGATGCTGGAAGGCCTGCTGGCCAACTACGACCAGGAGATCCTCGAGATCATCGTAGTGGACGACGCTTCAAAAGACAGCACCGCAGAAATTGTGGAGGCCTGGAGCAAACGAAACGCCAAAGTCTTTTTGATCAAACGAACGCCACCTTGTGGAGTTGGCCGAGCACTGAAAGCCGGTTTTGATCGGATCAGCCCGAAAGCCGAGTGCGTGCTTTCGATGGACAGCGATTTTGTCGAAAACATTGGTCAGGTCAGAGCGTTATTGACCGCGTTCGACCAGCAGAAGTGCGACGGCGTGATCGGTTCTCGTTTTGTCAAAGGCGGGAAAGTGATCGGTTATCCCTTTCTCAAACTTTTGATGAACCGTTTATTCCACTGGGTCGTAAAACTCATTTTCCGGATCAAGCAGAACGACCTCACTAATAACTTCAAACTTTATCGCGCGAAGATTTTCCAATCCATACCGTGGATGAGCGATGGTTTTGCCATGAACGCCGAAACCGGGCTGCTCCCGATTCTTTTTGGATATCAAATCGTGGAAGTACCGGTTGTGTGGGTTGATCGAAGTCCACAGATGGGTCGCTCGAAATTTGGGCTGCTCAAACATGGCGGAGGCTATGTCCAGGTCATCTTCCACGCGCTGCGCTGTGCCCGCTCAAAGAAACCTGTTATACCGAATTCGGCCTAGGCCCTTTAACTTCTAAGCAAGAGTGAGCGACAAAGAACAATTGCCAGTCGGACTTAACTCAAAACGCCCGAACTGGTCGGGGATCGGCTTGCTGCTGCTGGTGAATTTGATCGCGCTCAGCTTCTTGTATTCGCCTGGTACGGGTGACGTCTCAATCTGGGGCAACTGGATCCGTGAAATTTGGAGTTACGGATTGATCGGTGGATACGCGCATAGTGATACCGATTATCCGCCACTCGCGTTCGTCCTACTTGCCATCGTTTCTCGATGCGCGCCGGCGTTTGGAATTACCCAACTCCTCATGCTGAAGTGTTCCCTCTTGCTCTTTCTCTATGCCACTGCAGCCTGCTTTTATTGGTTCACTCGCAGTCTCGTTCTCACCGCAGCACTCGAGCTGGCGCTTACCCTCAACAGTATCGGGCTCGCTTACCTCGACATCTATTTTGCGCCGTTTCTAATTGCCGGACTGTTCTTTTTGCAGCGCGGCAATCTGAACCTCGGATTCGTTCTATTCGTCATCGGCTGTTTCGCGAAGTGGCAGCCGTTGATCATCGCTCCATTCGTCTGCCTTTATGTGCTCGGTGTTGCACGTCAGCGCGCACCCGAAAAACATCGAATTAAAACACAGATACTCCCTTTCGCCCTCGGAGCGGGGGTTGTCGCGCTGCCGCTCACGCTGGTTTTCGGCTGGAAGGTTTTTGATTCTCTCCAGCGCGCGATGACTCGGCACGCTTTCCTTTCCGGCTACGCGTTAAATCTCGGCTGGCTGCAAACGTGGGCACTGCATCTTGTCCAGCCCGACAAATACGGAGCGCTTCAAAACGGAGAGATCGGTATCTTCCTCACGCGCGAGCCGATCATTGTCTGGCCGCACAAGATTTTGCTCTACTCCAGCTACGCCACCATTCTTTTTGTTTTCGCGCGTCAGACGAAAAGTTTCGAGCGTCTGATCGTTTACTCGATGCTCGGATACATGGCCTATTTCACTTTCAACACCGGTGTGCACGAAAACCATCTCTTTCTCATCTGCTGTCTCGCCTGGATTCTCGTTTGTATTCAACCGGAACAGTTGGTGCGCTCCATCAATCTGACTCTCGCGGCCAACGCTAATCTGTTTCTCTTTTATGGTGTTTTCGGCGATCGCTTGCAGCGGGTAATTGCCGGTGTCGACATCACGATCTTCTTTGCCATCGCCAACATTTGCTTGTTCCTCGGCTTGCTGATTCACACAGTGAAGATCGACGGCTTCGATCTTGGGTTTGTTAAGGTGCAACCGCGTCCCGCGCGGCCACCCTAACCTTCCACGGTTGTGTCGGGAAGCTGGCCGGACGATGTCGAGCTTCGCGGGAAATGCACCGCCAGCACTTTCCCCGTTTCCTCGATGGCTTCGACCAGCGCGTGGCTGAATTTCTCGTTCCGAAAATGTTCACGCATTCCTTCGACTAATCTTTGCCACAATTGTTCCCCGCACTTTTCATGAATCGCTTGATCGCCGACGACTGCGAACTTGTGCGCGCGCGGCGCCACAAAAATGAGGACGGCATTGCGTTCCGGCGTTTTGTGCATGCCGAGTCGGTGAAATTTTTTCTGCGCGGCGAGCAAAGGATCGACGTTCAATTTGCCGCGCTGAATGTAAACTCGAACTCTTCCTGACGTTTTTGATTCGGCGTCGCGGATCGCTTGCACGATCCGGGCGTGCTCGAGTTTGCTCAGAAATTCCTTCGTTCGCATCGAATTACCAGCTGCCGCTTGAGCCGCCACCACCAAAACTTCCGCCGCCGCCCAAGGATCCGCTGAAGCCGCCGCCCCCTCCGGAGGACCAACCACCGCCTCCGCCACCACCAAATCCCATTGGAATGAAAACGGGGCCATGCCGCTGCGAAGAGTAGCTATAACCGCCGAGGCTCCGCATTAGCCGTGAAATGATTGTCAAAACAATGACGAAAATCAGAAAGAACAAGAAGTTCAACCCGGGCGCATTACCGCGCCGTTCCAGAGCAGTTTTCCCGCTGCCCTTGTATTCACCGCGAATTGCTTTGAAGATTGAATCGATTCCTTCAGCCAGGCCGCCTTCGTAATCACCCTTTCGAAAATGTGGGCTAATATGGTACTCGCGAATGTCGTAGGCAGTTATGTCTGGGAGCGCGCCCTCCAAACCGTAACCGACCTGGATCGATACTTTGCGGTCGGCGATGAACACGAGCATAACAACTCCGTTGCGCGTTTCTTTCTGTCCGACCCCCCAGCTTTGCGCAACGCGTTGCGCATAATCAGCGACGTCAGAGTCGCTTTGCATTTTCGGATAAACCACTACCCAAACCTGATTTGATGTTTCCCGTTCGAATTGCGCGAGCTGCTCGTTGAATCGTAGAGCCGCTTCTCTTGAAACAACGCCTGCGTTGTCTTGAAAATAACCCGGCGGTTTTGGCGGAATGACTTCGGCGGCGTAGCTCGACATCGCTAACCAAACGAAAAGTAATGCGGCCGCTATTCGGTGGATCGAGCAGTCCCTTGCTCGATGCCAGAAGGAATGCGCCCTCGGCGTCATATTTAACATCGCCCGACGGAGCGGCCGATCCACCTTACGGAGTCGCGGCGGCCGTCGCCGCCGGAGGGGCCGCGGGCGCCGGCGAACCGAAATTAAAGTTCACCGTCGGCGCTTTTTCCGCGCCTGGTTGGGCGGCGAAGAATGGGCGCGGAGCGAATCCAAACATTCCGGCGATCATGTTTGTCGGGAAACGGCGCACCGCGATGTTGTACTCCTGCACCACGGTATTGAACTTGTTGCGCTCAACCGAAATTCGATTTTCCGTGCCCTCGAGTTGTGCCTGCAGTCCCCTGAAATTCTCCGTGGCAGTGAGTTGAGGATAATTCTCCGCGACGACAAGCAACCGGGAGAGCGCGTTACTCAGTTGACCTTGCGCAGCCTGGAATTCTTCGAGCTGCTTGGCATCGGTAGGAGCTTTGCTCGGATCAAGTTGCACTCTGCCGACGCTTGCGCGCGCATTGGTCACTTCGGTCAACGTTGATTTTTCGAAGTTGGCCGCGCCGGCGACCGTGTTGACGAGATTTGGAATCAGGTCCGCCCGCCGCTGGTAAACGGTTTGCACCTGCGCCCATTGTGCATCGACCCCCTGCTGCAAACCGACCAGCCGATTGTAAGTGCCCCAGAAAAACAGCCCGATCACGAAAACGATGAACAGGATGATGACGAGCAGTCCGCCGCAACCGATCGCAAATTTATTCATAAGATCGACAAGGTAAGTGCCAGCAACCGTTCAAGAAAGCGGTCGCCAAGTCAAACTTGGCTATCGGCCAAGGGCAAGGCGCAAGAAATAAGCATCGGAAAACTTGGCACTCCATCCCTGCCGGACGATGATCGCGTTGAGCGAGGGAATTATGAATAAGCGTTCATAGTTCGAGCCAAGCGCGACGACCATGTCGGGCGGAGCCGCTCTGCAAATGCAGATGCCAGTCCAACGCGCGCTCTGCCATTTCAGATCCAGTTCCTTTTCGTAATCAATCTCTCGTGCGCCCGGCGCCTGCCGATTTAACCAGAAGGTAAGGCCGTAAGACGGATTTGGGCCGGAGCCGCTGAACGCCTGGCCGAGCAGGCTCGCCGGAACAATTTGTTTTCCTTGGTAATTGCCATGCCCGAGCACTAACTCGCCTAATCGCGCCCATTCCCGTGCGGTCAGTTGAAAGCCGGTGGCCGGGAGCGGGTTGCCCCGTCCATCTCTTTTAAAATCCAAGCTCGTCAGGCCAAGCGGCGAAAGAACGTTCTCTTCCAGATACGAAATGGTCGAGTGCCCGTTCAGCTTCCGTCGCAACACCTCAGAAAAAATTTGAAGATGACTCGGTCCGTAGGCGAAAACGGAACCCGGCGCAGCAACCAGCGGCAGTTGAATTGCCGCGGCATTTCGATCACGAATCGATTCACTGTGGAGATGCGGCGCCGGCTCGATTCCATCGGTTTGATTTAACAACTGGCGAATTGTGATCTGCGATTTGCGCGGATCGTTTTTCCATTCGGTGATCGTGTCGGCGACGCGATCGTCCAGTTTGATCAAACCATCGCGGACGGCGCAGAGCGCGCCGATCCCCCAAAAACTTTTCGTGCCGCTGAAAATCTTGCAGCGCATGTCGGCGCCGCCGCCATTGGCGTAATGCTCGAAAACCGTTTTCCCGTTCTGCATCACGAGCATGGAAAAACCGCGGTTGTTTTCGGAATAGCCAGCGGCGCGCGAGCAATTGCCAGGCTGAATATCGGCGAAGCACGATGTCGATGTCGCGACCGCGATTGTGATAAGCCAGGACGCGCGAATTTTCACGATGATGTTGTAGCGGCCGTTGTCCTCACCGGCCACCTTGAAATTCTGCCGCCAGAGACGGCGGCAGCTACACCGATTCCGGCGCGGGCTGATCTGTTGCAACAGGCGCCGTGGCGCGCGGGCTGACCGGCAAATGGCGTGTGCGCAGCTCCTCGACGTTTGGCAGTTCATCGAGATTGCGCAGACCGAAATGATCGAGAAAGAATTCCGTCGTCTCGTAAAGCAACGGACGCCCCGGAATTTCGGCACGTCCTGAGATTTTAACGAGGCCGCGCTCCATCAAGGTTTGCAAAACGCCATCGATGGTGACGCCGCGCACCGCTTCGACGTCGGCACGTGTGATCGGCTGGCGGTAAGCGATGATCGCGAGCGTCTCGAGCGCGGGCGAACTTAAGCGTGCCGGTTTCGGCGCCGGAAAAAGTCCCCGGACCCATTGGGCGTACTTCGGATCGCTCGCCAGCCGCCAGCCGTCGGCCTTTTCAACAAGCTGAAAGCCGTGCTCATGCTGAATGTATTCGATTTTTAATTGCTCGATCGCGGCCGCGACTTCCGCCGGTCGAACATTTGCGAATTCGTTAGGCGAGAATTCGTCTTCCGTGCCGGCGTTGCGGAGAACATCGACAATATCTTTGGTCGAAACGGGTTTTTGCGCGCTAAAGAGCAAGGCTTCGATGACGCGAGGGAGATTCATATCTTCTAATTCGTGCCGATCGCGCTTTGGATTGCATCCGCAATGCGGTTGGCCTGTTGGTCGATCTTGTCAAATTCGCGGCCTTCGATCAAAAGACGAATTTTCGATTCGGTGCCGGAGTAGCGCAGAAGAATGCGGCCTTTGCCGGCGAGCTCGCGCTCCACTTCCTCGCGTAATTTAACGACTTCGCGCAGTTCCTCGATCGGCGGTTTCGATTTGACCATGAGGTTGCGCTGCGCCTGCGGATATTTTTTGAGACACTTTTTCAATTTGCTCAGCGGCTGACCGGTGGTGTGCATGATCCGCAAAATTTGGAGCGCGCTGATAATGCCATCGCCGGTGGTTGTGAAATCGCGAAAGATAATGTGGCCGCTCTGTTCGCCGCCGAGGTTGAGATTTCGCGAAACCATTTCTTCAATGACGTAGCGATCACCCACTTTGGTGCGAATGACTTTGCCGCCGTTGGCTGCGAGCGTTTCGTCCAGACCAAAGTTACTCATCACCGTCGCGACCAGCGTGTTGTCGCGAAGCTGGTTCGATTTCAAAAGATCGAGCGCGGCGATGGCGAGAATCTCGTCGCCATCAACGATCTCGCCGGTTTCATCGCAAAGCAGAACGCGGTCGGCGTCGCCATCGTGAGTGATGCCAACATCGGCGTCGGCCAATTTTACGATACGCTGAATTTCGTCGGGAAACGTGCTGCCGCAGCTGTCGTTGATGTTTATTCCATTCGGCTCGTTGTGAGCGACCGCGACCTCGGCACCGAGCTCGCGCACAATGCACGGTGTCGATTTGTAAGCGGCGCCGTTCGCAACATCGACCGCGACGCGCATGCCTTCGAGCGACATGTCGCGGGGGAAGCTGCGCTTCGCGAATTCGACGTAGCGGCCAAGGGCGTCGTCGATGCGCGCGGCCCGTCCGATTTTACCGGCCGTCGGCCGGATGTTGTCGATCTTGCCGCTAAAAACCAGGTCCTCGATTTGCGCCTCGACTTGATCGTCGAGTTTGTAGCCGTCGTGCCGGAAAAATTTGATGCCATTGTCTTCGTAAGGATTGTGGGAAGCGGAAAGAACAATGCCGGCATCGGCCCGGAGCGAACGGGTGATATAAGCCACGCCCGGCGTCGGCAGCGGACCGATGACGAGAACATCAACCCCGAGCGAAGTGATCCCGGCGACGAGCGCGTTCTCGAGCATGTAACCGGACAGGCGAGTGTCTTTGCCGAGCACGATCTTCGGACGCGCGCCTTCCGGAAGCGTGCGTGGATTCAGTTGGGTGAAAACATGCGCAGCCGCGCGGCCAAGTTTGAGTGCGGTTTCGGCCGTGACGGGCTCGACATTAGCGACACCGCGCACGCCGTCGGTACCGAAAATCTTTGTCGCTTCTTTCACTACCTTAGTGAAACGCTCCGATGCCGGTTCGTAAACGGGAAAGTGTGACCCTGACACGTTTCATTGTTTTGGCGCATGTTCACGATCGTGGTCGCTCAAGAAAATGCATTCATTTTCAAAACCGAGAGCGACGGTGTTCCATTTCAGCGGGAATTTGTCCAAAACCTGAGCGCGCTGAATCAGCAGGGCCCAATCCTTGTATTCACCTTTGACAATGTCGCGAAATTTGTTGTCCGTTCCGCTGATCGGCGTGAGATAAAGACCGTTGACTGGTCCGCCGAGAGTCTTGTAATCAGCGAAATCGTTGAAGATGCGGAGAGTATCCGGTAGCCAGAGCGCGCGTCGGTCGGCGTACCATGCGACCGCCCATGGCATATCGGTCGCGATCACTTCGTCGGGTTTCATCCAGTCATTCAATATGCTGATAAGCGGCGGCATGTAGGGCGGCCAGCGCACCAATGGTTTGGGCGGCGCTAACCACGGAGAGGCGAAAATCATGGGCAAGGCGCAGAGAAGATAGAGGAGCACGATGAAACCGGCGCGTGCGAACGGGATGTTGAGAGAGAGGCGGTTCCATTGCACCAGCAGGTAAGCGAGCCCGAAACACGTCATCAGCGGAACGAAAATCAAATGGAGCTGATTTGCGGCGACGCCTTGCTCCTCGTTGATTCCATACATCGCCATTCCAAAAAGAGCGCCGCCCCACATTGCCAGAATCATCCATCGAATCGCCGCCGTCTCGGTCTTCTTGAAGGCATGCAATAGGGACACGAAGAACATGAGCGCGACGACGCTCAGTCCGAAATATTCGAAGAGATGAGCGGTCTGGGAGACAAGGCCGGTAGTAATCTTGTCCCGAAACACGCCGAGCGCCGCCGTACTGCTATCAAAGTCCAATCGACGCATCCAGTCCCATTCGCTGTGGCCAACGCCGTCGAAAATTGAATAGATGGCGACGCCGCCGGGATTACCGCAAACAATAAACGTGCGAATCAGCCACGGCAGATAAACGACCGCCCAAACGGCAAGCATGATTAAAGCGGACCATCCGCGCGGACGAAAAAATAACGCGGCAAAAATTATCGCGCCCAAAAAAATCCACAAAGTAAGCGCATGCGTGAGGGCAAGTAACCCAAAGCCGGCGCCGGCCGCGGCCAGCCATTTTAGTGGCGACTCGTCGCTATGCTGTGCTTCCACCGCCCGAACGAGCAGATAAACCGTGCTGTTAAACAAGAGCAACAGCAGCATCTGCGGCAAACCGGAGAGCGAATATTGCCACATTGCATCGCAGAGCAGGACGAGGCCGCAGACCAGTAACGCCAGATGCTGATCGAACAACCGGCGCGCCGTGAAAAAGAGCACCGCGACCGATCCGATAAAAAGTAAGATCGACATCGTGGCGATCGCCTTATCGCCGGTGTAAATCACACTGCGCGCATTCATTTGCCAATACGGTTTTACGGCCAGCAGGGCAATGGCATCGACGAATGGCGGCAGCGGCGCGTTGTAAGTATCGGACCAAATATTTACGGCCACATCTTTGCCGTGCGCTTGTAGCTGTCCCACCGCCAGAGGTCGGACCATTTTCGTCCGCCAACCCTCGCCGCTTGCGATCGCGCGCCCGATTTGGGCCTGGTCCATTCCCTGCGAAGTGGCCAGGCCGCGGAACTGATAGAAATGGAGGACGACGATGGCGATGATGCCGAGTGCAATCACGCCTCGCTTCACCCAAACGACCAGCCCGCCTGCTTCCAAGGCGTGGACCGCGCTTTGAACGAATTCTTCGCTACCCGGCATTTGATGCGTGCCTGGTCCTGGGCGCAGGTTCTTTTTCTATGGCGTTCATTTCATTGATTTTGCGATGCAACGTCCGTCGGCTGATCCCGAGTTTTTTCGCAGCCGCGGTCACGTTTCCATTCGTTGTCGCTAATGCCTGTAAGATGAGTTTGCGTTCCGTTTCGTGAAGATCGAGCGGGCTGGCTTTTTCACCGAACGCTTTAGCCGCCGAAATACCACGCGGAAGTGTAGCGGCGGCTGCTTGTCGCAAAGCCGAAGGCAAATCTCGAAGTGTGATCTTCGCTCCCGTTGCCATGACAACGCCGTGTTCGATTGCGGTGCGTAACTCGCGGACGTTGCCCGGCCAGTTGTAAGTGAGGAGCGCGTTCATCGCTTCGCCCGTAAGGTCGACAATTTCTTTGTTGTTTGCTTTGGAAAATTGCCGCAGAAACGCGCGCACCAATAACGGAATATCATCTTTGCGCTCGCGCAACGGCGGCATGACGATCCGCACCACGTTGAGCCGAAAATACAAATCGTCCCGGAATTTTCCTTCCTTTACGAGCTGCTCGAGATTTTTGTTAGTCGCCGCGATTAGCCGCACATCTGCTCGCAGAGTTTGATTGCCACCCACACGCTCAAACGCGCGCTCTTCACTGATCACGCGCAATAACTTTACTTGCGTCGCCGCCGGGATTTCGGCCACTTCGTCCAAAAAAATTGTGCCGCCGCTCGCTTGCTCGAATCGCCCGATCCTTCGTTCATGCGCGCCGGTGAACGCGCCCTTTTCGTGACCGAATAATTCGCTCTCGAGCAATGTGGGCGAGAGCGCGGCGCAATGGACGGCGACAAATTTCGCTTTGTTGCGTCTGCTTAAATTGTGAAGCGCGTGTGCGGCCAACTCTTTTCCGGTGCCGCTTTCGCCTTCGATCAAGACGTTCGCCGATGAAGGCGCGACTTGGCGAATTGTATCCAGCACTTCGTGCAGCGCCGGCGAATCGCCGATCATGTTTTCCAGTCGGTAACGTTCGTCGACCTGTTGCCGGAGCGTTTGATTCTCCTGCTCGAGTTTCCTGTCGCGCAGCGCGCGCGCGATCAGCATTTCGACCTTGTCGAGATTAAGCGGCTTGGTCACGAAATCGTAGGCACCGCGTTTCATCGCCTCCACCGCAGTGTCGACTGAGCCGTAGGCCGTCATCATGATGCAAATTGGCGGGTGCGGCATTTTCAGCGCGCGATCGATCAATTGCATGCCATCTTCGGCGCCGAGGCGCAGATCGGTCAGGAGAAGATCGACATGCTCCCGTTCGAGAACATTCATTGCGCTGGCGATGTCGCCCGCAACGTAAACATCGTAATCGTTTTCGAGCAGGCGGCGCAGTCCGTCCCGGGTATGTTTTTCGTCATCAACGATCAGGATGATGGGCTGGATGGAATCCATGAATAACTTTCGGGCTGGGCGAGTGCGCCATTTATTCTCACTCAATCGGCCGATCTCTCAATTAGGAAAGATAATTCTACTCAAGCCACTTGGCGCCCGATAAAAATTAAATCGAACCATGCTGTTGAAGCTTATCCTCTTTGTCTTAATCCCATACGCAATTTTGCTGTCGATCTTGCTAGCGCGGAAAGCGCCGCAGCGGAAGACGACCAAATCGATTTCGCGCGGCTGGGGAAATAGGCTGCGGATTTTGATTATTGGCGCGACCGGTGGAACGGGCCGCGAACTTGTGCGGCAGGCGTTGGAACAAGGTCATCAGGTGACGGCGCTGGCACGAAAACCGGAGAAGTTGACGCTGGAGCACCCAAACCTGCGCGTCGTCCAAGGCAATGTGCACGATTACGATTCGGTCGAATCGGCGATGCGCGGACAAAGCGCGGTCCTTTGCGCGCTCGGGACAAAGCGCTTTTCTTATCCCAACCGCGTCGCATCGAATGGCACCGCCAATATTCTTCGCGCGATGAAAACGTGTAACGTGCCACGGCTCGTTTGCGAAAGTTCGCTCGGGGTTGGAAACAGCGTGGGCCGGCTCGGTTTGCTTTTCACATTCTTTGTTGTTCCGCTGCTTTTGCCTTTCATTTTCTACGACAAGGTTCGCCAGGAAAAATTAATCGAGGAAAGCGATACCGATTGGGTGATCGTGCGTCCGGCGGTGCTGACGAACGCGCCGGCGCGCAGCAAATATCGACATGGCCGCAACATGGGGAATTATCTCTGGACGAATCGGATCGCGCGGGCCGACGTTGCCGATTTTATGCTCCAACAATTGACCGACGACGATTACATCGGCTCGGCCGTCGGCGTTGTTTCCTAAAATAATCGCGGATTACCGCGTCGCCGATGTTTCGTGGTAGGCCGATCCGGCCTGGTAAAGCGCAAGTTTATTGCGGAGCGATTCGGCCAGTGAAGTGATGCCGTTGGCATCGGCAATTTCGAGCGCGTGTTGAGCGGCTTCGACCGCTTCGGGAAATTGGCTGTTTTCTGCGTAGGCAGCGGCCAGCGTGTGTAGAATTATCGGATCGCTGCCGCGGGTTAATCGATTCGCCTGCTCGGCGAGCCGGACAGCTTTGGCGCCATCGCGGACGGAGGCGTTCGAAGAGGTGGCCAGTAACCAGGCGAGATTGTTTTGGGCGAGAATGGAATCGGGTTCGCTTTTCAATGCCGCTTCGTATTCGGGCACGGCTTCTTCTATCCGCCCTATTTGGCGAAGGGAATTAGCCAGGTTGTTATGAGCATTGGCGTAGTCGGGGCGCAATCCGATCGCCGTGCGATACTGAATGATCGCTTCCTCGACATCGCCTTTCTGACGGAGTGCGTTGCCGATGCTGTAAAGGGTCTCGGCGTGATCGAAAGGAAGCTCAAGGGTCTTGCGGTACTCGGCGATCGCGGCGTCGGCCTCTCGTTTCTGCAGTAAGGCGTTGCCGAGATTGATGTGCGCTTGCGCGTGACGCGGCCACCTTTCAACCGCTGGCCGCAGATGAGATATTGCTCCATCCACATCGCCCTGTTGGAGCAAGGCTGCTCCAATGTTGGTCTCTGTGTCCGGATCGTCAGGAGAAATCCGGAGGGCGGTTTGAAAATGGTCCATTGCTTCAGCGATCCAACCTTTTTCTATCAGCGCCTTACCGAGATTGTTGTGGTCTTTACTCTGGTCCGGCCGGAGTTCGAGTGCTTTTCGAAAATCTCGGATGGCTTCATCGACGTTGCCACGCCCGGACAGAAACGAGCCGAGGTTGCTGTACGCCATCCAACAATCAGGATTCCGCGCGATCGTGGTCCGCCAAAGGGTTTCAATGTCGCGATAGTCACGACATTGACGCCAGCTCAATAATCCGAGCGTCAACAGGACCGCCGTGTAAACCGTCGGTCGGAGGAAAATTTTTTCGAGCGCCAAGGAATCGAGCGCCATCGAGATTCCGGCGGCGACCAATGTTAGGGGACCAGCGCAGGCAAGGTATTGGAAGTGATCGGCGACAAAAGAATAAAGAAACGGATAGACGTTGACGAAGCCGAGCGCCGGGAAAACCAGGCCGAGAAAAACAAGAGTGGCGGCAAGTGGCGCCCGGAAATTTTTTCTCAGTCGCCAAAGAACTCCGAGCAATAGAACGAGCGCCAGCAGGAAGAGGTATTGCCACCAAACGGCGCGACCGACCTGCCAACGCGGATAAATAAACGTCAGCTTCGCCGGCCAAAGCAGCTTAAACAGATAAAACCAAAAGTCGCGCGCAGCGATCAGGCAGCGCTGTAAAATCGACAGGGTGAAGGCACTACCCTGGGCGCCGACAAAAGTTCGTTCCACCCAAATAGTGAAAAGTCCGGCGCCGATCCCGAGACCAAAGAACGGCAACAACGGCACGACGTCATCGCGCAGCCGAAGCCGACCTCGTCTCCACCACAGGACCACCAGAATTATGGCGGGTAAGGGCGCAATGACTGTCTTGCACATCAAACCGAAAAGAAAAAGAGCGAGCGACCCGAAGTATGCGACTCGACTTCTGTTCTGATCGAAATTGAGGTAAGCGAGAATCGAGCAGAAAAAAAACAAACCGGAGAGCGTGTTCTTGATTTCCGAAATCCAGGCGACCGATTCGACTTGAACAGGATGAAGAGCAAATAATCCGGCAGCCAGCCACGCGCCCGGAACCTTCAGGCGCAATAAAATCTGGAGCAAAACGACCGCGCCCAGAGCGTGAAGGAGAATGTTGACCAGGTGATAGCCGAGAACCGAATCGCCCCAAAGTTTTTGCTCGATCCAGAAGATGCTGTGAACAAGCGGATAATATTGTTGCGTCGCTCCAACCTGCGTCCAGATCTGAACCAAACCATGCCAGGACCGCAGTTCCGGTTGGGTAATGTGTGAGTTATCATCCCAAATCGGTTTGCCGTTCCATGCCGGCAGATAAGCTAGAGCGGTGGCAACGATCAGAGCGAGACTGAAGAGCCAGATCCGTTGCGAATTTTTGTCTGCCTTTGTTGTGCTCGGCTTCGCCATTCAGTTTACGCTCGATTTTGTATCTCCCGCCTCGAGCATGCGAATGCGCCTGGCAACGTGGGGCAGACGAATCGTCAACGTGAGTCCTTTACCTTCACTGCTTTCGATCGACAACTCGCCGCCGTGCTCGCGCACAATTCGGCGAACAATCAAAAGCCCCAGTCCGGTCCCGCTGGTCTTGGTTGTGAAATAGGGTTCGAACACGCGACTCAAATTCTCCGCGGAAATTCCGCCACCGGTATCGGTGAAACGTACAATCACATGCGATTCGTCCATGTCGGTGCGGATCCGCAAGATTCCGCGGCTCTTCATCGCGTCGAAGCTATTTTTGATCACGTTGTAAAACGCTTGTTTCATCTGGTCGCGGTCGAGCTCGAGCAATGGGAGATCGGAGCGCAATTCCTGCTCGACCACGATGTCGCGGTCTTTGATTTCGAGCGCGAAAAAGCGAACTGCTTCTTCGACGATTGAATTAATGTTTTCCGGGCGAAGCCGAGGACGCGTTGGACGAATCGCGCGCAGGAATTGACTGATGATCGAATCGAGCCGGTTAATCTCGGCGCGCGCTATTTCCACCGATTCTTGAAGTTCGGCGCCTTTTGCGCCGTCAAGCTTGCGCGCTTCGCGTTCGATCAGTTGCAAATGAATATTGAGCGAATTGAGCGGATTGCCGATCTCGTGCGCAACTCCGGCGGCAAGCAAAGTCAGAGCGTTTAATCGCTCGGATTCGATCGTTTGCTGCTCGCTGCGCCGACTTTCAGTAATATCGCGCAAAATGATCGCATGTCCGACCCGTTCGCCCGAGATGTCGATCTTGTCGTTGCCAGTCGCTTCGGAAGCCATTGCGGCGACCGAAGGCTGATCGACTTTGCTTTCCGTCGGCTGTCGTTCGATCACGAGAGGAACGCTGTAAAAATTGATGAAGCGATTGGACGGATAGAAGATCTCCATGTCGCGGCTGACTGCGGATTCACGCGAGAGAGCGTTCCAATCCAGCCCTCGAACGCGCTCGTCCAAACGTTTTCCGAGCGAATCCTCCGCTTCCAATCCGAACAATTGGCAGGCTGCGTTGTTGAGATAAGTGATTCGCCCTTTTGAATCGGTGACGATGATTCCTTCCTGGATGGAATTGAAAACCGTCTCGAGAAAACCTTTCTCCTGCGCCAGGCGCAGAAAATAATTCTGCACTTCCTCCGGCCCGATCTTGCCTAGGCGACCGATTAGTTTTTCAACGAATCCAGCTTTCACGACGAAGCGAAATTCTTCACTTCATTCGGAATAACAACAGAAGAATCAGTGCGTCTCGGCTGGGGCCGGCTGCCCAGTCTCTTTTTCGGCCCGTTCCTTCAACGCGGCTTTGCGCGAGAGTTTGACCCGGCCTTTGTCATCGATCCCGATGCATTTGACCCAGATCATGTCGCCGATTTTGACGACGTCTTCGGTGCGTTTGACTCGGAAATCGGCCAGCTCAGAAATGTGGACGAGACCGTCCTTGCCTGGCAAAACTTCGACGAAAGCGCCGAACTCTTTTATCGATACGACGCGGCCTTGATAGGTTTGACCGATCTCGATCTCCTTCGCCATGCCGCCGATGATTTCCTTGGCACGCGCCATTGATTCGCCGCTGGTGGCATAGATGTGCACTGAGCCATCGTCTTCGATGTTAATCTCGGCGCCGGTTTCCGCGACAATGCCTTTGATGGTCTTGCCGCCGGGGCCGATGAGAGCACCGATTTTCTCCGGATTGATTTTAATCGTCTCAATGCGCGGGGCGTACTTCGACAGCTCCGCACGCGGTTTATCGAGCGCGCTGCGCATGATGCCGAGAATCTTCGTGCGCGCTTCTTTCGCGCGTCCGATTGCCTCGCCCATGATTTTGTGGCTGACACCGGGAAGTTTCAGGTCGAGTTGAAAACCGGTCACGCCGTTGTCGGTGCCGCACAGTTTGAAGTCCATGTCGCCGAAGTGATCTTCGGAACCGATGATATCGGTCAGCAGTTCGTAACGTTTTAGTTGTTGATCGTCGCCACGTTCGGTGACGAGGCCGACGGAAATTCCTGCGACCATACCTTTGACGGGGACGCCGGCATCCATGAGCGCGAGCATACCGCCGCACACACTCGCCATTGAGGTCGACCCGTTTGACTCCATGATTTCGCTTGAAATGCGAATCGCGTAGCGAAAATCATTTTCGCCCGGCACAACCGGCTCCAATGAACGCTCAGCTAATGCTCCGTGCCCGATTTCGCGCCGTCCTGGTCCACCAGTGCGACCGGTCTCGCCCACACTGAACGGCGGAAAATTGTAATGCAAAATGAAACGCTTCGAAGTTATTCCACCACCGTAGGCGTCGATGTTTTGTGCTTCTTCAATGGGCGCGAGCGTCACGAGGGCGAGCGCCTGGGTTTCACCGCGCTGAAAAATTGACGAGCCATGCGCGCGCGGGATTACTCCGACTTCACAAGTGATTTGCCGCAAGTCCTGATAACCGCGGCCGTCCATGCGTTTCTGTTTTTCGAGAATGCTTTTGCGAAACGCCTTCTTCTGGACGTGATCGAACGCTTGCGAGATTGAGAAGGCATCGGTTTCCGGATGTTTTTCCAGGATCGACATCTTCACTTCTTCACGCAGAGCTTCCACGGCTTTGGCGCGGGCGACTTTGCCCGGCGTGTAAAGAGCGCCTTCGATCCGATCGCCCGCCACTTGATAAGCGATTTCGAGCAGCTCCGGCTTGACGTTGAGCAGCGGCATCTCGCGTTTTGATTTGGCAATCTGCGTCGCGAGTTCTTTTTGAATACGAATCATTTCGCGGGTCTGTCCATGTGCAAACTCGAGCGCTTTCACGAAATCGGCTTCGGGAAGTTCGTTGGCCGCGCCTTCAATCATGATGACGTCGTTCTCGGTGCCGACGTAAACCAAATCGAGATCGCTTTCTTGGCGTTCAGCGTGAGTCGGATTCGCGACGAACTGGCCGTTAACGCGACCGACGCGCACGGCGCCGATCGGGCCGGCAAACGGAATATCCGAAACTGATAGCGCCGCCGATGCGCCGTTGATCGCGAGAATGTCGGGATCGTTCTCGCCGTCGGCGCTGAGCAAGATCGAGATGATCTGCGTGTCGTAAAAATATCCCTGCGGGAATAACGGACGCAGCGGACGGTCGATCATTCGCGAGGTAAGAGTTTCCTTTTCCGTCGGACGTCCTTCGCGCTTGAAGTAACCGCCGGGAAATTTTCCAGCGGCGGCTGCTTTTTCACGGTAATCGACCGTGAGCGGGAAGTAATCCTGTCCTTCCTTGATGGCGGTGGCGGAGACCGCGCTCACTAAGACCATCGTGTCGCCGCACGAAACGATGACTGCGCCGTCGGCGAGCTTGGCGATTCTGCCAGTCTCAATAGATATCTGATTAGAGCCAATTTGGGCTGTGACCTTTTGTTGCATATTAATTTCCTGGATGTGCGAGTTCCAGGTCGGTCACCCTGACTGTAGGTTTTAGCTCCGATCCCGCGGCTGCGGGACGGGCGGACCTAAAACCTAAATTCAAGGTGTCTGGCGACCTGGTAGTCGCGTTTTTAATTTCGAATCGGCGTCGCACTGAAACGCGGACGCTAAGATCGACATCCAACCTGCTATCTTCGCAGTTTCAGGCCGTCGATTAACTTCTTATAGCGTTCGGCTTGGGACCGGCTCAAATAATCGAGCAAACTCCGGCGCTGGGCCACCATTTTCAGGAGGCCGCGGCGCGAAGAATGGTCCTTGGCGTGGCTTTTCAAATGTTCGGTCAGTTCCCCGATCCGGCGTGTCAACAGCGCGACTTGGACGTCTGCGCTGCCAGTGTCCTTCCCGTGTAACTGGAACTGCTTGATATCCAACGTTTCCGTGTTCTCAGCCATTCGAAGCGCCTATTGTAAATGAAGACCGGGAATTCGCAAGGCCGCTACTTGAGCAAAAACCGAATCGGCCATCGGTCGGGCGGAACCGTTTGTCGCGGGCCGCTTGCGACTGAATCAGCTCGGTCGAGTAATGTCCAATCTTCGTCAATGCATCATTGAAGCGCCCCATTTGCCCCAGGCCCAGAGCAATATCAGCGCGCCGATGATCGACATGATGAATCCGGCGGGGTGAAACGACGACCCTGGCGCCGGTTTGGAGAAGAGTCGCGCGATCAATCCGCCAACGATGGAACCAGCGATACCGAGAACCGCCGTGAGCCAGAATCCGAAATGCATCCCCATAAATTTCGATGCAATCCAACCGACAACGAAACCGACGATGATCGACCAGATGATGTGTAACATGAGGGTAATGATTAGCGGGCGGACGGCTCAAAAGCGATTCTTTTTTCAGGGGAAAATCGACGTTTACTGACGTTGGCGATTTGCTTCGTTGATCGCCAGATATTCGTCGCGCGGTGGACTGAAAGTATCGAGCACTCTCGTTTCTTCGATGGTCTCGACCCCGTGCGGAACATTGCCGGCGAGATAGAAGGAATCTCCCGTTTTCATGTCGTGCGGTGTTCCATCGACAATCAATTTCATTCGACCGGACAAAATGTGGACGATCTGTTCCTGGGGATGCTGGTGCGCTGGCATCTTGCTGCCCGCCTCAAGCGTCGCCAGCATTTGGTACATTGTTTTTCCATTCGCCACCGTTTGGCGTTTGATGCCGGGACAAATTGCGATCCAAGGATTTCCTTTTTTCATAGCTTAGTCCTTCCGCTCGATCTTAATCCGAAAGTGGTAGGATGAAATGCTCATTCGGTTGGCAAAATAAAACCGATGGGCGTCGAACCTCTGCACGCCGGAGTCGAGCTCGAGGTTTTCGCAACCGTGTGCGCGCGCTTGTTCGATTAACCAATCGAGCAGTTGACCGCCAAAACCGCGTGATCGGTCGCTTTCGCGCGCAACCAGATCATCGACATAGAGAAACTTTCCTGAAAAGAGCGATTCGAGAAATCGATAGCCGGCGACGGCGCAGACTTCCCCTTCAAATTCAAGAAACGCGAGCTGGTAGCCTTCTTTTTGCTGGCGCTGGATGCGCTCGACAAATTGCTCCGGCTCGTGAAAGAGCGGCCGCAATTCGCGCGTGACTAAGTGGCAGCGCCGAATCTCTTCCGGCGTATTCGCAATCGCGATTCGTGAGTTTCTCATAGAGTGGATGTCGATCTTCTCTCGCGTTTTCCTTCGTACCAAATGTGAAGGCCTTCCCGTGAGCGGGCACCGCGCGGACCCCGCAGAATCACCCTCAGTGAATCTCTCAGGATTTCCCGCGCGGGATACATCCGCAGCTTGCGAGCAGAAGTAACGACCGGTTCCGGCAAAATCCGAAACCGTCCGAGCCTTCTGATTGCGATACTGAAATAAATCTCTTCTCCGACGAAAAGCTTCTCGTCGAAGCCGCTGATAGAATCGAAATTGTTGCGCGTCGTGAAAAGAAAGGCGCCCGCCCCGAGGTTGAGACCGAAGTAAAGCGTGGAGAAAACCTTGATGAAGATCCGCGCCCACAACGGAATTCTGTCACTGACAACAACGCGCGCGCTTCCCCCGGCACAACCTGCTTCCAGCGCTTCGATTGCGCGGGTGACATGCTTTTCGTTGATGCGCGTATCCGCGTCCACGAAAAACAAAATGTCACTGCGCGCATGACGCGCACCTGCGTTGCGCGCGGCCGCAATTTGCCGGCGATTTATTGAAACGACTTCCGCGCCGGCGCCTCGCGCAATCTGTGCCGTATCATCGGTCGATGCATCGTCGACCACGATGATTTCATATTGTCGATCTTGTACGGCATCATGAATTGCCGCCATCGTCGATGGGAGTTCTAGCTCTTCGTTGTAAGCGGGAACGATGAACGAAAGCATCAGCGACGAAATAGCGTCGCATATTTATGTCGAAGCGCGACACCTCGTTGAGCCAGAACGGACGATCGCAGCTCTAGTCGTTAATAATGACCGTGGCGCTCTTAGCGGAAGAGAGATTGTAGCCGCTTCCCGGGTTGAGAGTCATGGTGGCCGATTCGCTTCCGTCGGGCGGGTTTTTTAAAGCGTGTATGGTGATAGTGGCGAAGAATTGACCGGCTGGGATCGTGACCTGGCCAGGTGTGCCACTGAGCGTGTAATCGACTCCCTGGGTAGCATTGCCACTCATTGAATAGAAAACCGTCAGCGGTTGAGAGGACTTGGACGAAGCATACACGGTAAAGG
>Ga0210405_10000021_pt1 | contig 198614 bp, 161 predicted proteins | sample IncBWH11MmetaG_FD_155492 | JGI IMG/M metagenome (GOLD analysis project Ga0210405, IMG submission 155492) | Forest soil microbial communities from Barre Woods Harvard Forest LTER site, Petersham, Massachusetts, United States - Inc-BW-H-11-M | ecosystem: Environmental > Terrestrial > Soil >... | reverse complement strand
ACACGCGCGCCCGGAAGACGTGCTCGCCCTCACCTACACCGTAGCGGCCGCCGGAGAGATGCGTGATCGGGTTCGCGCGCTTCTTGGCCAACCGATTCGTTCGGTGACGTTTCATGATTATTGCCTCGACCTGCTGAAGCGCCACGGGAAAGACTTCGGTGTGCTCGACGATAAAGATCTTTGGATTTACCTGCGCAAGCGAATCCATGAGCTTCATCTGAAGCATTATGTTCGCGCCGCAAATGTAGCCCAGTTCCTCAACGATTTGCTGGGATTCCTATGCCGCTGTCACGATGAACTAGTCACGCCCGAAAAGTACGCGGAGTATGTTAGCCGCCTGGAGCGCGGCGAATCGACAATTCCCCGGGTCGCGAAATCGAAAGATCAATTGAGCGATGCTGAGGTTATCGCACGCTGCCAGGAAATTTCCAGCGTATTTGCCACGACCGAGCGCTGGCTGCGAGACGAGAATCTGGGCACGTTTTCCCACATGATCACGCGGGCGCACGAGATGCTGGCGAGCGACGAAAGTCTGCTAGCTGCCGAGCGCGCCCGCACCCGCTTCATTCTGGTCGACGAATTTCAGGATGCCAACTTCGCGCAGATCAAAATTCTGGCGCTTCTCGCCGGCGCCGACGGGAATGTCTTCGGCGTTGGGGATCCGGATCAAGCCATCTACCGTTTCCGCGGAGCATCCAGCGCGGCGTTTCAACTGTTTCGCCGGGATTTTCCGCAAGCCAAACTGGTTGTGCTGGGAAAGAACCGGCGCTCGACTACTCCGATTCTGCAATGTGCCTTCGCCGTCGTCGACAAGAACCCTCCGGTGTTTGGCGCAGGCGATCAAAGTCCGCTCGCCTACCGTAGAACTCCGCTGCAGTCGGCGCGGGAAGATGAAGCACGGAAACAAGGACAAACGCTCGCCACCTTTCCCGTCGAAGCAATTTCTTTTGCCGGCAGGGATGCGGAGGCGCCGGACGTCGCCGGCATCATTGAAGAGACCCGGCGTCGTTTGCGCTGCCGGTGGAAGGATTTTGGAGTCCTGTACCGTTCGCACATTCACCGCGATGATGTTGTGCAGCAGTTGGCCGAGCGGGAAATCCCCTTCTCTATCGAGAACATGGATGTAAGCGACACGCCTGAAGTGCGGGATCTGTTTGCCTGTGTCGCGGTCGTAGTTGACCTGACATCCGATGCCAGTCTCTTTCGAGTGGCAGCGTTACCGCAGTTCGATGTTGATCCCTTACAGCTTCGAACGGCATTGCGCGCGATTGCGAAGGACTCGAGGGATGGAGTAGTGACTCGGTTGGCTTCGGTGCTGGACGGCGTTGCCGGGGGCCGCGCCGTGTTGGATTGCGTGCGGCAGGCGCGCGATGAAGTAAAACGCAAGCAGGCCAAGACGAGCGCGGCCTTGCACCTGATCGGAAAACAGTTCGGGCTCGACCTCAATTCCGCGATCTTGCAGGCGGCGTTGAAGTTTGGCGCCGACTGGGAGAAGAAGCCGAAAACTGAAACGAAAGAACTCCCTGAATGGATCGAATACCTGAACTACTTTCGCGAGGCCGGCGGAGTGATTCCGCTGACCTCGAATGAAGACGAAGACGCCGTTCGTCTGATGACGGCGCACGGAGTCAAAGGGCTTGAGTTCGCCCATGTTTTTATCCTGCGTGCGACCAGTCCGTCGTTCCCTTCCAGTTACCGCGAGACGCTGGTGGAGTTCCCGCGAGAGTTGCGCGACCCCGACTCGGCCGCAGCGGGTGACGACAAGACTCTCAACGACCAGGAAGAGCGCCGGCTTTTCTACGTCGCCATGACGCGGGCCAGGGATTCACTCCACATTTACGGAAAGCAGGGAACCGGACGCGACAAAACACCGCCTGGTTTCATGCGCGAGCTGATCGGCAACGCAGGATTGCGGTCGTGGCTCCGGTCGCGGCCAGCGCTTCCTTCGCAGCCCGAATTGATTGAGATCGCCGCTGCGGCAGACCCGGCTTATCCCGAGGGTTCCCGGTTGCCTGCGTGGCTGGAACTTCCGCCCATCGAAGGGCTTGGCGCAAGCCTGAGCGCCACCGCGGTCGAGACCTATGAGACTTGCCCTCTGCAGTTCAAGTTCGAACGCGAGTGGAAGCTGTCGCGGCAGGTCCATGCGGCGATGCAATATGGTGCGGCGATGCACAGGATACTTCTCACCTATTACGATTCCGTCCGCCTGGGCCGGTCCAGGACCGACGAGGAGTTGCTGCAACTGTTTTGTGACGACCCGGGCATGGCTGTGATTCAGGACGACTATCAGCGGCGCTTGTACCTAAAGCAAGGTGAGGGGCAGCTGCGTGATTTCCTGGCTGGCACACGCTCCGATCCCGCACCGCAGGTCTTGCACACGGAACAATGGTTCGACGTGCAGATTGCCGGGACGACGGTTGCAGGACGAATCGACCGCATGGACCGCGCGGCCGACGGCAGCGTGAATATCGTCGACTACAAAACCGGCAAAGCCCGGTCACAGGAAGACGCAGACGAGAGTCTGCAGCTTTCCATCTACGCCATGGCCGCCAACGAGAAGTGGGGATACCGTGTGGGCGCGTTGGTGTTTCACAATCTGGAAGGTAACGTTTCCGTTTTCTCGAAGCGTACAGAATTTCAATTGGAAGAAGCGCGAGAGCGGGTACGGGCTGTGGCCCGTGGCATCGCTGCAGGGAACTTCAAGCCCAAGCCTGACTTCTACTGCAACTTTTGCGCGTTCCGCGGACTATGCCCAGCGAGAGAGAAGCAGGTTCCCACCCTGGCGTCGAGTCGTGCGAAAAATTAAGACAACCCCGGGGTTGAGCGAGCCGCAGACTTCCGCGCAAAAACTTAGGGGACGCTTTCGGCGTCCCCCTTTTTTGACTTCGTAGTGACTTGCTTAATGCTTCTTTTTCTTCTTTGCCTTTTTCTTGGTTGCCATTGGTTCTATTCTCCCTTCCATTGTTCATGGAAAAATCTGCAACGGTCATTTGTTGCAACTAAGTGAAGTATTCAGTTAATGAAAAATGAAGTCAAGAAAAAAATGCATGAGGTGGAGCGTGCTTTGCTGCACCAAAGTCACCGAGAGACGAGAGTCAAGAAGAAAATCTCAAAGTCGTTCGATCAAAACCAATCTTGCGCACGCAATCGCGACCAGAAAAGAGCGGGCGCGATCCTCCGAGCCCTCCTCCATCGGTGGTGTGCGGCGAATCGCAGGGCGGCGAGTCCGCTTTGCTGAAGTTCATCGTTTTCGATCGTTTTCGACGACCGCGCATCTATAATGAGAATTGCGAAATCTTCGCGGGAGCATGATCAATGGCGGCTTTCGATGATGTTGTCATCATTTCCGGTTGTCGCACCGCAATTGGAAAATTTCAGGGCAGTCTCGCCGATTTGAGCGCTCCGCAGTTGGGTGCGGCGGTAGTGCGCGAAGCGGTGAAGCGCGCTGCATTGAACCCCGACCAGGTCGACGAGTGCATCATGGGCAACGTTCTCCCCGCAGGTTTGGGACAAAATCCGGCGAGACAGGCAGCAATCTTCGCGGGACTGTCACCGGCCACAGGTGCCATGACAATAAACAAAGTTTGTGGCTCAGGATTGAAAGCGGTCGCTCTCGCCGCGCAAGCGGTACAGACGGGAAACAGTTCCATCGTGGTGGCGGGAGGCATGGAATCGATGACGAACGCTCCCTACTTGCTCCCACAGGCGCGCAAAGGATACCGCCTGGGCAACGGCAAGGTGATCGATTCCATGGTGCACGATGGCCTCTGGGATATTTACAACGACTATCACATGGGCATCACCGGCGAGAATGTTGCGGAGAAGTACGGCATCACGCGCGAAGAGCAGGACGAGTTTGCAGTGAACTCTCATCGCAAGGCTGTCGCCGCATGGAAAGAGTGCCGGTTTAAATCACAGATCGTCTCGGTCGAACTTCCTGCCAGGAAGAAAGGCGAAGCCCCGGTGCTCTTCGAGAAAGACGAATCCCCTCGTGAGGACACGACCATCGAAACGCTTCGCTCGTTGAAGCCCGCGTTTAAGAAGGACGGAACGGTAACTGCCGGCAATGCTCCTGGAGTGAACGACGGAGCGGCGGTCGTGGTGGTGACCAGCGTACTCCGGGCGAAGGAACTGGGCGCGCGGCCCCTCGTCCGAATCGTTGCGCAGGCCACCAGCGGTGTTGAACCCAAGTGGGTGATGATGGCCCCCGTCGATGCGGTGAAAAAAATCTGGGAAAAGACCGGGTGGAAAAAAGACGAAGTTGATCTCTATGAACTCAACGAGGCCTTTTCAGTGCAGGCTCTGGGTGTGATGCGGGAGCTTGGGCTCGATCCCAATAAAGTCAACGTGAATGGCGGCGCCGTGGCCATCGGGCATCCCATCGGAGCCAGCGGCGCGCGCGTTCTGGTGACTCTGATCTATGAAATGACCCGCCGCAATGCCCGGCGCGGAATCGCCGCGCTCTGCCTGGGCGGCGGTAACGCCGTCGCGATGGCGGTCGAGAGAGACTAGTAAGCAGCTGAGCTCGAAGCAGCCGCCGCACGCAACGTGACGGTGAACACGGCTCCTCCTCCCGGTGCGTTCGCGGCTTCTATCGTCCCATTGTGTTCCTTCATGACTGCCTTGCAGATGCTGAGTCCAAGCCCCGTTCCGCGCCCCGGTCGCTTTGTCGTATAAAAGGGATCGAAGATGCTGGCCAGGATGTCAGCAGGGATCCCCGGTCCGTCATCGTGAAAGCTGGCCCAAACCGATTCCCCGGAACTTCCCAGGCGGATGCGTAACGTTCCCCGGTCGCGCGCCTCGCGAATCGCCTGCTCTGCGTTCAGGATCAAGTTCAGGAAGACCTGCATCAGTTGGTGCGGGTCCGCTTGAACCCGGGGCAGACTCGGTTCCGGGAGGAAGTCCACGGTGATGCTGTTCTTCCGTAGCGAATAGGCGTGCAGATTCAGCGTGCGCTCCACGATCTCTCCGAGACTGACGGGAGTTTTTCCCGGCGCTGGCGGTCTCGAGAAGTAGGTCAGATTGTGAACGATCTCAGCGGCCCTGCGCGCCTGCTGCTGTAATATCGCGACCTGCTTGCGCGCAGAGTCGGTGGTCTGGCTGTCCTGCAAAAGCTCGCTTACCCCCAGAATGCTGGTCAAAGGATTGTTAAGTTCGTGGGCAACGCCGCCGATCATTGCTCCCATGGCCGCCAGACGCTCGCTCTGCACGATTTGCTGTTCGAGCTTTCTTTCCGTCGTGATGTCGCGCACTGACACGATGACGCCGCCGATCTTGGAGTCTGCGTCAAAGAACTGGCTGGCGGAAGCCCGCATCGTCCGCCAGCTTCCATCGCGATGACGCGCGCTGTATTCCGCGGTTCCAAAACTCAGCATGCCGGAAACAACGTCGTGGTAAAGCGCCGCCAGTTCCGGCGAGTGATCCTCCGCTTCGGAAATCTTCTTGCCCAGTAAATCTTCGGGTTGATACCCTAGCAAATCGCGCACGCGCGAACTCACGAAAGTGTATTTCTCCTGTAGATCGACGACCAGAATCAGGTCAGGGAAACTCTCCAGCAGGTGCCTGCGGAATTCCTCTTGCTGCAGCAGTTGCCGCTCGAGCTTGCGCCTGTCTGTGACGTCGACCAGTGTGCCCTGATAACGAATCAGATTGCCCGAAGCATCCCATACCGCGCGCGAGGACTCCAGAAACACGGCCGAAGTTCCATCTTTCTTCCGCAAAGCGATCTCTCGTGCACGCACCCCGCCCCGATCGTCCGGAGCCCGCCCGAGTACCGGTGGTTCCGCGGGATTGACGTTCAGCCTGCCCGGATCGAGCGCCAGCAATTCATCTTTCGTCGCGTACCCTAGAATGCTCACCAGCGCGGGATTTGCATCGAGCAGTCTGCCCTCCGGTGTGCTGAAGTAAGCTCCTTCCTGGAGGGTCTCGAAGAGTTCGGTGAAACGAAGTTCCTTCTCGTGCTGTCCGGTCACATCCCGTCCCAGCACGCTTGCCCCAACCACCTCGCCACTCTTGACGATCGCATTGAGGGCGCAATCAAAATAGAGCGGCCGGGTTTTATTCTTCAGGCGCACTCGAACCGTGCCGACCCAGTGTCTCTTCTCCAGGAAACGCGCCAGCCCGGCTTCCACGCTGGCGCGTGTCGGTTCTTCGACGAAGTCAAAAAACTTCTTTCCAACAATCTCGGTGAAGGGAAGCGCCACCAGCTCGGCGATGCTCTTGTTGACGGTACGCATCGTGCCATCCAGAGAAACGGCGCAGGCCGCATCTTCGAGCGAGTCGATGAGCTCCTTAAAATTCCGCTGGGAGCGCGCAATCATGTCGGAGAGCTGGTCGAGTTGCTCCTCCGACGGAGCCGCGCCCACGTGTTCCTGCAAATTTTGGAGCAGCAGCTTAAGCTCGCCGACCTCCTTCCGCCTTCCATACGCATAGACGGCCAGAAGTACGGATAAAAGCAGCACACCCAACGCCGCTGGCCCTAAGTGGTAAGGCAAGGTTTCCAGCCGCTCCCACGCGAGCGCGGCAAAGCCCGCGGCCAGCAGGACCATGAAGAGCAGAATCCATCGCCACAGTTGAGATTCTTCGCGCTCCAGATTTTGCGAAGGTCGGGGACGTCGAGCGTTACCGGAAGGGGACTGGTCCATGGGGGAAGTTACCTGGTTCTGCGTTCCCGGAACGACAAAACCGTCAAGCAATCACACCATCGTAATTATAACGACCGGATGGAACAACCGTTGTTGTTGGAGAACTTGGTACGCCGCGTCCGATTTTGGACAGCGTCTGCAATAATTGACTTGTCCCGGATTGGCCCCTAATCTGGTCTGGCCCCTAATCTGGTTGGGCCTCTTATATCGCCGCGCAGAGCGTGCTTCCCCTAGTGATTGGCCAAACCATCTCGCACTACCACATCGTCGAGAAGTTGGGCGGTGGTGGTATGGGGATTGTTTACAAGGCTGAAGACACGCGCCTCCACCGCTTCGTAGCCCTCAAGTTCCTGCCCGACGACGTTGCCCGCGACCCGCAGGCGCTCGCCCGCTCCAACGCGAAGCCCAAGCCGCCTCCGCGCTGAATCATCCCAACATCTGCACGATTTATGACATCGACGAGCACGACAGTCAGGCCTTCATCGCCATGGAATTTTCTGGACGGGGTCACGCTCAAGCATGCCATCGCCGGACCGCCTCTGGAAACCGAGACTGTGCTTTCATTGTCCATCGAGATTGCCGATGCTCTAGACGCGGCTCACACTGCTGGCATCGTTCACCGCGACATCAAGCCCGCCAACATTTTCGTCACCAAACGAGGTCACGCCAAGATCACTCACTGAGAATTCGCCGGCCCTACAAGTCCTTCAACAGCCTGCTAGTCCGCCCAGATTAGGAAAGCCGTCCTCTTTATCCACAGCCCCAACCTGTGACATCCGTCACAGCCAACCCCACCTCCGGACGCGTACTCTAGCTACATTCCGGAATCAGGCCTTGGTGTGCCGACGGCGGCACGAAGGATGTCTCGCCCGGAGCGCCCATGCTCTACAAGACCCTCAGCGCCGCGGTCTACGGCATCGACGCCAACATTATTCAGGTGGAGGTAGACTGCTCCGGCATCAAGACCGACCAGGATCACTTTCACACCGTCGGCCTGCCCGATGCCGCGGTACGCGAGAGCCGCGACCGCGTGCGCGCCGCGCTGAAAAACTGCGGCTACGACATCCCGCCCACGCACATCACCATCAACTTGGCGCCCGCCGATATTAAGAAGGAAGGCTCAGGATTCGATCTCCCCATGGCGCTCGGCATCGTCGGCGCCTACGGCGGCCTGACCAAGAAAACGATCGAAGACTGCCTCTTCGTCGGAGAGTTGTCCCTCGATGGCGGAGTTCGCGGCATTCGCGGCACGCTCCCCATCGCCCTCGAAGCCCGCAGCCGCAAAATTTCGCGCCTCGTGGTTCCCGAAGCGAATGCCCGCGAAGCCGCCATGGTCGGCGGAGTCGATGTCTACCCCGTGCGTTCGCTGCTTGATGTCATCCACTTCGTCAATTCCGGCAACGGAATCCTCCCACTGAAAGCCGACGGCGACGCTCTGCTGAAAGAATCGCAAGATTTCCTCGTCGACTTCAAAGATGTGCGCGGCCAGCAGACCGCCAAGCGCGCCATCGAAATCTCCTGCGCCGGAGGCCACAACATTCTGATGATCGGACCGCCGGGCTCCGGCAAAACCATGCTCGCCAAGCGCATGCCCACTATCCTCCCGCCGCTCACCTTCGAAGAAGCGCTTGAGACCACCAAGATCCACAGCGTTGCCGGAGTCCTCGATCCCGGCAGCGGACTAGTAGGCAAGCGCCCGTACCGCTCACCTCACCACACCATCTCTGACGCCGGCCTGATTGGTGGAGGAGTAATCCCGCGCCCCGGCGAAGTCTCGCTCTCTCACAACGGCCTGCTGTTCCTCGACGAACTGCCGGAGTTTCCCCGCAACGTGCTGGAAGTCTTGCGTCAGCCGCTCGAAGATGGCTCGGTCACCATCGCCCGCGCCGCCATGGCCCTCACCTTCCCCGCGCGCTTCATGCTGGCAGCGGCAATGAATCCCTGCCCGTGCGGCTTCCGCAATGACCGCACTCGCGAGTGCCAGTGCACTACGCCGATGATTCAGCGCTACATCTCGAAAATCTCCGGCCCGCTCATGGACCGCATCGATATCCACATCGACGTCCCCGCGGTGAACTACAAAGAAATGCGCTCCACCAACGAACCGGAGAGTTCCGCGAAAATTCGCGAGCGCGTCATGCGCACCCGTCAAAAGCAGCTCGCCCGCTTCGCCTCTTCCCGCGAAAAACTTTATTGCAACGCCCAGATGTCATCCCGCCACATCCGCGCCTTCTGCGATCTTTCCGCCGATTGCGAACGCCTGCTCGAGCGCGCCATGACCCAGCAGGGACTCAGCGCCCGCGCCCACGACCGCATCCTGAAAGTCGCCCGCACCATCGCCGACATCGAAGAAACTCCGGCCATCGAACCCAAACACATCGCCGAAGCCATCCAGTACCGATCCCTCGATCGCACTTACTGGACCTAGCGTTTGGAAAAACATTCTCATGTGGGGACGGCCGTCCTCGGCTGTCCATCAAGCGGAGCTCGACAGCTTCTCCCTTGGGACACGCAACCAAGACGCTGCTTTAGTAAACGTTGACCACCTGCTGCGTCTTGTACAACGTCCCCGTCGTATCCCATCCCTGCACCGTCAACAAGTGCGTACCCGCCGATGCAGTCACAGTCGCCACGATAGTCGCACCGGTCGACGTTGCTACCACGGTGTTGTCGAGATACACCTTCATGGTTGTAATCGGCGCCGGATTCTGCACCGTCTGCGCCTGCACCGTAAACGGTGAATTCAAGTCTCGATAATTGGTCGGTTGCTGAATCTGTATATACGTGGCGCAGCCCGTCACCAGGAACGGGCACCCGTAGTACAACCGGTAGCTGCTGGTCGCGGTATAAAGCGCTCGGGACCCTTTGTACGCCTTCACAGTAAAGCTTTGCCACGTGTTGCTCGCGGTCGAGGTCCCGTAATCTGCCGCTGCTAGATTTCCATTCGAACTATAAAGAAACTTCCCATTTTGCCAGACGTTCATCGAGGTCACGTCGGAACTGGCATACGCCGCAAGCTGAAGGAAAACGTTGGGTTGATACGATCCATTCGGCGGCGAGCAAAAATTAATGCCAGACGCGGGATAAGTGCATGGATAGTAACCGCCAACCTGCGTCACCTTTGCCGAATACTGAAACAGATTCCCCTCGGAGTCCCAGGCGTTCAAAACCAGGTTATAGCTCTGGTTGAAATAATCGTTCTCGTCCATCACCAGATAGATAGTGTCCGAATTATCCTTCTCCAACAGTTTCACGTTATTGGAGTAGAGAATCATCTTGGTGATGGGCAGCCCGTTCTCGCCCGTGGCCGCACCCTCAATATTCATCGGGAAAACGACAGTCGCGTTAGTGGTGGGAAAGCAAATGACCGCGCCCGCCTTGGCTGGGGGCGTACAGGTTGCCGAAGCCAGGGTTGCGCATGCGGCGAACACAAGAATTGCGGAGAGACGAAACAGGTTGCTTCTCATCGGGAGTCTCCATGCCCTTAGCGGAGGGATGCCCGTCCACTTCCTGTTCATCCTTTTGGCGGCATCGTTCCCACTCTAGGGATGTCGGGTTCGACAGCCCATCAGGCCGTTACCGTAGTTCGTCGCCAGGTTTTCCGTATCAAATTGCAGCCACGGATCGCAAAGAAAAAGACAAAGACAAAGACAAAGAAAAAGAAAAAGCCGGGGAGCGATCCCCGGCTTCTCTAATTGTGTAACTCTACGACTGAACTAATCGTGATGCGCCGTCCCAGTCAAACCAAAAGACGCAGCCCGGCATTGAGATGAGTTCAATCCCAGCGACGCGTCGCACCAGTTAGCCCATGTGAACCCGAAGAAAGACGAGTTCAGGAACATCGAGCCCGCTGGCTGCGCGTTCGCGAGCACGCCGTTGGTATTCTGGGTTGTGTTCGAGAGGAAAATCCTTCCCACGCTGCAGCTGCCGTCCGTAGCTCCATTGGTGCATTCCGGAGTCACATTGAACCAGTACTCCCCCGCTGCCAGAAATTGTTCCGCGGACAAATGTACCAGCACGGTGTACTCGTTCAGTCCGATGAAGTTGCGCCCCGTCGCGGCCACCATGATGTTGCCGGTGCCGGAAGCGACGCTGGTTCCACCGCTGCCCTCCGAAACGCCCGTGCGGATGTCCCAACTGGCCATTTGCGGATCGAAGTTCACGTCGGCTTGCACATTGACCAGAATTCCGGTAACCCCAGCCGTCACGCCACTAGGGACGTTGAACGCAGCATAAGTCGAACTGCCGGGAATCAGGACAGTGTTCTCATCCGACAAGCCGGCCGCGTTGGAATCGGAAACATTCAAGTCGCCGCCGTAGAACAAACACGGACTGCACAAACCCGGTGGAATCCCGGAGGGCGCCAATACGGTCTCCTCGGAACTACCGGCAAGATGTTGCGAAGCAGCCGGCTTTTTCTGTCCCGCCGCTGCTGTCAGGGTGAGCGCTAACACAAGAGTTGTTGCGAAGAGAATCTTTTTCACAGGACACCTCCGAGCACACCGAACGACAGGTAGCCGCATTGCGTCTGGTTGAACCCCAGGCTCGCATCGCACCAGTTAGCCCACGTGAACCCGAAGAACGACGAGTTCAAAAACATCTCGTGCGCCGGTTGCCAGCTTTCGTGTAACGAGTTGGTGCGCGATGTGGTGTTCGACACGAACTGCCGGAAAACGCTGCAACTCCCATCCAACGTGTTGGTGCAATTAGGCGTGACGTTCATCCAGTAGTCGCCCGAGGCGAGCGTCAGACTGGGAAACACCGCCAGAAGTGAATACTCGTTGAGTCCAAGAAAGTTATTTCCTGTGGCCGCCACCGAGATGTGTACGGTTCCAGAAGCGATGCTGGTTCCGCCACTGCCTTCCGAAACTCCGGTCCGGATATCGTAACTGGCGGTCATCGGATCGAAGGCCGCATCAGCCTGCACGTTGAAGAGAATACCTTTCACCGTGACGGTGGTGCCGCTCGGTATATTGACTTCGCCATAGGTGCTGCTGCCGCCGGGGATGAGCAGAGTATTCTCGTCCGACATGCCCGCTGCATTAGCATCGCTCGGGTTAAGATCGCCACCATAGAACAAGCATGGGTTGCACAAAGCTGCCACGCTGGGATTCGGATTCTCCTTAACATCCCGTAGTTCGGCCGCTGGGTTGCCGGCTCGATGATGCGATAACGCTGGCGTCTTATGCTGCGCCGCCGCCGCTGAGAGGCTGAGCGTTATCACTAACGCCACTGCGAAAACCGTTTTTTTCACTATGTTCCTCCTTTTGGGAGTTCTTCTCGACATTTCTAGGCAAGACAGAAACCGATTCTGGGCTGCCCAAAATCGCCCGCCGAGTCTATGCCGCTCTCCCCGTGAATGCAAGGGAGAAGAAAGTACCTACGGCGGGAAACGGCCACCGGGCAAGGCTTTCCCGCGCGAGCAGTCCCCTGGCTCGTCCGCCATCTGCGTGCATTAAAGCAGGCCTGCCGCCTGCTTCCGGTGGCAAGTAAGCGTTGGTGGGGCACGTGGAGTGGTGTATGCTAACTCGATCTGGGCGTTTCGATGTTTCCGTCGGCAGCACTCCCAGCGAGATACCCGCCTTTCAGGACAAGCCATGAGGAAAGTTCTCCCCGTAATTTTCGGACTCTCCAGCTTATGTGCAGTTTTGCTCGCAGCTTCCTACACCGCCCGCGCCCAGACCTTCGTCTTTGGCACGGCCACGCTGGCGACTGGAACCACGCCCGTCGCGGTGGCCCAGGGCGATTTCAACGGCGATGGAGTGCTGGATTTTGTAGTGTCGAACTCTGGCAGCAACACGATTTCTGTTTTTCTGTCGAAGCCGAACGGGTCTTGGGCCGCCAAGACGGATTACACCGTGACCACTCCGGGCCAGATCGTGGTTGGCGACTTCAACCTCGATGGCCATCTGGACTTGGCCCTCGCCACCGGCACCAACCTTGAAGTACTGCTGGGGAATGGTGACGGAACGTTCCAAAGTCCGTCTCCTCTGGGTGTTGCCGCGAGCGGCGTGGTGGCGGGCGATTTCAATAGAGATGGCAAGCTCGATCTCTTCGTTGCGGGCAGCGCTAGCGGACTTTACCTCGGCAATGGAGACGGAACATTCACTCTGGCAGGGCCGACTTTAGGTTCCTACTCTTATGTCAGCGCAGCCGACTTCAATCAGGATGGGAAGCTTGACATCCTGCTCAGCAGCGTCAGCAAGGGTCAGGCGTACCTGGGGAATGGCGCTGGCGGTTTCACGGCAGCGGGCACGATTGGGGCTCCCGGCCAGGCGCCGGTCGTAGCTGACTTCAACGGAGACGGCAAGCCCGACGTGGCTTTCGAAGTGAGCAGTTGCGGCCGCACCGGCTGCCACTACAACGTCGAGGTCTACACCGGAGCTGGTGACGGCACCTTCACCTTCTTCAGCTCGGCCTCAGTAGGTGCGACCTCGACCCAGTTCGTTGCCGCGGACTTCAATCAGGACGGCAAACAAGATCTGCTGGTTGTCCCCTCCGGCCTGATGTTGGGGAATGGCGACGGCACGCTTCGCCCCGCCATTGCTGCCCCGCTGGGAATCACTCCGGTTGGCGCGCTCGCCGGCGACTTCAACAATGATGGACAACTCGACATCGCCGCGATCGACAAAAGCGGCTGGCTCTACCTCTCCGTCGGCAATCACGGAAGTTTCGCAGCCACGAGTACCGTTTCCACCGTTTCTGCATTTCTTGGTCCGCAAACCGTCTTCGCCGATGTGAACGGCGATGGAAAACTGGACCAGATCTCCTATGGCAGTTACCCCAACTATGGCGTGATTGTGCGGCTGGGCAACGGCGACGGCACCTTCCAGGCGCCGCTGATTACACCCGGGGGTTCCATGGGCGGCAGCATCGCCGTCGGCGACTTTAACAACGACGGCAAACTGGATGTGGCGGTCAACGGTCCGAACGGAAGTTCCCAGACTTATGGTGTCTTCCTTGGAAATGGCGACGGCACGTTCCAGCCCGCGATCAGCGGATACTCCAATACGTATGCCCTTTCCATGGCAACTGCCGATGTGAATGGCGACGGCAAGCTCGATTTGCTGGCGACCGTGCAGAACCAGGCCCTTGGCCTGAATGTGTATCTGGGCAACGGGGATGGCACCTTTCGAACCGGCACGAACTACCCGGCGTGCTTCTCCACCGCCATTGTGGTCGCCGATTTCAACGGGGACGGCACGCCCGACGTAGGTATACCTTGCGGCGCTTCTCTGAATGTTCTGATTGGCAATGGCGACGGAACCTTTCAACCTGTTGTGTCTTACGGGACGGGCGGCGGCAGCGTGATTGCCTCCGGAGACTTTAATGGTGACGGCAAAGTCGATGTTGCGGTCGGGACCTTCATTTTTCTGGGCAACGGCGATGGCACCTTCCAGGCTCTGCCTTCGATCGCTTCCATCGACCCAATCGCTATGACTGCCGGCGATTTCAATGGAGACGGAAAAACCGATCTCGCGATGGTCATCTATCCCTACTCTGCCAACCTCATACGCCTGTTCTACGGCAACGCGGATGGAACCTTCACGGATTCGTTCCTGCTAGGCGGCCCGCTGACCGGCATGGCCGCTGGCGATCTGAACGGAGACGGAGCCATCGATCTGTTCGCGGACACGCCCGCAGCCTCTACACCCACCTACACGAACCTGAATGTCCCGGTGGCCTCGCTGTCGCCCGGCCAGTTGGCTTTTCCCAACGTGGCTGTCGGTTCCACCGGATCGCCCTTGACGTTGACGGTGTTCAATTCCGGAATCGCTTCGCTCACCTTGGGAGCACCCACCATCACTGGCGACTTTGCTGTGAGTTCGAACACCTGTCCCGGCACCTTGGCATTCAGCGCCTCCTGCGCTTTGCAAGTGTCGTTTACTCCCACGGCCATGGGCCTGCGAACCGGCCTGCTGGCAATTGCCACCGACAGTTTTGGCGGAACCGCAAACCTCGCGTTATCCGGGAACGGTGCCGTGTCCGGAGCCGCGGTCCAAGTCTCTACATCCAGTCTGACCTTCGCGGGCCAACTGGTTGGCACCAGCAGCCCCAGTCAAATCGTTATCGTAACCAGCTCTGGCGCGGGTGCGGTGACGTTTTCAAAATTCTCCACCAGCGGAGATTTCACGCAAACCAACAACTGTCCGGCGACCCTAAACCCGTCCGCGAGTTGCACCGTGTTTGTGACGTTTACACCCACAGCAACCGGTACTCGTAGCGGAAGCCTAGTCATTTCGGACAACGCTCCCGGCGGCAGCCAGACAGTCAGCTTGACCGGAACCGGAACGGCGCCGGCGGTCGCGCTTTCGCCCACCAGCCTTACTTTTGCTACGCAGCTGATCGGCACCATCAGCCATGCGAAGACGGTGACTCTCACCAACACAGGAACCGCGGCGCTCACCGTCAACAGCCTGACCTTCTCGGGTGCAAATCCGAGCAGCTTCAGTCAGACCAATGGCTGCGGGAGCAGCGTGGCAGCGGGTGCGAAATGCTCTATCTCCGTCTCGTTCAAACCCTCCACCATCAACACCCTGACGGCCACATTGAATGTCAATGACAACGCCGCCGGCAGCCCGCAAACCGTTTCTCTCTCCGGCACCGGGACCGAGGTAAAACTCTCGCTTGCGTCTATCAACTTCGGCAGTGTAACGGTCGGAACCAAGAGTGCGGTGAAGACGGTAACGCTCACCAACGTCAGCGAGAACACCGTAAGCGTCACCAGCATCTCCCTGACAGGAACCAACGCCTCCGACTTCTCCGAGACCAACACGTGCGGTTCAAGCGTACAGGGAGGCAAGAGCTGCACTGTCTCGCTAACCTTCACTCCGTCCGCGAAGGGAACTCGAACGGCCTCGTTGTCAGTAGCAGACAACGGCGGAGGCAGCCCGCAAACCGTCAGCCTGAGTGGCACCGGAAAATAGCGAGATCTCAAGGGACGCGTTCGATCATTGTAGGGGACGATCTCGGTAGGAACGAGCTTCAGCCGCGAAAGGGATTTTCACGGAAATCAACCCGCCGCGATTGACCCCTATCCTCGCAACGTGTTATAAATGCCCGTTTTGCACTCGTGTGCCGGAAGCAGAGCCATAGCTCTCTCCCGCCAGCCCGGGCGCAAGATCCGACGCGGCCAAGCTCCAACACTCCGTTATTGGTTTTGCGGTGGAAGCGTGTTCGGAATTCCGGCAACTGATTCCCTCGTGTGCCGCACTGGGCGTGCTCGGGCGCGGGATGCTTCGCCGGAAGGCAGTGCCTAAACACGTTAGTATATTCCTGAAAACCGAATCATTTTGGAGGACTCATTATGCGCACCTGGCTCGCCACTGCTGCGTTCCAAGGCTGCCGTCTGGCAACTGCTTTCTTGAAGAAGACTTTCGCCGCCGCTACGTTGTTTACCGTCACCACGGCCGCAGCTCAATCTTCGCCCGAAGCCGGCGGTGAAGCCGCCCTCAAACTTCCCGACCTTTCCTCCGTCAGCTTCCTGGGGAAATGGGCAATCAACGGCCACAGCCTGCTTCTCATCGGCATCCTCTTCTGTATCTTCGGCCTCGGCTTCGGCATGGTCATCTACATGCGCCTCAAGAATCTGCCGGTCCACCGCTCCATGCGCGAAATCTCCGAACTCATTTACGAGACTTGCAAAACATATCTGATCACGCAGGGCAAATTCATCCTGCTGCTGTGGGCTTTCATTGCCGTCATCATTCTCCTTTACTTCGGCTTCCTCCAGCATATGGAAGCCATGCGCGTCGCCATCATCCTCGCCTTTAGCCTGGTCGGCATCGCCGGCAGCTACGGCGTAGCCTGGTTCGGCATCCGCGTCAACACTTTCGCGAACTCGCGCACCGCCTTCGCTTCGCTTCCCGGCAAGCCGTTTCCTGTTTACCAGATTCCTCTCGAAGCAGGCATGAGCATCGGCATGATGCTGATCAGCGTCGAACTGCTCATCATGCTAATCATTCTCCTCTTCATCCCCGGCGACTACGCCGGCCCTTGCTTCATCGGATTCGCCATCGGCGAATCTCTAGGCGCAGCCGCGCTCCGCATTGCCGGCGGCATCTTCACCAAAATCGCCGACATCGGCTCCGACCTGATGAAGATCGTTTTCAAGATCAAAGAAGACGACGCGCGCAACCCCGGCGTAATCGCCGATTGCACCGGAGACAATGCCGGCGACTCCGTCGGCCCCTCCGCCGACGGCTTCGAAACCTACGGCGTCACTGGCGTAGCCCTCATCACCTTCATTCTGCTCGGAGTCAAAGATCCAGCTGTGCAAGTCCAGTTGCTGGTCTGGATCTTCGTCATGCGCGTGATGATGCTGATAGCCAGCTCGCTTTCCTACTTCCTCAACAGCGCCATCGCCAAAGCCAGGTTTGGCAATGCCGACGAGATGGACTTCGAAACGCCGCTCACCTCTCTGGTGTGGATCACCTCGGCCGTCTCGATTGCCCTGACCTATCTGGTTTCCTATTACATTATTCCCACGCTCGGCGGCGACGCCACACAGTGGTGGAAGCTCGCCACCATCATCTCCTGCGGGACTTTAGCAGGGGCAGTCATCCCCGAACTGGTGAAGGTTTTCACCTCGGTGAATTCGCGCCACGTTAAGGAAGTAGTCATCTCCGCCGAAGAAGGCGGAGCCTCGCTCGGCATTCTGTCCGGATTCGTAGCCGGCAACTTCTCTGGTTACTATCTCGGACTTTCCATGATGGTGCTGATGGCCATCGCCTACTCCATGAGCACCCTGGGTCTTGCGGCTGCCGCAACCATGCTCGCTCCCGCCGTCTTTGCCTTCGGACTCGTAGCCTTCGGATTCCTCGGCATGGGCCCAGTCACCATCGCCGTCGATTCCTACGGCCCGGTCACCGACAATGCCCAGTCCGTCTACGAACTCTCGCTGATCGAGCAGGTTCCCAACGTCCAAGCCGAAATCAAGAAAGACTTCAACATGGGGGTCAACTTCGAGCGCGCCAAACACCTGCTCGAAGCCAACGACGGCGCAGGCAACACCTTCAAAGCCACTGCGAAGCCAGTGTTAATCGGCACCGCCGTAGTAGGCGCCACCACGATGATTTTCTCCATCATCATGGCCCTCACCGCCGGACTCACTGCAAACGTCGACAAACTCTCCCTCCTGCACGCCCCGTTCTTCCTCGGACTGATCACCGGCGGCGCCATGATTTACTGGTTCACCGGCGCATCCACCCAGGCCGTCACCACCGGAGCCTACCGCGCCGTCGAGTTCATCAAAGCCAACATCAAACTCGAAGGCGTGGAAAAAGCCTCCGTCGAAGACAGCAAGAAGGTCGTCGAAATCTGCACCAAGTACGCGCAAAAGGGAATGCTGAACATCTTCATCGCCGTCTTCTTCGGAACGCTCGCCTTCGCCTTCGTCGAACCATTCTTCTTCGTCGGCTACTTGATATCGATCGCCATCTTCGGCCTTTACCAGGCCATCTTCATGGCCAACGCCGGAGCCGCCTGGGACAACGCCAAGAAGATAGTCGAAGTAGAAATGAAGCAGAAGGGAACTCCCCTGCACGACGCCACCGTAATCGGCGACACCGTCGGCGACCCCTTCAAAGACACTTCCTCGGTCGCTCTCAACCCAGTCATCAAATTCACCACGCTGTTCGGCCTCCTCGCAGTCGAACTCGCAGTCACGCTAACCCGCGACCAGGGTTCAACCATCACGAATGTCCTGGCCCTCGCCTTCTTCGCCGTGTCCTTTTTCTTCGTCTACCGTTCGTTCTACGGCATGCGAATCCGCAGCGGCAACGCGGAGTAAGTTCTCGTTACTCAAGAACAAATGCCATCCAGCCCATCGGATGGCATTTCTTGTTCTACCCCGTGTCTCCCAGCCTGCCCTGAGCGCGGTCGAAGCGTGCCCTCTCTGGTAGAGATTTGTCCCTGCCAAAAAAGGCATGAGTTATGATCCGATGATTCGTTCGCCCAAAACCCCTTCGGGCCGGCGTCCAGGCATTTCATTTGTTATCACCGGCCAAAGTGTCATACTTAGAGGACGGGCAGGCAGCTTCGCGCCCGCTTTCGAGGACAACGTGCAACTCCAACGAATAGCTTGGACGCTTTCTATTTTGTTTCTGTTCACGATTGAGGGACGATCGCAGGCCCGGCCAGCACCTCCGGTGTCGCAGGCTTCTCCGAATTTAAAGGTGGACCCCGTGGCGAACGGCGAGCCGGATGTCAGCCGGGAGCGTCTGGCTCTCGAGATGAGGAAAAAAGCCAACCTGGAGCGCCAGGCCGCGCTCAGGTCCGATACGGAAAAGCTTTTCAAGCTCGCCGAAGAATTGAAAGCTTCCGTCGACAAATCGAGCGCGAACGTTCTTTCCATTGAGGTCGTGAAGAAGGCGGAAGAAATCGAGAAGCTGGCCCGTAGCGTGAAGGAAAAAATGAAGGGGCCGAACTAAAGAGGAATTGGTAATTTGGTGATCGGGCAATTTTGTATTTTGATGGCGAACGTTTGCGGTATCGATGTACGCGCCATAGGTACGGTTGCCTCGGTCCGGGCGCGTCGAACGATTTTTGTGCCACAACTCGAGGCCGATCGTCGTGTTTCTATTCTGTAGGATCCGCAGGATGCGGAGGAGGACAAGAGTATGAAACGGACGATTGCAGGAGTGTTATTGCTGATCGGGATGGGCGCGGGAACGATGTTTGCGGAAGACGGCGGGCGGGAGCGGCGGGACATCCGGCGCGATGAGTCCACAATCTCGCATGAGCGGCGGGAGACGCGGCGCGATTTCCGCAACGGAGACTACCGTGAAGCGCGGCACGAACGGAGCGAACTGCGGCGCGAGTATCGGGATGTGAATCGCGACCGGCGGGAGTTCGACCGGGACCGGCGTTAAGCGGGTCCGAACGCGCGTGGCTTATCGGCGGCACAGTCAACGACGGCACCACTAGAGCTTCGTGACTGTGCCGCTTTGATTTGCCACCCAAACATTGGCGCCATCGAAGGCCACTGCCTGAGCGAGGCTTCCCGGCCTACGGACAAATACGATCGCCGCTGCTACTCTGCTTCTCAGCCCAACCTGACGTTCTGATTTCCACAGCTCCGGGATGTTCATCCGTCACATCGTCCCGAAAGGGGAAGGCATTACTCTATAACTATTGCCAAACGGGGGCGCAAGGGGAGAGAAAGTCAATGTCAAAGAGTCCGAAGCGGGAAGTGGATGGCGAAGACGACAACGCGGTTCCAGGATTTGTGCCTTGGATTTTTGCCATGGCCGATCCCAACCCAGGCTGGTGGGAGCGCGAGAGATCGAATCCCAAGCGGATGGGCGAGCTGTCCCAGGCTGCATTCTTAGTGAAGGCACAGTCGATGGGATTCGGGCTGGCTCTGCCCTGGGGCGACAGCGAGAAGTATGACTTCATCGTGTGGGCCGCCCGCAAGGCCGGCTGTTGCGGGTGCAGGTGAAAGCTACGGGCAGGTTGAATCGCGGCGGATATGACGTCCAGCCCGTGTATTCGACGCGCGGCGAGGGCAAGAAGACCTACACAGCGGCGGATATTGATGTGCTGGCGGCGCACGTCATCCATCGCAAAAAAGATGTTTGGTACCTGCTGCCGATTGCCGCGTTTGAAGGAGTGAAGAGTCTGCGATTCTATCCCGGACTGAAGAGTAAGAATCCGCGATGGGAGACGTATCGCGAGTCTTGGGAGTGGCTGGGCAGCGTTGGAGATTGATCTGCAGCGGGCGGCTCAACGAGAGCGCTGGCCTAACGCCGGAACCTGCTTTCGTTGGCGCTCGGCGATAATCTCGTTCAGCCGCTTTCTTTCGATAGCCAAACCCGCACGGGCGCCCTCAACCATCTTCTTGGCGATCTCCAGCCACTTCCCAGCCATGGCTAAGGGATACTCCACGTCCGATGTAAACAAGGAAGAGATGCGGTTGAGAGCAAGGCGGGACATTGGGCGGGGACGCCGGTTGGCAAGCGGATTGAGGAGTTTACGGACGTTTACTCGTTTTTGTTTTGGCAGTTGGGGGTGAGGTGAATCTACCACGGAAGTACGTAGGACGTCGGTTCAGAATCTCACAGTGGTTCATCTGTCTGTGGCTCTCCCACCCTCTTGCGAACGCGAAAGGATGGTGCACCCAGCACCCGGTTAGTTAGAATCCCCGCCCTTCTCTCCAAGGAACGCAGAGACTAAGGACGGGGCATAATATTGGAGAAAAGGGGAAAGCTCCTATTTTCAGTTTGCGGCTCGTTTCGCGAATGTAGGCTTACCCCTAGTTACAGCAATTGCTCCGAGCGCCCCACCCAAGAACAAGAGCCAGGTCGCGGGTTCCGGAACAGAACTCAGGTCATGCTCGGCAACAGTGAAGACGGTGCCGCTAAACGGATCACTGGATGTAAATCCGAGCGACGGGTTAAACGTTATCGGCGTGACGGAAAAGTAGTAGCCCGGAAGAAGTGCTGACAACCCGTTAGTTATCGAGAACTTAGTGTCGAGGGGAAAACTCGAAGCCACAGGTGCCCATTGGCTCAGGTTCACCGCCACGAAGATATTGTCCTTCGAAGAGATTATTCCATCGCCATTCAGGTCTGTCAGGAAATCAGGGCAAGGCACGGACCCCGGAAACAAAGGCAGGTTGCGGGCTAGTGGCGAAAAAGCAAATGTTGGCCCGCTCCCAAGAAAAGCACCTTCCAAAGCAGCTTGAGCGTCTGTTTTAATGACCGGACCCCCGACAATCTGGATGCCATTTAAGAATTGCTGAAAGTCATCAATTGCGCTCGCGTTTATAGTCATCACAACGCCAGTAGCCTTGTCCTTGACCTCAAAATTTCCAGAAAAGTTGAGGGTTCCGGTACCGCCTTTTCCGATCGTGAGCGTCCACGGGGTACCATCGGGTTTCTCGAAGGTGACGTCCCCGTGGTGCAGCAACTTGACGGTGAGGAAAATCTGTAATACCGCTCCCGGATTACCCACTTCTTTTATCATAAAACCGTTCGGATGTGGTGGGTCTGCACCTATGGAGTCGGCCCGAACTGACTGCGGTGCGAGGCTCAGGATCGCCTGGAAACCGAGAATGCAAATCAAACTAGCTAGGAATCGCTTCATTGGCTTGTCCTCCGTAACCGGAATTTCCCTTTCCAAATTTCAGCCCCCTAAGTAAATATGCGCCTGTAATCTCGGCTTTTCGCGAGAAGTGTGGGCCAGCCCCTCGGCGGCGGGCCCCCACGAGTGCAAGCAGGCCGGTGCCAAATAGGCTGAGCGTGGTGGGCTCCGGGACTGAGCCAAAAGGGTTGCTGCCACTTACCTTGTAGCTGCCCCCGCCTGTGATGTTCACTGTCAGCCTCTCCGTGAAGAGCATCACATTTGTGCCACCTCCCCCAAACATAAACTTGAAAACCGGCTTGCTGCAGGAGTTGGCCTTGCCACAGGCACCAGGCCCAAACGTCTCGGTCACCGAATCGATCAGAACTCCGTCTGCAAAGCCCTGAAGGGTAAGCGTGATGATTGAGTTCTTGAAAAGAGTGACGCGCCCGTCAAGCTCAATGAAGCTTTCCTTGAAGGACGTGGGCGCTCCGGCGGCCACGGTTGAATAAATCACGAGCCTATTCTGCCCTTTCGGTACATTCACGAAAACCGGCGAGATGGTCAATAAAAATGAGGTAGGCGACGTGCCCCCGCTCCCGCCCTGGGGTCCGATGGTCGTTCCGTCGGCTAGGGTACAGCCGCCTATCAAGGCTGGGGAAGGAACATTCCGAAGATCCCCACAGGGTCCGCCGATGTTTATGTTACCTGCCCGGGCTTCACTTCCGAACAACAGGAGCGACGCGGCGGCGGCGAGGAGCAAACTCGCACGCAGCACTTTTGGTGGGCGTAGTTTTCCAGCCCAAATCCTGAAAATCTTAGCTTTTGGGCACGAAGGATCACTCGCGCTATCACACTCGGTGACGGCAGTCGCGGTTGATCTCAGCTGTTGGGGGGTACTCATAGAAACCTCCTTTTTCCGGAGTCCATAGTCGAGACACCGGAGTGAGATAACTGGCCTGGCCTGAATCCAGCGGCGCGGTGGGCATTACAGGCGTAGGAGAATGAGAGCGGTTCTGCAACTTTCGTGCCAGTTCCTTTTGCTGCAACAAAAGGCACATACGAGTTGCTTCTTAGCTGGCATGCGCAGACTTTTGCAGCTTTGTCCCTCTCTTGTGTAAATGGTTGCAACCTATGTTCTTGTTAGTCGGGATAACCCTATTGTTTTGAGTTAGAAGGTTTGGAATCACAAAAGCAAGGAGTTGCTGGGCCCCTAACCAATTACTTGCGACCGAAGCTGTGGAAGTTGCGACCTCTAGGTTAGTCACCTTAACAAAGACCCACGAGCTTTCTGCTCCCGGTCGGGTCGCTACTTAGCTGACACGTTAGTCGATGCCTAAGTGAGGTCACTAGGTCGAAGCGTATTCTGCTGGGTGCAGGATATATTGATTTGGGTGGATGGCCCCGGCCCCGTTCCCGTTTCACTCGGCCTTGCTGTTTCGGCAATGATTGGCAGTGGTTCGCTGGAGCGAGAAGGAGGGGTCAGTGCCAACTTCGAAGGACATGCTTAAAGAGCAGCTTGCCCGATATCGGCAGATCAAGATCAGCGTGATTGGGAGGAAGTCGGGACGGAAAATTTCGATTCCGGTTTGGTTTGTGCTCGAAGCGGAGAAGCTCTACCTGTTGCCGGTGCAGGGATCGAAGACGCAGTGGTATAAGAACGTGCGCAAGAATCCGGCGATTGGCATTGAGGCGCGCAGCGCGGAAGCGGAAGTTCGTGCCAGTGCTGTGACTGGGGCGAAGGCAGTGAAGTCAGTGGTAGAAAAATTTCAGGAGAAGTACGGGGCGAAAGATGTGAAGAAGTATTATTCGGGATTTGATGTGGCCGTGGTGGTGAGGTTGGACTAGCTGTATCAGGGGTTAAAGCTCGCATCCGAGTCTTGGGAGTGGCTGGGCAGTTGGGAGATTAATTTATAGCGCGTGCCCCATCCTTTTCGCGTTTTTTGCGAAACAGCCTGCCCTGTTTTGCCGAAGCCCCGAGCGAAGCCGACGGGGGTGGGTTTTTGACGTCCTATCCCTGCTTAATCGTAATCCCTCTACAGCGCACTCATGTTCGACAAAAACTCGCCGTTGGCTTTGGTCTTGCTGAGCTTGTCGATCAGCAACTCCATCGCTTCCACTGGAGACAGTGGGTTCAGCACCTTGCGCAGCACCCAGATCCGCGACAAATCTTCGCGCGGAATCAGCAACTCTTCCTTACGCGTCCCCGACCGTTGAATATCGATCGCCGGAAACACCCGCTTGTCCACCAGTTTCCGCTCCAGAATAATTTCCGAGTTGCCCGTGCCCTTGAATTCTTCAAAGATCACGTCATCCATGCGCGATCCAGTATCGATCAGCGCCGTAGCGATAATCGTCAGCGATCCGCCTTCTTCAATGTTGCGGGCTGAACCGAAGAACCGCTTCGGCCGCTGCAACGCATTCGAATCCACGCCGCCCGAAAGCACCTTGCCCGAAGGCGGAACAATCGTGTTATAAGCCCGCGCCAGACGAGTAATCGAATCCAGCAGGATCACCACATCCCGCTTGTGCTCGACCAACCGCTTCGCCTTCTCAATCACCATTTCCGCAACTTGCACGTGCCGTGCAGCAGGCTCGTCAAAAGTCGAAGAAATCACCTCGCCCTTCACCGACCGCTGCATGTCCGTAACTTCTTCCGGACGCTCATCGATCAGCAGCACCATCAACACCACTTCCGGATGGTTCGTCGTAATCGAGTTCGCCACATTCTGCAGCAGCATGGTCTTGCCGGCGCGCGGCGGAGAAACAATCAACCCGCGCTGCCCTTTGCCCAGCGGCGTCAGCAAATCCATCACCCGTGCGCTCGAGTTCTCCCGCGTAGTCTCCAGCTTCAACCGCTCCTGCGGATAAAGCGGCGTCAAATTGTCGAACAGAATCTTGTTGCGCGCCTCATCCGGCGATTCAAAGTTCACCGCCTCAATCTTCACCAGCGCAAAGTATTTCTCGCCCTCGTGCGGAGGCCGCACCTGCCCGCTGATCGTGTCCCCGGTCTTCAAATCAAACTTGCGGATTTGCGACGGCGAAACATAAATATCGTCCGGCCCCGGCAGGTAGTTATAATCCGGCGAGCGCAGAAAGCCGTACCCGTCAGGCAAAATCTCCAGCACGCCCTCGGCAAAGATGTGGCCTTCTTTTTCGCTCTGCGCCTGCAGGATTTTGAAGATGAGGTCCTGCTTGCGCAGTCCGCTGGCGCCGGGCAGCTCCAAGGTCCTTGCGATCTTGGTCAGCTCGGTAATGTTCTTTTCTTTCAGTTCAGCTATGGTCATATTCACCTAAACCCGTGCACTAAAACGTATTCGTTAGTGTCTGCGGGAGATTTTCAAAGGAGGGTATTCAGGGAAGACAAAACACCTACAGGCAGGCGGACAGGGCTGCTTATGCAGCCCGCCGTTGTGCCTCTGCAAAATTCTCCGGCTCCGACAGAACTTCCTGCCGCTCCTTGCCTGCGATCCGGTCAAGCACTCCATTCATCGTTTCCTGGATTCGGGTGCTGGGCCGGTGGAACTTCCGCGTGGCCTTGGAGGCGAGCTGGCATAACATATAACGATTCCGTAAGGTCTGTAAAGCGTCAAACACACGATCAGAACGCATGTCTGTAGTGCTCCTTCCTTTATTAAGTATGGGCATTTCGCCTCCGCCCCTGTCCCTGGAACCAGTCAGAACCCCACAAGCCGTCCTAAACCATTGATTCCATTAAGGTTGTAAAGGAGTTAGCGCAATTCCTACCCAGAATAGATGCTTGACCGGACTCCGAAGATGCTCGTTTTTCCTGATTTGGGCTCACAGGTCGAGGTATCTCTTTAAAGACCCAGAGGCTCCGAATGTCCGTGGAACACCATAATGTACCCGGAAACCTGCCACAGGTCAATATATTTCTTAGCCCCGGGTTTCCCACAATGACACCGCAGCCTCGTCCGTCGTGACCCATGGAACACACACTCTCACCTGTGGTCCAGCCCCCGCAGAAAGGCGGCCCACCTGTGATCTTTCAACACGCTCTTCCCCTTCTCAGACCGTACGAACGCCGTCGTCGCAGGAGCGATGAGAAAGTGCAAATCGGCTGTAACGATTTGCAAGGCGCGGACTTGATGCGGTACGCCCATGTTTCGTATGCATGTTTTCGCATAGAAGATGTCGAAGTGGCGGGTGGCCAGGGTCCTAATCCACCAGCTTGACAAGTTGGTGTAAGATTATCTGCTCTGTGGCGCGGGCCCCTGGGGAGAACCCGCGCAACCCCCCCAAAGCAGTAAACCCCTAACGATGAGGCTGGTGGAACAGTGTGCGCGGGGGGGAGTGTCCGCGCGACGAGGAGAAGAATATGGCGAAGCGCAGAAGAAGTGAATTATCGAAGGCGACGGATTGGCGGTTGAAGACTTATTCACTGGCGGCGATGGCGGCGGGCGTGGGCGCGCTGGCGATGGTGCAGCCGGCGGAGGGCGAAGTGGTGATCACGCGAAAGAAGATACCGATTCCGGTGTCGAACTTCTTTTTTCCGCCACCGCATCCGGTGTTCATTTCGATGAATAACAATGGGGTCAGCGATTTTTCGTTCTCGCTGTACAGTTTTGCGTATCACTCGAGAGATATGGATTTAACGGCAAGGCCGCTCGCAGGCGCGGCCGTAGAAGGGAAGGATCAGGCTGGGGTAAATGGGTTTTCCCATTTTTATGCCTCCATGCTGAAGCGCGGAGCGAAGATCGGGCCTTCGGCGAATTTTAGCTCCGGGGCGCAGTTTGTCCCCGTCGTCGAGCGCCAACTCCACACTGTTAATTCGAGTTCGGTATCGAATAACAGGTCGTACGGAAACTGGGGTGGGAATGCGTCGAATACGTATCTAGGGGTTAAGTTTCTGATCGACGGCGAAACGCATTATGGCTGGGTGCGGTTGGCGGTAGCGATTAGTCCGTTCTCCGGGCTCTCCGCGACGATCACGGCGTACGCATATGAGACCGAGGCAAACAAGAGAATTCTGGCCGGCGTGCCGATAGGAGAGGCCGCGGTCATCATAGACGAGACGAAGGGTCCGTCATTGGGAGCGCTGGCGGCAGGGGCGGAGGGACTGCCGACCTGGCGGATGAAGCAACCGGCGGATCACTGATTCGGCAAGTTGGTGTAAGATGTTACGCTCTCGCGCGGGCTCTGGGGAGGACCCGCGCAACTCCCCCAAAGCAGTAAACCCTAACGATGACGGTGTGTTGAAAAGTGTGCGCGGGGAGGTATCCGCGCGATGAGGAGCAGAAGATGGCGAAATTCAAAAAAGAATTGTCGAAAGCAGCGGACGGGCGGTTGAAAACGTATTCACTAGCGGCGATGGCGGCTGGGGTGAGTGCTCTGGCGCTCGTGCAACCGGCGGAAGCCCAGGTTGTGGTGACCTCCACGAACATCCAGCTCAATCCCAACGGGAGCGTGTCCATCGATTTGAACAACGACGGGGTGACGGACTTCATCCTGGCGGACAACTTCGATGGATACGATCATGGGTTTTACGGTTCGTTCGTGGCGATCCCGGTTACCGGGGGCAAAGTCATGGCGGGAACGCATGGTTCAAAGGGGGCTTATGCCTCGGCATTGGGGATTGGAGCGGTCATCGGGCCGTCGGCACACTTTTCCAGTTCCGCGGGCCGCGGGGAGGCGCTGATTGAACGGTCGGTGGGGTTCGTGTCGGCGTCCACTGCGAATACGGTGTATGGGAATTGGGGCAACGCCAGCAACAAGTATCTGGGTCTGAAGTTTCTGATCAACGGCCAAACCCACTACGGGTGGATTGCGATGAACACGAATACCGTGGGGACGATGTCGGCCACGATCGTAGCGTACGCCTATGAGATCCAGGCAAACAAGAAGATCACAATCGGATCAACCGCGGACGCAACCGAAGTAAGTCCGGCACCCGCAGCGAAGACGGTGGCCAGCGATCGCGGGCCGTCGTTGGGGATGCTGGCCTTGGGAGCTGACGGCCTGAATATGTGGCGGCGGTAGAGAGACGGCCACAAACAGAATTGCACAAGCGGCGCCCGCGGGGCGCGGAAAAGAGGAATTGCGATGCGGTCCAAAAAATTTGTTAACGGCAGGAGATTGCGCAATGGTATGGCGGCGATGGTGGCAGCGCTCCTCATCGCTTGGCCAGGAGTTTCACAGCGTGCAGCCGCGCAAACGCCAACGGTGCTGCATACGTTTACCGGGCCGGACGGGATCAACCCGATTCTGGGAGTGACGTTCGATTCGACAGGAAATCTATTTGGCGTCGCCTCGGGCGGAGGCAGTTCGAACAATGGGACGGTGTATGAACTGATGCCGGCCAACAACGGCAGCTGGACGGAGAGGACCCTGTACTCGTTCAACGGGACGTCAGGCTCCACGCCCGTGTCCCCGGTGGTGTTCGACAGCAAAGGAAATTTGTACGGGGCGACGAAGCTGGGAGGTTCGAACGGAATGGGCGTCGTGTATGAACTCTCGCCCTCGGGCGCGGGAAAATGGACCCAGACAGTGCTGCATAACTTTGGCGGAACCGGCGATGGATCGTATCCTGTGGGGACCATTGTGGTGGACTCGACAGGAGATATCTTCGGGACGACCGAGGGCGGCGGTGCATATGGCGACGGAACAGAGATTCAGGGAGGAACCGTTTTTGAAGTCTCACCGGCAGCCGGAGGGGGATGGAAGGAGAGTATTCTTCACAGCTTCGGCAATGGCAGCGACGGAAACCTTCCGAAAGGTGGAGTGATTTTAGACACCAAAGGTAACGCCTACGGTACAACCTACAAGGGTGGAGCTCATGGGCAAGGCGCCGTTTTTGAGCTTTCTCCGAGTGGCCAGGGAGCTTACACAGAGACGGTGATTCATAATTTCAATACGGGCCGGAGCCAAGGGGACGCCGCGAATCCGGCGACCGGATTGACTTTTGATTCGGCGGGAAATCTGTATGGCGGGTCAACTTCGGGTTTCGACTCGGCCATCTTTGAGGGTGGAGGAACGCTGTACAAGCTGGTTCCGCAGTCAGGCGGGACCTGGAAAGAGAGCGTGATCGTTTCGTTGGGTTTCGATGAGTTTTTAGAGGCCATCTACTCCAACCTGGTCTTGGATAGCGCAGGACATATTTTTGGAGTGACGCTGGACTCCAGCGCCAGCTCAGTGTTTGAGATTCAGGGATCGAACTACAAGTACATCAGCGTGTTCACGGGGGCCAAGGTGGGGACGCGGCTGGCGGTGGGCTCATTGTGGATGGATTCGGCGGGAAATCTGTACGGAGCGGCGCAAGCGGGCGGAGCCCACAACGACGGCGTCGTGTTTGAGATTAAACGATAAAACCATGACGAAAGCGTTAGCCAAAAAAGTGCTTCTCGTGGGCTGGGACGCAGCCGACTGGAAGGTTGCTAATCCGCTGCTGGATGCCGGGCTGATGCCCACATTGAACGGCATGATCGACGAAGGGGTGATGGGAAACATTGCGACCCTGCAGCCGATCTTGTCGCCCATGCTGTGGAACTCGATTGCGACGGGCAAACGGGCGCATAAGCACGGCATCCACGGCTTTATGGAGCCGAATCCGGAAATGGACGGAATCCGGCCTGTGAGTTCGACGTCGCGCAAAGTGAAGGCGTTGTGGAACATCCTGACGCAGCGAGGATACAAGACGCACGTGCTGGGATGGTTTGCGGGGCATCCGGCGGAACCGATTCACGGCATTGCGGTTTCGGATTTGTATCCGCTGGCGACGAAGGCGCTGGGAGAGAAGTGGGACTTGCCGGCGGGGACGGTACATCCGGAGAGTTTGCGGGATACGTTTGCGGAACTGCGGATGCATCCGGGGGAGTTGACGCAGGAGGCGATTCTGCCGTGGATACCGCTGGCGGGAAAAGTGGATCAGGAGAAGGACCGCGGGCTGAACACGTTTGCCAAGATTCTGGCGGAAAATTGTTCGCTGAATAACGCGGCAACCTGGATTTTGAAGAATCAGGAGTGGGATTTTCTGGCGGTGTACTACAACGGCATCGACCATTTCTGCCACGCGTTCATGAATTACCGGGCGCCGCGGATGGAGTTCATTCCGGAGGAAAGGTTCGAAATTTACAAAGACGTGGTGGATGGAGCGTATCGCTTCCACGACATGATGCTGGAGACGTTGATCCGGCTGGCGGGGCCGGAGGTAACGGTGGTGCTGGTTTCAGATCACGGTTTTCACTCAGACCATCTGCGGCCGAAAGCGATTCCGAGAGAGCCGGCGGGACCGGCGGTGCAACATCGGCAGTTTGGAATCTTCTGCATGAAGGGGCCGCACATCAAGAAAGACGAGCGAATCTACGGAGCGACCCTGCTGGACGTAGCGCCGACTGTGCTGACGCTGTTTGGGCTGCCGGTGGCCGACGATATGGATGGACGCGTTCTGGTGCAGGCGTTTGAAGAGCCGCCGGAGATCGAACGCATCCCGAGCTGGGAGGACGAGGTGGGCGAATGCGGGATGCACTCGGCGGATATGCGGATGGATCCAGAGGCGGCGAAGGCGGTGCTCGATCAGTTCATCGCGCTGGGATATGTACAGCCGCAGACAGAAGGGCAGGCGAAGGCGGTGGAAGGCGCGGTGCGCGAGGGGAAATATAACCTGGCGCGCGATCTGATGGACTGCGGCAAGTATGGAGAAGCGGCGAAGCTGCTGGAGGGGTTGGTCGGCGAGAAGAGCGAAGACGTCCGGTTCAAGATGCGGCTAGCGCAATGTCGTATGTCGTTGAACCGCGGGGCGGAGGCGCGCGAACTGCTGGATCAGGTGGTGAAAGCGGACGAGGAGGCTGGGAGGAAGCAGGCGGAGAAGGACGCGGCGAGTTCCGGTGAGGGCGAGGGCGCGGCGAAGAGCTCCGCGAAAGTGGCGGAGAAATCGGCAGCGGCTCGCGCCTGGGCCGAGTGGATGCTGGGCACGATGGAACTGACGGCGGGCAACAACGAAGCTGGGTTGGCGGCGTTATTGCGGGCGGAGCAGGCAGAGCCGCATCTGCCGAGCTTGCATCTGCGGCTGGGAGAAACATATCTGCGCTGCCGGCGGGTGGAGGATGCGCGCCGGGCGTTTGAGCGGGCAATGGAGATTGATGGAGACAGTCCCGAGGCGCATGTAGGGTTGTCGACGGTGTATTTGCGACAGAGAAAATTCGAGGAGGCGGTCAGCGAGGCTCTGATTGCGGTCGGGTTGCAGCATTTTTCTCCGTTCGGGCACTTCAATCTTGGAGTGGGGCTGGCGCGGCTAGGGGAGTATGAGCGGGCGAAGCTGGCCTTTGAAACGTCGCTGACGATTCTTCCCGGACTGGCGGCGGCGCATCGGTGGCTGGCGATATTGTACGGGCTGCCGGGCGGCGATGTGGGAAGGGCGGGACGGCATAAGGATTTATATACGGAGTTGAAGCGGCGGAGAGTAGCGGCGTAGGCAGCGCGTGGAAGTCAGAGTACGCAAGCGCATGATCACAATCGTTTCAGGATTGCCTCGTTCGGGCACTTCGCTGATGATGCAGATGCTGGCCGCGGGTGGGATGCCTATCCTGTCCGACGGCGAACGCCAGCCCGATGTGGATAATCCGCGCGGTTATCTCGAATGGGAACGCATCAAGCACCTTCCCCGGGATCCCGCATGCATTGCAGAAGCGGAAGGCAAAGCGGTGAAGGTCGTCTCGCGTCTTTTGACCTCCCTTCCCAACCGTCATGAGTATCGCGTCATATTCATGCAGAGACCGTTGCCGGAGGTTCTGGCCTCGCAGGAAGAGATGCTTCGCCGCCGGGGAACAGCCAAGCCGGGAACTGGCAAGGCCGCGATTGCGGCGGCGTTTGAAAGCCACTTGCGTGAAGTCGATGCTTGGCTTGGCAGTAAGTCATATCTGAAACTTTTGCGCGTTCCATACCACGATTTGCTGCACGATCCCGAGGACATTGGGCGGAAACTTGTCCAGTTCCTGAAGATTCATTTAGACGCAGAGGCAATGGCCCGCCAGGTCGATCCGACACTCTACCGAAATCGGGGGCTGGCCCACCCGTGATTTTTGATTGGGGCTGCCCCATCCCTTTCGCGCTGTTCCCACCGCCCTGCAAGCAGCGTTTCCCCGCTCCCAGCGCGCCAGCGCCGGGACCACGTACCGGTAGTGCGACGACTGGACCCCGCCCCGCCGGAGTCGTCGTCGCTCCTGGACTGGAACCCCCGCCCCCCCGATGCCACAACCACGCGACCTCAACATCGGACATATTTTCACACCGCGCGCCGGGATGCTATGATAAACAAGCAAGCACGCGCTTCGCGCGTGCTTCCCATCACTCCTCAGTAGCTCAATGGCAGAGCATTCGGCTGTTAACCGAAGGGTTGTAGGTTCGAGTCCTACCTGAGGAGCCATTTCTTTTTCAGACCTTTACTGTCGCGCGAGATTTTTCCGCCTCCGTCGACTTTAAGGGACCCCGCCGGAATTTCTAATCGTCCGAGGACATCGGCGGCCTCGCGTAGTGGGTGGGTTCCGGTGTGGCCGTGCCGTTTAGGCATGCGGATGGCGGTCGCGGCAGACCACGCCATCATGTTCGCGACGACGCTCCCAACTAATCCTTTCACCGCGCCGATTAATTACCGAGAGCGATCAAGCAGCTTGACACATCAGTCGCGCAGGAGCGCCACCTGGGAAGCGGAGTGATCGCGCTTCGGCAGTAATGGGAGGATCCGAAGGACAACTACCATGTAGGCTATATTTGGAGAGCGGCAGCGGGATATGTGGCGTTTAACAGCGACAATCCGGCCCTGGGGCTGGTGCTCAAAAACATTCTTGCCGGCAAGTTTACGGCCGCTGATCAATTTCGAGACTACCCGCCAACTTATTGCGTTTTTTCTACGCCAAGGCCGAGCCGTTCCCCACACCGCGCTACTCGAACTGACTAGCAGCGTTCCGTGCTCGCGGCCGATTCCAGTCAGCTTTGCCAAACCCGTTATCGCAGGCGTCGTTTGGACGACTTCCCGGATGCCGACGGTGTCTGAGGCGCGGTTTCAGTAGCGAAGAATCCGAGCGACACCTGTTGCTGCACTAACAAGTCATTTTCAATGAAGAAGCCGTGATTCTGGTCGATCAGGTAGAAATCGGCCGTGAAAGCCACAGGGGCGTTAGGGTTCGCGGCGTTGTTGCCCTGGAATGCGCTACTGCCGGCGACGTTCGCGAAGGAGCCTGCGAAACAGCCAGCCGCGACCGCGGAACAATTCTGGGAACTGACGGTGCTGGTAAATGCTTGATCAACGCTTGGTCCTACATCCGCAACTCCCGACAATGATGGCGGGGTCACGGTCATCACGGCTGTGCCATCGGATTCAGATCCATTCTGCTGCGTGAAATTGAGGCCGTAGGCGCCACTGAAGGTTAGAGTGTTCGATTGAGGATAAGCAAATCCCGTGCCCAGAAATGGAAAGTTAAAGCTGGAATCGCCGGAGGCGAGCACCAGGGCTGGGTTTCCATTCCCCGTGAGATAGAAAATGAATACAGGTTGGAAGGGACCGTTCGGATTGGCGAAACCGTATAGCAAAGAATGGAAGCGACCGCTTCCAGTCGTGGTCCCGGAATAACTTCCCTTGAACGACCCGCTGATCTGAGCCGGCAATCCCGTCGTCGGCGAGAACAACGACTGAAAAGCTGTGTCCATGTACCCATCCGTCAGATTGCCGGCGCCATCGGGGCTGACCACGCCTGCCGAGGTCAGCGTATCCGGTTGGCCATTCGCGAGGTCCACGCCGCTGACACCGAACACATACGGACCGGAGAAGGCTGCGTCATTCACGAAACTCCCAGTTGCGGGACCCTGGCCAATGGCGAGTCCTGCAACATCACCGGCGCCACCACTGTCGCTTTCGATCAGCTGTATGTGCGTCGCGTCCACGATATAGCCCGTGAACGTGATAACAGGGGTTGAGAACAGCGGAACATTCAGCGTTAAAGTCACCGCACCAAATTGATCGGGGAAAGAAACGTTTCCGGAGGGATTCGGTTGGTTCACCAGACCCGCCCCGATTGCACTCTGGTTCTGGTCAGCTACGCTACCGGTTCCTGAAATATTGTTGGGGTTATTGTTTTGATGATCGATATTTAGAATCCCGCCGATCGCGGTAGGCCCAAGACCTGAAAAGTCCGTGCCGCTCACCAGGAATGCGTAGCCGGCTGAAGGTTGCGTGATCGGGCTGGCCTGCATATCCATGGTGCCAGAGGCTGAGATCGTAAGCGCAGACGTGGGTGTCACGGTAATTAGCGCGTGGGAACTGGAAAGGAATACAAGACTAAAGGTTTGCGGAACAATCAACGGGTCATTACTTGGGTTATTAGGGTTGATGGTAATTGTTCCCCGTCCATCGGGTCCGAGGAAATAACTGCTTCCCGCCGGAACGATTGGCCCGGAATTGGACACAAAAGCGCCGGTCGCGGGATCGTTGAAGTCGACCGTTTGCTCGCCGGATGTGATATTTCCCTGGCCATCGAAAACCATCACCCCCGCAAATTGGTAAGTGGCTCCCCCCGCAACGCCCTGGGCCGCCAGCACGTATGTGCCGCTCAAATTGTTGCCAAAGGCGGTTACATTGATCGACGCCAGAACGTTCTTTGTATGATCCACCGTCGCGAAACCTTGAACGTTAACCACCTCACTATTTCCCGACAAGGCCGAGGGTGGGGTGTAGGTTACTGGCTGGCCGCTGGGGGTGTGGGGAGGGAGCAGCGAGCCGCAGTTGCCGCTCTGGCAAGTTAGAATCCAATCCACACCGGAGCCCGATCCGCCGTTGCTCGTGTCGTTGGTGACGACCGCCGTGATCGGCGTTGTTGAGTTGATGGCGATCGAACCTGGAGGCGTGGGCTGGAGAGCGATGGAAAGGCCTGCTGCCGGCGGCGGGGGAGGATTCTGCACGTTGAGAGTGTTCCCGCTGTTACATCCGGCAAGCGCCGAAATCAGCATTGCCGTCAGAAAAAAGCGAATCCATCGTCCAGGTGCCACTTGCCAACCTCCTTGAGTTGCTACTCCACAGTTACTTCGTCAAATGTCTGTGCCGGCCAGAATGTCGCTCCGCCCACGAATTCCGAATCGTGACTGGCCAACTCGACGCAAAGTGCGCGTCGCAGGTCACTGTCCCGTGCCTCGCAAATAAACAAACTGCGGATTTCCGGTCGTGTTCGATCCCAGCTTGTAAACCAGGCTGATGGTTCCTTGACTGACTCCCACGCCTGAGGGCTTGAAGGTCACGGTCATGGTGCAACTAGCTCCTGGCGCCAGGGAAAAAGGACAATCGTCGGTTTCGGAGTAGTTGCCGCTCACCGCGGCTTTGCCGGCGAAGTTCACGGTCGCCGAATTGGGATCTGCCGGGTCGTTTGAGAGCGTAACGGTTAGGCCCGCACTGGACTTCCCGACGGGTACGTTGCCGAAATCCAGTCCCGCACTCGGCGACATGCGCAATGGGCTGAATCCATTCGCTTTCAATTCCACTGGAAAACGTCCGCTGTCGATTTCGCAGTCGGATGTTGCTCCACCCGGGCTGCATTGCAGGGTATTCAGCTCCAGAAAATCATCCAAGCCGTTGCCAGATTGCGTGTAGCTCGGCTGTGGAATAAAAGCAATCGCCAGGCTGCACGTCCCTTGAGGGACGAGATTTGTTCCAGTACATGTATCGGAGGAGATCTGGAAGTTTGGTAGTTCCGTTACCTTGTCGGCATCGCAGGTGTAGCTCACGGTTGGCGGAGGGCCGGAGAAGTAGGCAACGCTAGTCACTACTTGTAGGCCACCCACCTCACCATCGTCTATCACGGGGCTCGGTCGAGCGCTCGGAACGTTGGAGAACTGGCAAGGCAGGTTTCGCGGACCGACGACCTGCACCGGGTACGCACTCTGGTTGGTGAACGACAGCAATTGCGGAAGGCCCGCTTCCCCGAGGGCTTCCGCACCAAAATCGATTTCCTGCACTGAGGGTTGAACGAAGCTAAGGCCCGAGGCAGTAATGGGAACCGCAAAGGAGGTGTCGTTGTCGGCGCTGGTAGGACTGTTGACGGTTAAGGTTGCGGTCAATGGCAGCGGACACCCAGCCACTGAAACTCCGCCCGCGCCCGGCGCCCAGGAGCAGCCTTCTTGCGGCGCAAACGTAATCGTAATGTTGCAACTTTGTCCTGAGGTCGATGAACTGAGGAACGCGGAACAGTTATCTGTCTCGGTGAAGTTCGGGACGGAGGTGAAATCACTCTGATTGACCGAAGGCTGGAAGCCGAGTGTCAGATTTGTCAGCGGAGCCGCGCCGGGCGGCTGGTTGTTCGTGAGAGTGACGGTTTGTGTCGTCGGCGCGCCCAGCCCATTCGGCGGACAATTCTGCGCCGTACACATCAGCAACTGCGGGGAGAAAAATAGCGCGGGTGGAGACAAAGTGATTGGCTGCTGGCAGGCGGTAGTGCTATTCAGTCCGAGACAGAGAAATCCGAATTCTCCAAGAGAACTGCCGACCGGCGGTCTGCAAGCCTTCGTATCTACCTGGTACCCTTGCCCCGTCGAGTGCAGCATGTAAGCACCGTTCGGTTGCGTCGGATCGAACGTCACTTGGGCAAGACCCGTGGAATTTGGGACCTGGCTTGCCGCCATGCCAATTTGTCCATCACTGGATCCGTCAATCCCAATGAGCTGGAGAATCACTGTATTACCGCTGATTTGGCCAGTAACATTCACGTACCCCGCGGGGAAACAAGGGTAGTCACTGAGCAGTGTTGTAGGGTCGACGAAGCTCAAACTGCCGGTGACGGTCGCGCTGCTGGCTCCAATGTTTTCTCCCTGATTCAGGGTTCCGGTCACTTGAAAATCCTGATTGTTCAAGGTAAGCCCTGTACTGTGAAAGCTTCCTGTCACGGATCCGGAAAGAGGCGGGACGTTCACGGCACTCCATACGGCTGAACCTGCCTGTGGGGTTGGGGCTCCGCAGACCGCACTTCCGGCCGACGCGCCAGGTGTCGTAAACTGACCATTCGTTATCGAGCCATTGGCGCCAAGCGTAGCGCTAAGGGCGAAGGTTTGGGTGCCAGCTACCGCAGTGAGTGTTAGGGCCTGACCGCTGACCGTACCGGTAACGGAAGCCGACCCGCTGTCGCACACAACCGGCACCCCGTTTTGGAGTTGGTCGGACGCGATGGAGTAAGCCACTTGCCCCGAAACCTTCCCATTTTTCTCCAGCAGAAATCCGCCCTGCAAACCATATGGGGCAGACGCGGGATAATTCGGATCAGGGGGTGTCATCGAGAACTGCCAGTTGCCCGAAACAGCTGAATTTTGCGGCTGTGAAGCACTGGAAGAGGAACTTCCCCCACAGCCTGAAAGCACGAGGGTCACGGCGATCAACAGCAGGCACGCAACTTGCGCGGAAACTCCGGTCGTCTTCGGCGCGTGCGAGTGGCTCTTTGCACGGTCCGGCGCTTGACGATGATTCAATCTATGCATGATGTTCCAAGTCCTGAAATGTGCGACGGCCACGGAGCAGGAGTCGCTTCCGAAATTCTCTGAAACCAAAATCGATTCCGCGAGTCGAAGCTGAGCTAGCCGTTACCCCGCCAGTAAGTAGCACATTCAGAATCGTGTTGATGGTTGGGCTGGAGACGGTTAAGGAGCCGGTCAAACACTGAAACGACGAAGTCCCGGCTGTGCAGCCTTGCTTTGGGGCGAACCCGATCGTAACAGTACAGAATTGCTTGCCAGGCAGAGCGAACAGTTGTCCTTGTGAAGCGGCGCCATTCACGCCGCAATTGTCCGTCTCCGTAAAATTGCCCTGACCATTGCTGTTCGTGAGCGCCAACGTTATGCCGTCCAGAGTCGAACTGTCAGGGTTGGCAAGAGTGATCGTGAGGGTTGACGCAGGCGAGCCCACCGCCTGAGAAGGGAAAACCAAAGCGGACGGACTGAGCGTGATCGGTGGTTGGCAAGCCGTAGTAGTGTTGACGCCGATACACACGCTCCCGGCATCCGCGGGATTCTGGAGGGTCCCGCCCCCACAAGCTGGCGTATACACGGCATATCCCGTTCCCGCCAATGACTGTAGGACGTATCCGGTTCCCGTGGAATTGAAGGTCACGGCTTGAGGACCTGATACCGCAGCTGGAACAGTCTGGCCAATCTGTCCAATGGTTGATCCGTCAGGCCCCACGATCTGGAGAGATACGGCATTGCCGCTGATGTGGCCAACGACTGATGCAAGCGCGACACATGGGTAGTCGCCGTTGAAAGTAGTCGGGTCCACAAATCTCAGGTTCCCACTGACGGTCGCGCTGCTAGCCCCCGTATTCGCACCCTGGAGGATCGCTCCCGAGAGCACGAATTCTTGCTGGTTCAGACCCGCGGTGCCGCCCATGCTATGAAAAAGGCCTTGGATGTTGCCGGTGAGCGGCGGCACGAGGGTTGCGCTCCAGTTTTGTGCTGTGGCGATCCCGCAACCCGCTCCGTCGGTCGAGGTATAGGAACCGGTCATCGTCGAGTAGTCGAAAGCTAGCGTTCCGGTAAGTGTGAAGGTCTGTCCGCCGGAGGATTGGGCGGTCAAATTCACAGTCTGGCCGGTGATCGTTCCAGTGATCTGATCGATGCCGCTGTTGCACGGGGTGGGTTGAGCGCCGCTCCCCGCCGGCGGCTGCGTCATGATCAAGAAACTCGCTTGTCCGGCAACCGAGCCGTTGTTCTGCAGCAGAAAACCGCCTTGTAGCCCGCCAGTAAACGACGGCTTGGTCGGATCGGAGTTTAACTGCTCGGCCATCGTGAACTGCCAGTTGCCGGAAAGAGTCAGAGGGACCTGCGAGCCGCCGCTGGAGCTCCCGCTGGAGCCCCCACACGCGGACAGCGTCATCGTGCCCGCGAGCAAGACCAGCAATACACTCTTCAGGTACACCTGCTTCAGGCACATCTCCTTCAGGGACAGCTCGCGAAAAGAGTGCGACAGAGGATCCCGATTCGTCCGGCCTTGCGAAAGGTCTTTTGTCAATGTCCGCATGATCTTGAAGGTTTCTAGAAACCGAGCTTGAGGCCAAATTGAATCGTGCGCGGCCGATGCGCATCCAGCGGGTGCAAGAACGAGGCACCGGTGACGCAATCCGCTCCGCCGCCCTGAAACCCAGCTGAATACGAGGGGCCGGCATAACAACTGATGATGTTGTTGCCACTTCTGCCGGGATTGTCGGGATCGTAAACCCGGAACTGCGTGTGATTAAAAATGTTGAAAGCCTCAGCCCGGAATTCCAGTTCGCTGCGCTCCCGTACCTTGAAATGTTTGAGCAGCGCTATGTCGAAGTTCGTTCGTCCCGGATTATTGAGGAAGTTCCGGCCGGCATTGCCGAAAGTAAGTCCGCGCGGAGCCACAAACTGATTGGGGTTGCCGATGAGTGGGCCAAAGCTTTTGCGGTTGTTGAACGACGCTTGCGATCCTTTCACAACGTCAGGGTAGGAAGCCGCAATGCCGTACCCACTGTCCACTCCGGCATTGTCAGTCAATGAAATACCCGTATTGCCTGCGCTGTTGATCACGGTGAACGGCGTGCCTGATTGAGCAAGCATGACTCCCGAGACCTCCCACCCTTCGAAAAGTAAACGTGACACGGACCCGGAGTCTGTTTTGGACGCGGTTGCATCGGCCGGCTGCTCAGTCCAGGCCCAGTCTCTAAGGTTTCGAAGGAAACCCTGGAGCGGCAGCCGATACAAATAGCTGAGGTTCAGCAAATGACGTTCGTCAAAGCTCGAACTCGCACGGTTCTCGCGCAGATCGAAGGAATTAGCCAGAATCGGATCGCTACGATCCGAAGAATCGTCGATCGAATGGCTGTAAGAATAAGAGACTCCGGCCGTCAACGGACCGCTCGTATGCCGCAGGGACACCTGAAGCGCGTGATAGCTCGAGTTGGCTACGTTCTGCAATGAGAGCACTCGTCCCAGACCTGGGTAAGCGTGTCCGGGGAGAGAATTGAGGTTCGGGATATTCGGATTCGCACACGCCGCCTGCAAGTGCACGTAAGCCGGACTTGTGGGCGTCACTAGCGCCCCTCCCTGCAGCAAGAACGGAGCAGTCCCGTCTCCCGCAGAATGGCCACTAAAACCGGGAGGAGTGTTGGTACAGTCCGCGACCGTCAGTGGCTCGTTCGGGCCGAAGGGATTTTCCGTCGCAGGCAGCGGCTGCAACTGGTTCAGCTGGCGCTCGACCGTCAAGTGCGTTCCCTTGCTCCCCACATACGCGAGGTTGAGCACAACCGCTCGCGACACTTCCCGCTGGATTCCGAAACTCCACTGCTGCGCGTAGGGCCAGACTGCTTTCGTCGGAATCGAAGTGACATCGAGGGGAAAGGCATCGCCGGGTTGGGGCTGTATGGTATGCGGCAGTAGCCCCGCTACTGGACTCAGGCAAGGATTGCTGCTGTTGAACGCCGGGCCGTACCCTATGTTTCCGATACATGGATAACTGAGGGGAAGCGGCTGGGTCATGCTGAGGACCAAGGGCGCGCTCGCTTCAAGTGAGCCGGTATTGGCTTCGTTGCCGGTCCCATGTTCAAAGAAAATTCCGTAGCCGGCGCGAATCGAGGTCTTACCGTCGCCCCATGGATCCCAGGCAAAGCCGACGCGGGGAGCCGGATTAAACAGATGACCTGACATGCAGCCTGCCGCCGTGCCCTTTACACCACACTGCACCAATCCCATCGCGCTCACCACGGGGCTGCCGGGCACCAAACTCGCGGCCGGCACTGGGTTGCCTCCGTAGAGAAGTTCGCCGTAGCCGGGGTCAACGGAAAGTTGATTCGGGGAATATTTCGACGCCACCCAGTTCCACGCGTTCTTGTTATTCTCCCGGTATGTGCCAAACAGACTGACGCGCAAACCCAGGTTCAAAGTGAGGCGGGGCGTGACCTTCCAATCGTCCTGGAAGTACGGTTCAGCGAGTTGAAAGCGCTGGTAGTATCGACGCTGCGCGGAATCCTGGGTAAAGCTCTGGATGAATCCCTGTGGCTTTCCGACCACGAGCTCCTGAACCAGAAAATCGGCGAACGCATTCCCCGTGCTGTGCGCTAGATTGCTGTATGTCAGCAATCCCTGGGTGTCGCCCGAGGCTCCGCCGATGGCATTGTTCGTTTGATTACGCTGCGAGTAGGCGTATTGCGCTCCGAACTGGAGCGTGTGTTTGCCCACAGCTTTGCCTATGTCGTCGCGCACGGAGTAGGTGGGATTCGAGTGTCCCCACGGCATGTACGAAGGATCGACGGCGAAGCCTTCACCGCCGTAGGCTGCATTCGCACCTACAAAGTTGACACCCGGCATCTTGCCGCCGAAGCCGTTGTTAAAAATGTGGCCGATGGCGCATTCCGGCAAACCAGTTATGGGATCGACACTGAGTTGCGGATTGCACTGTCCGGGATTCGAGGGGTCGGCGACGAGCGGCTGATCGATCGAGGGATCGCGTTGGAACTGCGCACCACCCGGTCCATTCTTGTCCTTGAGCGTAATGCCCGAGTTGACGTAGCTGACTTCCAGATCGTTTAGCAGGGACGACGAGAGTGTGTCCGTCAGTCGCGCCACCAGGCTGATTCCCGGGCCTTGGAACGGGTTTTGCACAGTGGGAAATGCATTGCGCACGATCCCCCACTGCGGGGTCAGGACGGTCGTGCTCCAGTCGTCGTGGACGTAGCGGAACGATGCCTTCAGCTTGCTGGTCAATGTTTGATCGATGTGAAACAACTCTTCACGCCAGTAAGTGGAGGGCGACACTGAGGCAACGTAACAGTGGTTGGGGTCCTGCGGATCGAGGTTGGTGGACGCCGCGTTCACATTCGGCAAGCTCAAGTTGCAACCGAAAGGAGCGTTGGGCAGCGGGATGAGGTTCGAGTTCAGGATCGCTAACGCATTCTTGTCTACTCCGACGAATGAGTTGGGAACTCCAAGAACTGGTATCGGAAAACCATTCAGATTGACCGGGCAGTCAGGGAATTGCTGACGGCTAAAGGGTATTCCGGGTGCGGGACAAACGTCGCTGAAGTCGAAGGCGCGGTAAACTCCATTACCGAGGAGGTTAGGAATGAGGTTCGGCTGGACGCCCTGCGCGGTGAGGATCAAACCGCGCTCCTTCAACCCCGGTACAGCCTGATTGTACTCTGTCGGCGTTTTTTCCAGGCGGAACTCTTCCGAAAAGAAGAAAAAGGTTTTGTCTTTTTTCTTATTGAAAACGCCCGGAACGTAGAGTGGCCCGCCGATCGTGCCCCCGAAATCCTGCCGCCGGTAGAGCGGTGCATGGTTCCCAAATGTTTTCCCGCCGGTCGTTTTCCCAAGAGGGGGCGGGGTCGTGTACACGATGTCAAAGTAGTTGCGCGAGTTAAAAAACTCGTTGCGCACGAAGTCGTACAGGTTTCCGTGCAACTGGGCCGTTCCGGACTTGGTTGTTACTTGTACTGTTCCGGATGCGGTCCGCCCAAATTGCGCTCCGTAATTTGAGGTCAACACCTTTACTTCCTGAATCGCATCGAGGCTGGGATAAACCACCAGCGTGCTGGAGGCGCCATTCAGCCCGGTGTTCAACACGTCGCTGCCGTCGACCTCGAAGGTGTTGTACTCGACGCGGCCTCCATTCACGCTGTACTTCACGCTGCCCACCACTCCCACCTTGGCCTCATCCTGCCCGGTCTGATTGCTGACTCCAGGGGCGAGTGCAATGAGCTGCGTGAAGTTGCGCCCGTTGAGTCCTATGGAAACAACTTCTTTCTGGGTGATCGTGCCGGAAATCTCGGCGCTCTCGGTCTCCACGTGACCTACCGTAGAGGCGTTCACGTTCACTTCCGTTTTCTCGGCAGCCGGTTCCAATTGAGCATCCAACGTAAGGTCTAAGCCGGCTGACAGCGTGATGTAGTCGAAGGTCTTGACCGAGAAAGCGGGAGCCGTAATGGCGACGGTGTAAGTATCCGGTTTCAGACTCGAAAAGGTATACAGGCCCTTCTCGTCTGACTGGGTTTCAAGCTTCTCTCCCGCAGCATTCGTCAGAACTGCCTTTGCGCCCGCGATAACTGCCTGAGACTGGTCGGTCACCGTTCCGCTGATTGAGCTTTTGCCGCTCCCCGCCTTCGCCGGTTCCTGCCCCGCGCTGAGAGAAATCCCCAAAAGCACCAGTGCTAAGGCGCTGACGATGCGAGAAAAACTGCGTGCCATAAAAGAGAAGCTCACACTGATCGCTCCGGGGCACAAATACTTTCAGGATGGAAAGGCAATCGCGGATTCTACACGGCGAGGTCGTCGCTAATGATTAAAAGAACGTGAATTTTGAGCGGACTTCGGTTTGCCTCGGTTCCAGTCGTCGTCTTTCGTCTCTGCCATGTCTTTGCCGTGCGGAGTCTCCTCCGCGAGTCCCGGCAAAGCGTTCGCAAAGTTTTGCACCGTCACGCGCAAGGCAAGAAAAATAAAGACTCCTTTTTCCACAAAGGCCGGCGGTAATGGAGAAACAATTACGGACACGTGAAGGTTTCTTGGTGTTAGCTTTTTATCAACCGCTCGGCCCGCGAAGGGCTGAATTTGCGCGGCATCTGGCGCGTCGCGCGTTCACGTAACTTTCATCAAATAATCACAAACCATTAACAACAGGTTTATGGGTGACCTGCTACAGTCCCCCACGGTTGTCAAAGCTGCCCCGCCGCGGTGGCTTGGCACGTCCCAATTCAATGCGCTCACGGCGGTTAACGATCAGTTTGCACAGCAATCCGTCGTCGCCGAAAGTTTTGTCTGCTTTTGCCGGCGTGGGTTTGGAAGCAGCCTACGCAAATTCAAATGGAGTCTGAACCTAGCGAAAGGAATTTACAACTATGTCTATTTTGCGCTTGAAGTCGATTTTCGCGGTGTCGGTGTTGGCCGCGATCGCGGGCACGGTACCTCTGGCAGATGCCACAACCCCTGCTTTTCCAGTAGTGATTGCAGGCTCCTCGGCTATGTTCCAGACCATGGCGTTGGGCGCCTACAACGCCGGAAAAGGTCCGGCCGATGCGGTTGCGCCCACGTTCCACTGGACCAGCGGATCAAACGTCCTCAGCCTGCAGGATTGCCGTCCACAGACCGTCGGCGCCACCACTTGCAACTTCGACGTCGCTTCGGTCTGGGTGGTCTGGGATAGTTCTACGGCCGTCGGCGGACCGAATGTTTGGATCTACGCGAAGGTAGACTCCGTCGTCGGAGACCGCTGCTTCTTCGCTCAACCGCACTGCACGCTCCTCGACCAAGCCTCCGGCAATGCCGATTGGATTGCTGCCGGCTCCAACAAGATTACGGATCCCTGTTCCTCAACCCCAGGGAACCTGTGGGGTGACAGCAGCTGCGACACGACGATGCCGGCATCTGTCCTCAATATCGTCGAAAACGCCGCATTGAATATCGTGAACGTAGCCGCTACGGACATTCGTGCGGAAGATGCCGCGTGGGCAATCGCCCGCGTCAACTCCGTCGCCGGCGGCAGCACGGCTGGTGGGGTCAACTCCGATGGCACCGACGGTCTGGGATATGGGACCAACGCAGCCGGGGTTGCTCCAAACGCTGTGTGCCCGACGCACATTACGCTGGCTCAGGGATTGGGAACCGCGATCTACAGCGGCTACGGTCACACGGGAACGTCAACCGATAACGCGACCGTTCTGGCGTTTAACATCACGGGCAAAGATCCGTTCACTTGCACCTCGGTTCCAACCTACACGGTGGCGAACGTGGGTGCGTCTCCGATCGTATTCCTTAACAGCCGGTCCAACACTCTGGCGAACCTTGTGAATGCGAGCGAACGCCAGCTTTCAACTGTGTTCTCTGGCACCAGAACCGACGCCGACGCACTCGGCCAGCCGAGCGGTAACATCAATGCCTTCCTGCGTGAACCGCTTTCCGGCACCTTCAACACGACGGAAGCGACTGTATTTCGTTACCCAACGCTGTACAGCGCCAGCACTCCTCAGCCGGTCGAGGGCCTCAGCCAGGAACTGAACACCGTCTGTACCGGCGTATTGCAAAATCCGGTTGCTGGCCAAGCATGCACCGTTGCGGCCGGCGCTGGAAAACGGTGGCGTGGAATTGGCACCGGCGAAGTAGTCGGTGGTGTCCAGCACTCCAACGACGGTACGAAGGTCAGTAACACGACCGACGGTATCGCCTACGCCTTCTTCAGCTACGGCAACGTGTCCGCCCTCGCCGATTCAGCCTCGTTCGGTTACATTCAGCTCGACGGTGTCGACCCCATCTTCCAAACCTACAATGCCAAGTATGATCCCGGCCAGCCTACCGTAGCTAAGGGTCGGATTCCGGGAACGACCGAAACCACATTCCCAGCTTGCGAGAACGCCATCTGGGCGAACGGCTACTCTTTCCCGAACGTCCGGAACGGCACCTACCGCGCATGGTCGCTTCTTCACCTGATCTACAACTCAACCCAGAGCACGCCGGTTCACGATCTGATCGCGACGGGAAACATCTACGCCGTGACCACGGTTCCCGACTACGTCCCGGATGCGAAAGTAACCATCGCGGCCAACGGCGGATGCGGCACCGCTGCCTTCACCGACCTCGGCCTGTTGCTGGTGCGTTCGCATTATTCGCAGCTTGACGGAAACAGTGTTCTGCTGGGAACGGCTCCCAATTTCCCCGGTATCAGCACTTCCAATATCACCGGTGGCGGCGGCGATATGGGCGGGATGATCATCCCGACCGCGCTTGGAGCGAGCACGGCCTACAAGACGTACCTGACTCAGAGCGGCGATGCCAACGGCGGCCTCGGACCGGCACTGAGACACTAGCGAACGGGCTTCGGCGCCGTCTACTAGCTAACCTGATTTACTGACGAACCTGAGGGGCGGGCAATGTCTATCAGCCCGCCCTCTTCTTCGTTTCGTTGTCTTGCATTTTTTGTTTCGAGGGTATGCCACTAAAGGAAGTGACCGTGGGCATCAGGTTGTTGTCATCAGAGATAAGAAAAATTCGAGTCACTCTGTTCTTCCTGGCCTGGACGATGCTGCCCGCCGCCGCCCAACTGCCGGCGCGTCCGACCGACCCCACACAGGCCGACCAACGTTTTGAGAACGTTGTAGAGGACTGGACTACACCCAGCTTAAGCGGCAGCCATCTACAACTGATTCCGCCGCTTGCTCCGTTCGTCGATGACACCCACAGCGGATACGCGGTTGAATTGTTTCGATTACAGTGGCGCGACAGCGATCCACTCGACGTTTATCTGGTGAAACCAACTGGGGTCAAGAATCCTCCTGTGATCTTGAATCTCTATGGCTATCCCGCGGACACCGCCGCGTACAAAATGGAGGTCTTCCAAAAGGACCTGACCAAGGGCGGGTTTGCCGCAGTGGGTTTTGTCCCTGCCCTTACGGGTCACCGCTATCACGGCCGCCCGATGAAAGAGTGGTTCCTCAGCGAGCTGCAGGAGAGCTTGGCCACATCAGCGCACGATGTGCAGATGATACTCAACTTTCTGGCGACGCGCGGCGATCTCGATATGACCCGGGTGGGCATGTTTGGGCAAGGGTCCGGAGCCACCATCGCAATCCTTGCTTCCGCGGTCGATCCTCGAATCAAAGTGTTGGACGTGCTCGATCCGTGGGGAGATTGGCCCACTTGGATGGCCACCTCCGAGTTCGTGCCGAAAGATGAGCGTCCGGACTACATCAAACCGGAATATCTGAAAAAAGTCTCCCCGCTGGAGACTCTCGATTGGCTGCCCAAGATCCAGGCAAAGAAAGTTCGCTTTCAGCAACTCCTCTTCGAGACCGACACTCCGGTGCCGGTCAAGGAAAAGCTGCGCGCTGCCGTCCCGGCTGGAACAACCGTGGTGTTGTATAAGACTCTCGATGAATTCAAGGCAGCGTTTCCCTACAGCACCAATCTGGACTGGATGAAGAACGAGCTCGGGGCGCTGCCGAGATCGAGTCCGCATGCGGCCAAACCGACTGTTCCGCAACCTACTCCTTGCAAGAGTCCATCTTTGCGTAGGAAGCAAAGCACTGAGGCCAAATCCAAGTCAAAGTCACCCGGGATTTACGACAGGGAAGACCCACCCACCACCCAGGTTTAGGTGCTCGCCGCTGGTGAGCCAGCCTTCGATTGACGGCAAACGCCGGCTCCTCTACCCTTACGCCGTTCTGGAAAGCTGATTTCCAAAGGAGGGGGTTGAGGGGTGTGTTACCCCCGTTGGAAGGGGGCGTCTCCCCCTTCCACGCTCAGGAGCGGCCTATGGCTTTATCCCTTAGTCTGTCCTATTGCTTCTGAGTCTATTTGCAAGCTTCTTTATCTCTTTTTCCCGCGCAATATTGACAATTCCGGCGGCATCGTCGAAGAGACTTTCGCGCAAAAGACTTAGAAGCCGGGCCTTCAGTTTGGCCCGCGCGGCAACCTTCTCGGGAACGACGATGGTTTTTGGTTGAGAACACGTCAGAGGGCTCCTGACGAACGCATCCTTGAGATCGGGCTCTGATGGTCCTGATACCTGGCCCAGTACTTGCGCGCCAGCGAAGGCAGAACCAAGAACGATAGGCAGCAGAAGAAGGCTCCTTTTGGCCACATTACTACCTCCTCTTTCAACACCGGAGGAACACTGACCTCGTCCCGTCGGGCTGTAAGAGGATGATCGGCAAAAATGGGTGGTTGCTTGATACGGCAATCCCGTGGCGGCAATACTGGTTCCATAGTAGCTCGATCCTTTCCTGAGCTCGCCCCATCGAACGTGTCCCCGAGTGCATTGTCGAGAACGATGACGCCCCTCTCCAGCAGATTGTGCGGGGTGTTAGAGTGCTTTGGCGGGGTAGGGATGGGGCTGAAGTCGATCGAGATAGGCGAGCGATTTGCCGAGTGGGTTGGGGTGCAGCCCGTTGTCTTCAGTGCGCCGGGGCGCGTCAATTTAATCGGGGAACATACGGACTACAACGACGGGTTTGTGATGCCGAGTGCTATCGGCCTTTGCGCTCGCGTGGCCGCGTCGGCTCGTGAGGATGGCCGGCTGGTGATTCGGTCGGGGCAGTTTCCAGGAGAGTTCGAGTTTGATCTGGATCATCTGCCGAGGCGGGGCGCGGGGAACTGGTGCGATTACGTTTTGGGAGTGGCGGTGGTTTTGCAGCAGGCGGGACATTCGTTGCGGGGAGTGAATTTTTTGGTGGGAAGTGAGGTTCCGATCGGAGCGGGACTTAGCTCTTCGGCGGCAATTGAAGTCGCAGGCGCCCTGGCGCTGATGGCGCTGAGTGGAATTGCTTTGCCGATGGCTGAGGTGGCGAAGCTGTGCCAGCGCAGCGAGAATACTTTTATCGGGGCGCGGGTCGGGATCATGGACCAGTTTGTGTCGTGCCTGGGAAAAGCGGGGCACGCACTTCTCCTTGACTGCCGGTCGCTGGAGTTCGAACTGATTCCTATTCCAGAAAGAGTGCGGATGGTGGTTTGTAACACGATGGTGAAACACGAGCATGCGGGCGGGGAGTACAATCGGCGCCGCGAGGAGTGCGAGGAAGGGGTGGGAGTGCTCGCGCGGTGGTATCCAGAGATTCGTGCGCTGCGCGATGTTTCGGCCGATCAACTTACAGGGCACGAGAAAGATATTCCGGAAAAAATCTTCAGGCGGTGCCGTCACGTGGTGGAAGAAAATGAGCGGGTGCAGGAAGGAGCCCGACGGCTACGCGGCGGCGATTTGAATGGGTTTGGAGAGCTGATGCGAGAGTCGCATCGGAGTTTGCGCGATCTTTACGAAGTGAGTTGCCGGGAACTGGACGTAATGGCCGAGGCTGCTGAAGGACTGCCGGGCTACTACGGCGGGCGCATGACGGGAGGCGGATTTGGGGGATGCACTTTGAATCTGGTGGAGGCGACGGAGGCGGATAGCTTTGCAGATGCGATTGCTGGCCGCTACCAGCGGGCGATGGGGATCAAGCCGGATGTTTATATTTGTTCGGCGGCGGATGGCGCGAGGCTTGCGATTGATTGTGCAGGCTGAAGTGAGGGCGGACGGGCGTGGAACTGGACAAACTGCAAGGGAAGTCGCATCGCCGATACAATCCGCTGACGCGGGACTGGATTCTGGTTTCGCCCAATCGCATGGAGCGGCCGTGGCAGGGGCAGACGGAACCGCCTGCACGTTTGTTTTATCCATCGTACGATCCAGACTGCTATTTGTGCCCGGAAAATGCACGTGCGGAGGGGGCGCGCAACCCGAAATATTCCACGACCTTTGTTTTTGACAACGACTTTGCTGCGCTGCAATCTGATGTGGCAAACCTGTCGATGGGGGATGGCGGCAAGGATCTGCTGATTGCAACGGCGGAGAGCGGGATTTGCCGCGTGGTCTGCTTCTCGCCACGTCATGATCTGACGCTGGCGCAGATGTCGACTGACGAGATCGGCGGCGTTGTCGAGGTGTGGGCGGAGGAGTATCGCAGGCTGGGCGATCTTCCACAGATTAATCACGTGCAGATTTTCGAGAACCGGGGAGCGATGATGGGATGCAGCAATCCTCATCCGCACGGGCAGATTTGGGCGACGCAAAGCATTCCTAATGAACCGCGGAAAGAGCAGAAGTCGCTGGAAGAATATCGGCGGGAGCACCGCAGTTGCATGCTGTGCGATTACGCTGCGCTGGAGTTAGTATCAGGCGAGCGGATCGTCTGTCAGAATGCAACCTTTCTTGCGGTAGTGCCCTTCTGGGCTACATGGCCGTTTGAAACCCTGGTACTCAGCAAGCGCCACGTTACCGATATCGACGGACTGGACGCAGAAGAGCGGGCGGACTTGGCGGAAATGCTTAAGCGCCTGCCTACGCGCTATGACAATCTGTTCCAGACGTTGTTTCCTTATTCGATGGGATTTCACCAGCGTCCGACGGACGGGAAGGAACATGGGGAGTGGCATTTTCACGCGCACTTTTTTCCGCCGTTATTGCGGTCCGCCAGCATCAAGAAATTCATGGTGGGCTTTGAGTTGTTGGCATCGCCGCAGCGGGATGTGACTCCGGAAGTGGCGGCGGAGAGATTGCGAGAGGTGACGGAGGAACACTACTTGGGGCGAGCCTGACGCGACGCTTTTCGTAATGGGCACATATTCAAGCTTTTGACCGCGAAGTTTGGGAAGAACAGCCGCGAAGGACGCAAAGAAAAGCGCTCCTTCCATATCGAGAGCGAGTAAAACTGCTGATGCCTGCTTATCTGGTAGAAGTGCCGGTGCTTGAGACTGAGCGGCTTAGGCTGCGCGGGCATCGGGTCGATGACTTCGTCCATTGCGCGACGATGTGGGCGGAGCCTGCGGTGGTTCGCCACACAGTTGGCAAGCCGCTTACTGAAGAAGAAAGCTGGAGGAGGTTGTTGGGTTACGTGGGCCATTGGGCGTTGATGGGCTTCGGCTTCTGGGTGGCAGAGGAAAAAGCTACAGGGAAATTTGTCGGAGAGATTGGATTCGTCGACTACAAGCGGGATCTGGTGCCGTCGCTCAAGGGCGTGCCGGAGATCGGATGGGTGCTGGCGTCGGAGGCACACGGCAAGGGCTTTGCCACCGAGGCGGTTCGCGCGGCGGTGGCTTGGGGCGATGCGCACTTTTCGCCGCCGCGTACTGCATGCATTATTGCGCCGGAGAATGCTGCGTCGATTCGAGTGGCGGACAAGTGTGGGTATCGGGAATTTGCGCGGACGACATACAAGGGAAAACCGACGGTGATGTTTGTTCGCGAACCGGGAGCGTCACGGTGAGGTTGTAAAGCGAGAGGGGACTGGTGGCGTTCCTGAAGAGACTGATCCCTCTTGCCCCCTACCCCGCACTCATGTGCGGGGCCAATGTATGCCGTCGCTTCGCGACTCACAATCGTTTGACTTGTGGGACTGGCTCTCATAATCTTCGATGTCTCCGGCCTTCTCATCGTGGCGGAGTTGAGGCGCAATGCCTTCAGAACCGCTAACGTCGAGTTCCCGCCCTTCAGTCCCGACAGCGCTCTATGCTCCTACACAGAATTTGCGACGGATTGGGCTGGCCCCGTTTGTTGCGCTGCTATTTGCCTACTGCGCGGGCGGGCCTTTTTCGCTGGAGTCGATGATTTCGACCTCCGGGCCTGGGTTGGGCCTGACGTTTCTTCTCCTAGTGCCGTTGCTATTTGCCGTTCCCATCGCTTTGGCTACGGCTGAAATGACCACACTGATGCCGGTCGAAGGCGGCTTCTACCGCTGGAGTCGCGCTGCGCTCGGCGACTTCTGGGGATTTCAATGCGGATGGTGGAACTGGACGGGCACTTTCCTGATGGCCGCTTCCTACGGCGTGGCCATGGCGGACTACCTGGAAAACTGGTTTCCGGTACACTCTCGCGCCGAGCACTGGGCGGTGGCTTTTCTCTTCCTGATGGCGGTGGCTTTCCTGAACGTGTGCGGCATCCATGTGGTGGGGAAACTCACGCTCATCCTGCTGGTCACCATGGCGGTTCCGCTGGTGGTTTTTGTTGTACTCGGTTTTCATCATGCGCGCTTCAACCCATTTCATCCGTTCTTGCCCACCGGCACACCCTGGCAAGGCGCCTTCGGGTTGGGATTGGCCATTGCACTGTGGTCCTATGCCGGCTATGAACAACTCTCGACGGTGATCGAGGAGGTAGAAAACCCAGCGCGGAATTTCTCCATGGGGCTGGCCATCGTGGTTCCTCTCGCAATCGGGATCTACGTAATCACGCTGGCAGCGGGCCTGACGGCGCTGGGCAACTGGCGGGAGTGGGAAACGGGATATCTGGTGACGGCGGCGCGGCTGATCGGAGGCAACGCGCTAGGCACTTCGATCTTTGTTGCGTCAGTGATTTGCAACTTCGTTTTGCTGGACAGCACACTGCTCTCGATCACGCGCATACCTCTTACCATGGCCGAGGACGGATATCTTCACCCATCCCTGGCGAGAGTGAGCGCGCGCTTTGGAACGCCGGTGCGATCCATCGTGCTGACTACGGCTTTCTGCGCGGCGCTGGCATTCTTCACTGTGCCACAGCTTATCGGCGTGTATGCGTGGACGCGCATGGCGACGTCGATACAGACCGTGCTTTCTTTCTGGCAACTGCGGCGCAAATATCCGGATGCGCCGCGAAGCTTTCGCGTGGCCGGTGGCGCGGTGGGAGCGCTGTTGATTGTGCTGGCTCCGACGCTGCTTTTTGCGTGGGCGATGATCTACAGCGATGTGGCGACGCGGAAGTGGGGGCTGCTGAATCTGGCTTCCGGGCCCGTGACGTATCTGTGGGTGCGGTATCGGCGGCGGGCGCAAGCCGAGTCCGCCGCGGTGATTGGTGAGTAGGAGGAGAGGGGACTGGTTTACGGCGGGCGACACTGCTGAGAGATTTCCATTCCTATCCGGTTTCGTGCAGTGGTAGGATAGCGACCTGCTTCAAGGTTCCGAAAGATTGGAATTGCGGATGACGAGAGCCGCCCGTTCTGTAGCATCGCCCCGGGTTGTATGCATTGAGGACTTCCGCCCCATCGCGCGGCAGAGAGTTCCGAAATCCGTGTTCGATTATCTCGACGGCGGCGCCGAGGGTGAGGTGACGCTGCGGGAAAATTGCAGGGTGTTCAACGATGTGACGTTTCGGCCGCGGCATGCGGTCGCGATCCCGCTTTGCGATCTGCACACACGCGTTTTGGGCTTCGATCTCTCGCTTCCGTTCCTGCTTGCTCCGGTCGGGTATAGCCGGCTGATGCATCCGGGAGGGGAAGTGGCGGCTGCGCGGGCCGCGGGCAGGGCTGGCACTGGTTATATCCTTTCGACGATTTCGGGACACAAGCTAGAAGATGTCAGGGCCGGTTCTACCGGGCCGGTTTTCTACCAGCTTTATCTCATGGGCGGGCGCGGGGCCGCGGAAGCCGTGATTGAACGGGCGCGGGTGGCGGGATTTAACGCCCTGGTGGTGACGATTGATACTCCGGTGTCTGGAATCCGCGAGCGCGACTATCGCAATGGGATGAAAGAGCTCATCAGCGGGGGACCGCTGGCGAAGCTACCGTACCTTCCGCAACTACTCTCGCGTCCGGGCTGGCTCATCGAGTATCTGCTGGACGGCGGATTGCCTGGACTTCCCAACGTTGTGATCCCGGGCAAGGGGCCGATGCCGTTGGTCGACATCAATGCTGCCTTGGCGGAGTCCACTCCGACTTGGGCAGACCTGCGCTGGATCAGGGAAATTTGGAAGGGTCCAATCGTCATCAAAGGTGTGCTGACGGCGGACGATGCGCGCCGCGCCATCGAAGAAGGAGTCGCGGCGATTTCGGTTTCGAACCACGGCGGGCGGCAGTTGGATGGCGTTCCCGCCTCTTTGCGAGCTTTGCCTGAAGTCGTAGAAGCCGTGAAGGGACGCATTGAAGTATTGATGGATGGTGGCATTCGTCGCGGCACCGACATTGTGAAGGCCATCTGCATGGGAGCGCGCGCCGTGCTCTGCGGACGTGCATACGCTTACGGTCTGGCTGCGGCGGGTGAGGCGGGTGTCGACCGCGCCATCGAGATTCTTCGGACGGACCTAGAGCGGACTCTGCGGCTGCTGGGTTGCGCGTCGATTGCGGATTTGAACCGTTCGTACGTGAATGTTCCGAAGAGTTGGGAAGCGGTTTGATTGTGCGGGGAGCCTGACGGCGCGATTGTGATGCGGCACGCAAGAGTATGCCTGAAGGCATACCCTGATACGAATTTAAGTTTTTTGGCGGCCTGTTAGGTTGTTCGATCTCTGTTGTTCGATCTCTGTTACGCAGCAGACTCCGTTCGCGAGGAGGTTCTTATGCAGTGGACTCAGATCTACGACCCACTTGGTCATTGGTGGCTTTCCACGCTGGTGGCGGGCCTTCCCATCATTGTCTTGTTCAGCCTGTTGGCCGGGCTTCGAGTCAAGCCGCACTGGTGCGCCATCGCGGGAGCGGTGACGGCTGTGGCGGTTGCGATTGCCTTTTTCAAGATGCCTCCCGCGCTGGCCGCCATGAGCTTTGGGTATGGCGTGGCCTTCGGAGTTTTGAAAATCGCATGGATCGTTCTGGCCGCCGTTTACCTTTACGACATTTCTGTCGAGACCGGGCAATTTGAAATCATGAAGGAGTCGGTAGCGGGAATCACTGCTGACCGCCGGCTGCAAGTGTTGCTCGTTGCGTTTTGTTTTGGCGCGTTCATTGAAGGGGCGGCGGGATTTGGCGCGCCGGTGGCGATTGCGGGCGCGTTCATGATCGGCCTGGGATTCAAGCCATTCCATGCGGCTGCTTTGAATCTGATCGCCAACACCGCGCCAGTGGCTTGGGGTGCGATCGGTACGCCGGTGCACACGCTGGCGGCGGTGACGGCGCTGCCTGAATCCGATCTTAACGCCATGATCGGACGCATTCTTCCTTTCACCGCGATCATCGTTCCGTTCTGGCTGGTGAAGACCATGGTCAGTTGGCGGGAGACCTTCGAAGTATTTCCCGCCATCCTGGTGGTCGGCATTTCGTTCGCTCTTACGCAGTTTTTCTGGTCGAATTATGTGGACAGCAATCTGGTCGACATTATGGGGGGCGTGGTCTCGATTGTCGCCACCCTGCTTTTTCTGCAATTCTGGAAGCCGAAAAGGATTTGGCGATTCGACTATGACGACAAGGCGACCGCTCCTCCTGCGCCTACCGGAACAATTAGTGACGACGTGGGCGGCGAATGGGCGGCCGACAAGTTCGATGGATATGTGAAACCGCGCACTTACACCGCGGGACAGGTCCTGAAAGCCTGGATGCCTTTTGCGATCTTGTCACTGTTTGTGCTGCTCTGGGGACTACCGAAAATAAAATTGGCCATGAACCTGGCTACGACTCCATCGTTTCGCGTAGTGCTTCCGAACGGCAAGTCGCGGCCCGGTCCGCCAGGGTGGGATGTGCCGGTATTGCACAACGCCATTTCGCGCGCCGCGCCGATTGTTACGAAACCTACGCCCGAGGCGGCGCGATACGATTTCAACTGGCTCTCCGCCACCGGGACGGGATGCTTCTTCGCCGCAATCGTTTCCGGATTATTGCTGGGGCAGTCCCCGCTGAAGTTGATGAAGATCTTCTGGAGAACGCTGGTGCGAATGCGGCTCGCCATGGTTGCGATCTCATTCATGTTGGGGCTGGGCTATGTGACGCGCTACTCGGGCCTGGATGCGGTGCTTGGGCTGGCCTTCACGCGCACGGGATGGTTCTACCCGTTCTTCGGAACCTTCCTCGGGTGGTTGGGCGTTGCACTTACGGGCAGTGACACGTCGGCGAACGCGCTCTTCGGAAGCCTGCAACGAATTACATCTCAGCAACTCGGCATCGATCCCGTACTGATGTGCGCGGCCAACAGCTCCGGAGGCGTGATGGGAAAAATGGTGGACGCTCAATCCATTACCATCGCTACCGCAGCGACCGAGCAAGTTGGCAACGAAGGAATTATTTTCCGCTTTGTGGCGTGGCACTCGGTGGCGCTGTGCTCGATCGTCGGAGTCATCGTGCTGCTCTATGCCTACGTTTTCAAGTATGCGGTGCCGCATGGGCTGACGTTTGTGAAGTAGGCAGCCGAGGCCCCGGGGGACGGTTGTAGAAATACCTTGCGAGGCCAGCGGCGGTGCAGGCGGGAAAGGGATCCTTCGACTGCGGTTGTGCTTCGCGTTCGCGAAGCACAACCTTCGCTCAGGATGACACGCTAACCCATTATTTCTCCTCTTTCTTCTCCGGTTCCTTCGGCAACGCCTTCTCGATGGGCTTGCGCGGCAGCATCTGGTCGCGCATGGCGGCGTCGTAGACGAAGCCGGCCACGATCACGCTGATCTGCTTCAGGTCTTCGGGCTGGAGGCGATCATAGACATCCATATTCGAGTGGTGGGTGCGCGTCTCGTACTCGATGGGATCCTGAATGAACTGGAAGCCGGGGATGCCGACTGCGTCGAAGGATTGATGGTCGGTGCCGCCGGTGTTGCGCATGGTGATGGTGTTCATGCCGAGATCTTTGAAGGGTTTCATCCAGGCTTCGAAGATGGGCCACACGGCCGCGTTCTCCTGCAAATAAATGCCGCGGATTTTTCCGGTGCCGTTGTCCACGTTGAAGTAGGCGGAAACTTTCGCCTGCTCTGGCTTCACCGTAACTTCCCCGGCTTCGCGGCGCAGAAGTGTCGGCATGTCTTTCATTCCAGGTTCATCCATGCGCGGCCGCGCGCCGAAATGCTTCTCCACGTAACCCTGCGAGCCGAGCAGTCCTTCCTCTTCGCCGCTCCACAGGCCGATGCGGATGGTGCGGCGGGGTTTGATGTCGAGTGCTTTCAGGATGCGGACCGCTTCCATCATCACGATAGTGCCGGCGCCGTTGTCGGTGGCTCCGGTGCCCGCGTGCCATGAATCGAGGTGCGCGCCAAGCATCACGACTTCGTCCTTCTTGTCGGTGCCGGGAATTTCGGCGATGGTGTCGTACTGCATGGGATCGTCGTCGTAGAAAGTGTTGGTGACGTTGAGTTCGAGGGTTACTTCTTTTTTCTGCTGCAAAAGACGCGCGATGCGGGTCCAGTGCTCCGAAGCCATGGTGAGCTGTGGAACCGTCGTGGTCTCACCCGGTTTGTAGGAGCCGCCCGACTGCACAAATACCGTGCCGCCGCCAGCAGTGCCGCGGCTGTGGTCAATCACAGCCAAAACTTTTTCGTCGGCGAAGAACTGGTTCAACTCTTTGACGAACTGCTGGCGCTTCAGAAAATCAGCGAAGCGGAAGGGCGGACGTTCGCCCGGAATCTGGTACTCGGCGGTCTTCGCGAGATCGTCATCGCTCAGGCGCTTGTAAGGAACGTCGGTGATAGGTTTCACTTCAGCGTCAGCACCTAAGATTACGATCATCCCGGCGAGCTTGCCTTTGTATTTATCGAAGTCTTTCTTGTCTTCGATGGTCGCGCGAATGCATTTGCCCTGCGCTACGCCGTTAGTGCCCGGAGTCCAGGCCTTGGCGTATACGATCAGAGGAACGACGTCGGGCGACGTCATGCGCGCGTTGACATACTGGTTGGCCCAGCCGCGGCCGAACGGTCCCCAGGACTCGAGGTGCGCGTTTGAGAGACCCATCGCGGTGAACTGGTCTCGGGTCCACTCGTTGGCGCGCTTCATGTTGGGCGAGCCGGTCAGGCGCTCGCCAATCGAGTCCATCAATCCGGTGGCGAATTCCATCACCTTGGAATCGCGGAAGCCTTCGTAGCGGATGCGGCCCATGGCTTCCAGATCGACTTTTTCCTGGGACCACAAAGACGTGATGAAAGACATCACAAACACAACGCAAAGCAGCCGGACCATCTTCTGCATGAGTGGAACTCCTGGGAAAAGTTCAAACGGGGGATTATACAGCCTGGGTTTTGCGATTGGGGTGGGGCAAATTGTAAAGTTATTTCAAGATTGAAGTCGGCATCATTCTTTCTTGCCCGAATTTTCCGCGGGCGGCTGGCTCTTTTCCTCCGGCTTCTTATCATCCACTTTTTTAGTCTCTCCGCTTCCGGCTGAGGGTTTCGCGTCATCATCGTCCCTGTTCTTGATGGTGTATTGCACGATGAGCGAGATGCGGCGGTTGGAAGGGTCGAGGGGATTATCGAGCTTGCGCAGGCGCTGGTCGGAAAACCCGCGCACCTGCATGACCTGATCTTCGCGAATCCCGTTGGCCTGCATCAGGCGGCGGGCGGCGTTGGCGCGGTCGCTGGAGAGTTCCCAGTTGCTGTAGCTTCCCGACGAGGGAAAGGGTTTGGAGTCGGTATGGCCTTCGATGGAAACCTTATTGGGCAGCTTGCCCAGTTCCTGCGCCAAAGTGATCAACAACTCGCGTCCGTCCCCGTTCAGTTTGGGACTGCCGCTATCGAAGAACGTGCCCGAAGCGGATTCCAGCAATTCGATGCGCAGGCCCTCGGCGGTAACCGTCATCTCGATGTGGCTCTTGAGTTTCTCAAAGTCATTCATCTGACGGATCGCCTGCTGTAGTTGGTCTTTCAGTTTTGGCATGTTGTCTTTGGTCAGGAGAAAGTTCTCCCCCGCACCCACCAAGTTCGACCCAACCTTTTTGGAAGTGCCGGTGGGATCTTTGAAGTAGCCGCCCACAGCTTCCTGAACCTGCTTGCTGCTGTTCAGCAGCCATAAGACGATGAACAGCGACATCATGGCAGTGACGAAATCGGCGTAGGCCACCTTCCACGCGCCGCCGTGATGGCCGCCGTGCCCGCCTTTTTTCTTGACGATGATGAGGGGACGAGTCTTGTCCATTTCCGTGTCTCGTGGCCGGGTGCTCTACCGGGGTGCCGCAGCAATTGCGGCTTCGGGCGCGGCCGCAGCATCTTCTGCCGGCCCTTTGTTGCGGCAGGCTGTTTCCACTTCCTTGAACGATGGGCGGACATGGCCCGGAATCGCGCGGCGCGCCACTTCCACCGCCATGATGGGCGCCGTGCCTTTTAGAAAAGACACGATCAGAACGCGCAGCACGTAGAGATACGCGTGTTCGTCATCCGCAATCTTGACCATATTGGCCGCGAGAGGACCTACCAGCCCGTAACAGAGCAGGATGCCGAGGAACGTGCCGACCAGCGCGGCCGCCACTTTTCTCCCGATTTCTTCTGGGGGGCCGCCCATCGCGCTCATGGTGATGACGATGCCGAGTACAGCAGCGACAATGCCCAACCCCGGCAGGGAGTCTGCCACGCTGGTGAGTGCCGCGGTCGGCTTCTCGGCGTCATGATGATGAACTTCCAGGTCCAAATCCAGCATTTGGTCCAGATCGAAAGCGTCGACGCCGGTGATGGCCATGCGCAAGGAATCGCAGACAAAATCGCGCACGTGATGGTTCTTGAAAACGGCTGGCCCCTTGGCGAACAGCGGACTCTTGTCCGGCTCCTCGACATCGCTCTCGAGGGCCATAAGTCCGTCTTTGCGGGCCTTGTTCAGCAGGTCGTACATCATCTTCAGAGAATCGATGTAGGCCTGCCTGGTGTACTTTGAGCCGCCGAAGACGCCACCGATTCCGCCGGCGATCTGCTTGAGGATGTGGAGCGGATTGGCGATGAGGACCGTGCCGAGCGCGGCCCCGCCGATGGTGACAAGCTCCGCGGGTTGGATCAGGACGCGGAGATTCCCGTGCTCCATCAGATAGCCGGCCACGACGCAGCCGAACACCACGACAATGCCAATGATCGCGAACATGATTTAATTCGTAAATCTCAAACTGTCGAAGATGAATTAGCGGCCGCGGCCGCGCGGCCCGGCGGTGAAACTTGATCTGCGCCGAGTGCGAGGTGAGCGCGCTCAACCAGCGACTCGATGGTATCGCCAGCCACAGCGACGGTGCGTCCCATAGAAACCGCCACTGACAATTCCTCTCCCCACCAGTCAATGGTGGCGCTGGCCATCAGCTTGAGCATGCGGTCGCTGATTGTTTGCATCGCGTCTTCGCCGCAGCCCACCAAAATCACCAGGAATCGACCCTCGCTCCAGCGGCCGACAAAATCCGTGGGCCACACCGCATTTCTTAACGTGCGTGCCAGCACCACCAGCATGGACGTGGCCGCCTCCTGCCCATATCGGGCGCGGAATTGGCTGAGTTCATGCAGCTTCAGGCAAACCACGCCAAAGGGGATCTGAATCTCGGCGAACGTGCCCAGCGTTTCCCGCAAGTGCGAGTGCATCATGGCTGGGTTCGGCAATCCGGTCGTGTCATCCAGCCAGCCGTGTTCTTTCATGCTGCGGTCGTTTGGGTTCGGACCGTTTACGGCACACTCGCCTTCAAAAGTCTGGATGACGCCGATGATGGAACCGTGTTTATCCCGCAGCGGAATCGCCCAGGTGTGCACCGGCGTGCGATGCCCCGATTTGTGGTGAATAAAGTTCGCGCCTTCCACCGGCTTGCCATCGTGAAGGGCGCCAGCGATGGGGCATTTCTCGTTGCACATTTCACAGCTGGTTTGGTTGCAATGCAGAAGAATATTTTCCGCGCAGGAATGGCCGAGAACATCGATGCGCGCATAGCCGGTGATTTGTTCGGCTCCGTCGCTCCAGAACACAATTCTTTTCTCCATATCGAGCACGCTCACGCCGATTTGCAGGCCGTTCAGGATGTCGCGGTAGGTCTCTGGGTCTTGAAAAGCTGGCATGATGGAGGGACAACAAACCTGCTGGTTTGTACATCGGCAGAAACGGCGCGCACTCCAGAGGTGCAAGAGTCGCGGCGGAATCAGGAATTCTCCGCCGATGTCCGCTGAAGTGCTGGAATTGCAACAGGTTGGGTGGCATAGCACTTTAGGGGTAGGGTGGTGGCACGGTAGTGCCATATGCAAGATTCGGTCGAGCGTTTAACTTCGCAGGTGAGCAGTTCTGGGGGAGGGCTGCCCGGGCGCCTCGATCTCGATAGAGATCGAGGCGCTCGTTATTTGGAAGCGACTTCTTACGGTGGACGTTCCGATGGGCGCGGATCAGTTGGTTGAGATGGTAAAGTTAACCGTGATCTTGGCCTGGGTTTCGACGGCTTCCTTGCCTTGGTAGTGTGGCTTGAAGTGCCACTGCCGCACTGCGTCCTGCGCAGCAGAAGCGAGTATGTGCGGGCCGCTCACCACGCTCAGATTCTGGATGACGCCATCCTTGCTGATCAGCGCCTGCAGAATCACCGAGCCTTGCACCTTCATCTGCCGCGCCAGCAGTGGATAGTTGGGCCGCACCGGGCTCGCCACGTTGTCGGACGTGGTGGTGGACATCTGTACGCGCTCAGCGGCCTCACTGGTCACCTTCGCCGCAGTCTCGGAATCCGCGGCAGTGCCACCGTCAGTGGCTGATTGCGGCGGCGTGTCCGGCTGTAACTCCACACGCACGGAGTTGCTCCCGGGCCGGATGGTGCGGTGCGTATCGCCAGCAACAACCTCTACTTCCAAAGGTGGCAAGACCGTCCGAGCGCTGATCGTGGCCCCTGGAGGAGATGGATCTGTGGGAACGGGATTGTTGGTTTCCGCGACCTGCTGAGTCTCGCTTTGACGTTTTTGCTTTGCCGCTTTGGCATGACGGGCAGTTGCTGCGGAAGGTTCCGCCGGAGAGGCGGTCGCGGCGGGCGAACTCTCGATTGGCTGGGCGGATTCCGCTTCCGGAGTTTCCGGGAACCAGAAGTCGCGATCACGCCAAAGCACAATGCTCAGAGCCAGCAGAAGCAAACAGAGCGAGCCCACCATCAATCCGCGCTGCCTGGCATCATCGGGCGCACGGGGATGGGGCCTTGCCAGGAAGACGCGATCCACCTTGCGAAGGGGATGACCCGCTTTAGGTACGATGGTTTTCAGATCCGGCATGCTGGGGACGGGGGCCTCCTGAGAAGGCTGGTGCTTTCGTTAGTATGCATCGAAAACGATGCAAAAGGCCAGCGAAAGGTACATTCGAGTTGGTCGTTACGGGTTATTATTCTCAAACTGGAACACAAGTGAAACTGGGTCGAGACGAAACTTTCAGAGAGTCTCGTGAATCCCATTTCCGGGCCGGGCTAAGTCTTGCCGTCGGTACAGCGTTCGGTGTAAAGGGCAACGTGTGAAGGTTAATTCATGAAGAACGATGATCGAGAAATGAGCAATCACCAGATGGATGAAAAGAAATTCCGGCAGATCGGCCGGCGCGAATTGCTCAAACTTGCGCCGGTGCTGGCGCTGGGAGCGTTCGCCATCCCCAGGTTGCAGGAGGGGTTGCTGAAGAAGGGACTGGGTTTCAGCGACTGGGCTTCCGCGCGTCTTTTCCGCTCAGGCCATCTGGCACCGACTTTCGACAATGCCGACCTGACTCCCTTTGCCAAGTTTCCCATCAACGGTTACGACGTGGACGATCCGGGAGTGATTTTTGAAAACTGGACTCTCACCGTCAGCGGCGCGGTACGGAAGCCCGGCGAATACAAGTTGTCGCAGGTGCAGGCGCTGCCTCGTTATCGGCAGAACACGCGCCACATCTGCGTCGAAGGCTGGGACGTGATTGGGCGATTCGGCGGAGCGCGGCTCTCTGACTTCCTGACCGCGATCGGCGCCGATACTACGGCGCGTTACATCACGGTAAGCTGCGCCGATGATTATTACGAATCGCTGGACATGGCGACGGCGCTGCATCCGCAGACTCTGCTCTGCTACGAAATGTACGAGCAGCCGCTCACGCGCGAGCACGGCGCGCCGCTGCGGTTGCAGATTCCCACCAAGGTAGGCTACAAGCAGGCAAAGTATCTGACGGATTTGAAAGTCACAAATGTGCTGGACAGAGTCGGCTACTGGGAAGATCAGGGCTATTCGTGGTTTTACGGTTTGTAGTCGTCGCGCCGGCGTCCCTTCGGCAAGTTCAGGGCAAGCCCGCCGGCTGTCGCGAGGGCATCTTGCCCTTGCAGTGAGAGACGAGATGTTCTCGGGGGTCCAAGAATGAGCGGAGCAGTGATCGAAATTATCCAGCCAAAGGGCAAGAACGCCGAGGGCGAAGACGAAGCGCCCGTGGTGTTGGCGCGCGCCGCGTACGAGCACCCGTTCGTGGTGCGGCTGTGCCACTGGATCAACACCGTCGCGCTTTTTGTAATGGTCGGGAGCGGGCTGCAAATTTTCCGCGCCTTCCCCAGTTTCGGCGCCAAGATTCCGCAGAAGGACTTGGTGCATTGGCCGAAGGCGTTCGCCATCGGCGGCTGGCTGGGCGGAGCGTTGCAGTGGCACCTCACTTTCATGTGGATCTACATGGCGACCGGCATTCTTTATCTCGCCTATCAAATTTTCAGCGGCAATTATCGCCAAGTCTTGTTCATGCCACGTGACATTCCCGGCGTGTGGCCGATGGTGAAGCATTATTTCTTCTTTGGGCCCAAGCCGCCGGTCCGCGAGGCCTACAACCCGCTACAGAAGCACGCCTACACCACCGCCATCGGGCTCGGGATTCTTTCCGTGCTCACCGGTTTTGCCGTGTGGAAGCCGGTTCAGTTCTCCTGGCTTGCCTGGATGATGGGAGGATTTCACTGGGCGCGCATCTGGCACTTCGCGGTGATGTGGGCGATTTTGGGCTTTGTGTTGGGTCATCTGGTGATGGTGATCCTGCACGGCTGGAACAATTTCTATTCCATGCTGACGGGTTGGAAGAAAGATCCGGAGTATTAAGCGCAGCGCCTGAAAGCGAATTAGCAAAGACGAATAGCGGCACACCTGAAGGTATGCCCTGATAGGAACCGGCCTTGCTTGATGCGATCTTGGCCCTGAAAATTCGTATCAGAGTATGGCTTCAGCCATACCGCCCGAGTCGAACGTAGGAAAAGGGCTTTAGCCCCTGGGGTATGCACGCGCGTGTCCGAACCAGGCATGGTGTTGAACAATCCGGTGCAGGTGAGCACGCGCGAGCAGGCTCTGATCCTGAGCGTGCAGCGTGGCCAGCATGAATTGTTCTACGAACTGGTCCGGCCCTATGAACGCAGGGTGTACGCGGCGGCGCTGGCAATTTTGCGGAACGAGCACGATGCCGAGGACGCGGCGCAGGAAGCGATGCTGAAGGCGTTCGCGAATATCCGGCAATTTCGCGCCGAGGCTCGCTTCAGTACGTGGCTGATCCAGATCACGGTGAACGAAGCTCTGATGCGCCGGCGAAGGGAGCGAACAGTGGCGATGGAAGGACTCGACGGTCATCGTTCGGGCCGGGGCGAAGAAGAAAGCGATTATGCGCCACGGGATTTTGCCGACTGGCGCGAGATTCCGTCAGAAGCGCTGGAGCGCAAGGAAGTGCGGCAGCGCCTGGCCGAGGCGCTAGGGACACTCGATCGAAAGTATCGCGAGGTCTTCATGTTGCGCGATATGGAACATCTGAATATTCAGGAGACGGCCGCGGCGCTGGGCATCACGGTTGCTTCGGTGAAAACGCGGCTGTTGCGGGCGCGGCTGATGCTGCGCGATCTGCTGGCCGCCGGATGGGAGCAGGGCTGGTTCAGCCGGCTTCCGTTCGAGAAGGGGACCAAGCCATGGTGAATCACGTGACGAGTTGCGAAGAAGTGTGGCGCGAGATTTCGAATTACGTGGACGGGGATGTGGACGCGGCGCTGCGTTCGTCGATGGACGAACATTTCCGGACGTGCGCGCGCTGTGCGTCGGTGCTGGCGGGAACGAAGAACGTGGTCCAGTTGTATGGCGATGAGCGCATGCTGGAGGTGCCGGCGGGTTTCAGCCGGAGACTAGAGAAGCGGCTGTACAGCAATGCGGTGGTGAAGGGAAGTCGATGGTCGAGTTGGTCGACATGGCTCGTGCCGGTGGCGGCTTTGCTATTGATTGCAGGCACTCTGCAACTGGCAAGCTCGTGGAATCACCGTCCCCCGATTAAGTCGCAGCATGCAGTGCCGGCGAAGGATATTCCTCCTGACATGGTGGTGGTAGTTTCTTCGGGCGCCAAGCTCTTTCATGTGCCGGGATGTGAGTTCATTCATGACAAGGCTTCCGAGCGCACGCTGACGGCGAAAGAGGCAATGCGGGAGGGGTACGTGCCGTGTCCGCGATGCTTGAGGCAGTATTTGAAGACGGGGTTAACGGGCACGCCTGGGGTAGAGTTTGCTGAGGGCGCAGGCGAGGCGGAAGAGGAGCGGGAGGAACTGGTTAGTGCGACAGGGACCGCGAGCCGGTAAACAGCTTTTTTGCGCTACTTGGCGTAAGTTATTGATTCGCGGGGAGCGGTCCGGGAGTGTCGCGCATGTATTGCTAAAAGATATAATTGACAAGCCTCTAAGTCATTGAATCTGCAAGGGTATTTTGGGGCCCGAAAGCTAAATCGATTTAGCTTGCCCGTGGGGCGACAGTTGTCCTTCGATCCACCCGAACCCATGCGCGAGCTCTCCAACGCGTCCTGCGGGGCTGCAAATCAATTTGCGGGGCATTGCGTGTGACGGTGTGACTGTCAGAACGCAAACGGCCACACCGGCTCCCGAATGTTGTGGCCGTAATCCGCCAACTGCTGGCGGCTAAGGTTCAGAACAGCGCGGCGCGGACCGTGGGCCCGCGCCAGGCATCCCGGCGATAGACTAGTTCTGTTTCATCTCGTCTTTCTTCATGCTGTCGTCTTTCTTCATGTCATCGTGCTTCATGCCGTCGCCTTTCTTCATCGCGTCTTTCTTCGCCATCTTCCTGGCCTTCTTGTCTTTCTTCATTTCGTCTTTCTTCATGTCATCGTGCTTCATGTTGTCGTCTTTTTTCATGGTGTCTTGTTTGGTGCTGTCCTGGCTCATCGAATCCTGCTTCATCGCATCCTGGGTGAAGGCGGACATCGAGGCCATCAAAATACAGGCAAACGTCAGACTGCCGAAAATCTTCTTCATAGTTTTCTCCTTGGAGGAAGTCTCGAGTTAGGGTGTCCGGCAGGTTTGCACCTGCAGGCTCAGATGGGATGTGTGGAGGGCGGGGAAGTTACAAGCAAGCCAAAATCTTTAACACAGGGTACACAGAGGTTCACGGGGTAGCGCAACCCGATCAGCAGGTTAGCTGGTCGCGGGAGATCTTCAGGCCGCTGAGATTGCCGAGGGCGGTCACGGCGATCGATTCGGTCTTGAAGAATTCCTGGGCGAGGCTCTGCAGATCGTCGACGGTTACGGCTTCAATCTTTTCGATCAGCTCGTCGAGGTCCTGGAAGTGGTCGAAATACATTTCCTGGCGGGCCAGGTTTGACATGCGGGCGGTGCTCGATTCGAGCGAGAGCATCAGGCTGCCTTTGAGTTGGTCTTTGGAACGGCGCAGTTCCTCTTCGGGCACGGGCTTATTTTTCAGGTCGCGAAATTCATTCACCACCGAACGTACCACTTTCGACGCCGACGCGAGAGAAGTGCCGGCGTAGACGGCCATACATCCCGTATCGCGGTAGGGATTGAGGTCGCTGTAGATGGAATAAGCCAGGCCCTGGCGCTCGCGGATGTTTTGGAACAGGCGGGAACTCATGCCGCCACCGAGCAGGGTGTTGAGAATGTAGCCGGCGTGGCGCTTCTCGTGGGCGATGGGATAGGCCGGGACGCCGATGCAAAGCTGCACCTGCTCGAGAGCCTTCTTGTTGCGCAGCACGATGCGGGGAACGATCTTCGGTTCGGATGAGTGGAAGCCGTTTTTCGCGGGCTTCAAATGTTCGAAGTGTTTGACGACAAGATCGACGAACTGGTCGTGGTTGAGATGTCCGGCGGCAGCCACGATGATGTTCCCGGGGGCGAAGCGGTGCGTGTAGGTATCGAGCACGGCTTCGCGCTCGAACTTCTTCACCGTTTCTTTTGTGCCGAGGATGGGCTTGCCGAGCGGGTGATCCTTCCAGAAGTTCTGGGTGAAGATTTCGTGGACGAGGTAGTCGGGATTGTCTTCGTCCATCTTAATTTCTTCGAGGATTACGCCGCGCTCGCGGGCGATGTCTTCGGCAGTGAATGTGGGATGCAGAACCAGGTCGGTAAGAATCTCAAGTGCGACGGGAACATGGTCGTCGAGCACTTTGACGTTGAAGCAGATGCATTCTTTGGAGGTGAAGGCGTCCATGTTGCCGCCGATCGAGTCGACCTGGCGGGCGATCTCCTCGGCAGTACGGTGCTTGGTGCCTTTGAAGACCATGTGCTCGATAAAGTGCGAGATGCCGTTCGACTGCGGAGTTTCGTCGCGCGAACCGGTCTCGAGCCAAATGCCTATGGAAGCGGAGCGGATGTGCTCCATCTGCTCGGTAATGACGGTGAGGCCGTGGGGCAACACCTGACGGCGAATATTGCGGACTTCTTTTACCATGTCTATGCTTGGATCGCAGAACTCATCGAGAAGAAACATTACTATTCTTACACATCTGGAGGGGGAGGGTGGGGTGTGGGAGAAATTGATAGTTAATTGTGTAGAATCAGTTAGTTGCGGTGTTCTGTAGAAGGTCTTCATGCGCATACTTGTCTTAGGTAACGGGTCAGGCCACGACACGCGAAGTGTGCAGTCTGCTGACGATAGCGCTGCGGACAAGGCTTTGAAGGCTGAATTTGAAGCTCTCCTTAGGCGCCGGATCGCGGAGCGTGGCGTACAGTTCATTGGCGAAGAGGCAAAGTTCGGGGTTCGAACCATTGCTCAGTCTATTGGGCCTCGTCGAGAGAATATCGACATGTGTGTAGCGGAGAGGGAAGCAAGAGGCGTAGCGGAAGAACAGAAGGGCCGGACCCATGAGCCAAGGTATTTAGGTGAGGATGCTTGCACCCAGTTGACCGGGGATGGTTATCAAAGAGGGGTCGGCGACGGTTGGGTGCTGATAACACACCGTCTGCCCTCCGATGAAATTCGCGAACAGTACATGTTTGATAGAGTGATGCAGGAAGTAGGAGAAGCGGAAAGCGTGCTCGTGGTTTGCGGAGTTCTTCACAGCAGGCAACTGGCGGAGAGGTTTCGTCACGAAGCCGGCAATGTGGTCGAGATTGAGTATTGGGAACCAAAGTGACGTGGAAGAAGACATTTCATAATGGCCACGAGTTGTTTCAACGCTGCCTCAGGGGCTGAAGCCCGACGTCTCTTGTATATCTGAGCGGCACGGCTGAAGGCCGTGCCCTTCCCAAAACTATCTACGAAGATGGTTTCCAGTGAGAGAACGTCAAACATCATCGCTGCTTGGGATGGACCGCGAGGAACTCACCGCCCTGGTGATCGAGGCAGGTGAGCCTAACTATCGCGCCAAGCAGATCATGGATGCCGTGTATCGACAGCGGGTGGAAACGCTAGAGGAGATTTCGACACTGCCGCAGGGGTTTCGCGAACGGCTGGCGCAGAGCGGGGTGTCCGTGGGGGCGGCGCGGATTCAGAACAAGTTTGTATCGGTGGATGGGACGGTGCGGTATTTGATTTCGCTTGCTGATGGGGAGACCGTGGAAACGGTTTGGATGCCAGAGGGCGATGGAGGGGAAGCTGGGGATGGGAGCGAGGCTGGGGAGTTGCCTGAGCGGTTTGCCGATGGAACAAGTACCTCAGGGGCTAAGGCCCAATGCAAAGCAAGTGAGCCAATCGCAGCGCTGAAGCGCTGCGCCACCCAAAAGCCCTCCGAAAATACCTCTAGCCAAAATCGCGGTCGCGAGGATCGCATCAGACAGGGGCGTTCGACCATTTGTATTTCCAGCCAGGTGGGGTGCGCTGTGGATTGCCAGTTCTGTTTGACGGCTTTGCTGGGCGTAAAGCGCAACCTGACCGCGGGCGAGATTGTGGGGCAGGTGTGCGCGGTGCTGAAAGATCAGAAAGTTTCGCCGCCGGAGGATCGCATCAATCTGGTTTTCATGGGGATGGGCGAGCCTTTTCTGAACTACGAGAATTTCGTGAAGGCGTCGCGGCTGCTGGTGGAGGGCGTGGGGATTGCGGAGCGGCGGATGACGGTATCGACTGCGGGGATTGTGCCGCGCATCCATGATTTTGGCGGGGAAGCAATCCGGCCGAAGCTGGCGATTTCTTTGAATGCGCCGAACGATGCGCTGCGTACGCGGCTGATGCCGCTGAACAAGAAGTGGAATCTGGAAATGCTGATGGCAGCGGCGCGCGAGTTTCCGCTGCGTACGCGGGAGTGGATCACGTTCGAGTACGTGCTGCTCGGGAGCGTGAACGACACGCCGGAAAATGCGAAGGAAGTTGCCGAGTTGCTGCGCGGGTTGCGCTGCAAGGTGAATCTGATTGCGCTGAATCCGGGGCCCGGAATCGACTTCACGACTCCGAGTGCAGAACGGGTTACTGCGTTTCAAAATATTTTGCGGGGCGCGGGGATTCCTGCATTTGTGCGGCGTCCGCGGGGACGGGACATCTACGCGGCTTGCGGCCAGCTCAAGCGGACGGTTGAGGCTGCCACATCACCGGAACCCCTCCAGTCGATTTCTCCGGCGGCGCAGGGATGACCGGGAGTTCGACGCGGATCGTAGTTCCCGCGTTGCGACCTTGTTCCCAGGAAATTCTTCCGTGATGTTGCTGCAAGATGCCCTGACAGGCGTTCAATCCAAGCCCGGAGAGAGTCTGATCTTCCTCAGTCCCGGAATCGTTTCCCGCTTCGCTTCCGGCCAGGCCTTCGGCGAGGCTGGTGTCGGCGATGGTGACGATAGCGAGACCATCTTTGCGTTCCGCGGTGATGGCCAGAGTGCGGCTGCTGTGCTGATGCACCACATGAAGAGCGTCGTTGATGATCTGCACGCAGACCTGGAGCAACTGGTTGGAATCTCCGCGGACAAGCAACAGTTCATGCGGAAGTTCCGTAAGCACTTCGATTTTGAGACCCTGCCACTGCGGCTGCGAGAGTTTGACGGCGGTGCGCAGCAAAGCATTGAGATCGACGGAGGCCATTGCGGCCGGCCCCTGTTTGGCAAAGCTGAGCAGACTGGCGACAAGAGACCGCGTGCGGCGGGCTTGCTGCCCGATTCTCGCCGCCAGTTCATGTTGTTCCGGGTTGAGAGTCGTAGTCAGCAACAGATCGGAATAGCCCAGCATGGCGGTGATGGGGTTGTTTAGTTCATGAGCGGCGCCGCCCACCAGTTGTCCGATGGAGGCCAATTTTTCCGATTCCGTGATCTGTGCCTGCAAACGTTTCAGGTTGGCGAAGGAATCGCGCGAGTGGCTCAGAAGGCGAAGCAATTCCCGGTCGAGCAGACGCTGACGGATGAAAACCATGACGCCCATGAGAAGTGCCGCGCCCAGGGTCAAGACCAGGCGGAACGAACGGATGCGCAGGGGGCTTGCCGTATCGAGCAAGGCCCAGGCGGCAAACAGCGGCAGCGAAAATGCGGCGATCATGCCCAGGCGAGCCAGCCACACGCCGTGAGAAGTGGAAGTGGAGCGGGCGCCAGCTTGGGGTTCGCGCTCGCGCGTCTGCAGACCGATCACGGTGATCCAGGCCATGGACACTGCCAGGGGAATATCGTAGAGACTTCCGCTGTAATAGACGTGCCGGTTAATGGCCCAATTGGCGACGTGCGAGCTGGCGGCGTAGGTGAAGCAGGCACCGAACAGACTGGCATAGAACCTTTTCCAACCGCCCTTACTCCCGGCCCAAGCCATGAACAAGGCGCCAAGAAACGCCACTTTTTCGATAAGATACAGCCCGTTCAGGTTGTTGTTGTAGGAGCTGACATCGGCCAGGACATACTGCCAGGGGATCACGATGAGGACGTAAAGGTATGCCCACCAAACTATCATCAAAGCGAAATCGAGGCGGCGCAGGCGGGCGGCATACTCATCCTGCGAGGCGTGAGGACGGAGAGCGATGGCGGCCATCAGCGGCACAATGTGCAGGAAGAGAATCATGTCGGCGGCGCACAAGTCGGGGACATCGACGCGCAGCCAGACTTCGTAGTAGGTCCAGAACAATTGGTAAATAAACCAGAAAGCAATTCCGGTTGCGATGAGCGTCCAGAACAGGCGCAAGCGGCCGCGCGACTGCACCGCGTGCGGGATGAGGGCAGCCGTTCCGGAAAATAGCAAGATGCATTGAATCACATCGCTTAGAGCGGTGAGGCGAAAGGACTGACGCAGGAAAAGTGCAGCCAGGACCAGAGCCGCCAGACAGGCTGCGATTACGACACTCCAGATCTTGGTATAGGTGCGCAAGAAGTAGATCCTCGCTGCCATTTTAGAATGGGTTTAGAAAAGGTCGGGGTTACGGAAGTAACCCACAGAACAGACAAAGGATCGCTTGCGGGAAGGTGGAAAGCGTCCTTGGGAGGGCTCACCCAAAGTTTTGCTTGCTTGCGGTCTTTCTTATCAATAATATGCGAAGCAATCCTATACCTGGCCAACCGGCAGTTTAGCGGAAAGTGATTCAAAATTGCACGTTGACGGAAAGAATCGTTTCTTGGGCAGAGCGCAAGCTCCATCCGATCCAAGTGAAGTCCGCCGCATCGAGCGCTGGCTGGCAACAGCGCGCGTATTTCTGGCAGTCTCGGCGCTGGTGGCGATCCGCATGGATCCCACGCAATTGGGTAATTCCCCCGCCGCCTATGGGCTACTAGGGTTCTACATGGGGAACAGCATCCTGGTGCTGATGCTGTTGCGCAGGCGGAAAGCGTCGACATCCCGGTTCCGGGTTCTGGTACACGCCGCTGACATTGTGTGGCCGGCTTTCATCTCCGTATTCGGAGACGGTCCGAGAAGCCCGTTCATTCTGTTTTTTGTTTTCGTGCTAACCGCGGCGGCTTACCGGTGGGGCTTGTGGGAAACGCTGAGCACGGCGGCGGCAGAAGTGGTGTTGCTTTGGGCGGAAAGCTTTTTGTTGTTCCACGTGTGGGCGGCGCGCGGGGGAAGCCTGCCCTGGCATATTTTCTCCGGGCTGCAGATGAATACGACCGAGTTTGAGCCGAAGCGGCTGTTCATGTTGTCGGTGTACCTGCTGGTGATGGGATTACTGCTGGGCTATCTGTCGGAGCAGCAGAAGCACCTGCGGGCAGAGAAGGCCGCAGTGACCCGCATGCTGGCCAAGGTTCGGGTGGACGCGGGGCTGACGGGAACTCTGCAGCAAATGTGCGGGGAAATCGTGAGCATGTACCGGGCGGCGCGGCTGCTGGTGGCCTCGCAGGAGATTCATAGTCATCGGGCTTTTTTGGGAGAGCTGAGGAACGGGGATGACGCGACCCCCGACTTTGTGTGGCTGGATTCGGGCCCGCGGGAGGCGAAGAGTTATCTCGAGGATTTTCCGGGAGAGGTTTTTTATGCAAAGCGCGAGGGAGAACGCTGGTCTGTGATCGCACTGGACCGTGAAGGCAATCCGGTGCCTTCACCATCCACCGAGCCGTTGGATCGGATCAAAGAGCGGCAAGCTTTTCAGTCTTTGATTGCGATTTCATTTGTCTTCGGAGGCGAGTGGCGAGGGCGAATCTTCGTGTTTGACCCGTCGTGGCAAGGGGAGACGCAGGAAGAGCTTCGTTTTCTGCTCGACTTGCTGCGGCAGGTGGGGCCGGCAGTGTACAACGTTTACCTGCTGCACCGGCTGAGGCGGCGGGCCGGAGCCGCGGAGCGCGCGCGATTTGCGCGGGAACTGCACGATGGAGCTGTGCAATCGCTGATCGCCGTCGAAATGCAGGTGGACGTTCTGCGGCGCCAGGCGGAGACCACGCCCGCCGTGGTGGGTGGCGAATTGGGCCGGATCCAGGGCTTACTGCGGGAAGAAGTCCTGAAACTGCGGGAACTGATGCAGCAGATGAAGTCGATCGACGTGGACTCTCGAAGGTTCCTCAGCCTGGTGAATGACGCCGTGGAACGGTTCGAGCGGGAGACGGGGATCTCCGCGCGTTTCGTGACCGACGTGGCGAAACTGGAGATGCCTGATAAGGTCTGCCGGGAACTCCTTCGCATTGTGCAGGAGGGACTGGTCAACGTCCGCAAGCACAGCAAGGCACGTCACGCGCTGGTGCGCCTGAGTTCAACTGCCAGTCAGTGGAGCCTTACGCTGGAGGATGACGGCAAAGGTTTCCCGTTTTCCGGCCGGCTGACGCAGGAGGAGCTCGACCAGATGGGCAAGGGGCCAATGATCATTAAGGAGCGCGTCCGTTTGATTGCAGGCGCACTCACGGTAGAATCGAATCCCGGCGTAGGGGCGCGCCTGGAAGTCAAGGTACCAAAGACTGGAGAAGTCTCCGATGAACTTTAAGAAAGCACAGCCTGTTCGCATCGTGATCGCCGACGACCATCCAATTTTCCGAGATGGGTTGCGCCGGCTTCTGGAAGCCGAGCCGGATTTGAAAGTGTTGGGTGAGGCCTCGGACGGGGCGGAAGCAGTGAGAATGGCGCGACAGTTGAAGCCTGACATTCTTTTATTGGACCTGGCGATGCCCAAACATCCGGGACTGGAAGCGTTGCGGGAACTGGGCACGGGCACGAATGCAACTCCAGTGCGCGTGATTCTGCTGACCGCTGCGGCGGAAAAGAGCCAGATCGTGGAGGCTCTTCAGTTGGGTGCGCGGGGAGTGGTGTTAAAAGATTCCGCCACGCAGTTGCTTTTGAAAGCAATCCATACGGTGATGTCAGGGGAGTACTGGGTGGGGCGGGAGAGCGTTTCCAACCTGGTGCAATACCTGCGGACGCTGGTGCAGTCTTCCAGCGACGAAGCGCGGCAGAAGAAATTTGGCTTGACTCCGCGCGAACTGGAGATTGTGGCGGCGGTGGTGGCGGGGTACTCAAATAAAGAGATTGCGGAGTACTTCAAGATCAGCGAAGATACGGTCAAGCACCATTTGAGCAACATCTTCGATAAACTGGGGGTATCGACGCGGCTGGAATTGGCGCTGTTCGCGGTGAACCAGTCGCTGCCGCTGAAAAGCATTGGCTGAGTAGTAACCTGGAGGATCGCTCCAAAGTAACTAGGATGGCACTTACGGGCTATTGGCGGGCGCGCCTCCAGCACTTATGATTTTCTCAAGACCAGCCTCGGGACACAAATTGATCCGGTCAAGATTTTGGTGATCTTTTCCGCTGTGGGTGATAGGGGTTACGGTTAAGGCAAATTCTAAGGAGACGGAGCCCGTGGCAAACTTTTTGCAAAAACTTTGGAACGACGAGAGTGGTCAGGACATCGCGGAGTATGCGGTGATGCTGGCTGTGATTCTGGTGATCGTAGTGGGCACGATCCGGCTCATCGGCTCGAATGCCAACAACGTGTTCTCCAACGTTGGCAGCGCCATCAATCAGTAGTCGCTAAGCGCGGTTGCGACCGAGATTCGTGGGGCGTTGCCCGAGGCGCGACAGTCGCCTTCAGAGTTTCCAGACCTCCGGGACTAGAGCCCAAATCTACAAACTGACTCTCTATGCAGGCCTCGAAGGCCTGCTCGACCCGTTTGATTCTTATTTCGGGGCGGGAGCGGTGAGTGCGACCTTCTCGCTGTGGGGAATGGAGAGCCGCGTGAGGTACGGGAAAAAGGGCGTGATCTCGAACGGCATTTTTTCTTTCGCCGAGGCCAAAGCTACTGGTTTTGCTTTCGCCATTTCCACATGGTCCGTCCAGGGATCGAGCTTGATGCGTCCGCCGAGTGGAAGAGCGGCGATCTGGTCGGTGCGTTGTGGCTGCAGTTCCGGCGCGGAAGCCAGCAGGGCCGACATGCGGATGCTCTTGCCGGAGGCGAGGCTGTTGCCCAGATGCGGTCGAATCAAGTTGGGCAGAACGGGCGCGCGTTCCTGCAAGGCTCTCAGAAATAAGCCGGCGCTCCCCAGTTTATCTTTGTAAGGAGAGTTCTTCAGCAATTCCAACGCTTTGGTATCTGCGGCTTCTTCGTCGGCCGGCCGGTGTTTGAAGTCCAGGCGGGCGAATGAGTCTTCGTCGGCGAAGAACATGCGGTCGTTGAACGCCGTTTTGGTGTCGAACTTGTGCCCCAACACAATGTGACTGACTTCGTGCGCCAAGACCATGGCGAGCGAAGCCTCATCTGGCAGCACATCGAGCAGCCCACGACTGATGACGATGGTGTGACCGACGGTGAATGATTCCAGAGGAGAAGTGAGCAGGACGCGGCAGCGGACATCCCCTTGCAGGTCGATGTTATTGGTTACCAACAGATTGTTGACCACGGTCTGCAGGACCTTGTCTACTTCGCCGGGAGGCGCAAGCAGGCCGATCTTCTGCAGGCGCTCGACCGCGTTATCTTCGGCCTGGCGTTCCCACATGCGCTCGGCGACCACAGGAGTCGCGTCGGCGCCGACGTCACTCTGATCTTTCACTGAAGATGAGTCCTGGGGAGAGTCCACCAGAATCTGGGTGAACTCTGAATTCTTGTTCAAGGCTTTCAAGTCGTATCCCCAGAGACGGGTTTGCGCCCGGAAGTGCAGAGACTGCCCTAAATTTCCCTTCAGCCCTGATTCCTCGCTGTAGATGTAAGCGGGGAGCCACGAACCGGGACGCATGTTCAATCTCCAACTGTCGAAGTGCAGGAAAAAGCCGGTCCTGGGATGGGGCGAATAGGTTCCGTTGAAGCGGACTACGTTGTAATCCTGATCTTCGACCCAGATTCTGCCCAGGAAACGCGATGTGCCGGAGCTTTCTTTGGGTTCGACATCGATGACCAGGCAGCGTACTTCTCCCAGAAACTCACGTCGCACGAAGGTGAACTTGTAGTACTTCCTCTGGAAATCGGTATCGAGGACAACCATCTGGGCGAAGCCCAGCGGCAGGAATTTCATGGCGTAGAGGCCGGTAAGCCGGTTGAGCATGCGGTGGCCGAACCCAGGCTGGCCGATAAATGAGGTATCGTCGGGGCCATCGCTCATGTCGAGACGGCCGAGATAATACTGGTCCTTGACGGGTAGGGCGTTGCCGTTCTTGTCATTCTTGAGGTCTTGCAGATAAGTTTCTACGAGCGGCCGCATGTGGCGCATTTGCGCCACAAAGAGATGCTCTCTCTGGACAACCCGGTCCATGACGTCATTGAATGAGGCCGGAGGCGGCGAAGAAAGGCTTCCTGGGTTTTGTCCCGTCGGGGCAGTGTCAGTGACTGTAGCCTGTGGCGGGGCGGGTGCCGGCCCCTGAGACACTGCGGGCAAACACCAGACCAGCAACACCAAGAATGAAAGCGAACTTACTTGGAAAATACGCATAAAGACCCTTGATAACAAAATTACGCCAACTGAAAAATGATGTGCAAGACAACCGTGGAATCGGCCGGTTGGCCATTCCTGATCGCCGGTTTGAAGTGAATCTGTTCGGCGGCCTTGACCGCATTGTCGTCGAGGCCATGCCCTAAGCCGCGCACGACGCGCACCACGCGGAGGCTGCCGGAAGCTTCCAGGACCACCTCCAGAAGCACTTCGCCCTCGATCCGCAGAGTGCGTGCTTCTTGAGTATAGACGGGAGTGGGCTTGGAAAGGATTTCCGCGGGCAGCGCTTTAGTCGTGGTTTCCGCAGCGTGAGAGCGCACGGTGGGCGGAGCGGGTACATCCGCGCTGGCAAAGCCGCTGGGTTGAACGGTTGTTGCGGATCCGCGAGGGCGGCTGTCTGGGGTGGCGGTGCCGTTGCCAAAGCCAGAACTTACCACCACACCCGGCACGCCCTTGGCGCCGCCAGTGCCGTTACCATAGCCCGGGCCAGCGGGCAAATCGAAGCTTCCGAGCGCGGCGATGTTAACGGGCTTGCCCTGTCCAGCCTTGGCGGGAATTCCATTCGGGTCGCCGAAGCCCCCGGTCTGCACTTGCGAGGGAGCTCGCGCGGTAGTAGGAGTCGCCGAGCTGCCGGTGGAAAATACGTTGGTTCTTACCGCTTGTTTGGGAATGACAGGCGCCGAGTTGAGAGGCAGCGGGTCCAGTTTCCTGGGCGCAATGCTCACCGCGGGAGCAGGAACGTCATCCGTTTTCAGGGGAGCCTTTGGTTGTGGCGCGGGAAGGCGAAGCGCGTTGGCTGGAGGATCGAGATTAGCGGCCAGCACAGGCTTCAGATGGCTCAACGGTTGCGGTTGATGATTGACAGGAACCGGAGTGGTCACGATTCCGATCGAACGGTAAATGTGCTCCGGAGGTAAGAAGACAGCGGGATGCAACAGACGCACCCAAGCCAGAAACGCAATCGCCAATGCTTGCGTCCCGGTGCTAAAAACGAATTCCGTCCAAGGTGTCCTCGCCTTCGGGAGCAGGGAGAAAAGAGGCCCTTGGGAAGCAGAAGAACTCATATCCGCGTTTACTCGTCAGTCGTTGAAAACACCAGCTCGGGGTTGAAGTTTCTCGGACCTGGGCAGGGCTGAAACCTGGCCGCCGAGGTCTCTAAGCCTTTAGTCTACTACCCCGTGGTCAAAGGTTGCACGGGAAAGGCCATTTCGCGAACAACTAAAAAGTTTATCTTATTGATGCCTCAACTACTTACGCTCACAGGGCTGGCGACTGCCGCAGACCAAGTGAGTAAAGAGCAATAAATTACACCCGACATGAGTCTTTTACGTCGCGCGAAGGCTTAAGCCCGCCGATTCCCGAGTCACGGACCCGGCTAACACCGCACCACCTTGGGACTGTCGATACCTTTGGTCGCGTTTCGGGTGTCCACGACCAATTGGGCTTCGCTGACAATTTTCTGGTAGTCGTAGTCCGAGTGATCGGTGACGATGACGATGCAATCGTACTGGCCCAGTTTTTCCAATTCCGTGCGCTTCATCTGGAGGTCGTATTTTCGTCCCTTTCCGATGAAAGGGAAATAGGGGTCGTGGTAGCTGACCTGCGCGCCTTCATGTTGCAGGAGTTCGATGATGGTGAGAGCCGGAGACTCGCGCAGATCATCGATGTCCCGCTTGTAAGCCACGCCCAGGATGAGGACGCGAGCTCCATTTACGGATTTCTTCTGGCCGTTCAGAGCGCCGCCGATAGAGGCGAGCACGTGATAAGGCATGTTGGTGTTGATCTCGCCTGCCAGTTCGATGAAGCGCGTGCGGAAGTCAAATTCCTTGGCCTTCCACGAAAGGTAGAAAGGATCGACGGGAATGCAATGTCCACCCAAGCCGGGTCCGGGGTAAAAGGGATGAAAGCCGAACGGCTTGGTCGAAGCTGCGGCGATGACTTCCCAGATGTCCAGCCCCATACGCAGGCAGAGCAGCTTCAATTCGTTGACCAGGGCGATGTTGACGCAGCGGTAGATATTCTCCAGCAACTTCGTCATCTCTGCGGCGGCTGGCGAGGAGACGGGAACTGTGCGATGGAAGATGGATCCGTAGAGAGCGCCAGCCAACTCCGAAGCCTGCGGGTTCACTCCGCCTACGACTTTGGGAATGTCACGGCGAGCGACTGTAGTATTACCGGGATCCTCACGCTCGGGAGAGAACGCCACAAAGAATTCTTTCTCGGCGCTGGAAGGGCCGCGTGCAGCTTTCAGCTGGTTCTTATTTTCTCTCTCAAGAATCGGTACCATGACTTCTTCTGTGGTGCCGGGATAGGTTGTACTCTCGAGAACGATCAACTGGCCGGGCTGCAAGTGGGGCGCGATGGCATGTGTGGTGTCGGTGATGAAGCTGAGATCAGGTTCGTGATATTGGTTGAGTGGAGTTGGAACGCAGATAATGACGGCGTCCATCTCAACCAGGCGGGCGTAGTCGGAGGTAGCGGAAAAGCCCTGCGCCTTGGCTTTCTGGATTTCTTCCGCGGTGATGCGGTAGATGTAGGATCCGCCCTGGGCGAGGGTTTCGACTTTGCGCGCATCGATGTCAAAGCCGGTGACGGTAAATTTTTGTTCGCTGAACAGCAGGGCCAGCGGAAGTCCCACATAGCCGAGGCCGATAATGCCGACCCGCGCCTGGCGCTGCTGGATCTTGCCCTTGAGTTGATCGGGGGAACGATTTACAGCAGGCTGATTCGTCATCGTCGCGACAGGGCGTGTCTTCTATGCGTACTGTTATTCGTACTGTTTTGTTCGTACGGGAATTCGTTTTCGATTCTAGCACGCAGTTGCGGGACGACGACGCGGTTCTGTTGGCAGTGAGAAGGTCCGCAGAATCTGGTTTTAATTGCCGAACTCGGGACTTATGAAGAGACAAAGGCGGATGTGGTTGCTGGCGGGGGTCATGCTGGGATGCCTGGCGGTAGCGCTGGGTGCGAAGGCCGGCAGCTTTCTTTTGGTGGACGCGCCGCAGCCCTCCGATGTGATTCTGGTGCTGGCAGGAGAAACGAACCGGCGCCCGGAGCGTGCTCTGCAACTTCTGGCGCAAGGATATGGGCGGCGGATCGTGCTGGATGTTCCGGCAGACGCTAAGATTTACGAATTCACCCAGATGCAGTTGGCTCAGAAGTATGTTCGGGATCTAGGTCAGGCCGGGAAGGTCAGCGTGTGTCCCATCGAGGGGCTGTCGACGAAGGAAGAGTCGCAGGACGCGGAGAAGTGCATCGCAGGGGAGGGTGGCAAGAGTGTGTTGATCGTGACCTCGGACTTTCACACGCGGCGCGCGCTGAGTGTTTTCCGGCGCGAAGTTCCTGGACATGAGTACTCGGTCGCTGCTTCGCGGGACGGAGCGCAATTTGGGGTCAGATGGTGGACTCATCGTCAGTGGGCGAAAACCTGCGCGGATGAATGGCTGCGCTTGATCTGGTGGAAAGTGGTCGATCAGTGGCGTTGAGAAGTTGCGGCAAGAAAACCGTTCGCCACAGAGGCACAGAGACCCAGAGAAAATCTTGAAATGGTTCTTTGTTTCCTCCGCTTCTCCGTGCCCCCATGGCGAAAAGTTTTCCACAGAAGCGTCTACTCAACAGCACAAATTGCATTGACTGCCAAGAACGTTGGAGGGTACGATGCCTTAACAGTCATCAACTTAGTTATTAACGGAGCGTGGGATGGGCATGTCTGCTTTCCGCAGAATGGTAAGTTGCGTGCTACTGCTGATTGTGCCTGCTTCGCTATTTGGCGCCGACAACGGCGCGGCCATGCTTTATGCCGATGGGGCTGCCTGGTTGAACGGGGCTCACGTCCCCAAGTCTTCAGCAATTTTCGCCGGCGATCTGGTGCAGACCCGGTCTGACTCCGCAGCCAACATCCATGCTCCAGGCTCCAGCATCACGGTTCTCGGTGATTCCCTGGTGCAGTTCGAAGGTTCCTCGCTGAAGGTGGAACATGGAGGCGTGAGCGTCTCCACATCCAAAGGAGTTGCCACGACTGCTGGTGATGTGCGGATCGCACCAGCTTCCAATGCGTGGACTGAATTCAACGTAACGGACACGGACGGAACGGTGCGCATCGCCGCCCGAAAAGGGGATCTGACCGTCACTGACGACAACGGCACGGTTACGTTGGCGCAAGGACAGGAAACCACGCGGGACGAGCAATCCGACCAAGGCGACAAAAAGAAGAAGGACAAAAAGCGCGCCGCAGGCGCTGCTCCGGCTGCCGGCGGCGGCGTGCTAAATTCCACTGTCGCCATCGGAGTGGGCTTGGCGGCGGTGGGCGGGGTCACGGCATGGGTGCTTCTGAAGAGTGACAATCCAGTCAGTCCGGCGGTGCCGTAATTTATTAGTCGCGACCGTCCGGGTAAATTTCCAAGTTTTTCGCTTCAGTTTTAGTCTTCCGCGCATGGCTCGACTGCGATTAGCCTGATTTCGTTACGAGCTAAGAAAGCGAGGACGCCAGAGGGCGTCTTCGGAATTCTAGGACTCGGTTGACCTTACGCAGCGAAGCTTTGTGCTACTGCCATGCTCCGCAAGGCGGAATCCAGGACATTTTGGACGTCATCGGACGGGCAAACGTCGCTGGCGCCAGCCTCCAGAGCGGCAATCCACAATTCCTCATCGGGTACGCGATAGGTGCACACAATCGGCAGGGAGGGGAAATCGTGGTGCAAGTTGCTCACATCGGTCAGACGAGAGTATTCCATATCGAGAATCACGACCTCGGGCCGGTTCCCGGCAACCTGCTCGCGGAGTTCGTCCCGAGAACGCGTCAAGTGTACGGAATTGAAGTGAGAAGAAAGCCCATAGGCCAGAGACTGAGCAAGCTTGGGATCGCTTTCCAGAACAACTGCACTAAAGCCCATAGATCCTCCTGACGTACCGCCGTCAGCTACTGCGGACTAGGGCTGCGGGGAAGGGTTCGGAACCGCCACTCCACAGACAATTACTACTTACGGGCCCGACGGCCTTAGCACCTACCTGCGCGCAGGCGCTTTCTCCGCCAGAGGCTCAAACGGCTCGGCCTGGAGCTTCCCGTTTTTCTTCAGCAAAATCTCCACCTTGCCTTCGGCCTGCTCCAGTTCTTTCCGGCAAGTGGATGACAGATGCATGCCTTCCTCGAATAGGGTCAGAGACGTTTCCAAAGGCACGTCTCCCTTTTCCAGTTCCAGGACAATTTTTTCCAGTCGCTGAAGGCACTCTTCGAATTTAGGCAACGGGATTTCGCTCCTTCCGTTATTGTATGCAACTTCTTGCGCAGGGTGTCCAGTATTTTCTTGTAAATATTTGGTGAACAGAGGTCCGCTTCTCCGAAAAAGGGAACACTAAACCGTAGCGGAAGTCTTGGTCCCGAGGGCCTCGAGCACGTCCACCGCCGAACTATACCGCCCCTGCGGCGCGCTGATTTGCGCTCCCTGCACCGTGTTTCGAACTGCCACCAGCATCTCCCGGGCTATGGTGACGCCTTCTTCCCGTGCTGCTTGAGGCGTTGGGGCCCGCTGCATGCGTTCCAGAATTGAGTCCGGCACCGAGACTCGAAGCTCGTTCTTCATGAACTCGGCATTGCGCACGCTCACCAGCGGCCAGATCCCCGCCACCACCGGAATGCGGAACTGCTCAATCCTCCGCAGAAAGTTTTCCAGCAGCCGTATGTCGAAAACCGGCTGTGTTACCGCGTATTCGGCACCGGCCTGCACTTTGAACGCAAACCGCCGGATCTCCTCATCCAGATCGGTAAGGCCCGGATTCGCGCCCACGCCGATCACAAAGCCCGTACCTGCGCCGATCGGGTTTCCGCCGATGTCCAGTCCCAGGTTCAAGTTGTGAACGATGTTGACCAGACCTATGGCGTCCACATCAAACACCGCCGTGGCGTCTGGATAGTTGCCCATCTTCGGAGGATCGCCGGTTATGCAGATCAGGTTCTTGATCCCGACGGCGGCCGCTCCCAGAAGATCACTCTGGATGCAGAGCACGTTCCGGTCGCGGCACGTGTAATGCAGAACCGCCTCAATCCCCGCCTCCCGCTGCATCAGCAGCGAGAGCGCCTGGTTGCTCATGCGCGCCGAAGCCCGCGGACTGTCCGGAATGTTGACCGCATCCACGCCTACTGATTTCAGGAATCGTGAGCCTTCCAGTTCCTTTCGGATGTCAGTTCCCTTGGGAGGAACCACCTCGACCATCGTTACGAATTCTCCACGGGCCAGCTTCGCGCCCAGAAGCGATCGTTCCTCCAAAGGTTGGGCGGGCGTGGCCTTTGGTGTGGCAGCACTTCCCGCAACCTGGACCGAGGCCATCTTTCCCCTCGCCTCTCCAACTCGCAGCGCGGACTTCATCACGCGAATATGGTCGGGAGTGGTTCCGCAGCATCCCCCAACGATGCGAGCGCCCGCGGCCACGAACTTGCGCGCATAGCTTGCCATGTACTCCGGCGAGCAGAGATAGATGTTTCTCCCTTCGACTGAGCGTGGAATTCCTGCATTCGGCTGGGCGGCAAGCGGCAGGGAACTCACGGCACGAACCCGTTCGATCGCGTCCAGCATCGCTACTGGACCCACGCTGCAATTGCAGCCGATGACGTCCGCTCCCCACTCTTCGAGTCGAGGAGCAAAGGTCTCCGGATTGGAACCGTCCAGGCAGTTGCCGTCCTCATCAATGGTGACGTGCGCAACCAATGGCAGTTTTGCGCCCACATCTTTGGCCGCCAGCATCGCCTGATGGAGTTCCTCGAGGTAACCGAACGTCTCTAACATCAGCAGATCGACACCGCCTTCCACCAATGCCGCGATCTGTTCGCGGAATGCCTGCCGCGCCTCTTCGAAAGAAGTTTTTCCCAACGGCTCGATTCTGGTTCCCAGCGGGCCAACCGATCCCGCCACCCACACATCGAAGCTTTTGGCGGCCTCTCTTGCAAGCCGCGCTCCCGCCCGGTTAATGTCACGCACTTTGTCGGCGATACTGTGCCGCGCCAGGCGGAAAGCATTGGCTCCGAACGTATTGGTTTCAACAATCTCGGCTCCAGCCTGAAGGTAGTCGTGGTGGATGGCACGAATCAGATCGGGCTGGGAGAGGTTCAACTCGTCGTAGCAACGGTTGATGAACACGCCCTTGGCATAAAGCAGAGTCCCCATCGCTCCGTCGCACAGGACGGGGGACTGCTTGATCCGGGTAAGAAGGTCAGGCGCCATATACCTGGTCAGAATACAGGATCAGTGCAGGTCGCGCATCTGATTGCGCGGCGGGCGCCGGGGCTGCTGAATGAGCGATGATCTTTTAAAGTGCGAACGATGAGAATGCCGGGCTCTGATATAATCCGCTACTTCGCACCTAAATATCCATTTTTCATGTCGTTAGGAGCTTCCCGTTTGAAGAGAGTCGTGTTTGTTCTTGTCCTCTTGGTCCTGGCCAGTGTGAGCCTTCTCTCCTGCGGCTACTCCAATTCTTCGTATTATAAGCCGCCCAGCGGACTGACGACCCGCGTTCTCGCCTCGCAGAGTGTGGCCAGCCCCACGTCAGCCCCCGGTCTCTTGATCATCAACGGCTCAAATGACACGCTAGCGAGGGGAGGAATCAGCGCTGGCAATTCGCCCGGGCTGATGGCCATATCTTCCGATCGAACGACTTTGCTGAGCTTTGATTCTGTGACCCACACTGTCCAGGTCGTCAATACGAAGACCGAATCTGCGAGGGGGAGCGTACAACTGTCCGGACCCACTACCAGCATGGTCGCCTTAGCAACGGGCAGCGCATACGCGGCCGTGCCTACCGCCCCGATGAACAACGGGGCTTCTCCGGGCGCCGTTGTGGCGATGAATTCTGCCTCTGGCGGCGTTTACGCCACGATCAGTGTCCCCAACGCTCAGACCCTGGTCGCCAGTCCGGACAGTACCCACATTCTGGTTTTCAGCAACGACTCCGACGCCATCACCGTTATCTCGCCGCTGCTGATCAACACGGGCAATCAATTCAGCACTACGGTGACAGGCTTTGATCGGCCCGTGTATGGGATTTTCAGCGCGGATGGGAGTACAGCCTACATCTTGAATTGCGGACCGCAGTGCGGAAGCGGAACCGCGGCGGCCAGCGTGCAAACCCTGGACATGGCAACCTTGACCATGACCGGAACTCCGGTGGCCGTCGATGGCGCCACCATCGGCTGGCTCAACGGCTCAACCCTCTACGTTGCGGGCAATTCTGCCGCAAATAATTTGTGCACGGGGCAGACCACCGCCGCACCTACTTGTGGACGTCTTGACATCATCGATCTCGGATCGATGACGGCGATCAGCAGCGTCGTCATCACCGACGGTTACCATGACCGCATGGACATGAGCAGCAATGGCCAACTCTTCATCGGCTCGTCCGGCTGCACTACCATCGGCAACGTCAACAATCCCCAAGGCGAGGTGCGCGGTTGCCTCTCCATCTTCGACACAACGAAGCCGGGAAATACTGCCGCCATCATTCCGCCGGACAACGGCGACGTCACCGGCCTGCAGAGCTTTACCAGCCGCTATGTGGAGTATGTAGCCGAGGGCGGGAACCTTCGGGTCTACGACACAACCAAAGACATTCTCCTGTTGGACAGCACCATCTCCACCGGAACTATTACCCTCGCCGGCCAGATTATTGACGTGAAGGCAATCGACTTTTTCTGATACGTACAGCCCTAACTTTATCTTGCGGGTTCCAGCACCAAGCGATGTGCGCCTGTCGCCTCCACAGCATGTGATGTGAACGGTAGCGCGAAAGTCGAGCCTTCGTACCAGGCTTTCCACTGGTCCATGTAGTAAGGACTTAGAAAGTTTCCACCTTGGCCGGTTACGGTGTTCAAGGTTGATTGGTCAAGGTCCGCAAGATTCGCCGTGAAGCGCTCCGAGGGCCCGTGATGGCGCGTCACAGCTTTCACCGTGTAACCGCTGCCCGACTGCTCCTTTAATCCCGGTGCGGCCCAGCGTCCAACCAAAGGAATCTTGCTCAGCACCGGATGCTCAATCTCCACGGCGTTCAAGCTGCCCCAATGCCATGAAGCCAGATCCTGCGGGGTTGTCGGTCCATTCACTGCATTTTCCACGGCGGCGGTCAGCAGTTCGTCGTAGTTCGGATATTTTTCCGGCAGCCAGCGCTTGGGCTGATGCAGCAGAATATTCTGCAGCCAGACCGTTCGCATCTGCCACTGGTAGGTCTTCCAACTTAACGTGGTCTCCTCCTGTTTCGGATCTTCCGGAGCAGTTCCCAGGCGCGGCTCGAGCAACAAACGCGTCAGCTCTTTAGCGGAGCGCACGGCGATGGTCGGTGCTGCTGATGCACCGAGCATTCGGCCATCCCAGTTGCGCATCAGTTCCGCAGCCTGCTTCGCCCGCGCAGAGGGTTTCGCAGCATGGTCGATGGCATAGACGAAGCGCTCGGCGGCGAATAGATCATTTTCCGAGTGGACATCGTTTTCCAGCGCAAGCATGTCCGTGGCCCCGAACTTCCGGCCGGATTCCAGCACGTGATAAATGCGCTCGGTCCGCCACGGCGCTTCCCAGTGAGCGCTAATCGAATACGGATAGTTGTCAGACGTGATGCGCCCATTTGCCGTTGCGATCACTCCCGAAGCGGGATTGTAGATAGTTGGCAACTTGTCGAAAGGAACGTAGCCGGACCATTCGTGAGCATCGTCGGCTCCGCTCACCGGCAAACTTCCGTCGCCGGCGGCGCGAATGGGAACCCGTCCCGTCGCCTGGTAGCCAATGTTGCCGTCAACGTCGGCGTAAACCACGTTTTGTCCCGGCGCATCGAGTTGCGAAAACGCTTTGCGGAAATCCTCCCAGTTCTGTGCCGTGTCGACATCGAAGAACACCATGTGCAAGCCGTCGTACAGTGTCCAACGAAGCGCTACCTGTCGCGTCTCGCCCGGCACAATATCCGTGATGATCGGCCCATGCCGAGTGATCTTCACGTCCACAGTCACGTCCGCCTTGCCTTTGACGTGGATCACCTCCGCGCGGTGTTCTGGCTGCTGCCAGCCCTGCGGCGTCTGGTAAGCTCCCTGTGCGTTGAAGTTCTCGATGAACGCGTCTGTCACCGTCGGACCGACATTTGTGAATCCCCACGCGATTCGCTGATTGTGGCCGACGATCACGTAAGGCATGCCGGGCAGTGTCACTCCCACCACATCCAGATTGCCGGACTTAAGATGCGCTTCATACCACAGGTTCGGCATCTGGTGCCCTAGGTGCATGTCGTTCGACAACAGCGGCTTGCCCGTGACTGTGTGCGCTCCTGAAACCACCCAGTCGTTGGATCCGTTCACCGCTTCCGGTGCGCGCTGCGCCCAAATTGCGGATCCTGCACCCCTCTGTCGTGTCACCGCGTTGTCAGGTCCATCGCCCTCGTCGTCTTCGTCGTTGGGGTCGCCCTGATTCTGTTGATCGTTGAGATCTTCCCGCATCACAGTTGGCGGTCGATCATGCCAGGAACGGTTCACGTACAAATCGGCCGTCAATTCCGGCCCCAGCTTTGCCAGAATCTTTTCGCGCGCGAGCATGTCGCCGAAGGTGTAGTAGTTGAGGTCTTTTACCATCTGGTTGGCAATGACGATGGAATCCTCAGGCTGCCACAGCTTTGGACGGTACTTCAAAATGTGAAATTCAATCGGTAGCTCGCGTCCGTGGCTCTCGATGAAAGCATTCACCCCGCGCGCGTAGGCGTCAAAGTAAGAACGATCTCGCGGACTCGCCATCTGCAACGATTTCTTCGCTGCCGCCCGCAACCCCAGGATGCGCTGCTCGCGGTCGATCTTCAGCGTGTCTTCGCCCAGAATCTCGGAAAGCTCCCCGGCAGCGAAGCGCCGCATCACATCCATTTGCCAGAGGCGATCCTGCGCCGTGACATAGCCTTGAGCTAGAAACAAATCTTCCAGAGTCGCGGCCTCGATCGCCGGAACGCCGTGGCCGTCTCGCGTCACTTTCACCGCTGCCGAAAGACCCTTCACGCGAAGGTTTCCGTCAAGCTGCGGTAGTGCAGAGTGCGCCACGAAATAGCCATAGGCGACGGCGCACACGGCTAGTAAAACGAGAATCAACAGCAGCCACAGGACGATACGTAGTCCGGTCGAACGCCGGGATACGGGAACGCCGGTTACAGTAAGAGTGCTCATGAGCACATCGATTCTAGGTGAGAAGGTCAGGCAGCACAAATGCGGTAGCCGGCCAGGAGAACAGAGGGAACGAGCGATTCCCACCGTGCATTTTTATTGCGTGGCTGTGTTGTCTGTGTTTAAGGATTTGAGCCGGCCGATTGTCTCTGCCTCGCGGTAATCCACTGAAAATGAATTTCATTTTCAAGATGCCCGATGCTATCCTGACCGTTCATGCTGCAGAAGCGCATTGATGATCAGCCTTCCATCTCGCGCGAGATGGTCCGCGAGGCCCAGGACATTCTTCATCGCCACCTAAAGCGGGTCGGCCTAAAGCAGACGGCGCAGCGCGATACGATCCTGCGTTCATTTCTCGAAACCCGCGATCACCTCTCCACCGACGAACTCCACCGCCTTGTCCAAAAGAAAGACGCCGGCATCGGCTACACTACCGTCTACCGCACTCTCAAGCTGCTGGCTGAGTGCGGACTAGCCAGCGAAGTTGCCTTCCACGATGGCATCGCCCGCTACGAGCACCAATACAATCGTCGCAGCCATCACCACATGGTATGCACCGAGTGCGGCGGTTCGGTGGAGTTTTTCTCTCACGAAGTCGATCAATTGGAGCAGGAGATCGGACGCAGACATCACTACACCACGACCCGTCACACTTTCCAGATTTATGGCGTTTGTGAAGACTGCCGCAAAGCCCGCCCCGCGTGAGGCCAGACCAGACTGCGGTGCGTGAATTTCCGCCACTCGCGGTCGCTGCCACTACGGATGCAGCACCCCTGCCGGCGCGAGCAATTCAAATGGATGGAACGGAATGTTCCTGGCAATGCCGAACAGAATAATTACGGCACACAGCGCCCGAATCCAAATGGCAGGCAAGAACAGCCGCGGCAGATATCGCCCCCGAAGTTCGAAGAGCGCGTAGGAGGCCGTTCCATACACGAGGAACGGCAATAGCAGAATGGTCAGCGGATTCAGTGCCCAAGCGGCCCGCAGGTTCCCGTGCAGAAGTTGATGCACGGCTCGCAATGACCCGCAGCCCGGACAGTACCATCCGGTAAGATATCGCACTGGACAAGGCGGGAAGATCCCGGACGTAGCCGGATCGAAAAAATGCAGTATCACCAGCGCTGCCGCGATCACTGCCACCATCGTGGAGAGCAGTAAGTCTTTTCGAGGATACGGCATCGGCCAGCTCACCCCGCTCTAACGGTTCAAGTTACTCAACGTTCCGATGGCCACCAGGAATCCCCATATTAAGACAACCGCAAGCCCCGCACTGGCCGAGATCCAACACCACATTTTTGCGTTTTTGGACGCCTCTTGTGCTCCCGCGATGTCCCCCGCTTGTAGCTTGCCGTTAACTTGGGCGGCATAAACGATCGCGGGAATGCCCGCGGGCAAACAACATAGAACCGTGGTTAGAATCGCGAAGACCAGGTAGTTCTGTACGTACACGCCGGACGGCTGAACCAGGGAACCCTGTTGCGCAGGGAGGGAAACCGCCGCCTGCAAATTTCTGCCACACTGCGCGCAAATCACTGCGTTGTCCGCATTACTAGCCCCGCACTGAGAACAGAACATTTCTCTCCTCCCGATAGCCAACAGTCGAGCTACGAGCCACTACAAGGTTGAGCCACTCTCCCCGCAATCCTGCGGTGAGCCCTTTTCGTTGGTCTTAACGACGCCGGATTCGTCGGCGCAGAAAGCCCGCGTCCCCGTCGTGTTCCGGGTCAGGGGATAGGCCACTACCCGGTACTTCACATTCGCCACACTCTCGGCCGATGCGCTGCAGCCGAGCAACTCGAAGGCGTATCCGTTCTTCTGTCCGCTTGCCAATTTTGCGTCGATCAGTCCCGCGGCAGACAGGTCGGAAAGCGTGCATGTATACCCTGCGTCGGGGTGGGATGTGGAGTACCCGACCTCAGCAACCACCAGCGTCCGAACCGATGCCATTGCCGAAGCTTCATTGGCCGCCATGCGCGCCCGTAGAAGATTGGGAATCGCAATCGCGGCAATGATCAGGATGACGGGGATGGCCGCCACTCCCACGTAGCCCAGCACCAATCCCGTCATCGCAAGCCCTTCGCCTTTGAGCCGGCCTGCGCTCTTGCGGATCTCCGAAAGCGAAAGGTGGCCAAAGATGATCGCCAGAACCGACATTGGGAAGGCGAAGAGAAAAAGTCCACAGACCAAACTGATGATTGCCTTTCCGCTGGTTTCCGGTGGCGTACTGAACGCAGGTATCCCGGCCCCGGGTGTCGTGCCGGCCGATGCAGGAATTTCTTTCCCGCAGACTCTGCAGAACTTCTCTCCCGCCGCGATATTGTTTCCACAACCAGAACAGAACACGAAGTGTGACCTCACAGTCTCGGCGTGCAGCAAATTTCATTGCCGAAATTTGCAGAGAACAGTACTCCACGGGCTGCACTACGTCAATCGGCAAGAGGGGTTCATCCGGTTGCCTCGCTACACCGCGTTCTGATAAGGTGCGCGGCAACGGATAGTATTAAAAGTTTGTTTCAAAGTATGTCTATTTCTTGCCCCGACTGCGCTGCACAGATGCCCGATACGGCCGCCTTTTGTCCCGGCTGCGGCCGTGCCATGGGCCCCGTCGAGCGCGCGCGGGGTACGGTTGGCGTTCTGCCTGAGGCATGGGCTGGCGCCCTGGCTTACTTCTTTCTGCCCGCGATCGTGTTTCTTCTGGTCGAGCCCTACAACAAGAACCGCTTCGTCCGGTTTCATTCTTTTCAATGCTTCGGAGTCTATCTGGCCGGCGTGGTCGTCGTAGCGATTCTCCGGATTGTGGGCTTCGCCTTATTTTTCATACCGGTGCTTGGCCATCTGTTCGTCTGGCTGATGTCGATGGTGGTCGCCCTGGCGTTTTTCATGGTCATGGTCGTGTTGGCTGTGAAGGCTCTGCAAGGCGAGATGTTGAGGCTCCCGTTGGTGGGCCCCTTTGCGGAGCGCCATACTTCCGTGACCTAAGGTCTTGCGCCTCAGCCCAAGTTGTGATTGCTTCCGCTGCGCTTTTCTGGTATTTTGCCGCAGCGTCTCTCGGGACGGAACCCGCGTGGCCTAATCGCATTCCAGGTTTTAAACGAAGGCGGAGGAACTCCAATGGCGTTTTGCAATAAGTGTGGGGCACAGATTGCCGACGGTATGACCACATGCGCGGCCTGCAGCGCCCGGCCCGCGGTCGCATCCGCAACTGGCACAGGAATGGCTGACAATGTCGCAGGAATGCTGGCGTACGTGACCTTCATTCCAGCGATCATTTTTCTCGTGACCCCGCCCTACAACCAAAGCCGGTTCGTCCGGTTCCATTCTTACCAGAGTATTTTTTTCTCCGTCGCGGTGTTTGGAATCCAGGTCGCGCTCTCGATTCTAACGGTGGTGCCGTTCTTGATTTTCATTACCGGGCCTTTGCACTTGCTGGTCTTCCTGGGGGCCGTGATCCTCTGGATCATCCTGCTACTGAAGGCGAACCAGGGCCAAATGTTCAAGCTCCCCGTGATCGGTGACCTGGCGGAAAAACAGGCTGGCTAGGCGCCAGTTGCCTGGCCTGAAAACGGCAACCGCTTGCTGTTTGCGCACTCCGCGGCGGTTCTCGTTGACCTTGGTCTTTTAGTCTCTTCATGAGAGGTCAACCAACTCGGAGCCGTTGCCCTTGACTTTCTGCCCCTAAGCTGTCATTCCTATTAGCTTTTACCTCGCGCTCCAGGAATGCGCCGGATGCGGTTCTTGGGGCGGCGGCAATTCTTTATACAACAGGGGCATGGATTGAAAGTCAGAGTCTTCTATCACGACAAGTGTTTTGACGGAGCTTGCTCAGCTGCACTCTTCTCCCGCTTTTATCGCGAGCGGATCCGCGAAGACGCCGACTTCATGTTTTCCGGCCTCTTGCATCGCGCGGGAGCGCTCTTTGACGAATCCCATTTCGATGGTGACGAAAATGCCATCGTCGACTTCAAGTACTCCAGTTCGCCCAAAATCACGTGGTGGTTCGACCATCATGAGAGTGCGTTTCTCTCGCCCGCCGACGCCGCGCACTTCGAACGCGATCAGAGCAACCGGAAATTCTATGATCCCGACTTTAAGTCCTGCACCAGTTTCATCGCTATGATCGCGCAGCAGCGCTTTGGTTTCGACCCCGCTCCTGTCGCCGACCTCGTACATTGGACCGACGTTATTGACGGCGCTCTCTATCCCGATGCCAAAACCGCAGTCGAGATGGAAGAGCCGGCCATGAAGCTGACCATGGTGATCGAGTCCGCTCCCGACAAGTTCGTCCCAAATCTGATTCCGTTGCTGGCGAGGAAATCACTGGCCGACATTCTGGAAGAGCCCTTTGTGGCTCCGCTTCTGCCGCCTCTGCTTCGCCGTCACGAAATTTCGATTGAAATTCTGAAGCAGCGTACCGAGTGCGTGGACGGAACAATTTTCTTCGATGTGACCGATCACGATCTCGAGGGCTACAACAAATTCGTTCCCTACTATCTGCATCCCCAGTCCATCTACAGTGTGGGTCTCAGCAAAAGCAGCTTCCGGGTGAAGGTCTCGGTGGGATCGAACCCATGGGCTCCGGAGGAGCCAGTCGTCAATCTGGCGAAGATTTGTGAGCGCTACGGCGGTGGCGGTCACGCCCGCGTGGGCGCGATCTCATTCAACGTGAACCAGCACGCCGCTGCCATCCGGGCTTCTCGCGAGATCGTAAACGAACTTCGCGCCGCGGTCCGCGGGAGAAAAAGCTGAGAGTGATTGCGCCGCATGCTCTCTCCGGCTACGAAAATCGACGTGCACAGCGCCCAGAGAAATCTGCTGCGGGCAGTCGCTTCCTTCGAGGTCATCAAAGGCATTCTTGTTCTGTTGATTGGCATCAGCGCCATCCTGCTAGTCCACAAAGATGCCTGGGTGATTGCAGAAAGCCTGCTGGCCTTGTTGCACATCAGCACCGACCGGCACTCGGCACAACTCTTTCTTGATTTCGCCGACAACCTCACCGACGCCCGCCTGTGGGCGGCTGCGCGACTTGCGTTTATTTATTCCGCCTTGCGCTTCGCCGAGGGCTACGGACTCTGGAAGCAGCGTACCTGGGCGGAATGGCTCGCATTTGGATCAGGGACCCTGCTTCTTCCGCTTGAAATTCGAGCATTACTGCGCGGCATTACGTTTCTTCGCTCGGCAATGTTTTTGACCAATATTGGAATCGTTCTCTACATGTTTTTCCTGCTGCGCGAAGGCCGCCGGCAGCGGCGCGAATCCCGTTCGATTGGGCCCGAAACCCTTGACCAGAGCGGAGACCAGAGCGGAGGCCCGAGCGGTGAGTAGTGTGCAATAGCACTCAGACCCAATCAATGAGCGGCAAGGCGATTTTTTGCGCAGCTACTGGCTCAATCCCACTCTCAAAGAGTAGGGATCTGCACGAAGGATCCATATTTTTTCGGTAAACTCAAGCGATCCTTGCGTGAGCAATGGCCTGACGAAGTTTGTAGCCTGCGAAATTCAGTATTGGGTTGCGGGCGCAACAGTGATTCTTCAAACAAGTAACCGAACGGCGCGGTGATTTTGCCATTCCTCAAAAGGGTGAATAGGGATTACCAAAAGGAGGCGACGTGGACTTTGTGATGTTTGAAGATGTGGACGGTATGGAAGTCTTTGTGAACCCCAAACGGGTTATTTGGGTGAGAGAGTATCCCGGCCAAACTACCGTTATCAGCTGCGGAGACGAGGACAAGTTTGCGGTACGCCTCACTCCTGCTCAAACCGTTGCCGCATTGGGCAAGTCGGTTCGCTAACCGCAGGAATGTGTATTTTCGATGGTCGCTGGTGCAGTCACCTATGCCGCTACGGTTTGGAAGGGCTGATGGGATCGTCTCCCCGGCATAGAGCCCAGCAGGTCAGTACGCCAATCGCGGTGAGGCCAGCTCCCTTGGCCCAAACGCTGTTCAGGATTGCTCCGTTGGCATTGACCACCTCGGCAGGTCTGGCGGCGGCGCCGCATCGTTCCTCGCGTGTTGCTTGCTCACCCTGATGGACCGTAACATCCGAGAATCCTGCCGTTTTCGCGCGCCGGGCGCCCGCGCCCTGATAGTGGATCTTGACATCGTGCTCATGGGCCACCACGGTCATTTTTCCATCTACGTCGATGACGTCGTAGCGCGTCCAGTCTTGTGTAAGAGGAATTACTATCATGCAGTTCACTCGCACTCTCATTCCGCGTGATGTGTTCACCTGCAGGCTGCCATGGTCAAGAACGAGTTCGTCTGCCTCGAATTGGACAATAGTGTCAGACTGAACTGTGGCGGTGGACCCCTCGGCGTCGATTTTCGCCTTGTTTTCTTTCTGGGTCTGCACCACGTCGTGGGGAAAAATCGCTGAGGAATTCGGCGCGGGATTCCCATTCAGCCAAACACCTCCGTCGCTGTGGAGCATCGCCCCACCAGAGGACTGGGCAGTCAGCGATGCCGGCAAGACGACGATCATCATGCCGCAAACGAGATTGCGCCATTCATGCAACAGGCTCCAGCCCCTCCGCACTAACCGCTTGCGCAAGCATAGCCCGCCGTATTCTTGGCGGCTATTGCCTTGCGTGATGACCGCAGCGGCCCTGGCTGTGGGCCACCCCTTTTGTGTTTTGCCGCAAGGCTTCCCATTTCGAGACGCCGCAGGGACGGATTCTTTGGCAGTCTCACCTGCGCACGGGCTTGGCGAGGTGTGCTGGGGAGGACGACGAGGTCGGCTATTCCTAGATGAGTGAGGCCGCTATTGGTCGCGGTGGACGGTGTTCATGGAGAAGGCGGGGAGGCACACGGCGATGTATTCGGCACCGCCTTCGTGAGGAGTGGAGTAACGGATCCACTCGCCGGCGTGGGCGATGACAGCTTGTCCTGCGGCCACTTCGAGGGAGCCGTTCTTGTGCTCCACGAGCAGCTTGCCTTTCAGAACAACAGTGAATTCGTCGAAGGCGGGAGTCTGGCCGGCCTCGAGCCATCCCGCGGGGCTGCGCATGTGCGCGACGCTGGCGGCGGAGGTTTGGGAGTTGACGCGTCCAATGTATTCGTCGATGAGCTTGGGCTTGTTGCCGGCGGATTGGATGCGTGTGGGTTGCGGGATCAGTGTCGGCATTAGGCGGTTCTCAGGGGCGCGTATCTCTTTGGCACTCTAGATTATTTCAAGCTACGAGTGTAACGCGGCGGAGAGATACGAGGAAACTCTCCGCCGATTGGATAGCGAACCAGAGAAGCATTTGCTACGGACACGGGTGTGCTACGGGCGGCGATGGCGGGATGCCGGGAATATGAATCGACGGAGTTCCGGGAGAGTCGCCGATGGCGGGTGTACCGGGGATATCCGTGTCCGGCGTGCCGGGAGTGCCCGGCGTGTAACAGATGCCGGGATCGTTGTCCGGCGGCCCGGGCCTGGAACGTGGGCGCTGAGCGATGGGCTGCTCCGGCACAGGGTGCTGCTCCGAGCGTCGGACGGCGTCGGCAACCTCGTCTTGCGGCAGACTCAACGGATGCTGCAAAACCATCTCGACGGGCGAACCGACGTCGATAAAGAAATTGTGCGTATTGACGAGCAAGGCGATCGAGGCCACGGCGCCTATGGTTCCGCCCACCGCCGCGCCGATGATGGTGCCTTTCGCCGTGTTGCCAGGGATGGTAAGGCTTTGCGAAGTTGGGTTCATGCATCCCGGCGTTGGAACGCCGCAGTTCGGAGGCAGAGTGTTGGTAATTGTAGTGCTCTGTGAATTGGAGGCGAAGTGGCCGATTAACGCGCCGAGTCCAGCGCCTCCTCCCGCCAACGCAAACGCTCCAGTGGCCCTGCGGGCGCCGGGATCTTTCAACGCGTAGCCATCGGGACTAGCCAAGGTCATCGGTCCGGCAACGGGAATGGTGTAGCCGTCGGGAAACGTTATCGACATGGATTGCAAACGTATTTCGCCGCGTCCGCCCTGGCGCTCGATCTTGTCAACTTTCCCCTGAACGAATGTGCCGGGCGGAATCACCACCGCATTGCCGGCAGTTACGGGAGAAACGATTTGAGCGTAGATGTCGTCGCCGCGGCGGACGTAACGGGTTTGAATTGGCTGGGTAAGGACGAGAGCGATCCTGCTTCCCGCGGGAACGGTGAGAATCGTGCTGTTGTTAGCAGCCGCGACCTGGGACGTCGCGGGTGAATCGGCCGGTGGAGTTGTTTGCTGCGCCGCGCTGAAAACGGTTAGCAGCAGAGCAGCAATTAACGGTAGCGGCAGTTGGATTCTTGTTTTGGCCAAATTGAACAGAGTGTTGATGCGAAGACGAAGAACATTTGGAGCCATTGAGGTCCTCCTGTCGAAGGCAGAAGCCTTCCGTCCGTGTGGCGGTTTGAGAGGCCCAAATCCGCTCTCTGCCTAAGTAAACCTGAGTGGGTGAGGAAGTTGCATAGAGATTGGTGAAGAATTGCAAAGGGATTGTAAAGGCGCGTCCGATCGGAGCATCGTTTACAATCTTCGCTTATGTTCTATCGCTCGGATCATCGTGCTATTGATCAATTGCGGCCAGTTTCGATCATTCCTGACTTCATTACTACGGCGGAAGGATCGGTACTGATTGAGGTGGGGAACACCCGGGTTATTTGTACCGCCTCCATTGAAGAGACGGTGCCGCCGTTTATGCGCAACTCGGGTAAGGGATGGATTTCAAGCGAGTATGCGATGATCCCGCGGGCCACACTGACGCGGACTTCGCGGGAGGTGGCAAAGGGCCGTCCCAGTGGGCGGACGCACGAGATTCAGCGACTGATTGGGCGCTCGCTGCGGGCGGTCACTGATCTGGCGCGGCTGGGCGAACGCACCATCTGGATTGATTGCGATGTGATTCAGGCCGATGGCGGGACGCGGACAGCTTCCATTACAGGGGCGTTCGTCGCTCTCGGGCTGGCGCTTGAGAAGTTGGTGGAGGCCGGAACTCTCACTTCCGTTCCGCTGAAGGACTTTGTGGCCGCCGTGAGCGTCGGGATAGTTGACGGAGAAGTGCTGCTCGATCTTTGTTATGAAGAAGACTCACGTGCCGAGGTGGACATGAATTTCGTGATGACTGCCGGCCACAAGATGGTGGAAGTGCAGGCTACGGCGGAACGCCAGGCGTTCGATGAAGCGCAGTTCGCGAAGATGCTTGCGTTCGCGCGGCAGGGAGTGCAGGCGCTGATCGCGAAGCAGCAGGGGGTGCTGAGCGGGCTGACGCTGCGGCAGTAATGATCAAACAGGCCTACTCTTCCAGCAGTTCTTCCAGCAATTCGTGACGCTTCGCCGAGAATGGATTTACCACCGACACTCCGCTCCAAGTAAATCCTTCCTGCATATCTTCCGATAAGAGCAGCCTGCATCCCGCACTGGCCGCGGCAGCAAGGATAATCGCGTCCCAGATATCCAGCCCATGATCCACCGCCAGATCGGCCGCAGCCGTCAGCACAGACGGCGACGTTTCGATCAAGGGAAAGATATCGAGGAAATTCACCACTGCTGCCCGGGCGCTCGCGGCCTTGTACTTCGCCTTTCGAACCAGCACCCGAAACAGTTCGCCCAACACCTGCACCGGAACGTAGGTGCTTCCCGCAGGCAACCTCGCGACCATCTCAGCCGCGCTCGCTTTACGGGAAGCGCCGTTCACGCCCTCGATATACGCCAGAATGTTGGTGTCGAGCGCGACCTTCACCGGAGTCTCCGTCAGTCGTAAAGCTCATCCCTCGTCCAGCGCCCGATATTCATGACCGGCTGCTTACGCAAACGCCGCAGTAATCTACCCCACCCCGGCGAATCGCCGACCTTGCCTGGTTTCGACAGCACCGGCGCAATGCGGGCGACCGGCCTGCCGTGGCTAGTCACTACGTAGCTTTGCCCCTCTCGTACCTCTCTTAGAAGTTGGGAAAATTTGCGGTTAGCATCGGCTGCAGAAATAGCCTTCTCCATAGGAAACCTCTAAAGTAGTTATATTACCTACTTTCAACGAAGGCGTCAACGGGTTCATTCGTAGCGCAGGCTCTCGATCGGATCCAAACGTGCAGCGTGCAGAGCGGGAATCATGCCGCTGATGATCCCTACCAAACTGAGAATAATAGTCGCCACCGCCAAGCTGCTGAGATTGATGCTGAGGTGGATGTCTCCGGCCTGAAGGTTGTCACCGAAGGCGCTCATCAGCGGTAACGCTCCCACGACCCAGGAAATCATGTACGCGATTGCGATTCCGCCAAGACCTCCTGCAAAGGTAATAGCCAAGGCTTCGGCGAGAAACTGGAAGAGGATGTGAGCTTTATGCGCGCCGAGGGCCTTCTCGATCCCGATCTCGCGGGTGCGCTGTTGCACCGAGACCAGCATGATGTTCATCAGGCCTATGCCGCCGATGCCCAGAGTGAGCGCGCCGATGAAGGCCAGAAGAATTTTTAGCGCGGTGGTGACCACCGTGAACTCGTCAAAGTCCTGCTTGAAATCGGCCATAAAGACGGCACGGCGGTCGTCGGGACGGAAATTGTGATGTCCGGCGAGCACGGAGCGAACCACGCGTGTGAGTTGCTGGTGGTTCTCACCTTCGTAGTCCATAAACATGCCGCTGATGTATCTGGTATCAAAGAGGTCGCCCATGGCGCTGAAGGGAAGAACGACCATGCTGTTGTCGTTGTCGTCGCCGCCTTGCACTTTCCGCTGATAAACGCCCACCACCTCAAAGCTCAGGCCGTTGACGCGGATGGTTTGTCCGAGCGGAGATTCGCCGGAAAAAAGCCTGCGCCGGGCTTCGTCGCCAATCACGGCCACGCGCGCCCGCTGAATCTGATCTTCTTCACTGAGTCCCCGGCCTGTAGCCACCGAAAAACCGCGAATGCGCTCGTAGACGGGATAGACTCCGGTGAGAAACAAATTGGTGAAGGTGCGCGTGTCGTGCTGGATGGTAACGCCATCTCGTTTATCGAAGATGGGCGTAACGCCTTTGATCATGGGCACTTCGTTGCGGATGTAATCGACATCGGCGATCTGAAGGCGGACTTCGCTTCCCGCCTTGGCGCCTCCCGCTTGCAGTGAGGTCCGGCCGGGGAAGACACCGATTACGTCGGTTCCCCAGGAGGAGAAGATCAGGTTGATGGCGTGCTCGAAGCCTGAGCCGAACGCCAGCAGGATAACCACTGTGGCGATTCCCCAAGCCATGCCGAGCACAGTGAGCGCAGTCCGGCGGCGATTGTGCTGCATCGCGCCGAAAGCTTCCTTCAGCAGATCACGGGTCATAAGTTACTCCTGGCGAAGAGCCTCTACTGGTTCGAGCATGGCCGCTTTGCGCGCTGGATAAAGGCCAGCGGTGATGCCCGCCAGCGCCAGCGATAGCACCGCGCCAATAGCGGACACGGGAACGATACGCGGCGTATCGAAGCCCTGCGGAAGGTTCACTCCCGAGAGCAGGTGGATCAGGAGCATCGCGCCGCCCACTCCGATCGCTCCGCTTAATAGCGTAAGGAACGCGCCTTCCAGAAAGAATTGGAACAGAATGTTGCGGTTGGTGGCGCCCAAGGCTTTGCGCAGGCCGATCTCGCGGGTGCGCTCGCTTACGGCGACCAGCATGATGTTAATGATGCCGATTGCGCCGAGTGCCAGCGTAACTAGACCGACGCCGCCGAGGAACCAGTCCATTGCGGTGAAGATCTTTCCCATGGTTTTCTGGTTCTTCACTGTGTCCCATTCCTCCCAGATGTCCTTTGCTTCGGGATCGAAGCCGCCGTGGTTGCGGGCGACGATCCGGTGGAGTTCGGCTTTGGTGGCTTCATTTTCATCGAAGGTGTGCGGCTGGTAGTTGAGGAACGAAATCGAGTTGCCCTCCTTCGAGTTGTCACCCTTCAGCGGAAACAGTTCACGCATGGTGTTGAAAGGCACGAAAATGCGAATGTTGGTTGAGTTCTGTTCCTCGTTTCCGATCATGGAGAGCATCCCAATGACTTCGAAGTGGACGCCGTTGAGCAGTATGGTGTTGCCGACCGCGGGACGTCCGGGAAACAGATTGCGCGTCATCTCGCGGCCCAGGACGCAGACGCGGCGGCGCTGGTCGTTGTCTTCGTCGTTGAACCAGCGTCCCACTTGCAACGGAATCGTGCGCACCTGGCTGAAGACCGGGGGAACGCCAGAGACTTGCCCATTGGTGCTGGTGTAGTCGCTGACGGCCCGGATATCGTTGCGCGCGATCACCGGCGAAATGTGCAAAGCAAGTTTGGACTCCTGCTCAATTGCGACATAGTCGTCATAGGTGAGGTTGAACCACTTCATGGAGTTGAAGCTGCCTTCGACCGCGGGAGCGCGTCCGCCAAAGAGAAAGATAATGTTCTTGCCGAAGGTTTCAAGCTGCCGCCGGTTGCCGTTGCGGAAGCCTTCGCCCACTCCGGCCAGAAGCAGCAGCGATCCCACGCCCCAGGCGATGCCAAACATCGTCAGGAAGGAACGCAACTTGTGCGCCCATAACGTGCGCAAGGTCTGAGCGAAAGTGTCGAGGAGGGTGCGCATCGGTTGCCTCCGGCCGGCTGGGCTAGTCAGCCCTGGTCGATATCAATTCGACTGGTAACGGCGGCAATCGTTAGCGTTGCAACGCGAGTAACTCCGGAGGGATGTCCCGAGACAAATCATGCTTTCAATGTTCTTGTCTCCACCAGTACACGACCTACGCCCCTAGGCGATGGAAACGGTCTTAATGTTCATGAATTCCCGGATGCCGTTGGCCGAGAGTTCGCGGCCGTGGCCGGAGTGTTTGACGCCGCCGAAGGGAATGCGCGGGTCAGAGGCGACCATTTTATTGATGAAGACCATGCCGGACTCGAGTTCGTTAATGAAGCGGTCGCGCTCGTGGGCGTCGGTGGTCCAGGCGCTGGCGCCAAGTCCGAAGCGGCTGTCGTTGGCGAGGCGGATGGCTTCGTCGATGTCCTTGACGCGAAACAGCATCGCGACTGGGCCGAAAAATTCTTCGCGGTAGGCCGGGGATTCTTTCGGGATGTTGGTCAAAACGGTCGGAGCATAGTAATTGCCGGGCAGCTTCAGGGGGTGACCGCCGGTGAGGAGTTTGGCGCCGGCCTTGACGGATTTCTGCACGTCGGCATCGAGAGATTTGACGGCGTCGGCGGTGGCCAGCGGACCGAGTTCAGTTTTCTCGTCGAAAGGATCACCTATGCGCAGATTCTTCATGCGCTCGACGAACTTCCGTTCGAACTCCGCGGCTATGGGCTCGGCGACGATAAAACGTTTGGCCGCGATGCAGGATTGGCCGTTGTTGATGACGCGAGCTTCCACCGCGGTGGCCACAGCGGCGTCGAGATTAGCACTGGGCATCACGATAAACGGGTCGCTGCCGCCAAGCTCGAGCACAACTTTCTTGATGCGCTTGGCGGCGGCAACTCCCACCTCGATGCCAGCCTGCTCGCTTCCGGTGAGCGTGGCAGCGACAACGCGCGGGTCGTTGAGGATCGCGTCAACTTGTTGTGAACCGATCAGCAGCGTCTGGAACGCGCCTTCGGGAAATCCGGCTTCGAGAAAAATCCCTTCGATCGCGAGCGCGCACTGGGGGACGTTCGAGGCGTGCTTGAGCAGCCCGACGTTGCCCGCCATCAGAGCCGGAGCGGCGAAGCGGAACACCTGCCAGAAAGGAAAGTTCCAGGGCATCACGGCGAGAATGGGTCCAATCGGCCGGTAGCGGACAAAACTTTTCCCAGAGCCAGTCTCGATGACTTCGTCCTTGAGGAAGCGCTCAGCATTTTCGGCGTAGTAACGGCACCCTCCAGCGGACTTCATTGCCTCGGCTAATGCGGCCTTGTAGGGCTTGCCCATTTCCAGCGTCATCAGATGCGCGAACTTTTCTTTGTCCCGTTCGAGGATTTCGGCGGCTTTGAGCATGCGCCGAGCGCGCTCGGCGAAGGGAGTCTTGCGCTCGGACTGGAAGGTGGTGACCGCTAATTGGAGTTTTTGCTCGATCTGACTGTCGGAGAGCGCCTGGAAGGTCTGGATTACTTCGCCGGTGGCGGGATTAGTGGTTGCGATGGGCATGATGAATCTTCCTTCGGAAAATGTAAGTGTTCTGAGAATGTCTTTGGTCGACTCGCCCTATTGTCCCTATGAGCGGAGATGAAAAGTCGGTGGTCACGCCACTATACCATTGGCTGGGTATTGACAACTGGCGGAATGAGCGGGAGAATTGCGCCTTCCCTCAGGTGACCGTTGCCAACGCGCTCCAGCGCGGAGTTTGATTTTCCATCGAGGATGTCGCCCATGACAGGACAGGAGAATGGGAAGCAAGAGGCTAGGGAGCCGCGCGGGGAGGAGCCCGACGATTTTTCGGAATCACTACGGAAAACTCTGCTTCTCAAACAGTTCGCCGTCAGGAACGGTTATAAGGTGCCAACGGGCATTTTGAGCCAGATCAGCGGGCTGGAATTACACGAAGTCCCAGGGGTAAACGCTAGCAAAGAAGCGAAAAAGGAGCTGGCCGGTGCCAGCGCTAAACTTGATGCTGCTCTTATCGCTCTGACTTCCATTACTTTCCCGATAACCGCTGATAGCCTTGCGGAGGGCGACCCCGATGAGTACGCCAGATTCAAGGGGCGGCTCTTGTGGATCGGATTGCTTGCATTGTGTTCCGCGGTGGTCGGCCTGATCTTGGCCCGTCGAGTCACAGCGGGATGGGGCAAGGAAGTTGGTTGCTCCGTACTTGCAATCTCTCTGGGAACACTCGGTGCGGTGGTCTATTGCTTCTTCGACGCGCTGGGGGTGGTTCCTGCACAAACATTCAATCGTAAGGATAAATACCCTCTTTACGCGAGATTGGAGCTTGGAGTCCTGCTGGGGTGGGTCTTCTATCTTGGCTTTGCCCGTCAGGCCTTTGCCAATTTAGGCGCCCCTAACAGCAGTAAGTCCGAGGCGTTTTATCTTATGATTCCGTTCATCGCTGGTTACAGTACCAAGTTTGTCGTCGGGGCTCTCGAACGAATCATGGCAGCGCTGCTGGTTGCCCTCGGTATTGAAGGGAAACGAGAAGCTCGGATCAAACGAACGCGCGAAGTCGCACCTGACGCGCCCGCGTCGTGAGTCAAGGTTTGGATTCGGGTTCTTGTCCGTGTTGAGAGATGGCGGCAAGCGCCGCGGGTAATGCCTCGTGTCAAGCGGCGAGTCAGAGGGCTGAGCATTTGCCCACCTCTTTGATGATTTCTCCATGGTTTACAATTGAGTGTTTTCAAGCGCCTCATCTTTCTCAGCACATGATCAGGAGGAATCTATGAAGCTTACCCCTGGCAAACTTGCGGGTCTCAGAAAAGTTTCGAATGAACGTGGTGTGATCGCGGCGGCTGCGATGGATCAGCGCGGTTCGCTACAGAAGTCGCTGGGCAAAGAAAAGGGCGGGGAAATCAGCGACGCCATGATGGAAGAATTCAAGACGCTGGTCACCGAAGTCTTGACGCCACATGCCAGCGCCATTCTGTTGGACCCGGAGTGGGGACTGCCAGCGTCGAAGCGCCGGGCTAAAAATGCGGGACTGCTGCTGGCTTACGAGAAAACCGGATACGACAAGACCGGGCCGGGACGGCTGGGCGATCTGCTGGATCACTGGTCGGCGCGCCGGCTGAAAGAAGCTGGCGCGGACTGTGTGAAGATTCTGCTGTACTACTCGCCATTCGATCCCAAAGATGTGAACGACAAGAAGCACGCCTGGGTGGAACGCATTGGTGACGAATGCCGGGCCAATGACATCCCGTACTTTTTAGAGTTTGTAGGATACGAAGAGGGTGCCGATGAGAAAGGCCTGGAATATGCGAAGAAGAAGCCGCAGATCGTCACCGAGAGCATGCGGGAGTTCAGCAAAGACCGCTACGGTGTGGATGTGCTGAAGGTAGAAGTACCCGTGAACATGAAGTTTGTTGAGGGCACCAAGTCGTTTGGCGGGCAGAAGGCTTATACGAAGAAGGAAGCGATCGACCTGTTCCACAAGGCGGCGAATGTTGCGACCAAACCGTTCATTTATCTTTCGGCGGGCGTCAGCAACGCGGAATTCAGCGAGACGCTGGAGTTGGCGGGAGAGTCGGGAGTGAAGTTTAACGGTGTGCTCTGCGGCCGCGCGACCTGGAAGGACGGCATCCCGATCTATGCCAAGCAGGGTGCTGCGGCTTTCCGCTCGTGGCTGGAGACTGAAGGGGTGAAGAACATCAATAACGTGAACGGGAAGCTGAAGGCGGCGACTTCGTGGCATTCGATTTATGGAGTGGAGCCGGCGCTGGTCGGGGCCTAAGGTTTGGCCTAGTATAACGAGCGCGGGCGAAGGCGCCCGCGCTTTTCTTTTGCGAAACTAGCTTAGTGTTCCAACCGGAACATAGTGCTGAATGTTCCAACTGGAACACTTTGTGCATGCAGTGGTGTGCGTACCCAGAGGTACGTACATACTGCCTTAAGTGACAGGGATTGAAGGAGTTAGGAGAGGCGGAAGGCGAGTGGGCCGAATGGCGGAAGCGGCTGGCACTCGACGGCGGGGAGTGCTAATTACATAGATTTGCGGGATATGGGGTCAGTCCCGTCTGTCCCCGCATTAGCCCGCCCGCATTAGCCCCGCCCGCATTAGCCCCGTCCCCGCATTAGCCCCGCATTAGCATTCCGGAATCTGTCAGTCCCCGGAATCTGTCCTCGGGCCGCGCGGCCGAGCGAAGCGCGCAGGCGCAAGTGGTCTTCCTGGACAACGACGGCGACCGGCTCTTGGGAGTTCAAATGGATCGCAACCCGTTAGCCACCGGCTGAGGGCGCTTGCCCAGGGCTCGCAATCAGGCGTTCGTTTAAGTTCCGAGTCGTCGATAGATCGGGAACTGTCCGCAAGATCGGATGTGAACCTTTAGTCATGGCGCAACGTTGATGACTACTGGGTTGACTGGAGTTGCGTAGTGAGTTGATTGATGGCAGAGACGTCGAAAAAATTGGATAGATCGGCGTGGCCGGCGAGAGTTTGCCGCTCTTTTCCTTCCACCAGAATCTTTACTTTCAGAATGCCCGGTATGTTGGCGGAGAGTGTCTGGATTAAAGAGGCTACGGTCAATTCTTCAGAGAGCACGCCGGAGCGGTGGCCGTCGGCGAAGGCGGCGTTGATGTCGATGACGGCGAGGCCGGGATCAACGAGGTAGACGCTGCGGACGTCGGAGCCTTGCGGGATGGGATGCGGCGAGGATTTGTCCAGGTATAGGGCGAGCAGAGCGCGGAGCAATTCTTCGGCCCGTTGCTGGCGCACGCTAGGCAGAGGAATGCGGGCGGGCTGAGAGTGGAGCACACCGATGTCGTCATAGGCGACGAACAAAGTCACTTGCTCGGTGGGTCCGGCCACGGGAGGCACGACGGGACGAGTGTCGAGGGAGGCGGCGGGACTCGAGGCGGCGCGCCCGCGCATGTGCCAGCCGTAGAGGCTCATGCCGAGCACGGCTAGCAGCAGCACGGAGACCGCGAAATAGAGATGGCGTGGAATCACTTTTCACCAGTCATTCTTGTCCGATCATTTTTGTCCGACTTGTCCGACCGTTTTTCCCCCAACCTTCTTTTCCTATCGTGCCTTTCCTAATCATGCTTTTCCTAAATCATGGCGCGGCGGCCAGCTGCGAGCGAATGTCCGCAATTCCGTTGGCCACGGCGCTGGCAATGATTTGCTGGTAGTCCGATGAAGTGAGCGCGGAGAGGTCCGATGCGGGCGGGGCGACCTCGACTGCGATGGCCGCGGTAACGATGTTGTTTAGCGGCCGAAGAGGCGCGGTGAGAATCCGGACCGTGACCTGCTGCTTTTTCAGTTCCGCAGCCACGCTTGCAGCGGCGGCTTGACTGAGGGGCATAGATGACTGCTGGGCGGTAATCCAGGAGCGGAAAGGGCCGCGATCTTCCGGACCTGCGTAGGGAAGCAGCGCGGTATAGAGGCGAACACCGTGGCCGTTGGATGCGGCATGCAGGGCGACGTAGACGGCGGCGTGAGTGGTGTTGGTGAAATAGGCGCGATCGTCGAGTGCCACGTTGGCGTCTGAGTCGCGCAGGACCAGGGTGGGGATTCCGCGGCTCTCGAGTTCCTGGCGCAGACGCCGCGCGAACGCTACAGTGATGTCTTTCTCGGCGAGGGTAGTGCTGAGAGCCTCGCCGCGGTCGTTGCCGCCGTGGCCGGCGTCGACAATTGCGAAGTAACGGCGCGGGACAGAGGACGGATTCGCTGGCGTTGACGGTGCTGCGGGATTGTTTTGCGGCGGAGTTGGCGTTGCAGCGGGCGAACTGACTGCGGTGGTGGCGGGTTGAGTTTTCGTGGGAGCGAGAGTGATGGTCCGGCCATCCGGGCTGAAGCTGGCGAGGAGTGGAATGGTGGTGGTTACCGTGATTTCGGCGGCGCCGTTCTGCTCGGAATAGGTGGCGGAGGGAATCGCTTTGCTGTCAAAGGTCAACGTGGGAGAGGCAGGTGCGGTGACCGGTTCGCGGTTGAAGGTCATGCGCAGTTTGCCGGGTTCGGTGGCGACGGACGGATTGACAGGGGCGGTGAAGTGAAAGACGAGGTGCGAAGCATCGTCGGAAGACACTGCGGCGGTGAAATGGGTGGCGATGTCGCCGATGAAGAGGCGTCCGGACTCCGGATGCAGAGTGGCGGGACCTCCCAGGAAGCGCGGCAGCAGGGAGCTCAGAGAGGATAGCGGAACCAAGCCGCGCCCGTTTTCCAGAAGGAATTTTGCGGATAGGTCGGCGTCGCGTCCCTGGACGCGGGCATGATTCTTGCCGACGCTAAAGTCGCCGAGGATGTTGTTGTAGTGGATGCGCCAACGGGGAGGGTCGTATTTGGCACTGACCGTTCCCAGGGGGTCAAGCAATTCCAGCAAGCCGACGTAGTCATGGCCTTGGCGCTGCACGATGGGTACAGAATAGTTGGCAGCGGTGGAGTAGATGGAGAGATGTTTTTCGGAAGGGGCGGCGGAGACGAGGAGGACGGCAAGCAGTAGGAGAAGCCCGACTGGTAGAGGCGCTCTCAGCAGTGGAGGCGAGGACGCCTCCATGGCCTGCCCTGAGCCTGCCGAAGGGACAGCCGCCGGGACGGCCGCGCTACTTTTCCCGGGCCTTGGGCTAATCCAGCTTCTAGTCGAGGGCATAGATGGTTAGTCCGCTGAGGAGTTTGGGATAGAAGTCCGTGGATTTCTGGGGCATGACCTCGCCGGCGAAGGCAATGTCACGCACCTGCGCCATGCGGCATGGGTTCATCAGGAAAGCGATGTTGGCGCGGGGGTGGCTGGCACTACGCACGCGCGAAAAGACCTCGTCGGCGTCGCGGATATAAGAAATGTTCTGCTGGTTGCGGATGGATTCTTCGGATAACTTCAGGGCTTTCTCCAGCAAACATTTGTGAAGTTGTACTACGTCCAGCGCTTGCTGGCGAATGGACAGGCCGGTGAAGACTTGCTGCACGTTGGGGTTGGGGTGGTGGAGGAGGAAGGCCCGGTTGGCGGTGACGGCGAGGATGGTGGTGCCACACTGTCCAGACTCCCGGAGAATTGCGGTGGCGCGGGCGGCGTCGAGCCCAGGGTCAATCTCGTCGACGTCGAAAAAGGCGCGAGCGGAGTAGACGAAGGCTTCCTCGGAGAATGAAGGCAGGCTGTGGACCAGGCGATGCGTCGGCAAGACTAACAGTGCGGGGCTGTTCATGTTGACGAACGTCATCATGACGAACTCATAAGGCGCGGAACTGGGAGTATGAGCCTGCGCGGACGAATCGGCGGCGCGGCGTTCGTTGCAGTAGGCAAGTGCGGTTTCGTAGCGGTGGTGGCCGTCGGCGATGATGACTTTTTTGTCGCCCATTGCGGTTTTGACGGAGTTGATGAGGTTCGGATCAGAAACTTGCCAGACACGATGAACGACACCGGCCTCATCCGTGACGGAAATGTCCGGATGGGCAGGGGTCGAAAGGAGAGATTCGATCTGGCCTGAATCCTCGTAGAGCATGAAAATTTGGCCGAAGTGGGCTCGGGTGGCGCGGAGCAGATCGAGGCGGTCGGCCTTGGGCTTAGCCAGGGTTTGCTCGTGGCGGAAGACGACGCCGGCGGAATAGTCTTCGATTCGTCCGAGCGCGATGAAGCCACGGCGCTCCAGTTCAGTGGTTGAAACTTGCTTGGATGAACTTTCCCTGGATGAGCGTTCCTCGGATGAACGTTCCTCGGATGAACCCGGCCGAGTGAAGCGCTGGGAATAGACGTAGATGGAAGGAAGGGTATCCTGGCGCAGGATGCCTTGCTGTCGCCAGTCGCGGAAGTGGGCGGCCGCGCGGGAATATACATTGTTCGCCGGATTGTCATTTTCTTCGCGTCGGCCAAGGATGATGCGGACAAGGTTATGCGGGCTGGCCGCGTAATAACGATCCTGCAAAGTGGGAGTGATCTTGTCGTAAGGCTGGGTCACTACCTGGGAAGTGGAGACCTGCCGGGGATCGTAACGAAAGGCGCGAAAGGGATGAACGTCAGCCATGGAAACCTTTGATTGTAACAAGGTGGCGGCGGCAACATGGGCGGGGTATTCATTGGATGGGGATGAAATACCGAAATGGGCCGTCCAGTCGCGATTGTCACAAACATTTGACAAAAAAACCGCCGCCGGTCGAGCAAAGCTGTGATACTATCGCGGCCAATCGAGGTGCTTATGGCCCTCCTGGATGGGCGCCGGTTAACTCGCCCTAAGGCCCTAGTTCGAGACTTAGTTCGGAAGTCCTGCCTGGTTCGACCCTGGAACCCAACTTTTGTGCAGTTGCGTCTTAACGCTTCCCGACCTTCCCAAGCTTTACGGTGGATATTGTTTCTTGCGATGGGTGCGGCGTGCGGCTTGCCGTCGTCCGCCGTGGGTCAGACTGACGTGAACGACGTCCACATCTTGCCCCGTGAAGTGCAGCCTCGCGAAGCGCAGCCTCGCGAAGCAGATAAGACGAAGACGGAAGAAATTGCGAAGCAGACTGTCGTACCCGCATCTCTGAGTACCCGCGTTCGTCCCCTAAAAGTGGCAGTGGATCTGGTGCTGGTGCCGGTGACGATTACGGATCCGATGAACCGGCTTGTGACTGGGCTGGACAAGGAAAATTTCGAGCTTTTTGAGGGCAGCGCGAAAGAAGAGATCAAGTCCTTTTCCAGTGAGGACGCTCCGGTGTCGCTGGGGGTAATCTTCGATTCCAGCGGAAGTATGAGCAGCAAGATGGACCGGGCGAAAGATGCGGTGGTGGAGTTTTTCAAGACCGCCAACCCGCAGGATGAGTTCTTCCTGATCACATTCTCGGACGAGCCCGACATGGTCAACGATTTCACCAGTTCGGTGGACGAGATCCAGGGCAAGCTGGTCTTCACCGTGCCGCAGAAGCGGACGGCTTTGCTGGATGCGATCTACATGGGGTGAGTAAGATGAGGCAGGCGAAGTATCCCAAAAAGGCGCTGCTGATCATTTCCGATGGAGGCGATAATCACAGCCGGTACACGGAACACGAGATCAAGGCTTTGGTGAAGGAAGCAGATGTGATGGTGTACGCCATCGGAATTTACGACCGGTATTTTCAAACCCAGGAAGAGCAACTGGGGCCGGCACTGTTGGGCGAGATCGCGGAACTGACTGGTGGACGGGCGTTCACGGTGGAGAACCCGAACGATTTGGGCGACGTTGCCACCAAGATCGGGGTGGAGTTGCGCAATCAGTACGTTCTCGGGTATCGCCCAAGCAAGGTGGTGCGGGATGGAAAATGGCGTAAGATCAAAGTGAAGCTAATGCCGCCGAAAGGATTGCCGCCCCTCCGAGTGTATGCCAGGACCGGATATTACGCGCCCGAAGAGTAGGCGGGCTGCGATTCTCTCTCATTTTCTAAGGAGCGTGATCTGGGCCGGGGCCGCAGTCGCGCTGCTGGCACAACCCTTTGCCGGACACGCGGCATGGAAGACTTCTCAGGGCCATTTCCGAACTGCCCAGTCACAAGCTCCCCAATCTCAAAATCCTCAGCCGCAATCCGGCGCGGCGCCTGCGCCCGCTGCCAGTTCGAGCGCGCAGCAAAATCCCAACGAGAACGGAACGTTCGTCATCCGCAAGGACGTGGATGAAGTTTTGCTGCACGCCACAGTGGTTGACGATAAGCAGCGTATCGTCACCGATCTCGATAAGGCTGCGTTCACCGTTTACGAAGATGGGAAACCGCAGAATATTATTTCGTTCCACCACGAAGACATTCCCGTGGCCATGGGCATCGTGATCGACAATTCCGGTTCGATGCGGGAAAAGCGGGCGAAAGTGAATCAGGCGGCGCTGAACCTGGTGCGGTCGAGCAATCCTGAGGACGAAGTGTTTGTGGTGAATTTCAACGACGAATATTACCTTGACCAGGATTTCACCAACGATCTGCTGAAGTTGAAAGAAGCGCTCGAAAAGATCGATGCCAAGGGCGGAACGGCCTTCTATGAAGCCGTGGTCGCATCCGCGGGGCACCTCAAGATGAACGCCAGGCTGGAACGGAAAGTGATATTCGTGGTGACAGATGGAGAAGACAACGCCAGCCGGGAAACCCTGGAGGAGGCGGTCAAGCAGTTGCAGGAGGAGAACGGTCCCTCGGTGTATGCGATTGGAATATTGGGAGATGAAGAGCATCCCAAGCGAGCCAAGCGGGCGTTGGAGATCATTGCCCAACGGACTGGAGGAATCGCGTTCTTTCCGAGGACTCTGGACGAAGTGGACGAGATCAGCCGGCAGGTGGCCCACGACATCCGCAATCAGTACACGATCGGGTACAAGCCTACGAATCCGAGGGCCAGCGGCGGCTTCCGGCAGATCCGCGTCGAGGCTAAGGTGAAAGGCCACAGCAAGATGGTAGTGCGGACCAAGAGCGGATACTACGCGGGCTCACAGGGGGCAAGGGCGGGGATGAAGTAAGAACCATGCGAAACGCACAAGGGTGGGGGGACGGTAGGTAGAGAGTCCTGATGTTCAGCGGGGCGCATTGAAGGGAACGCTAACTTCCGCAGTGGTGCGCGAGTTGGCGGTGGCATAGACCCATTGCTTCACGGCGGCTATGGCGGACTCGCCCAGAATCGGATTGCCTCCAAGCAGTTGGACGGTCTCGACGTCGCCCTTGGGGGCGATGGTTATCCGCAAGCGAACAGTTCCGCCGATCTTGAGCAGCTTTAGTGTCTCCGGGTATTGCGGAGCGACCTGGGTGATCAGTTTTCTTGCAGCACCGTTCGTGGTTCCTCCTACGACCAGGGTTTTCACACCTTCCGTGCTGGTTGTGGCGCTGACATAACCGATAGCGCCCCTTGTCCTGGCCACATAGGCGATGACTTCCGCATCGGAGCCAAGGTTTTTCGGAATGGTGCCTCTCCCGGTGAACACGAGAACACGGTAGTACGTTTGCAGATCGTCGTCGGTTCTGCCGAGGTACTCGCGTAGGAACCATTGGTGGACCGGCCCATCTTTCTCGAGTACCGGTTCGACGTGTATCCCATCAGAGAGCGACCTCTTCTCTTCCAGAAAGACGCTTTTGAGTTCCGCTGCGGAAATCATGTCTTCCTTCACACTGGAATTGGCAATGACCTTGCCGTCGTCCGCGACGGCGCCGGGCAAAGCTGAGCTCACCAGTCCGGCTGCGACGAGAATTATTTTTCCGTACCTCATTACATTTGCCTTCGTCCATGGTTCAGAAATATGGCTCAGAAATTGATGCCGGTTTTAACCACTAAAGCGTCGGTATTGGTCTTGAGGCCCCGAGGGTTGACTTGAGGATAAAATCCGTTCGGGTAGGTGCTGGTTCCATAACCGTTCATAAAGTGACCTTCCACCTTGACGTTCCAGAATCGTTTCGGGTCGAACCGTGCTGTGATGACTTTGTCGTAGATGTGATTCGCGGGCAGGCTGGTATCGGTTTGGTCAGGGACGAACTGAGCCAGCGGGCCTGCGGATTCACTGGTTACCGAGTAGCGAGAGTAGTACGAGCCAAGTTCGAGCCGTTTGTCGATTCGATAAGCTCCCGAGAGGTACCAGCCGCGCACGTCGGTGATGGTCCGGCTAACGCCGTGGTTGACGATTCCATCGTGCAGAAAGCGGCGATACTCCGAATCGATCCGCAATTTTCCCGTGATGTACTCGCCGTAGAATTGGTTGGTCCAGTCCGCCCTCGAGACCTCAGAGTAAGGAGCCGGGCCGGCGCCCGGGTTGAGAGGATTTATGGATGAACCCCTCCCAGTGATGTCTTCATTCAATCGCGAAGCTCCGATCAACAAACCCTTCAGCGGAGTGTTCCATCGCAGATCGGCTCCGTACTGTAACCCACCATAGCTCGATAAGGAGCCTTTGTAAGCGGAGACCAGGTAGGCAAAGCCGCCATACAAGCTGTCGCTGCGGTGGCCGGCATAGGCTGTGTAAGCCAGGCTGCCTAGACCGTGGTTCAGGGAAACTTTGCCATAAATGTCGCCCCCGAGATGAGAGATGGTGAAGTCTCGAATGTCGGTGGGATAAACGCTTTGCGGAAGCAGGGCAAAGGTGTGAAGGAAATCCAGGTCCTGAGTGTCGGTATAGAGACCGAGTGTCGTCTTAACTTTGCCGCCGCGAATGCCGAGCCAGGTCTTGAAGCGGTAATCGGCGACAGCCCAGTCCAGCGACGGATGGTATTGACCCAACTGACCGAGATTGCGATCGTAGAGCTGAGCTCCGGCCAGAAGCTTGTCGGTGACGCGCGTGGACATATTGACGCCGAACTCGGTAAAGCCGGCGCTGCCCTGGCTGGTGTTCATGGTCAGCCAATTGTTGTCATTGGTAAAAATCAAGCCCTGCGACGCGAAGCCATGCACCTGAACCGTGCGGTCAAAGAGGTCGAATTCCTGCGCCTGTAGCGTGATTTGGGCCAGGCAAAGGCAGACACAGGAAAAAGCTAGTCCCCGTATTCGTGAATGCATGTCTCTCCCGGATGACTTGGCTACTCTGGAAGCATCGGACAAATCGAGGGAGAACTTGAGCGCGACTGAGGCGATTGACGATTCCATACTCTCCCCTTACCCTGTAACGTGCACCTGAAAAGCTCTGAAGTCTCCCATCTGGGGGTCGCCGACGATATTACTGATTTGGTGGGCGCGACTCCCATGCTTCGCCTGAAACGGCTGGTTCCCGCCGGTTCGGCTGACGTCTTCGCCAAACTGGAATACCTGAATCCGGGCGGAAGCGTGAAGGACCGCGCCGCCATCGGCATCATCCGCAAGGCCGAGCAGGAAGGAAAGCTTGCGCCCGGCGGAACGATTGTCGAAGCAACGGCGGGGAACACTGGAATCGGATTGGCGCTGATAGGCGTGAACCGCGGCTACAAGGTGAAGCTGTTCGTGCCGGAAGGCTTCTCGCAGGAAAAAGTGATCACATAATGGGCCCTCGGGGCCAACGTCGAACGGACTCCGGAAGACGAAGGCATGCAGGGAGCGATCCGGCGCGCCAAGAATCTTGTGGCGGGCGATCGCAGTGCTTTTATGGCGGGACAATTCGAGAACCCGGCGAATCCCGATTACCACTACGAAACCACTGCGGTGGAAATATTCGAACAGATGGGCGGGAAAGTGGACGCGGTAGTTTTAGGCTGTGGCACCTGCGGAACGTTTACCGGCGTGGCCCGCTATATGAAGGAACATGTCCCGGGAGTGCTGGCGGTGGCTGTAACCACGCAAGGTTCTGTCCTGGGCGGCGGAGCGCCCGGCCCACACAAAGTGGAAGGGATCGGGAATAACTTCATCCCAGAGACGTTTGACGCGGCTGTATGCGATGAAGTGATTGCGGTGATGGACGACGACGCCTTCGAGATGGTGAAGCAACTGGCGGCGCAGGAAGGCGCACTGGCAGGATCCAGCGGCGGAGCGGTCGTGTTCGCGGCTCTACAAGTGGCACGGCGGCTGGGCGCGGGGAAGCGGATCGCGACGATCATTCCGGATTCAGCGGAGCGGTATTTGTCGAAGAAGATTTTTGAGGGTGGAGTCTAGAGTTTCTCCCAAATCGCCTCGACCGCGAGTTCTACCCCGTGTACCCCCGTGACCTCCGTGTTGAAAGCTTTAAATCCGTACCGCTCAGCTAATTTTTCCTTGACTCCAACGGCGGCTGGTGAAACCCTTTAATGGGGCGTGACTGGATCGCAGCGGATTGATCCGTAACCGATCGAATGACGGTCGATCCAGCTTCTCTTTAAGAGTAAGTCGTTTGTCCTCAAGATTTTGCCATTTGTACCCTAGTGAGCACTGATTCTAAAGGACTTGCGGCTTCAATCGTCGCGTAAGTCGTTTATTTACAAGATTTTGCCCGTAAGTTATTGAGCCAATTAGATCTTTTCGCAGTTTTCCACTAAGTCAAAGATTCTAAAGATTCTAAAGTACTGTAGATAAAGTACTGTGGGGGGAGGGGGGTATACCCGATACTCCAGAACTTCCCAAATTGGAACGTCCCATGAAAGCCCGTCAGTCCGGTTTCGCTACTCGCGCCATCCACCACGGACAAGAGCCTGATCCCTTAACTGGTGCCGTCACCGTCCCCATCTATCCCACTTCTACTTATGTGCAGCAGGGGATCGGCGAGAACAAGGGCTACGAGTATTCCCGCGTGTCGAACCCAACACGCGCGCGCTTGGAGCAGAATCTTGCAGCGCTCGAAGGCGGCGTGGCGGCGCCGGTATTTGCCAGCGGCATGGCCGCCATCAACGCGGTTGCGACGCTGTTGAAGTCTGGCGATCACGTGGTGTGTGGGAACGATTTGTATGGCGGGACGCCGCGGCTGTTCAACCAGGTCTGGGCTGGTTATGGCCTCGAGTTTTCCTACGTGGATACGTCGGACGCGGAAAACGTCGAGCGCGCGATCCGCAAAAACACGCGGATGGTGTACGTGGAGACGCCGACCAATCCGCTGATGCGCTTGAGCGATCTGGCTGCGATCAGCCAGATCTGCCGGCGCAAGAAAGTCGAACTCGTGGTAGACAACACCTTCATGTCTCCGTATTTTCAGCAGCCGCTCGCGCTGGGCGCGGATATGGTGGTGCACTCGACCACGAAATTTCTCAATGGACACAGTGACGGGCTCGGTGGCGTAGTCGTGTGCAGCAAGCCGGAGCAGGCGGAAAAACTGGCGTTTTTGCAAAAGGCCGCGGGGGCAATACTTTCTCCGTTTGAGTGCTGGCTGATTCTGCGCGGCGTGAAGACGCTGGCCGCGCGCATGGAGATTCACGATCGCAATGGGCGTAAGGTGGCGGAGTTTCTCGCGAAGCATAAGAAAGTACGCGAAGTCTTTTATCCCGGACTGACGGATCATCCGCAGCATGAATTGGCAAAGCGGCAGATGAGCGGCTTTGGATCGATGATCACGTTTGAGACAGGATCGCTGAAGAACGCCAACAAGATGCTGAAGAGGCTGCAGGTGTGTTCACTCGGCGAGTCGTTAGGGGGAGTGGAGACGCTGATCTCGCATCCGGCGACGATGACGCACGCGGGGCTGGGCGAGAAAGGGCGAAAAGCGATTGGCATCACCGACGGGATGGTGCGCATCTCGGTGGGGATCGAGACCATCGAGGATATTCTTGACGATCTGGAATCGGGGCTGGCTGCGATATAGGAAATCTTCTTCCCTACTAAGGTAAATCCTGTAAATAACATTTTTCCGTTTTCTAAGGTGTTTCTGACGCCATTTGCCGACGACTTTTCTGGCTCAACTGGGTTCTAAGTGTCGTGAGCAAGAATGCGCCGCCACTTCGGTTTGTCAATTCGAACTTCATTATTGGAGGGTGCATGATGCGACGAACGATACTGAGTGCGATCCTGTTTGTGATGGCTTCGCTAGTTGCGTTTGGACAGACGGCGCAGACCGATCCGAGTCAGGATCACAAAGATGCACGCCAGGATAAGCAAGCAGTGCGCAACGACCTGAAGCAGATGAAGGAGGAGCGAGTCGATCTGCGGCAGGACGTGAAAGCTGGCGACAAGGCGGCGGCGGCAAAGGACCAGAAAGAACTTCGTAAAGCCGCGCGCGATATGCACAATGATAAGCGAGAGGCACTCAAGGACCGCAAGGACGCACGAGCGGACCGCGAGGCTAAAGCGGACCGCGAGGCTAGAGTTGACCGCCGCCAGCGGGAGGCCAAAGCTGACCGGCTCCAGATGAGAGCGGCGCGGACTGGAATGGCCCCGCACGGTGGCCGGCGGTAAAGCGGTTCCAAGATGGTAGTGGCAAGACTGACTGGTAATGGGCGGCGGGGTCTTACGCCGCCCTCTTTTCTTAGTGCTTTATCGAGCACGAATTCGCGCTGCTCGGTTCGTTCACCTCACTGACTCCTCTAGCCATTTCAGGTAGGACAAGCTACCATCTTCCACGGAAACCGCAATGCACTCTGGCAGGTCGTAGGAGTGGAGTTCGCGAATGGAGTCGCGAACGGCAGGGAACCGTTCGGTCGTCGTCTTGACGATGAGCAGCCATTCCCGCGCAGATTCCACGTTGCCTTGCCAACGATAAATAGACTCGACACGCGGGATAATATTCACGCAGGCGGCCAGCCCGCGCTCAACCAGTTGGCGCGCGATCTTCTGGGCTTCTTCTTCCGAGCCAGCAGTGGTGAAGACGATTTGTTTGTCGGTCATATAAAATCAGCTTTCGGTCGGCGAGCAATCAAGTGTCATCAAATGCCACAGAAGGCAGTAGTTTAAAGTCGAGAGCCTAAGCATGCTAACGCAAATCAAGTTTGGCACATCCGGCTGGCGGGCGGTAATGGCGGAGGAGTTCACGTTTGCCAACGTGGGGCGGGCAGTAGACGGAATTGCGCGCTACGTCGCTTCGCAGAAGCCGGAAGGGGGGCGAGTGATCGTGGGGCGCGATCCGCGGTTCCTGGGGGAGGCTTTTTGTGCCATGGCAGCCGAGATTCTGGGGGCCCACGGGATTACGCCGGTGATGGTCATGGAACCAGCGCCCACCCCTTCGTTTGCTTATGCCGTAGTCCAAAGCAAGGCAGACGGGGTCATCAACTTTACGGCCTCGCACAATCCTCCCGAGTACAACGGGATCAAGTTTTCGACTCCGGATGGCTGCCCGGCACTGCCGGAAGTTACGAAGAAGATTGAGGCCGAGATCGCCGCGGGAGATGGTGCGGTTGCGGCGCGAAGCGTGACCGGCAACGGTGAAAGCGTGGCGCAGGAATCGCTCGATGTGAAACCGGGTTACTTGAAGCGGCTGCGGGAGATTGTGGACCTGGAAGTGATCCGAAAAGCCAACCTGCAAGTCTGCTTTGATCCCATGTGGGGCGCGGCGCGAGGATATTCAGACGGACTCTTACGTGAGGCGGGGGTGAAGGTTGCCACGGTCCATGACTATCGGGACGTGCTGTTTGGCGGCCACGCGCCGGAGCCCGACGATCATCTTCTTGAGGATCTACGGGAAAATATGCGCGCCACAAGCGCGCACATCGGGATTGCGACCGACGGAGACGCGGATCGCTTTGGGATCGTCGATGCGGACGGAACCTACCTCCAGCCGAACTACGTGATTGCTTTGCTTTTCGACTATCTGGTGGAGAGCCGGGGATGGAAAAACGGCGTGGCCAAGTCGGTGGCGACCACGAACTTGATCAATGCAATTGCCAAGGCGCGCGGCGTGGAACTGTTCGAGACGCCAGTGGGTTTCAAGTACATCGGCGAACTCATCATGCAGGATAAGATCGCGATCGGCGGGGAAGAGAGCGCGGGGCTCTCGATCCGTCATCACGTGCCGGAGAAAGACGGATTGCTGGCGGGACTGCTGTGCTGCGAGATGGTGGCGCGGCGAGGTAAGTCTCTGGGCGAGCAATTGAAGGAGTTATGTAACCAAGTTGGTTCCTATTATCCGAAGCGCGAGAACTTCCGCTTGACGCCGGAGGTGAAAGCGAAGTTCACTGAGAAGCTGAAGTCTGATCCGCGGGAGTTCTGTGGGCGCGGGGTCAGCGAAGTGGTTCGCACAGACGGATTGAAGTTGGTTTTCGAAGATGGATCATGGGTGTGCTACCGGCTTTCGGGAACCGAGCCGGTGGTGCGCGTGTATTCCGAAGCGCGGAGCGAGCGAGGGCAGGAGAAGTTGAGTACGGCGGCTAAGAAATGGATTTTCGAGTAAAGAGCATTTCAAGAATTCGCAGGTTTCCCACTCCGCAGGACGGTCTGCGCGCTATGGCCGCAAGGGCGCCACAGGCTGAGGCGTTGGCTGCATCTTGGGTGGAAGGTGTACGTCCGCTGGCGGCGCGAGTCTATGCGCTGCGCCGGCGCATCGCCACGATTATGGTTACGGTGCTGGCCGGGCTGCTTTTCGTGCACGTCATGTTTGGCGCGAATGGAATGATTGTGTACAAACAGAAGCGAGCTGAGTATGAGTCGCTGCAAAAACGGATCGCGCGGGAACAGCAGGAAAACGGAACCTACGAGCATAGGATTCGTGGATTGAAGACGGATGAAAAAGCGATCGAGAAAGAAGCGCGCGAGCAGTTGCGCTACGCGCGTCCAGGAGAGTACGTGTACGTCCCGCCGGCTCCTGCCAATCCCCCAGCCCCACCCAATCACTCGGCGAAGAAATAGGGTGCATCCTCAAGGATGCAGTGACCGTCCCCTGCAACGAAGGTTGTACACGTGTGTGACATTTGGACGGTTCCTCTGTGGTATAGTTCGGGACGCTAATCGACGGCTGGCGGGGGCATTGAGTTGCTGCCGGGTCGAGGTTAGAATTCCTGCCACTCCTGCGGCTTGGGGACGCGAGCGGAAGATCACAATAAGGAGAAAACCGGCAATGAGAAAAGTTCTAGTGGTTTGTCTTGCGGTCTGTTTTGTGTTTGCCCTCACGGCTTTGGCATTTGACGATATGGGAAAGTCCACCACAGTGAATGGCTGGATAACCGACGCGAAGTGCGGCGCGAAGGGCGCCAATGCTGGCGGCGAGGCCTGCACCAAGAAATGTATTGCCGCGGGCGAGAAGATGGTGGTTGTGACCGATGGTGATTCGAAAGTTCTGGCGGTGGACAATCAAGACGCACTGAAGGGTCATGAGGGACACCATGTCGCCGTGACCGGAACCATGGGCAAGGATTCCATCCACGTGAACAGCGTGAAGATGCTGTAAGGGATTTGTCAGTGATTCAGGGCGGCTGCGGCCGCCCTTTTGTTGTTGCTGGCACCAGTTTTGCGGTCGCAGCGCATGGGGATGGCCGCACGATGCAGGCGCTACTGTTGGACTGGCTTGCCGATTTCCCAGTGATGTCCGAAGGGATCGACGATTCGTCCCAAACGCCAGCCATACTGGTCTGCGACGGGCCAAACCACGGTGGCTCTCGCCGCGACGGCACGCTCGAAGGCGGCATCCGGATCTTCCACGATCATCACCATCCGGACAGAGCCGCCGCCAAGAGATTCGGGGCTGAAGTTCAGGTTCTCGGGGGACTCGTCGGCGACCCAGAATTCGGCTTCACTGACCGCCAGCCGAGCGACCACTGCTCCGTCTTCACTGTCCAGACGGAACAGCTCGGTCGCTCCGAACGCTGCTTTGTAGAACTCGACGGCCTTCGCCCCGCGCCGGACCGAAAGCATTGGGGCTATCGAAAGCTTCGCGGTCCGGGCAGTCTCTGTGGCATCATCCATGGCAGATATTCTCTCGTCGCGGACCGCTATCGGACTACGCCTTCCAGCGGGGAACTGGCTGTGGCATACAGCTTCTTGGGCATACGGCCGGAGAGGTAGGCTTGGCGTCCAGCGAGCACCGCGTGATGCATGGCTTCGGCCATCAGCACGGGATCCTGCGCATTGGCGATGCCAGTGTTCATTAGAACTGCGTCGGCGCCGAGTTCCATGGCGATGGCAGCGTCCGAAGCTGTGCCCACGCCTGCGTCTACGATCAGCGGCACGCCAGTGATCATTTCACGGAGAATGCGGATGTGAGCTTGATTCTGAATGCCCATGCCGCTGCCGATGGGCGCACCCAGCGGCATTACCGCAGCCGCGCCAGCCTCGATCAGACGTTTGGCAAAGACAATGTCGTCCGATGTATAGGGCAGGACTGTGAAGCCTTCTCTCACCAGAACTCGCGTGGCTTCGAGCGTGGCCTGCACATCCGGGTAAAGGGTGGCCTGGTCGCCGATCACTTCGAGTTTCACCCAATCGGAGAGGCCGACCTCTCGTCCCAGGCGTGCAGCGCGGATGGCTTCGTCCGCGGTGTAGCAGCCGGCGGTGTTGGGCAGGAGGAAGTACTTCTTGGGATCGATGTAGTCGAGCAGAGATTCCTTGCTGCGGTCAAGATTAACGCGGCGGACCGCGACAGTGACCATGTCAGCGCCGCTGGCTTCGAGGGCGCGGGCAGTTTCCTGGAAGGACTTGTATTTTCCCGTGCCGACGATCAGGCGGGAACGGAAGGAGCGTCCGGCGATGACTAGGGAGTCGGTCATGACTGTCCATTGTAAACCCGGCGGCAGATGTCGAGCTGCGCTCGATGGACAGCCGAGGCGGCTGTCCCTACGTGGTTCGAGGTGCTCAAGAAGGCGTGCTAGCTTCCGCTTGGGCGTAGAGTTCGTCAATCTGTGTGCGATAGCGTTCTTCGATTACGCGGCGGCGCAGTTTCATCGTGGGCGTGAGGGCGCCGTTGTTGGCGGTGAATTCGTCGGGGACCAGCAGGACCCGTTTCAATTTTTCGAATCTTGCGAGATTCTGGTTTACCTCTTCCACAATTCCCTCGTAGAGCGCCTGGACTTTTGGGTTGGCGACGAGTTCGGCGCGCGAGGAGAAAGCGACATTGTTGGTGCGAGCCCAGTCTTCGAGGAGCGCGAAGTTGGGCGAGATCAAGACAAAGGCAAACTTGCGCTTGTCCCCCAGGACGACGGGAGTGCCGATGAGAGCATTAAGCTTCAGCGAATTTTCAATTGGCTGCGGAGCAATGAACTTGCCGCCTGAAGTTTTGATGAGTTCTTTCTTGCGGTCCGTGACCGAGAGATATCCGTCGGCATCAATGTTTCCGATATCTCCAGTTTTGAACCAGCCGTCCCGGAAGGCGCTCTGGGTTTCTTCGGGGCGATTCCAGTATCCCTTGAAGACCGATGGTCCGCGCACCAGGATTTCGCTGTCGTCGGCGATGCGAACTTCGAGGTTGGGGAGAACCTTACCGACCGTACCGATGCGGTGATTGATGGGGGTGTTGACGCCGATCACCGGAGAAGTTTCGGTCAGGCCGTAGCCTTCGTGAATGCGGATGCCGACGGTGGCAAACCATTCCGCGAGTTCGCGGCCGAGTGGCGCGCCACCTGAGATAAAAGTTTTGACGCGGCCTCCAAGGCCTTCACGAATTTTCGAGAAGACCAGTTTGTTGGCCACCTTCCAGCTGAGCGAGGTTGGAGTACGTCCGGCGAGAATGGCAGGCTTGTTGGCGCGACCAACGGAGAGTGCCCAGTGATAGATCGTGCGTTTGGGAAAGCCGCGGGTCGACATCCCGGTCTTGGCGTAGATTTTTTCGTACACCCTGGGTACCGAGACGCACAAGGAGGGTTGCACTTCCAGGAAAGTTTCCGTGAGATTCTCCATGAAGGGGCAGTAGGCGAGAGTGACGCCGTGATAGAGCATGGAAAAATCCACGTGGCGCGCGGTGACGTGCGAGAGAGGAAGAAACGAAATGCTAATCTCGCCGGGGTGCATGTCGAAGCCGAGCAGCGAGCACGCGATGTTGGACGCCATGTTGCCGTGGGTCAGCATTACGCCCTTGGAAACGCCTGTGGTGCCAGAAGTGTAGATGATAGTGGCGAGGTCGTCGGGCTGGATCGAGCGGGCGAGAGACTCGGTCTGGGGATCGAGTGTGAGCGGGCCTTGCTTGAACTCGTCCATGAGCACGCAGTTTGGCTCCATGTCGGTCGGGATTTGGATGTGATCCATGATGGCGATTGTTTTGATTTGCGTCTGCGGCAGAATCGTTTGCAGCTTGCACAGTTGTTGTTCGGTAGAAACAAAAACGATGCTGGCGCCGGAGTCGCGCAGAGTGTAGGCCGTTTGTTCAGGGGTTAGCGTGGAGTAGACGGGAACGGTGACGGCTCCAAGGAGCAGGATAGAGAAGTCGGCAGTGGACCACTCCGGGCGATTCTCGCTGAGAATGGCGACGCGGTCGCCCTTGTGAATGCCGCATTCCTGGAGCGCGCGGATCGTTCCTGCGACGGAGCAGCGTAGATCCGAAGAGGAGATGGGAACCCACTTTCCCTCTTCACGGTAGAGCATCACGCGGTCGAGGTTGCGCTCGGTGGCGGCAAAGAAGACGTCGTTTAGGGTGCTGAGGCTCATCAAGCGTTCATCGGGGCGTGGAAACCGTCTGAACAGCACTGTACTGTTTTGCGACTGCCTTCGGCAATGCGAAAGGTGCGAGAGCAGGGTACCGATGTGCGTCCTGCGTAGTCTTTGTCGTCCCGAGTCAGGCCCACAAATTTACAACGTCTCCTGGTTGGGTAGGCTATTATTCCGGCAGGAGGTTCCTGATGCAGAAAAGACTACCGAAAGTATTGGCGGCCTTGTTCTGGGCAAGCTTGTTGGTTTTGGCAAGCGCCGCTCCGGTTGCGGCGCAGAGCAAATCGGAGAGCGCGTCAATGTCCATGCCCAAGGTGGGGGAAGTGGCGCCGGAGTTCACCCTGAAGTATTTCGACGGCAAGGACCTGAAGGATGTTTCGCTGAGCGAATACCGGGGAAAGAAAAACGTCGTACTGGGGTTCTTTATCTTCGCTTTCACCGGTGGTTGAACGGCGCAAATGAAAGCGCTCCAGCAGGATTTGAAACGGCTGGACGCCACCGACACCCAGGTTCTGGGTGTGAGCATGGATAGTGCATTTTCCAACAAAGCCTTTGCCGACCAGATTGGAGTTACGTTTCCGCTGCTGAGCGATTGGGGCGGGAAAGTGACGCACGAGTATGGAATCTACCTGGACAAGTATCAGGCGGCGCGCCGGGTGAACTTTCTGATTGGAAAGGATGGGAAGATTCTGGAAGAGCAGGTGGATAAGGATGCGATCGATCCCACGAAGATTGTGGACACCTGCGAGAGACCGAAGCTGAAGAACTGAGGAACCTCGTTCAAGCTATCGGCAGTTCGAAGGAGAATACCGAGCCGCGGCCGAGTTGGCTGGTTACGCTGACGCTGCCGTTGTGGGCTTCGACGATGGCTTTCGCGATGGCCAATCCCATGCCCGTGCCTTGCACGCTGTAGCGCTGGTCGCGGCCGCGGTAGAACTTGTCGAAGACCAGCGATTGCTCGAAGTCGTCAATGCCGTCTCCGTGATCGGTGACGCTGGTGACGACGTGATCTCCTTTTCGGTCGGCGGTAATAGTGATTGGCGCAGTGGGTGGAGAGTATTTGGCGGCGTTTTCCAGCAACTGCTTGAGGACTTCCGCGATGCGGTCGAAATCCGCTCGCACCTTGGGGAGTGATTGATCCGCGCGCACGTCGAGCGGGTGCTGGCCGAGAAACGTTCTCGATTCTTCCGCAGCCGATGCGATCACAGATGCGATCTCCACCGGAGCCATATGGAGTTCGACCTTGTGGGCATCCAGTTGAGCCATCTCCGTGGCTTCGCCGACCAGACGGTCGAGGCGGTCGGTTTCTTCGTTGATTACCGTCAGTAACTCCTTCCGCTGAGCTCCGTCGAGGTTGTAATCCGAGAGCAGACCCGTGACTGCGGCCTTGATGCCGGTGAGCGGTGTGCGAAGTTCGTGCGTCACCGAATCGAGCAGGACGGCACGCAGGTTTTCGCTCTGGCGAGCTGCTTCGGTCTGAAAGAGCTTTTCCATGGCCCCGGCGCGCTCGATGGCGATGGCGATCATGCTGCCCAAGGCCTCCAGAGTTGCGCGCGAGAGGGCTGGCCCGGCGATGCCTACGGCTCCCGTGGTGCGGGTGCCCAGGTGCAGGGGAGTGAGAGAAATTCCGCGCCGCGAGTCGATGACCGGCTCGCCGCGCGAACTCACCATTTGAAGATCTTGCAGAGCAAGCCAGGTGGCTTTGGGGTCAGTGCGGTAGACCTGCTGGGAACTCAGGAGGTAGATGGCGGTGGCCTTGGCGCCGAATCCTTCACACACGTAGGCGGGAATTGCATTCAGCAATTCGGCTACGTTATCAGTGGCGAGCAGGCGCTGGCTGAAACTGTAGAGGCGCTCCACGTCGCGGCGGCGCTGATTGGCGTCGGCCGTTTGGCGGCGGGCGCGGTCCGCAAGTTCGCTGGCGATGCCGGCGGTCACAAGGAAGGCGAAAAGCGCTACCCAGTTCTGCGGGTCGGCTACAGTGAAGGTTCCAATGGGAGGAAGAAAATAGTAGTTGAAGGCAAGGGTGGCGATCAGAGCGAGAAAGGCTGAGAAACGAAATCCCCAGTAAGCCGCGACCCAAAGCACCATCAGCAGGAACGTCAAGGCCACGGTGGTCGGGTTTACGTGGATGACGTGGCGGTAGAGTTGGACCACGATTCCGGTCGCCACCAAGCAAGCGGCATACCGGAACAAGTGCTGTGGCCAGCGGGCTTTCACGGGCATGATTGTAACTGAAGAGAGGTTTTTCACCACGGAGGCATAGAGGCACGGAGAACGGCGGGAAAAGGAAGAACGATTGAGGATCGCCCGCGGAAATCGCCGCCGTCAACGGTAAGGGCCAGGAGTTTCAGCTACTGGCAATTCTGATTGATCGTCTGTCCACACGCCGTTCCGGTGAGCGTGCAGGAAAGGACAGTGTGTTGATTGTTCCCCTCAAAAGTTGCCGCGATCGTCAAATTGGTTTGACAGGTTCCCGCGATTTGGTCCGTAGTTGATCGATCCGGTCTCGGTAACGGTAAAGTTAGAGACTCCGCCGTAGAAATAGCCGAACGAAGTGGCAAAAGTGAGGCCTGGATTCGCGTTCATTACCAAGTTGCTTCCCGGTATGGAACAATTCGTCGGTGTGTATTCCAGCGAACCAGTGGCGCCGCCCGTATCGTAATAATTCAGAAGGCCGGTATTCGTACCGGTGGTGGCGACTGTTCCCCCTCCGCTGCAAGGAACGTTGCTGTTGAGAGAAATCGTGCAAAAATATTCCCCCAGCGGATTGAATGGGTTACCGCAAAATGAGGCGCCCATCTGGGCTGAGGCGGTGACGAACGTCTGCTCGATCTGGGTTGCGGCTGCCATGGCCTGAGTCGGGGAAATACTGGTTGGACCAGATGTGCTGCTGCCGCTACTGCCACAGCCGCAACACAGGGTCAAGAGCATGATGGTCGCAATGGTCCAACCCAAGAACGCATTTCTTTTCATTTGACGCACAAGAACCTCAGCTCTGAAGAGTCTAGAATCCCGTTTTACCTTCCGAACACGGCGCCTAGTGTACACCAAGGCTCGACCAGCTTCCCTTCGACTTCTCTCAGTATGCCTTCGCGGCGCAAGACGCTTGGATCGGATGACACTCAATATTCGACAATTCTTGGTCGGGCGTGGACAATAGCGGCGATGCCCAAGACTCCAGAAGAATGGCTGGCAGAAGTGGATACGGCGCGGCGGCCGGCGGTATTCAAGCTGTTTCTCGGCTACGCCCCCGGCGTGGGAAAGACGTACGCCATGCTGAGTGAGGGCGTGCGGCGGGCGAGCCGCGGCGAAGAAGTAGTGATCGGCGTGGTGGAGACTCACGGCCGCAAACCGATTGTGGAACTGTCTTCGCGGCTGGAGACAGTTCCACGCAAGAAACTGGAATACAAGTCGACCATCTTTGAAGAGATGGATGTGGATGCCATTCTGGAGCGCAAGCCGCATGTCGTGCTGTTGGATGAATTGGCCCATACCAACATCGAAGGCAGCAAGCACGCGAAGCGCTACGAAGATGTGTTTGAGTTGCTGGATGCTGGCATCGACGTTCTTTCCACACTGAACGTGCAGCACATCGAGAGCCTGTCGCCGACGATTCAGGGCCTGACAGGCGTGCACGTTCGTGAAACCGTGCCGGACTGGGTGATTCGGCGGGCAGGCGAAATTGTGATGGCGGACCTGACGCCACAAGCGCTTCAGACTCGCATGAAGCGGGGAGACATTTATCCTCTGGAGCGGGTGGAGCGCGCTCTGGCGAATTTCTTCCGGAATACGAATCTGGTAGCGCTGCGCGAACTGGCTCTGCGGCAGGTGACGCAGGCGGTCGATCGCACACTGTCAGAACTTAAGAACGAAGATGGTCAACCCTTGCAGGTGCGCGAGCGGATTGCGGTGTGCATCAGTTCGAATCCGGCGGCGCAGTATTTGATTGCGCGCGGGGCGCGCATGGCCCAGGCGATGGATGGCGATCTGTATGTGCTTTACGTGGACACGGGCGCGGATGAGAGTGACGAGAACCAGCGAACGCTGGCCGACAACGTGCGCTTCGCGGAGAGTGTGGGCGCGAAGGTGGTGAAGACCGAAGGCAAGATCGTCGCGGAGAAGGTTGCTGAATTCGTCCGCGAGAATCACGTTACGCAGGTGGTCTTCGGGCGGTCGGCCACGAAGGGATGGAAGAGGTATTTCTATCTTTCGGCGATTCACAAGTTTCTGCGCGATACGCCCGCGGTGGATGTGCACATCGTGACCCAGGAAATGCGGTAGGGCGATTGACGTGAAGAGATGACGAATGAGCACCGGCGAATCCTGGTGGTGGATGACGAGCCGCAGATCACGCGCGTGCTGCGCACTACGCTTTCGGCGCAGGGGTATGACATCCGCGTGGCCAATGATGGGGAGATGGCGCTGGAGCTAATGAAGAACTGGACACCGCACGTAGTGGTGACGGACCTGGCCATGCCGAATCTCGATGGGGTAGAGCTGTGCCGGCAGTTGCGGAAGGTGTCGCAAGTGCCGATCATCGTGCTCTCGGTGCGCGGACAGGATCGCTCGAAGGTGGAAGCTCTGGACGCTGGGGCCGATGATTACGTCACCAAACCGTTTAGCATGAACGAACTGCTGGCGCGAATTCGAGCGCAGTTGCGGCGGACACCGGCAGCCGAAGAGCCGTCCAGCGCAATTATCGCCGGTGATTTTTCCATCGATCTGGATGCGCGTTCCGTGAAGGTGGTAGGGCGCGAAGTTCATCTCACGCCGAAAGAATTTGACCTGCTGATTTATCTGGCGCGGCGTCCGGGCAAAGTGGTAACGCACCGAACGCTGCTGGCCGCCATCTGGGGCCCGAATAGTACCGAACAGCCGGAATACTTGCGCGTCTTTGTGGGTCAATTGCGGAAGAAGATTGAGGGTGATCCTTCCTCGCCGAAATATTTGCTGACCGAGCCCTGGGTGGGCTACCGCTTCGAACCCGGCTCCTAGCACGCCCTTCCGCCTTTTCTAGTCCCCATGTCCTTACGAACATTTTATGGACCTTTTATCCGGCCCTTCTGCGTTTCCGTGTCCAATGATTGTGGGGCTGAGAAGCAGTCCCAAGGGAACGCGATTCAGGGGGATGAAGAGTATGTGGCTTAACGAAGTAGCGCCTGAGCGGTTAGCAGAACTTTTCCATCACTATCATCAGGCACTTATGCCGGACACATCGGGTAAAGGCAGCGAAGGTAATGGGTCGTGGAAGGAAGTCCCGCAACAGGAGAAGAGCCGCCTGGTGGCGGCCGCGTGCCTCGCACTGCTGGAGCTGGACTCGATGACCAACGACCGGGCGAAGTCGCGGCAGTATTTTGCGCAGCCCGGCGAAGCAGAGTGGGGCTGCTGACCGCGTGCGCTCGATAATTAGAGAGGCGAGATGGCCTGACGCCAACTCGTTTGGCCCATCTCCGCCTTTACGAATTCTTTAGGAATTCCTTAAACCACTCTTACGCATGAAATGGTCCACTGAGATGTTTGCGCGGGAAGTCCGCGCAAAGGCGCAGGAGGTAGAAGAATGTGGGCAGCGTGGGTAGTCGCAGCTATCGCTCTGGCAGCGGCCACCTTCATGCTCAGGTTCTTGATCGCCCTGCTGCGTGAAGGCGCTCCGACGGTCTGCTACTGGATTGTTCCAGTCCCTGGACGACCCGAGAAAGAGTGTCACATTGTTCTGAGCAGCATCTATGCCGACGAGGATTGCTGCGCTTCGGAAGACAGACGCAGCGATTACTACGAGTTATTGGAGAACGAAAATCATGTGCAGGACAAGTCTGATTCAAGCCTCGTTGCTCTCGATGTCCCTCGTGTTTCTGACCGTTTGGGCTGGCGGTCAATCCACTCAAGACGCGACTACATCTCCCGCGAACACCGGCTCTAGTTCTGTGGCACCTACAGAACAGCAGGAAATGCGGGATGAGTTGAAAGCCCTGCGCGCCGAGGTGGAGCGATTGCGCTCGGAAGTCGAGCAGCAGAAGAGCGCCGCGCGGGCCGACGATCACGTGAACGATCGCAGCGGGACGGCAGCAGCGCTGATAGGGCCGGGGCCAAACGTCCCGTCGATGACGGCGTCCAACTTTACCACTCCGTCAGTCGTAACCGTCGCCGGGCAACCTGCCGCGGCTTTACAGGGCGATTCTGCCGGAACGACGCCGGCCAAAGCCGAGCCCTTCGCTTTTGCTGACTGGACTTGGCTGAACGGCAATCCCCGCACGAAAGAGCTGCCCTTCGACTCGAAATTCTTCACTCCTGAAATCCGCGCCGACGTTGCCTACCACTACGATTTCAACCACCCCAAAGACGATACGATTGGCGGATCAAGCGAAGTATTTCGTTCGAATGAAGTTGGCCTTACGCATCTGGGGATAGGCGGAGACTTTCACTACGACCACGTTCGTGCACGCGTGCTCAGCCAGATAGGTTTGTACTCGACCGCAACGCCGCGCAACGACGCCAGCTATTCGCGGGGGCAATGGGATCTGGCCAACGCTTACCGGTATGTCAACGAGGCCTATGGTGGATATCACTTTGATGCGCTGCATGGGATCAACGTCGATGCCGGTATCTTCCTGTCCTACGTAGGCCTCTTCAGCTTTTACAACTTTGATAACTGGGCCTACCAGCCGTCTTATGTTTCGTCGAACACTCCGTGGTTCTTCACCGGCCTGCGCATACAGGTGTATCCCACCGAGAAGTTGAAGATCGAGCCTTGGATCATCAACGGATGGCAGTCCTACGGTCGATTCAATGGCCGGCTCGGATTTGGCGGGCAGGTCTTGTATCGTCCCACAAGCTGGCTTTCGGTCCTCTCGAACAACTACGGGGCCGGAGCCGACGCGCTGGGCATTCCCACTCGCACTCGCTATCACACTGACAACAGTATTGAAGTGAAGTATTACGACCATCCGGAACGCTTCTTGGACAAGATGGCCTTCTCTCTGACTGGCGACGCGGGCTGCGAGAGCGGCGGAGGAGTGAACTGCACCACCAATCAGAAGGACTCTACCGGGAAGATTGTTTCCTACAAGCAGAGCTTTCTCGGCTACATGCTTTACAACCGGTGGTGGTTCCACCACGACCGTTACGGCTTGACGATTGGCGGGGGAAAGATCAACAACCCAGGGCGCTATCTGGTGTTGCTGCCGCCGATTAACGGAGCGACTGCGACTTCGGGAACGCCTTACTTCACGGAGAATCCCGGCGATCCGTACAAGGCTTGGGACATCTCAGGAACCTACGACTACATGCCCAGCCAGTACATTACTTTCCGCTGGGAGTTCAACCACCGCCACGCGAGTGTGCCGTACTGGAGCGGTCCGGGCGGGGTTACACCGCCGGGCGGAAATAATGGGAATCCCGGAGCGACGATTACAGGCTGGCAGCCGGATCTTCGTAACACTGAAGATCGGGCCACCATGGCGATCCTGGTGAAGTTCTAGTTGACCTTGGAATTGGAGCGAAACGATGCAGGACGTGATTTTTCTCGGTGTGACGATTCTGTTTTTCGTAGTTTCGTTTGCCTATGTCGCGTTCTGCGAGCGGGTGCGTTGAGGCATATATGAACGCGGAACCAATCATCATGCTGATCATTTGCGCAGGGTTGCTCGCTTATCTGGTCTATGCCATGTTGCGGCCGGAGAAATTCTGATGACGGCGAATGGATGGCTGCAGATTCTTGTATTCCTGCTGACGGTCTTTCTGGTCACGAAACCGCTGGGCGCGTTCATGGCGCGGGTGTTCAATCGCGAGCGCACTTGGCTGGACCCGGTGATGCGGCCGGTGGAACGGATCCTGTACAAGCTTACGGGCGTGGACGAGAGCCACGAGATGGACTGGAAGGAATACGCGCTGGCGCTGCTGTTGTTCAGCGGGGTTTCAATGATCGTGCTTTATGTGCTGCAGCGGGTGCAGCAGTGGGCGTGGCTGCCGTGGAATCCGCAGAAGCTGGCGGCGGTGCCTCCGGCACTGGCGTTCAACACCGCGGCTTCGTTTACCACAAACACGAACTGGCAGAATTACGTGCCCGAGACCACCATGAGCTACCTGACCCAGATGGTGGGTCTGGCCTATCACAACTGGGTTTCGGCTGCGGCCGGAATGGCGTTGGCCATCGCATTTATTCGCGGCATTTCGCGGCGCGAGCAGAAGACCATCGGCAATTTCTGGGTGGACATGGTTCGCGGCACGTTGTGGATTTTGGCTCCGCTGTGTCTGGTGGGCACGCTGGTGCTGGTGTCGCAGGGCGTGGTTCAGAACCTGAAGCCGTATGACACGGCGCAGTTGGTCGATCCGTATCAGACGCCGCAACTTGGTTCGGATGGGAAACCGGTAAACGGGCCCGACGGAAAGCCCGTGATGCAGACGATCAGCCAGCAAGTGATTGCGCAAGGTCCTACCGCATCGCAGGAAATCATCAAAGAGCTGGGCACCAACGGCGGCGGCTTCTTCAATGCGAATAGCGCGCATCCATTCGAGAATCCCACGCCCTTTACGAACTTTCTGGAGATGTTCTGCATCCTGGCAATTCCCTCCGCGTTCACTTACACGCTGGGAACGATGACCGGTTCGCGGCGGCATGGATGGGCAGTGTGGGCAGCGATGGCCTTGTTGTTCCTGGCGGGCGTGAGCACGGCATACTGGGCGGAGGCCCGTGGCAATCCTCTGCTGACCTCTGCGGCGCAGCACAGCTTGTCGCGCTCTTCTTCTGTCCTGCAAACCGCGGGCAACCTCGAAGGGAAAGAGGTGCGCTTCGGAGTGGCCAACTCGGCGCTATTTGCCACCGTGACTACCGATACAAGTTGCGGCGCGGTCAACTCCATGCACGATTCGTTTACGCCCTTGGGCGGAATGGTGCCGATGATCAATCTCATGCTCAGCGAGGTGATCTTCGGAGGAGTGGGCGCGGGCATGTATGGAATGCTGGTCTTCGTCATTCTTTCCGTCTTTATTGCGGGATTGATGGTGGGGCGCACGCCGGAATATCTGGGGAAGAAGATCGAGGCCTACGACGTGAAGATGGCAATGCTGGTGGTGCTGATCTTTCCTCTGGTGATTCTGGTGTTCACGGCAGTTTCCGTTTTGTACAGCTTCGGGACTTCGTCCATGACGAATGCGGGGCCGCACGGATTCAGTCAAGTGCTTTACGCCTTCACTTCGGCGGTGGCCAACAACGGTTCAAGCTTCGCCGGGATTAACGGGAACACACCCTGGTACAACACTTCCCTCGGCATAGCGATGCTGCTGGGGCGTTTCATGATGATTCTGCCGATGCTGGCGATTGCAGGCAATTTGGCGGGCAAGAAACAGGCTCCAGCAACACTGGGCACTTTCCCCGTGACCGGGCCGTTATTTACCGTTCTGCTGATCGGCGTGGTGGTGATCCTGGGGGCACTGACATTTTTCCCAGCGTTGAGTCTGGGGCCAATTCTCGAACACCTGTTGATGATGGCGGGCAAGACTTTCTAGGCAAATATGGCAAGCAAGAAATCAAAACGCAGCTTGTGGGACATGAAGATTGTGCGCCGCGCGGCGTGGGACTCAGTGGTAAAGCTGCATCCCGTGACCATGATGCGCAATCCGGTGATGTTCGTGGTAGAAGTGGGCAGCGTGGTAACCACTGTGCTGCTCATTCTGGAACGACTGCACGGTCAACCGGGATTTGGATTCAATCTCCAGATCACGCTGTGGCTGTGGTTCACGGTATTGTTTGCCAACTTTGCCGAGGCTATGGCGGAGGGTCGCGGCAAGGCCCAGGCGGATGCTCTGCGACGTGCGAAAGCGGAGACGATGGCGAACCGTCTGCTTCCCGACGGGAAAACTGAGACCGTTCCTGGCTCCAAATTGCGCTCGGGAGATTTGGTGCTGGTGGAGGCGGGCGAGTTTATTCCCGGCGATGGCGAGATTGTGGAAGGCATAGCCTCAGTGGACGAATCGGCCATTACGGGAGAATCCGCGCCAGTGATTCGCGAAGCGGGCGGCGACCGCTCGGCTGTAACAGGTGGAACTCGTGTGCTGTCGGACTGGATCAAGGTGAAGATCACCTCGAATCCGGGGGAAACGTTTCTGGATCGCATGATCGCGCTGGTCGAGGGTGCGGAGCGGCAGAAGACTCCGAATGAGATTGCGTTGAACATCCTGCTTGCCGGGCTGACGATTGTGTTCCTGCTGGCTGTAGTCACGCTGCAACCGTTCGCCATTTATGCGGGCGCGCCGCAGACCGTGTTCGTGCTGGTGTCCTTACTCGTGTGCCTTATTCCGACCACGATTGGCGGACTGCTCTCGGCGATTGGCATAGCAGGCATGGATCGACTGGTGCAGCACAACGTGCTGGCGATGTCGGGACGCGCGGTGGAAGCTGCCGGTGACGTAAACACGTTGCTCCTCGACAAAACAGGAACCATCACACTGGGCAACCGCGAAGCCACGGAGTTTGTGACCGCACCGGGCATCACAGAGGCGATGCTGGCGGATTCGGCGCAGCTCTCCTCGCTCGCAGATGAAACTCCCGAGGGGCGCTCGATCATTGTTCTGGCCAAGGAAAAATACGGATTGCGCGGGCGCGAAATGAGTTCACACGACGCCGAGTTCATTCCCTTCAGCGCGATGACCCGCATGTCAGGGGTCAATCTGGATGGACGCGCTGTTCGCAAAGGCGCGACCGATGCGATTGCCAAATATTTGGAGGAGCAGGGCAGTGCGCTCCCCGCGGAAGTGCGTGCGGCGGTTGAGGCGATTTCGCGCTCGGGCGGAACTCCGCTTGTAGTTGCTGAAAATAGCCGCGCTTTGGGAGTGATTCACCTGAAAGACATTGTGAAAGGAGGCATGCGGCAGCGCTTCGATCAGTTGCGCGCGATGGGAATCAAGACGGTGATGATCACGGGAGATAACCCGCTGACGGCGGCTGCGATCGCGACCGAGGCCGGGGTGGATGACTTTCTGGCACAGGCTACCCCGAAGGACAAGCTGGATTTGATTCGGCGCGAACAGGGGCAGGGGAAACTGGTTGCCATGACCGGCGACGGCACCAACGATGCGCCGGCGCTGGCGCAGGCCGACGTGGGCGTAGCCATGAACACGGGTACGCAGGCGGCGAAGGAAGCCGGCAACATGGTGGATCTCGACTCGAATCCGACGAAGCTGATTGAGATCGTGGAAATCGGCAAGCAATTGCTGATGACGCGTGGCGCGCTAACCACGTTTTCGATAGCGAATGACGTGGCCAAGTATTTCGCCATCATCCCTGCAATGTTTGCCGGGACGTTTCCGGTTCTGCAAGCACTGAACGTCATGCGGCTGGCGACGCCGCAGTCGGCTATCCTGTCGGCGGTCATCTTTAATGCGCTGATCATTGTTGCTCTGATTCCGCTGGCGCTGCGCGGAGTGAAATATGTACCGCAGGGAGCGGCCGTACTGCTACGCCGAAATTTGCTGGTCTATGGTTTGGGTGGAGTGATCGTGCCATTTATCGGGATCAAGCTGATCGACTTGCTCATCGTGCGGGCGGGGCTGGCGTAGAGGCGCTTATGAAGAAGAGTCTGATCACCGCTGTGCTTATGACGCTAGTGACGACGGTGTTGTTTGGGCTGCTGTTTCCACTGTTGATCACGGGGCTGGCAGAGGTATTGTTTCCGAAGCAGGCCAATGGACAACTGGTGACGCGGAATGGCAAGGTGGTGGGCTCGCGATTGATCGGGCAGTCATTTTCCTCGCCGGGCTATTTCCACTCACGTCGGTCCAGCGCCGGAACCGGCTACGACGCGGCCAATTCCAGCGGATCGAATTTTGGGCCAACCAATCAGTCTCTCATCGCGCGGGTGCAGAGAGATGCAGAGCGCTTGCGGGCGGAGAATCCTGGGGCTGTAATCCCGATGGATTTGCTGACAACTTCCGGGTCTGGACTTGATCCGCATATTTCGCCCGAGGCGGCTGAATTTCAAGTGCCGCGCATCGCGAAAGAACGCGGGCTGAGCGAGGATGTGGTTCGCGAAGCGGTGCGTCAGCATACGGAGCCACGGCAGTTCGGATTCTTGGGCGAGCCGCGAGTCAACGTTTTGGAATTGAATATTACGTTGGACGAAATTTCGCCCAAGCCCGCAACTCGTTAAAATTCCTCATGAAATAATTTATCGACCGCCTGATATCAGCCAGCACTGGCTGAAAACAACCATCTCGATGCAACGAAAACTAAACTGCCTCTATCGTGTTTACACGTGCATGGATAAGATCGTTGCAGCAAGTTTCTCTATCCATCAAGGAAGATCATAAATGAAGACACACGAGCAGTGGTGGAGCTGGGCGGTGATGGTGGCGGGCTTGGCATTCATGCTGCAGATGCCGCTGAGAATCAAAGCGCAGGACGCGCCGGTTGGGCAAGATGTGCAAAGTTCGCCAGACGCGCAAGGTCCGCAAGACGCGCCGGGTCGACAAGACGCACCAGCCGCGCAGTCGGCTGACGAACAGGATCCTCCCGGCCGCGTGGCGCGGCTGAACCTTATGGAAGGATCGGTGTCATTCCAGCCGGGCGGTGAGAACGACTGGGTTGACGCTGTGCTCAACCGTCCGTTGGTGACGGGCGACAATCTTTGGGCGGACGAGAATTCGCGGGCTGAAGTGCACATTGGATCGACCGCGCTCCGTCTTGGTGCAAAGACTGGGATTACATTGCTTGAGGTAAGTGACCGGGCGGCGCAGATTCGTCTGGCGCAGGGGTCGCTGATCGTGAAGGTGCGTCACGTGGACGACGAGGACTCCTATGAGATCGACACGCCGAATATTGCGTTCACCGTGTTGCAGCCAGGAGACTACCGCATTGATGTGGATCCGGACGGCAATCGCACGGAAGTGACGGTATGGCGCGGACGCGGCGAGGTCACTGGCGGTGGCTCTTCCTATACGGTTGTAGCCGACCAGCGTGCCACCTTCACCGGTACCGATCATCTGGAGTACGACCTGAGCCAGGTTCGCGACGAGGATGGATTCGACAACTGGGCGCTCCAACGTGACCAGGCTGAAGACCGCTCGGATTCCGCGAATTATGTTTCGCGGGAGATGACGGGATACGAAGACTTGGACGAGTACGGCGACTGGAGCTACGTGGCTGGTTACGGGACTTGCTGGCGGCCCAGAGCCTTGGTCGTGGGCTGGGCGCCGTATCGCTTTGGACACTGGATTTGGGTGGCACCGTGGGGTTGGACCTGGGTGGAAGACGAGCCCTGGGGATTTGCACCATTCCACTACGGACGATGGGCATTCGCAGGGACTGGCTGGTTCTGGGTTCCGGGACCAGTCTATGTGCGACCGGTATGGGCGCCAGCGCTGGTGGGCTGGGTTGGCGGCGGAGCAGGATTCCGATTCTCGTTTGGCGTGGGAGTGGGATGGTTCCCGCTGGGTCCGGGGGAAGTGTTTGTTCCGGGCTACCGGGTGAGCCGGGTGTACGTGAACAATGTGAACATCACCAATACGAGGGTGGACGTGACTAGAGTCACAAACGTCTACAACACGGTGGTGATCAATCGGAACGTGAACAACATTAGGTATATGAACCGCAATGTGAACGGCGGCGTGACCGTGGTTTCGCATGACACATTTGTGAATGCGCGGCCGGTGGCGCGGAATGTGGTGTCAGTTCCAGGGAGAGAACTTGCATCGGCACCGGTGTCGCACATGGTTGCGGTCGAGCCAGCAAGGACTAGCGTATTGGGTGCGGGGAGGGTGGTGGCGAAGAGGCCGCCAGCGGCGGTCACGAGCCGTCCGGTGGTGGCGTTGAGGACACCGGCGGCCATGCCGCGGTCTTTCGAGCAGAAGCGAGTGCAGGCGGGTGGGCATTTGAATCAACAATCTTCGCTGGGGCAATCCTTGGTTAGGCAGGAGGCGCCGGGGCGGCCGGTGCCGACTAATCAAGGGACGAGGCAGCAGCAGCCGCAGGCGCAGACTCAGGATGGGTTCCGTCCGTTTGGACAGGCCAGTGGGGGAAACAACAACCAGCCGAGGCCGCAGCCGCGAGTGTATGAGCAGCAGGGCGCTCCACAGCCGGAGAGGAATGCGCCGCCGGAAAACCGAAATGTGCAGCCTTCGCGGGAGTTCCGTCCGCCGCAGCAGACGGAGCGCCAGCCCGAACAACAGTGGTCGCATCCACTGGCGAGGCCGGTTGCTCCCGTGCAGGAAAGAAACGAACAGCAAAAGGAGCAGAAGTTTAATAACTGGCAGCAACAGCGGCCTGCTCCTGCGGCCAGGCCAGCTCAGCATGCTTCTCCGCCGCCGCGACCGGAGAAGCCGAACAAGAAGTGACGTTGACGTGAACTGCTGAACTGCGGTCTGATAGGGTTCGCATGCGATGCAACCTGCAATCGGGCCGGTGCGAAAGTAGAAAGACGACTCCAGCGTCGGGAAAGCGGGGAACCAGCCCGCTGCCGGCGCTGTTAATTTTTGCAATCTTGCCATGAACGAACCGAAGCGTCCGGCATTTACCTGGATGGATGTGATTTGGCTGCTGCTTCTGGCTGGACTGGCGGCGCTGCCGCCGGTGGCGGAGATCCATAAACAGCTCACGCTGCTGGCTATTGGGGTGGTGCAGTTCAGCGAAGGCTGGCTTCTGGCGCGCGCTCCGCAACGGGGCGCGTCGTATGTCGTCCTGCTCAAAATTGCGCTGGCGACTTTGCTCATTGATCACACGGGCGAGGTCGGAATCAACAGCAGCTACTACCCGATTTTTTTTCTGCCGGTGGTGACGGCGGCGGAATATTTCAGTCCCTGGGCGACGTTGCTGTGGACAGCCCTGGCCTCAGCTGCATATTGTTCGTACTTGTTCGACCCGGCACTGAGCGATTTCGAGATCACTTCGGAGAGCTATGGCCTGCTGGCCATGCGCATTCTGTTCTTTTTTCTTGCAGCCATGGTGGTAAACCGGTTCGTAGTGGAGAGCCGGCGCCAAACCAAGCTCTATCAGGAGTTGGCGGAGACGCTGGCAGAGACGAACCGAAAGCTGGAGCAGGCACAGGAGGAGGCGCGGCGTTCGGAGCGGCTGGCGGCGCTGGGGCAGATGTCGGCTGGCCTGGCGCATGAGATTCGCAACCCGCTGGGGGTGATCAAGGGATCGGCGGAAATGCTGCATCAGAAGCTGGGAGAATCGAATCCGCTAGCCAGTGAATTGGCGGGCTACATCTCGAGTGAGACCAACCGGCTGAGCGCGCTGGTTACTCGGTTTCTGGATTTTGCCCGGCCGCTGTATGTGGAGTTAGCTCCGCAGGAGATTACCGCGGTGCTGGATCGCGCGCTGCATGACGTGTTACGGTCTGCAACGCGAAACAACAACGAAGACGCCTTAGTTAGGGTGGAGCGCGAGTACCAGTCAAACTTGCCGCTGGTTCCGTTGGATGAGAGTCTTTGCGAGCAGGCGTTCGTGAATCTGATACAGAATGCTTACGATGCGATGGGCAGCGGCGGCGGAACGTTGCGGGTGACGGCGGCGAAGGCCAACGGCGGGAACCATAAAGGAGTGGAAGTGCGGATCGAAGACACTGGGCCTGGAATTCCGGCGGAACTGCGGGAGCAGATCTTCAATCCATTTGTCACCACAAAAAAAACCGGCGTGGGGCTGGGGCTGTCGATTGTATCGAGGATTGTCGATGGGCATCATGGAACCATTCGCCTCGAGGCTGGAGACGATCGGCGAGGCGCACACTTCGTGGTCTTCTTTCCCGAGAGCGGCGAGACTGCCGCTACGCGTGCATCTTAGTGAATAATGCTCCCAGGAGATCGGTTTAGGCTGCTGAGTGACGCTGCGGGCGACGAACAACTATATGCCAACCATCTTGATTGTCGAAGACGAGGCGAAGATGCGCCGCCTGCTCGAATTAAATCTCGGCGAGGACGGCTTCAAGACGCTTTCCGCCGGAGACGCCGAGAGCGGGCTGAAACTTCTGCGCGAGAACACCGTTGACCTTATTGTGACGGATCTCAAGCTGCCAGGGATGAACGGCCTGGAATTCCTGCACACGATCAAACGGCAGAATGCGGCGTTGCCGGTGGTGGTAATGACTGCCTTCGGCTCGGTGGAGACGGCCGTGGACGCGATGAAAGCCGGGGCCAGCGATTATGTGTTGAAACCATTCTCGCTGAGCGAGATGCGCATGGTGATCCGCAAGGAATTGGACGTCCACAACTTGCGCGAGGAGAACCGGTCGCTGCGTGAAGCTCTGGGCAAGCGATACGCGCATCCCAATGTGGTCGCTCGCAGCGTGAAAATGCAGGAAGTGCTGGCCACCGTAGACCGCGTGGCGCGGACGAATTCGACCGTGCTGCTGGGCGGCGAGAGCGGCGTGGGCAAAGATCTGATTGCGCGCGCGATTCACGAGAAGTCGCGGCGAGCCGCAGGGCCGTTCATCAAGATCAACAGCACGGCGATTCCTGAGAGTCTTCTGGAGAGCGAACTGTTTGGCTACGAGAAGGGTGCTTTCACGGGAGCCAACGCGAGCAAGCCGGGAAAGTTCGAACTGGCCGATAAGGGGACGCTCTTTCTCGATGAGATCGGCGATGTGCCGCCGGCCATCCAGGTGAAGCTGTTGCGCGTGCTGCAAGAGCGCGAGTTTGAGCGCCTGGGCGGCACGCGCACGGTGAAAGTGGATGTACGGCTGATCGCAGCTACCAACCGCGATCTGCGCGAGGCGCTGGAACAGGGAACATTTCGTGAGGATCTCTACTATCGTCTGAACGTTGTCCCTATCGACATTGCGCCTCTACGCCAGCGTAAGGAGGACATCCGGGACCTGGTGAATCTGTTCATTTCGCGTTTTGCTGGAGACTCCGGCAAGCCGGTGGAGAGCATTACGCCGGAGGCGATGCAAATTCTGGTGAATTATCATTGGCCTGGGAATGTGCGTGAGCTGCAAAACATTATCGAACGGGCCTGCGCTCTGGCCAAGGGCACAGTGCTGAAGGTTGAGGACATTCATCTGGATGTACGTCCGTCGAAGATAACGAACGGCGCGAGTGGATTTCTCCCCGAGGGCATGACTCTCGAACACTGGGAGGACGAAATGATTCAAGAGGCATTGCGGCGCGCGAATGGAAACAAGAGTCAGGCGGCGCGGTTGCTGGGGTTGTCGCGAAATGCGCTGCGGTATCGGCTGTCGAAGATTGGGATTGCGGACGAGGGAGAGAAAGAAGCTTGACGAGTGCGACAGATTGGGTGCGCACGACAATATGACCCAAGCATTCCATCGTAGACTCTGGCATTTACGCGCAGTCCGCAATGACGCCGGGTTCGAAGTTGAGTTTAAGGGCACGGTTAGGGTCCGCTATTCAGAACCAGGAAGGTCCGTGACATTTTGCGCAGAGCCAGCGGTCATTGAACAGGGCAAGTTCAAGGGAAGGCACGGTTGGCTGGTGGCAATCTCAAGACCTACCAAATGGGACGACGGAACGCAGTTGAGTGAGACCGAACGGGTGTTGATTCAGGAGCGAAGCAAGGACGCCCTCGAATTCATGGGTGTCCCGCACATTGCCGGTTGAATCCGCCTTGCAGAGGCCGTGTCAACCGCGCGATTCAAGTATCGTGATAAAATGTGTTCATGGTGAACACAAGTAGTGCAACCCTAAGCATCCGGCTGAAGCCAGAGGTCAAGAAGCGGCTTGCCAAACTGGCCAAGGTTTCGGGGCGAAGCTCGAACTTTCTCATATCCGATGCGGTCGAGTCCTATGTGGCGGACCAGGAAAGAATGCTGGGAGAGATTCGCCAGGCGGACCGCCAGGTGAAGTCCGGGCACTACGTCAGACACGAGGACATGAAGGCATGGCTGCTTTCGTGGGGCACCGACCGCGAACTGCCGCCACCGAAGTGCGCCTGCGGCAAGCAGCACGATGACGAGGCGTTGTGACGTTAGAGATTGTCTGGTCTCGGCGGGCGCGAGCGCGGCTGCAGGAGATACGGGCCTACGTGGCGCGGGACAAGCCTGATGCCGCGGAAAGACTGGCAACGCGAATCGTCGCGCTAGCCGAGCTTCTGAAGGAGCATCCTTACCTGGGCCGTGCGGGAAATGAGCCGGGCGTGCGGGAACTGGTACTGGGAGGTACTCCTTATCTGATTTTTTACCGAGTGCGGGCGAAGCGGGTCACGATTTTGACGGTCTGGCACGGAGCGCAGTCCAGGCGGCGACCAAAGTCACGTTGACAATGCTGGCCTCTGAGTTATTTTAGAAGAGTTGAGAATCAGCGCCTAGTACCAAGCTTCTTGATCCAGGCCCTGACTGTCGGAGCTTTCCTGTTTTTGGCGATTCGTGTTTTGCGGCATCGCCGAGGGAGCGCTGGCGCGACGCCGCGCTATTACTGGCTGAAAACAACCAACTTGGCTCAGGCCAGCCACCTACCCCTGATTCAACGTTGAATTCTGCTTGAATACTACTGCCTTCCTCTCTGAAAACAAATGAGTTACAGGGCTTCTTTGGACGCCTCCTTTGGCATGGCAGTTGCTTCGTACAATAACGAATCGATTCGACTGTTCTCGGGTTTAGGTAGATGTGTGGCGAGTTTCGGAAAAAGGCAGGTTATGAAAAACAGATTCATATCAAGTTTGGCAGTCTTAAGTCTTGCGGTTGCAGGTGTGCTATCGACTGGTTTGCAGGCGCAAACTACAGAGGAAGGTCCGGGTCCCTCGGAGCAACCCAGCGCGCCGATGGAGATTGGACAGCCGCAGTCAACGCCACCGCCTCAATACGGACAACCATCCCAACCTGGAGAGGAAGCTCAGCCGGGGGGGCCGTCGGGGGAAGGCCCAGCAAAGACTGATCAAGGTGTAGGCCGCATCAGCATGATCCATGGCGAAGTGTCGACGCAGCGCGGGGATTCAGGCGACTGGTCGGCGGCTGTGTTGAATCAACCCGTAGTCAACGGCGACAAGGTTTCCACTGGAGCGGGGGGCCGGGCCGAGGTGCAACTCGATTTCGCCAACATTCTTCGACTGGGATCGAATGCTCAAGCCAGCATCGCAAACTTTACGCACAAGTACCTTCAGATTCAACTCGGGCAGGGGCTGGCTGATTACAGTGTTTTCAATGAGAGCGAAGTCGAACCTGAGATTGATACCCCGAACGTAGCGGTGCATCCTGCGCACAAGGATGTGGTTCTCCGCATTGAAGTGCGGCCCGATGGCGACTCGATTGTGATCGTGCGCAAGGGCGAGGCGCAGATTTCGACGCCGCAAGGTATTGCCGAGTTGAAGCAGGGTGAAATGGCGACGGTGCGCGGTTCCGGCTCCGATGTGAGGTACAAAGTCAGCGCCGCTCCCGAACGGGATGACTGGGATCGCTGGAATAGCGACCGCGACCGTATGATCCACAATTCGGAAGCATGGCATCACACAAATAAATACTACGTTGGGTCGGAAGATCTGGATGCACACGGTCGGTGGGAGGACGCACCAGACTATGGACAAGTCTGGGTGCCGGACGAGCCAGCCGACTGGGCACCGTATCGTGATGGCAATTGGGTGTATGAGCCTTACTACGGCTGGACTTGGGTTGGCTATGAGCCCTGGGGCTGGGCGCCGTATCACTATGGGCGCTGGATGTATTACGGCAATTCGTGGGCGTGGTGGCCGGGACCGGTATGGGGTGCGGGGTTCTATCGTCCATTTTGGGCTCCGGCGTATGTATCGTTCTTCGGATTTGGAGGTGGATGGGGCTTTGGATTTGGATGGGGCGGATGGGGCGGCTTCGGCTGGTTACCTATTGGGCCTTGTGACCGTTTCTTCCCGTGGTGGGGCGGATATGGCGGCCGGTTCGGTGTAGTGAACATTACGAATGTTCACATCACGAACATTAACCACCTCGGGGGGATCGCACCGCTTCATGGTGGCACGCGGTTCTCGAACCTGCGCCACATGCACGATCCGCATATTGGGCGCGCGGTCTCAACCGTAGGTGCCGGCAAGTTCGGAGCCGGTCGAACCAAGGCTGTCGCAGCTACCCCGGCCCAGTTGAGGGGTGCTCATATGATGACGGGCAATCTACCTGTCGTGCCTACGCGGGCTAGTTTGTCGGCCAGTGGACGAGCGGCGGCTCCTTCGACAATTCACAATACTGCCTCGCAGCATTTCTTCGGCAGGCAGAGCACGGCACGCCCGCAATCGTTCGAACAGCAGACGGCGCATCTGCAACAGAGCATGCAGCACAGCCACTTCTCGCCGGTCACGGCGGGTGGACGTTCGACTGGAGCGACAGCTGCGGAATCGCGAAACATGCCGACTGCCGGATCGGGCAAGCCGAGCGCCGGTACCCCTGGCTCCGGGAGGGAAATGAGTAGCGGTGCGACTAGAAGCGCCGGGAATCCGGCCACTACGAATGAGAATGCAAATCGTGGGGGCTCGCGTCCGTTCGCTCCGCCGAGCAACAGCAATGCGCGCTCCGAGAGCGCCCAGCCGGAGCGGCCGATGGCGCCGATATCTTCCGCGAACCGTTCGGAGTCGGTGCCACCTACTCGTGGCGAACCGAACCGCAGTGAGTGGAGGACGTTTACCCCTCCGCCGCACAGCAGTGAGCCGGCGGGGCGGAGTGGCACCAGTGCCTCGGCTGCGGGACGTGGCGAGAACGGGACTTACTGGAATCGCACCGCGCCGAGCTCAAGCTACTCGCGGGAGTCCGGATCGAGAAACTACGAACGCGGCAGTTCTTCCCGTCCGCAACTCAACATGAGGCAGCCCATCGTGCAGCCTCGGTCTTCCGGAGGTTACGGCGGCTATCACGGAGCGCCGAGCTACGGCGGTCCCCGTACTGCGCCAAGTTACGGTGGAGGCGGTTCCCGCCCCGCGCCGGGTTCCGGCGGCAGCCGCGGAGGCTACAGCGGCGGCGGTTCGCACAGCGCGCCGAGTTCCGGCGGCAGCGGTCATAGTTCCAGCGGGGCCGGGGCCGGCAGCCACTCTTCCGGGGGAAGCAGCCATTCCAGCGGTGGCGGGCATTCGAGTGGAGGCCACCACTAGATCGAATAGTTAGCGTTCGATTTCCACGTGTGAGATAGCTCCTTCTCCTAGTTGGTTTCGGTTGGAGGTTGGTATGGCGTGCCTTCAGCATTACCACGCAGAGCAATGGGACTGTTCCTCCTGCACCAGCGAAAGACAAAAGGGAGCGTCCCAGGCGGGGAGCGGTATACCGATTGAGTGGTTGTGCCCAGCCGTGGAGCGAATCGGTGGATGGGGAAGCTTGATTCTTTGGCCGATCACTACGTTGTGTGCTGTGGTTTGGCCGCTGCTGATGCTAGCCCGGATTTCGTTAGCAGCCTTCCTGATTTACTGGCTATCGCCTGAGCTTTATGCCGTTGCTGCGTCTCACGGAGCCGTTGTTTACATTGTGGCCATGACGCTTGGTGTGGTGGTGATTTCTTGGCCGGCCAGGGTGCTGCTCCATTTCATCCCCAGCGACTATGGGGTAGTGAAAGGAACGGCTGTTGGGTTGATCACCCTTGTTATTTTCCTCGCGGCGATGCGGCCATTCGCACCCGAGGTCTCCAAGGCCACTACTGAATTCCGGAAAACCTTTCAGCCACAACCAAATACGCTCCCGGGAAAGGGACACACATCTGTGGCGAAAAAGACCTAGCTTCCTGAAAACAGGCTGGAGGATGGCAGAGCGGTTCTGAGAAAGTCGGTGACACGGGGCGATGTAAACGAAGTGAAGGTCAGAGGCGAGAATGGCGTGCTTAACGGCACGCCCTTCTTCTTGCCAGAGAAGTTGCAAGCGAAACGTTAGGGCCTCGCATAAGCGGGACTTTCAGGGTCCGGGCGATCATAGTCGCGGCCGTACTTATTCTTGTGGGCGAGTTCGAGATCGGATTCGGCCAGACTAAAATTTCCCAGGAAACCATCGCCAGCAGTCACCGTGATTTCACGTTCGACCGCGTGCAGTGCATCAGGCGAAACCGAAGGATGGAAAACGTGGATCTGGTAGCGTCCTGGGAGCACATCGCCGATGCTGACCTCGCCGCGCCAGTTGGAAATCGCATAGTAAGGGGTATTTAACGCGATCACCACGGCGCTCATCTGCGCGTGAATGTTGCAGAAGATGAAAGAAATGCCGGGCTTGTCGAATTTGACAAATTGTGTGGTTCCACTCTCATAGAGTCCCAGATCAAAACGCTTGCCGTCAAACAACGAAAACACATTGTGGAAGAAAGGATCGCGGTTGGGAAACTCAACCTTCCCGCCCGCCGGGATCACCAGCAGCGAAGGCTGGAAGCTTTTGTCCTTCTGCACCAACTGGGGGATTGGCGAAGTCTGCGGAGGCGGCGGGGGCGCAGGTGTGGTCCCTAGAGGCGTGAGCCATACAACAACTTTCGAACCATCGCTCACATGGCGGCCGTTTCTGGTGAGCTGTACTTTGCCCTTGAGCTCGACATTTTGCGCCGCGGCCAGCACGCATGGAAGAAACAGGATGCAGCAGACGGTCCGGCGATGAGCGAAGCCAAACATGTTCAGAACAGTATCCCCATGGAAAGATTGACCTGATTGGTGACGCTGGTGCTTTGATAGACGGGAAACGTGCGTAATCGTCTGAATTCGGCGGAAAGCAACAAGTCGGACCGAGGCCGGTACACCAGATTGCCAAGCGCGCCGCGATTGCGCCCCAGAATGTCACCGAAGTTATTGGCGTCGGTGGCAAAGCCCCGGACGTCGCTGGCAAAGGCATTGTCTTCGGCGAAAACGCCATTGACTTCAAGTTTGGGAGTGAGTTGGAACTTGAGTTGGCTCCATCCTCCGGCGGAGTCAACGCCGCGAATCGGAGCAAACGGATTGGACGGTTTGTCGCCGAATAGAACGGGTTGGCCGATGGCAGCGCCCAGACCACCCACACCGCGTCCCCGATAGAATTCACCGGAGAGCGTCAAACGTCGAACAATCGGAATCTGCCAATCCGCCATGCCGGCCCAGGCATCCACGTAGCGATTCCAGGACCAGTTCTGGCGGCCGTAGTAACCCGCCACGCCAATGCTCAGCGGATGGTCGTACACCGGCCGGGACCACGCCGTGCGAACTGCGTAGGCCGGCTGGCCCGACTGCTCGCCAGCTTGCGGAAAGCGGAAGAATTGGTCTCGGGGAGGTTCCCAATTCAGATTGTCCAGAATCCCGCCCTGTAACGTCAGCGTCTGCTGATCGCTGAGATCGAAGCGATGCTCGACGCGAACCTGCGGCGTCCAACCCCACAGATTTCCCGCGTAGGCAAAGGCCGGAGTCGCGAGCGATGCAAACGATGTTGGAGAAAGGGGAGAGAAGAACAGGGAATCCTGGCCGGCAACCACCGAGGTATGCTTCCAGTCCAGCCGCAGGCTGGCGGTCTGCATGCGCACAAGACCAAAGTTGACGCCGTTATTAGTGGAGGGAAATCCCCCCGCAAAATCGAACACCACATTCGCGGAACTCTTCGCGCCTGCCACGGTTGGCCCGAAAACCTCCAGCCCAATTTCAGTTTGCCGCACGGTAGCCCCAAAGCTGGCCTGGTTGGTGGCCGGGGGCCCTGGTTGCGCGTAGTTGGGAAAGTCCAGGTTGTCGGAGGCTCCGACATTGTGAAACGCGTTCATCAGCACAATACCGGAGAGCCGGGCACGATATTTCGCGGCGGTTTCCACTTTGGTCTGGTACTGCTCGTCGATCTTCGAGCCTAGCAACTGCGTGGATTCCTCCAGCTTCTGAACCCGGCTTCCGAGGTCAGTAGCTGCCGCCGAGGTGATAGCAGGCTGAGCTGAGTTCCCGCTGGAAGGCATGGACTCGGAGCCGGTGGGCGTAGTTGGACTCGCGTCCATCGAAGCCGCGAGCGGCGCCAGCAGTTTGCGGGTGTCCTGCAATTCCTGGCGTAGTTCCCGCATTTCGGCGCGCGACTGCGCGTTCTCGACACGCATCTGCTCGATTACTGCGCGCAATTCCCGCACTTGCGAATCCAGTTCACGCAGCGAGGAATCCTCAGGCTGGGACGCCGCCCGAGTGCTTTCCTGCGCGGCACTGGTGATCAAGAGGACAAAGGCGGCTGCCGTCAAGGCACTGACACGCAGCGCAACGGTTCCAGAGTTGTTCACACATCCTCCTGCGCGACATGCGGATCGTCGTGTAATCGAAACCATGGAAACCGGACTACGTGTCCGTATGTCGAATTGAATTTTCAGTCGCTCTATCGTGGCTTACGGGCAAAAAAGGTCGGGCTGTCAGCTCGTCTTCGCCAGCGTCTTCCAAGGCGCCTTGTGGAGCGCCTCCGGGGAGCGTGATCCGAAAAACGGTTCGAGCGTCCGAGGTGCGTTCCAGCAGAACCTGGCCACCGTGGTCCTGCACAATCTTTTGTACGACTGTAAGCCCAAGTCCAGTACCGTTTTCTTTGCCGAAGCTCACAAAGGGATGAAACAGCTTGTCACGAATCGGCTCTGCAATGCCGGGACCATTATCCGAAACCGAAATTGTAACCGCGGCACCAGAGCGCTCGACCGTGACCAGAACTCTGCCTTCGCTGCTGGGGGCTGCTTCACAAGCATTCAGCAAAAGATTGTATAGTGCGCGCTCCAGCTTACGGGGATCGAACCAGGCCAAACTGTGGCCATTGCCGTGCACCTCGATCACAGTCCCCTGGTGGCGCGGGTGCAAGCGCACCGCCTGCATCGCTCGTTGCACGGTTTCGACCACGCTGGCGTAGGTGGGACTCAAGGACTCTCTGGTCCGGGCAAACTCCAGCAGGGAATCGATGAGGTCCGTCATTTGGTTTACGCCGGTGCGGACTTCCTGATAGAGCTCTTCGCGCTGCGCGGAACTGAGGCGGCCGTCACAAAGAAACTCAGAATTCGCGACGACGGCAGCCAGAGCGTGGCGAAGGTCGTGAGAAATCGAACTCGCCATGCGGCCGATGGTGGCCAATTGCTCGGATTCCAACAGCGCCTGCTGGGTCTTCAGCAGACTGGCGCGCATGCGGTCGAAAGCCGAGGTGAGTTCCGCGACTTCGTCGCTGCCTCGGGGATCGAGAGGATGGTAAAAATCTCCGTGCTCCAATGCGCGCACGCCTTCCACCAGGCTGGCCAGCGGACGCGTAAAGGTGTAGGAGATCAGATACACCAGCCCACTGCCCACCAGTACAGCCGTGAGACCAAGCAGCAACAGGAGCCGGTTCAGTTTATCCAGAAACTTCGCCGCCTGATCATAGGATCCCAGCACGGTCAAGCGTACCGGCGTTTCCCGCTGGCCGGAGAGGTCGAGCGAAGTAGCCACGAAATGTTCTTTGCCAACCTCAACGTCGCGCGATGCGGTCGGTGAGGCCCCCGCAGCCAACGCGCGCACACCCTCAGTATGGGCTTGATCGGAGGTCAAGGTCGTCGCTACGATCTCGTCGCCGTAGGAGAAGGCGACATGGCTGGCGGAGACCTTGCTAACCTCGCGGGCCAGGCGATCATCGATTTCATAGCCGATGATCAGGAAGCCGAGCAACGAACCTTCCGTTTTGGAACCGAAATAAACCGGCTGCATGAATGTCTGGTAAAGATGGTGAGCGCCGAACCACCAGTGACTGGAGTCCTCCTCCGTCAAGGATCGATCAAAATACTTCTGGGCTGCCTCGCGCGTGAAGCCTGCCGATCTTGTGTGGAGAGCGACCACCTTGCCATTGCGGTCAACCAACACCAGAAGATCACTGCCGGTCAGCGGCCACACGTCCTTGGATGCGTCCTGGATGGTGGCCGGGTCTTGCGGGGTGAGGATGGATCGCGTGATGGGCAGGTAGGCCACCAGTTCTGCGGAGTGGGTTAACATGACTTCGCGATCGTGCTGAAAATTATGGAATGCGGTGACAGAGTTCCGCAGATCCTGCGTGATCCCTTCCCGGACATGGCTCGTCACGCTGTGCCGCACGACCAGCAGGCTCAACGCCGTAAGGCCAGCGGTGATCAAAACCATGGAGAGAAGAAAGCGCGTCCGCAAACGCGTTCGGGGCACCAGCGCGCTTCCGGACCGGGCTGGAAAAGTTTGTGAGGCGGGTTCGGATGAAGTGGCCAAGGGATCTCAGCGCACGAACTTATAACCCATTCCGTGTACAGTGCGGAAGTGTACCGGACTGGCTGGGTCGCGCTCCAGTTTTTGGCGAAGCTTCAGGATATGGTTGTCCACCGTCCGGGTGGAGGGATAGTTCTGATATCCCCAGACCTCGTTCAGCAATTCATCCCGACTGATAACCCGGTCGGCATTTTGCACTAGAAACTGCAGGGTCTTGAATTCCTGCGCGGTCAAAACCACGACTTTGCCGTCGCGCTGGACTTCCATCTTCTTGAAATCGATCGATATACCATCGAAGCTGACGAGATTGACAGTCGCCGTTCTCGAGGTATGCCGCAGAGCTGCGCGCACCCGCGCCAGCAGTTCCCGGGGACTGAAAGGCTTGGTCACATAGTCGTCGGCCCCCAACTCGAGCAGCAGAACCTTGTCGGACACGTCGCTGGTCGCACTCAGAACGATGATGGGCAACGCAGGCGCCTGCGCTTTGATCTCCTTGCACACATCGCTCCCGGAGAGCTTGGGTAAGCGCAGGTCGAGAATGACGACCGCTGGCTGCAATGCCTGAAAGCTCTCAAGTGCCGACTTCCCGTTGGCCTGAACCTCAACTGCGTAACCCTCGGATTCAAAGAGTCGCTTCAGTGCCTTCTGGACGGCGGGATCATCCTCGACGACGAGAATTCGTCCCATCGGCCTCGTGGAGTTCATGGCATCTGCTGTTCTGGCCGTGCTCATTGGTGTGGCGATTTGACCCATAAAGCCTTCCTCATCCGATTCGGGAGCATTTCCAAGGTTGGCGCCGATCTTTTGGATTGCCCCAACGGTGGCCCACAACAAGTGAAGCTTACAACGTTTTCGCCCATTTTCCGCATGGTTCGAGAGGTTTGACAAATCTTTTACATTTGCGTACACGAGTCAGAAGGCTCTACGGCAAGAGGCTTGCAACGAGCCAAGCCCGCAGTCCCCTGGAGATCGAGGGCGTTGAACGGTTGTCAATCGCTTTCGCAAGGGCTGCCGTAGAATAAAGACAGCTTGCCTGTTCCGGTCGAATTCGATCATTTGCGAGTGGTGCTGGTAGATGCGCGCAACCCCCTCAACATTGGTGCCGCCGCTCGGGCGATGAGCAACTTTGGATTTCGCCATCTCCGCGTGGTGAATCCGTACGAGGTGGCATTTCAAGGCGCCCGTTCCGCCGTGGGCGCCGCGGAAGTACTGGCCAGCGCGGAAAAATATGAAACTGTTGCCGAAGCGGTTGCCGATTGCTCACTCGTGGTCGGAACCACCGCAATTGGACATCGCGACCTGCAGCATTCTATTCAGCGGTTGGAGGCGGCCGCTCCGTTCATTCGCGCACATCTTGGTTCCGGCTCTTGCGCCCTGTTGTTCGGATCGGAAAAATTCGGCCTGTCGAACAAAGACATGAGTCACTGTCACTGGCTGATGCACATCCCCACGCGCGAGGAACATTTCTCCATGAACCTGGGGCAGGCGGTGGCTATTTGTTTGTACGAATTGATACGCGACCCCGGCGCAGCTGCGGAAACTGAGAAGGAAGCTCCAGCATCTTCAGCCGAGACCGAACGGATTACTGAAACCCTTCTGACGGCGCTGCGAGCCAGTGGATATCCGAAGCTGAACTCCTCGGATTCTTTTGAGGGCGCAGTCCGGCGTTTGGTTCGGAGGCTTCACTTGCAAACCGGCGACGCGGAATTCTTGCTGGGCATGCTGCGCCAGATGGTTTGGAAGATGAAAAAGGGCGGCGAGGCCGAAGGCTGAACCTGCTCAAGGTTTCGTTTCTGCCGGAAACACCTGGGTGGATGCCCGTGAAAACTGAAAACGCAGCATCCACTCGCTGGCGGCCGCTTGTCCATCCACCTGCGGCGGATTGAACTTCCACTGGCGCGCCGCAGCCAGCGCGTGATTCGCAAAGTATATGCTTGGTCCGGGAGAGACAACCTTTGCCTGCGTGACGTCTCCCGACGCGTCTACCTGAACCTGCACGCTCACTCTGAATCGGCCCGTGATCGTGTTTTGCGCACTCCTCGAAACGTCCGGCTGGACCTGCTGAAGCACACTGCCTCGCACTAATCCTTTTTGCGCGGGCTTCTTCTTCTCTGAAAAAGGCGCAGGCGATTGCGTCGCGGGAATGTTTGCCGGTGGGCTGGAAGGGTGAGTCTCGGCAGCTGGAACCGCCGGCTGATGGCCCATGAACTTGATGCCAAGGAAGGTTACGAGGAAAAGCGCGACGACAACGACGGACACTACGATCCACCGCCTCTGATGCTCTCGCGGTGTGTGCGCCTCGGCCGCCCTCGCACCCGCCGCACTTCGGTCTTGAGAGGCGGGCGGTTGTGTCTTGCTCAGGATCTCATCCAACGTACAACGCCGCTGCGGATCGACCATCAGGCATCGCCGCGCAATTTCTCGGAATGGTTGAGGAACCATTTCGGGCACGGCAACCGGTTCCTGTTCGCCGGAATTCACCTGCGTTTCTTTCTGAGTCAAGACGGCAACCAGAGTCATACCGAGCGACCAAACGTCAGAGGCAGTCGACGGCCCAGTGGTCGCGACCTCAGGTGCGTCGTAGGCGCTGGGCGGGCGCGCCCCTCCGCGTTCGCCAATCTTGCAGAGTCCATCCGCGGAAATCTTCAACTGGTTGTCCACCGCCATGATGTTTGAAGGCTTGATGCGCCCGTGAGTAAAGCCAGCTTGGTGCAAGGACGCCAGCGCCTCGGCTGTAGGCCGGAGCATCTCAGAAGCTTCTTCCGCAGAAAGCGGCCTCAGGGGCAGAATCTCCGCCAGATTCTCTTCTGCATATTCCATGACAACATAGAGAAGCCGCGTGTCGTCGATCTGGCAACGTCCGTATTCAAACAGTCGAATCAAATGGGGATGAGCAAGCTTCGCGGCATCGGCCCAGCGAAAAAGCTGAGCGTCTTGGTCTAGGTTTGTTGCCCTCAGGTTTCCGGCGGGAATGAGCTTGACCGCGAACTTCTTAGCTTTCTCGCCAGACCGCTCGGTGAGAAACACGGCGCTGTGATCCGAGCCTCCCAGCCACTGCCGCAGCGGGAACTTTCCATCGACTACCAGCCCTTCCCATTTTTTCCAAAGTTCGGTCGCAGTGCTCATAGGCCAACTTGGCGAAGCGCTATTCTATTCCAGCACCGGCGTTGGCGCTCTCTGAAATTGCATGGAAAAAAGCTCCTCTGGCAAGAGTCCGTGCGCCGGGACATGTGCCTTAGAGGCTGGGCAATATGTTAGATTGAATGAAAGGCGGGCGCGTAGCTCAGTTGGTAGAGCAATGCCCTTTTAAGGCATGGGTCGCAGGTTCGAATCCTGCCGCGCTCACCAGATGTTTCAATAACTTACCGTCGCTGTCGCCGCGGCCTTGTCTCGGTCCTCGATCTGCTTGCGCGCTGTCTCTGGGAGTTTCTGATGTAGCTCTTCGATCTGTTTCGGGCGCGAGATTCTGTCCTCTACGATCAGGTTGATCAACATAAACAGCATTGTCGCCATCGATGGATCGTCTCTCACGTCCAGCGTGCCGGGATGCACCTGGTTATTGCCCACCACGCGACGATGTCCAACGAACGTTGAACCTGAATGGGTAGACCCGCCTTCACTACCTTTCTCGCCTCATCATAGTCAAGCTTGACCGCTCGATCGACAGCATCCGGAGACCGTCGCGTTACTATTCGGGCCGCTGGTACTGTTTGCCATTACAGACAACCAACCGGTGCTGAAACAGGAGGATTTGCTGGCCGCCAGGAGGATGGATCAGCGAAGCTGGCAAGTAAGAACCGCGGGTGCGGCAATCAAGATGCTGCCTTTCACAGACATCGGAGAAGTGCAGCACTCGACCTACCTAAAAGTCACATCGACGTGATGTCACCCGGCCTGGGTTGCATCGCGTGCAATTGCGCGAGCGCTTTGTTTTCGTGCTGGAGCTGTCGATCTGCGAACCACTAGCTCGGTTTCGAGATAGTAGTCGGCTCCCTTTTGCCGCTTCCGCTTCAGTACTTTTTCCAGCGCCTCAAATGCAATCACCCCCAGACGCTCCCGGGGAACGCTGATGGTGGTCAGCGGTGGCCGGGCGAGAAAGGCAAAGGAGATGTCATCAATCCCCACGACTGAGACATCATGGGGAACCTGGACGCCTTCTTCTTCAAGGGCATTCATCGCTCCCATGGCAATGAGGTCGCTTCCGCAGAAGATCACCGTGGGTATCTTCGGCCGGGAAAGAACGGAGCGCACCGCGGAGGCGCCGGAGTCGACGCGATAGTTGCAGTCGATGACCGGGAAGGGATTCAGCTTTCGCGCGTTCAGTCCCGCGACAAGCGCCTGCTTGATGGTGATCGCAGTGCGATTGTCGCCCGGCCCGGCGATGACGGCAGCACGACGATGGCCCAGTTCGAACACGTGTTCAATGGCCTGCGAGATGCCCCGCTGGTAGTCGATGGAGATGTTGCTGGTCAACCGCTCGGGGGGCCCCAGGTTGCAGAAGACTACGCCAATTCCCGCCGCAGTCAGTTCGGAAGTCGTAGTCCTGCCGAACGACGAAGTCATGATCGCGACCCCACGGACATCGCTCTCGATTAGCTTTCGAATTACGGATTCGGTGCGAACCGGGCTGTACTCCGTATTAAAAAGCAAAACATCAAATCCGCGGTCCCAGGCAGCGCCCTGGAACCCGCGGATGATTTCCGGAAAATAGGGATTGGCGATCTCCGAAATCACCAGGCCGAACAGGTTGCTCTGGCCCGTCGACAACCGCCGGGCGTGAATGTTCTTGTAATAGTTGAGCTGGCGCACAACTTCGAGCACCCGATGCTCGGTCTCAGGAGAGATGTACTGGGTCTTGTTGAGGACACGCGAAACAGTGGCGGGAGAAACCCCGGCTTTCTTGGCCACCTCGCGCATCGTATGGCTCATGGACCCGTCCCTTCCATCGCGGCGCGGATTCCCAAGATCGGCCCTCGGAGAACGATTCGGACCAACGTGAGGCGAGTTCTGTGAAGCACGCGATTCACTGTTGAAACCTATCACGGATCAGGGGCGAAGGCTATGCAAGTAATTCGCCAGAAGCTTAGTGCGAAAGGTGGAAATTGCTTGACAAGCCAGACAAAGATGACTAATAAGGAAGGGGCGAAGAAACCGGTTTCACAGGACCCTTTCTCCAGCGTAAATTGGGGACGACTACTTATATGAAGCTGTCGAAGCTAGCCTGCTTTGCCCTCGCCCTGCCGTTCTGTTGGTCCTCTAACAGCTATTCGCAGACGCACGAGATGGTCGGCATGAAATCAGCTCAACCCTTTCTCGGGCGCTGGGATTTAACTCTCAAGGCGCCGGATCGTGAATACCCCTCCTGGCTGGAGTTGCAGCAAACGAATGGAGAGGTAAAGGCGCGACTGGTGAGCCGTTGGGGACACGCCCGGCCGCTTCCGAAGGCTGAACTCGCGAACGGCGTTCTTACGTTTGTCTCGCCCAAGGCAGATGAGGAACGGAAAGATGACATGGTCTTCCAGGGCCGGCTGAGCGGCAACATTCTGACCGGCACTACCACCGGGCCCGATGGAACTCCGTGGACATGGACTGGCACGCGGGCGCCATCCTTGAAAAGAACTGGTAAGCCGAAGTGGGGCAAATCGCTGGAGCTATTCAATGGCAAGGATCTGACTGGATGGCATTTCAATAGTCCGAATGCATCTCCCCCATGGACGGTGGTGGATGGAACCCTGGTCAGCCCGGGGCACGGCCCTGAGATTATTAACGATTCAAAGTTTGAAGACTTCAAACTACACGTCGAGTTTAACTGCGGAACCGGTGCGAATAGCGGTGTCTATTTGCGAGGGCGGTACGAGGTTCAGATTGAAGACAACTCGACCCAGGAGCCTCCGAGTCACCACACTGGCGGGGTGTACGGTTTTCTGGCTCCGACGCCTGAAATGCCCCGCAAACCCGGAGAATGGCAGACTTTTGATATCACCTTGGTCGGGCGAATGATTACGGTTTTGCAGAATGGCAAGACCATCATTGACAATCAGGAGATTGCCGGCATCACCGGCGGCGCTCTCGACAGCCACGAAGAATTGCCGGGTCCGGTTTACCTTCAGGGCAGCGAGGATGGGCATGTCGCATTTCGCAAGATCACTATTACTCCGGCGATGAAGTAGGCGAAGGGTCTTGAAGTTACGGAACCTCTGCTTTCGTGGTCCCGTCCAAATTGCTGGAGAGAATGACGCGCTTCTTACAGGACATACTTCGACAGCCGGATGAGCTGGAGAGAGTGTTTCAATATCTCTGCGGACCGGGCCGCCATGTGCTGGAAGATGCAGCCCGTAAAATTCGGGACGCGGGGCACGTTTATCTCACCGGCATCGGCAGCAGTTGGCACGCGGCGTTGAGCGCGCAAGCACTTTTCCAACTGGGCCCTCGGCCGGTGCATGTGCAGGAAGCTTCCGAGGTCTGGCAGTTTACGAATATTCCGCGGGATTCCGTTGTGGCCGTGATTTCACGGAGCGGGCGCAGCGTAGAAATTGTCAACGTGCTGGCCAAAGCTCGTGAGAGCGGCGCCATTGTGGTAGGCATTACGAATTCTGAAGATGGGTTGCTGGCGCAAGCGGCGCAGATTCCGATCCTGGTTCCGATCGCGCGCGATCACGCTATTTCCGTCAACAGCTACTCCTGTTTGGCCGCGGCTGCGGGAGCATTGGCTAGTGCCGCCGCCGGGACATTTGATGCAGCGCTTGCGGCCAAGCTCTCGCAGGTCGTTGGGGCGGCGGCGGACGTGCTGCCAAAATGGCAGGCACAGATTTCGCACTCTGCATGGCCGGAACCGGGTTCCATTTCCTACTTTCTGGGTCGATCTGGCGGCCTCGGAACCTGCCACGAGGCGAGACTGCTGTGGGAGGAAGGAGTAAAGTCGCCCGCGACGGCGATGGGCACGAGCAGTTTTCGGCATGGGCCCCAGGAGATGATAAGCAGAGGCGCTCGCTTCGGCCTCTGGATCGATGGCCAGCGTATGCGCAATCAGGATTTGGCGGTGGCTAGAGATCTGACGCTGTTGGGCGCTTCGGTCATGGTGGTCGGTCAAGATCTGCCGGAAGATGCTGGTGAGCTGGTGGTGCAACTTCCCAGAACTCCGTCCGATTGGCAATTCCTGATTGACATTATTCCCGCGCAGCTTGCCGCTGAGCGTCTGGCTGGTCTTGCCGGGGTCGATTGCGATTCGTTCCGCTATTGTTCCTACATCGTGGAAGACGAGTACGGTTTGATGCCGGACAAAGCCGGAGTACCGAAGCTGGGGAAGTAGTCGGCGGGGGCGAATCGGCGCCGAAGCGAACAAGTATATCGAATCAAAAAACATGAAGCGAGGAAACATCATGACACGGAACGTCTCGCGCCGTAGATTCCTGGAAATGGGTGCTGCCGCGGCGGGCGCCTCTTTCGCAACGAAAACCACGTTGTTGAGTTCGACACCGCTGTTGGCATCGTCTCGTCCGGTTGCAGCAAGCGACCGGCTGCGCTTCGGCATGATCGGCGTGGGCATGCAAGGGTCGCAATTGCTGGCCCAGTCTATCGAGTTACCTGGAATCGTATGCATCGCAGCATGCGACCTGTATGACGGACGTCACACCGTGGCGCGAGAGACAACGGGCAAGGCCGACCTGCCTGTAACACGCCGCTATCAGGAACTCCTCGCCAATAAGGACATCGATTGTATTGTTGCCGCGGTTCCCGATCACTGGCACAAGCAAATTGTCGTGGACGCGGTGACTGCGGGGAAGGACATTTACTGCGAGAAGCCCATGTCGCACAGCGCTGCCGAAGGCGTGGAAATGGTGGACGCCGCAAAGAAGACTGGCCGTATCGTGCAGATTGGCGCGCAGCGCGTGAGTTCCCTGATCTGCGCCAAAGCCAGGGAACTAATCGCGCAGGGCGCCTTGGGCGATTTGATGATGGTAGAGGGATGGCTGGGGCGCAACGATCCCACCGGCTCCTGGGAATATCCACTCCCGACCGACCTGTCTCCCAGCACTCTCGATTGGGACACCTGGCAGGGAATAGTCCCGAAGAGGCCGTTCGATCCTTACATCTTTGCGCGGTGGCGATGCTGGAAGGAATACGGCACGGGGGTCGCCGGCGACCTTTTGGTTCATCTGATCAGTGGAATGATGTTTATGTTGGGCATCAATGAAGCGCCGCGGCAGGTCATGGCTATGGGGGGAATCCGGCGTTGGAAGGATGGGCGAAATATGCCCGACGTTCACGCCAGCCTCTTTTACTACGGGGACATGCCGGTTTATATGCGGCTGAATCTGGGAACGGAAATGCCCGAGACCTATCGCATCCAAGGATCGAAAGGAGTCCTCGAGGTAGGCGAATTTGGGCTGAGCTACACGCCCCAAAGCGGCAAGGACTCCGGTCCCAGCTACTACGACGCCGGATTTCCCCGCGCCATGCGTTCAGCTTACGAAAAGAAATGGCATGAGGAGAACGATCCGAAGCTGGGCCACGAGCCGATGCCCGAGGCCATGACGTGGCGAGGACCGGACTACGACGACGTAAAACCTCACCTCTGGACCTTCTTCGAAGCCGTGCGATCCCGCAAGGCGGTTGTTGAAGATGCAGTCTTCGGCCACCATGCGGCGCTGGCGTGTCACATGGCGAATGAAGCTTATTTTCGCAAGACCCCGGTTTCGTGGGATGAAGCCTCCAAGAGCATCAAGAGCTAACCGGCAGGGAATAAGGAGGGTGCGGGCGAAACCATGATCGGGGCGGTTGACATTGGCGGAACAAAAATAGCGGTTGGAATGGTGAATGATACCGGGCAAGTATTGTCGCGGAGGGAGTTGCCCACCGCTGCCGATAGCTACGCGAAAGGTCTGGCCGCAGTGGCCAGCATGCTGCGAGAGACGGCGCGAGAGGCCGGGGTTGAAATCACCGGCATAGGGATTGGCTCGACGGGTCCGGTAGATCCGATCACCGGACAATTTGGCGAAGTTGATTTTCTTCCCGGGTGGCGCGGGCAGAATCCAGTGAAAGATCTAGCCCGAATGTTTAAGCTGCAGGTAGCCCTGGAAAACGATGCCGATGCCGCGGCCCTGGCGGAGGCTGGTTGGGGGGCCGGTAAGAACAAGTCGCGGCTGATCTATGTAACGGTGGGAACCGGGATTGGCGGCGGGATTGTGTTCGATGGACATCTTTATCGCGGCGTTGCTGGCTCTCATCCCGAATTGGGGCACCAGGTTATCGATCCCTCCGGACCGGCCTGCTCTTGCGGTTTCCATGGCTGTTGGGAATCACTGGCGGCAGGGCCAGCGATGGCGGCATGGGCTGCCAACAATGCGCCCGCTGATTATCCACATCGCGCAAATCTCACCGCCAAACGCATCTGCGAACTCGCACAACAGGACGACAAACTGGCCCGCCAGGCTGTCGAACGGGAGGCCTTCTATCTGGGTCTTGGTCTGGCCAACCTCATCAATCTGTTCACGCCCGACGTGATCGTCTTGAGTGGCAGCGTGATGAAGAGTGCGCCTCTGCTGCTTGACGGCATCCGCACAGTGATTTGCCGGGGCTGCCGCTTCGTCCCATTCGAGAAGACAGACCTTGCCCTGGCTTCGCTCGGAGACGATACCAATCTTATTGGCGCGGCCAGGGTCTGGCACAACCGCATGCAGCAGGGAGTTCCGGGTGCTTCCTGACCTTCCCACCTCGTGTATCTGCCGGCAAGAACCAGAGGGATCCTGATGCGCAGGAATCGCTACATGGTCGTTCTGGTTTTTCTCACGTTTTTCGTGATTTCCCTCTTGACCAACATTCTTGGCCCGATTGTGCCGGACATCATCAGCAGTTTTCACGTGAGCCTGACCGCTGCGGGATTCCTGGCCTTCGCTTTCTTTATCGCGTATGGAGTGATGTCGATCCCCGCGGGCTTTCTGGTAGAGCGATTTACTGAGAAACCAGTGATGGTACTGGCTTTTCTGGTGGGGACAGCGGGATCCCTGAGTTTTGCCCTGTTCCCGGAATATCGCGTCGCCATGATTTCATTGTTTGTGATTGGCGCCGGGATGGCCACGCTTCAAGTAGCGGTCAACCCGCTGCTGCGCGTGGCTGGGGGCGAGCAACACTACGCTTTCAATTCAACTCTCGCCCAACTGGTCTTCGGCAGCGCATCGTTCGTCAGCCCGCGGATCTATTCTTACCTGGTCCTGAATCTAAATGGAGGTTCAGCAGGGCAAAATATTTTTCTGAGGGTTCTGGGGAGAGTGACTCCCGCTAGGCTTCCATGGGTGTCGATGTATTGGATTTTCGCGGTGGCCACATCGCTGATGGTCGCTGTCTTATCTTGGTCCAGGTTCCCGCAGGTTCAGCATACCGCCGAGGAGCGCGCTGGATCGTGGGAAATGTATCGCAGCCTGGCGCGCAAGAGGGTGGTGTGGATGTATTTTGCCGCCATGTTCGCGTATGTTGGTTGCGAACAGGGCACTGCGGACTGGATTTCAAAATTCCTCCATCAGTATCACGGCTTCGATCCGCACACTACTGGTGCGACGGCGGTCTCATGGTTCTGGGGGCTGCTCACTGCGGGATGTTCCATCGGCATGTTGCTGTTGAAGATATTCGACAGCCGCAAGGTGCTGACCGGCGCGTGCATCGGAGCTCTACTCTGTCTATCTGCCGCTTTGTTCGGTCCGGCGAATGTGTCGCTTGTCGCTTTCCCCGCCATCGGCCTGTTCGCGTCGGTAATGTGGCCAATTATCATTTCGCTCGCGCTCAATTCGGTCGCTGAACACCATGGCTCTTTCTCGGGGATTCTGAGCACCGCAATCGTGGGCGGCGCCGTCGTCCCTGTGATTATCGGCAGCATCGGCGATCGCTTGGGACTACGCACCGGCGTGGCCTTGCTTTACCTTACGTTCGGGTTTGTCTTCAGCGTCGGTTTCTGGGCAGAGCCATTGATCAGCAATGCCACAATCACGCTCAAGAAGACTTCTGCTGAGCCCGCGGTTTGAGGCAGCACAGGATTAGGCGTGAGATAGGATGCCGATCACGAAGATGTCAGAAATCGCATCAACTTTCATCGGCATGGAGCCAATGACTCAATGATTATGCGCAGCCAGCGGTTGGCGGTCGCTCTTGTGGTTTGTTCTCTGGTTCAGTGTCTCACCGCGCAGGCTACACTGCCGGGACCGAACGTGGAGAAACGGGTCGATTCAATTCTCGGCAAGATGACGCTAGAGGAGAAGATCGAGATCGTCGGCGGCATCAATGATTTCTTCACTCGCCCCATCCCCCGGCTTGGAATACCCGCTCTGAAGATGTCCGATGGTCCGATGGGCGTTCACGACTATGGGCTAACCACTGCATATCCTGCCGGCATTGCTCTGGCAGCCTCCTGGGATACTCAACTCGCGGAGCGATTCGGCGCCTCGATGGGCAAAGACGCGCGCGCGCGCGGCGTGCATTTCATTCTTGCCCCCGGAATGAACATTTATCGCGCGCCCATGAATGGCCGCAACTTCGAGTATTTTGGAGAAGATCCTTTTCTCGCCTCCAGAATCGCCGTTGCCACGATAAAAGGAATCCAGGCGCAGCGCGTCATCGCGACCGCAAAACACTTTGCCGGAAATAACTCGGAGTTCGCGCGTATGACGCTCAGCTCCGACATCGATGAAAGGACCTTGCGCGAAATCTATTTGCCGGCGTTCGAAGCCTCGGTCAAGGAAGCAAGAGTGGGCGCGGTTATGGATGCCTACAATCTGGTGAACGGCACTTACATGACCGCGAACAATCACATCAACAACGAAATCCTCAAGAAAGAGTGGGGTTTCGACGGCATCCTGATGTCAGATTGGGGAGCGACGCACGACGGGGTTGCGGCAGCGAACGGTGGCCTCGATCTCGAGATGCCCTCTCCGACCTTCATGAACCGAGAAACCCTGCTCCCCGCTATCAAGGAAGGCCGGGTCTCAGTCGCGACTCTGGACGACAAGGTTCGAAGGATTCTCCGAAAAGCGATCGAATTCGGATTCTTCGATCAACCTCAGACGGATACAGACATTCCTTCCTATAGTCAGGAGGGGCGGCAGATTGCCCTCGAAGAAGCCCGAGGTGGCATGGTGTTGCTGAAAAATTCCGGCAACCTGCTTCCGCTGGATGAAAGGAAATTGAAAACTGTTGCTGTTATTGGCCCCGATGCCTTCCCTGCTGTGCCTGGCGGCGGCGGCAGCGCTGAAACCAAGCCGTTCAACGCAGTCAGCTATCTGGAAGGCATCAGCAATCGGCTGGGCACCAAAACCAGAGTCTTGTATGCGGTCGACACGCCTCCTCTCGACGAAGTCTTTGAGAACTCTGAATTTGTTACTGCACCCGATGGCGAGAGCGGGCTGAAGGGGGAATATTTCAGCAATGAAGACCTGCGGGGCACTCCTGTTCTGACGCGTACAGACAAGCACGTTCATTTCGACTGGGGGGAAGGCAGCTTTGCTCCAAACCAGCCGATCGATCACTTCTCGGTCCGCTGGAGTGGCTATTTCGTACCCAAGAAAACGGGAGACTACAAGTTCTTTACCTCAGCGGATGATGGGGTTCGGCTCTACCTCGGCGACGATACCGTGATCGATGATTGGCAACGCCATTCCCAGACCGTAGACAGCTATATCACACACCTGGAAGGCGGCCGCGCGTACAAGCTTCGCCTCGAATATTTCGAGGCGGTGGGCAGTGCCATCGTTGGCTTCGGCGTGACTCAAGCCGAGGCGTCCATTGGCCGCGAGACCAAAGCGCTCGCCGCGAAGGCGGACGCCGTCATCATTTGCGTTGGCTTTGATCCGAAGACGGAAAGCGAAGGGTCTGACCGAACCTTCCAGCTTCCTGGCGGACAAGACGAACTCATCCGGCAGATCAGTGCGGTCAACAAGAACACAATCGTCGTGCTCACCGCCGGCGGCAATGCCGATATGACCCAGTGGATTGACCGTGTTCCAGCACTTCTGCACGCATGGTATCCAGGGCAGGAAGGTGGAACGGCGCTGGCTCAAATCCTTTTCGGCGACTACAGTCCGTCCGGCAAGCTGCCGGCATCTTTTGAACGCCGTTGGGAAAACAACCCTACCTTTCACAACTACTTCCCCGAACCAGGCCAGAACCGGGTTGCGTACTCGGAGGGTGTTTTCGTAGGGTACCGGCACTTCGATCGCTCTGAAACGAAACCGTTGTTTGCCTTCGGTTACGGTCTCTCCTACACAACTTTTGCATACAGCGGGTTGTCCGTAACGCCGCAGGCGGGAAACTTGAACCAGCCGGTGACTGTTTCCTTCGATTTGAAGAACACGGGGCAACGAGAGGCAGCCGAAGTGGCGGAGCTGTACGTTGGTGAATCGCGTCCAATCGTTCCGCGGCCAGTCAAGGAGTTGCAGGGGTTCGCAAAAATAAATCTGAAACCAGGCGAGACCAGGCGCGTGACTATCGTGCTCGATCGCAGGGCTTTCTCTTTCTACGACGTCAAGAAAAGCGACTGGAGCGCGGATGCAGGTGAGTTCAACATCCTTGTCGGTGGTTCTTCCGACAACATCCAACTTCACGGCAAATTCACGCTGGTGCATTAGAAACAGAGTCGCGAGCAACACCGCAACCACGACTAGGGGAATACACAAACTCCTCGAAAGGCGGATGTTCAACAGAATATGCGAAACCGGCTTCTCCTAAACACTGCTTTTCTCTTCTCAGTCTTTGCCGCGGCAGAGGCACAACAACGGATCAGCGTCGTACCCATGCCTTCCGTTGTGCAATTCGGCTCAGGTCAACTGAAAATCGATCGGTCCTTTTCCATTGCCATCAGGGGTTTTCGTGACGCCGCGCTGGAGCGAGCGGTGCAGAGGTTTGCCGCTGAAATGTCCCTGCAAACTGGAATTCCATTCAGAAGTAAATTGTCCGAAGCTTCCAGTCCCACCCTCCTGATCCGCGCGGAGCGGGGCCGCGAGGCGGTGCAAAAGTTAGGTGAGGATGAGTCATACGCGTTGGCAATCAACGAGTCCGGAGCGAAGCTTGTTGCTCCGAATCCACTCGGGATTCTCCACGGACTTCAGACCTTCCTGCAACTAGTCGAACCAGGGACGAATGGATTTATTGTCCCGGCCGTCACGATAACGGATCGGCCGCGGTTTGCCTGGCGCGGCTTGCTCATCGACGTCGGACGCCACTTCATTCCACTCAACGTGCTCAAGCGCAACCTTGACGGAATGGCAGCGGTGAAGATGAACGTTCTCCACCTTCATCTCGCGGACGACCAGGGCTTTCGAGTCGAGAGCAAGCGCTTTCCCAGGTTGCACGAGATGGGCTCGGATGGTTTGTACTACACGCAAGACGAGATTCGCGAACTGGTTGCCTACGCACACGACCGTGGTATTCGCGTTCTTCCAGAATTCGACACCCCTGGCCATAGCGGCTCCTGGTTTGTCGGCTATCCCGAGCTTGCCAGCAATCCGGGTCCTTACGCCCTCGATCCGGGCGGCATCGATTCCGTCACAGATCCCACACAAGAGGCAACCTACAAATTCCTCGACAAGTTTATCGCCGAGATGGCTCAGCTCTTTCCTGATGCCTACTTCCACATTGGCGGAGACGAGGTAAATGGTCAGCGCTGGGATGCGAATCCGAAAATCCAGGCTTTCATCCGTGCGCATGGCATGAAGAATAATCAGGATCTACAGGCTTATTTCAATCAACGCCTGCAAAAGATATTGAGCAAGCACCACAAGTCCATGATCGGGTGGGATGAAGTGCTGCATCCGGATTTGCCCAAGACCATCGTCATTCAGTCATGGCGGGGACAAGAATCACTGGCAACAGCAGCCAGGCAGGGCTATAGCGGGCTGCTCTCGTTCGGTTATTATCTCGACCTTATGTGGCCGGCGGCGCGCCACTATGCGGTCGACCCCATGAGCGGCGCGGCTGCGACTTTAAGCCCGGAGGAGAAAGGCCGCATCCTTGGGGGCGAAGCTTGCATGTGGACGGAATGGGTTACTCCTGAGAACATCGATTCACGGGTCTGGCCACGCAACGCTGCGATTGCTGAGCGCTTGTGGTCGCCGCAAGAGGTTCAAGATCCAGGATCGATGTACGCCAGACTTGAGGGGCTGAGTTGGCGTCTCGAATGGCTCGGCCTTACCCATCGATCCGGCAAGTTTCAGATGCTCCGCCGCATGGCCGGATCCAGCGATATTTCTGCGCTCCGCACGCTCACCGATGTTGTGGAGCCGGTCAAGGAATACGCACGCATGGACAGCGTGAAAGGCCCCTGGGACTTTCGCGCACCCTTAAACCAGCTGGTCGATGCGGTCAGCCCGGAGAGCGAATCCGCTCGCCATTTTCACAACCTCGTGCAGACCTACATTCAGGGCGGTCACAAGGAGCAGATTGCTGAAGCGAAAATTCGGGCAATTCTTACGGAGTGGCGCGATCATGCTGCGAGACTGCATCCGCTGTTGGAACGATCTTTTCTTCTGCACGACCTAGCGCCGCTCTCCGAAGACCTCTCAGCGCTCGGTGTGGCCGGCTTGCAGGCCCTCGATTATCTTGACAAGTCCCAGCCCTCCCCGGAGGCGTGGAGGACGCAGCAACTTGCGCTAATCGAGCGCGCAAGAACGCCGAAAGCCAACCTCCTGCTCATCATTGTCGCCCCGCTGGAGCAGTTGATCGCGAGCACAGCAACCTCATTGGCTGGCAATGATCGCAACGCTTGCGCCGGTGACTCGAACCTGTGGAGAGAACTGTGTGATGGCAAGGACCTGTCCGGGGACCGACTCGGACGCACGGCGGAATGGGCCCGCTTTATTGGGCGAAGCGGAGGCTCTTGAAATCTTGAAACAGAAATTTCTCACGACTGAAGGATTCCTGCAGCTGGGGCTGCTGGTCCTGTCTTGCCTGCTCCCTTCCGGCGTGCTCGCGAATACGGACTACTATCGCCACGTGGTTTTCGACAACAGTCTTCCGGCTGACACCTACTTCTACAGCGCAGGCTCGGCGAACGGGCCCAGCTTTCTGGAGCAGAAAAACGGGCGCCTGCCCGTCGAAACCCGGACTTTCTTAACTCCGCCGAATGCCATCCGGCTCCAGTGGGAGTCGCAACCCGGCGGCGGATGGGAGGCCGAGGTGCGGGTCGTCAACTTTCGCAATCGCTTTCCGGAATTTTCCGGACACAATCTGTACTTCTGGTGTTTTGCTCCGCAAGCGATTTCCGGGAGGGATCTTCCTTCCCTAGTACTCTCCAACACAAGCGAAGGTCTACAGGTGGCGGAAATACCGGGAGCCTTCAGCGAACCCTTGCCCATGGGAAAGTTTGCCGGCGATCTCCCCTCCGGGCGGTGGGTTCAAGTGCGCATCCCGCTGCCGTCATTTCACACGGGCTCCATCTACGAATTCCGGCCAGAGTATTTGCGGAATGTTGTCTTCCATCAGGGGCGCGCGGATGGCGTGCGGCACACGCTCATTATCGACGAGATTCGGATTGACGATGACCTGCCAGCTGGCAGCGTGGCAGCGACTCTCCCTGCCCCCGCCAACGTTCACGCGGTTGGCTACGACCGGCATGTGGAAGTCAGATGGAATCCGATAGAGAGTTCCGCGCTCGGCCGTTATGTGATCTATCGTTCGCTGGATGGCCGGGACTTCGAGCCGGTAGGCATTCAGTGGCCCGGAACCCAGCGCTATTCAGATTTTCTGGGTAAGCCTGGAGTTACAGCGCAATACAAAGTTGCTGCCTCAGACGCGCAGTATCGCCTCTCTCCCATGTCGAGCGCGGCCAGTGCGACCACCCGCGAATTTAGCGACGACGAACTGCTCACCATGCTCCAGGAGACCTGTTTCCGCTACTACTGGGAAGGCTCAGACCCGCATTCCGGCATGGCCCGCGAGAATATCCCCGGCGACGACCGCATCGTGGCCACCGGTGCGAGCGGGTTTGGGATTGCCGCCCTGGTGGTTGGCGTCGACCGCGGGTTCATCACGCGAGAACAAGGAGTGGAACACCTCACCAGGATCGTCGGCTTCCTGGAACACGCGCAGCGCTATCACGGAGCATGGTCCCATTACATGGACGGAAAAACGGGAAAAAGCATGGCCGTGTTCGGCATGTTCGACAACGGCGGCGACCTGGTGGAAACGTCGTTCCTGATGCAAGGGCTTCTTGCCGCCCGGCAGTACTTCCACGGCAAGACAGAGCCAGAGCAGGATCTCTACCGGCGGGTTACGCAGCTCTGGGAGTCCGTCGAATGGGATTGGTACCGGGGCTCGCCGACAAGCGACTTTATTTACTGGCACTGGTCTCCACAATGGGCCCGGCAAATTCATCATCCTCTCATTGGATTCAACGAAGTCATGATTACGTACCTGCTTGCGATGTCTTCGCCAACGCATGGCGTGCCTGCTGAGATGTACTACTCCGGGTGGGCAGGACAATCGAAGACGGCGTTCGATTATCGCGCAGGCTGGTCCGGCAGCACCGACGGTGATCACTACTCCAACGGACATACATATTACGGAATCAAACTCGACGTGGGCGTCGGTACGGGAGGCCCGCTTTTTTTCACACAGTACTCTTATTTGGGCTTCGATCCGCACAGCTTGCACGATCGATATACGTCCTCCTATTTCGAGAACAACCGCAACATCGCCCTCATCAACCGGGCCTATTCGATCACGAACCCGAAACACTACGAAGGCTACGGGGCCGATGCGTGGGGCCTGACCGCGAGCGACGGACCTGCCGGCTATGTGCCGCATGCGCCCGACGAAGCCAGCGACAAGGGGACGGTCACGCCTACGGGGGCCCTTGCTTCTTTTCCCTACACACCCGAAGCCTCGATGGCGGCTTTCAAACACTATTACCGCGACCTGGGCGCTCAGCTCTGGGATATTTATGGCCCGCGCGACGCCTACAATATGGGGCAGGACTGGAATTCGACGATCTACATGGGATTGAACCAGGCTCCCATCGCGGTCATGATTGAAAACTACCGCACGGGCCTGGTCTGGAAGAACTTCATGGCAAATCCCGAGATCGGCACTATGCTACGCAAGCTCGATGCCGTGACGGGGAAATGATGCGGCACAGTAGACTATCCGCCGCGAGGTAAGCAATGGCAGGACAAGATATTCAGCGCCGGGAAATCCTGCGGGTCATGGCCATGGCCGCGGCCGCAGCAACCTTTCCCGGTTTCACCAAGTGGGCCTTTGCCGGTTCCCACCCTCCAACTGGCGCGCTCCAGATCAAGCCGGCCAGCTACAAGCCCCAATTTTTCTCGGCCGAAGAATACGCTCTGGTGGAGCGGCTGACCGAGCTGATTATCCCCAGCGATGAAACTCCTGGAGCGCGTGAAGCAGGCGTCGCGGAGTTCGTAGACCACATGATCGCCCACGATCGTAGTCAGCAATACAAGTACCGCACCGGCCTCACGTGGCTGAATGCGCACTCCGAACGAATTGCGGGACAGCCATTCCTGAAGCTCTCGGAAAAACAGCAGATTTCGCTTCTGGAGCCGCTGGCCTATAAGGCGAAGTACCGCCCTGGCGAAGAAGATGGCCGAGAATTCTTCCGCGCGATTCGAGAAATGACGGCCATGGGTTTCTACAGCAGCGAGATCGGATACAAGGAGCTGGACAATCCGGCACTGAAGTTCTACGCCGAATCGCCCGCGTGTCCGCACACAGACGACCGGGAACACAAACATCTTCCCCCGGCAAAATGGTGAGCCATGGCGAAGCAAATCTATGATGTGATCGTGATCGGGACGGGCGCAGGCGGCGGTATGGCGATGAAGACGCTGTGCGAAGCGGGCCTCAAAGTGTGCGCCCTGAACGCCGGACGGCGGCTCGATCCGGTAAAGGACTTTCGCAATCACCGCATGCCTTGGGAGATGAAGTTCCGCGGCTTTGGCAATCCGGACAAAGAGGCCGAGTCGTATGGGTACATGGATAGCGAGTGGGTGGAAGGGGTTTGGGAGCACGAGATTCCTTTCACCACGGCTCCGGGCACAAAGTGGATGTGGCCGCGATGTTTTGCCGTGGGTGGCAAAACTAACTTCTGGGGAAGGTCGTCGGCGCGATTTGGCGACATCGATTTCCGCGCCGCAACTCTCGACGGTCATGACGTGGATTGGCCCATCACGTACGCCGAGATCGCTCCCTACTACAGCCGCACCGAGCGCATGGTCGGCGTCTCCAGCACCGTTCAGAACCGGCCGAGCAACCCGGATGGTGAGTATCTGCCGCCGTTCAACTTCCGGTGTCTGGATCGCATTCTGCAAGCGGGCGCCGAGAAGATCGGCGTTCCTTATCTGCCAGATCGCATTTCGCAGCTGACGAAAGACCACGAGGGGCATCCCGCCTGCCACTATTGCGGTGGATGTACGACGGGTTGCGATACCGGATCATTTTTCTCGACGCCATGGCGCTTCCTTCCCCGGGCCGAGGCTACAAAGAATCTTGAGCTGCGGACGAACGCAGTAGCCAAGGACATTCTGGTCGACCAGAACGGTATGGCCAGGGGCGTGGCGTATATCGACCGGAAGACAAATCAGGAAGTGGAAGTATTTGCGCGTGCGGTTGTCGTCGCCGCTTCGTGCCTGGAATCTGCCCGTATCCTGCTCAATTCCAGGTCCCGGCACTGGCCGAATGGGATCGCGAATTCGAGCGGGCAGCTTGGACGGAACCTGTGTGACCATCTTTACGGCGAGTCCGCCAGTGGATACTTGCCGCAGTTGCTGGGACAGCCCAGCTTTCCCGATAACGTCGGCGACAACACGGTGGCGTGGATGCCGCGCTGGCAGAACCTGAAAAATCCTCACGAGGAAAAATTTGTCCGCGGCTATTCGGTCTACCCGGGAGGCGGGTGCACGGAGTTTCCCTGGTATGCCAGCCAGGCTGAGGGATTTGGTTCCGCTTACAAGCGGGCGGTCAAGCGCCGCTATCCGACTCCGGTAAGCTTCACCATCCAGTCGCCGACGTTGCCGATGGCCTCAAACTATGTGGATCTTGACCCCGAGGTCAAGGACAAGTTCGGGATTCCGGTGGCGCGCATCCATTTCCAGTGGGGTGAGAACGAACTCAAGATGTGGGAACACTCGAAGCAGGTGTGCGCTGACGTGCTTCGAGCGGCGGGCGGTGAATTCGAGAGCGCAGCCAACGAGCCCCTAATGCCCGGATGGAGTCTGCACGAGACCGGAACCTGCCGCATGGGCAGCGATCCGAAGCAGTCGGTGACCAACAGCTTCGGCCAAACCCACGACGTGTCCAACCTTCACGTGTGCGACGCGAGCGTCTTCGTGACGCCCACCGATAAGACCACGACGATCAGCATCATGGCGTTCACGTTGCGTTCCTGTGAACGCCTGATCGAGAATCTTCGCCGCGGCGGCCTGTCGAGAACCGCCTAGAACTCAATCCTTAGCGCGAGCTGTCCGACGCGGTTCCCCCCGGCGTCGCCGGTGCGAGAGGCGAGAACCTGTCCGAATGTGCCTTCACTCAGATTGTTGCGCGGATCATCGAAGTTTGGGTGGTTGGGAACGTTGGTAAAGCTGCTCTCGAACTTCAGCTTAAACCTTTCCGTGAGCTGGAAATCCTTGGCGAGCCCCAGGGAGAGGTTAAATGTTTTGGGGCCAACCAGCGATCCCACGCCGGCGTTGCCAAAGCGGCCAACGACGCCGCCGTTGGGGAGGCCTGAGCAATTAAGCGTGAGCCCGTCCGGGCCAAAGTCTTGTCCTGGGACGCCGCCAGGACAAGCGTATACGTTCGGGTTCCACCACTGCGTGCGAGTGTGGTGGAAGTTGTTGGGATTGCCTGCAACGTCAGGCCGGTTAAAGCCATTATTATTGGCGTTTCCGGAGGAGTCGAATTTCAGGAAGGGAGTATCGAAGGGGCCAGTCTGCACTAAGAGAATCGTGCTCAGCCGCCAGCCGCCGACGATCCCGTTCAGCACTCCGTTGGCGTTGCCCAGGAGGAACCGCCCTTTCCCAATCGGAAGCTCGTCCACCATGGTCGTGATCCAACGATGCTTGCGGGTGCCACCGACGTTGCCGTAATCCCCTCTCAAATTGTATTGGTTCATCGCATCGCCCGTAATTTCCCCGTCAAAGCCGGAACGAGGCCACGACTCGGTGTCCGACAGGTTTCGCGCCCAAGTCCAGGTAGATTGGAAGGTCAGCCCGTGGGAATACTTGTGGATTAGCTCGGTCTGCATCGACTCATAGGTGCTGATGGCGCCGCTGCAACGGCACCTGACCTTATTCCAGGCGGGGAACGGTGCAGGCCCGGGTACGCCATTTACGATGGGCCGCTGATTCAGATTCGGGCTCCAGGTGAGCTGATCCCCGCGGTTGGCAATATACGACACACGCAGGGCGGTGTTGCCGTGGAGCACCCTTTCGACCGACAGGTTCCACTGGATGCTGTACGGGTCTTTTTTGTTCAACTGATTCGCAGTGAAGAATGATTGACTACCAAAGCCGGTGTTGACGGGGTTGGTACTTAGGACGTCGGGGAATCGGAAAAAGTTAGGGTTCGGGGTGCAGGTGTTAGGAAGGGAATTGGGATCACAAAACGAACTGTTCGAGAAATTTCCCTGGAAGCCGTCGTGGATACCTGCCACAGAGAAAAATACGGCTCCCAAGGTGGTAACGTCGTAGATGCCGATGCCGCCGCGAATTACCGTCTTATTGTCGGCAAATGGCCGATATGCAAAACCGACGCGAGGAGCCCAGTCGGTGTAAGTGTTGCGCAATTGCTTCGGCCACCCCGCCTGTTTCGACGTCAGGAAGGGAGTGCAGGGAGGCGGGCCGGGATTGGGATTGACATTGTTGGGTGAATTGCAGGCGTTGACGGCCTCTGCCCACAGAGGCTGGGTTGCCGCCAGGGACCTGGGGTCGGAGGAAATGATGACGCGCCCTGTGATGGGAACGGTGGGATCGAAGTTGGTGAGGTTAATGGGATCGTATAAAGCCGGCAACCTCGAAATCCTTAGGCCAACGTCCAATGTCAGTTTCTGAGTGGCTCTAAACGTGTCCGCTGCGTAACCGTAGTAGTGAGTGGTTGTGCCATCGATGTTCCTTGGTGGAGTGTGGGTGACGTAGGTGTAGTAGGGAACTCCAAGCAGGAAGTCGGCAAAGTTGTTTCCTGTGTACTGGCCATTAAAGAAAAAGTCTCCGTAGTCGTCCGCCGGCGACGACCCAGAGTACCAGGCAGTCACCAGGTGGAGCTTGCGGAGATCGAAACCAAACTTCATCGTGTGCTTCCCTTTGGTCCAGGTCAGGTTCTCATTGATCTGGAAGTTGTGGGACAGCTCCGGATTTGGCCGGGTGTGAACAATGGCGTCGTCATTCCTGGGTTCGAAGACAAAGTCGGGGAAACCGCCTGCAGGGAAAGGTCCCAGTTGCTGGGGATTCAATCCCAATTGTTGCATGAAGGCCGGTCCATTGATCGCAAACGTCCCGCCACCCTGCCTGCTGCTGATTCCTCCGCGCAACTCATTGATCAGGTTCGGTGTGATGGCATAGTTGTGCGCGATCACGATCTGATTGTCATGTTCGAAATCCAGTTCCGCAGGAAGGGCCATGCCAGAAGGGTTGACCGTCCTCCCATTCTTGTACGTCCAGCGTCCGAAAATATTCTGCTTGGTATTAATGGTGTGGTCGATGCGAATATCAAACTGATCGGAAAGGATAGGATTGGGAACGTTTAGTGTGTGGTTGTGTCTCGCAAAATTGTCCACGCCCCCCTGGATTGGCAGCGGATAAAACTTGAGAATCGCGGGGGCTCTCGAATCGACGCGACCCGTGGGGATAATGTTGGCCTGCCCCGAAATGGGTAAACCGGTGACCGGATCAAAACCAAAGCCGTCTTGCACCGGCGCCGTGCAAGGTGGTTGGGTCCCTGGGGGGCATTGCACAATCACGATACGAGTGGTGTTGGGATCGAAAATCTCGCCCTGGAAAATCGGCCGATTCAGAGCATCGACGCCTGATTGCCCGCCTAAAAAGCCGCTGAAATCGCCATTCCGCATGGCCTGGTTGGGTACTGTCTCTTGGCGGGCCGTCTGAGTCCGGTACCGCATGCCTTCGTAATCGCCAAAGAAAAAAGTGCGCTTCCCAAAAAGGGGTCCGCCGAGGGAACCTCCGAATGTGTTTGCGCTCTTAGCAGGCTTTGTCAGCTGGGGCACGGTAAATCGCGTAGCATCCAGGGCCGCGTTCTGAAAGTACTCAAATGCGGATCCATGAAATACGTTTGTGCCCGACTTGCTGGTCGTCGTAATGTCCGCAGGGTTGCCATATTCTGCTCCGCCGCCCGACCCCTGTACCTTCATTTCTGAAATGCTCTCGGCAGAGGGGAACATTTCTACTTGCGGCCCCGCAAAGCGGATGTTGGTTGTGCTAATACCATCCATCGAATATTCGACTTGATTGGTCCCTGTTCCCTGGACCGAGATGGCGCCACTCTCGTCGCCGGTGACGCCGGGGAGAAAAGCCAGCAAGGCATACGGGCTTGTGCTTCCAGCCCCGCGGTAGTTGGCCGGCAACCCCAACACCTCGGTGCTGGTGACGCTGGCGGAGACCACCTGCGACTCCGTGTTCACCAGCTCGGCGTTCGCTTCTACCGTGACTTTTTCTTGCGCGCTGCCCATCGTCAGCTTCATATCGGCGCGTACAGTCTGCCTCGCGTCAAGGTGGACGTCCTTCAGAACCGTATCTTTGAAACCGGTGGCTATCGCCGAAACCGTGTAAAGCCCCGCCTTCATGTTTTCCGCTTGGTAGTTCCCTTGGGCATCGCTGCGCACGTCGCGCGAAACATTTTCGCCCTGGTTCGTGACCGTGATCACGACGTTGGGCATGACCGCACCCGAGGCGTCGGTCACCGTGCCCAGAATGGTTCCGAAGGTGCTTTGCCCGAGTCCGGGTATGGCTAGACACACAGCGATCACGGCTATGGCGAATGGAATGACGAAAGGCTTAAGTTTCATTGGAGGTCTCCTCCTCGATGCGGCGCCCGTTCGCGGCTAACGTATGAAACCGGTTTCATAAGGGAAATCGCGCGAAGCATATGCCACAAATGCATCCAGAGTCAAGACGAAAAAAACTGCCTGTTCCGATGTAGACTGACATTCTTTATGGAACTGAAGAGGAAAGGCTTACCGTGGGTCATGTTGCTGGCAGGGTGCGCCACGACGGCCTCGGCCGCCCCTTTACCTGTCGTTTCGTCCCGCCCCAACATTGTGCTGATCACCCTGGACACCACCCGCGCCGACCGCATGGGCTTCCTGGGATCGAAGCTGGGGCTTACTCCGAATCTGGACGCACTGGCCCGCCAGGCTGCGGTCTTTTCTCACGCCTACGCCCAGGTGCCGCTGACTACCCCCTCACACGCCACCATCTTCACCGGAACCTACCCCCAGTTCAGTCGCGTGAACTACATGGGAGATCCTCTCGACAAGGCTCTGCCGTATCTGCCCGACATCCTCCACAAGAATGGCTACCGGACCGCCGCTTTTGTGGGGGCGCTGGTGCTCGACCCGAAGAAACTGGCTCCGGGATTCGAACGCGGCTTTGACGTCTACGACGCCGGATTCCATCGGCGACGATCGGGCGAAGACCACTACCATAGCCTGGAGCGACGCGGCGAAGAGGTGGTGAGTCGCGCTCTGGCCTGGCTGAGCAAACGCCCCAGCGGACCGTTTTTTCTTTGGATTCATCTCTACGACCCTCATGACCCCTATAGTCCTCCGGAACCGTACAAGACCCGTTACCAGGCGCAGCCCTACGACGGAGAGATTGCGTACACAGACGCGGCGGTGGCGAAGCTAATCGCCGGATTGCGAGCGCGCGCTCTATTCGAAGGCGCATTGATCGCCGTGATGGCTGACCACGGTGAGGCGTTCGGCGAGCATGGGGAGAACCACCACGGCATTTTTCTTTACGATGAAACGATCCACGTTCCGCTGCTGATCAAGTTGCCCAGGCAACGCTCCGCGAGGAGAGTTGAAACCAGAGTAGGGCTGGTGGACGTCGCGCCTTCCATCCTGCGGGCTGCACACTTGCAGGTGCCCGCCACCATGCAGGGCGAGTCGCTCTTGAGCTTCATGACATCGGGCCAGAATGGCTCTGCTGACCAGCGGAACGATTCGAATCCGTTGCGTCCCGTTTATGCAGAAAGCGACTATGGTCACCTTTCCTTTGGCTGGAGCGCCTTGCGGGCGTGGCGGACGGAAAAGTACCTGTACATAGAAGCGCCGGAACGCGAATTGTACGACCAGTCGGCGGATTCGCTCGCGGCCCACAATCTGGCCCCCGAGTCCAAGGCCGTCGTGGATACTACGGCATCTCTCTTGGCCGAGTTCTACCGCAAAACCAAAGGGGATGCCGCGGAGAAGACACAGTTGAATATGGAGCAAAACGAAAGCCTGCACGCCCTCGGCTACATGAGCTCCAGTTCGGGGACTTCCAGCGCTGCCGACACTCAGACCGGACCCGATCCCAAGCAAAGAATTGCTGTCGCCAATCTTTACTATGAAGCACTGGTCGATGTAGAGAATGAACGCTATGAGGAAGCTGTCCCAGTCCTGGAACAGGTGGTCAAGCAGGAACCGAATACTCCCTCAGCTTATTTGCAACTCGGCCGCTCCTACATGGCGTTAAAGGACTACCAGAAGGCGGTGACGCCGTTGCGGAATTTGGTCGAAAAGAAGCCCGAGGACGCTTTCGCGCACTATGAATTCGGATGCGCATTAGTGAAGACTGGACACTGGGATGAGGCGGCGCCGCATTTTGAAGCCGCTGTTTCGCAGATGAGCGGCTCGTCCATGATGCACTTCTATCTGGCACTTGTGTATGAACGAACTTCACGAAGTACCGAAGCTCTGGCAGAATTCCAGAGCGCGCTGCATCTGGACCCCAAACACTTTCCGGCTAATCTTCTTCTGGGCCGGATGTTGGTCATGCAGCAGAAAGCAACGGACGCCCTGCCGTATCTGCTCAAAGCAATCGAGCTGCGTCCCGACGCGATTGACCCGCACCGTTTCCTTGCCGATGCCTACACTCAGCTGGGACAGGAAGCAAATGCCAGCCGGGAACTTGTGGAAGCTGAGCGTATCAGGTCACAAGGTGGTTCCAGACTTGGAACACCACTCGATGATTCCGGTGGTGATGTAAAGCGGCGATGATCGTGCCTAGGGGAAGTCGCTTGAATCTGGAAGAGGCTGCACTTCCGCACGCGCCAACGCCGAGCGATCAAGCCTGCAATCGCGACCGTCTGCCATGAGAAGCCCTGAGCCTGACTCGCAAGCGCCGACTCCGGGCACCCAGACCGATGTCTTGTTGGTATCTCATTGATTTTGTTGTGTCGTGCATGGAGTAAGCTGGACGTGCAAGTTGTTGTTTGTAATTGTGTTGCCGACCCCTTTAAGGCATGGGTCGCAGGTTCAAATCCTGCCGCGCTCACCAGATTTTTCAACGACCTAGAAGGGAGTTGGTCACTCTTTTGTTGTTCTTCTTCGCTTGCCTGATCCCTGCGTACAACCCTCGGGCGATGATTTTTTCATATCCAGCGGCATCCAGTGACGACATGACGGTGGCCGCAATCCCGCCTGGAGTCGCCGCCTCCTGCAACAGTTCCTTCACGGGCAAGTTGCCCGCGCGCCAGGCCGTAATCCCGTCCGCCAGCGCATGAGCCGCGGCCACATGCGCACTTTTGCGGTCGAGTCCGACATCTTCGGCCGCCTTGATCAGCGCAGCCAGCGCGTGATAACCGTGACTGCTTGAGTACGTTACAGTGAACGCGTCAAACCGTCTCTCCGGGATCTCGAGCACGGTACCGACCAGCGCAAACAAATCCCGGACTTCCGCCCATGCAACCTTAGATAGGCCCCGCTCAAAAGTCAGAGCCGTAAGTCCTTGGCCGGTGCGGCATACAGGACTGGGCATGGCGCGGGCCCAGCGCACGGGCGGCCCAAGGCCGGCACGCAGTTTGGCTAGAGTTACTCCAGCAGCCAAACTAACCGCGGTCAATCGTCGACGAATGTTGCGAGTTCGGATTTGTTTCAGTAACCCGCGAACCGAGTCTGGCCGCACCGCGACAATCAACACGTGAGCTGACTCCACGGCTCGATGCAGATCGGGTTCGACGATAATTCCGTATTGCCGCTTGAGTTTTCGCAGCTTTTCGGGATGGCGGTCATGCACTACGATCGGTGGGCCGTATTCCGCAAACCGCAATCCTGCTACGAGCGCGCTGGTGATGCGTCCGCCGCCGAGAAATACGGTGGCCTTCACGAGAGTCCCGAGCAGGCCTGGTCGGCAGCCTCGATGAGCGCTTGCACGTCGGCATCGGTGTGCGCGGTCGAGATAATCCAGTGCAGGCCGTTGGAAGGCGTCATATAAATGCCACGTTCGAGCAGTCGGTGCACGAAGCGCGAATAGAGTTTCGTATCCACATACTTGCAATAGTCTCGGTAATCGTAGATAGCGTCGCGGCCGGTGAAGTAAATCTGAAACATCGGTCCGAAGCCTTGGACGAGCGCTTTTATCTGGTGCCGGCGGAATACTTCCCGGAGGCCGGCAATGGTGGAGTTGCCCACCTGGTGAAGCTTGCCATACGTGCCTTCGGTGGTAAGCAGATCCAGATTCGCAGCAACCACTTTCATGGTCAGGCGGTGTCCATTAAACGTGCCATAGTGCAGGACCATGTTCTCGCTCCAACGCATGCGATCGAGGATCAAGCGCGGTCCCGCCACTGCGCCCACTGCAAAACCCGCGCCCAGAGCCTTGCCGAAGGTGCTGATATCCGGTTGGACGCCGTAATATTCCTGGCAGCCGCCCAAAGCGTAGCGAAAACCGGTGACCACTTCGTCGAGAATCAGCAATGCGCCACAGTCTCGTGTTAGTTCGCGGAGGCGCTGCAAATATCCATCGCGCGGAAGGATACAACCCATGTTGGCCATGATGGGCTCGGTGATCACGGCGGCCAGTTCATGTCCGTGCCGCTTCAGCACATGTTCGAGCGCGGCCATGTCGTTCCACCGGGCCAGCACCACGTCGTCGAAGATCGAGAGCGGGATTCCTTCGGAGTCCGGGATGCGCGCCGGGTTCTCGACCGGGCCCAGTTGCTCCGGGGGATGGCTGTGCGCGTTGAGCAGAAAGGGATCGTACCATCCGTGATAGTGTCCTTCGAACTTCAGGAATTTACGCCGGCCAGTGTGGGCGCGGGCCAGGCGCAAAGCCAACATGGTCGCTTCGCTGCCCGTGTTGGTGAAGCGAACGACCTCCGCGGATGGTACCAGGCGGCGAAAACGTTCCGCAGCCTCCACCTCCGCTGAAGTCGCCGCGGCAAAGTGGGAGCCTTCCGCCATCGCTTCGGAAACCGTTTTAACCAGGGTTGGGTGAGCGTGCCCTTGGATCAGGGCGCCGAACGACATCATGAAGTCGACATATTCATTGCCGTCCGCATCCCATACGTGCGACCCCCGGCCGCGCTCCAGTACGATCGGTCCGGCAGTATACACAGTCGTGCCCCGCGAAGGCGAGTTCACGCCTTCCACCAGCGATTGCTGTGCGCGTTCAAACCACTGTTGGGAGCGGGTGCGGGTTCGCGTCTGCATGGTTTCCGCCATGGGAATTGAATTCATTTAATCTGGATTCGCGCTCAGTCTGCGAGCCCACCGCCGTCCACCACCAGGGCTGAGCCAGTCATAAACGAAGAATCATCCGAGGCCAGAAACAGTGCGGCCTTCGCGATCTCGTCAGTTGTACCAATCCGACCCAAAGGACGGTTGGCACATCCGGCCAGATAATCCTCCCACTTCAAACCGCGCATGCGCGCATCTTCGGGAAGCATGGGCGTGTCGACATCGCCGGGGCAGATGCAGTTCACGCGGATGCCTTGCCGTCCGTGGTCGATGGCCATCGCTTTGGTCAGCAGGACAACGCCACCTTTGGAAGCGCAATAGGCAACCGCCGAGTCTCCACCCGCAATCCCCCACCCGGAGCTGTTGTTGATGATGACTCCGCGACGCTGCTCGATCATGTGGGGCAAGGCCGCCTTCGACATCAGAAATGTTCCCTTCAGATTGATATCCATCTGCAGGTCCCATTCTTCTTCCGTGCAATCGAGAATGGTGTGCGGAAAGAAAACGCCAGCGTTGTTAAACAGGATGTCGAGACGGCCGAAGGCACGCAACGTCTCATCCACCACGTGGCGACATTCCTCTGCCTTACGAACATCGGAGCGAATGAATATGGCCTTGCCGCCATCGCTCGCGATCTTCTCCACGACGGCGTGGCCGCGTTTTTCGTTGCGGCCCGTCATCGTGACTTTGGCGCCTTCCTGGGCGAAAACTGCCGCCGTGGCTTCGCCGATGCCGGATGTGCCGCCGGTGATCAGAGCGACTTTATTTTCTAATCGCATCTTCTTAGCCTGACCCCGCCAGGCCACCGCCGTCCACTACCAGCGCCGTCCCGGTCACAAAGGTTGCTGCGTCACTGGCCAGATACAGCACAGCGTTTGCTATCTCTTCCGGCTTGCCGACGCGACCAAGAGGACGCCGGGCTGAATCGGAGAGAAATCGATCCTCCGCCTCTCCCATTTGCCGCGCCTCACTTCGCAGCATCGCGGTATCGGTGTCTCCCGGGCAGATGCAGTTTACGCGAATCTTCTGCCGGCCGTGGTCAATCGCCATGGCCTTGGTCATCAGTACGACTGCGCCTTTTGAGGCGCAATAGGCGGCGGCTCGCGGACCTCCCACCAAACCCCATCCGGAAGCCGTGTTGATGATCGAACCGCCTTCTGCCCCTGCCATGATTGGGACTACCTCGCGCGACATGAGGAACATGGATTTTACATTGACGGCCATCACCGCGTCCCAATCCTCCTCGCTGATTTCAGGCACCGAGGAGCGACGGATAATGCCCGCATTATTGAAGAGTATGTGGATGCCACCGAACTCCTGGACGGTGCGCTCGACCACGCGCCGGCAGTCGGCATAGCGGGTGACGTCGCCAGGTTCGAACAACGCGCGGCCGCCCGCGGCGACTATTTCTCCTACGACCTCTTGCCCAAGGTGCTGGTTCAAGTCAACAATGCTTACTGACGCGCCCTCAATGGCAAAAAGCAGGGCTGTGGCGCGGCCAATGCCGCCCGCGCCACCAGTAATGAGAGCGGTCTTGCCATGAAGTTGTTTCCCGGGCATCTTCCTTTTCATGATTCCTTGCCAGTACTATGCTCTTCAAACTCCGATTGAAGATTCAGCTCAGTCGTTCCGGTACGCGAAAGAAGGAAGCCTTCGATGCCGGGTCCACCGCACGAAGAGTCACTGAAAAAGGCCTACCAGCGCGCGAGGGCAGGCTGTGGAGGTAGAATTTTACGGAAATGAACAAGCGCGTCATTTCGCGGGCTGATCTTTCGCCATCAAGTCTCTCGAGCGGAATAGGTGATGTCCCGTTTCGCTCCCGGATTTTTCTGTTGTCACCTGCCAATGCATCCGGAATCAAGGGACAAAGGCTTCTTAGCGGAACCGCACAGTCCGAATTTGCCCAGCGCCTCACGTCTTCCGGAGTTCCGCTTGGGGAAGTGTACCGGTTCATCAGCAGCCTGTACTTTCGCGGGAAACTCGACTATGCGGAACGATTCCAAAATCCTCCTCAAGGCGTCCCGGGCGTGCACATTATTACTGGGTCTGGATTGATCTTGCCGGAAACGCTCGTAACGTTGGAGAAACTTCGCAGAATCTCAGCAACGCCCATCGACGCGAAAAATTCACAATACCGCCGGCTTTTAGATTGCGATTTGTTGCGCCTGCGAGAGCTGGCTGGTGCTGACACTGACGTGATCCTGCTCGGAAGTGTTGCGACCTCGAAATACACTACACCGTTGCAGCAAGTCTTTGGAAACAGGCTGTTGTTCCCCAGGGACTTCCTGGGACTTGGCGATATGAGCCGGGGCAGCGTGCTGCTGCGGTGTTGCGCCCAAGCGTCGGAACTTGCCTATATACCCGTGGAAAGAATCCTGACGATCCATCACCAGCCCGCCTAGCTGTCGAATGCCTCGAGTGCATACCGGAATCCACCCGTCTTGCTGGGTTCCAGGCGCCTCTCTTTCAATTTGAATTGAAGGCCTCCGTGAGAGACATGGTTTTTAGAGCACCTCTAAGTTTCTCCAGCGTTGCAGAGGACTTAAGGCGGATTGTGACGGGCTCTGCAGGAAGCAGGTCGAAATAGTTGTCCGAGATTTGAACATCAAGATCCCCGAAAGACAGATACACGTTGCGCGCGAGTTTCGATGATTGCAGTGTGATCGTGTAATCCTCGCCGGTTTTGTTGAGAGTCGTTTCAATGTTAGGTGAAACCGGCAGTTCCAGGTTGTGGCTGACGTCGAAGAACGTCAGGTTACGGGACACCTTCCTTCCCGCAACCTCCAGGTCAAACACCAGAAAGCTTCGGCGCAGATCGCCCTTTGCCGCCAGGGCCGCCTTATCGACGGTAAAAGAGATTGCGCTCGACTGCGCCGCGATCTGAACGTCCTTCGTTTGATCGAGCAGAACATTACCAGAGAAGTCGAGCAGCCGCATATGGACCGTTCCGGAAAGTGGTTGGAGCTTGTCTGACACGACGTATACGTCCACTTGATCGTCATGCAAGAAGGGCGAGATCAGCACATCGTCGTAAAAGCGTCGAGCGTAGTAATGCAGAGCCTTCCAACGTCCGTAATAATCGATGCTGGCCCATGAAGCTACCGGCCAGCAGTCATTCAATTGCCAGTACAGCGAGCCCATGGTGCGCGGTCGCTGCCGGCGCAAATGCTCTGCACCGATCTTGATGATCTCCGCCTGTTGCACCTGGCTCAGATACACGAACGAAGCAAAGTCTCTCGGCTCGCGGTATTCGCGCAGCATATAAGTCAGGATGCGCTCGTTCCCCCCCTTGTTTTTCTGGTGAGCCTGCATAACCGTGGAATGAATGTTGAAGTCTTCAGGCTTGGCAAATGCCCGGATGGTGCGCATTTCGGGAAACGACTGAAATCCGAATTCCGACATGAAGCGCGGAAATTGCAGCGTGTAATCCGAAGCGGGCGCTTGCGCGTGCCAGACTTGCCAGTAGTGCATGTCGCCGTTCTGCGGATTGTCGGGAGGCTCCTCGAAGTTAGCGCTCGGAGAACTGGGTGTGTACGGCACCGGATCGGCATATTGCGCGACGGCGCTCTTGAGTATGTCGGCAAAGAGGATTACATAATCCTGCCAGACGCGTTCTCGAGCTTGCGCAGAAATCGATTCCTTGAATTCCTGGCGGTCACCCCAGTGGAGCCATCCAGTCTCGACCTCATTATTTCCGCACCAGATCACAATACTGGGATGATCACGCAGGCGTTTGATCTGGTCGATGGCTTCTTGCCGGACGTTCTCCTGAAACGCGGTATCGCCCGGAACCATGTCCCCGCCGAACATGAATTCCTGCCAGACCATAATTCCGAGCTCATCGCAGATGTCATAGAAATCATCGGACTCGTAGTAACCGCCGCCCCACTCGCGCACCATGTTCATGTGCGCGTCGCGCGCGGACTGAAGAATGTTGCGATGATTCTCCGGAGTTACACGGTTGGGAAAGCTGTCGAAGGGAATAACGTCCGCGCCTTTGGCGAACACGGAAATGCCATTCACGACAAACTCGAAACTCTTCCCCCACTGATCGGGAACCCGGCGCAGCTGGATGGAACGCAGCCCGGTCTTGGTTTCCGATCGAGAGGCAACCTCACGGCCGACGCGGACCGATGCAGAAAACCGGTAGCGGTTTTGAGAGCCATAGCCGACCGGATACCACAGCTTGGGCGCGGCAATCCGCAGAGGAAACGAAAGATGATTGATCCCGGCATTGAGTTGCAGAGTCTGGGTGCCGTCGGCCGTTTGCGGGCCAGACAGTTCATCGTGAGTCAGCGTAAGAGTTGCCGTCGTGGGCCGGCTGGCTTCGATCTCAAGCTCTGCCGTAACGTTGGCCATGTCAGCCGTGATGCTCTGCTGGTGGATGTGGAAATTCTCAATGCGCAGCACATCCCAGGTTTCTAGATGCACGGGCTGCCAGATGCCTTCCGTAAGGAAGCGCGGGCCCCAATCCCAACCGTAGTTGTACGGAGCTTTGCGCGTGTAGGGGGCAGTCGCGATGTTCTCTTCGTTTCCATAGTTATGCGTCGAGATCGAAGGCAGAACGTAAGGCAAAGACTTCACGTATGGAAGCATCTTCTCGACGGCCGAATGGAACACGACTCGCAGCGTATTGGGCCCGGACCTCAGCAAAGCTTTTGAGGGAACGCGCCAGCGTCGGAACATGTTGTCGGCGTGGAGAACCGCCTGGTCATTGAGATAGACGTCGGCAAATGTATCCAGCCCGTCAAAAACCAGGTCGACATGGTCGTGCGCGAGCGCCGCCGCATCGATCTGAAACGTAGTTTGATACTCCCAGTCCGCCAGTCCGATCCATTGCAGACGGAACTCGTTGTCTCGGTCGAAAGGGTCAGGGATGAGACCGCCGTGCAGCAGGTCGGTTTGAACCACGCCCGGGATCTGCGCCGGATGCCATTGCTTGACGTCAGATCGATCTGTGTTCGCCACGGCTCGAAACTGCCAGCCCGAATCCAGATTTCGCGACGAAGGTTCGGCTGCTTCCAGTGGCAGCGCGGCGCAAGAACAAAACACCGCCAACCCGAGAAGATAAAACGTGGCAGCAACCGGAGTGCGAAGAAATCCAGCGCGAATCGGTCCCATATTCAGCGATGCTCCTATTCGATGGAGAGCCAGTAACGGCCATCGTCGAATGAAGATATCACTTTACCTGTGTTTGGAGTGGAACGAATCGCCGCGACATCGATTCGACGCATGGCGGATTCGATTGTATGAAGGAGTAATCGAGTTGGCGGATTAGGACGCGAGCAGCGATGAGCCAAAAACACTTGTCCTGACTTCAAGCGCCGGCAGAACGATGTTTGCCCGCACTACTTCTCGCCGTTCGCGCGCTGAGTTCCTCGATCGTTGGCACTGATTCGGGAGCTATCAGTTTGCGCTCAGGTGGTTGCGATCCGTTGCGGATCGCTTCCGTCAGCATTTCGAGAGCGAGGTCGGTGTTGGGACGAATGTAGATTGTGGCAGTCAGGAGACCGCTGCGCACCCAGGACTGACCCGTCTTTGGCAAGCCGTCGCAGCCAGTGAACGGTATCTGCAGCCAGCGCTCGCGCTCGCCCTCCGCAATTTCCGCAAACGCTTTTCTGGCGCCCGCCGCCATGCTGTCGTCCTGGGCTCCGACCAGATCAATGCGCATCTCTTGCGAAGTACGGAGCCGCAACCAGGAACTAACGGCGCGGTGTGCGCTCTCCTCAGTCCAATTGGCCCGCATCGTCTTCACTTGAATGTTAACCGGCCGGGTGAGGTTCATTCCGCTGGATCGCTCTTGTGCGGCAGAACTGTTGGCCGGACCTTCGATATAAAGAATGGATCCACCATGCGGCAGCAGCGCCGCAAACTGTTTGCCCTGAATCTTGCCAACTTCTTCGTGGTCGGAACTGATGGAGAAAATCGGGACATGGCAACCCTGCCGCAGTTGCTGGATATAGTCTGCATCGTGGTTCAGAACGACCCACCCAATATCCGCAGCGATGGCTGCACGCGCTACTTGTGGAAACGCGGTTCCGCCCGCGGGCTCGAACACGATCGCATCCGGACGCGAAGACGCCGAACCCTGGATGAAGTGCAGCAGTTGCTGACTCTGCGTCACCGCGTCATTGTTGGCATGGACGATCTTGACATCCACTCCAAGTCGCCTGGCAGCTTTCTCCGCCGCCGATGCTTGCTCCTGCTGGTAATCGTTGTCGTTATTCGTCAACGAGACTACAAAACTGAGTTTCTTCATCGCCGCACCCAGCCTCGATCATAGAGCAACTTCGCAAGTAGCCGATGGTAACTAGAGTAACCATGCAATTCTTACGCAGGCCCCAGACCATATTTCTGGAAGAATTGACTGCGATACTTCGCATCGCGAAAGGCTTCCGTGCCGCCCGGACGCGTGGTGGAAAACGCGCCGGCCACGTTCCCGGCTACGAGACAGGCGGCCAAATCAGCGCCCCGAAGATAATGATGAAGGAAGCCCGCATCAAAGCTGTCTCCCGCTCCCACTGCGTCCACCGCGTCGACCGTTAGGGCAGAACTTACAACGCGCTCTGTTCCACGTTGCGCCATCGCGCCTTCGCGGCCAAGTTTAACCACGACCAGGGGCACCAGCGCTGCGAGTTTCTTCACGGCCGTTTCGAGATCGCTGACTCCCGCCGCTTTTTGGGCTTCCCGTTCATTCGGCAGGAACACGTCCACATATCGAAGTGCATCCCGCAGGCCACCCTCCCAGCCGTCGTCGGGATCGTCATTGGTGTCAAGTGAAATGCTGAGTCCGGCCTCCTTCATTTTTCGAAAAAGCTCAGGGACGCGTGGCCTCAGCCCACGTTGCAAGTAATAAGAAGAAATGTGAAAGTGGCGCGCATCGGCCAGGTAGTCGAGGTCGAGATCCTCCCACGTGAGTTCCGCGATGGTTCCCGAATAGGTCACCATGTTGCGCCAGGCCTCGCGCTGCAAAATAACGGTCAGCCCCGTCTTCACCGCACCGGGCACGACGCGCATCTGTGAAACATCCACGCCGCTGTGCTGCAATGGTTGCAGGGCAGCCTGGCCCAGATCGTCGTCGCCGATGCGCGATTGAAATCCCACGCGGCTGCCTAATGCCGCCAGATTGTGCGCCAGAATCGCAGAGGATCCCCCCAGAGTCAGCACCATGCGATCGGCCAGCAGTTCGCGCTCGGGCGGAAGTTCGTCGGGGAGTCCGTAGAGGATCAGGTCGAGATTGAGCTCGCCGGCGATGCTGATGTCAAAGCGTGGCATCATGGCTCCCGTAGTTTCTCCGGATGGATTTTCCTGAAGAGTTTCAGACGATCGTGATCTCGGCCCCGGCCTGCTTCAATGTGCGGAGATCGGACTTTGGAATTCCCCGATCGGTGATGACTTCCTGAAGCATCGAAGGAGGCGCGATCAGCGACAGGCTGCGGCGCCCGAACTTACTCGAGTCACACACCGCAATCGTGCGCTTCGCCACCTCGACCATCACGCGGTTCACTTTCGCCTCCAGAAGATTCGGTGTGCTCAATCCGTAATGCACGTCGAAGCCGTCGACTCCGAGGAACAGCAAATCGGCGCTCAAGCGGCGTAACGTTTCCTCGGCGATCGGTCCGACCAACGAAAACGAATTCTTGCGCAACGTGCCCCCCGTGAGAATCACCTCCACCGCTGTGCCAGCCAGCTCCGCAGCGATATTGACCGCGTTCGTAATGATCGTGAGGCTCCGAAAATCGCGCAAAGCGCGGGCGATAGCTGTAGTAGTAGTGCCCGAGTCGAGAATTACGACTTGGCCCTCCGTGACTTTTCCGGCGGCGGCTTCCGCGATCCGCAGTTTTTCCTGCCGGTGCAGCTTTTCTTTTTCGCGCAGCGTCGGATCTTCCAGGACACTCTCGCGCGCCGGCAGCGCCCCCCCATGAGTGCGATGAACCTGGCCGTGAGCGTGCAGAATCTCAAGGTCCTTGCGGATCGTAACTTGAGAAGTCTCGAAGTGCCGCGAGAGTTCCGTGACCAGAACGCGGCCCTGCCGGTTGAGGATGTCCAAAATCGCCCGGCGACGTTCTTCGTTCAGCAATCGAGTTTCGCTTCCTGAGCAGGCTCGGGCGCGCGGGCCGCCCAGCGTTGCTTTTCTTTTCGTATTTCTTTTTATAGCGTTTTATTTCGTTTGTCCACTGGAAAGGTTCGCAGCATTCTTCGTCTCGCAAGCTGCCAGAACGGTCAGTCAGAAAGCCCTTCCGAGCTCGAAGTCGTCCCCGTAAACCCAGCTTTTGTCATCAGTTGGGAACCACGCGCGATGATAACCAACCCAATACCTGCCACCGAAGGACGATTGTTTAGTGCGGAAGCTCTGCCGTAATCTCAATTTGGACACAAGCGCGGCTGTCTTTCGATAGTGGCGAATGTTACGAAACCCGAACAGGGGAGGTTGCGACATGCTGACCGGGCTAGAGGAACAACTTTTCACGCGTTCGCGGAGCGTGGTTTCCCGCGTCGTGGCTGGCGAAACGCTCATCGTGCCGGTGCGCGGCAAGGTGGGAGACCTGGCGTCGATCTACAGCTTCAACGGCACCGGCTCATTGATTTGGCAATTGCTGGACGCGCCACGATCGCTTGCGGATTTGATCGATGCGGTCGGACGCGAGTTCGACGTTGAGCAAGAGCAGGCGCAGAAAGATGTGACGCAATTTCTGAGCGACATGCGCTCGGTGGGCCTGGTCGATGCCTGCCCGAGAGTTGCTACGGCCGAGACAGAAATAACTGCGATTGATATGACTGCGACAGTATCGAACCGGCAAGCGGTGTTGGAGACGGCAGGTTCGCACTGACAGTGCTAGTGATAGTGACTGCGGTCGCGCCGCATCCAGCCAGATCAGAGGGAACTGGGCTAGGAGAAGCATGGATCAGTTAAGCTACGGAGCATTCAGCGCAGACCTGCACCAGCGGCAAGCCGGCCAGCGGATGCCGATGCAGGTATCCATTGAAGTGACGCGGCGCTGTCCGCTGGAATGCCAGCACTGCTACAACAACCTGCCCATGGGCGACCAAAATGCCCGCAACCGCGAAATGACTACGGAAGAGCATTTCCGCATGCTCGACGAACTGGTCGAGATGGGCTGCTTCTGGCTTCTCTATACCGGTGGCGAGATTTTCGCTCGCAAGGATTTTCTCGAAATCTACACCTACGCCAAGAAGAAAGGATTCCTGATCACCCTCTTCACCAATGGCACGCTCATCAACGAAAGGATTGCTGACTACTTGGTGGAGTGGCCGCCCTTTGCCATCGAGATCACGTTGTATGGCCGAACCAAAGAGACCTATGAAGGGCTGACGCAGATACCGGGCTCATACGAGAGATGCCTGCGGGGAATCAAGCTGCTGCGCGAGAGAAGCCTTCCGCTCAAGTTGAAGACCGTTGCCACCAGCATCAACAAGCATGAGATCGTCGCGATGAAGCAGTTCGCCGAAGAAGAACTCAAAGTCGATTTCAAGTTTGACGGCCAAATCAACCCGCGGATCGACTGTTCGCAAAGTCCGCTGGCCGTGCGGCTTACGCCGGAAGAGGTGGTGGCGCTGGATTTTCATTCTCTCGAGAGGGCTGGCGAGTACTGCAGGTTAGCCCAGCATGAACTGGAGAGTTCCCTCACCCATGCTCAAGACGACGCTGTGTACGCATGCGGCGGAGGGGTGAATTCGTTTGCTATCAATGCCTACGGAGAGATGGGAATTTGCGTGATCTCGCAACAGGAAACCTTCGACGTCCGCCATGCAGGTCTCAAGCCGGCATGGGAGCATTCTCTGCATGAAGTACGGATGCGCAAACGTACACGGGTGACGAAATGCATCGAGTGCCGCATTAAATCGCTCTGCGGAATGTGCCCCGCGAACGGCGAGATGGAAAACGGTGACCGCGAGAGCCCAGTGGAGTTTCTTTGCAACGTTGCCCATCTTCGAGCCGCCTCTATGGGAATTGAGGTTCCGCCGCATGGAGATTGTGAATTCTGTGCGGGCGGAGGCGAGCACGAAGCGTTGCTGGAATCCAGTCGCCGAATCGTGAGCAAGGAAATCGACGTGGAAAGTTGGACCGGGCCTCAGCAAGTTTTTTCGATTTTGAACAATTCCAGTGTGACTGCGGGCGGCTGCGGAAGCTGCGGCAACCACTGACCAGAGGGCGAATATATGGGTGGGATATGGCCAGGGATCGCATCTCCCTGCGGTCGGCGTTTACAAGCTCTGAGAGCGGAGTAACTGGAGGCTGGATGGATCTCGAACCGAAACGAGCCGAAAGCAAGAAAACATATGAGCCGCCGCAGTTGACGACCATCAGCCTGCGCCCGGAGGAGGCGGTTCTTGGGCATTGCAAGACCGCGTCAGGGGGCGGGATGAACGGTTCATGCCAACAGGTCTTCGGGGGATGCCCTAACCAGGGATCGTAGTGCAGGGAGAGGACGTGGAATCGAAGGTCAGAGAAGGTACCGACTGTTGGCGAGACAAGTGGCGCCAGGAATCGTGCGCACCGTATCGCAGTGGTTTTGGTGTGGGCGGAGTGTCGGTCGGCGTCGCTGGACCACGCGAGCAGGACGTGTTCCTTGGTCCGCAGCTACAGCCATTCCATCTCGCGGCGGCTTCTTACGATATTGGTATTCGCATCGAGTGGGTCAACGATCTCCCCAAAATGCCGGGTCGAGAGCTCTTCGATTCCGGCGCCGCTTGGCGCCTTTATGAGGGACAAGGGGAGCTTCAGTTCGACTTCGGTTATCCATTGCCCGGCAAGCCTCCCCACAAGAGGCTGTTTGTCGACAGCAATTTTTGCCGCGCCACTTTACAGATGAGCGAGGAGTTTTTTGCCGACATCCCCGTCACCCCAGACCCCTTGGAGTACCCTCTCGACGAACTCCTGATCATGCACCGCCTCACGCAGGAGAAAGCGATCGAACTGCACGGAGTCGGCATGGTTGGCCCGGACGGCGCGAGCAACTTGTTTGTCGGCCACTCCGGGGCAGGGAAGAGCACGACGGCGCGTCTGTGGACCTCGCTCCATGAAGTAGAAATCCTGAGCGACGACCGTATCATCGTCCGCGAAGACAAGCGAGAAGATACGGGCTGCAGAGATACGACCCAGATTTTCATGTACGGAACCCCGTGGCACGGCGAGGCCCATTTCGCCCTGCCCCAGCGCGCTCTCTTGCAACGCATCTTCGTTTTGGAACACGGACACGGCAACATGCTCACGCGCTTGACCCGGAGCCAGATGGTCGCGGAACTCTTTGCACGCAGCTTCGTGCCCTTTCACCGCCACGAGTATGTGGAGAACGCCTTGAGCTTTCTGGAGCGAGTGGCAGATTCAGTCCCTTGCTATCGCTACTCTTTCGAGCCCGACGAACGCGCCGTACAGAGAATTCTCAATTTCCGTGACTGACCGCATGAGTACTGATTGCACGGCTAAAGATCTCACGAATAAAGATCGCACGAATGAAGATCGCGCGAGCGAAGTTCGTACAAGAGAAGACCGCCCGCAGTCGCGGCAGTTCGAATCCTTCAGCCTGGAATGCCTGCAGGCTGGACTTCGCATTCGCTTTCAGGCGCGTGGAGCCAGCATGTCTTCCGCGATTCGCGACGGAGAGATGGTTTACGTCCGTCCCGCTTCCGAGGCCCGCTTGCGCAGAGGAGACATTGTTCTGGTGAAGAGCGACTATGGATTCCGCCTGCACCGCCTGATCCACGCTAACACTGGCCGCGATGTCTTCATCACGCGCGGAGACTGTGCATTGCAAGACGATCCTCCTCTCCGGCGCGAGCAGATCCTGGGCGTCGCAGTAGCCAAAGACGTTCGCATCGGAACCAAGATGGTGCGTGCGAAGTTTAGAGGAGCGGGCGGACGGTTTCTGCGCGGCGCGGCGCGGGGCCAGTCGATTGCGTGTAAGGTCGCAAGCCTGGCGAGATTGCGCCCGCTGCGCTCGACCGCGTCGAGCCCCATGCGCCAACGAGTTGGAAACATTCTCGGCGCTTTGGCTCTGCTGTTCCTTCTGCTCGCCGTGCCGCGCCTAAGCGCTCAGGTGGCGGTGGATGCCACCACCTCCGGCTCGGTCACGATGGCAGGACCGGGCACGAGCAATCTCACTTTCGCCCACACAACCACCGCCACGGCGAACCGCGTCCTGATTGTAGGCGTCTCCATCAACATTACGAACTCCCCCACAACCGGCGTGGTGGGCGTGACCTATAACGCTGTGCCACTGAATTTTGCGGGAGCGCACAACGACGCCGGAAACACGCGCCGAGTCGAAATGTGGTACCTCCTTGCCCCGGCCAGCGGCAACCACAACGTGGTTGTTTCCGTGAACATTCCCGCAGCAGTCAACGAGGGCGTCGTTGCAGGCGCGACAACTTTTACAGGCGTGGACCAGACCGTGCCCCTGGGAACCTTCGTGTCGGCCGATGGCGCGGCGGGCGCCAACTCGCAACTCAATGTGCCCAGCGTGGTCAACGGCATGATTCTCGACACGCTGGCCACGGATGGAACTCAAACGGTCACGGTTTCCGGTCCCCAGGTTTCGCAGTGGAATGTCCAGAGAGGAAACAACACAAATCCCGGTGTCCGAGGTGTCGGCAGCAGCCGCACGGGTGCTCCGAGCGTGCCTATCTCCGAAACCTTCAGCGGCACCTCCAACTGGTCGTTGGGAGCCATATCCATCAATCCCACGGCGGCCGATATCGCGGTCACTACCAGCGTCGCCAGCGCCGTTTTCCTGGGCCAAAATACTACCTACAATATTACCGTCACCAACAACGGACCTTCACCGGCCAACAACGTAGTTCTCACCGATGTTGTGGGTCTGACTCCGGTGTCAGTCACGCCGAGCGCTGGAACAACCTGTGTAGGCACCACCACCCTAACTTGTACACTCCCGACTCCCCTTGCCAGCGGCGCGACGGCCACCGTCGCCGTGGTGGTAACTGCAGCCACTTCCGGGGCATATCCCAACGCAGCGAGCGTGACTGATTCCGGCACGCCGCCAGATCCCAATACCGGCAATAATACTTTCACCGCGGTAGCCACGGTGCAGGCGGTGGCTTGCGCAACAGTTTCACAAGCCGCGCCTGGCAACAATCTGACCGGAGTACTGAACACCTATTATCCGGGATCGGCGAACGCAGCTGCGGGGGCGACGTCTATCACCTTGGGCGCGGCCACCGGTGGCCCCGGCGGCGTGCCCACCGCAATCGCAGCCGGCAATCTTCTGCTGGTGATCCAGATGCAGGACGCCAGCATCAACGACTCGAACACGGTCGCGTACGGCAACGGCAGCACTGGCCAGGGTTTCACCGCGCTCAACAGCGCCGGGGACTACGAATTCGTTACCGCGCAATCCGCCGTAGGCACGGGCGGTGGCTCGGTTACAATTTCTGGCGCGGGCGCGGGCGGAGGACTAGTCTTCCCCTATCACTCCGCCGCAGCCTCAACGAACGCAGGTCAGAGCACCTACCAGGTAATCCTGGTACCGCAATTCACCACTGCCTCGTTTAGTGCCGGCAGTCCCCCCATAGCACTCGCGTGGAATGGTTCTACTGGTGGAGTGCTCGCCTTGGATACCTCAGGCACTCTCACTCTGAGCAGTGCCACTGTATCGGTGGATGGGATGGGTTTCCGCGGCGGTGCAGGACTTCAACTGAATGGGGGCGTCGCGGGCAATAATACGGACTATCTTCACTCCGCCCCAGCGACCTACGCCGGTGTTGTTAAGAACGGACTGGATGCCGCGAAGGGTGAGGGGATTGCCGGCACTCCTTTTTGGGTCCAGTCGGGTGGAACCTTCGCACCAGGAAACAGCAGTTACCCCAGTGGCGCGGCAGGTGTAGACGGCAGCATGGCGCGCGGCGCTCCGGGGAACGCTGGCGGTGGCGGTACCGACGCGGATGCGGCAGGCAACAGCCAGAACGCTGGCGGCGGCGGCGGCGGCAACGGCGGCGTCGGCGGCTTTGGCGGGGATTCATGGAATACGAACCTGAGCGATGGTGGAGAGGGTGGTATCGCCTTTCCCGCTACGATTAACCGCATCGCCATGGGTGGCGGCGGTGGCGCAGGTACACGGAACAACTCCGATGGCGACAATCAGGCCAGCAGTGGCGCGGCCGGTGGCGGCATCATCATCTTTCGCACTTTCGCGCTCAGCGGAACCGCGACTCTTACGGCCAACGGAATTGCTGCGTACAACGCCACGCTCAACGATGCGGGCGGCGGTGGCGGCGCGGGTGGCAGCATTGTTGTGCTCTCCGCGAATGGTGGAGAAGGTGGCCTCACCCTGCAGGCAAACGGCGGGCGGGGCGGCAATGCATGGCAAATTCAGCCCTACAGCCTGGCGGACCGCCACGGTCCCGGCGGCGGTGGAGGCGGCGGCGTAGTTCTTGTTTCCGGCCCCCCGGCGAGCATCAGCGTAACCGGCGGCACCAGTGGCCTCACCCTCAACCCCGGCGTTTCCTACGGAGCAACGGCCGGCGCCGCCGGCACCAGCGTCACCAACGCCTCGATCTCTTCGACTTCGGGCACTCAGTCCGGCGCGCAATGCACTCCCGACATGACCCTGGGCAAGAGCCACGTCGGCAATTTCACTCGCGGCTTAACCGCCAGCTATACCATTCCGGTTTCCAACTTAAGCCCGTTCGGACCCACCAGTGGCACAGTCACCGTTAACGACACACTGCCCGTAGGACTGATCCCGACCAGCGCCAGCGGCACCGGGTGGACGTGCTCGGTCACATCCCAGACCGTGAGCTGCACCGACTCGACCGTTCTCGCCGCGAACAGCAGCTATCCCTCGATCACCATCAATGCAAACGTGGCGCAGACGGCTCCTGCCACTGAAACCAATACCGCCGTGGTCGGCGGCGGAGGCGAAGTCAATCTTGCAAATGACACCGCCACCGACGTGGCCAACGTTGTCTCCAGCGCGGACTTGAGCGTCACCAACACCGCAGTGCCGAATCCGGTCGCTGCGGGCAGCAACATCACTTACACGCAGGTGGTCACCAACAACGGTCCGAGTGCCGCCGACAACGCCACCCTGGTCGAAGCCGTCCCGGCGAATACAACTTTCGTTTCCATGGCGGCGCCCGCAGGCTGGACCTGCCTGACTCCGGCCGTCGGCGGCACGGGCAATGTTGTCTGCACCACGTTGAACTTGTTGGGAAGCACGGCGGCTAATTTTTCGATGGTCGTCAAGGTCAATGCAGGCACTGCGAATGGCACGGTGATTACCGACACTGCCACGGTGAGTTCGTCGGTGAGCGATCCGGTTTCGAGCAACAACAGCGCCTCTGCATCGACAGTTGTAGGAGCGACCGCTGCGGCAGAGCTCACAGTAACCAACTCTGCCTCGCCCAATCCGGTCGTGGCAGGCAACAATATCACCTACACGCAGGTGGTCACCAATACGGGTTCAGTTGCGGCCACCGGCGCAACGTTCAACGAGACGACGCCCACGAATACCACGTTAGTTTCCATCACGCCACCGGCGGGTTGGACTTGCGCCCTCTTCCCGCCGCAATGTACGAACCCCAGCGTGGCCGCCGGATCGAGTGGAACGTTCACCGCCATTTACACAGTAAACGCGGGCACAGCCAGCGGTACCGTCATCACTGACACGACCACCGTCAACGCGGCGAACCAGGCTTTCGGCCCCAATTCCGCCACCGCAACCGACGTCGTGGCCACCGGCGTCCAGGCGGATCTCGCCCTGACCACGGTCGGCACGCCCGCCACCGTGATTCCCGGCAACAACATCACTTACACGCACACCGTCACCAACAATGGTCCCGCGTCAGCCTCCGCGGTGAACTTCACCGAGGCAATTCCAGCCAACACCACATTTGCTTCCGTCTCCGCTCCGGCTGGCTGGACCTGCGTGATCACGGCCTCCGTCACCTGTACAGACCCGACCCTGGCTGCGGGTGTGTCGGCTGACATCATCGTTGTGGTGAATGTCGCCCCAACCGTAGTCGTCGCGACGATCACTGCGAACTCGTCCATCTCTGCAACTACCGCTGATCCCAACGCGGCAAACAACAGCACTACGGTCGTCACCAACGTCGCGCCGAATTGCGACTTGGCGGTGACCAACAGTGGAACGCCGAATCCAGTAACAGCGGGCGCCAACATCACTTATACGCAGGTCATAACCAACTCAGGTCCCAGCAATTGCAGCACGGCGACCTTCAACGAAGCACTGCCGGCGAACACAACATTCGTGTCCGTCGCGGTTGTGACCACCGGCGGCGGCACGTGGACCTGTCCGAACTCCTCGCCCGTGGCCTGCTCCAACCCAAGTGTGCCGCCGGGCTCCACGGGAACGGTCACTGCGATCTATAAGGTCAATGCGGGTACGCCTGCGGGAACCATCATCACCGACACCGCAACCGTAGCCACGGCCACGCACGACACCAACGTGAACAACAACTCAGCCACGGTCACCATTGCCGTTGCCGGAGCCGCTCAAGCTGACCTGAGAGTTACGAACTCAGCCAGCCCGAACCCAGTGAATGCTGGGCAGAACATTACCTACACGCAGAGCGTCACGAACGGTGGTCCCGTCGCGGCGAATGCTCCCGTATTCACCGAGACTCTTCCCGCGAATACGGCCTCCGTATCGCTGACGGGTCCGGCAGGATGGACCTGCGTTCTTGCGACCCTCACCTGTACGGATACTACGACACTGGCTGCCAATGCGACGGCGAACTTTACTTTCGTCGTGACCGTCAACGCAAACGTGGCGGCGGGAACTATCATCACGCAAACAGATTCGGTCTCTTCGACCACCAGCGACCCGAATCCCGCCAACAACAGCGCGTCGGTCAGTGTGCAGGTGGCGGATTCCGCCGATCTCTCTGTAACGAACTCGGCCAGCCCGGTTCCAGTGCTGGCGGGCAATAACATCACCTACACCCAGGTCGTAACCAACGGTGGACCGAGCACCGCAACCAGCGCCAGCTTCACCGAGAACACGCCTCCAAATACAACCTTCCAGTCTGTTACTGCGCCAGCGGGCTGGGCTTGCGTTCATCCCGCTATAGGCTCCGCAGGGACCATCACCTGTACGAATCCCACATTCGCTCCAGGCACCGCAAGCTTCACGGTCGTGCTGCAAGTCACTGCCGGAACCGCTGCCGGCACAGCAATCAACGATACCGCGACCGCAAGTTCCTCCACCACCGATCCCAACCCAGCCAACAACAGCGCGACTGCGGCGGATGTGGTCGCGACCGCAGCGCAGGCGGATCTCGTGACCACGAACTCCGCGTCCCCGACTTCGGTCGCCGCCGGAAGCAACGTAACCTACAGCCAGAGCGTCACCAATCTGGGCCCAGCCGTGGCCACTTCCCCGGTAAAGCTGACCCAAACCACTCCGCCCAATACCAACTTCCAATCGATGACTCCGCCCGCCGGCTGGACTTGTATTACGCCCTCAGTCGGCGCAGCGGGCACGATTACTTGCACCGACGGCGGCACTCTCGCAATCAACGCCCCGGCGAACTTCACTTTAGTTCTGCAAGTAAACGCGGGCACGCCGTCTGGAACAAACATCGCAGAGACAGCCACGGCCACAGCCGGCAATATTGTTCCGAACCTCACTACCAATAGCGCCACCGCCACCGTCGTTGTCGCAAACGCCAATAGCGCCGACATGGCGATCGTGAAGACCGCCACTCCCAGTCCGACCGTGCCGCAAGGCGACACTCTTACCTATACCCTTGCGATCACGAACAACGGCCCGGCGTCGGCTACCAACGTGACAGTCATAGATCCCTTGCCTTCCGCCGTTACCTTCCTGTCGGCAACAACGACCGCCGGTACCTGTTCGGAAGCGGGCGGCACCGTCACCTGTTTGCTCGGCACCATGGCCAATGGTGGCACGGCTACAGTCACCATCCTCACGCTCGCGGGAATGCCAGGCGTCATTTCGAATACCGCAGCCGTATTCGCGGACCAGGTGGACCCCAACCTCCTTAACAATTTTTCCACGCAGACCGAAACCATTACCTCCGCCACCAGGATTCAGTTACAGAGTTTTGCCGCGCGGATGATCACTGACAAAACCGGGGCGAACCGAGTGGCGTTGTTCTGGAAGACCGGCGGAGAAGCTCACAACCTCGGGTTCAATGTTTATCGCGAACAGAACGGCCAGCGCGTCCGCCTGAATCCTTCTCTCATAGCGGGCTCGGCCCTGCTGATGAGTGGAGCTCTTCCCAAACATTCAGGGAAAACCTATGCCTGGATTGATTCCTCCTTACTCTCAGTCAGCGGTACCTACTGGCTCGAAGATGTGGACGTCAACGGAACCCACGCCCTGCACGGGCCAGTGACGCCCGAAGCCGCTGCGAACCCGGCCTCCGCAACCATTCCCGCCGCGGCCATGATGTTCAGCCAGATCAACCAGTCGCAGCCCGCTGCAGCTTCCAACGAAGGCAGTCATCCCGTCGAGAGCGTGTTGCATGAATTTGAGCCCACCTCAACTCAAAGGCAGAAACAATTCGAACTCGCGGCTCATTCCGCCATCAAGATCTTCGCGAAGCACGAAGGCTGGCATCAGGTAACGCAGCCCGAACTGGTCAAGGCTGGCCTCGATCCGAATGTCGATCCCGCATTCCTTCATCTCTATGCGGAGGCTATCGAGCAGCCAATCAAGATCACCGGCACAACCGCAGGCCCCGGAGGTTTCGGACCCAGCGCTGCGATCCAGTTCTACGGCACGGGAATCGATACGCAGTATTCCGGCACCAGAGTCTACTGGCTGGTTGCCAATGACGAGCCCGGCCTGCGCATTCACACGTTGCAGCCCTCCAGAGGCTCAAACCAGCCTCCGGCGAATTTTCCCTACACTGTGGAACTCACGCCGCACACAACGTACTTCGCCGCGCTGATCACGACCGCCGGAAATAACTTCTTCGGATCGCTCGTCTCCTCGACACCGCTCGATCAGACCCTATACGTGCCCCACCTCGACAAGAATTCGACCGAACTTGCAAAGCTGGACGTCACTTTGCAGGGCATAGTTCTCGCCTTCCCGCACGACGTGACAATCAGCCTCAACGGCACCTCCTTAGGCGACGTCACCTTCACCGGTCAAGCCAAAGGCAGATTCCGCGCCAGCCTGCCGCCCGGCATCTTGCGCGATGGCGCCAACACCATCACGCTCACCTCTCAGGACGGCGTATACGATACCAGCCTCATGCAGTCGATCCAGATCACCTATCCTCACTCCTATATCGCCGACTCTGACCGTCTCAAGTTCACCGGCCGTGCCGGAGATGAACTAAAGCTCACAGGCTTCACCAGCCCTCTAGCCGCAGTGTTGGATATCACCGATCCCGATCAGCCGGTGGAACTTACTCCGCAAGTCATATCGGACACAAGCTCGAATCATTACGCGCTGGAGGTGCAGGTGCCGTGGTCCACCACGAACTCTGCGGCGTCAAGTCGTCACACTCTGCTGGCCGTTGCTTCCAACCGCATCGACTGGGTAGCCGGCGTTCGCGCGAATCACCCATCCCATTGGCATCGCGCCCAGCAAGGCAGCGAAATTGTGATGGTCTCGTATGGAGCTTTCGCCGCTGCCCTCAATCCGCTTGTCAGCGCGCATGAAACCGAAGGCAAGTCGGCGGCTGTCGTGTTGATCGACGATCTCTATGACGAGTTCAATTTTGGCGAGCACAGCCCCGTCGCTATCCGCGAGTTCCTGCGCACCGCGACAAAAGTCTGGCGCACGCCGCCGCATTATCTATTGCTCAACGGCCGCGCATCCCTTGATCCGCGGAATTATCTCGGCTTCGGCCATCTCGATCTCGTGCCCACAAAGATCGTTCCCACCACCAGCCTGATGACGGCGTCCGACGACTGGTTCTCCGACTTCAACGACACCGGCATGCCCACTATCGCGACCGGACGCTTCCCCGTTAGCACCGCTGCCGAAGCCAATCTGGTCGCGGGCAAAGTGGCAACCTATGAAGGCCAGTCCACAAACGGCCCGTGGACTTCACAGGCCCTGATGGTAGCCGACTTCAACGACACCGAAAACTTTAGCCAGGACAGTCAACTCGTTCAGGCGCAGTTGCCCTCGACTTTGCAGGTGACCGATGTCTTCGCCAGTTCGATGACCAGCGTACAAGTTGAGCATGCCATCGTTACTTCCATTAACTCCGGACAAGTATTGGTCAATTACGTGGGTCACGGATCCGAAGATCAGTGGTCAGGCAGCGACTTCTTCAATCCCACCACCGCGAATGCTTTAACCAACGGCTCATCCTTGCCCGTTTTCCTGATCATGAATTGCCTGAATGGTTTCTTCCAGGATGTTTATGCACAACCGCTGGCGGTCACGCTGATGATCGCACCCAATGGAGGCGCAGTCGCGGTGTTTTCTTCCAGCGGGCTCAATCAGGCTCCCCCCCAAACGTTGCTCGACAAGCTGACAGTGCAGAACGTATTCGGCCCGTCCTCCCCAACTCTGGGAGACGCAATTCTCCAGGCCAAGTCCGGCATCACCGACCTCGGAGTGCGCAAGACCTACAATCTGCTAGGCGACCCCGCCATGCAAATCAAGCCCCCGGCCAAGAATTCAGCACACTAGAAGATAAAATGCGGACAAAGAATTCATGTGGGGACCCGCAAGAATGCGCGGCCACACTATTCCCGAGGGACTGCTTTGCTTCTGTAGTGCCGCCTGCCCTTGATAAACCACCAGGCGGGTATTAGGACGTTCGCGCCCACGTAAAGCCCCCCTGCGATGTCCATCGCACGCGTCAGCGCGGAACCACCATGATCGACATCCCACTCATTTGCCATAACAATCAGCAATCCGCCCCCACAAACAATCGAAATCAAGGAGAGCGCCACTAGCGGTGGGTGTCGAAACCGCACCGTCTGCCGGATGCCGTAGATCGTGACATAGAGCATTCCTGCGACAACCGGAAGACCCAGAAGCATTCCAACAAGCAAAGCCACCCCGCTCAACGTTTCAAGTGTTCCTCCCGAATCCTTGCCAATCGTTCCCATGTCGAAGTTCATCAGGCCGAACACTTGCAGGAGAGCGGCAAGGCCTAGGGGCAGGGTTATTAGTCCGAGAAAGGCGAAGCAGCGATAAGCGCGGTTCACCAGGAACTCATCGCTCTCTCTTGCAACGTCCATCCGCTAGTCCCCCCGGACACACTCAAGTCTATAGGTTCTTCCTTCTCGATTGCTGGCGAAGTCTGGCTTCAGTAGCGCCGTCTGCCCATGGCAAACCACCACGCGGGTATGAGGATGTTGACGGCTATGTAGATCCCGACTCCGATGTCCGTCACGGAGTCGAGAAGTGGATGGCCGCGGTCGCCGTTCCGCGTAGTCAGGAGAGCTAGCGATCCGTATCCACAAACAATCGAGATCGTGGAAAGAACCACCAGCGCCGGGTGCCGGAACCGCACCGTCTCCCGAATCCCCCACACCGAAGCCGTCAGTATTCCCACAAAAATCGGAACACCGAGAACTATCCCAACAACGGTCAAATTTTCCTCTGCACCGCCCGAACCTATATGAAAGTTCATTAGGCCGAGCTCTGACAGTAAGCCGGCAAGACCGTAGGGCAGGGCTGCCAATCCGACAAAGGCAAAGCAGCCATAAGCCCGGTTCAGCAGAGACTCATCGCTCTTTTCTGGGACCTTCATCTGCTGCCCCTTCGGGAACTTCAAGTCTACAGCTCTTCCTTCTCGATTGCTGGCGACGTCAGGCCTTTACCACTCAGAACCGAGGTCAGCGAGTGATATTGATTCCATGACAATGTCGGCTCCTGCGGCCGAGTAAAGTTGGTGGTTGCAAAAGCCAACCAACAGGCTCGGGAGCAAGGAGCCGAACGATGATCATTATAGGAGTAGATTCGGTGTTCATCGTTTCGCGTGCTCGGCCAATCCTCAAGGGAGTTAACGGGTTCGGTCAATCCTATCGTGCCATCAAGTTTCCGGTCTGTCCGCTAAGTAGCGCCGCCTGTCGACGGTGAACCACCATGCCGGGATGAGAATGTTGATGGCGGGAAAGATACATGCCAGTGCGACGCCCAAGCCTGACAGAACTTTGTGAGATGGGCGGAGCACGGGGACCGGAGGTTGGAAGGCGGGGTCGATCCGCAGGTTCGGATCGGGTAGCATCAGAACCTTTCCGGTGCGCCGGATATCTTCCATGTCAACGCAGCCCGGGAGTCTGCTGCCGTCCGACTTAATGAACAGATGTTCCTGGGCGGTCCACCCCGTAGAGCAAGGGGTGTGCGTGTCCCAGGGGACCGCATTGAAGGGGCGGGCCTCGGGCTCAGCATTGACATCAAAAGCGATCATGACCGCCACGAAGAAGAGCGACGTCACGTTGAGCGCCACGAGCGTGAGCCGCCGGAGTTTTATCGTCAGAACAACGCCGTAGGCGAAAGCACCGAGTCCGGCCAGTGACATCGGGACCAGGACAAAGATAGCAAATCCCAGTTGGTTATTCCGATCTTTCCCCGCCAGAACTCCGAGTGCGGCAGTCGTCAGGATCGCAAGCCCAATAAAGCCGAAGCACGCGTAGGCACGATCCAGTTGGGATGCAGTGCCCTTGTCTGAGAGTTCCAAGGCTTTTCTCCCCTACAATCTTTCTGCCGGAGTCTACAACCGGAAGGAAGACTTTGCTATCTCTCAAACCAGAACCCAGAGAAGTGCAGCCGTACCGCTGCCCCGCGCCCTTAAGCTCGCCGCCAGCAACGGCAGACACTTCACCTGAAAACAGTGCGTGCCGTACGAAGGCCAGAAAAGCCAGCTCACCGTCTCGCTCCCGAAGGGATGGGGGCAAGAATTCAGCACACTAGAAGATAAAATGCGGACAAAGAATTCATGTGGGGACCCGCCCTCGGCTGTCCACCGCACGCAGCCCGGTTCAAGCCGCAACCGCGACCCTGCGCAGCGGTTCCACGAGCCCCCTCATTACCCTCTCGAACCCGGCGAAATCCAGCGACTGTGCCCCATCTGACAGCGCCCGCTCCGGACAAGGATGCACTTCGATAATTAATCCATCCGCTCCCACCGCCACCGCCGCCCGCGACACCGCCGCAATCAGGCTCTGCTTTCCAGTCCCATGCGAAGGATCCGCGATCACCGGCAGATGAGAAAGATCGCGCGCCAGCGCCACCGCCGCCAGATCGAACGTATTTCGCATTTCCGTTTCGAACGTTTTGATGCCGCGT